>OIZO01000006.1_pt1 | contig 203094 bp, 186 predicted proteins | sample 1588551 | NCBI WGS metagenome assembly OIZO01 (sample SAMN03283271) | human gut metagenome | biome: human-associated habitat; material: feces | host: Homo sapiens | place: Peru | collected 2012
ATCCTTTTTCTCTGAGTTCTTTGATGATTGCTGCTTTTTCGCCTTGAGTTGCGCAGCCCACTTTTCTTGCCTCAAGGCGATCCGTTTTTTTATTACTTCATTTTCAGCTTTGATATATTCGTTTTCAGCTCTTAAGCGTATCAGTTCTTCTCGTTCCGATTCTGTTAAAGGTAATGGATTGGTTGATTTCTTCATTCTTGGTTCCTTTGTTGGTCGTCCTTTTTTACTTTCTACTAATCCATTATATCCTTGTAATTTATATTTGTGTACCCATTGATAAAGCATTCCTGGGTTAATACCTGCTTCTATGGCAACTTTCGTTCTTGGTATGCCTGCAATAACTTTTGAAACCAATTCAAGCTTTTCTTCCGGTGTCCACACTCTATTAAACACCTTATGCCTTAAAACTTCTGGACCATGTAAATCAACCAATCTGGACCATTTTCGTATATGACTTTTTAAGGTATCTGGATTCAGTCCCTCTGGAATATCAGGATACGAACCCGAATGATACAATTCAACACACATCAATTTAAATTCATAACTATAACGCATAAAAATACCCTCCTTACTGGTTGTCCAGTAAAGAGGGTACATATCAGGTTCAGCCGGTGTATTTTTATATACGGATTATATTCTGTTGTAATTCATTCTTCATTACATATCTGTACTTTTCATATACTGCCTGCGAATATATATCAGAACATGCAAGGTCAAATGAAAGTTCATTCTTATAATCAGCAGCCTTGGTAATGAATGGCACATCAAGTTCTTTCTTGATACTTCCAAGATACTGCTGTCCGGTTTTATTAAAACCTAATAATCTTATATATGGTATATTATTGTATAAATCGGACATTGATTTTCTTATTTCAAGAATTATATGCATGATACAGCGGCATATTCTTGAATATACTATATTTTTTGATTTAACTTTCATTGCAAATTCTGTGATATTATCTCTTCCTGTAAATGCAGATGCAAATCTGTTTGCAAGTTCAGCAGTTATATCTTCATATTCAGCAAGCTTTTCAGCAAAGTCTGTATGATTAATATTGCATTGCTGTTTAAGAAAAAGCATTTTGTGATTAAATATATTACTGAAATCATCAGGAAATAAAGGACAGTTCTTAGAATTGCTGATTTCTTCATACATAATGGGAGTGAGGTATGTTTTTAATCTGTCATGTTCATCTGACATAAGCATTTTTCTTATTCCAAATGCACTTGCAAACTCAGCATTGTCTGTATCGTCATTGTAGCCAGCACCTTCACGAAGCACCGGATAATATGTCATGTTAAGATTATTGCCAAGAATTGATTTTATATATTCAATTGCAAGAATATTATTAGAGCCTGATATTATGTCCTTACATTCTGGAAGATATTCCAAAAGTGCAGTTTGTCTTGCAGCAGGATAAGAGAGTCCCTCTGCAAGAGCTTTGTTAAGAATTGCCTTATATTCAGGCGATTCTGATATTATAGTACGACTTATCTTTGTCAGACTATCTGCATTATCAGTCTCAGCACCAAAACAGATTGAAGCTGCTTTCATTTCATTGAGTGTAAGAACTGCACCTCTTGCAAAATTCTCTGCACTTGATAATGCATAATATACAGGTAGTTCAACAACGATATCAGCACCAGCTTTTAATGCAGCCCTTGTTCTTGCATACTTATCAATTACTGCCGGTTCACCACGCTGCACAAAATTACCGCTCATCACAACGATAATATAGTCAGCCTGCGAAATCTGTCTTGCTTTATTCATCTGATATACATGTCCTGTGTGTAATGGGTTATATTCTGCAACAATTCCGCATGCTTTCATGTTGTGTCTCCTTTATGTTTTTATTATATTTTACTTAAATCATACATTTATGTCAAAAATATTGCTGAATTTAGTCAATGTATCGTTTTTAAAACATTTTTAAGTGCCAGACGACCTTGTTTTCAACTAAAATTTGGTATATAATTTTTGTCAGAGTTCAGTATGTTTACTGAAAATTTACTTTTTTATAAGGAGGAGTCATTAATCATGGCATTTATTGACACAATTAAAGAAAGAGCAAAGGCAGACAAGAAGACTATCGTTTTACCAGAGTCTATGGATAAGAGAACTTATGAAGCTGCTGAGAAGATTTTAAAGGAAGGCATTGCTAATTTAGTTATCATTGGTACTCCTGAAGAGATCGAGAAGTATGGTAAGGGCTATGACATTTCTGGCGCCACAATCGTAGATCCATTTAACGATCCTAATAAGCAGAAGTATATTGATAAATTCGTTGAGTTAAGAAGCAAGAAGGGTGTTACACCTGAGATGGCTAAGGAACAGATGGAAAAGGATTATATGTACTATGCATGCCTTATGTGTAAATGTGGAGATGCTGATGGAGCAGTATCTGGTGCATGCCACTCAACAGGTAACACAATTCGTCCAGCTCTTCAGTTATTAAAGACTAAGCCAGGTATCAGCTCAGTTTCAGGTTTCTTCCTTATGGAAGTTCCAGACTGTGAATTCGGTGAGAATGGCCTTTTCGTATTTGCTGACTGTGCTGTAAGCCCAGATTATGATTCAGAGAAGCTTGCTGAGGTTGCTAAGCTTTCTTCAGATTCATTCAAGAGCTTTGTAGGAAAGGACGCTAAGGTTGCTATGCTTAGCTTCTCTTCATACGGAAGTGCTAAGCATGACAGAGTAACTATGGTTGCTGATGCTGTTAAGATTGCAAAAGAGAAGTACCCAGATATCACTGTTGATGGTGAGCTTCAGTTAGATGCTGCTTTAGTTCCAGAAGTTGCTGCACTTAAGGCACCTGAGAGCCCAGTAGCTGGTAAGGCTAATACACTTGTATTCCCTAACCTTGAAGCTGGTAACATCGGTTATAAGCTTGTTCAGAGACTTGCTAAGGCTGGAGCTTATGGTCCTGTTCTTCAGGGACTTTCTATGCCAGTTAACGATCTTTCAAGAGGATGCTTCGCTGATGATATCGTTGGTGTAGTAGCTATGACAGCTGTTCAGGCTCAGAATGCATAATTAACATTTTTAAGGAGAATTTTTGTAATGAATATTTTAGTATTAAACTGTGGAAGCTCATCTCTTAAGTATCAGCTTATTAATATGGATGATGAGAGCGTAATCGCAAAAGGTCTTGTAGAGAGAATCGGTATTGAAGGTTCTGTTCTTACACATAAGCCAACAGGAAAGGATAAGTATGTTGTTGAAACTCCTATGAAGGATCACAACATTGCAGTTAAGCTTGTTCTTGATGCTCTTCAGGATGCTGAGCACGGCGTAATCAAGTCTACAGATGAGATTGCAGCAGTAGGACACAGAGTACTTCATGCAGGTGAGAAGTATATCGAGTCTTGTCTTGTAACAGAGGATGTTAAGAAGGTTGTAAGAGAGTGCTTCGACCTTGGTCCTTTACATAACCCAGCTAACCTTATCGGTATTGAAGCCGTTGAGGCAGCTATGCCAGGCAAGCCAAATGTAGCTGTATGGGATACAGCATTTGGTGGAACAATGGAGCCAAAGGCTTACCTCTATGCTATTCCTCGTGAATACTATGAAAAGTACGGCGTAAGAAGATATGGTTTCCATGGAACAAGCCACAGCTTCGTATCTAAGGAAACAATCAAGTTTGCTAACCTTGATCCTAAAACAGCTAAGGTTATCGTTTGCCACCTTGGTAATGGTGCTTCAATCTCAGCTTCTGTTGGTGGTAAGTGTGTAGATACTTCTATGGGTCTTACTCCACTTGAAGGACTTATCATGGGAACACGTTCTGGTGACCTTGATCCAGCTATCTTAGAGTTCTTATGCAACCATGAGAACCTTACAATAAGCGAGATGCTCAATATCCTTAACAAGAAGTCTGGTGTACTTGGTATGTCAGGCGGAATCTCAAGCGATTTCAGAGATCTTAACGCTGCAGCTAATGATGGTAACGAAATTGCTAAGGTTACACTTGAAGCTTATGCTTACAGAGTAGCTAAGTATATTGGTGCTTACACAGCAGCTATGAATGGTGTTGATGCCATTACATTTACAGCAGGTGTTGGTGAGAACGCTGCATGGCTTCGTCCAATGGTAGCTAAGTATCTTGGATACCTTGGTGTTGAACTTGATGAAGCAGCAAGCGAAAAAGCTTGTGGAGTAGAAGGAATTATCTCTACACCAGAGTCTAAGGTTAAGCTTTGCGTAATTCCTACTAATGAAGAGCTTGCAATCGCAAGAGAGACATTAGCATTAGTAAAATAATTGACATATTCATGAAAAATATTGAATTTAAATGAATTTGTTGTTGACAAAGGCAGGGAGCATGCGTATAATTGACAAGGTGTGGATTAGCGCATGCTTTTCCTATGCACAATAGTATGAATTGGAGACAATTATGCTAATTGATTTAAGAGAGCTTTTATCCGGTTCACAGGATGAAAGAATAGAAAAGGTTTCAATTGAATCAGAAAGCTTTGACACTGGAATTACTAAGTATAATATACTTGAGAAGCCAGAGTTTGAATTGTGCATTACCAGAATTGGTAAGAGCAAGCTTGAGATTAAAGCAGAGAGCTTTGTTGTTCTTGATATTCCATGTGACAGATGTTTAGAGTCTGTTCCTACGAAAGTAGAGTACAGTGTTGATGAAATCGTTGATTTCTCAGACAATGCTGCCGGGGAAGAAGCAAAGGAAGAAAAAGACTATATTGGTGGATACGAACTCGACGTGGACAAATTAGTTTTCGGCGAAATACTTATATCCATGCCGGGTAAGACATTATGTACCCCTGATTGCAAGGGGCTATGTTCTATATGCGGACACAACCTGAATATCTCAGAGTGTGGCTGTGACCGAGAGTCCCTGGATCCAAGAATGTCTGTTTTCAAAGATATTTTAAAGAATTTTAAGGAGGTGTAACATATGTCAATTTGTCCAAAGAATAAATCTTCAAAGGCAAGAAGAGATAAGAGAAGAGCAAACTGGAAGATGGCTGCTCCAAATCTTGTAAAGTGCTCAAAGTGTGGCGCTTTAATGATGCCTCATAGAGTATGCAAGTCTTGTGGTTCTTACAACAAGAAAGAAATCATCTCTGTTGATTAATTATTAAGATGTAATTTAACAGGCTGTCCCTTTTGGGGCAGCTTGTTTTATTTTATGAAAAAATGTGATATACTATGTGGGATTTTGGTAAAGGAAAGGTTTCTGGTTATGAAATTAAATAAAATATTCACATTTATACTTGTATTAATATTATGTATAATCCATATACAGGGCTGCGGTGCAAAAAGCACATCCGCAGATTCAACAGAAACGCAGGAGACACAGGCACAGATTGATGATACTTATGGTAAAGGCTTAAGTTTTAATTATACTGATTATGCTGATAATGTATTATCGTTAAGTTACAGCCTTAAGCAGAGTGCAGATGGAAGCTGGCAATTAACTGTTGGCGGTCAGAATGCACATATTAATGGAACTAAGGTGATATCTGATAATAATGCAAATGCTTTCTTTTATTATCTTTTACATGAAACCAACATTGCTTCTTATAAGGATTACAATAAAACTGATGATGAGATAACTACAGATATTGCATGGTGGTTTAATCTGGATATATATTATGACAAGGATTCGATTATTGCATATGGTTATATGATGCATCCTTCTGATTATGATGACATAAGAGTTCAGATTACAGAGTACCTTAACGGGCTGTTTATGAATGCTTAAGGTTGCGTTAATTTGATATTCGTAGTATATTTTACAATAGTATTTTAATGATTAATATGAAATGGAGTTTAATTTATGGTTAAAATCGCACTTGACGCTATGGGCGGAGATAACGCACCAGCAGAGATTGTCAAAGGAGCTGTACAGGCTGTTGCTGCTGATAAGGACTGCTTTGTATATCTTGTAGGTAAGGAAGAAAAGATTAAAGAATGTCTTAATGGACAGCAGTATGATTCATCAAGAATAGAAATTGTCAATGCAGACGATGTTATTGAAACAGGCGAGCCTCCTGTTATGGCAATAAGAAGAAAGAAAGAATCTTCTTTAGTTAAGGCTATGTATATGGTTAAGAATAAAGAGGCTGACGCATTTGTATCTGCCGGAAGCTCAGGAGCAATCCTTGTTGGCGGTCAGACTATCGTCGGAAGACTCCGCGGTGTTGACAGACCTCCGATGGCAGCACTTATCCCTACTAAGGATGGTGTATCACTGCTTGTCGACAGTGGTGCTAATGTAGATGCAAGAGCAACAATGCTTGTACAGTGGGCTGTTATGGGTTCTATATACATGGAGAATGTTGTTGGCATTAAGAATCCAAGAGTAGCAATTGTCAATGTCGGACTTGAGGAAGAAAAGGGTAATTCACTTGTTAAAGAAACATATCCAATGCTTAAAGAGTGTCCTAACATTAACTTTATAGGAAGTATTGAAGCAAGAGAGATTCCTAACAGCTATGCAGATATCATTGTATGCGATGCATTTGTTGGAAACTGTATCTTAAAGCTTTACGAAGGTGAGGCCAAGATGATTCTTGGCAAGATTAAAGGTGTCATGATGTCATCGTTAAAGACTAAGATTGGCGCGCTTCTTATTAAGAAGTCTTTAAAGACACAGCTTAAGTCAATGGATGCTTCAGAACATGGAGGAGCTCCTCTTATCGGACTTAATGGTCTTGTTGTTAAGACTCATGGAAATGCCAAGGCTAAAGAGGTTAGGAATTCATTAATTCAGTGTGTAACATTTACAAAAATGAATATAAATGATAAAATCATTGAGGCGCTCGGTCAGATTCCTGAGCAGCATAATTAAAGATTTGAAAGGATAGACATTATGGAATTCGAAAAGTTACAGAATATTATTGCAGATGTACTTAACATTGATAAAGAGAAGATTACTCCTGAGACAACATTTGTTGACGATCTCGGAGCTGATTCATTAGATGTATTCCAGATTATCATGGGAATTGAAGATGAATTTGATATCCAGATTCCTGATGATGCAGCTGAATCAATTGTAACAGTTAATGATGCAGTAGTTCAGATACAGAACGCTACAAAATAATATGTGCAGATAGCGATGAGTAAACAGGAGCATAAGCGACAAATATGCCAGCATAATTTGTTGCTTATGCTCTTGTTTTCAAAACTATGCGGAAAGGTATATTATGCATAATAAGGATTTGTCTGTATTTATGCAGACTATTGGTTATGAGTTCAAGGATATAAGTCTGCTTGAAGTCGCACTCACTCACAGTTCTTATGCAAATGAACAGAAAAAAGGAACAAGCCATGACAACGAAAGAATGGAATTCTTAGGCGATGCTGTTCTTGAGCTTTCATCAAGTGATTATATATATAAGAATCACTCAGAGATGGCTGAAGGAAAGATGACAAGACTTCGTGCCAGCATTGTATGTGAGCCTACACTTGCTTTATGTGCAAGAGCTATTAAACTTGATACATTTATAAGACTCGGCAAAGGTGAGGAGCTTACTGGCGGAAGAGGCAGGGATTCAATTGTATCAGATGCCTGTGAAGCTGTTATAGGAGCCATCTATCTTGATGGTGGTTTTGCTAATGCGAAAGAATTTGTCAACAGGTTCATTCTCAATGACCTTGAAAATAAGAAACTCTTTTTTGATAGCAAGACTATATTGCAGGAAGTGATTCAGGGGCTTGGCAAAGAAGTCGATTATGAGTTTATCGGCGAAGAGGGTCCTGAACATAATAAGCAATTCGTTGTAGCTGCTGTAGTTGACGGACTTTTTAATATTAAGGGAACCGGACATACTAAGAAATCAGCATCTCAGAATGCAGCGTATGCTGCACTTATCGAGCTTAAAAACAAGGGCTACGATATAAACTCTGATAAGAAATAATAAGTGAGGGGTTATGTATTTAAAAAGTATAGAAGTACAGGGATTTAAATCATTTGCTAATAAGATAGTATTTGACTTTCATAATGGTATTACAGGTATTGTAGGACCTAATGGTTCCGGTAAAAGTAATGTTGCCGATGCTGTGCGCTGGGTTTTAGGTGAACAGAGTGCCAAGCAGCTCCGTGGTTCCAAAATGGAGGATGTTATTTTTGCAGGAACTGAGAACAGAAAGCCGGTTGGCTTCGCATTTGTATCAATAACGCTTGATAACAGCGACCATGCACTTCCGGTTGATTATGATGAGGTTACAGTTTCAAGAAGAGTGTACCGTTCAGGCGAAAGTGAGTATCTTATCAACGGTAATTCATGCCGTCTTAAGGATGTAACAGAAATGTTTTATGATACTGGTATCGGTAAAGAAGGATATTCTATTATCGGACAGGGCCAGATTGATAAGATTCTTTCTGGAAAGCCTGATGAGAGACGAGAGCTTTTTGATGAAGCTGCCGGAATCGTTAAGTTTAAAAGAAGAAAAGCTACTGCAATCAAAAAGCTTGAAAATGAGCGGGCTAATCTTGTACGTGTTAATGATATTTTATCAGAGCTTGAAAAACAGGTCGGACCATTACAGGTTCAGTCTGAAAAAGCCAAGGAATACCTTGATTACAAGGCTGATTTGAAAAAATATGATGTTAATGCATTTCTTCTGGAATCTGACAGAATAAGCAGGGATCTTGAAGAACTGACAGGAAAGATTGGTATTGCTGATAATGATCTTGCTAACTCAAGAGCTGAGTATGAGAGTACCAAGGCTGAATATGAAGAAGCAGAGGAGCAGTTATCTAAGGTTAATTCTGATATTGAGAACGTCAATTCTCTTTTATCCAATACTGAGCTTGAAAGCCAGAGACTTAACGGTGAGATTAATGTAATCACTGAGCAGATTAACAGATTCACTGATAACGAAAAGCATTACAGTGACAGAATCACAGCTATTGATAAGGATAAAGCTGCAAAGCAGGCCAATGTGGCTGATTTTAAGAAACAGCTCGATGAGCTTTCAACATCTGTAGAAGAATTCGAGAATAATCTTAAAGCAAAGCAGGATGCTGCTGATGTTATCAAGCAGGATATTGACGGAGTATCAGACCAGATTGAGAGCCGTCAGAACGATATCTACGACAGACTTAATGCCAAGTCTTCTATTAATGCTGAAAACCAGAAGTTTGCAACCATGCTTGAGCAGCTTAATATAAGAAAGGCTGAACTTAACAGTCATCTTATTAAAGATAAGAGTGATGAAGCTGAACAGAATATTAAGATTAATGATATCAGTGCAAGATTAGAAGCTGCACAGAAAAATGCTTTGGAAATAGCCGAAAGAATTGTAGCTAATAATGATGAAGTCACAGCTATTAAGAATGAAAATGCTGACCTTAATGCACAGCATGATAAGATTGTACAGAATTATCACAGAGAAAAGTCAAGACTGGAATCTCTCATTAATATTACGGAAAGATATGACGGTTATGGCAACAGTATCCGTAAGATTATGGAATTAAAGGACAGCAATCCGGGAATTCTTGGTGTTATTGCAGATATTGTCAAGGTTGAAAGAAAGTATGAAACAGCCATTGAGACAGCCTTAGGCGGAACAATCCAGAATATTGTTACCGATAAGGAATCTACTGCCAAGGAGCTGATTGCATATCTTAAGCAGAATAAGCTTGGACGAGCTACATTTTTACCACTTAATGCAATATCAGGAAGAAATACTCTTGAGAAAGAGCCATGTATTAAGGAAAATGGCGTTATCGGAATAGCAAGCAACCTTGTAAGGGTTTCTTTTGAATATGAGAATTTAGCTAAATATCTTCTTGGAAGAATTCTTGTTGTTGATAATATTGATAATGCACTTCTTATTGCAAAGAAGTACAAATATAGCTTAAGGATTGTAACTCTTGAGGGTGAACAGCTTAATCCGGGTGGTTCAATGACTGGTGGTGCTTTTAAGAATTCAAGTAATCTTCTTGGTAGAAGAAGAGAGATTGAAGAGCTTAAGAAATCTGTATCAGAACTCAGCAAATCATCAACTGAGCTTAAAGCAAAGATTGCAGATAACAGGGCAAAGATTGCATCTATAAGAGAACTTATTGATGCAGATAATAAGGCTAACAGAGAAGCATCTTTAGCTGTTAATACAGAGCAGATGAATCTTAATCAGGCAAAGCAGAAGTTATCTGAAATCAGAATTGTATATGATAAGGATAAAGCTGAAACTACTGATATTGACAGACAGATTAAAGAGATTGATGAAAACAAGACTCAGGTAAGCGGAAGCTTAAGTGCTCTTGAAATACAGAATGAAAGTTCAAGAAAAGAAATTGAAAATCTTAATAAGCAGCTCGAAGTTAAGAAAGCTGAACTTGATAAGGCTAATGATGATATAGAGAATCTTAAAATCAGATTCAGCTCTGTTGAACAGAAAACAGCATTTATTCAGGAGAACATCACAAGAATTAATTCTGAAATTGAAGCTCTTGAGTTAGAAGAAGCTGATATAAGACAGAGGAAAGAATCTTTATCATCAGATGTTGAAGATAAGAATGCGCAGATTGAAAAGTTAAGAAGTGACATTCATCAGGCAAAGAATCAGATTGAGGAATGCAATACCAAGATTGAGGCTCTCCGTAAGGACAGGAATATAATTAACGCAAGTCATAAAACTTTCTTTGATAAGCGTGAGAAGATTAATGAACAGATTGTTCTTCTTGAAAAGGAAAGCATGCGTCTGCATAACCAGCAGGAAAAGTTAGAAGAAGAAAACGATTCTATTGTTGATTATATGTGGAATGAATATGAACTTACATACAGCTATGCTGCAGAGTTAAGAAGTGAGGAACTTACTGATATCGCTGACATTAAGAAGCAGATTAATATTCTCAAAGCTAACATTAAAAAACTTGGTGTTGTTAATGTAAATGCTATTGAAGAATATAAGGAAGTAAGCGAGCGATACAACTTCTTAAAGACTCAGCATGATGATATGATTAAAGCTGAAGAGGCTCTTGTCCAGGTTATTGATGAGCTTGATAACGGAATGAGAATCCAGTTCAAGGAGAAGTTCGAGGAAATCAAGGTTGAATTCGATAAAGTATTCAAGGAATTATTTGGTGGTGGACGAGGCACAATACAGCTTGTTGAAGATGAAGATATTCTTGAAGCAGGAATTGTTATTATTTCACAGCCGCCAGGAAAGAAGCTTCAGAACATGATGCAGTTATCAGGTGGTGAAAAGGCGCTTACTGCAATTGCACTTCTTTTTGCAATCCAGAATCTTAAGCCTTCGCCATTCTGTCTGCTTGATGAAATTGAGGCAGCACTTGATGATTCAAATGTAGGAAGATATGCTAATTATCTTCATAAGCTTACAAAGCATACACAGTTTATTGTTATCACTCACAGACGAGGAACAATGGCTGCGGCTGACAGACTGTATGGTATAACTATGCAGGAGAAGGGCGTTTCTGCACTTGTTTCAGTAGACCTTATAGCTAATGACCTTGACAAGAAGAAGGAGTAAATATGGGATTTTTTAGTAAATTAAAAGAAGGTTTAACCAAGACCAGAGACAATATTGTTTCAGGAATAGATTCTGTTTTCTCAGGATTTTCATCAATTGATGATGATTTCTATGATGAGCTTGAAGAAACTCTTATTATGGGTGATATAGGCGTTGTTGCAACTGAGGAAATTCTTGATGATCTTAAAGCTAAGGTTAAAGAAAATAAGATTAAGAATCCTGCTGACTGCAAACAGCTTCTTATTGACAGTATCAAAGAAAAAATGGATCTTGGTGAGAATGCATATGAATTCGAGAACCGCAAGTCCATAGTTATGCTTATTGGTGTTAATGGAGTAGGAAAGACTACATCTGTAGGCAAGCTTGCCGGACTTCTTAAAGCACAGAACAAGAAGGTTATTATGGCTGCTGCTGATACTTTCAGGGCTGCAGCTATAGAACAGCTTACAGAATGGTCTAACAGAACAGGTGCAGATATTATTGCACAGAGCGAGGGTTCTGATCCTGCGGCTGTTATATATGATTCGATTGCTGCCTGCAAGGCAAGAAAGGCTGATGTCCTTTTGTGTGATACAGCCGGCCGTCTTCAGAATAAGAAGAATCTTATGGAAGAACTTCGTAAGATTGACAGAGTTATAGAAAGAGAGTATTCTGAAGCATACAGGGAAAATCTTATCGTTCTTGATGCAACTACTGGTCAGAATGCGCTTTCTCAGCTAAGGGAATTTAATGATGTGACTAATATCACAGGTATTATTCTTACTAAGATGGATGGAACTGCCAAAGGCGGTATTGCCGTGGCTATTCAGGCTGAATTTGGCATTCCTGTCAAGTATATCGGTGTTGGTGAGAAAGTTGAAGATTTACAGAAATTTGATTCAGACACATTTGTTAACGCATTGTTTGATGTAGATAATGGCACTGATGAAGATTAAGAAGTTTATGAACTAAGATGGGAGATTAAGGGTAATGGAAGAATTAACATTGAAAAGTTTCGAAGAAGCTGCTGAGAAGGTTAAGGAAGCGACACTTCCTACTAATCTGGTATACAGTGAGTATTTCAGCAACCAGACTGGGAACAGAGTATATCTTAAGCCAGAAAATATGCAGTACACAGGTGCTTACAAGGTAAGAGGTGCATATTACAAGATTAGTACTATGTCAGAAGAAGCAAGACAGAAGGGACTTATTACAGCTTCTGCCGGAAACCATGCACAGGGTGTTGCATTTGCAGCCAAGAAATATGGTGTTAAGGCAACAGTTGTTATGCCAACAACAACACCACTTATCAAGGTAAACAGAACTAAAGGATATGGTGCAGAGGTTATCCTTTACGGTAATGTATATGATGAAGCATGTGAGTATGCAATGAAGCTTGCCAAGGAGAAAGGACTTACATTTGTTCACCCATTTGATGATTTAGATGTTGCAACAGGTCAGGGTTCTATCGCAATGGAGATTATTAAAGAGCTTCCAACTGTTGATTATATTCTTGTTCCTATCGGTGGCGGCGGACTTGCAACAGGTGTATCTACACTTGCAAAGCTTCTTAATCCTAATATCAAGGTTATCGGTGTTGAGCCTGCCGGTGCTAACTGCCTTCAGGAATCAATCAAAGCAGGAAAGGTTGTTACACTTCCAACTGTAAGTACAATTGCAGACGGTACAGCTGTTAAGACTCCGGGAAGCAAGTTATTCCCATATCTTCAGAAGAACCTTGATGACATCATCACAGTTCCGGATGAAGACCTTATCGTTGCATTCCTTGATATGGTAGAGAATCATAAGATGATCGTTGAGAATTCAGGCCTTCTTACAGTTGCAGCTTTAAAGCAGCTTGATGTAAAGGATAAGAAGATTGTTTCTATTCTTTCAGGCGGTAATATGGATGTTATTACAATGTCATCTGTTGTTCAGCAGGGACTTGTACAGAGAAGCAGAATCTTCACTGTTTCAGTACTTCTTCCTGATAAGCCGGGTGAACTTGTAAGAGTTGCTTCTATTATTGCAGAGGCTAATGGTAATGTAATCAAGCTTGAGCATAACCAGTTTGTAAGCATTAACAGAAAAGCAACTGTTGAACTTAGAATCACAATCGAAGCTTTCGGACATGAACACAAGGATGAGATTGTAGACAAGCTTGAAGCAGCAGGCTTAAGACCTAGAATCGTTAAGGTAAACATTTAATCACTATCTGCGGCAGAGGGAAATTATGAAAAAATATTCTTTCAAAAGATATGCAGGAGTTACAATGGCATTATTTGGGGCAGCGGCGCTGTCCCTATTGCTGTTTTTTGCATTGTTCCGTATAGATGCAATCCATAAGACATTTTCACATATATGCAGAACGCTGATGCCTTTTATAATTGGAGGAGCGCTGGCTTATGTAATATGTCCTATATGTAACTTCTTTGACGGCTTATATAATAAAGCATTCAGGTTTGTCAAAAATGAAAAGAAAAAGAAAAGTCTGTCTAATAATCTCAGCGTATTTACCGGACTGCTTATAGCAATTCTTTTTATATACTTTATGATTATTGTTATTATTCCTAATCTTGTAAACAGTGTTGTAAGGCTTATACAGATAATACCTGACAATGTCAATAAGGTTATTGATTTCGTACAGAAGTTTCTTAATGAGAATGAAACTCTTATGAAGTATTCAGAGGATATCATTGATAAAACCTACACATTTATTAATGACTGGCTTGGAAACGAATTTCTTGGATATGCGCAGGGAATTGCAACAGGAGTTTCAACAGGGGTTGTCAATGTAATTGTTGTTCTTTTTAATGTTCTTATTGGCTTTATTGTTGCAGCATATCTTCTTACAGCAAGAAAGAAACTTGCTAAACAGGGAAAAATGGTTGTTTATAGCATTTTCAAGAAGGAACATGCTGACAGTGTAATGGAAGAGATTAAATATACTGACAAGGTATTCAGTGGATTTGTCAATGGCAAAATTCTTGATGCACTTGTGATAGCGCTTGTGTGCTTTATAGGGCTTAAGATATTTACATTATGTAATCCCGGAAAAGAAATGATGAGCGAAATTCTTATTGCATTTATTGTTGGAATATTTAATGTTATTCCTTTCTTTGGCTGGTACATAGCATGGTTTATAGGTGCTTTATTATGTCTTATTGTTAATCCTGCACAGTGTCTGTTCTTTGTAATATTTAATTTTATATTACAGCAGATTGACGGTAATATTATCGGACCGAAGATTCTTGGAAATACTACCGGAATATCAAGCTTCTGGGTACTGTTTGCAATCCTGTTATTTGGTGATATATGGGGATTTGCAGGAATGCTTCTTGGTGTTCCTATATTTGCAGTTATATATCATCTTATTAAGAAATGGGTATTTAAGAGACTTGAAATCAACGGCATGGAAAATTTAAGTGCTGAATATGAAGCTGAATATCCTCCTAATGAGCGGGAAAAGAAGCTTGAAAGCTGATTTTTATAAAATTTTTATAAGTGTCAAGTAAAAATGCTTGACACTTATTTTTATTTCTGATATTATACTCAAGGCTTATGAGTTAATAAAACTTATAAGATATTAGTTTTTTGGCAGGTATTATGGAAAGAATTGTTGAACAGAATCTTTTATATGATTTTTATGGAGAATTACTTAATGACCATCAGAAGAAGATATATGAAGATGCTATTTACAACGATTTGTCTCTCAGCGAGATTGCCGATGAATATGGCATATCAAGACAGGGAGTACATGATCTGATTAAGAGAGTTACGAAGACGCTTGATGGATATGAGGCTAAGCTTCATCTTATACAGAAATTCCTTGAAACTAAGGAAAAGATATCTAAGATTGATTCATTAGTTGATGATTACATGGAAAGTCAGAATATATCTGATATTCATGAAATTAAGAAGTTATCCAATGAGATTCTTGAAGAATTTTAAGGAGAGATATTATGGCATTTGATAATTTATCAGAGAAATTGCAGAATATTTTTAAGAATCTTCGTGGTAAGGGCCGTTTATCAGAAGCTGATGTAAAGGCTGCTCTTAAGGAAGTTAAGCTTGCCTTACTTGAAGCTGATGTTAACTTTAAGGTTGTTAAGCAGTTTATCAAGTCTGTAGAAGAAAGAGCAATCGGACAGGATGTTATGTCAAGCCTTACACCTGGTCAGATGGTTATCAAGATTGTTAATGAAGAGATGGTATCTCTTATGGGATCTGAAACTACTGAAATTGCTTTAAAGCCGGGAACTGAGATTACTGTTATTATGATGGCAGGTCTTCAGGGTGCTGGTAAGACAACTACTACAGCAAAGCTTGCCGGCAAGTTTAAGGCAAAAGGAAGAAAACCTCTTTTAGTTGCCTGTGATGTTTATAGACCGGCTGCTGTGGAACAGCTTACTATTAACGGTAATAAACAGGGCGTTGAAGTGTTCTCTATGGGAACTAACCAGAAGCCTGTTGATATTGCCAAAGCTGCTATAGCCCATGCTAAGAATAACGGTTTTAATACAGTTATTCTGGATACAGCAGGACGACTTCATGTTGATGAAGACATGATGAATGAGCTTATAGATATTAAAGCTAATGTATCAGTTGACCAGACAATTCTTGTAGTTGATTCCATGACAGGTCAGGATGCAGTTAATGTTGCTTCTTCATTTAATGAAAAGGTCGGCATTGATGGAGTTATCCTTACTAAGTTAGATGGTGATACAAGAGGCGGTGCAGCACTTTCAATTAAGGCTGTTACCGGAAAGCCGATTCTTTATGTCGGTATGGGAGAAAAGCTTTCAGATCTTGAACAGTTTTATCCGGATCGTATGGCATCAAGAATACTCGGTATGGGAGATGTCCTTACCCTTATCGAGAAAGCTGAGGCGCAGATTGATGCTGATAAAGCCAAGGCAATGGAAGAAAAACTTAAGAAAGCAGAATTTGATTTCAATGACTTCCTTGAGTATATGGGACAGATTAAGAACATGGGTGGTATCAGTTCAATTATGAGCATGATGCCGGGGCTGTCAGGTCAGATGAAGAATGTTTCAATTGATGATGATGAAGCAGAGAAGAATATGAGAAGAACCGAGTCTATCATATATTCAATGACTAAGGCAGAAAGAAGTAATCCTGACATACTTAATCCATCAAGAAAGAACAGAATTGCTAGAGGAGCAGGTGTTGATATCGCTGATGTCAACAGACTTGTAAAGCAGTTCGAGCAGATGAAGAAGATGATGAAGCAGATGCCGGGAATGATGAAAGGTGCTAAAAAGGGACGATTCAAGTTACCTTTTTAACATAGATTAATTTTTAAGAATAATACAGGAGGTGAATGTAATGGCAGTAAAGATTAGATTAAAGAGATTAGGTGAGAAGAAAAATCCTTTCTATAGAATTATCGTAGCAGACTCAAGATCTCCAAGAAACGGAAGATTCATCGAGGAAATCGGTACTTATGATCCTAATTACGATCCTTGCAAGCTCAACATTGATGCTGAGGCTGCTAAGAAGTGGTTATCAAACGGAGCTCAGCCTACAGAGGTTGTTGGAAAGCTTTTCAAGATGGCTGGTATCGAAAAATAAGACTAGTGGAGGTGTAATTGACTATGAAAGAATTAGTGGAAATTATCGCTAAGGCACTAGTTGATAATCCGGATGAGGTTGTAGTAACAGAAACTGAAAAAGATAAGGCTCTTGTAGTCAATCTTAAGGTTGCTCCTTCGGATATGGGCAAGGTTATCGGCAAGTCTGGTAGAATTGCCAAGTCAATAAGAGCAGTTGTTTCAGCTGCAGCTTCTAAGAGCGACAAGAAAGTGATTGTTGAAATAGATAATTAAGCAAACACTACTGTCTAAGGCAGCCTTTCGGGGCTGTCTGTTTTGTTATTTATATATACATTTATGTCAGAATGGAGAATTTAAGTGGAAGATATGTTAAGGGTAGGGGTCATAACATCGACCCACGGAATCAGAGGTGAAGTTAAGGTTTTTCCTACAACAGATGATCCTCTTCGTTTTAAGAAACTTAAGAAATGTGTTATCGATGGAAAAAGAGAACAGGTAGCTGTCACTGTATCTTCAGTTAAATTTTTTAAGCAGTTCGTAATACTTAAGTTTAAAGAGTTTGATGACATCAATGATATAGAGAAATACACAAAATGCGACCTGCTCGTTTCAAGAGAAGATGCTGTTAAACTTGAGCCGGGAGAGTATTTTATATGCGATCTTATCGGACTTGATGTTATAACAGATGAAGGAAAACATTTGGGCGTACTAAAAGATGTATTAGAAACAGGCGCCAACAATGTATATGAAGTAGAGGCAGATAATGGCGAAAGCTATTTAATACCGGTTATTGACCAGTGTATATTAGATCATGACCTTGATAAGAAGACTATAACAGTCCATATCTTACCAGGGCTTCTGGATATTAATAAATAATAAAGAAAATGTATTTTTAGTCTTGCATTATTTGCTTGATTATGATAATCTAAACAAGTTGTGAGAAAAAGGGATGGTCCTCTGTTACAGAACCTGTATTAAGAACATCATAATATTAAGGAGGTCACACATGAATACAATTATTAAGAACATCGAAGATGCTCAGCTTAAGGCTCAGGCTCCTGAGTTCAGAGTTGGTGATACTGTAAGAGTATCAGCTAAGATTAAGGAAGGAAACCGTGAAAGAATCCAGGTTTTCGAGGGAACAGTATTAAAGAAGCAGGGAACTGGCGTTAGAGCTACATTTACAGTAAGAAAGATTTCTAACGGCGTTGGCGTTGAGAAGACATGGCCATTACATTCACCTATCGTTGAGAAGGTTGAAGTTGTAAGACGCGGTAAGGCTAGAAGAGCTAAGCTTAACTACTTAAGACAGAGAACAGGTAAGGCTGCTAAGGTTAAGGAATTAGTTAGATAATTTTGTTATTCACGGTAAGGGACATTTGAAAAAATGTCCCTTTACTTATATTTAAGCGACAGGAGAGGTCGGAATACCATGAGATTTTTTCAGAGAAGATATCAGGAAAATACCAGACTGCTTAATATATGCAAATATATTGCAGATGTATGTATTGTAATCGTACTGGCTTATGTTCTGGTAACATTTATATGCTGCCGTTCTACAGTTGTGGGTAATTCAATGGAGGAGACACTGTCTAATGATAACACTGTACTTATAAACAGAATATCATATGCATTCAATGGACCGAAGAGATTTGACTGTATAGCCTTTGAACAGGATTCAGTTGATTCCTCAAAGATATACATAAAGAGAGTTATAGGATTACCGGGGGAAACTGTACAGATAAAAGATGGCAGGGTATATATCAATGATTCACAGCTTGATGATTTTGTTGATACATCAATACTTACACCGGGTGTAGCAGCTAATCCGTATAAGCTTGCTGATGATGAATATTTTGTACTTGGAGATAACCGTAATAATAGTGAGGACAGCCGTTTTGCCAGTGTTGGAATGGTTAAACGTAGTAATATTGTAGGAAAAGTATGGATGGTAATAGAACCATTCAGTTCATTTGGTTTCGTTAAATAACAATGGAGATAGATATGGAAGAGAAGAAAAGAGCCATTAACTGGTATCCTGGTCATATGACTAAAGCCAGAAGAATGATGGAAGAAGATATAAAGCTTGTTGATCTTGTTATTGAGATTGTGGATGCGCGTATTCCATTAAGCAGCCGTAATCCTGACATTGACAAGTTGGCAAAGAATAAGGCAAGAATCGTATTATTGAATAAATCTGACCTTGCCGATGATGCAGTAACAGATGAATGGATAACATATTTTAAAGATAAAGGCTTTTACTGCCTTAAGCTTAACTCAAGACTCAATGTAAGCAACCGTGCAGTCAATAATCTTATAACAACTGCTTGCTCTGCCAAGATTGAAAGAGACAAGGCGAGAGGAATTAAGAACCGTTCTATCAAAGCAATGATTGTTGGAATACCTAATGTCGGTAAATCAACATTTATTAATTCATTTACTGGAAGAAAGAGCGCCAAGACAGGCAATAAGCCGGGTGTTACTAAAGGAAAGCAGTGGATAAGGATTAACGGAAGCGTTGAGCTTCTCGATACTCCGGGTATACTCTGGCCTAAGATTGAGGACAGAAATGTCGGAGAAAGACTTGCTATGATTGGTTCGATTAATGACCAGATTCTTAATATTGAGGAGCTGGCATTAGAAACAATTAAGTTTCTTAAGAAGAATTATCAGGCACAGCTTTACAGCCGTTTTGATATAACAGAAGATATATTCGAGAATGTAGATACTGAAACAATGATGAATCCTGAGAATGCCGGGGCACTCTGTATTATGGAGCATATTGCAAGAAAACGCGGATGCATTAAGAAAGGTTCTGATATTGATTATGAAAAATGTGCTGCATGTATTCTTGATGATTTCAGGGAAGGAAAGATTGGAAATATCTCTCTTGAAAGACCTTAATTAAGATACTTACAGGAAGGGGCAGTTATGACACTTAAAGAGGAACGCGAACTTAAAAAAGCAGCAAAGCTTGAGGCTGAGAAGCAGCGTATTGAAGCTATGCGTGAATATGAAGAAATGTATGATACATTTTCTTATATATGCGGAATAGATGAAGCAGGAAGAGGTCCGCTTGCAGGTCCTGTTGTTGCAGGCGCGGTAGTTCTTCCTAAAGGAAAAAGAATTCTTTATGTGAATGATTCTAAGAAGTTAAGTGAGAAAAAAAGAGAGGAGCTTTTTGATGTAATAAAAGAAGAAGCTCTTTCTTATGGAATTGGAATTGTATCACCTGAAAGGATTGATGAAATTAATATATTGCAGGCAACTTATGAAGCAATGCGTGAGGCTGTTAATAAATTATCTGTAAAACCCGATATACTTCTTAACGATGCTGTTACAATTCCGGGAATAGATGTTAAACAGGTTCCAATCATCAAAGGTGATGCCAAGAGTCTGTCAATTGCATCAGCCAGTATTCTTGCTAAAGTAACAAGGGACAGGTTTATGATGGAATATGATTCTTTATATCCGGAATATGGTTTTGCCAAGCACAAGGGCTATGGAACTAAAGTTCATATTGAAGCAATAAAAGAGTACGGTCCATGTCCTATACACAGAAGAACATTTATTAAGAATTTTATATAGGTGAGCGTATATGAATATTAATATGTCCGATTTTTTCAAAAGTACCATAACTACAGGCAGTCAGAACCAGACTTCCAATATAACTGAAAATGTATCACAGAATGTTGTTAATAGTAATAATGCCGCACAGGCTGAGGGAATGAAAATTCTTAACTCATTAATGACAGGTGACACATTTACTGGTTTTGTCAGCCAGTTAAAGGGTGATAATGCTTTAATTACTATGAATAACGGGGCATCTATTCAGGCAAAGCTTGCAGAGGGTGCTTTAGTTAATGTCGGACAGAATGTAACATTTATGGTAGAACAGAATGTTGATAACAAAATATCCATAAAGCCGGTGCTTGCCAATGAACAGCAGGCTGTGCTTATTGACAAGGCACTTGAAGCCGCCGGATTATCACCTGTTGAAGAAAATATTGACCTTGTAAAAGAACTTCTTGGTCTTGGCATGCCTGTTGATTCAGAAACAGTAGGAGAGCTTGCCAGATATTCCATGAAATATCCGGATACTTCCCTTAATACCATTGCCAATCTTATGAGACTTGACATTCCGGTAACTGATAATAATATAAAAGAATTCCAGATGTATGGAGAATTCAACGGTCAGATTGATAACCTTCTACAGGATATGGAAACAGGTTTTATAAATGGTCTTACAGAAAGTACAGATAATGTACAAGTCTTTAATGATATAATCGATACAATGTATGAAGGTATTGATGGCGAAAATGTCCATCCCAATACTGCTGGAAATGTACTTACAGAGGACGGGCTTCAATCACTTAAAGAAACACTTGGTAATGCAGGCTTTGACGATGAATTCATAAAGGATATTCCTGATAAATATGTTAAAGATATCCTTAATAAAATTATGCTTTCGGATAAAGAAATAACTCCTGAAAAATTCAAAAGCATTATTAACAGCAAAGGTGCAAAACAACTTGTACATGCAGCGTTCAATGATACATTCCGCCTGACTCCTAAAGATATACAGGAGGGAGAAACTGCTGTCAGCTCTTATTACAAGCGTATAAGAAAAAATGTTGAGAATATTGAAAGCTCATTAAAGAGCAGTGACTCTTCAACTACAGAGTTATCAAAGAGTCTTTCGGACATTAAAAGTAACATAGATTTCATGAACGACTTAAACAGGAATATGACATATTTCCAGATGCCTGTTAAATTCTCAGAAAGTGAAGGCAACGGAGAATTATATGTATTCACTAATAAGAAGAATCTTGCCAATAAGTCGGATAATATAAGTGCCATGCTGCATCTGGATATGGATAATCTTAAATCAATGGATATATATGTTAATCTTTCAGGCGGCAATAATGTATCTACCAATTTTGTTCTTGAAACTGAAGAACTTCTTGATTTTGTTTACCAGCATATAGATAAGCTTAATGCTCGTCTTGAACAGTTAGGTTATAAGACACATTTTGAAATGAAGGTAGCCGAAAGTTCTTCTGACAGACTGGATTTCGTAAAAGATTTTATTGAAGCTGAGACAAGACCGGCTGCCGGAGGCCAGTATATATTTGACGCCAAAGCATAAATGTTTTACAGGGGAATTTTATTATGGGGAAAAAAGACAACGAAGACAAACCTAAAATAGCAGTTGCACTTGAATATACACCCGGAGAGCAGGCACCTAAAATACTTGCTACAGGCCGTGGACATATTGCTGAATCAATTATTGAAAAAGCCGGAGAAGCAGATGTTCCTGTATATGAAGATTCCAAGCTTGCCAATACATTATCAAAGCTTGAAATAGGGGAGATGATTCCTCCTGAACTATATACTGTAGTCGCTGAAATTCTTGTATTTGTAGACGAATGTGACAAGATTAAAGGAAAAGTAGGTAAATAATGACAGCTAATAAAAGAGTAACAGGTGCAGACAATGAACAGCGTGCCACAGAGTATCTTATAGATAACGGATATTCGATTCTTGAACGGAATTTCCGCAATAAAACAGGTGAAATTGATATTATTGCCAAAAATGATAATCTGATTGTGTTCGTTGAAGTTAAATACAGAAGCAGCAAAAAATACGGTTATGCAGTCGAAGCTGTCAGTTACAGAAAGCAGCAGATAATACGACAGGTTGCAATGTATTATCTTACAACAAGATACAAAAGCTGTGATATTCCATGCCGTTTTGATGTGATAGGAATTGATGGTACGGATATAACTCATATAAAAAATGCATTTTAACAAGGATTATAAATTATGAATATAAGATATATTAATGCAGATAAACTGTATAAGGGCTTAGACAAAGCTGTTATTAATAATTCAACAAGAATATCATCAAAAGGTGATGTCACATATATTGAATTCACACCATTTAATGAATTTGACTGGGTAAAGCTGCATTTTTCAACCAGACTCGGAGGTGTCAGTGAAGGAATATATTCCAGCATGAATTTTTCTTTTGACAGAGGCGATGCTTACGATAATGTTTATAAGAATTATGAACTTTTTCTTGATACTATGGATTTAAAGCCTGAAAACTGTGTATGTACGAAGCAGACACATACAATAAATGTACTCGTTGCAGATTCAGATATGGCAGGAATGGGGCTTACAAAGCCAAGAAGCTTTGATAATGTTGACGGACTTGTAACTGATGAACCAGAGCTTTGTCTTGTAACATATTTTGCAGACTGTGTTCCGGTATATTTTATAGATCCGGTAAACAGATGCATTGGTGCATCACATTCGGGATGGAGGGGAACTGTGGCCAATATAACACATGAAACAGTTAAACTTATGAACCGGACTTATGGCTCTAAGCCAGATGATATTCATGCATTTATAGGACCATCTATATGTCAGGACTGTTATGAAGTTGATGAGGCGGTGATAAGACAGTTTAAGGCTGCTTACAATACAAAAGAATGTGATATGATGTTTTATCACACCAGAGACGATAAATACCAGCTTAATCTTCAGACAGCCAATTATTTTAATATGGTCAACGAAGGAATAAAACCAGAAAATATAGGAATATCCAATCTGTGCACAAGCTGTAACAGTGACTGGCTCTTTTCACACAGGGCTTCACATGGACAGAGAGGCGTATTGTGCGGATTTATGAGCATTTGCAGATGATTTTGAATAAAAAACTTCGGAACACATATAAGTGAACCGAAGTTTTTATTTATTTCCTGTTATGCTGTTCTTTATATCTGGCTCTTAACTCAGCTTCTTCTGAAGAAAGTTTTGAGCGTCCTTTTTTTCCAACTTTTGTTATCAGAAGATAAATAACAACTAAAATTGCTATCGGAATGCCAACTGTAAGAATTGTTGAAAGAGTTTCAGTGAATACACCATTTTCCAATATTGATTTTTTAACATTGGTGTATTGTGCTGAATTGATTATATATAAAATATTATTAATCATGTCTTCTGTAATTTCATTATCTTCAGACTGCAATGAGAATATATAAATGTATCCTCTTGTTACAGTATAGTACTTTCTGGTATAAATGCTTTTATTTTCATCTGATACCGATGTAACTTCTGTTCTGAAATATGGATGGTCATTAATTGTATCAATTGCTTTGCCTGTCATTGTTTCTGTCAGGTTATCTTCCTGCTTGGAATTTTCTGATTCAATGTAACGCAGGAACATACCGCTTAATTCATCCTCACTCAGTTCATCAAGATTAGATAAATCAGAACCGGCTTTCATTCCGACAACAGCAATTTCATATGATATATCTTTAGAAAATGCTTCAAGATATATATTGGATGCTTTCATTGAATTCTGGACTTCATTGGCATCCTGTGCACCAATATCTTTAAGATAAGCATTATTACCAGTTGTTGTCTGTGTAAAGCATATAAGTTCTTCAGGGACTTTTAATTTCAAATCAATATCTGAAAACTTATAAGATGTATCTGCTGCCATGGCAGTAACAGATGGAAGAATAATCGCCGATATCACAAGCAATACCGGAATAAATGTAAATTTTTTGCGGAATAATTTCACAAAAACACCTCCTAAAGTGCTTAAAATCAATATTTTGTATGATATCACAGTGCTTTACAAAAAGCAATTAAACTGATATTATATTATAGATTGCGTGTATTAATTTTTTGTAAATTTGCTATAAAAGCAAGGAGGAATTATGAGTAAACCAATAGTTGCTGTTGTCGGAAGACCTAATGTTGGAAAATCAACATTATTCAACAGTCTGTGCGGACAGCAGATTTCGATAGTTAAAGATACTCCGGGTGTCACAAGAGACAGAATTTACGCGGAGGTAAGCTGGTTAAACCACAATTTTACACTTATAGATACAGGTGGTATTGAACCTGATACAGGTGATATTATCCTTTCACAGATGCGTGAGCAGGCAGAAATTGCCATTGAAACAGCAGATGTAATTATATTTATGACTGATGTTAAGCAGGGACTTGTAGATTCAGATTCTAAGGTTGCTGATATGTTAAGACGCTCTCATAAGCCTGTTATACTTGTTGTTAATAAAGTTGACAGCTTTGAAAAGATGATGCCTGATGTATATGAATTCTATAATCTTGGAATTGGTGAACCATTCCCTATATCAGCAGTTAACAAGTTAGGTTTTGGTGAAGTGCTTGATGAGGTAGTAAGCCATTTTCCAGAAGGTTCAGATACGGAAGAAGAGGATGACAGGCCTAAGGTAGCCATAATAGGTAAACCTAATGTAGGTAAGTCTTCTATAATCAATAAGCTTGTAGGCAAGAACAGAGTTATTGTATCTGATATTGCCGGTACAACAAGAGATGCAATTGATACAGCTATTAAGTATAATGGCAAAGAATATGTGTTTATTGATACAGCAGGACTCCGTCGTAAGAGCAAGATTAAAGAGGATCTTGAACGATTCAGTATCATAAGAACTGTTGCCGCAGTTGAGAGAGCGGATATAGCAATTCTTGTTATTGATGCTACAGAGGGTGTTACAGAACAGGATGCCAAGATTGCCGGAATTGCACACGAGAGAGGCAAGGGGATTATTATTGCTGTCAACAAGTGGGATGATGTAGAAAAGAATGACAAGACTATCTATGAATTTACTAATAAGATTAAAGATACTCTTGCATTCATGTCTTATGCCGAGATTATATTTGTATCTGCCAAGACAGGACAGAGACTTAATAAGATATATGAATTAGTTGACCATATTGTAGATGCGCAGACAATGCGTATCCCTACAGGTGTGCTTAACGAAATCCTTACAGAAGCAGTTGCCATGAAGCAGCCACCTTCAGATAAGGGTAAGAGACTTAAGATATATTACATGACTCAGGTTTCGGTAAAACCACCGACATTTGTTATGTTTGTTAATGATGTAGCACTTACACATTTTTCTTATACAAGATATATAGAAAACAGAATAAGAGAATCCTTTGGATTCAGAGGTACATCTATCAGATTCATCAACAGAGAGCGTAAGGAGAAAGAGTAATGTTATTTAAAATAGGTGTTCTTATATATGGATATTTTGCCGGGGCACTCATTCAGGCAGGTTACTGGATGGGCAAATTCAACAAGATTGACATCAGGGATTATGGCAGTGGCAATGCAGGAACCACCAATGTTATGAGAACTCTTGGCAAGAAAGCCGGAATTGCAACTTATCTGTTAGATGCATTTAAAGCAGTTATTGCTGATATATTGATACATTTTCTTATAGTACCACATACTGCAATTCCAGAAATGCTTCTGTTTCTGTATTGTGGACTTGGAATCGTGCTTGGACATAATTTCCCTTTCTATCTGAAGTTTAAGGGCGGAAAGGGAATTGCAGCATCTTCAGGTGTTGTTATAAGTCTTATGCTTTTCCCTAAGTACTGTTTTATGTTTACAGTTTTTGGTATTGTCTTTTTTGCACTTGTAGCAAAGATAAGCCGTTATGTTTCACTGGCCTCACTTATAGGTATGGCAATGTTTTTTGTAGAATTTCTTATATGGGGATTCTTAGGATGGCTTCCTTTAAGTGGAACAAGCCTTGTTGAGGGTACTGTTATTGTTTTCGCTCTTGCAGCACTTGCATTTATCAGACACCGCAGTAATATTGTAAGACTGGTTCATGGAACAGAACGAAAAATCGGTGAAAAAAAGAATTAATTTTTAGTGCGCATATGCGTAGATTGGAGTATAATTATGGCAAATATAAGTGTTTTAGGAGCTGGAAGCTGGGGCTTAGGTCTTGCTTTACTTCTTAATAACAACGGACACAATGTAACAGTATGGTCAGTATTAAAGGATGAGGTTGCTATGCTTCAGACTGAGAGGGAGCATAAAAGATGCCTTCCGGGTGTTAAGATTCCTGAAAGTATAACTATTTCCGGAGATACTGAAAGTGTAATCGGTAGTGCAGATGTACTTGTTCTTGCAGTTGCTTCACCTTATACCCGTTCTACAGCAAAGTTAATCGCTCCTTTCGTAAAAGAAGGACAAATTATTGTAAATGTTGCAAAGGGCGTTGAGGAGCATACACTCTTAACACTCTGCCAGATTGTAGAAGAGGAGATTCCTCAGGCTAAGGTTGCTGTATTATCAGGTCCAAGCCATGCTGAAGAGGTAAGCCGTGGTATTCCTACAACATGCGTTATCGGAGCACATGAAAAGACAACTGCTGAATATCTTCAGAACATTTTTATGAGTGATGTGTTCAGAGTGTATACAAGCCCTGATATGCTTGGAATATGTATCGGTGGTGCATTAAAGAATGTTATTGCACTTGCTGCCGGTATTGCAGACGGACTTGGTTATGGTGATAACACTAAGGCTGCCCTTATTACAAGAGGTAATGCAGAGATAACAAGACTTGGTGTCGCAATGGGTGCTAATCCTCATACATTTGCCGGTCTTTCAGGTATTGGAGACTTAATCGTTACATGTGCAAGTATGCACAGCCGTAACAGACGCGCCGGAATCCTTATTGGTAAAGGTTACACAAAGGATGAGGCAATGAAAGAAGTACAGATGGTAGTAGAAGGCGTATTCTCTGCTAAGGCAGCATTAGAGCTTTCTAAGAAATATAATATTGAAATGCCGATTGTAGAGCAGGTTAATAAGATTCTCTTTGAGGATAAGCCTGCAGCAGAAGCTGTTAAAGAACTTATGTTGAGAGACAAGAAAATTGAAATAGATAATTCTGAATGGAAGTAATAATCAGTTTTATCTGAGACTAATTAAAAGAGGGGGATACCAATGGCTCATATCCGTAATTTATCAAACAGGGCATACATATCCAATAGTCTCAAAGAATCACTTGGGCGTTTTGAACTGTACAGATACAGCTTCATATATGCACCAACAGGTTATGGTAAATCCAAAGTCTGCAAAACATTTTTTAAAAATTATTCAGGCTATACCGTTCTCTGGATAGATGCGAACAGTTCATCGGACATATTCTGGGAAAATTTCTGTAATGCAATAAAGATTCTTAATCCTACATTTGCTGCATCATTTAAGAAAATAGGCTTTCCTGATTCTGAAGAAGATGTAAATGCTGTTATTAATCTGCTATCAATTATGAACTCTGACAAATCATCAGCTTTGCTTATAATTGATAATTTCGATAACATAATGGATGACAATTTAAGTAAAATATTTGCATCTGCCTATTCATCAACTGCTGTTGGTTTCAAGTATGTATTTATATTAAGAAAAATCACAAGCCAGAATATTATCAATCTGATATCAAAGGATGAAGCATTAGGTATAAGCAAAAAAGAACTTGCATTTTCTCTTGAAGATATAGAAGATTATTTCCGTCTTAACGAAGTGGTTCTTGATAAAGAAACAGCCAAAATAATTTATGAAAAAACACTAGGATGGCCTTATATAGTCCATCTGTGTATGGAAGCACATAAGAATGGTCTGACAGATTTTGTAACTGACAAATGTAATACATTTATTGAAAATAATATATGGCTTGAATCTGACCAGTCTGAAAGAGAATTTCTGTCAAGCATGGGAGTATTCAGCTCATTTACTTTAAGCCAATGTATAAAGCAGACTCTGTTAAGTGAAAAAGAATGTCTGGATATGCTTAACAGAATTGCATTTATTGATTATAACGAGCATACACGAAGATACAGCTTTAATCCTATGTTCAAGAAATTCATTGTACAGATGCTTAAAGAAAAGCCTGCGGAAGAAGTAAGAAACATTACCCTGCGTGCTGCCAGAACCAATCTTGATGATGGCAACTACTTTGAGGCAATGAAGCTTTTCAGCCAGTCTAAGGAATACAATGAAATATATAAATGCAATTGTGATTTTATGCATATATATCCTTTTATTATCAAGCAGAATAAGGATGTATTTACTGATATTGCCAATCATTACTGGAATGTTGAAAAAAATGGCCAGTATGCATTTTCAATCATGATATGTTTTTCTATGCTTTTATTTAATGAAAAGCATATGGTTGATACACTGCTTACAGATATACATAACGACATTAATAATGACAGTTCACTTAATGAAAACCAGAAGAATTCATATCTGGCAGAGCTTCAATATATTAGGGCATATACAGGATATAATGATTTTAATAAAATGAGAGAGGAGTTTAATGCTATTCCATCTCTTTCAAAATCACCTGTTAATATTGTTGCTAATGGTTTTCCATTTAACTTTGAATGTCCGTCTGTTATGATGCTATACCACAGACAGGCTGGTGCGCTTGATGATGAAATGAATACATTAGAGCAGTATGCACCTGAGTATTACCGCATAACCAATGGTCACGGAAAAGGCTTTGAAGCTGTTATGAAAGCCGATGTTTTATATAACAGGGGAGATTTAGACGGTGCTGAAATATTATGCCAGAAAGCTATATATATGGCTGACAGCCGTAACCAGTATGGAATATATATTGCTGCTTATTATATTTTAGCCAACATTTCCTTATACAGGGGACTGAATGACCAGTATAAAGAAAATATGAGCAAAATCGAGCAGATTGCCAGAACAGACAATGGCAAAGCCCGTTCTCTTGTTAAGCTTGCAGACATATGTAACGCATGTATGTTCAGTAATATAGAGCAGCAGGATAAAATTGCTGCATGGCTCAAGGATCAGAAAAAAATTGAGGACACTGTCAGTTTTTATTCACTCAGCTTTGTAAATGTTCTGTTTGGAAAATACCTTATTCTCAATGGTGAATATCATCATTTCTTAGGAATAAGCGGACAGTTACTGGGACTCAACAACCTTTTTTCATATGTTCTTCCACAGATATACACATATATATATCTTGCGGTCGCTAATCAGGAAACAGGTGAAACAAGCAAAGCACATAAGTTTTTATTAGAAGCAATTAAACTTGCAGAGCCAGACAATATATATATGCCTTTCGTACATAATTATAGTACCATTTATGACCTTATGGCAGAAACAGTTGTAAGCCGTGATTTTTCAAGCTTTATTAAGCATGTTGTAAAGATATCTAAGAATTACGAAAAAGGTATTAAGAGCATTAAGAAAGCCGGACATATACTGGCAGATTATGGACTTACAGTAAGAGAAGCCGATGTTGCTAAGCTTGCAGCACAGAGGCTTTCTAACAAAGAAATTGCATCACAGTTATTTATTGCTGAAAGCACTGTAAAGTCTAATATGAAGGTTATATTTAACAAGTTACAGATTAATTCCCGCGCGGAATTAAAGAATTTTTTTGAATAAAGTTATAAGAAAAGGAACTATTAATATGAGAGTAATAGCTGGTACAGCCCGCAGCCTGCCGCTTAAAGCAGCAGAGGGTGACAACACAAGACCTACTACAGACAGAATTAAAGAAACTCTTTTTAATATGTTACAGTCAGATATTGCAGGATGCAGATTTCTTGACTTATACTCAGGAAGTGGAGCTATCGGTATTGAGGCATTGAGCCGTGGTGCTAAAGAAGCTGTACTTGTTGAAAATGCAAGAGCGGCAATCGCTGTTATTAAAGACAACCTTACATTTACAAAGCTTGATTCAAAGGCTGTTGTAATGGAGCAGGATGTTCTGTCAGCTATAAACAGACTTGCCGGAAAAGGAGTATTTGATATTGTATTTATGGATCCTCCATATGGAAAGGACTACGAATATGATGTTTTAAATGCATTATCACATTCAGATATAATTGACAAATATACAATAATCATAATAGAAGAAGCACTGAATGTTCCTCTGGATTATATTGATGAGTGTGGTTTTGAGACGGTTAAGGTCAAGAATTATAAAACTAACAAGCACATTTTTATAAGACTAAAGGAGAGTGAATAACTGTGAAGAAAGCAATTTATCCAGGAAGTTTTGACCCGGTAACATTAGGACATTTGGATATAATAAGGCGTTCAGCAAGTCTTGTCGATCATTTAATAGTCAGTGTACTTAATAACAGTACCAAAACACCATTGTTTTCAGTAGAAGAGCGTGTTAATATGTTAAGGGAAGTCACTAAGGATCTGCCTAATGTTGAAGTATTAAGCTTCAGCGGTCTTCTGGTTGATTTCGCAGCAGAACATAATGTATCTGTTATTATAAGGGGATTAAGAGCTGTTACTGATTTTGAATATGAGCTTGCCATGTCACAGACTAACAGAGTTGCAGCTCCGGGAATTGATACTGTATTCCTTACAACAAGCCTGAAATACGCTTACTTAAGTTCAAGCATTGTAAAAGAGATGGCTATGTATGGTGGAGATATTCATAAGTTCGTTCCTGAAGAAATAATTGACAGAGTATACGAAAAGTATGGGATTAAGCAATAAAACACTAATAAAGGAGTATTACCATGAGTAGAATTGAGCAGTTAATAAGTGATATTGAAAGTTACATAGATAATTGTAAATATTATCCATTATCTAATGTAAAGATTATTGTTAATAAAGAGCAGTTAGAAGATATGCTTACTGAATTAAGATTAAAGACTCCTGATGAAGTAAAGAAATATCAGAAAATATTAAGCAATAAGGATGCTATCCTTGCAGATGCAAAGGAACAGGCTGATGCAATTATCAATGCTGCTCAGGTTCAGACAGAAGAACTTATTAACGAACATGAAATTATGCAGAGAGCTTACGCTCAGGCTAATGAACTTATTGAACAGGCAACTGCACAGGCACAGGCAATCCTTGATAATGCAACAGAGGAGGCCAACAGTATAAGGTATGGTGCAATGCAGTATACTGATGATATGTTAGCAAAGCTTCAGTATATTATTGAACATTCAATAAAAGACAATAAGGAAAAATATGATTCACTTCTTTCTGGTCTTGAAAATGTTCTTTCTGTAGTTAATAACAACAGAAATGAGCTTAGCGGAATAGAGGAAAACAGTGCAGAGGAAGCTGATGAAACTGAATCCGCTGATGAAACCGATTCTCAGACAGATGCTGAAGAATAATCAGTTACAATAATTTTAATACATATGCCAGAAGCAATATTATCTGTGTTACAATACATAGAATTATTTTCTGGCATATGTATTTTTTTATGCTTATATAATGTGTGCATACGCATCTGGTCTGCATTATTATGCATATACCACCAAATGCATCAAGCAGCATAATAGCTGAAAGATCAGTCAGATACGGTAATCTGGACTGTTTTATTATGTAAAGTCCATTTGAGATTTCTAATGGACATGTGATCAGTTCACTTATAATGCCTTTTACCGGAAAATGCTGTATTATACTTATAATTACTGAAAAAAGCATAATGTATACACCGAGTTTGAGAGCCGTTTCAATAGATGCATTTACAGATTCTTCAAACATTTTAAATGCTTTTCTGAAATCCAGCTTCTTTGACAGCATTTTTTCATCAGACGGCTTATCATAATATTTTAACAATACAATCACAGAACATAAAATAACTGGAAGATATGTAACAAGAAGAAATATTAACAGACTTATTTTCCTTTCAAGAATGGTAATATATACATAGCTTATAAGAAATGCCGGACTTGGTATATTAATCAGGCCTGCGAGCCTGTCCGCAAGCCTGCTGTCTGGATTGTTTTTCTTATACCATGAACATATATATGCACCATTGGGAAATCCGGTCATTAATCCGGCAAGCACAAGTATTACAGCATTTTTAGTACCTTTATACTCAAGTATTCTTACAAGCATGCCTGTCAATATAAATGAAATAAATAAACCCGGAAATACTTTTATTCCGAAAAGATACAGTCCTGATATCACACCTTCACATACAGGAACTGACAGTGCCGAAAAAATAAACAAAAGTAATAATATTATGCTTATCATACGACCTCTTTAACAATTGATATTTAATAATATTCTCAAAAATTCCTAATTATGTGTTATAATAAAATGTAAATTTGCAATCAAGGAGATTACAATGGAAATTCAGATGTGGAAAGAGATTCTTACACCATATGACCTTGCGGTGGAAGAACTTCAGGTTAAATTTAATCATATAATTAAAGAATATCGTCAGGCTGGCGTATATTCTCCAATAGAACAGGTTTTAGGAAGAGTTAAAAGCATTTCAAGTATAATTGAAAAGGCTCAGAGACGAGGCATTGAAATCGATAAAATACAGGAAAACCTGTTTGATATTGCCGGAATCAGACTTATCTGCCAGTTCACAGAGGATATATATACAGTTGTAAAGCTTATCAAAAAGCGTAAGGATATGACTGTAATAAGTGAGAAGGATTATATTAAGAATATTAAAGAGAGTGGTTATAGAAGTTATCACCTTATAGTCCATTATGAAGTTGAGACAGTGAAAGGTACTTCTGTTATACCTGTGGAGATTCAGATAAGAACTCTTGGCATGAATTTCTGGGCAATTATTGAACATTCGCTCCAGTACAAATATGATGGTGAAATACCTGCACATGTGAGAGAAAGACTTAATGCGGCATCTGATGCACTTATAACACTTGATAACGAAATGTCATCTATCCATGATGAAATTATTAATTCCCAGACCTACTTTATGGTTAAGGCAAATATTGTTTCAGATATATTAAGTACAATCCAGAATCTGTACAAAGTTGCCAATAAGCAGGTTGTTATAAAAATTCAGGATGAATTCTATGAAATATTTGAAAAAGGTGATATTAATGAACTTTCAAGATTCTCACGCCAGTTAGATATAATTGCTGAGGATTATCGTGCACAGTCAGTGCAGTAACTCATTACAGAAACTATACAGAATTGAGGTATACAAAGTGAATTTACCAGAGAAATATACAGAATCAATGAAATCACTGTTAGGAGATGAATATGACAGCTATATAGAAAGCTTTAATGATAAAAGATTATATGGGCTGCGTGTCAATAACCTTAAGATTTCAACAGAGGATTTTCTTAAGATATGTCCGTTTAAGTTAGAGCCTATTCCATGGATTGAGAATGGATTCTATTATTCAGAAGAGGACAAACCTGCTAAACATCCATATTACTTTGCAGGCTTATATTATATTCAGGAACCAAGTGCCATGACACCTGCCAATGTACTTCCGATTGAAGATGGAGACATTATATTCGATATGTGTGCAGCTCCTGGTGGCAAATCAACAGAGCTTGCAGCTAAGTTAAACAAAACAGGACTGCTTATAACCAACGATATAAGTAATTCGCGTGCCAAAGCACTTCTTAAGAATGTAGAGGTATTTGGTGTTCCTAATCTGTGTGTCCTTAATGAAGACCCTGTAGGTATTGCCTCAAGGTTCTCAGGATTTTTTGACAAAGTGCTTATTGATGCACCCTGTTCCGGAGAAGGCATGTTCAGAAAAGACAATAAGCTTATTAAAGCATGGGAAAAGAATGGTCCTGAATTTTATTCGCAGATTCAGAAGAATATCATTCTTGCCGGTGCTGATATGTTAAAACCAGGCGGTAAGTTATTATATTCTACATGCACATTTTCAAAGTTAGAAGATGAGGATTCCGTAATACACCTTCTTACAAACAGGCCTGATATGCATCTTATAGATATTAAGCCATACGAGGGCTTCTCTCATGGCTTTGATACTAATGAAGGATATCATCTTGAAAAGGCAGTAAGAATCTTTCCTCACAAAATGTCTGGAGAAGGTCATTTCGTGGCACTGTTTGAAAAGGACGGCGAATATTATACATCTTCTAAAAGACCTGTTTCAGGAAAGACAAAGCTGCCTGATGAATTAAAGGAATTCATGGACAGCACTACATTTGAATATGATCCTGCATATATCAATATAAGAGATACAAGGGTGTACCTTACATCACCTTATATGGCAGAAGAACGCGGTTTAAGAATTATAAGAAACGGTCTGCTGCTCGGTGAACTTAAAAAGAACCGTTTTGAGCCAAGTCAGGCATTTGCAATGGCACTTACCAAAGATCAGTTTAATAATTGTCTTGACCTTCCTGTTTCAGATGACAGGGTAATAAGATATCTTAAAGGTGAAACTATAGATATAGACGACTTCGATGTAAAATCAGGCTGGACACTTGTATGTGTTGACGGCTATCCTCTTGGCTGGGGCAAGAACGCTAACGGGCAGTTAAAGAATAAATATCTTGCAGGCTGGAGATGGATGTAAATGCTTATAAGACTTGATAAATATCTTGCAGACATGCAGGTTGGTACACGTAGTGAAGTTAAAGAACTGATAAGAAAAAAGAGAGTCACTGTCAATGACAGTATTGTGACAAAACCTGAATTAAAGATTAATACAGACAATGATTCTGTAAATGTAGATGGTGAATCTGTCGGTTATCATGAATATGAGTATTTTATGCTTAACAAGCCTGCCGGTGTTGTTTCGGCAACTGATGACAATACATGCACAACAGTAATTGACCTTATTAAGACAAAGAACAGAAAAGACCTTTTTCCTGTAGGAAGGCTTGATAAGGACACTGAAGGGCTTCTGATTATTACGAATGATGGGGCTATGGCACATGACCTGTTATCCCCTAAGAAGCATGTTGATAAGACTTATTATGCAAAAGTTAAAGGTAAAATAACGGATACAGCGGTTAAGCAGTTTGCTGACGGACTTGTCGTTGATGATGAGCTTACAGCGATGCCGGCTGTATTAAAGATATTAAGCTATAATTCTGATGAAGATTATTCTGAGATTCATGTAACAATACATGAGGGCAAATTTCATCAGGTAAAGAGGATGTTTACTGCCATAGGTTCAGAGGTTCTTTTCCTTAAGCGCATAACATTTGGTGCATTATCACTTGATGAGAGCCTTAAAACAGGTGAATACAGAACACTTACAAAAGAAGAGATATCACTATTACAACGAAATCAGATTAAAAGATAAGGAGAATTCCATGGTTAAGGATTTTCTTCCAATTAGCAGAGAAGATATGAAAAAAAGAGGATGGGAACAGTGCGACTTCGTGTATATAAGCGGAGACGCTTATGTTGACCATTCTTCTTTTGGAACGGCTATTATAACAAGAATATTGGAGAGCCGTGGCTATAAGGTTGGTGTTATTGCACAGCCTGACTGGAAAAAGAAGGAATCCATTGCAATCCTCGGTGAACCAAGATTAGGCTTTCTTGTTTCTGCCGGTAATATGGATTCAATGGTTAATCATTATACAGTTAATAAAAAGCACAGAAAGAATGATGCATATTCGCCAGGTGGCAAAATGGGCATGCGTCCTGATTATGCAACTGTTGTATACTGTAATCTTATAAGACAGACATATAAGAAAACTCCCATAATTATAGGTGGTATAGAAGGTTCTCTCAGAAGAATGTCGCATTATGATTACTGGTCTGATAAGGTAAAACATTCTGTTCTCATAGATTCCGGAGCAGACATTATATCTTACGGAATGGGAGAACATTCTGTTGTAGAGATAGCAGAGGCGCTTGAAGCCGGAATTGATGTAAAGGACATCACATACATAAGAGGCACTGTATATAAAGCAAAAAGCCTTGATCATATATATGATGATTATATTGAACTTCCAAGCTATGATGAGATTGCAGCTGATAAGAAAAAATACGCCGAGAGCTTCTATACACAGTACATTAATACAGATGCCTTCAGTGCAAAGATTCTTGTTGAGAAGGTTAAGGAAAAAATGTATGTTGTGCAGAATCCTCCGGCAATGCCTCTTACACAGATGGAGATGGACGATGTATATTCACTGCCTTATATGAGAGATTATCACCCTGTATATAAGAAAATGGGCGGTATTCCTGCATTATCAGAGATTAAATTTTCTCTTACTAGCAACAGAGGATGCTTCGGCGGATGTTCATTCTGTGCGCTTACCTTCCATCAGGGACGTATCATACAGACAAGAAGCCATGAAAATATAATAGAAGAAGCCGAATTGATGACACATGACCCCGATTTTAAGGGATATATCCATGATGTCGGCGGTCCTACAGCTAATTTCAGAAGGCCAGCCTGTGACAAGCAGCTAAGCAAAGGTGCATGTGTCAATAAACAGTGCCTTTTCCCTAAGCCATGTAAGAATCTTGTCGTGGAGCACAAGGATTATATAAGCCTTTTAAGAAAGCTACGCAAGATTCCTTCTGTCAAAAAAGTATTTATAAGGTCAGGCATACGATTTGATTATTGTATGGAAGATTCTGATGATACATTTTTAAGAGAATTGTGTGAGAATCATATAAGCGGGCAGCTCCGTGTTGCACCTGAACATATATCAGATAAAGTATTATCGAGAATGGGTAAGCCTTCGAGAGCGGTATATGACAGCTTTATTAAACGATATAAAAGAATTAATGATAAGACAGGCAAGGAACAGTTTGTCGTGCCATATCTTATGTCAAGCCATCCTGGTTCAACCATGAAAGAGGCTATTGAGCTTGCTGAATATGTGCGTGACTTAGGTTATATGCCTGAACAAGTACAGGATTTTTATCCTACACCATCAACACTTTCAACATGTATGTACTACACAGGCTATGACCCAAGAACAATGGAAAAGGTATATACACCTGTATCTCATCATGAAAAAGAGATGCAGAGAGCACTTATCCAGTACAAGAAGCCAGAGAATTACGACCTTGTAAAAGAAGCTCTTCTTGCCAATAACAGAAGCGACCTGATTGGATTTGGTCCAAAATGTCTTATTCCACCTAGAAAAATAAGGAGCAGAAGCAATGAAAAAAGTAGAAAAAGGTGAGTTTGGTTATCTTGCCTATAAAAAAAGCCGCAATATGATTAAAACAATTATTGCATTTGCTGTTGTACTCATAATATTTATTATTGGTTTCATAATATGGAAATCAAAGAATAACTACCTTACAATGCTTGCAGTTGTACTTGTTCTGCCTGCTGCCAAATTCGCAGTATCATACTTTGTTCTTATTCCACATAAGAACTGTGACGAAGAATTAAAGAATGCGATTGAAAAGTGCAAGGGCGAATTAAACAGCGTATACGACCTTGTTGTATCCAATAAACAGAAGCCTGTCGGCATTATGGCAGCAGTTATCAGTGATAACCAGATACTTGCCTTTACAAGTTCTGCCAAAGCTGACAAGAACCTTTTTGAGACAAGCGTTAAGGAATTTTTAAAGAATGAGAAGCTTACATGTGCTGTTCTTCTTTACAAGGATAAGGATACATATCTTGAAAAAATCAAGAATGCAGCCTTGAATTTTGATAAGAACAAAGAAAACAGCCTTGACAGAAAACAATATATAACAGATGGATTACTCAGAATGAGTATGTAATTAAGCAGGTATTATATGAAAGAAATTAACATTGATGAAAAGCTTGCAGGCCAGAAGATGATGCGCTGTCTTGAGCGTTATTTATCCAACGCCCCTAAGAGCTTTCTTTACAAAATGCTGAGAAAAAAGAATATTACACTCAATAATTCCAAAGCAACAGGTGATGAGAAGTTAAAATGTGGTGATACAATCAAGATTTTCTTTTCTGATGAAACATTTGAAAAATTCTCAGCAAATAATAATCAGACAGTAAAAGATGACTATTATAGCAAAATATACAAGCCGCTTGATGTTATCTATGAGAATTCTGATGTTATATTTATTAATAAGCCATCAGGAATGCTTTCACAGAAGGCAAAGCCTGAAGATGTATCACTTGTTGAATATTTAATTGCACACCTTATACATGAGGGAGAAATTAATGCAAGTGACTTAGCTTCATTCAAGCCGGGCATATGCAACAGATTAGACCGCAATACAAGCGGAATTGTGGCAGCAGGAAAGACTACTAAAGGCTTACAGCAGTTATCGGAAGCATTTAAGCAGAGGACCCTTGGAAAGTACTATCTTTGCATTGTAAAGGGAATGGTTGAGAAGCGTGCTTTAATTAAGGGATATCTATATAAAGATAATAAGACTAATAAAGTAACTATAAGCAGAACAGAAATTAAAGATTCACTTCCTATTGAAACAGAATATATTCCGGTATGTTCTAATGGCAATGTGACTCTGCTAAAGATTCATCTGCTTACAGGACGAAGCCACCAGATAAGGGCGCATCTTGCAAGCATAGGACACCCGCTTATAGGTGATTATAAGTACGGTTCAAAGCAGATTAATGACACATTTAACAGACAATTCAAAGTAAAAGACCAGATGCTTCATTCATATGAGTTAGATATCCCTGATATGGACATTCATATATATGCTGCAATACCTGATTCTTTTAAAAATGTCATGAAAGGAGAACAGTTATGCCAACCTGGAATTCAAGAGGACTTAGAGGCTCTACATTAGAAGATCTAATTAATATGTCTAATGATAAATACAGGGCTTCACATCTTGCACTTGTCCAGAAGATTCCAACACCTATAAAGCCAATTAATATAGACCAGAGCACAAGACATATTACACTGGCATATTTTGACCAGAAAAGTACGGTTGACTATATTGGTGTTGTACAGGGAATTCCTGTATGCTTTGATGCAAAGGAATGTGCTACGGATACATTTCCAATACAGAACATCCATGAACATCAGATTGAATTCATGCGTGAATTTGAAAAACAGGACGGAATCTCCTTTATAATTATATATTTTTCTTCAAGAGATGAGTTCTATTATGTGCCATTTTCTGATATAATAAGTTTTTGGAATAGAAGTGAAAATGGTGGTCGGAAAAGCTTCAAATATAAAGAAATAAATCAGAATTTCCGCATATATGCAAATCAGGGAATTCCTGTTCATTATCTGGAAACAATCCAGAAGGATATAGAATTACGATAGAAAGTAAGGTGAATCATATGAATCATGATAGTCATATTATGGGAAATAACCATATTGATGAATATGAATTAGTTAATGGATATGCTGTTGTAGACAATAATTTTACAATTGTAACAGCTAATGAACCTATGTATATGTTTCTTGGTATGTCCATGCATTATTCCATCATGGACACAATACATCAGGTTGACCTTGACGATTTTGTTGATGTTGCAAACAGCTTAAGACCTGGCATAAAGAAATCTATGTGTATACGGATGCGAAGAATAGATAATTCATACCGCTGGGTAATTGTTGATATTGAAAAGAAGGTTATACCTAATACTGATTCATCAGAATATCTTGAATTACATATATCTGATGTTTTAGTTATCCGTGAACTTAACAAAAAATTACAGCGTCAGATTAAAGCATTTAAAAATGAAAATGATGAAAATAAAAATTTACTAATTACGCAGCCAGAACCTGCTATCAAAGAATTCTGTATAAAAAACATAGAAGCTGATAGTAACTGCGAGCTATCACTTATATATCTTGAAGTTGACAATCTTGAGCAGTTTAAAGCTACACATACTGATGATGAATTCCACAGAATAACATATGTAATTGAAGATACTATATTAAAAGCTATTGATGACCGTGGTTTATTAGGTCGTCTGGATGATTTCAAATACACTATTGCTATTAAAAATATTAATAATGAAGTTAAGCTGCGTGCATTTTTGGAGCATATTAGAACCCAGATTTCATGGCATTGTAAATTTATTGATCCGTCATATAATATAGAATTTTCTATTGGCATAGGAAGATATCCTGATAATGGAAAGGATTTAGACCTTATTAAGAAAAAAATCCAAAAAGCAATTAATATAGCACGTTCTAAAGGAGGTAACAGATATATAATCTACAAGGAGTTTCTGCACGGAGAAATCGAAGATTCTGATAAATAGTTTGTTGACAATAACTACATATTTATGTATAATTCATACAAATTTAGTGTGTTAGTATAGTATCACTTCAACGCATTAAAGTATTCAATATAACGAAAGGATATACATTTATGAAGAAAGATTTACTACATACACCAGAGGGTGTGCGCGATATATACAGTACAGAATGTGCAGAAAAGAAGGTCATTGAGAATCGTCTTCATGATGTCTGTGCATCATATGGCTATAACGATATACAGACACCTTCTATTGAATTCTTTGATGTATTCAATAAAGAACGTGGAAGTGTACCATCTAATGAAATGTTTAAGCTTTTTGACAGATATGGAAACACTTTAGTATTAAGACCGGATATGACACCATCTATAGCAAGAGCTACAGCAAAATATTTTGAAGACAGAGTTCTTCCTGTCAAGCTCTGTTATCTTGGCAATACATTTATCAATGTAAGCAAGTATTATCAGGGAAGACTTAAAGAGAATACGATGCTTGGTGCAGAGCTTATCAATGATAACTCTCTGGCAGCAGATTATGAGATTATCTCTATGGTTATTGACTGCATGTTATCTGCAGGTCTTACTGAATTTCAGGTTGAACTTGGTAATGTGGCTTTCTTTAACGGACTTTTACATAAGGCCGGCATTACAGGAGATTCTGCAGAAGAATTATTAAGACTTATCAAGGATAAGAATTACTTCGGTGTTGAAGAGCTCTTAGAGAGTCTTAATATTGATGATGCAGTTGCCAGGGCATTGCTTGAACTTCCTCAGTTATTCGGTGGTACAGAGGTTCTTGAAAAGGCTAAGTCTTTAACTGATGAAGAAGAGTGCATACTGGCTGTTAACAGACTTGAGGAGTTATATGAGCTTCTTAAGAATAACAATTACGATAAATATATCTCATTTGATTTAGGAGATTTATCTGAACATGCATACTATACAGGAATTATTTTCCATGCATATACATTTGGAACAGGTGAGCCTGTTGTGAATGGCGGACGTTATGACAAGCTGCTTGGTCAGTTTGGCTGTGACAAGGCATCTATCGGTTTCTCTATCACAATCGACAGACTTATAGCTGCACTTAACAGACAGAATATCCATATTCCACATGACGCTAATGGAACACTTCTTGTATACAATGCTGACAGGCTTGATGATGCAATAAATGTATCTAAGAAATTAAGAAGCACTGGCGTTAATGTCTGCATGATTGAATATAAAGACAGCAAGTCTGATTCTCAATATATTGAATATGCTAAGGAATCTTCATTAGTAAATGTAGCATTTATTGATGATGAATACGCTTCTGATTCAACAATAAGAGTTATTGATGAATCAGGAAAAAATGAAAGAGCAGCTGTAAAAAGCCTTGTAGGAGGTACATTTTAATGAGATATATAACTATTGCATTAGCAAAAGGCCGTCTTGCAAAGAAGGCAATGGAGATATTTGAACAGATTGGTATTCCATGTGAAGAGATGAAGGATGAAAAGACAAGAAAGCTTATCTTCACTAATGAAGAATTAGGATTCCGTTTCTTTTTATCAAAGCCATCTGATGTTCCTACATATGTAGAATATGGTGCAGCAGATATCGGTATTGTTGGTAAGGATACTATTCTTGAGGAAGGAAGAAGCCTTTATGAGGTATATGACCTTCAGATGGGTAAATGCAGAATGTGTGTATGTGGTCCTGAATCAGCAAGAGAAAAGCTACAGCATCATGAGCTTATAAGAGTTGCTTCTAAGTATCCTAACATTGCAAAGGATTATTTTAATAATATAAAGCACCAGACAGTAGAGATTATCAAGCTTAACGGTTCTGTAGAGTTAGCACCTATTGTAGGTCTTGCAGAGGTTATCGTTGATATCGTTGAGACAGGTGCAACTTTAAGAGAAAATGGTCTTGAAGTCCTCGAAGAGGTGTGTCCTCTTTCTGCGAGAATGGTTGTAAACCAGGTAAGCATGAAGATGGAGCAGGAGCGAATTAATAAGCTTATCAATGATGTCAAGAAATATATAGAAACACAGGGCAGATAATGCAACAGGTGGCAAAACAAGGAGGAATACAATGCGTATCGTTGAATTAACAGATGAAAGTAAGAATAATATTTTAGAGAATCTTTTAAAGAGAAGTCCTAACAGCTATGGAAAGTTCGAATCAGCAGTTGCTGAGATTCTTCTTAATATCAAGACAAAGGGGGATGAGGCTTTATTTGAATATACTAAGAATTTTGATAAGGCTGATATCAATGCTGACAATATTGTCGTAACAGAGGCAGAGATTGAAGAAGCATATTCTTTAGTTGACCCTGAGCTTATTGATGTTATAAGAAAGGCTATCGTTAATATACGTTCTTTCCATGAGAAGCAGAAACAGTACAGCTGGTTTGATTCTAAGCCTGACGGAACTATATTAGGCCAGAAGGTTACTGCACTTGCAAGAGTAGGTGTGTATGTACCTGGTGGAAAGGCTGCCTATCCTTCATCAGTTCTTATGAACGTTCTTCCGGCAAAGGTTGCAGGCGTTGAGCAGATTATAATGTGTACTCCACCTGATAAAGAAGGAAAGGTATATCCTACAACACTTGTTGCAGCTAAAGAGGCTGGTGTTGATGTTATATACAAGGCTGGCGGAGCGCAGGCTGTTGCAGCTATGGCATATGGTACAAAATCTATCCCTAAGGTTGATAAGATATGTGGACCTGGTAACATATATGTTGCCCTCGCTAAAAAGGCAGTATTTGGTTATGTAAGCATTGATTCTGTTGCTGGTCCTAGTGAAATTCTTGTAATTGCTGATGAGACTGCTAATCCTCGTTACGTTGCAGCAGATCTTTTATCACAGGCTGAACATGATGAGATGGCATCTGCAATTCTTGTAACTACAAGTGAAGACCTTGCACACAAGGTATCTGCAGAAGTTGATAAGTTTGTAGCTGAATTATCAAGAAAGGAAATTATCCAGAAATCACTTGATAATTACGGATATATTCTTGTTGCTAAGGATATTGATGAGGCGGTAGATGTTGCTAACGAGATTGCATCAGAGCATATGGAAATCGTTACAAAGAATCCTTTTGATGTTATGACTAAGGTTAAGAACGCAGGTGCTATCTTCCTTGGAGAATACAGTTCAGAGCCTCTTGGTGATTACTTTGCAGGTCCTAACCACGTTCTCCCTACTAACGGAACAGCTAAGTTCTTCTCACCTTTAAGTGTTGATGACTTCATTAAGAAATCCAGCATTATTTCATACTCTAGAAATGCTCTTGAAGCTATCCACAGTGATATTGAGAAATTTGCTACAGCAGAGCATCTTACAGCTCATGCTAATTCAATTAAGGTAAGATTTGAAAATTAATTAGCGCACTGGCGCGGAAACGGGGATTATATGGCTGTATCTGAAATCAGACAGGCAACTGTAAAAAGAAAAACAAGTGAAACTGATATTGCTTTATTTTTAAGAATTGACGGTTCTGGAGAAGCAGAGGTCGACACAGGAATCGGCTTCTTCGACCATATGTTAAAGAGTTTTGCAAAGCATGGTCTTTTTGACCTTAAGTTAAAGGTAACTGGTGACTTAATAGTTGACTGCCACCATACTATCGAAGATGTCGGTATCGTACTTGGTGAGGCTATTAAAGAAGCTATAGGAGATAAGAAGTCTATCAGAAGATATGGTGACATTATTCTTCCTATGGACGAAACACTTATTATGTGTGCGATTGACCTTTCAGGAAGACCATATCTTGGTTTTGAGTCTACATTTACAGCCGACAGCGTTGGATACTTTGACACACAGATGGTTAAGGAATTCTTCTATGCAATATCTTACAGTGCAGGCATGAATCTTCATATAAGAAAGATTGCAGGTGAGAACGACCATCATATCATTGAAGGCATGTTCAAAGCATTTGCAAAGGCATTGGACGAGGCAACTATTAAAGATACAAGAATCAAGACAATTCTCTCTACCAAGGGAAGTCTTTAAACATACTTAAGGAGTTACATTTATGCGATTATATCCAGCAATTGATGTTAAAGACGGACAGTGTGTCCGCTTAAAGAAGGGACTTTTTAATGAAGTTACTGTATATTCTGAAAGACCTTACGAAATAGCTAAAGGCTTTGAAGATGCAGGAGCACAGTTTATACATACAGTTGACCTTGATGGCGCTTTGAAAGGACACGGCGTTAATGCAGAAACTATTAAGAAGATATGTTCAAGTGTTAATGTTCCTGTACAGATGGGCGGTGGAATCCGTACTCTTGAGAACATTCAGGAGGTTCTTGACCTCGGCGTATACAGAGTTATTATCGGTACTAAGGCTGTTGAGAATCCTGATTTTATTAAGGCTGCCATTGACAGATTCGGTGCTGAACATATTGTTGTAGGTGTTGATGCAAAGGATGGTCTTGTTGCTATCGAGGGCTGGGAAAAGGTCAGTGATAAGACTGCACTTTCACTTGCACTTGCAATGAAGGATATCGGTGTACAGACTATTGTGTACACTGATATATCAAAGGATGGTATGCTTGCCGGTCCTAATGTTGAACAGACTAAGATTCTTTCTGATAAAACAGGCATTGATATTATTGCATCAGGCGGCATGAGCTGCATGGATGACCTTACACATATTAATGATGCCGGTATCCACGGTGCAATTATCGGTAAGGCAATATATGAAAAACGTATTGACCTTAAGGAGGCTGTTAATCTTTTTGAATCCGGAGCATCTTACAGCAAGGCATCAGCAATGCCTAAGGCTGATATTTCGTTTAAGGATTTAAAGCTTGACGCCAATGGTCTTATTCCTGTTGTTGTACAGGATTATGTCAATGGTGAAGTTCTTATGCTTGCTTACATGAATGAGGAAGCCTACAATAAGACGCTGGAAACAGGTATTATGACTTATTACAGCCGAAGCCGTCAGGAGCTCTGGGTTAAAGGTCTTACATCAGGTCATTTCCAGTATGTAGGTTCTCTTGACATCGACTGTGACAATGATACTATTCTTGCAAAGGTTCGTCAGGTTGGTGCTGCATGCCACACTGGAAACAGAACATGCTTCTATAGAAATATTAAAACATGGAACAGATAATTTATGGAATATAAATATATAATCACAGATATTAACAATAAAATCTTCTGTTGCATATATACTTCTGATAATACCTGCCACTATCTTAAGCCTTTAGATAGTGGCAGTGTTGTTGGTAACATATATGTTGGAAGAGTTGAAAATGTAGTTAAGAATATTAGCGCTGCATTTATTGAGATAGAGGATAAGCAGAAATGTTATTACTCCATACCAGACAACAAAGCACCTATATTTTTTAACGAGAAAAACAATCCTGCAATATGTCAGGGCGACAGAATTCTAGTAAAGGTCACAACCGAACCACTCAAAACCAAGCCTGCAAAAGTATCCTCAAAGATAGAGCTTACCGGTAATTATTCTGTAGTTTCTAATGATGTGAAAGGTGTTCATATTTCAAAAAAGATAAAATCTAATGAAAGAATCACAGAGATAAAAAAAAGTGTTGCTGACATTCTCATTCAGAAGCAGCGGGAAGCCATAAAAAAAACAGGCTATGATTATCTTTCAAATTTCGGAATAATATTAAGAAGCGGCTGTGCTGATGCTGATATTAATGACATTATTAAAGATGTAAATGCATTGTGTGATGAATACACTGATATGCTCCGAAAAGCTGTTTTTTCAAAGTTCTATACACTTGTACATAAAGACAGACCTGAATATATTGAGGAAATTGTTCATCTGTCTGGAAAAGACCGTGTTGAGGTTATCACAGATATTCCGGCTATATATAATGAATTAGAAACATATCTGCCTCATAGCAGCAATATAAGTATCCGTATGTATGAAGATGAATTATGGCCTTTATACAAGCTCTATTCTATAGAGAAGGAGATTGATACTGCACTTTCCAAGAAGGTCTGGTTAAAATCAGGCGGATATCTTATTATCGAACAGACTGAAGCGCTTTCTGTCATTGATGTTAATTCTGGTAAGAATGTAACTAAAGCAAAGAGCATGGTAGCAATAGAGGCTTCTGCATTAAAAACTAATCTTGAAGCCGCAGACAAGCTGTGCCAGCAGATTAAGGTAAGAAATCTCTCAGGAATTATTATCGTTGATTTTATTAATATGAATCAGAGAAATTGCGATATTCTGATGGAACATTTGAAATCTCTGGCAAAAAGGGATATAGTAAACACTACAATCGTTGACATTACAAAGCTTGGCCTTGTTGAGATTACTCGAAAGAAAATCGGAAAAAGTCTGTCTGAAAGTCTTAATAAAGCCTGAAAATGCATGGAGGATTTATGGATAATACTGAAGTAAATATTTCACAGGAGATTCCTGCATACGAAAGAAGATATAGAAAGATATCAGAATGGTTTCTTAATTGTAAGCCAGCTTATGCAATTCTTAAATTCATATACAAATATATGGCTTATATAATAGCATTTGCATATATTCTTCTTATAATAATGAGTTTTCGTGGAACTTTCTTTTCCGAGACAACTCCGATTATGTTAAGAAACGGCGGTATAGTTGTTGAAACTGATAAATTTTTACTTACATCCAAGCTTATCCTGACACCTTTTACATCATTTATTCTTGTATCTGTTATAAGAAAATGTATTGATGCGAAAAGACCATATGAAAAATACAATATAAAGCCATTGTTCGTTAAAGATACTAAAGGAGAATCAATGCCAAGCAGACATGTTTTTTCCATTACAATTATTGCGATGTGCTGGCTTTATGTTTCTGTTCCTGTGGGTGTAATCATGCTTATACTGGTAGTGATTATGGCAGCCAGCAGAGTGCTTGCTGGTGTGCATTTTGTAAGAGATGTTGCAGCAGGATTTGCTATCGGGATTCTGTGTGGAATTGCCGGTTTATGGCTTATCTGAAAATTTTTGAAATATTTTGAAAAAACATTTGACAAATAGTAACTGAATGTATATTATATATTTTGTGTGCCGCTCAGTTAGGGTATAAGTGTATCTGATGTATGTTGGATTCCCCAAAACTGGCGAGTATTTAATTAAGGAGGATACCATATGTACGCAATTATAGCAACAGGTGGTAAGCAGTACACAGTTTCTGAAGGCGATACTATCAGAGTTGAGAAGCTTGCAGTTAATGCTGGTGACACTGTTACATTTGATCAGGTTCTTTTTGTAAACAACGGCGAGGCTAAGGTTGGTGAGCCAACAGTTGCCGGTGCTACAGTTACAGCTAGCGTTGTAGGCGAAGGCAGAGATAAGAAGGTTATCGTTTACAAGTACAAGAGAAAGACTGGATATCACAAGAAGAATGGTCATAGACAGGCTTACACAGAAGTTAAGATTGAAAAGATTAATGCTTAATTTTTGTATGGATGTTTGTGAGGTGTGTTATTCATGACTCATATAACTTTTTTTAAGAACTCTGAAAAAGAGATCACAGGTTTTTATTCTGCAGGTCATGCAGGATATGCTGAATCCGGCAGTGACATTATATGTTCTGCTATTTCAGTTCTGACAATCAATACTATCAATTCGATAGAGGCTTTTACCGATGATAAGTTTGATGTGTCAGTTAATGAGGATGAAGGAATTGTTATCTTTAAGATGGCTATGCCTGTTAGTCCGGAAACTTCGATTTTACTTAAGTCATATGAATTAGGTGTTAGTTCTGTGGCTGAGGATAATCCGAAATACTTATCAATTAGTGTTAAGGAGGTGTAACCTTATGTTAAATATGAATCTTCAGTTATTCGCTCATAAAAAGGGTGTAGGTTCTACAAAGAATGGTAGAGATTCAGAGTCTAAGAGATTAGGCGCTAAGAGAGCTGACGGACAGTTTGTTTTAGCTGGTAATATTCTTTACAGACAGCGTGGAACAAAGATTCATCCAGGTGTTAATGTTGGTCGTGGTGGCGATGATACATTATTCGCACTTGTTGATGGAACTGTTAAGTTCGAAAGAAAGGGCAAGGATAGAAAGCAGGTTTCTGTTTATCCTGTTGTTTCAAACGACTAATTTGTTTTTTAGCTCCAAGTCTTCGGATTTGGAGCTTTTTTCTTGATTTGTAAATGTTAATTCTGAACAGTTAACATAATTTAAATATAGAATGGAGGAAAGGTTATGTTTGCAGACAGAGTCCGCATTTTTATTAAATCCGGCAAGGGTGGAGATGGTCATGTAAGCTTCCGTAGAGAGCTTTATGTTCCTGCTGGCGGTCCTGATGGCGGCAATGGCGGTCATGGCGGAGATATTATTTTTGTAGTCGATAAAGGACTTAATACACTCGGTGATTTCAGACATAACAGCAAATATATTGCTGAAAGCGGCGAAGAAGGCGGCAAGAGAAGATGCACAGGTAAAGATGGTGAAAACCTTATTATCAAAGTACCTGAAGGAACTGTTATATATGATGATGAATCCGGTAAAGTTATTGCAGATATGTCTGGTGATAACCTTCAGGAAACTATTCTTAGAGGCGGCCGCGGTGGAAAGGGTAATATGAATTATGCTACATCTACCATGCAGGCTCCACAGTATGCACAGCCGGGACAGGACGCACAGGAGTTATGGGTTCGTCTTGAACTTAAGGTTATTGCTGATGTTGGTCTTGTAGGATTCCCAAATGTTGGTAAATCCACATTTTTATCAAGAGTAACTAATGCAAGACCTAAGATTGCCAATTATCACTTCACAACTCTTAATCCTAATCTTGGTGTTGTTGACCTTGATGGTGGTAAAGGTTTCGTTATTGCTGATATTCCAGGTCTTATTGAAGGCGCATCAGAGGGCGTTGGTCTTGGTCACCAGTTCTTACGCCATATTGAAAGAACCAAGGTCATTATTCATATTGTTGACGCAGCTTCAACTGAAGGCCGTGATCCTATAGCTGATATTAAGGCTATCAACAAAGAGCTTGAAAATTATAATCCTAAGCTTCTTGAAAGACCTCAGATTATTGCAGCTAATAAGATTGATGTTATATACGATGATGGCAGCGACCCTGTACAGGCTATAAGAGACGCATTTGAGCCAGAAGGCATTAAGGTATATCCTATATCGGCTGTTACAGGACAGGGCGTTAAAGAGCTGTTATACGCAGTCAGAACGCTGCTTGATAACTTCAAGGACGAACCTGTATTATTTGAGAAAGAATTTGACTATGACGAGCTTATGGATAATCCTAACGAAAGCTTCGAGGTATCTGTTAATGAGGACGGCGTATATGTTGTCAACGGACCAAAGATTGATAAAATGCTTGGTTATACTAACCTTGAATCTGAAAAGGGATTCGACTTCTTCCAGAAATTCATGAAGCGCTCAGGTGTTCTTGATGAACTTGAGAAGCTTGGAATTGAGGAAGGCGATACAGTTATCGTTGGTGATTACCTTGAGTTTGATTACTATAAAGCATAAATTAATAGGAGAGAATATATGACAAGCAAACAGAGAGCTTATTTAAAGGGTCTTGCAATGACAATGGATCCAATATTCCAGTTTGGAAAGAACAGTCTTACTCCTGAGAACACTGCAGCTATTGCAGAAGCTCTTGAGGCAAGAGAACTTATAAAAATCAGTGTTCTTAATAACTGTGCTGATGACCCTAGAGAAATCGCACAGATGGTTGCAGAAAGAACACGTTCACAGGTTGTTCAGGTTATTGGAAAGAAAATTGTTCTTTACAAGGAATCTAAGGACAACAAAAAAATCATTTTACCATGATTAATTCAGACAAAATAATAGGTATTATGGGCGGGACATTTAATCCAATCCACAAAGGACATGTTGGTATTGCCAGATGTGCCTACGAACAGTATGACATTGATGAAATATTATTTATGCCATCAGGCACACCGGCTTATAAGGACAATTCTCCGATTATAAGCGCAGATGATCGCTGCAATATGGTAAAGCTGGCAATTAAACCGTATGATTATATGTCACTTTCAACGATTGAAACTGAGCGTCCCGGAAATACCTACACAGCCGATACACTTGCACAGATATATGACTTATATAAGAAAATATATTTTATAATAGGTGCAGATTCGCTTCTTTATATTCAGGACTGGTATCACCCTGAGTATATATGCAGCCATTGTCATCTTTTATGTGCTAACAGGGACAATAATTCAGCCGATGTACTTATAGATCAGAAACATTTTCTTGCTGATAAATATGGTGCGGTTATTGATTTTATTGATGTTCCGGAACTTCCTTACAGTTCAACTGATATACGAAAGAAGGTTGCAATGGGTCTGTCAGTAAAAGAAGATGTCGGCGAAGAAGTAGAAGAGTATATAAAGTCCAGAAAACTTTATGTTTAAGAGGTTTTATTATGGATAACAAATATATTGAACAATTAAGAACACAGGTAAAAGATGCACTCCGTACAGACAACATGCGATACCAGCATACACTAGGTGTTGCAAATACAAGTGCATGTCTTGCCATGTGTCATGGTGCAGATATGAACAAGGCGTATATTGCAGGTCTTCTTCATGATTGTGCCAAATGTGTTCCTGATGATGTAAAGATTGCTGAATGTAAACAATTCGGACTTCCAATATCAGATATTGAGTTTGAAAGTCCTTATCTGCTTCATTCCAAGCTTGGTGCATATTATGCAGCACACAAGTACAATGTTGAAGATGATGAAATATGTTCTGCTATCCAGTGGCATACAACAGGAAAGCCTGCAATGACTTTATTAGAAAAGATTGTATTCATTGCAGATTATATTGAACCATACAGAAATAAAGCTGCCAATCTTGATGACATAAGACATATGGCATTCACCGATATTGATATGGCGGCTTATGTAATATTAGACGATACCCTTTCGTATATAAGAAAAACCGGTCGCAATATCGATACACAGACAGTTGATACTTACGAATACTACAAAGGGATTATTAAAGAAAGAGAGAATTAAGATATGGCAGATTCTAAGGATATGTTAAAGGTTATCGTAGATGCCTTACAGGATAAGAAAGCTGAAGATATCAGAGTTATTGATATCAGCAATGTATCTGTTATTGCAGATTATTTCGTTATTGCTAGTGGTAGCAATACTAACCAGATTCAGGCTATGGTAGATAATGTAGAAGAAGAAATGTTCAAGGCTGGATATGATGATCCTAAGGTTGAGGGCTATAATACAGCTTCATGGATTCTTCTTGATTACAAAGATGTTATTGTTCATGTATTCTCTGAGGATGACAGAGCGTTCTATAATATTGAACGTATATGGCGTGATGGGAAAGAGGTTGATATTAACAGCTTGTAATGTTTAGGTTGGCTTCCCGGAAGGGAACTCTGCCGTAGGTATATAGATAATCAGAACCCGCTTTCACTCGGTCTCGGACGCAGCGGTACTAGGTTCGCTGCTTGCAGCTCACCAAGTGCCGGCGTCCTCAAACGGTTCTGATTATCTATATACCTACGGCATCGTATTCTCCGGGAGACCGCTGTACATTACAGGCTGTTAGTTGATGATAATATAAAAATATATCCAGTCATAGATATATTTAAATCTGGACACCGTGAGAACTTGTTTTGCTGCTTGGGCAGCTCACCAAGCTCTCACGGCTGGTTATCGGATTTCTTATATCATCTATGGCTGGATTTTTCAAATTAGTCTATGCCTAGTCTGATGAGACCTATTACTTTTCCTAGAATTTCGCAGTCGTCTACGATGATTGGGTCCATGAAATCGTTCTCTGGCTGGAGTCTTATGTGTCCGTTCTCCTTGTAAAAACGCTTGACTGTTGCTGAATCATCAACTAGTGCAACAATTACTTCTCCATTAGAAGCTGTATTCTGCTTTCTTACGATTATCTGGTCACCTTCATAGATTCCTATATTAATCATACTGTCGCCTTTTACCTTGAGCATAAATACTTCTCCACCTGGCATGTATTCTGATGGGATAGGGAAGTACTCTGTTATATTCTCAACAGCAAGAAGAGGCTGTCCTGCAGCTACCTGACCTAATAACGGGATATTGACAACTTCTCTTCTTGAAAGATTGAAGTTATCATCAATTATCTCTATTGTACGGGACTTAGTTGGGTCTCTTCTTATGTATCCGTTCTTCTCTAATGACTCAAGATGTGCATGAACAGAAGATGTCGACTTGAGATTAACTGCCTGACATATATCCCTTACTGATGGTGGATATCCCTTATTAAGAATCTGTGATTTAATATACTCAAGAATCTCAGACTGTTTCTGAGTTATTCTGCCATATGCCATATTACGAACCTCCATTAATTTCTTTTGAATAATTTTACCACATTTATACATTATCCGCAAACATAATTTCTGAAAAAATGTTCGGAAAATTTGTTCGATTTTATTGACAAACGCATGTTCTGATTATATAATCAACTCATAACAGCAGAACACTTGTTTGATTGGAGGTTTTACGTATGAATAATTCAGAATACACATATAGAAGAGCAGCAGCTAAAAAGAGAAGCGACAGACGCAGAAGAAACAGACAGATGACTGTCAAGTCATTAAGAATGGTTATTATATGTTCAATTCTTATATTTGCTGTTTCCATTGGAGGCATTATTGTTAAGGCTTCTGATGACTCGAACAAGACTCGAACATATAAGTATTACACAACAATATCTGTTGAAGATAACGACACATTATGGTCACTTGCTGACAGATATAATAATGGTAATGAAGATACAACTTCGTATATTAACAATATAATGCAGATGAATGATTTATCATCTGATACAATCCATTCAGGTAAGAATCTTGTAATATACTATTATTCGACTGAGGTAAGATAATATCTAATTGCATATACATTTCCCGCATGCAGTGAAAAGCTACTTAATATTGGACTTTTCACTGCATTTTTGTTAAAATTTATTGATAGCGAAATGGCTGTAAATATAACTTAATATTTAATAATTTATTCATAAGGAGATTAACCATGAAATTCAGCGATATAGAGACTATTTCCAAAGGCGTATCAGATTATCTTTCAGATAATAAAATCGTCGATATGACCGAAATACAGCGTCAGACGTATAAGCATATAATGGATAACCGTGACATTATAGCATGTTCATCAACCGGAACAGGTAAAACACTTGCATATCTTATTCCGATTATTAACAGATTAAAGAGTGATACTCATAATATCCAGGCTGTTGTTCTTGTTCCGACAGCAGAGCTTGCAATACAGGTTAATAATACACTTAAAGATATATTTGCACATATGGACAATACATTTTCATCGGTTGCATTAATAGGAGATGTGAATATATCAAGACAGATTGATTCTATCAAATCTAATAAGCCTGCAATAATCATAGGAACACCTAACCGTATACACCAGCTTATAAGTAACAAAAAGATTAAAGTACATGAAGTTAAGACACTTGTTCTTGATGAAGCAGACAAGCTCTTTGATAAGACATTTATTCATGATGTAGAATCAATAAGAAAGTCTTTAATGAAGTTCACACAGGTTCTTTTATTCTCTGCAAGCGTAGATAAGAAGACAAGAACTAATACTTTGTGCTTCAAACCAATATTTATTGATATTAACAGCAATTCAGGCAATACAAGCCAGATTCCTTCAACAATCAAGCATATAAGTGTTATTTCTGACAGAAGGGAACGAATTGAGACTTTAAGAAAGATAATTAAAGCTGTAAAGCCTGAAAAAGCAATTATTTTCGTTAATTCCAAGTATGACCTGGAAGAATCCCTGCAGAAGCTTGAATATCATCATTACAATGTGGCTTCAATTGCCGGCAATAAAGATAATTCAGCCAAGAAAGCTGCAATAGATAATTTCAGGAGTGGAAAAATCCAGCTTCTTATTGCAACTGATATAGCAGCCAGAGGACTTCAGATTGATAATATTGACACTGTAATCAATGTAAACCTTCCTGAAGACAATAAGGAATACATTCACAGATGCGGCCGCTGTGGCCGTAATGGCAACACAGGAACATGCATATCAATTATAACTGATAATGAGCTTAACAAGATTAAGTCATACCAGAAAGCATTTCATATCAATATAGTCAATAAAAGGCTTTATCAGGGGAAATTAGTTGCAAAATAAGCTATAGGGTATTATAATTATCATAATGTAACCACTTCGCTAAAGCCGAGTTTAACGAAGTGGTTACATTATGATAATATGGAGGTACTCTTAATGGCTGAGAAAACATACACTGAACAACAAAACATCAAGTACAAGCAGAAACTCAATGAATTACTTGATATTTTACCTGATTTCTGTACCCAGTACTTTGACAGTCTGGAATTTAATAAACAGCCAAGAACCAAGATAGCTTATGCCATGGATATCAAAGGCTTCTTTGAATTCCTTATAGAATGTGTTCCTCAATTCAAGTCTTATTCAATGAAGGATTTTAATCCTTCAGATTTAGAAAAGATAGATGGTACAGATATAACGAAATATTTGCGACATGTAAAATTGTATAAGAAGAATGGGCGTGACGTAACTAATTCTGAAAGTGCTGCCAAGCGTAAATTATGTGCATTACGGCGTTTTTATGCATATTACTACCGTTATGAAATTATTAGTTCCAATCCAACAATGAAGGTTGATATGCCAAAGATTCACGAAAAGGCAATTATCAGAATGGAACCTAATGAAGTAGCTGAATTTCTTGATAATGTGGAATCAGGTAATAAACTTACCAAAACGCAGCTGCAGAGCCACGAAAAGCTTAAAACACGTGATCTGGCACTTCTTACACTTATGCTTGGAACCGGTATCCGTGTATCCGAATGTGTTGGTCTGGACATCAATGACGTAGATTTTGATAATGACAGAATTAAGGTTGTAAGAAAAGGTGGCGCTGAAAGCTTTGTATACTTTGGGGATGAAGTAAGGGAAGCCCTTCTTAATTACCTTGAGGAAAGAAAGAATCTTACACCTGATGAAGGTCATGAAAATGCGCTTTTTATATCGGCAAAGAACAGACGTCTGTGTGTAAGATCTGTTGAGCTTCTTGTTAAGAAATATGCTCAGACAGTTACAACTGTAAAGCATATTACTCCGCACAAGCTGCGAAGCACTTATGGTACTAATCTGTATCAGGAAAGCCAGGACATATACCTTGTTGCCGATGTTTTAGGACATAAAGATGTTAATACAACAAGAAAACATTATGCTGAAATCGTGGAAGAAAATAAACGTTCAGCAAGAAATATTGTAAAATTAAGAAAAGATTGAAACCAAAAAGGAGATACTCTTCTACTACAAGCAAGTAAGAAGGGTATCTCCTTTTTATTTTATTTATAATTATAATATTAAAATTATTATTTCTACTGATAAATCTCTCTCCATTCCATATCGCCTCTTTCAAGCGATTTAACAAGTAATTCTGCTGTTGCAAGATTAGTTGCTAACGGAATATTATACATATCACAAAGCTTACAGATATTATCAGAATCAGGCTCATGTGCCAGAGGATTCTCTGCTTCTCTAAGGAATATAACCAGATCAATCTGATTATGCTCTATCTGGGCACATAACTGCTGATCACCGCCTAAATGTCCTGCAAGAAACTTGTGTACTGATAAATTAGTAACTTCTTCTATTAGTCTTCCGGTTGTTCCTGTTGCAAAAAGCTGATTCTTATTAAGAATCCCTTTATATGCTATACAAAAATTCTGCATTAATTTTTTCTTAGAATCATGTGCAATTAAACCGATGTTCATTAACGCTTCCCCCTAATGTATAAAATATATAATAAAATCATCCTCTGAAATCATCTGCAAACATGTCATCATCTCTATCGACATTTCTCTGCAAACTAACATTAAGAACAATTCCCATAGCGATAAATAATGTAAGAAGTGATGTAATACCACAGCTAAAGAACGGCAAAGGAACACCTGTATTAGGAAGAATCCATGAAACAACACCTATATTAATAAATGTCTGGAGCCCTATATATATAGCCACCCCGCAGCATATAAGACGCCCTCCAAAATCCTTAGCCCTTACTGCTGCTATTATACACTCTAAAACAATCAGAAACAATAAAAAAATTGTAATACAACAACCTGTAAATCCTAATTCCTCACCAATTACAGCAAAAATAAAGTCATTCTGTGCTTCTGCTATATATCCGGCATTCTTTAATGAAGACGTATCATTATTATTAAGACCTTTTCCATAAAGCTGACCAGAACCTATTGCCTGAACAGCATACGCCTGCTGGTAAGTTCCCGCATCATTCATATCTACTTCATCTGATTTATTACCTTCAATGAAGTCAACAATTCGCTTTCTCTGATAATCCTTAACAAGAATCGGATGTTCAACCGATACAACATATACTAAAAATGCTGATATCAGCGGAACTGCAATAAGAATTGCTATTCCAAATATCTTGTAGCTTACACCTGCACAATACAGCATGGCAACAACAATAAGACATAAAAGTATTGTTGTCGAAAGATTCGGCTGCAGTGCAACAAGCAATATAGGAAAAAGCGTAAGGCAGGCAATCAGCGCCAGAAACTTAATTGAATTAAGCTTTTCTTTATTAGCAGCAACCAGTTTGGCAACCAATAATATGAGTGCCAGTTTTAAAAACTCCGATGGCTGCAACTGGACTGGTCCTATCTTAAACCATCTGGTAGCACCGTGTGATCCATGACCAAACACAGTAAGAACACCTATAAGCATGACAGTAACTATTCCATACCATATCCAGAAATATTTCAAAATCCAGTTATAGTCAATAAAAGATACAATAATCATTATTACAAATGATAATGCTATACCAGCGCCCTGTTTCATTGTGTATGCACTATTTGCACTATTTACAACTGATAACGCAAATACAGATGTCACAATAAGAATAAACACCAATATAAAATTGTATGAACGCAGCTTATATTTTTTAAACATAATAAAATCCTTATTACTTTTCGCTATTTCTCATATCCTTAATTGGAATATTAGCAAAAATTGCTGGTACAGAACCATTGTTAGTATCAGATTCTGTAGAAGTAATCTGAATATCAAGTCCGTCTGTATCAATTTCCATATATTTAGAAATGACCTTAATAATATCATTCTTAATCATTTCCATAACCTCTGGTGAACAGTTAGCTCTGTCAGATACAAGTAAAAGCTTTAATCTGTCTTTCGCTACATCACTTGAACCTTTTTTCTTAAATAAATCAAGTAATCCCATATTTAATCCCTCCCTGAATAAGCTTTTACAGCCTATTACAAAATATACTAGTTCTTCTTATCACTCTTAAATAATGAAGAGAGTTTCTTAAAGAATCCTCCCTTTCCATTAAGATCAAGGAAAGGAACTTCCTCGCCGGTAATTCTGCGGCAGATATTCATATAAGCCTGTCCTGCAAGTGAATCATCACCAACAAGAGGCTGACCTTTATTAGTTGCAACAACAATATTTTCATCATCCGGAACAGCACCGATAACATTAAGCTGTAAAATATCATTGACATCATCAATTGACATCATTTCGCCTCTGTTTACCATATCCATTCTGATTCTGTTAACAATTAAATCCTCATGATTCTGAAGACCATGTGCATCAAGAAGACCAACAATTCTGTCTGCATCTCTTATAGCAGAAACTTCAGGTGTAGTAACAACTAATGCTCTGTCAGCACCAGCAATGGCATTCTGGAATCCCTGTTCAATACCTGCAGGGCAGTCAAGAATTATGTAATCAAATCCTTCCGGATCATTCTTAATCTCATCAATAACCTTAATCATCTGTTCTGGTGTTACTGCTGACTTATCTCTTGTCTGTGCTGTTGGTAAAAGAAAAAGCTTTGGACATCTCTTATCAGCAATCATAGCCTGCTTTAATCTGCAATTTCCCTCAACAACATCTACAAGGTTATATACAATACGGTTTTCGAGTCCTAATACAACATCAAGATTTCTAAGGCCTGTATCTGTATCAATCATAACGACCTTCTTACCAAGCTTGGCAAGACCTGTACCAATATTAGCTGTCGTTGTAGTCTTACCTACTCCGCCTTTTCCTGATGTTACAACTATAACTTCACTCATATTAAACCTCCATTAATAATTCATAATAAATCGCAATATATTAATTATGCGAGATTTTTATTCTTAAATCAACTATTTTTTTATAAAAACAGAATAAATTTAGTCAATACTGATATCTTCAAGTGCATTCTGCTCTAAATCCTCAATATAAATATTCTGATCATATACATATGCTATTTTAGGCTCTAAAACTTTGACTTTATTTCTGCCTTTTGATGTCTTTACACTTCCTGCATCAGAACTTCTTGCAATTATATCGCCTATTTTAATCTGCATAGGACTCATTTCCAATGCCACTACAAAAGCATTCTCATTTCCATCAACGCCTGCAAAAATATTTCCTTTCAGACTTCCTAAAACGATAACACTTCCTTTAGCAACAACCTTTCCTCCAGGATTTACATCACCAAGAACAACAACACTTCCATCAGCTTCAAAAATCTGTCCTGATCTGAGTGTACCTTTATAAAACATGCATTCTGATTTTTGCTGTTTTTCAACAGCAGGTGCTGCCGGTTCAATACTGCTCATTGCTTTCCTTACAGCATTTTCATAAACTTCTTTAATTTCATTATCATTATCAAGAACACATACAATATTAATATCTGACACCTCAGATATTATATCAAGAATTCTCTTTTCATCTTCAGATGATAAATCTCTTCCATTAAAAGAAATAGCCATGTTCGCATTATTAAAGAATTTAGATGCGTTTTTGAATTTTTCTGAAATATTATCTAATAATTCTTCAAATGGCATGTCATTATCAAGAACAACAGTTATTCCATTACTACTTCCCTTAATCATAACTGAATTATCCAAAACATTCACCTCTCCATCATATTTTATTATTTTAATAATTCTTTTTAATCTGAAATATTAAAAAGTAATTTGTAAATTTGTGCTCCTAAAGCTACTGTATTACTAGAAGTATAACCATTCTGTATACGTACTGCAACACAATATTCCGGATTATCATAAGGTGCATAAGAAATCAGTGTAGCATGGTCAGGATCTGTTTTCTTCTCCTGGGCAGTTCCTGTCTTTGCTGCAAGTGAAATTCCAAGCTGGTTAAATGCTGCATAGGTACCTGCTACAAGATCCATACCTGTATGAACAGTATTCCATATGTCAGAACTTAACTCTACCTGGTTATTAACTTCAGCGCTGTTCTCCCGTATAACATTGCCATCATAGTCAGTTATCTTATCGATAAGTGTAAGATTATAACATGTTCCTGATGTTGCAATTGTAGTTACATATCTTGCCATGTTAAGAGTACTGTATCTATGGTTACCCTGTCCAATAGCTGAAGTTATCGCATCCTGAGATGATGCACTAGGTGTTCCTTCTTCAATTTCAACACCTGCTTTAGTTGATAATCCAAGCATATCTGAATATTTTTTTAATATATTAGTTGCATAAGTACTATTATAAGAACCATTTTTGCTGCATGCAAGATTATATCCAACATTATACATATATACATTACATGAATCTCTTAATGCAGTCGCCGGGCTCTCTGAGCCATGTCCCCATTTCTGCCAGCATCTTGGTGCAGGTGTAACCTTGTCAAATGATCCTGAACAGTTAAATGTTGTTGATGATGTTATCAGGCCTGTATCTATACCAGTAATTATAGTACATGGTTTATATGTAGAACCAGGTGCTATAAATGATTGTGTGGCTCTGTTAAGAAGCGGGCTTGCATTATCATTAACAAGTGAATTGTAATATTTGGCATCTATAGTTCCAGATAATTTATTGTTATCATAACTTGGATATGAAACCAACGCCAGAATATCACCATTTGATGGATTTGTCACAACTGCTGAACCAGAGCAAGGCTTTAATGCAAGCTGTCCCGGTGTAATAATTTTATTTGATATTACATTAGACATAAAATCAAATGCACTCATACTTCCTGAAACAAGGGCGTTATACATGGAGTCATCACCATCAATATCAAGAAATCCCTGCTCATATAAAAGCATGCATACCTGTCTGCCCGAAATACTTCCCGAATTAATCATATACTTGTACATTTTCTTAAAAAATGCCGTATCAGTATCAAGTGCTGAAACAATATAATCAACAAGTGCATCATATGATTCCTGTAAACTTGTATATTTCTCAGAAGTAAGCGATGACATATCAATCCAGTTCTTTGATATTCCGTATGTAAGAAGCTGCTGAAGACTCGTAGAATCACCATCAATCCAGTCTTTATACACACTATCACTTTTATCAACATTTGATGTGCTGAATATATTCTCTGTTCTTAAAAGGTCATATATATACCATATATATAACTGCTGTTCTTCAGAAAGTTTTCCATACTGGGTATTTCCAGAAACAAGTTCATCCCTTACCCATGAAAGTGTTGATTCTTTCTTGCTGATAAACTGGCTGTATATATCAGCTTCATTAGATGTATTCTGTTGTTCAATATCCTTTATAGAAACAAGGTTATTGTCAATCAGTGCAAAATATACTTCAGGTGCTGTAATATAAACCTTATCTACATCTCCTGAACTTGTATAAGTGTATTTGTTAGTACCTGATGTAAAATATGTCATAAAAATTTTTGTTATTTCATCTTCTATGGCATTGTATATATCCTTCTGTAAGTTAATATCAATTGTAAGATATACATCATGTCCTGCCTGTGGTGAATCTTCATCAAGCACTTCCGTTATTCTTCCCACAGTATCAACATATACTTTCTTTTCTCCTTTAACACCAGATAACTCGCTCTCCATACTTTTTTCAATTCCGGATTTACCTACAATATCATTACTTTCGTATCCATCACCCAATTCTTCAAGTTCTGAATTTGATACTGTTCCTGTATATCCAAGAATCTGCGAGCAATAAATGCTGTCAACATATCTTCTGATATATTGTTCCTCAACAGTCACCCCTACAAGATTATCACTGTTTTCAAGAATAGCCGCAACGGTCTCATTTGAAACTTCATTTGCTATAACAAACGAAAGATATCTGTTATAAGAATTGGCTGCCATATATCTTCTGAGATTAACAATCATTAATGAATGCTCAATTCCAAATTCATCATAATCAACACTATATGTTTTACATAAATATTTAAACATATTTTCTGCTGATGTCGCTTTCTGCTCATCTGACAAAGCCGCTATTGATTCAGTTCCATATGAATCACGCAGAAATCTTAAAAGCGATGTTCCCTCAACATTATAAGAAAACTGTCCATTGTTATAAATAATAGGGAGGTCATTCGAATATGTATCTCCATGTTCCTCAATAATGTTCAATGTATTGTTAATCGAATCATTAATAGTTTTATTTTTAGCTGCATTATCTGAATATCTTCCAGAATCACTTATTTTAACCGCATAAGACAGGTCATTATAAGCAAGAAGAACACCATTACGGTCATAGATACGACCTCTGGCAGCCGCAACACTCATATCTTTTTGTATAGAACTAGATAAATCCTCTACATATGACTCTCCATTTATTATCTGAAGAACAAATAATCTGTGTACAAGAATTGATATCAGAATTATAAACACAAGAATCATAGGAAAAATCCTTGATTTTAGAAGACTTACAATATAATCAAATACTTCCTTCATCAATCTTACCCTTCTTCTTTCTTTCTCTTTCCTGCCCTGTCAGCACACATACATAATGAACCGGATGATAGATAATAAGCGAAACAAGTGCTGTATACACTACTTCCGGAAGGATAAATCTTGACATAAAGAATCCCACATTAAGTCTGTTATGAAGCAGGAAATTACCAATATACGATATGAATCCATATCCAAAATCGGCTGTAATCACAAGTGCGAGGGGGATAAGAATTTCCCTTACCTCGTACTTCTGATAAAAAAAGCCTGAAAAATATCCTATGTAAATAAAAATAAGTGCAGTAACCCCAAACAGTCCTGAATAGAACAGATCATACATAATTCCTGCAAAAAATCCGACAAACATTCCGTCATTTTTTCCACAGAAAAATCCGAAAAATACAGGCAGTATAATAAGCCAGTTCGGAGAAATATTAGCAATTGAAATCACTCTTGCAACAGAAACCTGCATCAGATAGAAAAACAATATAATAATTAATTCCGTTATCTTTCTTTTCATAATCAATAATCCCAATAAACACTTATTCTTTAAGCTGTGTTATTACCAAAACCTCCTGCAGATTATTAAAATCCACAGCTGGTACAATATAACCTGACTGGGTAAGATTATTAGAATCCAGCTTAACATCCTTAACATACCCTATCAGTATTCCCTGTAAATATTTGTCACTTATATTAGAAGTAACAACTTTATCTCCATTTCTTACAATAACATCACTTTTGAAATGTGTTACACGTATCATGCCTGTATCCATCAGTTCAATATCACCCTGTACAATACACGTTTCGTTACTGTCTATTAACATTCCGCTTACATTACTGTTATTCTCTGTAATTGTCTTAATAATAGAATAATTACTGCCCGTTTCAGAAATAATACCTACAAGTCCTCCGCTTGCAATAACATTCATTCCAGCCTGAATGCCATCATCTGTTCCTTTGTCTATCTTAAGAGATGAATGCCAGTTATCAGTTGTCATTCCAATAACCCTTGCACCAACTTTTGAATATTCTGTATATTGTGAATCAAGCTGGTATAATTCTCTTAATCTTGACAATTCGTAAGTATCCTGTTTTAACTGATTATTTTCTTCCGTAAGCTCATCAACCTGACTCTGAAGATTCTTATTCTCATCAAGGACAACTGATATTTCCTGAAGGGTTTCGTATTTGTCATACACCCACAATCCAATATTATTCATGCCCTTCTGAACCGGAACCACAACCATTGAAACAACCTTTTTTAATGGTCTGGTAAGTGTATCAGTAAAAAAGCTTGTTCCAATAAAGAAGCAGCAAAGAACCGTAAGCACAATGAGAATATTCTTCGAAGTCATAAATGAAGAAATTTTCTTTCCCATCTTTTAACCAATCCTTAATCAAAATTTTTCTCTGTAGGAGTGTATGCAACCTTAGCAAAATCAGGATTAGAAACAACTCCCATAAGACCTCTTACAACACTTTCTGCCGGATGTTCAACAATATTAACATTAAGATTAGTCTCTTCTTTAATAAACTTTTCAAGATTGTTAATCTGTGCTGTTCCTCCTGTAAAATAAACACCATCTTTGATAATATCAGCTGCAAGTTCTGGTGGAGTTCTCTCAAGAATAACCTTTATGGCATCCATAATAGAATGAAGCGCATCGATTATTGCCTGATATATTACATCTGAAGAAATATCAACACTCACAGGAAGTCCTGATAAAACATTTCTTCCAAAACCAGGTGCAAAGCTCTCTGAAACAGGAACTGCACTTCCTAATTCCTTCTTTAAATTTTCAGCAGTCTTGCTTCCAATCACAAGATTATAAGCCTTTCTTACATTACTTATAATACAGTCATCCAGCTTGTTACCGCCAATCTTAACAGCCTTGCTAATAACAATTCCGCCTAATGAAAGAACTGATATTTCTGTTGTCTCAGCTCCAATATTAACAACCATGATACCCTTAGACTTGGTTACATCAAGTCCTGCACCAATAGCATCTGCAACTGGCTTATCAACTACATAAACATTCTTTGCTTTAACCTTGGAATCAACAACCAGCTCATAAAAAGCTCTCTTTTCTACCTCTGTTACATCTGTAGGCACAGCAATATAAAAATCTGAACCTGTAATCTTCTTTCCTTCATTAATCTTGTTAAAGAAGTTAAAAAGAAGTGTCTGCATATTCTCAATATCAGCTATTACGCCAAACTTTACAGGAAATGAAACCTCAATATGTTCCGGTGCCTTCTCATACATTTCATATGCCTCATCACCAAAAGCTAAAAGCTCTGTCTTGTTAGCAATAGCTATAATATTCTTCTCGTTAAGTATCTTATCCTTGTCACTACAGCACATTTTAAAATTACTTGTGCCTATATCAATACCGTATGCGTTACCCATGTCTTAATTCCTTTCTTAATCGTTAATTAATGTATTGCATTTGTTTAAAACTGAAATAAGAATTATCTCCTATAACAATATGATCTAACAGTTCAATTCCAATAATCTTTCCGGCTTCCAGAACACTTCTTGTCACCTTCATATCCTCTCTGCTTGGAGATGGATTACCCGAAGGATGATTATGAAGAAGTACAACTGAAGCTGCCCTGCTATCCAGAGCTTCCTTAAATATCTCTCTTACCGAAACCATTGAACCTGTAGATGTTCCAACAGATAATACCTTGTCTTTTATAAGACGGCATCTGTTATCAAGCATAACCAGAACCAGATGTTCCTTTTCCAGATGTCTCATATCCTCCATGTAGTAGCCTGCAATTGTCTCTGCATTGGAAAAATCCAGTCTTTCTCTTGCTTTCTGCTTTGCAATTCTTCTTGAAAGTTCAAGAATACAGCATATCTGGACAGCCTTTGCCTTACCTACGCCCTTAATCTGCATAAGGTCTGCTACCGACATATCATATAATCCGTTAAGATTCCCGGCATTCTCCAGTATCTTCTCTGACAGCTGAATAGAACTTAAACCATTCGTTCCTGTCCTTATAATCGCAGCCAGAAGTTCTGCATTATCAAGTGCCGCAGCACCATGCTCAAGACATTTTTCATAAGGAAGAAGCTTATCTCCCTCTACACCTGTTATTATATTCTCATATACCATAAATTAAACAACAGTCAGATTAAATAAATCTGTAAATAATAATTGCGAGTATAACACCTATTATACTGGCAATAGTAATCTTAATCTGGAGTGCAAATGTTATTACAAGTACTCCCAGATTTAATACCAGCGGACTGTCAAGCCCGAAGCTCTGTCCATAAGACAGCCAGCTGAGTGCATGCACACCGGCAGTAAGTTCTGCAATAAGACCGCCAAGCACAATGCCTATAAGAATAAAAAGCCATAACAGCCAGCCGTTCTTATATTTAGAAATATTACTCATAGATTTCACCCTTTAATCATAAATTGGAGTACGGAAAAATCCATAATCCAATGCATTATAACACAAATATTAATTCAATCAAAGCTTTATAAGGTCTTTTTCAAACATTTTCTGAACACTCATCATAATTCCAAGCTTTGCATGATACCATGTAAGTCCTCCCTGGAAAAATACTGAGTAAGGTTCTTTTAACGGACCGTCAGCAGAAAGTTCTATTGATGAACCCTGAACGAATGCTCCGGCAGCCATGATAACGTCTGAATCATATCCTGGCATTGGCCATGGCTCTGGTGTAACAAAGCTGTCAACAGGTGCTGCAGCCTGAATTCCTTTACAGAAAGCAAGAAGCCCGTCTGCACTTCCAAGCTCAACTGCCTGAATAATATCATATCTTGGCTCACTTCCATCAGGTCTAACTACAAATCCTGCCTTTTCGTATACATTTGCAGCAAATATAGCACCTTTAAGCGCACCGGCAACAACTACAGGTGATAAGAAAAGTCCCTGATAAAAGCTCTGGTTTACACCGAGTGTTGCACCGACTTCTTTTCCAAGCCCCGGTGAAGACAATCTGTAAGCTGCCTGTTCAACACATTCCTTCTTTCCTGCAATATAGCCGCCACATGGAGCAAGTCCTCCGCCAGGATTCTTTATAAGCGAACCAACTATCATGTCGGCCCCAACCTCTGAAGGCTCGATTCTTTCAACAAATTCACCGTAGCAGTTATCAACCATACATATAACATCCGGTTTGATACCCTTGATAAAGCTTATAAGCTCGCCAATTCTTTCAACTGAAAGTGTTGGTCTTGACGCATATCCCTTGGAACGCTGGATTGTAACAAGCTTGGTTCTTTCATTGATTGCATTCTTAATACCCTCATAATCAAAACCGCCGTCTGGCAGCAGGTCAACCTGTGCATATGTAATTCCATATTCAGCAAGACTTCCCTTGGAAGGTCTGATACCGATAATCTCGTCCATTGTATCATATGGCTTTCCAACAGGCGATAAAAGCTCATCACCCGGTCTTAAATTAGACGATAAAGCTACATTTAACGCATGAGTTCCGCAGATAATCTGTGGTCTTACAAGAGCATCCTCTGTCTTGAATATATCTGAATACACCTTCTCAAGTGTATCTCTTCCGTCATCATTATAGCCATAACCAGTTGTTCCTGATAAATGCATCTCAGCGACCTTGTTATCCTGCATTGCCTTGATAACCTTCATCTGGTTATATTCTGCATTCTTATCTATCTCTTCAAATCTGTCATGAAGCGACTTAATTATATTATCGCAGTAATCATACACCTCATCACAGATTCCCATATTCTTATACATTTCTCTCATAATTTAATAATTTCCTTTTCTTTTAGTTGTTCAAGCATATACGTAAGTGCATCTTCTCTTCGCATCTGGGAAAAATCCACCCATGTAACCGACGGCTCTCTCCGAAACCATGTAAGCTGTCTTTTGGCAAAATGTCTTGTATCCTGCTTAATCATTTCTCTAAGACCTGCCTCGTCACATCTGCCCTCAAGATATTCGAACACCTCTTTATATCCGATTCCCTGCATGGCAACATCATTCTTTACAAGTCCCATGTCCGACAAATGTTTTACCTCATCAAGCAGTCCGTTGTCAAACATTATATCAACGCGCCTGTTTATTCTGTCATAGAGAATCTCTCTTTTATCGTTAAGCACAAAGTAGCAAAAATTATAAGGCGACTCTTTAGCTCTCTGCTCATTATTATGCTCAGATATCTTCCTGCCTGTTGTCTTATAAAACTCTAGCGCACGTATAACTCTTTTTACATTGTTAGCATGAATTGCCTCTGCAGATTCAGGGTCAGCTTCCTTTAAAATATCGTGAAGTACCTCTGCGCCCTTAGTATCAGCAATCCCCTGAAGATAATCCCTGTATTCATAGTCACTTTCATCATCTTCAAATGTGGAATCATATAAAAGTGCCTGTATATAAAATCCGGTTCCGCCAACAACTACAGGAATATGACCGTTCTCACGGATTTTCTCTATTGCATCTGTTGCCATAGCCTTGAATCTTGCCACATCAAAGCCCTCTGAAGGCTCAATTTCATCAACAAGATAATGCTTAACACCCTGCATCTCTTCTTTTGTTATCTTGGCAGTTCCGATATCCATATATTTGTACACCTGCATAGAATCGGCACTTATTATCTCGCCGTTTACCGCCTTTGCAAGTGCAATGGAAAGTTCAGTCTTTCCAACTGCTGTCGGACCTGTAAGTATTATTAAAGGTTCTTTTTTCATATCAGCCTCTATACTATTCGTTTAAATTTCTTTTCTATCTCATATCTGCTCATCATAATAAGTGTTGGTCTGCCATGCGGACAGTTATATGGATTCTCTGCCTTCATAAGCTCATCCATCAGTTCAAATGCTTCATTGAATGACAGTCTGTTATTGCCCTTTACAGCCGCTTTACATGACATGCTTGCAACCTTTTCAGTGATAATATCAGGATCTTTGCCGGCACTTTCTTCAGAAAGTCCATCCAGAACATCAATAAGGAGCTGTTTGTAATCCATCTTAGGAAGTCCGGCAGGAATTCCTGTAACCTTATATTCATTGCCGCCGAATTCTTCTATCTCATATCCTAATCTTTTAAATATATCCTGATTAGCCTTGTATATTTCTTCCTCATGCATGTTAAGTGACAGTACAATAGGTGGAAGAATCATCTGAGTTCCAATCGTCTTATTATGAAGCTTATTCATTGTCTTTTCATAAAGCACCTTTTCATGTGCTGCATGCTGATCCATCATATAGAACTTGTCTTCAAATTCAATAAGCCAGTAAGTATCAAAAAGCTGCCCGATAATTCTGTATTTATTACGACTGCTCTCATCAAGAAGCTTGTTTTCAAAAAGGTTCATCTGCTTTGGTGGTTCAGACTTTGCCACAGCTTCATATCTTGCTTTATCTTCTTTTATCATCTGCTCAGAGCGCTTAATCTCGAAAGGTTCCGGGAGTCTTTCCAATTTATTTTCTTGCTTTATCTCTGGTCTTTTTTCTGTTCTAAGTGGTGAAGTTTCAGCCTGATTAATCACATCATTTTTTACTGGCTGTGATACCGGATTAACCACTTCTGACTGGACCTTCTCTGGGGTTACAGTCCCGGTAGGTCTGACCTCTGGCTTAACTGCCATATTACCTGTCACATTCTTCTCTGGCAGCTTAATATCCGGCATAACATTTCTTACAACAGGTGCTTCATGCATCTTAACTGCAACAGGATCAGGCACAGAAACTTCCGCTATAAGTTCCTTTGAATTAAGAGCCTTTAAGCATGTATCATACACAAAATTATATATATATTCATTGTTTGAAAAACGCAGTTCCATCTTGGTCGGATGTACATTTACATCAATAATGGCTGGATTAATCTTAAAATGTATTGCACTGAACGGATAATTGTGAGGCATTATAAAGCCCTTATATGCATCCTCAATAGCCTTAGTTATAATACTGCTCTTGATATATCTGCCATTGATATAATAATTCTCATAAGTCCTGTTTCCGCGGACAACCATAGGCTTGCCAATAAATCCGGAAGCTTCAATATCCTGAGACTTGCCGCTGATTTCATACAGATTATTGGTTATATCCCTGCCGTACACATTATATATTATATCCTTAAGATTCATATTGCCTGATGTGTGCAGCTTATTCTGGTTATTGCTTATGAACCTGAATGAAATATCAGGATGTGAAAGTGCCAGATATTCTACAAGCGAACCAATATAACCGCCCTCAGTAGTTGCCGTCTTTAAGAACTTTCTTCTTACCGGAGTATTGTAGAAAAGATTTCTTACAATAAATGTAGTTCCCTCCGGAGCGCCTATTTCTGCCACTTCACCTGGTACTCCGCCATCAATTGTATAACGCACACCACTCAGACTGTCAGCAGTCTTGGTAATAAGTTCAACCTGTGATACAGCAGCTATACTCGCTAGTGCCTCACCTCTGAAGCCCAGAGACGAAACAGCCATAAGATCTTCAATTGATTTAATTTTACTTGTTGCATGTCTTTTAAATGCTATCTCAATCTCATCTTTATTGATACCACTTCCATTATCAGTAACCCTGATAAATGAAATTCCACCTTCCTTTATCTCAACTGTAATCGCAGTTGCTCCGGCATCTATAGCATTTTCAACAAGTTCTTTAACTACAGAAGAAGGTCTTTCGACGACCTCTCCTGCAGCAATCTTATTAATCGTATTCTGGTCTAAAAGTGTTATTGACATACAATCCTCCCTGTTTTGTGAAACAAAATGCGACTGCCCTTGCAGGAGCAGAGGATTTAGTCTCCCTGTTTTACCAGCGGTTCTTAGCTTTTCCCTGCAGCTTATAAAGTGTATTCAGCGCATCAATAGGTGTCATATTGCTTATATCAAGATTCATTATATCAGTTACTATATCATCATCCTTAACAGTATCAAAAAGCGACATCTGCTTGACTTCAAGGTCATTAACCTTTCTGTACTTGTCATTCATCTTGTCAAGCTTCTTGGAATACTGTGCAATATCCTTAGCTTTCTGTGATATATCAGCATCACTTAAGTCCACAACAAGCTCTTTAGCCCTGTTAAGAACCACATCAGGAACTCCTGCAAGCTTGGCAACCTGAATACCATAACTCTTATCAGCACCGCCCTTTACAATCTTTCTTAAAAAGACGATATCATCACCGTTTTCCTTGACAGCAATACAGTAATTATTAACTCCGTCAAGAGTTCCTTCTAATTCAGTAAGTTCATGATAATGTGTTGCAAAAAGTGTCTTGGCTCCTAAGTATTTAGTATTTGCAATATACTCAACAACAGCCCATGCAATACTTAATCCGTCAAATGTGCTTGTGCCTCTTCCTATCTCATCAAGAATAATAAGGCTCTTAGGAGTTGCATTTCTTAAAATATTGGCAACCTCTGTCATCTCAACCATGAAAGTTGACTGACCGGAAGCTAAGTCATCAGATGCTCCGACTCGTGTAAATATACGGTCAACAATACATATATTTGCTGAATCAGCTGGAACGAAAGAGCCTGTCTGTGCCATAAGCACAATAAGCGCCGTCTGTCTCATATATGTAGATTTACCAGCCATATTAGGACCTGTGATAATTGAAATTCTGTTCATTCCATTGTCAAGATAAGTATCATTGGCAATGAACATATCATTAGAAATCATCTTCTCAACTACAGGGTGTCTGCCGTTCTTAATATCTATAATACCTTTTTCATTAATCTTAGGTCTTACGAAATTATTCTGTGTTGCAACAACAGAAAGTGAAGCATACACATCAATCATTGCAACAGCCTTGGCAGTGTTCTGTATTCTTACAACCTCTGCCGCTATACGCTCCCTGACTTCACAGAATAAATCATATTCAAGTGAGTACAGCTTATCCTCTGCGCCAAGAATAATATCTTCAAGATGCTTTAACTCATCTGTAGTGTATCTTTCAGAACCGGTAAGAGTCTGCTTTCGTACCCATTCAGCAGGAACAAGGTTTTTAAATGAATTAGTAACCTCCAGGTAATATCCGAATACCTTGTTATACTTAACTTTAAGATTTTTAATTCCTGTCTTTTCTTTCTCCCTGCTTTCAAGCTCTGCAAGCCATTCTTTTCCTTTAATCTTGGCATTACGAAGCTCATCAGCCTCTGCTGAAAAGCCGTCCTTTATCATTCCGCCATCACGCATTGTAATCGGAGGATCATCTATAATTGCAGTGTCAACAAGATTATATAAGTCTTTTAAGTCGTCCATCTGCTCAAAGCACTGTCTGAATACATCACACTTAAAATGTCCTATCTGATTCTTAATGTGAGGTATCATCTCCAGGGAATTCTTAAATGCAATTAAATCCCTTGGATTAGCTGACTTACAACTAATCTTAGTCATGATTCGCTCAAGGTCATATATAGGACCAAGATATTCACGAATCTCTTCCCTGTCAATTGCATTATCAGAAAGCTCCTCTATAGCGTCCTGTCTTCTTATAATCTCTTCTCTGTTAATAAGCGGCTGCAGCACGAGATTTCTTAACGCTCTTGCGCCCATTGCAGTCTTGGTCTTATCAAGTACCCACAGAAGCGAGCCTTTTTTCTGCTTTTCACGCATAGTCTCAACAAGCTCAAGATTTCGTCTTGATGAACTGTCTATAAGCATATATTTGCCTGTTGTGTAAGGCACAATGCTTGTAATATGCGACATATCGCTTTTCTGTGTCTGGGTAAGATATATAAGAAGTGCTCCCGCAGCATCAATTCCTACCGGATAATCCTTGATTCCAAGTCCGTCCAGCATATTTACATGAAAATGTTCTTTTAACTTTGCCTTGCAGGAATCATCATCAAAGTACCAGTTTTCAAGTGTTGACACTGATATGGAAAGCTTCTCTGATATAAATGTAAGGTCTATTCCGCTCATTGCAAAATACTCATTAAGTATTATCTCTGACGGAACAAACTTATTAATTTCATCAATAAGCTCCGCACCTGTCTCAATCTCAGTTACAAAGAAGTCACCTGTTGAATAATCTGCAATAGCAACACCAAGCACATCTCCAAGATAAACAATACTCATAAGATAATTATTCTTAGTTTCATCAAGTGCCTGACTGTTTAAGTTAGTTCCCGGTGTTACAACCTTTATAACCTCTCTTTTGACAATGCCTTTTGCCTGCTTAGGGTCTTCCATCTGCTCGCATATTGCGACCTTGTGTCCATTAGAAACAAGCCTGTTAATATAAGTTTCTGCCGCATGAAAAGGAACGCCGCACATAGGCGCACGTTCCTCCTGTCCACAGTCTTTTCCTGTTAATGTAAGTTCCAGTTCCTTAGAGACAACTAAAGCGTCATCAAAAAACATTTCATAGAAATCTCCAAGTCTGTAAAAAAGTATGCAGTCCTTGTACTCTGCTTTAGTAGCAAGATAATGCTGCATCATTGGTGAATACTCTGCCATTATATTACTCCCTGATTAATCCTCGATAAGTCTGCCCATATAGTAAAATCCTTTACATTCGTCAAGATGTACTGTAACAATCTGTCCGATAAGTGATTCATCCCCTGCGAAATGTACAAGAATATTATTAGTCATTCTGCCTGTAACAAAACCTTCTTCATGGTCATCTTTACCCTCAACCAAGACTTTCATATCCATGCCCTCATATCTTCTGATATGCTCATGTGACACTTCATTGACAGTTGCAAGCAGTCTGTTAAATCTGTCCTTAACAACATCCTCAGGCACCTGATTTTCCATTCTGGCAGCAGGCGTACCTGTTCTTTTTGAATATATAAATGTATATGCACTATCAAACTTTGCTTTCTTTACAACATCGATAGTATCCTCGAAATCTTCCTCTGTCTCTCCTGGAAACCCAACAATAATATCAGTTGTAATAGAAACATCAGGCAGTATTCTTCTTATCATATCAACCTGCTCTAAGTAATGCTCTTTAGTATACTTTCTGTTCATCAGCTTAAGAAGCCTTGAACTTCCTGATTGAAGTGGAAAATGTATATGATTACATATTTTCTTGGAATCTCTTATAACTTCAAGAGTCTCTTCCTCAATATCCTTAGGGTGAGGTGTCATGAATCTGATTCTTTCAAGCCCCTCTATCTTATCAATCTCTCTTAGAAGCTGCGCAAATGATACAGGATTGTCAAGTGTCTTTCCATAAGAATCAACATTTTGTCCAAGAAGCATAACTTCCTTGACGCCATCCTTCACAAGTCTCTCAATCTCCATAATGATATCCTTAGGCTCACGGCTTATCTCTCTTCCTCGTACATAAGGCACGATACAGTAAGTACAGAAATTATTACAGCCGTACATAATATTAACACCTGATTTGAATGGAAACTTTCTTTCTGTAGGAAGCTCCTCAACAATATCCTTTGTTTTTTCCCATATATCAATAACCTGGCTTCCTGATGTAATTCTGTTATATATAAGCTTTGCCATTGCATATATATTAAATGTACCAAAAACAATATCAACAAACTTATAAGAATCTCTTATCTTCTCGACCACATCAGGTTCCTGCATCATACAACCACACATTGCAATAAGCATGTGCGGATTCTTTCTTTTGACATTCTTAAGATGTCCAAGACGTCCATAAACCTTAAGGTTGGCATTCTCTCTTACAGTACATGTATTATATATAACAAAATCTGACTTATCCTCATCCTCTGTCTCAAGATATCCAATCTCTTTAAGTACCCCGAGAAGTTTCTCAGAATCTCTGGCATTCATCTGGCAGCCAAATGTGTGTACACACGCATATAACGGTCTGCCTATTTCTTTTGTTTTCTTTTCTAAGAACTTCTTACATTCTCCAATATAATAAAGCTGTTCTTCAAGTGCACTGGTGTTATTAACTTCCTGCATTATCTACATTTCTCCATTCTAAACTTATCCTGATATGAGCGTTTTCAAATGTTGTTCCTCAAAATCTGATGCACACACAGGTTTTCCATAATAATATCCCTGAATATAATCTGCGCCAATCCGCTTAACACATTCAAGTTCTTCTTTTGTTTCAACACCCTCAATACATACATGTATGCCCATTTCATGTGCCATTTTAGTTATAAAATTAACCATAAGATAATTATTACGCTGTTTATCTATATTAGTAATAAATGATCTGTCAACTTTAACTACATCAAATGTCTTATCACGCATATATCCATAATTAGAATACCCTGTTCCAAAATCATCTATAGCCAGTCTGAATCCATTTTTTATAAACTCTTTAAAAACTCTGTCTACAGCCGGCATCTGCTCCATCTCAATCGTTTCTGTAACCTCAAATATATAATGATTGTTTGAAGCACTATATCTGCCAATATTTTCAAGGACATCTTTTATTATATTACTTTTGACTATCTGTATAAAAGATAGATTTATATGCATAACAAAGTCTGGTATATTGGTAATCCATTTGTTGCATGTCCTGGCAGCATTATCAATAATCCATTTTCCAAGAGGAATAATAAGTGCGCTGTCTTCAAGCAATGGAATAAATCTGTCAGGTCTCATAAATCCATATTTTCTGCTATTCCATCTTATAAGAGCCTCTGAACCTGCCAGGCAATCATTTTGAGGATTATATATCGGTTGAAAATACAATTCAAATCCTTCAAATCCCTCACTAATGCATCTTCTTAATTCATCCTGGACTCCAAGTTTTTCAATATATTCCTTATATTCCGCAGCATCAAATATTTCACATCTGTTCTTTCCGTTTAATTTGGCAGAATGAAGTGAAAATTTGGCATTCTTTAGTAATTCATTAAAGCTGTCTTTTCCTGTATTAAATTCAGCAGCCCCTGCTGATATTGTAAAAAATATATCATACTTTCTCTGTTCAATAACACTATCAATATTATTTCTTATTCTCTTATAAAGATTCTTGGCCTGTTCTATATTGTTTTCTATAGAATAAGGCATAAATACTGCACATTCATCACCAGGCATCCTGAATATCCTAAATGGTGTATCAATATATTTTCTTATTGATTCTGTAAGAATATTAAGGACATCATCACCTGTTTTGGCACCATATTTTTCATTAAGCTCCTTAAAGTTGTCTACTCCGATAAGCATAAGAAAACCAGACATATCTCTTGACTTTGCAAGCTCATTATATACATTTTCAAGGACAACCTCCCTGTAAAGCCCGGTATTATTATCAAATCTGCTTTTTTTACCTATTTCAGATATTCTTCCTATAAGATACTTAACCCCATGACTGATTACATACTGTCCCCTGCAGCTTATTGCAACATATACTCCATCTACAGTTTTCCATCTGTACTCTAAATTATGTTCTTCTTTTCTCCCATTGCTTCCAGCTTCTATATCATTCATCAGCATATCAATATCGTCCGGATGAACAACTTTAACAAGTTCCTGTGTAGCATTGGAAAATTCCTCTGAATCAAGTGCAAACACATTAGTTATTGATTTTGAATAAACAGCTTTATCATTAGTTAAATCCAGTATATAAAGATAATCATCTGTACTCTGTCCGACAAGATGAAGAAAATACCTCATTTCTTCTAAATCAAAATCTCTTCTAATCATAAAAACACCTAATACACATAAAACAGCTTACTGTCTTATCTGCCCCTCTCCGTATATAACATACTTAGTAGTTGTAAGTGCTTTAAGTCCCATAGGTCCTCTTGCGTGAAGCTTCTGTGTGCTTATTCCTATCTCAGCACCGAATCCGAATTCAAACCCGTCAGAAAATCTTGTAGAAGCATTTACATATACACATGCAGCATCTATTTCATCAAGAAATCTGTTGGCATTATTGTAATCTTTAGTAATTATTGACTCTGAATGGCCTGTATTATATGTATTAATATGTTCTATTGCTTCATCAATGGATTCAACGGTTTTAACTGATATAATATAATCAAGATATTCCATTCCCCAGTCATCATCACTTGCCGGAACAATTCTTGAATCACACTGCATTGCATATTCATCACCACGCACTTCAACATTCTTTTCTTTAAGTGCATTTACAATAAGTGGAATTGCCTGCTTGGCAACAGCCTTGTGAATAACCAATGATTCACAGGCATTACATACTCCAATTCTTGAAGTCTTGGCATTATATATAACTTTGACAGCCATATCAATATCAGCATATTCATCAACATATACATGACAGTTTCCTGTACCTGTTTCAATTACAGGTACTGTGCTGTTATTGACAACATTCTTAATAAGTCCCGCACCACCTCTTGGAATAATTACATCAATATAATCATTCATCTTCATAAGCTGGTTAACCAGTGCTCTGTCTGTATCTTTTATAAGATTAATAACATCAGGATTAATTCCGTTGTCAGAAAGTGCATTTGCAATAACATCTGCAATAGCAATATTAGAATTAATAGAATCACTTCCGCCTCTTAAGATGCAGGCATTGCCTGATTTGAATGTAAGTCCAAATGCATCTGCAGTAACATTAGGTCTTGACTCATAGATAATCGCAACAACGCCAAGTGGAACTCTCTTAGTTCCGATGACAAGACCATTAGGTCTTTTCTTCATTCCTGTAACTTCACCAACAGGATCTTCAAGTCCCGTAAGAACCCTTATTCCATCTGCCATTGCATTGATTCTCTTAACATCAAGCGTAAGTCTGTCAATAAGAGCAGGCTTCATTCCATTAGCTTTGGCATTCACAAGATCTTTTTCATTGGCTGCAATTATACTCTCTGCATTAGCTGTAAGTGCATCAGCAACCGCTTCAAGTGCCTTATTCTTCTCATCTATTCCAAGCTTTGCAAGATATCTTGATGCCTTCTTAGCCTTAATTCCAATCTGTTCAAGTGATTCCATCAATTCTCCCTCCTTATAAACTGTGTCTGTGTAACAATATAATCCGGCTTTAAATCATGTTCCTCATAAGGAATACTCTCTAATAGCTGGAAATCAAATGCAAGCGCCGCTTTTATAAATGTATTATCTTCCGATAAATATCTGTCATAAAAGCCTCCGCCATAACCTATTCTGTGAAAATCATAATCAAACGCAAGCCCAGGCATAATAAAAAGTCCATTTCTAGTATTAGCTTTCTCACAGGAATCAGATGGTTCCATAATTCCCATATAACCGCTTACAAGGTCATTCACATCAGATAAACAATAAAATTCCATATCTGTCTTTGATAAAACTTTGGGAGCATATACTTTCTTGCCATCCATAAAGCACTGCGAAAGAAGCATATATGTATCCACTTCCCTGTTATAGCTCATATACAGAAATACATTTTCCGACTTCTTGTAAATGTCCGATTTTTTCAATCTGTCAATTATAAGTCTGCTCTGTATTTCAACATCTTCATCTGACAATTCATGTCTTCGGTTCATAATAAGCTGGCGCACTTCATTCTTATCCATTTAATTGCCTTTCTCTGCCTGTTCATCTGCAAGCTTCTTCATCTTCTCATCATGTCTTGCCTTGACATCTATTAAAGATCCATCAGGATTCTTAATCTTAATTGATTCTAACTGTCCTCTTAAGTTTTCTCTGAAAGCTTTAACATAATCAGCTCTTAACTGCTTCTGTTCAGCAAGTTCTGCATCTGTCAGTCCCTCTGCTTTAGACTTATGATAAAGCTCATTAATTCTTTCTAATGTTTTCTCTGTAACCATAACTTCCTCATTCTAATTAGTAAATATTATCAAATCATCACCGCTTTCAGAACAACTGTTATACTCTGCCTTAGTTGACAGCATTGGATGATGAAGTTCAGATACGCGGTATACTTCAATATATTCTGAAGGCTTCTTAATAAAGAAAAATCTATGTTTCATTCTTGTTACTACAACTATATCATTAAACATATATCTGAATTTCATGTCAGAATGAAGCCTGTATTCAGTCTTCTGCGTATTAAGATTAATAAAACAGGTACTTTTTTCCTCTCTCTTAAGTATATAAGGAGTATCATTAATAATATAAGTAAAACTTAAGTCCATAGCATGTTCAACATTATTATTCAGCCTTACCTGTTTAATCTTCGTTGTTGTATCATATATAACAATTTCTTCTGACTGGCTCTTAAAATTATATTTTGAATAAATAATCTTTCCTGCACTTGCCTTAATATATGGAAATGTTGTTGATTCATCAGACTTATCCAGTTCTTCTAAAGTAATCATACTGCCATTAAACGAAATTTCTGAAACAAACTGCTTACAGTTAAGAAGTGCTATTTTTTCGGATGATTTACTGTCACGGATTTTCATCCTGTCTGCCCCGAATTTTATAATACAATTATTGCCACCGGCTGGAATAACCTTATATATTCCCATTTCATTTACAAATGTATCACTTAAATCGTTATCGGAATCAGCATTAATATCATGCATAAATATATCAATAAGCTGGTTATCTTTATCCTGTTTCTGTATAAAGAAATAATTCGAATCCATTACATAAATGTAATATGTAATTTCATCTGCAATGTCTGTATTATCTATCTCCATGGTATAAACAGCTTCACTCTCATTACTCTCAAACATAAATCTGTATACAGTAAGAGATATCCTGCTTTCTGTAACAGATTCCATTGAAGTGAAAAATATATAATTTTTTTCACGACACGCATATCTGATTTTACAGAAATTATATTTCTTTATCTGCGCTGCCACTTCTGCTTTCTCGTTAGTTGCTGCATTCAGAATAAAATATTTTTTCCCCTGAAGTCCCTGATACTGATAATTATCATCTGTTATCTGCATTAAGAGTCTGTCATTAACAGGAAAAAATATCCCCTTCTCCGAATTCTTCATCAGCTTAATATCCATGTATGACCTCCCATTGTCGTCCAAGTAATCTTCAATCAGCCTTAATCTATAAGAGACATCAGGTCAAAATCAGATGCTCTGTGGTCTAAGAATAATGTTCCAACATTTTCCCCAGCCATAACCCTGATAATATTGTCAACATCATTACCATTAGTAATAATCATATCCGCCCCCGACAGTGTTGCAATCTTTCCTGCAATAAGCTTGGTTGTCATTCCGCCAGTCCCCATATTACTGCCGGATGAATCTTTTCCCATCCCCATGAGCTTCTCATCAATCTCGTATACAGTTTCCACAAATTTTGCATTAGGATTAGTGTTCGGATCATCTGTATACAGACCATCAATATCAGATAACAGAATAAGAAGGTCTGCCCCGATAATTGATGCAACAATTGCTGAAAGTCTGTCATTATCTCCAAAAGCCTGCAGCTGTTCAATCTCGTAAGTTGATACTGTATCGTTCTCATTAACGATTGGAACTGCCCCAAGCTTTAAGATCTCATTAAATGTATTCTGTGCATTAGTCCTGTTAACATCATTAACTATTGTGTTCTTGGTAAGAAGAACCTGTGATGCAACCGCACCATATTCCGCAAATATTTTCTGGTAAACCATCATTAACTTAGCCTGTCCTATGGATGCACATGCCTGTTTTACTGGAAGTTCTGTAGGTCTGTCACAAAGTCCTATAACAGCCCTTCCCACAGCTATTGCACCAGAAGAAACTAAAACAACATCTTTTCCTGAATTCTTAATATCAATAAGAATCCTTACAAGCTTTTCAATCTTTAAAAGGTCCAATCTGCCTGTCTGCTCATGTATAAGTGAAGATGAACCTATCTTTATAACAATTCTTTTCTTGTCTTTTATAAACTCTCTATAATTCCCCATATTTTAATATCTCCAGTAAAAAAATCAAATGCTGGTTTATTTTACTATATTTTTATTAAAAAGTCCATATTATCCCATACAAGCAGATGTTACTGCCATATATTCCGCAACCTTGACACCATCAACCGCAGCAGATGTTATGCCTCCTGCATACCCTGCACCTTCACCGCACGGATACAATCCACATACTGAGGTACTCACAAGTTCATCATTTCTTATTATTCTTACAGGACTTGATGTTCTGCTCTCAACACCTGAAAGCACGGCATCTTTCCTGTCAAAGTCATGTATAAATCTTGAAAAGCCATGCACGCCTTCAACAACTGAATCTGCCACATAAGAAGGTAATACATTCTTAAGATTAGCAAATGTATATTCACCCTTTATACAAGGCTCAACCTCTCCCAATTTTGTTGTAGTTATATTCTCCTCAAAATCGCCAAATAACTGTACAGGAACTTTTCCTTTTCCTTCAGCATAAGCGTTTGCTTCTAACTGTCTCTGGAATTTTATTCCATCAAGCACTCCATGTCCGAAATCATCCGGTCCGACTGTAACAATTATTGCTGAATTAGCATTGCGGGAATCACGGCCTGAATAACTCATTCCATTAACACATGTCCTGCCGTTCTCTGATGAAGCATTAACAACATAACCGCCCGGACACATGCAGAAAGAATACACACCGCGTTCTTTATCTGTGTTCTTTGTCTTGTAAGTAACCTTATAATCAGCCGCCGGAAGCTCATATGCAGCATCCGCATATGCATTGTAGTTAATCATTGCCTGAGGATGTTCTATTCTTACTCCAACCGCAAAAGGCTTTGGCTCCATATCTATATTCTCACTGTGAAGATATTCAAATGTATCTCTTGAGCTGTGACCTATTGCAAGGCACACTTTACTGCATTTTCTTGCATGCTCGCCATCTTTGTCAGCTATGACAACGCCACACACTTTTCCGTCTTTAATCTCAATCTTTTTAAGACAGCTTCCAAAATTAACTTCACCGCCAAGCGCGGTAATATGCTGTCTTATATTCTTAATTACAACCGCAAGCACGTCTGTTCCTATATGCGGCTTATTGGCGTACAGAATCTCTTCTGATGCACCGAACTTTACAAAGCTCTGCAGAACATATCTTATTCTTCCAAATGTATCTGAAATCTGTGTGTTAAGCTTTCCATCAGAAAATGTGCCTGCTCCGCCTTCACCAAACTGCACATTACACTCTGTATCAAGTTCACCCGTCTCCCAGAACTGCGCAACCTTCTTAGTTCTTGTATCAACATCCTGTCCACGCTCATATACAACAGGTCTAAGCCCTGCTTTGGCAAGCTCAAGAGCACAGAATATACCTGCCGGTCCAAAACCTATCACTACAGGTCTTTCATCTTCATTCACATTTTCTGTCGCAGTAACAGGAAACTTATATATAACCCTTCTAGACATAACAGCATTCTTGCAGCCTGATTTCTTAAGTACATTCTCAAGCTTTTCTTCCTTGCCAGAGTGCACCACCTTATACACTTCGACACTGTATATATACATAACCTGAGGCTTGTGTCTGCAATCAAGTGACCTTTTTGCTATTTCATAATCAATCTGTACATCTTTTCCAAGTCTTAATTCTTTTCTTATAACTCCCTCTAAAAATGCTGTATCTTTATCAGGAGATATCTTTATATTACTAATCTTAATACATTTCTTTTCCATTATTCTTATTCCTGTCTGTTACAATAATCAAACGCTGACTTAGCAGCAACCACGCCGCTGCTCCATGCCCACTGGAGGTTATAACCACCACATCTGCCGTCTATATCCACAAGTTCTCCTGCAAAGAATATTCCAGGGTTATTAACCGATTCAAGATTATCATTCAGTTCTGATACATCGACACCACCCTGGCAGACCTGTGCATAATCATTTCCCTTATATCCTGTTATATGGTAGCGGAGGGATTTCATATATCTGGCAAGTTTCTGGCATATGTCGTCATCTATATCAGAAGCTGAGGAATTTCCTTCAACTCCAACATCTTTACATATCATCATTACAAGCTTTTTATTAAACATCCCTGACAGGCTTTCGCTTACTGACTGATGCTTTCTTGTATTAACAGCACATTTTAGCATTGATAAAAGGTCATCCTCTTTAATATCTGCTGCCACATCAACAAGTGCTTCAACCCTCTGACCTTCTTCCATCGCCCTTACAGCAAAACGGCTCACCTGAAAAACAGGGATTCCTGATATTCCATAATCAGTAAACTGAATCTCACCAGTATCCTCAGCAACCACTCTGCCTGCTGCCATAATCTTAACATTTCCAAGTGCTCTTACACCAGTTGCAAGCTTCATATTCTTCTTGTCCGATTCAAGTGCAGTAAGAGCCGGAAGAGGCTTAACAACCTTAATCCCAAGCTTCTTAACAAGCTTATAACCGCTTCCATCAGAACCAGAAGACGGTGAAGCTGCCGAACCGCATGCTAGTATCACTGTCTTCGTCTTAATTGTATTAGTCCTCGCTCCTTCAAGCTGTAACACATATTCGCAGCCTGCCCTGTCAATTTTTTTAACAGATGTCTCAAAGAAAACCGGAATATCAAGTGCCTGTACTTTGCCAGTAAGTGCCAGCGCCACAGAAGCCGCCATCTCTGACCTCGGATACAGATAACCGTTACGTTCCTTCTTATATACACTTAAGCCCTCAAAGAAATGTATTGTATCATCAACATTAAACCTGTTAATAATCCCCATCGCATAATCTGCGTTATTGTTCTGATACATTTCCTTAGTCATAAATGTATTAGAAAAATTACATTTGCCATTGCCAGTCTTTAAAATCTTAGTTCCAAGCTTTGCTGTGTGTTCTATAATCACAGTCTGCATATTATTCTCTTTACATTGTATGGCAGCCAACATTCCGGCTGCACCTCCGCCTATAACCACACAATCAAAACTCATAAAATCTAGTCCTCATATTCAAAATAATCAAAATCTGCCGGAATCCTGCTTCCGCAGCCACCATTATTGGCATATATTCCAACAAACGTTCCTGTATGACGCTTTCTGTCATCAGGCACACCCTCATCGCACAGATATATGCAATTTTCAAGCACTCCTGCAGGTTCCCATAGTTCACCATCATAGCTGTAGAAAAAGCTTCTTGTCAGTTTATCAACTACAACCTTTAAGTATATGCTCTGCTCCTTTATATTGTCCACCTGTGAGATAAGCTCTTCGCCATGGTTTCTGTTAATTACAAGCTGTAACTTCCTTCCATTCTCATAGCACAGTGAAAATCTTACATAAGTCGCAGTACTGTAATAACAGGTAAGGCCTGCCTGTTCTCCGTTCTTTTCAGGATAGAATTCAACCTTTGTATGTGCTGTATACGATAATTCCTGTTCTCTTCTTACAAGAGTATTCTTAGCCCTTATCTCATTAAGAGTTCCGTCCATTGTCCAGAGCCTTAAGTATCCTTTTCTTTCTGTAAGAGAATAATTACCCTTAACAGGATTTCTTACAAACTCCCAGTTAAGATTAAGTGTATCATCATCAAAATCATCTCTTGTCCATTTTTCAAATGTGCATTCAGGTAATTCAGGTGCTTTCTGTGTAAGGCTTGGTCCTTTTCTGTCATTAATCACGAACCAGCCGTCTGAAAGCCATGTAACAGGGTCAAGCGCTGTCTCTCTTCCTATTGTTGTATAGTTGCCCTGATTAGGTCTTCCACACAGATAATAGCACCACCAGCTTCCGTCCTGTGTCTCAATTATATTGCCATGTCCTGTTCTCTGAATCGGTGCATCTGGATTAAACTGTCTCAATACAGGATTGTATGGTGATTCCTCATATGGTCCATACAGATTCTTTGAACGGGCAGCATTAATTCCATGCCCATAGCCTGTACCGCCTTCAGCAAGCATTGCATAATAATATTCACCCTTCTTAAAAATGTGTGGTCCTTCCGGACATCTCTCTCCAGTTCCCGGCCATACGCACACACTTTCTCCTGTAATCTTAGTACAGTCATCACTTAATGGTAAAAGATTGATTCCCGGACTTATAAGGAGGTACTTCTTACCATCATCATCAACAAATAAAGACGGGTCAATATTATCCACCTCAAGCCACGCAGGCTTTGAATATGGTCCTTCAGGCTTATCTGATGTTACAACAAGCTGGCGTCTTAACACATTATTATCTCTTTCCCCATCTCCGTTAAGCCTTAAAGTTGCCATTATAATAAATCTGCCATCAACATAATTAATGTCAGGTGCCCATATGCCATGTGAGTCTTTAATATCTCTTAAATCAAGTTCTTCTGAATCTGTAATTGCATGACCAATAACATGCCAGTGAATCATATCCCTTGAATGGCTGATTGCAATTGCTGGAAAATACTGAAATGTTGAATTAGCCATATAATAGTCATCTCCAACTCTTACTACCGAAGGATCTGGAAAGAATCCTCTCTGTACCGGATTATTATACATACTGTTCATATCATTAGCTCCTTTTCTTTAATATATTTTCTGAATTTTGCAGGTGTCATGTTGTATTTCTCAGTAAATATCCTGTAAAAATATCCTTTGTTTCTATATCCAACTTTCTTTATTATCTCATCAACATCCATTGAATCTTCTTTTAAAAGAATGGCCGATTTGTTCAATCTGCAATCCTGCAGATATTCCGTGAAAGTCATACCTGTCTGTGCCTTTAAAAACCTGTTGAAATAATCCTCCTGATAACCGAATCTTTCAACAAGCATATCTATTGTAACATCTTTCATATTATCTTCAATAAAATCCGTAATTTCCTGATGTAAAAGCCAGTTAATTTTCTTTCTTATATATCTTGACTGTGCATATTCATATACCGTTCCAAGCCGCCACAGAATCCTAAGCATAAGTCCCTGACATATATATGCAGACGCCATATCCGCCACACCACACTCGCTTATCATGGCAGTAAGCATATCCTTAAGCTCATTATCATAATCATTTTTATAGCCAAAATGTATATATCCGCTGTTCTTTAACACTTTAACAAGCTCATTAATATAATCCACCGCCTGTTTATCCGCCATAGCATTACTTATAACCGCATTAATAATCTCATCTGACACTTCGAGTCTTATTACAAATGTATCTTCTTCAAAACTTTCATAATGCATACATCCAGAATTAATAAGGCACACATCACCCATGCGCATATCAATATCTTCACCGCACACATGCTGCGTTATACTTCCATCTGACACATATAAAAGTTCCGCATAATCATGCTTATGTTTGTCAGTTTCACTACCTGCCACATGCCTGTTCAAATGAAACAAAAAGCCGGTTCCCTTATCAACTGCATTTCCCACACCTGATACCTCCAACCAATATAGAAACATTCTATCACAAAAAGTCGCTATAAGAAACTTATATTTTAAAAAGTCGCTATAGGTAACTTTTAATTAGTAAATAACTACTTTGCAATAAAATATTTGTAATATATCTTTTTCAATGCTATAATAATTATGTTAGTTTTAACTAACTTGTGTAGAAAGGAGCTTTTATGTCAGAATTTATAATATTAGCAATTCCTTTCATCGGAACATCACTCGGCTCTGCCATGGTGTTCTTCTTAAAAAAGCGGATTGCCCCAAAGTTTGAAAAAATGCTTTTAGGATTTGCGGCAGGAGTTATGATTGCAGCATCGGTATGGTCTTTGTTAATACCATCTATAGATATGTCTAAGGGAGGAAGTGCACCGGAATGGCTGGCTGCACTAGTTGGCTTTCTTGCAGGAATATTCTTTCTTCTGCTTCTTGATACAGTTATTCCTCACATGCATATTGAAAGTAAGAATCAGGAAGGCATTAGAACCAATTCCATATCCAAAACTACAATGATGCTCTTCGCTGTGACATTACATAATATTCCTGAGGGAATGTCAGTCGGTGTTGCTTTTGCCGGCGCAATGATGAAGGATTCAGGAATAACTGCTACTGCTGCAATGGCACTTGCAATTGGTATTGCAATACAGAATTTCCCTGAAGGAGCTATTATATCAATGCCTTTATGCGGTGAAGGCATGAGTAAGAAGAAAGCTTTCATATATGGAGTACTTTCTGGTGTTGTTGAACCTGTCGGCGGATTCATAACAATTCTTATTGCCGGTATTATTACACCTGTTCTTCCTTATCTGCTTTCTTTCGCAGCGGGAGCCATGATGTATGTTGTAATAGAGGAGCTTATTCCTGAATCGCAGAATGGCGAACACAGCAATATAGGAACTATAGGTGCTGCTGTAGGATTTGCACTTATGATGGTTCTTGATATAGCATTGGGATAGTGATTACTCAATCACTATCCCACAATCCTCGCTAATATTTCATATAATCTTTAATTACATCATGGTCTTTTAATACTTTCTCAATAACAGTTCCTTTTATCTTCTTTAAGACAACCTTCTTGATACCATTAAGCGGTCCTAAATCAATCTCTAATGGTGATTTGCCATCCATAAGTTTAACAGACGAATCAAGCAGGTCTCTTACATCATATACACTGCCCCAGACCTCAGGAACACCTCTGTCTACGCCAAGCAGTCCATATACAGCCTCCATTGCAGTTCTGACTGAATACTCTGTCGTAAATATTGTGTCTCTCGGAGTCTCAGCAAACTGTCCAAGAAATGCAAAATTAACGCAGCCATCAGGAATAACATCAGGTCTGTCGCCTTTTCTTCTCGGCATGAAAAATGCAGTAATAAATGGCATCATTGTTGGTGTAGTGTTACAGTGGTTCTTGGCAAGTTCATTAATCTCTTCAACAGGAATGCCAAGATGATACAGCCATTCTGCTGTAATCTCTTCTCCTGTACACTCTTTCATAGGCTTCTTGATATAATCACCGTCAACATCAGTAAACAGGCTGTATACCCATACACACACCTCATCCTTCTTCTGTTCCTTAAACTGTCCCTGTCTATTAATTGTCCAGCTTAAAAGCCAGCTTGAATCCTTACAGCTGACAATACCACCCGTAACAACTCTTCCAGTTCTTGGGTCTCTCTTACATATCTTCTTAATGTAAGAAATAATCTTCTCATCACTTGTTGTAACAGTTGCAGACTCCCAGTTAGACTTTGATATATCACCGCAGAACTTCTCTGGGTGTCCAAATGAACTGTCCTGTGCAGCAATATTCTTCCACAGACTCCAGCAGCCGCTTGTTCTTACCTCTGCATTGCCAACAGGTGCATGTTTATGGTCACCGTATATAGTACCTTCTGTACAGCTTCCATTAGTAACGAACACCAAATCATTCTCAGTAAGATCAATTGACTTAGTCTCACCTTTTACAGTACATTCAATAGTCTTTGCAATCTTCTTTCCATTCCTGAAATCAAATATTACATTATCAACTCTTGTGTTAAACCTGAAATCAACACCTGCACCTTCAAGATATTTCTGCATAGGCAAGATAAGTGATTCATACTGGTTATACTTGGTAAACTTCAATGCTGAGAAATCAGGAAGTCCACCTATATGATGGATAAATCTCTGAATATAAAGCTTCATTTCAAGCGCACTGTGCCAGTTTTCAAATGCGAACATCGTACGCCAGTACAGCCAGAAATCTGAATCAAAAACTTCCTCATCAAAGAAATCTTCAATTGTCTTATCATACAGATCCTCATCTTTCGTGAAGAACAGCTTCATTATCTCCATACAGCCCTTCTGGCTTAAATTAAATTTGCCATCTGTATGTGCATCTTCACCTCTGTTTACAGTTGCCCTGCAAAGAGAATAATTAGGATCATGCTTGTTAAGCCAGTAGTATTCATCAAGTACAGAAACTCCCGGAGTCTCAATAGACGGAATACTTCTGAACAGATCCCACAGACATTCGAAGTGATTCTCCATCTCTCGTCCGCCACGCATTACATAACCTCTTGTAGGATCATTAATTCCATCACATGCACCGCCTGCAATATCCATAGCCTCAAGTATGTGAATATTCTCACCCTTCATCTGTCCATCTCTTACCAGAAAGCACGCTGCAGCTAATGCACCAAGACCGCTCCCTACAATATAAGCTGATTTATCATCAACTCCTTCTGGTTTTTCCGGCCTTGCAAATGCTTCATAGTTACCATTAGAATAATATATTCCCTTACTATTTTTAGTATATTTTCCTCTTTCAGTATTTCGGAACTCCTCATGTGCTCTTTCCTGAATGTCTTTAGTTACCTTCCTCTGCTCATCCCTTTTGTTCTTTTTTGATACAACTGCCGCACCTGCCCCTAGTGCAAGAATAGAAGCTGCTCCTAGTTTTAACGCCTTTTTGCTCATAATCTTTTCCACCTTTCTGTGCTTTCTTATTTATTTTTGCCGTTTTTTATTATATTTAGCATACATTTTTTCTCTAAATAAAAAAACAGGCAAAGCATGTACTTTGTCCCAAAATCGAACACTTTACATGTTTTGTCTGTTTTTAATAACTAATTATTAGCTTCACACAGATTAATCATTGTATCTATCGTTGCATCAAATGATTCAGAAAAACGCTTAATAAGGTCTTTATCATACGGTGGCATTCCATCGCCAATCCATCTTGATACAATTCCGACTATCGAATAGCTGTAAAAGCATGTTATATACTCTCTGTCACCTTCTGTAAGCTTATGGTCTTTAGAATATTTCTTAACAAAAAGTCCAACAAGATATTCTGTTGTATTATGCAGATATTTCTCAATAATATCTCTGTTTCTGGAATTATACACATGAATAACTGCTGCACGATACTCAATAATAACAGAAGCTGCCTCACTGTATGTCTCATAAAAAGTTGCATCTTCTGTAATATTAATATTCTTTTCTGTCTCTTCTATAAGAACACTGTCAAGCACATCATATATATCACTGAAATAATAATAAAATGTATTCCTGTTAATTCCACATTCCTCACATATATCTGTAACTGTTACCCTGTCAATATTCTTACGCTTTAACATATTAAGAAAACAGTCCATTATCGCTTTTTTCGTAAATTTAGCCATACATTTCTCCTGAAATTATTCTCCGGCAATAAAAAGAACTCCTAATGTTCCCGGACCACAATGTGAAGATATAACGCCGCCTGCCCTTGTTTCATATATTTCATCAAATACATCAAGCTGTTTTAGATATTCTCTCACCTCATCAACTATCTCTTTATCACAGCCAGAGTGTGTAATAAATACACGCTCTTTCTTAGCCTTCTTAAGGTCTTCTTCCATATCCTTAACATAATCCAGCACAACATTCTTCATGCGTCCTCTGTACTTCTTTCCAGGGCTCATCTTTCCATTATTAACCTCAATTCTTGGATGAAGTTTAAGTACGCCGCCAGCCATGGCAGCAAGTCCGCTGCATCTTCCGCCTCTGTGAAGGTAAGTAAGCGTATCAACAACAAAGCTTGCCCTGACTCTTGGTCTTAATTCTAATATATTCTTCTCAATATCAGATGCAGACATGCCTTCTCCTGCCATAACAGCAGCCTCAATAACAAGATGTCCTATTCCTGTAGACAGATTCGCAGAGTCAATTACATGAATCCTGTCCTCTGCCTCAAGCTCTCTTGCCGCAAGTCTGAACACATTAGCTGTAGTTGACATATCCTCTGATATTGCAAATGCGACAATATCCCTATCCTCTTCTAGAACACATTTAAACATCTCTATTGTATCATCAATAGACACCGCCGATGTCTTAGGTGTTGTCTTATTCTCATCTGCCCATTCATATATCTTATCTGGTGTAATATCAATGCCATCCCTATATTCATCATTGCCTAATAGAATGTGAAGCGGAATAATTGATATATCAAGCTTGTCTATAAGTTCCTTAGTTAAATCACTTGTACTGTCCGAAATAATCTTAACCATGTAAATGTATATCCTTTCTAGCTGCTGTACGTCTGCAGAAAATCATACAGCTGTGCTTCTCCTTCAAAATATATCCCCTTAGTTAGTCTTTCTCTTATGTCGTCCGGAAGTGAATCCATATTAATATCTGCATAATCATAGAACACTTCACGTCCTTCGTTCACAATATTTCTGTATATTCTTAAAGTATCTCTTTCGTACTTAAGCACATACTGGTACTCTTCACTTTCAGTTACTTTAGTCACCTGTGAGCTTACCTCGTCTTTAAAATGCTGATTAGAAGGCTTCTTATTATCTGTTACCACAAGTATAACTATTGCAAGTACTACTGCTATCACAGCCATAGCCATAATCACAACATAAAGCCAGAATGATTTCTTATTCATCAATACTCCCTCCTGTAAGTTGTCCTTACTGGGAAGTATTAACATCTATAAGCAATATTATACTATAACGAAAAGCTGTCTGGCAGAATTTCGCTCATTGTATAAGACTTAAGCCCGCTGCCTTCCTCAACAATAATTCTTGTATCAGGATTGAAAAATTCGGACATAACCTGTCTGCATATTCCACACGGATAAGCAGGCTGGTCTCCTGAACATACAATAGCAATTGCCCTAAAATCCTTTACACCCTCGCTCACTGCCTTAAATATTGCAGTTCTTTCTGCACAGTTAGTAGCCCCGAAAGAAGAATTCTCAATATTACAGCCCGTAAATACCTGTCCATCAGTACTTAAAAGTGCTGCACCAACTGCAAAATGTGAATACGGCGAATATGAGTACTCAAGTGCCTCTTTAGCTTTAGCAACAAGTTCATTATCTGTCATACGCTATCACCTCTTAATTAACGGGTAATTCCAAGTCTTTCAAGTACTTCATTCTGCTTTGCTTCCATAACTGCACTTTCCTCTGGTGTCATGTGGTCATAACCAAAAAGGTGCATCATGCTGTGTGCTGTAAGGAATGCAAGTTCTCGCTTTTCAGAATGTCCATACTTGTCCGCCTGTTCCTTAATCTTCTGGACGCACAGAACAATATCTCCAAGAAGAAGTTCTCCTGTATCCGGATTGAAATAATCCTCAGCATTGTTTTCTAACTCATCCTCAATTGCGTTAAAATCCGAAGGTGTAACATAATTAACTCCCGGAAATGAAAGTACATCTGTCGGAGAATCAATATTTCTGTACTCGTTATTAATCTCGTGGATAGATTCACTGTCAACAAGTGTTACATTAACCTCTGCTTCATAAGGACATTTTTCATAATCGACCGCCTCATTAACAACATCAGTAATTATTTTCTCATAATCTAAGTCAAGCTTTTCCTCGGCTTCATACTCTATATTAATAGTCATATCAATCTTTTCTCCTTCCTGTCTGGCTTACCTTTCTTGCTTCTCTTCTCTTGGCAGCCTTAGCCTGATTCTCCTCATAATCCTCGTATGCCTTGACAATCTTCTGTACAAGAGGATGTCTTACAACATCTTTATTAGTAAGCTTTATAAATGCTATCTCTTCAACCTTTGATAAAACCTTAGTTGCAACTTCAAGACCTGACACTGTATCCCTTGGAAGATCCTTCTGTGTCATATCACCTGTAACAACAACCTTAGAACCAAAACCAATTCGTGTAAGGAACATCTTCATCTGTGCAGGTGTTGTATTCTGTGCCTCATCAAGAATAATAAATGCATTATCAAGTGTACGACCTCTCATATATGCAAGCGGTGCAACCTCGATAAGGCCTTTTTCCATATTGGCATTAAAGCTCTCTGCACCCATAATCTGGAAAAGTGCATCATACAGAGGTCTAAGATACGGATCAACCTTGCTCTGTAAATCTCCCGGCAGGAATCCGAGCTTTTCACCAGCCTCAATCGCCGGTCTTGTAAGAATAATCTTGTTGACCTCATTATTCTTAAATGCATTAATAGCCATCGCCATTGCAAGATATGTCTTACCTGTTCCTGCAGGTCCGACTCCAAACACAATCATCTTATCCCTTATGGCATCAACATATTCTTTCTGTCCGAATGTCTTAGGTTTAATAGGCCTTCCTGCAATCGTCCTGCATACTGTATCAGAATCAATCTCAATCAGCGAATCAGCCTTTTCTTCAAATGACTGTGCAATAGAATAATCAACATTCTGTCTTGTAATCTGGTTGCCTCTCTTAGACAACTCATACAGATAATTAAGCACTCCTGATGCTCTCTGCACCGCTGCCTCTGCACCTATAACCTTCACCGAGCTGTCTCTTACAATAATCGTAACCTTAAGTGTTTTCTCTATAACTTTCGCATATTCATCAAACTGTCCAAATATATTGGAGCAGTGTTCCACCGGTATATTAATAAGACTCTCTATCTCACTCATCAGATGTCTCCACCTTTCTAACATCAAAATCCGCAGGAACAGTTGCATCAATATCAGCATGTGCAATATACTTATCCCCGCTTCTTTCTATATTAACATGATAATCATTTATTTGCACTTTATTTTCTTTCAAATGTTTTATAAATCTCTCAGCTTTTTCATTAAGAATAGCCGCTGCTTCCTCCTCACTGTACTCAGCCTCATTTTCCTTATACTCATTAAGAGTAATCTTCTGTACAGATACAGGAAGTGCAATAAGATTACCAATCTTTATATTCTCATCATTAACAACCTTGTCATACTCTTTTAAATGTCTTGGAAAGCCAAGAGAAAATTCATATTTATCTATGCTTATGGCATATGTCGTCATCTTTCGTCCAGTATATATTTTATCGGCATATACCGCATTTATCTCCTTATCCCATGACAACTGCGTTCTTATCAGAATATCCGCCTGTGCCTGAGTCTGGAATTGCTGTATGTTCTCCTCGTAATCATCAGGAACATACAATGTATTCTCAACAAGTATGTCGCCTTCTGATACCTCGTCACCAACAGTGACCTTCGGTGTTCCGCTTCTGGTTATAATGTATTCAATAACACCGGAATATCCTGATATTATATTGCCATCATTAGTGGTGCTGTGTAACTCATCAGCTTTAGATTCATCAATGCTGACTTTCAGAATATTTCCCTCAATTCGTACATTAACCCATGTAACCTGAGCCAGTTCATCTTTAATTGCCTTCTCGATATTTTCTGTATCTATGCTCTTAACTTTGTCGCCTGTGCTGATTCCATGCTCATTAAGGAATCTTAACATTGCATAATCTGTATATATGTAATTTCCGTCAAATTCAATACTCCACACGAATCTGCTGGCAATGAACATCAATACAAATGTAGTGACAAAGCCAGCAATTATCGAATAATTTCTTCTATATCTTGCAAAAAGAAACTCTATATCATGCTTCTTTACAACTTTAATATGAACATAACATTTTCTTCGCAATTCCTTAGTCTGGAAATAATCCTGTCTTGTTATTCTCGCCCTTATTGTCTCTTTCACACACTGGCAATTATATAATGTAATCCCACGCCTGCAGCACAAATTAACGAACCTCTCCCGTTCCCAGCCGGATATTTCAATAATAATATAATTATGTATCCTTTTCATCAGCCTCTCCTTTTAGAGAAACTTTGCCAATGCGTCCCCTAAGAAGGATTTCGTCCTGATTCATATGGTATATCACAAGATTGCTCCCGCTCACTCTTATATTGCCTATCTTCGTAGAAACCTTAAGATATTCACTTGAATACTCAAGTATACCTCTGTAATTCTCTATAAAAATCTCGCAGTCACCCAGCATTGATATAACAGGAAGTCCTGCAACAACATCTCTGCTAAGATCACACATCTGTCCGAGCCTTATTCCGCTGCTGATAAAATCGACCATATAAGCAGACTTCCACTAATCATTTTTATATTCTATGCTGTTATTATTTAAAGTATGATTCAGAAAATTCAAAAAGAGCGATGCCTAAGCACCGCTCTCTCATGTCAAAAAATATTAATTATTAGTTGAACTTACGTTTTCTAGCTGCTTCTGACTTCTTCTTACGTCTTACGCTTGGCTTCTCGTAATGTTCTCTCTTACGAATTTCCTGCTGAATGCCTGCCTTAGCACAGTTTCTCTTGAATCTGCGTAATGCGCTATCTAAAGACTCGTTTTCTTTAACGATGACATTTGACATACTACTTCCTGACCACCCTTCTGTTGCAAATTGTGCGCCAAACTACATAAATAGGGTATTTACTAATCGCACAAAAAACATTATATCACATTTTTGCAAATCGTCAAGCCCAAATTATCTAATCTTACACTAATCTTGCATATTATCGTTACTGTTCAGAGCTATCTCGAAAATACTGTGTATTTTCGAGATGTGGCGTATCCGCCATATAAAATCTGATAAACACACATAAAAATGCCAGCATTTTTATGTGTATCTCTCAGATTTTGCATAGCTCTGAACAGTAACAAATTATCCAATCTGTGCAAGAATTGTATCAGGTACTTTAGCAATAAGTTCATCAATACCGGCAGGGTTCTTACCACCAGCCTGAGCCATGTTAGGACGGCCGCCACCGCCACCGCCAACAATAGGAGCAAGAGCCTTGATAAGGTTACCAGCATGAGCACCCTTGGCAATAACATCATCTGTTGCCATTGCAATAACACTTACCTTATCAGCACCCTGTGCGCTGACGATAACAACAACACCTGAACCAATCTCACCCTTTAACTTATCGCCAAGGTTTCTTAATTCATTCATATCAACACCGTCAACCTTAGTTGCAATATACTTAACGCCGTTAACTTCCTTGATATTTCCTGCTGTATCTCCAAGTGCATTATTAGCAAGCTCAGCCTTGAGTTTCTCATTCTCGCTCATAAGTGACTTAATCTCATCATTCATGGCTGTAATCTTCTTAACAAGCTGTACCGGCTCTGCCTTGGCTGCCTTAGCTGCCTCTTCAATAGTCTTCTCAAGTTCAGCGTAGTACTTCATAACACCCTTATCTGTAAGAGCCTCGATTCTTCTTACGCCTGCAGCAACACCTGCCTCAGATACAATCTTGAAAAGTCTGATATTGGCTGTATTAGCAACATGAGTACCACCACAGAATTCCTTAGAGAAGTCTCCCATAGCAACTACTCTTACCTTCTCGCCATACTTCTCACCAAAAAGTGCCATAGCTCCTGTCTTCTTAGCTTCCTCAATTGTCATTACATCAGTAACAACAGGAATAGCCTCTGCAATCTTTTCATTAACAATATCTTCAACCTTAGCAATCTCTTCCTTAGTCATGCTCTGGAAATGTGTAAAGTCAAATCTTAATCTGTCAGGATCAACGTATGAACCCTTCTGCTCAACATGATCGCCAAGAACAGTTCTTAAAGCCTTCTGAAGAAGGTGTGTTGCACTGTGGTTCTTACATGTATCTGCTCTGTAAGCAGGGGAAACTTCCATTGTTGCAGTATCTCCAACCTTCATCATGCCCTTAGTCATAGTTCCGACATGACCAATCTTGCCACCCTTTAAATTGATAGTAGTCTCAACAGCAAATTCTCCTTCAGATGTCTTAATAACACCCTTATCGCCTTCCTGACCACCCATAGTAGCATAGAATACAGTTTCATCTACAATAACAGTTCCCTTATCACCCTCAGATAAAGCGTCAACAACTTCTTCCTCTGTTGTAAGAACTGTAATCTCAGATTCATTAGTAAGCTTGTCATATCCGACAAACGCGCTTGTTATAGCAGGGTCAATCTCATCATATACAGTTGCATCTGCACCCATATAGTTAGTTACCTTACGGGCATTTCTTGCCTTAACTCTCTGCTCTTCCATAGCTGCATTAAATCCAGCTTCATCAATTGTAATATTCTTCTCTTCAAGGATTTCCTTAGTAAGATCCATAGGGAATCCGTAAGTATCATAGAGCTTAAATGCGTCTGCTCCTGATAATACATTTTCACCCTTAGAAGCAAGTTCAGCTTCCATATCATTAAGGATGCTTAATCCCTGGTCGATAGTCTTATTAAACTTATCTTCTTCTTCAGAGATAACCTTAGTAATAAATGTTCTCTTTTCCTCTAATTCAGGATAACCGTCCTTAGAGCCTTCAATTACAGTTTCACAAAGCTTAGATAAGAACTTTTCTTCAATACCTAGAAGTCTTCCATGTCTTGCAGCTCTTCTTAAAAGTCTTCTTAAGACATATCCTCTTCCTTCGTTAGATGGCATAATTCCATCACTTACCATAAATGTTACTGAACGGATATGGTCTGTGATAACACGGATAGAGACATCCTGCTTCTCATCTTCCTTATACTTAACTCCAGCCATCTCACAAACCTTGTTGCGAAGTGCCTGTAATGTATCAACATCAAATATAGAATCAACATCCTGAACAACAACTGCAAGTCTTTCAAGTCCCATACCTGTATCAATGTTCTTCTGGATAAGGTCTGTGTAATTGCCATGTCCGTCATTGTTAAACTGAGAGAATACGTTATTCCATACTTCCATATATCTGTCACAGTCACAGCCTACTGTACAGCCTGGCTTACCACAGCCATATTTCTCACCACGGTCATAATATATCTCAGAACATGGACCGCAAGGACCAGCGCCATGCTCCCAGAAGTTATCTTCCTTACCAAATCTGAATATTCTTTCAGGTGCAATACCGATTTCCTTATTCCATATATTAAATGCTTCATCATCATCCTGATATATAGAAGGGTATAATCTGTCCGGATCAAGTCCTACAGTCTCTGTTAAGAACTCCCATGACCAGTGAATAGCTTCGTCCTTAAAATAATCACCAAATGAGAAGTTACCAAGCATCTCGAAGAATGTACCATGTCTTGCTGTCTTACCTACATTCTCTATATCCCCTGTTCTTATACACTTCTGACAAGTTGTAACTCTTCTTCTTGGTGGAATCTCCTGTCCTGTAAAATATGGCTTAAGTGGAGCCATACCTGAATTAATGATAAGCAGACTGTTATCATTATGTGGAACTAAAGAAAAGCTCTTCATTTTCAAATGTCCCTTGCTCTCAAAGAAATCAAGGTATAATCTTCTTAATTCATTCACACCTCTGTACTGCACTTTAACTTCCTCCTGATTATTCAGTAATCTCTTTCTCTTTATTCTCCGATGCAGCCATCTTAGCTGCCTTCTTGGCATCTGCTGCCTTTCGGAGTTTACCACCTACGAATACTGCAAGTACCAGTAACGCAAGCATTATAACAAATCTTACCGCTTCGTAAGCTATCTCGCCCACAAGCATGCTGACTAACCCAACCATATTATTACCTCCACGAATTATAATAAAAGCCTTCGCAATAATTTATAATATCACAAGAAACAACATTTATCAAGATTTCCAATTCCCATCTGTCAGGAAATGCATTGCACGCTGTTCTGCTCCCTTAATTATATTCTTATCATACCCTATAACATTAAGAAGCTTAATCGCATTCCTTGTTGTTGCAGGTCCGGCATACAGCTTATAATCAAACTTAACCTCATCCTCAGTAACTTCCTCCTGGAAATGATAGTTGCTGTAACAGTCCTTAAGTATTGATGTAAGCTCAACATCATGTGTTGCTGCAAAGCATAATGCCCTGTCAGTATTTAGATTCTTTAAAATCTCTGATGATGCTGCAATTCTCTCAACAGTATTAGTTCCACGAAGAACCTCATCAATAAAGCACAGAACCGGATTTCCTTTTCTGCCAACCGCATCAAGAATTCTCTTTAATGATTTAATCTCAACAATATAATAACTGTCCGAATTAGCAAGATCATCCCTTAATGCCATTGAAGAATATATCCTGTATACCGGTGCCCTGTATTCTTTAGAAAGGCTTGTTCCTATAGTCTGTGCAAGAATACTGTTAATTGCTATTGTCTTTAAAAATGTTGATTTACCTGACGCATTAGAACCTGTAAGCAGGACATTGCCTTTAGTTGATATCGAATTGCATACAGGATTATCTATAAGTGGATGATACACCTCTTTAACGCTTAAGTTATTAGTATTATCCACAAACTGAGGTTTACTGTAAAATGGCAGGCTTTCCCTGAAAGATGCAACTGCAATTGACGCCTCAATAAAGCCGAGTGTATCAACAAGATTATATGCATCCTCGCTTCTTGCTGTTATCAGCTTAGTCATCTTATTGAACTTCACGATATCCATGTGAGTTATCATTCTCAGATAATCAAGCACCACCTCTGCAAGTGATCCGTCAACATTGCCTGATTCTATCATCCATGAACCTTTGGTTATCTTTGAAAAGTTCTTTAATATTTCTTTAAGCCTATTACACTCCAGTTCAAGAAATCTTATATTGCTGTCACATATATCTTCTGAGGCTGAAGCCATCTTCGCGATAACATTGATACATTTGAAATAATTCTCAATCTTAGCCTTATACTTGTAATATGTGATTATTGCAAATGCAACTGACGCAATTATAAGCCATATTCCAAGCACAGGTGTTACAAATATTGTAACAAGTATTGAAGCTATAAGAAATACCCATGTAAGATAATGCACAAAATTGCTTCCCTGTTCAATATCCATTATATATCCGATATAGTCCGTAACTGCAATCTTACGGCTTTTTCCCATATTCATAAATATCTTCTGGATTGTGATTCTTTCTTTTTCATTTGCTGTGAATTCATCTGCAAGCCTGTCCAGTTCGTGAAGCTTTTCTGCATCTGCAACCGGTTCTCTTAACATCTTATATAAGTATTCCTGTCCGACAGATGAATTAGTATTATTAATACATTTAAATACTTCATCCATACCAAGATCATTCCATGTTATATCATCTATCATAGATTCACTCGGATTACCTTTGGCATAATGCGATATATATTCAAAGCTCTCATCTGTTCCCTTGTATACAGCACGTTTACCCCACGCTTTCTTTATGGCATTCTCTGCCGCCTTCTTTCGCTTAATACTGCTGCTTACACATACATACACGCCGATTGCAACAGCCAGTAAAACAAAAACAATAATCTCTAAATCTGTATCTGTCATAAAGCCTCCATCTGCCTGTTATTCTGCAATCTTACTGCAGTTTCAAGAGCTGTCTCCATCATATTAGTAAATCCTGTCTGTCTCTCCTGTGCTGACAGCTTCTCACCCCTGTAGAGGTGGTCACTTATTGTAAGAATAGTAAGTGCATGCTTTCTGCATCTGGCAGCAGTCATATATAATGCTGCTGACTCCATATCAACCGCAAGCACCCCCATCTTCTTCCATCGGTCGTTAACTGTTGCATCATCATTATAAAACACGTCTGATGCCAGTACATTACCCACTTTGACAGGAAAGTGTTTTTCTTGTGCAACATCATATGCTGTCTTTAAAAGCGTAAAGTCAGCTATTGGTGCATATGTGCCTGGAAGATTGTACTGCGCCGCAAAGTTAGAATCGGTGCATGAGCCCATTCCAAGTACAATATCCATAAGATTAAGGTCATCATCAAATGCTCCCGCTGAACCAATCCTTATAATATTATCCACATCATATACATTATATAATTCATATGAATATATCCCCATTGAAGGCATTCCCATACCACTTCCCATAACAGATACCCTGCATCCGTTATAAACTCCTGTGAATCCTGACATATTGCGGACCTTATTAAAGCAGCTTACATCTGTAAGATAATTATCTGCTATATACTTTGCCCTTAAAGGATCTCCCGGCATAAGAACTGTCTTTGCTATATCTCCTGTCTGTGCTTCATTATGTGGTGTCCCCATATCTGCCTCCTGTCATCAATCTTAAAAAGGCTGCTTTATATAATAAAGCAGCCCGAATAATTATTTACCTGGGTATTTAATTACTGACTCGACATCATATCCTGCAATCTTATCTCTTCCTTTAAGACCTTCAAGCTCCATAAGGAAAAGAACTTTAACAACTTCTCCTCCAAGCTCTTCTACAAGCTTGATAATAGCTTCTGTAGTTCCGCCTGTAGCAATAAGGTCATCAACAATGACAACTCTCTGTCCCGGTGTGATTGCATCCTTATGCATCTCTATTGTTGCTGTACCATATTCAAGCTCATAATCTGCTGATATAGTCTCGCATGGAAGCTTTCCCTTCTTCCTTACAGGAACAAAGCCTTTGCCTGTATTATATGCAACAGGTACACCAAATATAAAGCCTCTTGATTCCGGTCCTACAACAACATCAAATTCTGTATCCCCTATAAGATCTGTAAGACCATCTATTGCAAGCTTTAATCCTTCAGGACTCTGAATAACACTTGTAACATCCCTGAATATAATTCCCGGTTCCGGGAAATCAGGTATGCTTCTTACATAATCTTCAACTTTTTTACTCATAATGTGTATATCCTCCTTAGTTTTCACATACAGATATATTCTGTATTTTATCATATTGTAAGTACTAAATAAAGCATTTTTTATACAATCAGGCACACAAGTCCCGAATTCTCATTCATTACTTTCTCAAGTGTGTCCCCAATCTTTCCCATACTCTCCGCTGTCATATTATGTGTCTTTTCATAGATTCCATCTGATACAATCTGTTCTATTGTCTTTCCAAATATATTAGTATCCCAGATTCCGTCAGGATTATCCTTCATATTGCCCTTAATATATTCAATCAGATCATCCGCCTGATTCTTGCTTCCGACAATCGGTGCAATCTCAACCATTATCTCAGTCTTTAGCAGATTAATAGATGGAACTTTAGCCTTAATCTTAACACCATATTTGTTGCCATTCTTAATAACAACCGGCTCATCAAGTTCAATGTTTTCCTTTGACGGAGTGACAACACCAAAGCCATTAATATTAACCTCACTTATTGCATCCCCGAAGTTTCCCAGTTCTTCCTTTTTATCTGAAAGTGACTTAATCATATCAATAAGCTCATGCTCATTATTAATCTGTGTTCCCGTAAGCTCACTTAATATCTTATAATACAAATCCTTTGACAGCTTAAACTCTATCTCAACTTTTCCTGTTGACATATCTACTTTTCTTACATCAATCTTTTCTATGTACTCACATGTATTATTCTGTTCACGGTATGCATCCTTCATGACATTTATATCATCAAGAATTGCAAGAGCCGCATCTACTATATGTGCCTTAAGCCAGTGAGAGGACTCCAGCACCTCAACCCATGCCGGCGCATAGAAATCAAGCTGTGACACTGGGAATTCCTTAAGCACACCTGATATAACCCTGTCAACATCTTCTTTTCTTAGCTGTTCGCAGTTAAGGGCATATACATTTACGCCGTATTTTTCCTTCATGGATTCTGCAAGCTGTACAGATTCCTTTGCATAAGGCTTCACGCAGTTTAATATAATAACAAACGGTTTTGATATCTTTTTTAATTTATCAATAGCCATCTGCTCTGCCTTTACATAGTTATCCCGTTCTATCCCTGTAAATGAACCGTCTGTTGTCACAACTACTCCTATCGTAGAATGTTCCTCAATCACCTTTTCTGTTCCAATCTGTGCCGCAATTGAGAACGGAATAGGCTCTTTAGACCATGGAGTATTGACCATTCTTTCCTTGCCGTTCTCCTCTGCCCCCATCGCCCCGTCAACCATGAATCCCACACAGTCAATTGCGCGCACTTTAATCTTAATATCATCAGCCATACAGATTGCGGCGCTCTCACCCGGTATGAACTTCGGTTCAGTAGTCATAATCGTGCTTCCTGCGCTGCTCTGTGGCAGCTCATCAATCGTGCGCTGTTTTTCATTGGCATCTGCAATCTCAGGAATTACGCATAAGTCCATGAATCTCTTTACAAATGTTGATTTTCCCGTGCGTACAGGTCCAACCACTCCAAGATATATCTCCCCGTTAGTGCGTTTCTTTATATCCTCGTACAGATTAAAATTATTGTTTTCCTTTCCGTCAGACATACATTCCTCCCTGCTATTCAGGCGGTGCATATAAAAATAATGCCCTCCGCATATACTTGTAAAAAATATATGTGAAAGGCATTATTTTTATTCTAACCAATATAATCATTCATCAAATTCCGCAAGCACATAATAGCCCCTGCTTGTCTCTCCGACCTCTTTGACTACACCGTGTCTTGACTTTAATCTGTCAGGTGTTGAATAGTTTCCTGACATTGCAACTGCCGGCTCTATCGTATAATAATAGCTGCTAGGAAGCTTACCCTCCGTAATATCTACCTCATCTCCAGGCTTGACAAGATTAGGCCTGCTCATCGTGAATTCCATCTGTCTCATGTGCATACATCTCCTTTACAGATTAATCTTTTCTAAACACTTAATGGTATATTCTGCAACCTTCTGCTTTAGATATATATTATCTTCAAGCTTTAACTCAGGGTCATTCTTTAACAGGTCTTTCGCAGCATCAGACGCTTCCTTTAATGTCTTTGCATCAGTAAATACATCTGCTATTCCGAAATCAAAATCACCGCTCTGCCTTACCCCGAAGAAATCTCCCGGTCCACGCAGTCTTAAATCTTCCTCGGCTATCTTGAATCCATCGTTGGATTTATTAAGAATTTCCAGTCTTTTTCTTATCTTCTCCGACTTATTGCCTGTAACAAATATACAATATGACTGATATTCTCCTCGCCCAACACGGCCTCTTAACTGATGCAGCTGTGCAAGCCCAAACCTTTCCGAATTCTCTACCATCATAACAGTGCTGTTAGGCACATTTACACCAACCTCGATAACTGTAGTTGATACAAGCACATCCGTTTCATGTGCTGCAAACCTTTCCATCACCTCATTCTTTAACGATGGACGCATCTTGCCATGAAGATATTCTATCCTTATATCCGGAAGTTCTTTCTTAAGCATTGCCGTGTAATCAACAACATTTTCAGCCTCTACAGCCTCGCTTTCCTCAACCATTGGACATATTACATAGCATTGTCTGCCGGAAGCTACCTGCTTGTGCATAAATGTATACGCCTTCGGTCTGTAGCTTTCATCCACAACACAATTCTTTATAGGAAGTCTGTTTGCAGGCATCTCATCAATTATCGATATATCAAGATCACCATACAATATAATTGCCAGAGTCCTTGGAATCGGTGTTGCGCTCATTACAAGAATATGCGGGCTTTTCCCTTTTTGTGAAAAGTCACGGCGCTGGTTTACTCCGAATCTGTGCTGCTCATCTGTTATAACAAGTGCCAGTTCTTTATATTCAACTTTTTCCTGTATAAGTGCATGTGTTCCTACTATTATTCCTGCAGTTCCGTCGGCAATCCTTGCATATGCTTCTTTTTTCTGTTTCGCTGTCATTGAGCCAACAAGAAGTTCAACTCTGATATCAAGCCCGGCCTTTTCAAAGCCTTTAACAAACGATTCATAATGCTGTCTTGCAAGAACTTCTGTTGGTGCCATCAATGCTCCCTGATATCCTGCAATAACAGTATTGATAAGTGCAATTGTTGCAACAACTGTCTTTCCTGAACCTACATCACCCTGTATCAGACGGCTGCACAGGTGTTCACCTGACATATCTTGTGCAACCTCTGCCACAGTCCTTAACTGTGCATTGGTAAGGGAATATGACAGACTTGCAAGAAATTGATCCTTTTCTTTGCTTTCCGGTATGACATAACCATTCGGTATGCGTTCATTAGCACTCTTTAACGAAAGAGTTGCAAGCGTGAATAAAAAAAACTCTTCAAATGCAAGTCTGTGCCTCGCCTGAACATATTCTTCCATTGTCTTAGGAAAATGTATATTAACAACACTGAAATTATGTTCAGCAAGCGAATATTTTTTTCTTATATAATCAGGTATATACTCCTTTTCAAGTCCTGCGTTGTATTTTTCAAGTGCCTGTGCAACCGCCTTAGTAACAGCATTGTTGGTAAGACCTTTAGTCAGAGGATATATCGGCTGCAGTGTTCCCTGAAGTTCCTTATACTGGGCAAGTGTATACATTTTAGGCTGTTCTAATAACCAGCCTTTTTTATTAACCAGCCTTCCCCTGAACACATATCTTGTTCCAAGCCTTAATGTATTTTTTAAAAAAGGCATGTTATACCAGCTGCATTTTATGGAGTCGCCATTATAATCCTTTATAGTAACAGTTAATATCTTAAGTCTGCCGCTCCCATATATATCCGGGCTTTTGCATACCTGTCCTTCAACAGCGACCTCTGTATGCTCTGATTCACGGCTTATATCTTTAACAAAAACAGGCTCATGGTATACATCGTAATCCCGCGGGTATAACCCCACGAGATCCGATACTGTGTATACCGAAAGCCTGTTAAAATTCTCAGCTGTCTTAGCGCCGATTCCCTTTAATTCTGTTATATTCATAATTCTTACTCAACAGATACAATATAATAATAAACTGGCTGTCCACCGAACTGAAGTTCAACATCTACATCAGGGAACTTTTCTTCAATCTTGGAAACAACTGCCTCGGCAGCAGCTTCTTCAACATCCGCTCCATAGTAAACACTTATAAGTTCAGCTTCATCCGACATCATTGACTCAATCATCTCAAGAAGAGTTTCATCCATATCAGTTCCAACTGCGGCAAGTCCCTTATCTCCTAATCCAAGATAATTGTCTTTCTTAATCTCCTTGCCGTCAATTGATGTATCTCTTACAGCATAAGTAAGCTGTCCAGACTTAACTGTTGAGAGACTCTCTGTCATTGCATCGCCGTTATCCTTAGCATTGCGTGTTGTCTCAAAGTTAATCATAGCTGTAATTCCCTGTGGTACTGTCTTAGTAGGGATAACTATAAGTTCCTTGTCTTCAACAATTGATGCTGCCTGGTTAGCTGCAAGAATAATATTGCTGTTATTAGGAAGAACATATATTGTCTTGGCATTAATCTTATCTGCTGCATTAAGGATATCTTCTGTCGAAGGGTTCATTGTCTGGCCACCTTCAATGACTTCATCAACACCAAGTCCCTTAAAAATCTCTGCAATTCCGCTTCCCGGTGCGATTGTGATAAATCCAAAATCCTTAGCTGGTTCATCTTTCTTCTGTTCAGCTTCGGAATTTTTCTCCATAGCCTGCTTAGCTGCTGCCGCCTGCAGTTCTGACTGTGCAACAACCTTCTGGTTATGCTCCTCTCGCATATTATCAACCTTCATCTTAGTAAGCTGGCCATATTCTAATGCCTTCTCAAATGCCTGACCCGGATGGTTAGTATGAACATGAACCTTAACAATATCATCAAGTGCCACACATACTATAGAATCACCTATTGATGTAAGGAATGCCTTGAAGTCTGCTTCAGTCTTCTCATCAAATTCCTTTTCAAGCATAATAATGAACTCGGTGCAATATCCAAACTTAATCTCTACATTCTCTACTGCAGCGCCCTTTCCAGTTCCTGGTGCATTCTCTTCCTTAGCAGGCTTAGCCTCTGTTATAGAAAAATCTGTAACCTTTCCTGTAAGCGCATCATACATTCCCTTAAGAACAACAACAAGTCCCTGTCCGCCTGAATCCACAACGCCTGCCTCTTTAAGAACGGGAAGCATATCAGGAGTCTTAGAAAGTACATATTCTGCATGCTCTATAATAATACGCATTGCTTCTTCAATATCATCTGTCTGTGATGCAATCTCAGCTGCCTTATCAGAAATGCCCTTAGCAACAGTAAGGATTGTTCCTTCCTTAGGCTTCATAACTGCCTTATAGGCTGTCTCTGTAGCTCTGCTCGTTGCAAGTGCAAGTGTCTCAACAGTAATCTCAGAAACGCCCTTCATCTCTTTAGTAAAGCCTCTTAAAAGCTGTGATAAGATAACACCAGAGTTACCTCTTGCTCCTCTTAAAGAGCCTGATGAAATAGCCTTAGAAAGATTCTCCATATTAGGATTAGCAATAGCACTTACTTCCTTAGCTGCTGACATAATTGTAAGAGTCATGTTAGTACCTGTATCACCATCTGGTACAGGGAATACATTAAGGTCATTAATCCATTCCTTCTTAGACTCAAGGTTTTTAGCTCCTGCAAGAAACATCTTCTGCACAAGTGCTGCATCTATTGTATTAGTTGCCACGATTATCCTCCATTCTGCAATTAAGCATTATAACAATATTCCTATTAATCAATTACTCTTACGCCTTCAACATAAATGTTGATTTTCTTAATCTCAAGGCCGGTAAATTCTGACACTTTATACTTAACATTCTCAATAAGATTATCTGCTACAGCAGCAATGCTTACACCATAAGAAATAATAACATGAAAATCAATCTCAATAAGATTATTCTCATCTATAACTACACTGATTCCTCTTGTAAGGCTGTCTCCCTTAAGAAGCTTTACAAGTCCGTCTTTCATGCTTACAGCAGCCATACCCACGATTCCAAAGCACTCAACTGCTGTAGAACCTGCATACTGTGCAATAACTTCTGAATCAATTAAAACTTTTCCAAGTTTATTTTCCAAAGTTCCCTTCATAGATAGTCCTCCAATACTGCGTCTTGTATTTGTTAACACCCATAATCCGGATGCAAGTTTCGCGCAGTCAAACTTTACATAAAAATATGTACATAAATAGCACAAATATTATACTATCTTTCTAAAGAAAAATAAACACATTTTCGAATTCTTTATTAAACTTTGATTATCAAATGAATGTCCAAAAAATAAAGTGAATCGCGTTTTGCGCAATTCACCTTAATATACTGGTATTAACTTTAAAGCTCATAGATTATGCACGCTCAACTAAACCAGAACGTAAGCATGAAGTACAAACATACATCTTCTTAGCATTTCCGTTAACCTTAACTTTAACAGACTTAACATTAGCATTCCAAATCTTATTAGATCTTCTATGAGAATGACTCACTGCATTACCAAAGTGAGGACCTTTTTCGCAAATTGCACATTTAGCCATTTCAATAACACCTCCTTACCGGTATTGGGTAATTTACCCACAACAGAAATTATTGTATCAGATAAAAAAATATTTTGCAACACATTTTTCAAGAAATTTCTTCAAAATTCTCTCAAAAACACAACATATTGTTCTGATTACTGGCAGAACATGTTATAACCCACAACAATCAATGTAATTATTATGCATACGCACAAGAATACATTATCCATTATAAACAGTGTTATTATCATGCCAACAGCAATCCAGAAGAATATAAATCCGAGTAGTCTGCACATATATATACTTCCTTAATAAGTATGTTATATAATATGCACATAACATATGTTTATGAAAAACTACTCTGCAGCATCTTCAATAGCTGCATCAATATCTGCATCAGTTACAACCTTTTCATCCTTGCCCTTGAATTTATCAATTACATCAGGAATCATATCAAGAATCTTCGTAACAGTATCCTGATTCTTAATATTAACAAGCTTGGTTGCACCATTCTGAATAACTAAAACCGCACTCGGTGTAACCTTTCCTGTCATTCCACCACCGGCATTATTCTTCTTATCCCCTGCAAACGCTCCTGCTCCAACTCCAAACGAAACATCAACAAGCGGAAGGATAATTGTATCCTTAACCGTAACCGCATCACCAACAACAGTCTTAGCTGATATAAATGCATCCATTCCCTTAAAAAGTGATGCAACTGTTGAATCAAAATTATTCTCTGCCATAAAATCCCTCCTTGTTTTGCGAAGCAAAATCCGAATCCTATGATGAGGAGAGGGATTTTGACCTCCTTGTTTTGCGAAGCTCTGCTATATATTATAACATAACCTTCTCTATCTGGAAATAAACTTTTTAAACTGTTCATTTCTATACACCCTTAACGCTATAACAAGCACTGGAAATACCTGAATACTTCCTTTAAGGAATATACTTCCTTCCTTAACATCTTCTCCAAATACCGGTTCTAATGAAATGTCAACACCTGATATTCCATAAAGAATTGAAACATATGCAAGCACCTTTCCCATTGTCGCCGGATCTTCAAAGCCAACCCTTGCATTAATCCTGTATTTCTTAGGTCTTATAATCTTAACAAGTGCCTTTAACTGCTCCACAAGAAAATGAAAAAGTGCCTTGTTATCTTCATCTGTGACAAATTCCTTTGCCTTGCTCACTTTTTCTTTAAGCCTGTCAGCCGCTCCGGAAACCTTCTTTACTGTATCCTTTATAAGCTTTATTATCTCTTTAATCTTCGTATATATTGCAAAGCATTTATCCTTAACTTTATCAAAGAAGCTCTTATTCTGTGTCATCTTAGATTCATCTTTTGATACAGCCTCTTTAAGACTCTCTGCAGACTCTTTAATATCTTCCACATTATTCTTAACAGCCTGTGTATCTTCTTTAGTGTCACTCACAGCCTCAGCCATCTTAATCTGTGGTTTTTCCTCATTTTCTGTAAGCTTCTTAGCTTCATCGTCGTTTACAGAAAAAATGTTTTCTTCTGAGTGTTTTGTTTTTTTCTTCTTTGATGTCCGATGTTTTGAAATTTTTTCTTTTTTTTGCTCATTACTGTAAATTGTAATAAAAAGTGCCTTGGCTTTAATCGCAAGTTCTTCATCATACGAAACAAACGCCCTTAATATTCCAAGCCATGACATTTTCGCATGTGCCTTGAACTTACCATGATAGTCTGCATCTGCCCTGTATCTTACAGGCACAAAAAGAACTGCTGCCACAACAAGTATGACAAGACCTAAGATACATGCGATAACTATGCCTGTTATCTTAAGTATAAGCAATAAAACATGCAGCATAGCCCCACCTTTCCAACAGCCTGTCAGCTGCCTTTCCTTAATTCTGTGCCAAACCTAAGATACCCTGCGACATCAACACTCCCTGTATGGGAATATGTTTCATCAACTATGCATCTTACCAGTTCCAGTGCCTCATCCCTGCCCTTTGCAAGTCCCACAGCATACACCTTATCCCTGTATTCCTTTTTCTTAAAATGTGGTTGTTTCAGCATATTAGCTGAATAAACATCAAGAATATTATCAGGATTAACAGAAATTGCAACAATATAAGTATCTATGGTAAATCTGTTCTTCCTGATAAGACCAAATGTTTTGTATTTTGCTTTTCTTGCGTTATCCCCAAGATAAAGATGTCTGTACCACTTCAACTTAATATCCCCCGAAAGTTAAACTTGCCTATGCATCAGCACATTTGTATTAATTATCACTTATCATTGCCTTAATAATCTCAACAACTGCTTTCTGCTCTGCTTCATCATTGCACTGCATAAGAGAATTATTAATATAAGCCTGTATCTCTTCCGTATTGTTAAAGAATGCCGGAAGACTTGAAAGTACTGATGCCATAACAGCTCTCTTAACCATTACATTCATATTCTTAAAGCTGTCATCAAGCTCCATAATAAGCTTCTCTGCTGTCTCATCAGCATAAGAATCATCCGGTATCTCTGCAAATACCTCTGATTCAAGCTTAACAAAATCACTGCCTGACTGTAACTTAAGTGTTTTAGACAAAGCATTATATGCAGATAAAAGTTCATATTCCTTAAGCTCATCCACAAAGTTGGCAAGGCTGTATTCTATTGCATAATCACCAGATGATACTGCCTCAAGAATCCTTTCCTGTTTTCCTTCAAATGCAGCAAAATCTTCTGAAATATCTTCAAATCTCTCACCTGTAATATAAGCATTTCTTGTCTTACTTAAAACATTCTTGGCATTCTCTATCTCTTCTATTCTGTCAAGTGTATTTCTTCTTGTAAGGACAACTGTAAGTGCATCATTGACAACCTGTGTAAGAAGCACATATACATCAGCGTAATCTGTCATCTTCTCAGTTGCAATATCAAGTGCACCCTTTAGTCTTACATATTCGTCTTTATCAATATTTTTGTAGTCAGCCCCTGCAAGTGTGTTATATATATCATATACATCAGGGAACTTATCAAATCCTGCCTCACCTGAAAGCATGGCACTTGTGCTTAAAGTGTAATAGAAATCATCTATCGAATCCTTTCCTGCACCATGATACAGTGTAAATGCATCTCTGATATGCTCGAAGAATCTGTCCTTTAACATTCTTACAGGAAGCTGTCCTACTATCTCTGAAATCTTGCCATTAATAACCACATTATCCTTATCAGATAATATATAATGCATAATCTCATTAGTCATATAGGTATTATAGTAGTCGTAATCAAGCTCACCTTCATTAAATCTGTACTCTACCCTGTTAAGAACATGCTCATATATTCTTAATCTGTCTACATAAGCTGTTATAACTTCCATAATCTCAATAATCTGTTCACGGAATGCATTGAATTCGTTAAATGCCTCATAATCATCACATTTATCATTCTCCACATAACGCTCAACAAGCTCATTAAGTCTGTCAACCATGTTAAGAAGGTCTTTATCATTCTGTAAATCTCTTGCAATATCAAGCACTGTATAATAATTCATGGACATTTTGATAAATCCAAGTCCATTATACATGGAACACATTCCATTGCCGTACTTTAAAAGATTCTCTGAAAGATTCTTTCCCTTTGTAATCTCGCCTGCTATATAACCTAAATTCTTCAATGTATCAAACCTCGTTTATTTTAAATTCAACTTATCTAATGCATCACAGAAATCAAATGTAGCATAGTAATCCTTGATTGTCTCTGCTCGTCTGATCATCTGAACGCTGCCATCTTCCTTAAGAAGAAGCTCTGCTGATCTTAACTTTCCGTTATACTGGTATCCCATAGAGAAACCATGTGCCCCTGTATCATGGATAATAAGATAATCTCCCATATCAATCTTTGGAAGCATTCTGTCAATTGCGAACTTATCACTGTTCTCACATAAAGAACCTGTGACATCATACTTGTGGTCGCAAGGAGCATCTTCCTTACCAGCAACAGTAATATGATGATATGCACCATAGATCGCAGGACGCATAAGGTTAGATGCACAAGCGTCAACTCCGATATACTCCTTATAGATATGCTTCTCATGAATAGCCTTAGTTACAAGACAGCCATATGGAGCAAGCATGAATCTTCCAAGCTCTGTATAGATTGCAACATCACCCATTCCTGCAGCACCAAGTACTTCATCATATACCTTGTGTACACCTTCGCCGATAACAGCAATATCATTAGGCTCCTGATCTGGCTTGTAAGCAACACCAACACCGCCTGAAAGGTTTACAAACTTAATATCAGCACCAGTTTTATCTCTTAACTCAACTGCAAGTTCGAATAAAATCTTGGCAAGTGTTGGGTAATATTCATTAGATACAGTATTACTTGCAAGGAATGAATGAATACCAAAATGCTTAACACCCTTTCTCTTTAATATCTTAAACGCTTCAATAATCTGGTCATGTGTCATACCATACTTGGCATCACCAGGATTATCCATAATAGATGTTCCAAGCTGGAAATATCCGCCCGGATTGTAACGGCAGCTCATTGTTTCAGGGAACTTACCGTCTAATATCTTATCAAGAAACTCAATATGAGTAATATCATCAAGATTGATAGTAGCACCTATCTCATTAGCATATGCATACTCTTCTGCAGGAGTATCATTAGATGAGAACATAATCTCTTCCGGCTTATAATCAAGAGCGTAACCCATCATAAGCTCTGCCATAGATGCACAGTCAACACCACAGCCATAATCCTTTAATATCTTTAAAATATATGGATTAGGAGTAGCCTTCACAGCAAAATACTCTCTATACCCCTTATTCCATGAGAATGCTTCTTTTAATCTCTTAGCGTTCTCTCTGATTCCCTTCTCATCATAGAGATGATAAGGAGTTGGATATGTCTTGTCGATTTCCTTAAGCTGTTCAAGTGTAACAAATGTCTTTTTCTTACTCATTATCTTCCTCGTTTCTGTGCTGAATTTCTAAAAATCTTTCGCAAGCCCACGCACACAGCACCAACGCATAGTCAGGCCACTGTAAGAAATCCTATATTATGCAGAAATATTTGTCAAGTTTTTAGTCAGATACGACTATAAAAAATAAGAAGCCCCCATAAGGCTTCTTATTAATCGAGCACCTGAACTGATTATAAATTAATACATCCTTTAAATGCATCAGGTGCAACTTTTACATCACTACCATAATCTGCTTCTTTAAGACTTGTACAATTAATAAACGCTTCGCTTTCAATTGACTTAAGAGACTCTGGAAACTCCACCTTCTCAAGTCGTCTGCAATTTTCAAAAGCATTGGATCCTATTGTCTCAACTCCATCCGGAAAAGCTACTTCTACAATATCATCCCTGTTAGAGAACAAGCCTTCTGTTATTCTTGTAAAATCCGACTGGTCTATCTCTTTAAATGTTCTGTTGTACAATGTTACCTTAATTCGATTACTGCTCATAATTTCCCCCTCTTTCCTTGTTAGTCAAGACTATAAATCCAGAAGCTTAAGAACAAGCGGACTTATCACAGATGCCTGTGCCTGATATATAGACAACGGATCATTCTTATACATACTGTCATATGACGTATTGTTAAGAAGATTAACATTGGCTGCCATTGCATCATATACGATTCCATTGCCTGAATATATATATCCAGCGCTATCCTTCGCTGTATCATTATCAAGTAATTTCTGCTCCATATCCATATTCTTAATTACATCCGAATCATTATCTGTAACTATATTATACAATCCCGCTGATAATTTGTCATCCTTATCAGTGGAAATTGTCTGAAATAATTTACCAGCATCTGCTGATGTTCCTGATGTGTTTCTCTTAACTTCAATATCAGGTGCATTGACGTTCTGTGCCGTACTAAAATCAGTTCTGGATGAACCGTCTATTGTCTTGGAATCACCCGACAAAGCTCCTCCTAATATATCATTAATCTTACTTATGTAATTAACCGTTTCATCATATGGAGGAACTCCTCCGTATTTCTGCACAGATCCGCTTCCTGCATTATATGCTGCAAGTGCAAGCGTTGCATTTCCATTATAATTATCCAGAAGTTCTGATAGCAGCTGCGCTCCTGCATATATATTCTGCTTTGCATCAAACGGATCCGTAACTCCATAGCTTTCTGATGTAAATGGCATAAGCTGCATAATTCCCTGTGCCCCGCAGCCAGATACAGCATCCGGGTCAAATCCTGATTCTGCCTTTGCAACAGCTTTAAGAAAATTCTCATTAATTCCAAATTCTTCTGCTGCCCCTGCAAATATGCTTTCAAGCGAATCATCAACGGCTATATCATTATATATTTTATCGAAATCAGTTCCCGATGTGGCATTAACGCTGTTTCCTGTACTGACAAGATATGCGCTGCCATCTATCGGACTAATATTGTTAACTGTACTCATTATATTTCCTTCTTAAAAATTAGTAATTCATCAATAAAATTATACATACGGTGTGACAGAATATCAATAGCCAAAATAAGTATCAAATACAGCTTTAGCTACATACTGTGCACTTGAAACTCCTGAATATCCGCCTTCAAGAATAACACATACCGCTATCTGCGGATTATCATATGGTGCAAATCCTGTAAACCAGCTATGATATTTTTCTGAATCATCATACTGTGCCGAGCCTGTCTTTCCTGCCGCTTCATACGAAGAATTCTTCATTGCATAACCGGTTCCTGAAGTAACAACTGCTCTCATGCATTCCGTAAGATATTCAGCCTCTTCTGCTGACATTACTGTATCTATTGCTGAAGGCTGGTTCTTTACAACAACTCTTCCCTCACTGTCACTGATACTATCGACCATATAAGGTGTCATCATAACCCCGTCATTAGCAACACTTGCTGCAATCATAAGATTATGAAGAGGTGACATCATTGTTTTTCCCTGTCCTATGCCTGTTTCCTGCATTTCACTGACTGACGAATCTTTAGTCACTGACATTGTACTCTTTGAGTACTCGAATCCAACAGGAAGATTAGAATTAAACAGGAAAGTATTACACAGATTAATAAATGAGGTTTTATTAAGCCCTGCTCCAATCGTAGAAAACGCTGAATTGCAGGAATTAGCAAATGCTTTTCTTAAATCCTCATATCCATGTGCCGTATGGTCAAAACATGCAATAGTCGTTCCACCTGATATATATGCCTGTCCATCGCAATCATATGAATAATTATAATAATCATCATTCTGTCTTATATATGAAAGTGCTGTAATAATCTTAAATGTTGAACCCGGAGGATACAATCCCTGTGTAGCCCTGTTTAACAGTACAGAATCAGAATTGTCATAAGTAAGCCACTCATCATAATCGATATTAACCGCATTTGCATCAAATGAAGGATTAGAAACCATTGCAAGAATCTTTCCTGTAGATGGCTCCATTGCTATAACTGCTCCCTTATTATTGCCAAGTGCCTTATATGCAGCCTGCGTAAGTTCTACATTCAGTGTTGTTGTTACATTATGCCCTTTTGCCTTTCCCCCGGATATATCGTTTCCTATCTGGTCAAGCACGTTGTCAGTCTCTTTAAGAAGATAAAAATTCTGTGACTGTTCAAGACCTGTTTTCATACCGGTAAGAGAAGTAAATCCAACTGAGTGGCAGAACAGATTGTTAAACGGATAATATCTTGTTTCATTGCCATCTTCATCGGTCTGTGTTGTTGCAAGTACAGTTCCATCATCTGACAGGATATCACCTCTCACAACCTTGGCTTCCTGACTGTCAACTCTTTTATTATAAGGATTATTAATTACCTTACCTGCATCCTTTATATTGAATATACACAGATAAACAATTGTAGCCAAAAAAAGTCCCACAAAAAAGAATGCTATTATATTAGTTTCTTTGTTTCTTAAATCTTTCTTCTCAGTATCTACTATATCACTCTGTACTTTTTTGCTTTTTCTTTGTCTGACCTGCTTTTTGTTTTCTGCCATTTTTCCTGTCACCTTCATCCTGTCTCATAGTATACATTCCATTAATTAATGCAAACATTATAAGTGAGCTTAATATTGAGCTTCCTCCGTAACTTACAAAAGGAAGTGTAACGCCTGTCATTGGTATGAACTTAATCGCACCTCCGACAGTTAAGAACACCTGAACCCCATATGTAACGCCAAGTCCTACTGCCACAAGACGATAAAAAAGTGTCTTACATCTTGAAGCTATATTCATCATAAGAATAAGATTATTAAGACACACTAAGAATAGGGCTATCGAAAATATAAGTCCAAATTCTTCAGATATAGCAGAAAACATAAAATCTTTCTCTGCCACAGGTATCTTATCAGGCATGCCCTGACACAGTCCATAACCAAACCATGACCCCATTCCTATTGCAAAAAGCGACTGGCATATCTGATATCCGCTTGTATCAATATATTCCCACGGATTACGCCATACAATAACTCTCGCTCTTACATGTGAAAAAAGCTTATAAGCAATAACAGATGCTCCTGCTCCTGCAAGAAGTCCTGCACCTGCATAAGCCAGCTTTCTTGTAGCAATATACAGCATTGCAATATATACAACAAAAAATATAAGTGCAGCTCCCAGATCAGTTGAAAGCACAAGAATAATAACATGAAGTGCTGCAAATACCGTAACAATACATGTCTGTTTAAATGTCGTTGACTTATTAAACATCGAAGCAACAAACATAACATACAGTATCTTAACAAACTCTGCCGGCTGCACAGAAAATGCACCTATGCTTAAAGTAAGATTTGCGCCATATACCTTGCTGCCTAACAGAACTGCACATAAAAGCACTAGTCCTGTAATGCAATATATCCATCCAAAATTTCTGAAGCTCTTAACAGTCTTTAAAAGCCACGGAACCATAAACATTATCACAGTTCCAAGCACTGCAATGACAAACTGTTTTACACATTTGTCAAAGTTAAGTCTTGCAATCATAATCAAGCCAACCGCCATCAGCATGCACATGTTATTAACCAGCAGCCTTGATGCCTTCGGATACAATATATAATAAAATGCAATAAAGACCACCAGATATATAAGCTGTACAAAATAAAAACCTATATATTTTACATCCTGATTCATAATATACAGCACATAGTACCCAAGAAAATGTATTGCAAATATTATAAGATACTGCTGGATATATATGCCTTTTCTCTTTTCTTCCTTATGGATTATTGCTCCTCTGTAAGCAGAAAGAACATAAAATGCCATAAGAAACGCAAATATGTATTTTGTAAGTTCAATAAAAACTGACTGCATAGCAATCTCCTTTATTCAAGTCACTTAATCTTAGTCGATTGCCTGATGAAAATGTCCTGTAGTACCACCACTTACTCCATCAGTCAGGACTAATTGTATATCATCTGCAGTGCTTTCGTCAAATTCATAACGAAGCACGCAATCCTCAAAGCCCTCCAGATTCTCTTCTGTAAGATTAAGTTTTTCTCCATTCATGACAGAATAGCAGAATTCACACATGCTTTTAACTGTATAACTGCTGCCTTTTGGTCCTGTAAGATTAACGCTGCCCCAGCTTCCGTCACATCTGCCGTAAGTCTTTCTTACGCACTGTTCAGAAACCATAAGTGGCACATTTCCATATACGACAAGTTCAGTATCACTGCCCTTAACATACTGCATTTCTTTATCAGTAAGCTCAAGCGGCAGTGTCATTCTGTCAAGAATAACACCAGCGTCACTGCATAACTTTCTTAATTCATCTTTTGCAAATGCATTAAAAATATATATGCTGCTGTCTGTGATAATATGCACCTTATCAGATATTTTTCTCCAATTACTGCTCCCAAGGAAACCAATCTGCTCAATATTACGGCATACAAACCTGTCTATACCGCAGTCAGAACCCTTCTCGCACAAATCCTTAAACTTATTATATTTATCAGCCTTCAGGATATGTGGAAGAACCATATACACATCTGTTCCCTGTGACTGGCAGTATGCTACAGCTTCCTTTAAAGCAGCCTCATCATTCATATAAAACATCTTATAATCAAGATAAACGCTTTCAACTCCCAAAGCACATGCAGCAGTCTTCACATGCTTTATGTCATGAAGATATACCGCTTTTCTTACCTGATAATTATTATCATCAGCTGCTTTCTTGTCATCAGTCTCTGCACATTCAGGCTTATTATAAGTTCTTACAAGACTGTGCTTTAAATGCATCTCAAGCTGTTCAAGAACATTTCTTCTTAATTCCTTAATCCAGCCAACAGGCACGAACACGCCATTATCAAGCTGCACTTCTGCATCATTCACAACAAAGCATGTATCACCTGTTTTTTTGAGATTCTTAACCAGTTCATCCTCTGATGCCGGACGGCTCTGTGCTTCAGTAACAATCTCTCCTGTACATGTCTTTTCAATACCATCATACATTACGGTAAGTGAAATATTTTCATTCTTTCTTACAACAAGTTTCATATCAACAGAAAGCTTAGGTGATGTTCCGACATAATTATCCGCAACAAATGCCTTAATTCTGGCATTATTCATTCTGTTTACAACTCTTCCCTCATACAACGGATATTTCTTTGGAAGATTGACAATCAGTGTCTGCCCTGCTGCCACATCAGCACCGCTCTCAAAGGAATGTTCCTTATCAATCTCAAAAACATCTCCTCTGTTCACATTCTTAAGTGCCTTAAATGTTATTCTTCCCGCCTTATTAGACACAACCTTAAGACACTCAGTTCCCATGTGGTTAGGACGGCTAAGAGACATCATCTTCTTTCCCTTGACGCTGTCGTAATAACCTGTTGTAAATGCACCTCTGTTATATATATCCGAAAGGTCATCAATATCCTGTTTGTCAACCCTGAAGCTTTTCCGTCCCTTTTCAAGATACATATCAACATATTTGCGGTAAATATGTGTTACCATAGCCGCATATGTTACATTTTTCATACGTCCTTCGATTTTCAGTGAATAGACTCCGCTGTCTATAACATCAGGAAGTATCTGTAATGCGCACATATCCTTAGGACTTAATGCGTAGCTGTTGCTTCTGTCATTAATCTTTGTACCATTATCATACACATCATAAGACATTCTGCATGGCTGGGCACATCTGCCCCTGTTTCCGCTTCTTCCTCCGTTAAAGCTAGACAACAGACACTGTCCCGAATAACAGTAACACAATGCCCCGTGTACAAAACTTTCTATCTCAACATCAAGTTCATCATGAAGCTGCTTTATCTCCTGCAGATTCATTTCTCTTGAAGTAACTATTCTTGATGCTCCAAGCTCCTTTAACAGCCTGCTGCCATACACACCTGTCTGTGTCATCTGGGTGCTTGCATGTATATCCATATCCGGAAAATGCTTTCTTATAAGGTTAAACACTCCCATATCTTGTACAATTACTGCATCAAGTCCTGCCTCATAGAATGGTATAAGATATTCTATCAGACTGTTTTCTATCTCTTTTGACTTAAGAAGAGTATTAACTGTTAAGTAAACCTTTCTTCCAAATAAATGTGCATATTCAATGGCGCAGATAAGCTCCTCGTCATTAAAATTATTGGCAAATGCCCTTGCTCCGAACATATTGCCGCCAAGGTATACGGCATCTGCCCCTGCCGCAACAACAGATTTCATAATATCAAGTGAACCTGCTGGTGCTAAAACCTCCACCTGTGTTTTTTTCTTATCAGCCTTCATAGTTGTAACCGCCTTTAAATTAAATGGCTGCTGCAAATGCATTTGCAACAGCCGTTATTATTATTCCATAAAATCTTATGTAAATCACTTACTTTTTAGAGTCATTAAGTTCTGTCTCTAACTTTACTATATTCTTCTGATACTTGGTGATTTCACTTTTCAGTTCTTTTATTTCCTTTGCTGAACTCTCCGCCTTAATCTGCGCAGCGATAAGTTCATGCTTAAGATCATATATTTCCTTATCCTTATTCTCAATATCCTGTGAAAGACCATCTGCCATCTTCTTAGCCTTGAAATAATCGTCTGCAATATTAAGATACATCATATCTGTTCTAAGCTCTGCCGACATGCGTCTGTAGCTTTCTTCTTTATTGAATTCAGTTATCTTATTATTAATGTATGATGCAACTCTCTGAAGATACTCCTCGCTCTCATATCCACCAAGCCTGATTACCTTACCTCCAAGAATTACCTCTGTTGTATTCTTTGATGACATAAGTCCCCTCCATATATGTAGAAATAAACATATTAAGTATATAATAAATACACCTACTATTCAACTCATAAAACACATTCTGTAAAATATTTAAAACATTTTATATTATTTTTCTTTAAACGGTCTGCCAAGATTATCGTATGCCGCCTTTGTTGCAACTCTTCCTCTCGGTGTTCTGTTAATATATCCGTTCTGTATAAGATATGGCTCGTAAACATCTTCAAGAGTTCCTGAATCCTCACCTATTGAAGCTGCCAGTGTCTCAATACCGACAGGTCCGCCATCAAATTTATCAACTATTGTAGTAAGTATTATTCTGTCGTTACGGTCCAATCCGTCTCTGTCAACATCTAACAGATTAAGTGCATAATCAGCAACATCCTTATTGATATGTCCGTTATATTTAACCTGTGCAAAATCCCTTACTCTCTTTAAAAGCCTGTTGGCAAGTCTTGGTGTTCCCCTTGACCTTCTTGCAAGCTCATGCGCTCCATCTGTGTCAATATCAACATTAAGCACATTTGCTGAACGGATAATGATTTTCTCAAGCTCCGGAACCGTATAAAATTCCATATGGCTTACAACACCAAATCTGTCTCTTAAAGGTGCTGATAACAGTCCGGCTCTTGTTGTTGCACCTATCAGAGTGAACTGTGGCAGGTCAAGTCTTATAGACCTTGCTGTTGCACCCTTTCCGATCATAATATCAATCTTATAATCCTCCATTGCAGGATACAACACTTCTTCTACCTGTCTGTTAAGTCTGTGAATCTCATCAACAAATAAAATATCACCCTCACTTAAGTTGTTAAGTATAGCTGCCATATCTCCCGGCTTCTCGATTGCAGGACCAGATGTAACCTTGATATTAACTCCCATTTCATTGGCAATTATTCCTGCCAGAGTTGTCTTTCCAAGTCCCGGAGGTCCATAGAAAAGCACATGGTCAAGTGCTTCCCCTCTTTCCTTTGCCGCCTCAATATATACTTTAAGATTGCTCTTAACTTTATTCTGTCCAACATAGTCATCAAGAGATAATGGTCTTAAGGAATTCTCAATACCATAATCTTCTTCAGTTATCTGTGTTGATATAATCCTCTTTTCCATATAGCCCCTCATTTCTTAAATACTATTCTGTTCTAGAATTTAGCCAGCTTCTTTAACGCTTCCTTAAGAACCGTCTCAGAATCCTTATTCTCTATATCTTCCACTTCCTTGACAGCAACAAGTGCATCTTTGCTTGAATATCCAAGTGATACAAGTGCCTCCACAGCGTCATTTCTTATCATCATGACATTACTTACATTACTGTTATTGTCTGCCTTCTTATTCTTAGAAAGTGCTGTTTCAAATACTTCATCAAGCTTTAACTTATCCTTAAGCTCTATTATAATCTTCTGTGCTGTCTTAGGTCCGATACCAGGAAGTGCCTTGATCGCTGCCACATCATCAGCAAGCACTGCAAATCTTAAATCATCTGCCGTGATATTAGACAATGCACCAAGCGCAGCCTTAGGACCGATACCATTAACTGAGATAAGCATTTTAAACATGCCCAGATCATCTCTTGTAAGGAAGCCGAACAGACTGCATTCGTCTTCCTTGACATTCATATATGTATATATCTTTACTTCACTGCCAACTGACGGAAGTTCTCCTAGAACCGAACCCGGAACATATATATTATATCCGATTCCATTAGCTTCCACAACAATTACATCTGGAAGGATTTCGGCGAGTTCGCCTTTAATGTATGAAATCATTCTCTACCTCCAAGACAGTAATTGATAAACTGTTGTGCTGTTCTTCCTGAAATTCCACCATGTGAAAGTTCCCACTTGTTAGCCTCAGCCATAAGCTCTTCATCTGTCATCTTAACATTATTCTTTCTTGCAAGACCGATAACAATATCAAAGAATTCCTTCTGTGATGGCTTAGAGTAGCTTATCTGACATCCAAATCTGTTTACTAATGAAAGCTTCTCCTCAATAGTATCAGATCTGTGAAGTCCGTTATTGCTCTCCATATCATTTCTGTCATTCCATGTTTCCTTGATAAGATGTCTTCTGTTAGATGTAGCATAGATAAGAATATTATCCGGCTTTGTCTCAACGCCACCCTCAATTACAGCCTTTAAAAACTTGTATTCAATCTCGAATTCCTCGAAAGACAAATCATCCATATATATAATGAACTTATAATTTCTGTTCTTGATGCTTGCTATAACATTAGATAAATCCTTGAACTGATGCTTGTATATCTCTATCATTCTAAGGCCCTGGTCATAATATTCATTGACAATAGCCTTGATAGATGTAGACTTACCTGTTCCACTGTCACCGAAAAGAAGTGCATTATTGGCTTTTCTTCCCTGTACGAAGGCTTCTGTATTCTCCACAAGCTTCTTCTTCTGGATTTCGTATCCAATAAGGTCATCTAACATAACCTTATCCATATTGTTAATTGGTGTAAATGTAACACCATTATCGCCGCCTATTACCCTGAATGCCTTATTAAGACCGAACATTCCTACACCATAAGCCTTATAGAAATCTGTAACATAATTAAAGAACTCATTTTCGTCCTTTGCTGTCTCAAGCTTAAGGCTTAATGCCTGTACCTTTTCACTTACATTCTTATTGTACATAAGTTCTTTCTTAACAATAGCCTTATAATCAGATATAAGTGAAAAGCAGTTGATTCCAAGTGCTTCCTCAATAGGCTTGAAATCATAATTAAACAGATTCATGAATACCTTGAAGTCATTCTTAGCAAATTCATTAACGCTTCCGTCATTAGCACCAACCTTCTCACATGTAAGACTGAATGGATTCTCGTTAGTTATAAGATAGAATGTAAGGTAATTGTGCCATAAATTCTTATCAAAGCCATAATCTGTGGCAACCTCCAGTATTCTCTTAATCTGCTCATATATATCACTTATAAGCTTGTCAGGAGTCTCCTCGTCCCTGTCAAATTTTTTGAAAATATCGGACATTTTCATAAGGATAGTATCCTCATGATTACCATATATAATAAGTTTAGCAACTTCTCTGTACATTATCATTTCCTCTTCTTTCTGTTATTAATTACAAGTTGCATTGCAAAAATAACCACACCTGCAAGTGACACTAAAGCTCCCTCTTTAAGAAGCGGTGTCGAATACTTAAGTGTTACATTATGCGTTCCACTCGTAAGATATACAGCCATATACTGACCATTAGCATTATATAGCTTTTGTCTTTCTCCGTCTACATATACCTTCCAGCCCTTTGAATAAGGGATTGTAAGGCACAGATATTTATTACGGTCAAGTGTTATCTGACCTGTAACCTTATTATTTCCAAGCTCTACATCTGTCAACACATTTTCTTTAAGTGCATTAATCTCGTCAGCGTAATTGTCCATAGGCTGGCATACAATCTGAATGTCGTCATATGAATACACGCCAATCTTCTGGAAAGTCACTGTAACTGATGTTACACTTTTTTCTGAATATCCCATATTCACGCTGAAATCATGCTGGTTACTGTAATAGCTGTAATCAGATGTAAAGTAATTCATTGATTTTGTTACACCCGTATCAGTTGTAATTCCAAGCTTAACACTGCTTGTAGACTGTGTCCAGTATATGAAATTCTTAAATATCTTCTTCTTTTCATCATGTGAAAGTTCTTTCCAGTCCGCCTTGGAATACAGGTCTAACGGGTCAAACTTCTTCTTTCCGAAATACAGCTGGAACTGTGACGCACCCTCGTAATCAAGACCATTAATATTAAAGTAAGTCTCTCCTGCACCAGTGCCTGTGAAGTTAAATGTTACCTTTGCACCTGCCTTTGTTACTGCAAATGTATTGTCAGTACACTGGACTTCTTTAGCATCATAATCAATTGTATAGTCTATAATCTGGCTGTCATAATCTAATTCCTTAACAGATAATCGGTTTGGAAGTGCCTCCTTATTGTCTCTGCCGCTTCTTCCAATAACAACAGCCTGAAGCATAGCCTTCTGCTTATCTACTGCACTTAAGCTTTGCCAGTCATGCTTATTGACAGCCTTGTCATAGGTAAAGCCTAAAGGAAGCGCATTGTCATTATTATACATTACATAATCGTCATTTTCTGCTTCATAAGTAAATCCATACGGAACAAGTCCACTTGTCTTACTCACAAGATACTTTGAGGCAGATGACAATGTTATAAGTGATGACCTGTCATCGTAGCCTGTGTATTTGTGCGGAAGAAGCGTATCCAGTCTTATTGCACAATCATATCTGAACTTTGATACATACGGATTAGTAAGTGTCCAGTACAGATTAGAGGATGATATTCCTGTTATGCAGTTCATATTGTACGAAAGTCCAGAGCCTGAATATCTGATAAAATCTGAATCTTCAGTATCTTTACTTATAAGCTCCTTTTCGCTTCCAAACACATCTTCCTGTGCCATCTTAACGCTTATGCACTGTGCCGCATAATTGTCCCCAAATGAAGCATTTTTCCATATACCATTGGCTAATGCCGCCAGCATAACTGCTGCTGTCACCATCATACATCTGTTATATTCATTAATATTCTTAATGCTTAAGAACACAAGCAAGACTGCACCGATTGCAACAGCACTTATAAGCTTGCCATTTCTTGAATACTTCACGCACATACATACCACGAAATATATTGTAAGAGCAATTCCAATAAAGCGTATTTCTTTTCTCTCCAGCGCTGTAAGACGCGGCATCATGCACACAAGTATATATGCACATAATAATGCAAATGCATATATCCACCTGTTGCACATATATGAAAATCCGTTCATTGCCTGTCCGAAGAACGGTATGCATATCATTACTACACTTATAACAAAATAAGTCTTAAGCATTGTGTACTTACGTCTGCTCTTAAACATTAAAAGCACTGCAAGCAACACCGGTACTGCAAATCCCATGCATGTCCAGAAGTTATCACCCTCAACGATAAAAAGTCCCGGAAGCTTTGCATAGTATGAAAAAGGATATACCAGTCCCATTTTGTTAGGTGTATTAAATCTGCTGTCACTTAAGAAAACGTGAAGCACGGGCAGAAACACTATTGCTGCCATACACAGTCCTGTAACCGATGAAACAGCCAGGCTTAATATCCCCTTACACCACATTTGCACATTCTTTCCATAACAGAATATGAATCTTACAATAACATATATAATTGTTGTGAATACAAGCATGTAGAAGAAATAGAAATTACTCATTGCAACAACAGCTACTGTTATTGTAAAGAGCCACATTTTCTTCTCTCTGATTATCTTCTCAACGCCCAATACAAGCAGAGGATAATACAGCAGCGGGTTAAGGAAGAACGGATGTCTTACCGCATTGTATATTGCCCAGTAACAGAATGCATAAGTAACTGCCCCCGGAAGAACATATCTTTTCTTATGTCCTATGTAAAAACACAGCATTGAAAATGCTATACCTGACAGATATATTCTTAAAAGAATCATTGCTTCATAGAATATATACATGTACTTTGCTGGAAACAGGAAACAGAAGAATGTAAATGGGTCGCCTATCACATAATAGTGAAATGTTCCTATAACATCACTTCCCTCACCTATTGCAAAATCCCACTGTGGTATTACAAACTGATGATTGATAAATATATTTTTAAAGAAATCCCTTAAATACTGTGAATAATATATGAGTGACTTGTAATGCTGTTCCCAGCCATCAACCTCCCATATAAATGTTTTTCCAGTGAAAAAATAAAAAGAAAACACACCTATAGCAAGGATTGCGAAGATAACTGAATAAACCAGAAAATATGTTGATTTTCTGGAATCCAGTCTTTTATAAAAATCTTGTAACTTAGATTTCATCTCTGCCATAGGTGTATCTTCTCTTTTCTTAAACTAGGAAACTGCCATAAGCATAAGCCTACGGCAGTTTCTTATTATAACTTATTGTGATTAAATTATCAATGAAGATGTATTATCTTCTTAGGGCACTTCTCAGCACACTTTCCACAACCTGTACACTTTGAATAATCAATATGTGCAATATTGTTTTCTACTGTAATAGCACCGAACTCACACTGCTTTGTACATAACATACATCCGATACATCCAACAGAGCATGCTGACATAACATCTTTACCCTTATCGTTAGATGAACAGTTAACTGTATAGTTACTCTTGTATGGAATGATTTCAATAAGGTGTCTTGGACATGTAGCAACACATTTACCACACGCTTTACATTTGCCCTTATCTACTACAGCAATACCATTAATAATATGAATTGCATCGAAAGGACATACCTTAACACATGAACCATATCCCATACATCCATATGTACATGCCTTAGAACCGCCGTTAGGAACAACGTTCATTGCTGTACAATCCATTGCACCTGAGTACACATAATTCTCTTTTGCTTTGTCGCAGTCACCAGCACATTTAACAAATGCTGTCATTCTTACTGATTCTCCAACTTCCTCACCCATGATTGCACCAATCTTGGCTGCAACCGGTGCGCCACCAACTGGACATGCGTTAGCTGGAGCTTCTCCTGCGGCAATTGCCTTAGCAAGTGCATCACATCCTGCATATCCACAACCACCACAGTTGTTTCCAGGAAGCTCTGCTCTTACATCTATCTCTTTCTGATCTACTTCAACATAGAACTTCTTACCCATTACTCCGAGGAAAAGTCCGAGAAGAAGACCAGTGCAGCTTACAACAACTGCAGCAATAATTATACCTGACATCTTGTCGTCCTCCTCTTAAATAATACCTGAAAATCCAAAGAATGCGATAGCCATAAGTCCTGCAGTAAGTAATACAATAGGCATTCCCTTAAAGCTTTCCGGAACATCATTGAATTCATTTCTTTCACGTATACCAGCCATGATTATGATTGCTATTGTAAAACCAACAGCTGTTCCTAATCCGCTGACTACAGAATCTAAAAGCTTCTGACCAATGTTAAGTCCTGCTGCTGTGTTATAGTTCTGTACGTTAGTAAGTGCAATACCAAGTACTGCACAGTTAGTTGTAATAAGTGGAAGGTATACACCAAGTGCTTCATAAAGAGATGGTGATGTCTTCTTTAAAAACATTTCAACAAACTGAACAAGTGCCGCAATTACAAGGATGAATACAATTGTATTCAGATATGTAAGCTTAAGCGGTGTAAGTATACAGTCATATATAAGACTGCAGACAGCTGATGAAATAGTGATAACGCCGATAACAGCGCCACCCATTCCTGCTGCTGTGTTTATCTTCTTAGAAACTCCAAGGAAAGGACACAAACCGAGGAACTGGCTTAAAACTACATTATTGACAATTGCTGTACTTACAGCTATCAATAATAACTGTGAAAAATATCCCATATTTACCTCCCTTAGTTATTCTTAGCCTCAGCCTTAGCTTCTTCTATCTCTTCTGTGTAGTCAGGAACTTCTGCTGGCTTCATGCCTTTCTTTCTCTTAATTCTGTTCATAATAGCAATCATGAATGCAAGAACAAAGAATGCTCCTGGTGCAAGGATAAAGATACTTGCTGGTGTGTAACCAATTGTTGAGAGATCGAATAATGCATTAGTACCATCTGAGAAAATTGTACCGCCACCGATAAGCTCTCTTATTGCTCCAAGGATTGTGATTGCTATTGTGAATCCAAGTCCCATACCTATTCCATCAAAGAATGAAGGAATTGGAGGATTCTTAGAAGCATAGGCTTCCGCACGTCCAAGGATAATACAGTTAACAACTATAAGAGGAATATATATTCCAAGTGAATCGTACAGACTTGGCAGGAAGCCCTGCATAAGGAACTGTACCATTGTAACAAATGATGCAACAACAACGATGAACGCTGGCATTCTTACACCATCTGGAATAACCTTACGAAGTAATGAAATCATAAGGTTTGATAATGCAAGTACTACTGTAGAAGAAAGTCCCATACCTATACCATTGATTGCTGATGTAGTAACCGCAAGTGTAGGACACATACCAAGTGTAAGTACCAGGGTAGGATTCTCTTTAATAATACCATTATAAAGTCTTTCTATACATTTATTCAAAGTCCGCACCTCCCTAGTTTCCTGCCACAAGCTTGTAAACTGCGAGTGCATAATTTACGCCCTTTGTGACTGATTTAGAAGTAATTGTAGAACCACCGATTGCATCAACATTAGCATTGCTTTCTGATGCTGAACCATCTGTTACTACTGAAAATGATGCAACTGCATCAGACTTAGCTGTAAACTGTGATGTAAATGATGGATCCTGTTTAGCTCTCATACCAAGACCAGCAGTTTCGCTGATTGAAAGGAATGATACTCCAAGTACCTTTCCATCTGTTGAAATACCAACTGTAAACTTGATATCTCCGCCGTAACCGTCACTGTCTGTAACTGTTACAACATAACCTGCTGTCTCGCTGCCTTTCTTTCCTATAGCAACTTCATTGACCTTATCCTTAGAGAAGTCAATGTCTGATGAAGCATTAATATCATCATCAGAAGGAAGGGCATCTATTGTCTCAAAGCTGTCTGCTTCTGCAAGAACTGCTTTGTAAGCCTTTTCCTTGGCATTCTCGTTAGCCTTTGCAATAGGATCAAGTGTTATCTGATATACAACACCAAGAAGAATTCCGGCTACAAGTGTTATAGCAAATAAAACTAATGCATCTTTAACTATTTTCTTCATCTTATGCAGCCTCCTTTGCTTTCTTCTCTGGCTTCTTCTTACCAAATGACTTAGGAACTGTTACTCTCTCAATAAGAGGAACTAAGAGGTTACAGAAGATAATTGCATATGAAACGCCTTCTGCTGAACCACCATACATTCTGAAAATGAATGTAAGAAGACCTAAGCAGCAGCCAAATACAATTTTACCATTAGGTGTAATTGGTGAAGTTACATAATCTGTTGCCATGAAGATGGCACCAAGTAAAAGTCCACCACCACATACTTCCTCAAGCATGTAGATTACATCGAAATGATGTCCTGGTGCAAAAAGGAATATAAGCACTGCAAATACGCCTACATATGTTACAGGTATTCTCCAGTTAATAACCTTTCTTGCAAGAAGGTAGATACCACCTAAAAGAAGGCAGATTGCTGAAGTCTCACCGATAACACCACCTGTTGTACCAATAAACATCTTAGCTAATGAAACAACGCCTGTTGATTCTGCACCCGGCTTAAGGAGTGCAAGAGGTGTTGCTCCTGAATATGCATCTAAAAATCCGTTAGATGTAACGAAATTAGTCATCGGACCTGTATATGCAATAAGAAGGAAACATCTTGCTGCAAGAGCAGGGTTCATGAAGTTCTGTCCAAGTCCTCCAAAAAGCTGCTTAACTACGATAACCGCAAATACACATCCTACGATTTCAAAACCAACATTTAATGTTGATGGAATATTTAATGCAATAAGAAGACCTGTTACTGCTGCACTTAAATCTGTAACAGTAACTTTCTTATGCATGAAATACTGATATAATGCCTCACATGCTACACAAGTAACAATACCGATTACTATACGAAGCAGCGCATCGAGGCCAAAATTAACTATACCAAATATGCTGGCAGGAGTTAAAGCAATAAGAACATCTCTCATTATTGTCTGAGTAGTATTCCCGCTTCGCACATGAGGATTAGTCGATACGTTAAAAATCTCACTCACTTTGATTGCCCACCTTTCTACTTCTTTCTTCTGTTAGCAAGTACTGTACTTCTCATAGCCTTAATCTGCTGTGTTAATGGTCTCTTGGCTGGACAGACATATGAACAGCTTCCGCACATTACACATTCCATACCATCGAACTTAGTAAAGCCTTCTTCATCATTACGTGATGCAAAACCGGCAAGCTTTGCTGGAAGAAGGTGTTCCGGACATGCCTCACCACATTTACCACATCTTATACATGCAGAAGACTCTATCTTAGATACGATATCATTCTGGAATACAAGAAGTGATGAACTTCCCTTAACAACAGGTACATCAAGACTGTACATGGCAAATCCCATCATAGGACCACCGGAAATATATTTCTCTGGTTCTCCTACAGGACCACCGGCAGCATCAAGAAGCTGTCTGTAATTAGTTCCTAACCATACATAGAAGTTGCCAGGCTCTTTAACTCCGTCACCTGTTACAGTACATATTCTCTTAGTAAGAGGCTTACCTTCTATAACTGAAAGATAGATTGAGAATATTGTATCAACATTATGTACGATACAGCCTGCATCAGCTGGAAGCATGCTTGAATTAATAGCTCTTCCTGTTGTTGCATATATAAGACTACGCTCTCCTCCCTGTGGATACTTAGTCTTTAATGGCTTAACTTCAATATCAGGCTCAGAAGCTGTAGCTTCCTGCATGATTCTTATTGCCTCAGGCTTATTATCTTCAATACCGATAATTCCCTTAGCATGGTCAAATATCTTAAGAGCAATCTTAAGACCCATAACAACCTTGTCTGATTCTTCTAATAATCTTCTGTAATCAGATGTAAGGTAAGGCTCACACTCTGCTCCATTAACGATAATGTAATCTATGGCTTCAGGATTCTTTGGAGAGAGCTTAACATTAGTTGGGAAACCAGCTCCTCCCATACCTACAACACCAGCAGCCTTGATTCTTTCTAAGATAACATCCTTAGTAAGATCTTCGAACTTCATAGGTGTATATTCAACTTCTTTGAATTCGCCATCATTCTCGATAATGATAGAATTGCACTTACCGCCTGTAGCCAATGTTCTTGGCTCAATAGCTTTAACAGTACCTGACACAGATGAATGAATGTTCGCAGAAACAAATCCACCTGCCTCGGCTATCAGCTGGCCTGCAAGGACATAGTCGCCCTTGGCAACAACTGGCTTAGCAGGTGCGCCGATGTGCTGTGAAAGCGGGAATACCATCTCTCCTACGGCTGGAAAGAGTTCTTTGATTGGTTTATCCTTAGAAAACTCTTTACCGTCATAAGGATGACATCCACCTTTAAATGTACACTTTCCCATGACATATTTCTCCTTATAAAGTTTTTATTAAATAGTATTTTATCTCAATAAATAGCAAAAATCTACTTTTTTTTGTGTATATATTCCTATATAATAAGAGAAAATGAGTACTTTTTTAACAATCAGTTTGTCTAATCAAACCTAAAAACGAGGATTTTTCATGATAACAATTAATGATACCCTGCGCACAAACGCAGACACCGCAATGCTTAAAGCAATATGCCCTGATACTGACAGCATCTGCTTTTTTGATATAGAAACCACAGGATTTTCAAGAAATTATAATATAGTATACCTTATAGGTGCTGTATATTTCCGTGACGGAATATCGCACTATTCACAGTGGCTTGCAGAATCTGATTCTGATGAAGCGCATATTTTGTCTGCTTTCAATGATTTTCTTAAAAATTTTCATACGCTGATACATTTTAACGGAGACGCTTTCGATATTCCTTTTATTACTGAGCGTGCAGCACATCTTAATGTTGCACTTGACCTTTCACATCTTGAAAGCCTTGACTTATATAAAACCGCCAGAAAATGTAAAGCACTTCTGTCACTTTCTGACTACAAGCAGAAAACTATCGAACATTTTCTTGGAATAGAACGCGAAGATATGTATTCAGGCGGTGAGCTTATTGAGATATACAAAAAATTCGCATCAAAGCTCTCTGATACAGCACATAACAATTACAGAAAGCTTCTGCTTCTTCATAACCATGATGATATAGAAGGCATGTTAAGCCTGCTGCCGCTTATCTCCTATTACGCAGTAATTATGGATACTTACACAGTTGACAGTGCTGTTATTGACAAAGATACTGATTCCGATAGCAATGCATATCTTCGTCTGATTGCTGGATGTTCTCTGCCCGTAGGCGTACCCGTGGACAGGCATATATGTCTTGACAATATACATATTCTGATTAAGAACCGTACATTAACTCTTGTAATCCCGGTTATATCAGATACTTTGAAATACTTTTTTAAAGACTATAAGAATTATTATTATCTGCCATCAGAAGACGAAGCCATCCACAAAAGCATTGCACAATATGTAGACAGTAATAACCGTGTTAAATGCTCTGCTTCTAACTGTTACACCAAAAAGGCAGGCATCTTTCTTCCACTCTATGATAATTGTGATTTAAATGTATTTAAAAAGGATTATTCTGATTCTGCAAATTACTGTAATGCAGATGATGTACTATTAAAAAGCACAGACAACACAAACAGATACATACATTCAGTTATAAATCATATCCTTTCATAATAAAAAATGCGTAACCAGACTGATATTATTCTGGTTACGCATTTTATTAATTAGTCTTTCTGTAGAAGAAAAGATGGTCATAGCTGTATCCCATATCCTTATAACCGATTATCTGTTCAGTATTACCTACAAACAGACACCCATCAGTAACTAAAGATTTATTAAACTTCTCATACACATCTTTCTTGGCTTCTTCTGTAAAATATATAAGAACATTCCTGCACACGATAAGATGACAGCCTGTTGGATATGGATCCTTTAGAAGATTACTCTTCTTAAACTCAACACATCTTTTTATGTCATCAGATATTTTATAAAACCTGTCGCCCATCTTTTCAAAGTACTTATCCTGAAATTCCTTAGGAAGTCCCTTTATGCTGTTTTCACCATATACACCATCTTTTGCCTTCTCAAGAACCTGTTCATCAAGATCTGTCGCAATAATCTTAATATCCCTCATAGGTACTTTCTTTGCAAGCACCATAGCAAGTGAATACGGTTCATCACCAGTAGAACATGCTGCACTCCATACCTTAAGTCTTGGTCCGAACTTACTTATCAGATCCGGCAGTATAACATCCTCCAGTGTCTTCCACAGATTCGGATTTCTATAAAATTCAGATACATTAATCGTAATATAATTAACAAATTCTTCTCTTAATCCTGTATCTTCCTTTATTGCCTTACAATAACTATCATAACCATCATACTTATGTCTTGCAATAAGTGTATCTATACGCCTCTTCATCTGTTTTTCCTTATATGCATCAAGGTCAATAGTTGTAAGACTCAGAATAAATTTCTTAAAATCCTCGTAATCTTTAATCATAATCCCTCTTTTCTACATCGTTCCACGAAACAAATGTAATGTAAATTATTCTTAATTCTGTTATAATTCTATCATATTTTCAAAAAACCTGAAAGGATTATTTATAAACTAATGGATAATGAATCACTTTTAAAAAATAAAATAATGGACGCAGCCAATCGTTCTTTCCGTCAGAATATATATACTTATACCAATTTCCTGGATATCAACGAGCAGTCAGTATTCGCACAGATGAGAAACGCACTTGATTTCGTAGCTTTTAAAATATATGGTGGCAGCGATGCATGTGAAAGACAGATGATACAGTTTGGTTCTTACGAGACTCTTGGCTATGAAGAGGAATTTCCTATAACTCTTATAAAGATATCTCCTCTTATAGAAAAATATGCTGAATCGCTGTCACACAGAGATTATCTTGGTGCTCTTATGAATCTTGGAATTAAAAGAGAAATGCTTGGCGATATAACAATTAAAGGCAAAGACGCTTATCTTTACTGTGTATCTCATATTGCTGATTTCATAATCGACAATCTCTCCACAGTAAAGCACACACATATCCAGTGTACAAAGACTGATATTAACGATATCGAATGTTCACCTGAGCTTGAAGATATTGAAGTTTTATCTGCAAGTGAACGGATTGACGCTGCCGTTGCCAGCCTCACAAAGCTAAGCCGAAGTCAGGCAGTAGAATTATTCAGGGCAAGAAAAATATTCATTAACAGCCGTCAGATGGAAAACAACAGCTATCAGTTAAAAGCTAATGATATACTTGTTATCCGCGGAACAGGCAAATTCATCTATCAGGGCTGTGGTAAAGAAACCAAAAAAGGCCGTGTTTATCTTTCTTTCAAAAAATATATTTAAAAAAGGGGCTGTTTTTTCTACAGCCCCGAATTTCTATGTTTTTTTATCTTAAAATATATCAAATGAAACACAATACATAACATTCCAAAAACAACAATGGCAGGAACTCCATAAAACATATATTCCATTCCATTTAAATAAATGCCATCACCCCTGTATTTTTGTTTAATAAGCAGTCCATTATTAACAAGTATAAAAACAATTACTCCAGATACCAGAAATGCTGCACTATAACCGCCAAACCATGCAAGAAGCTTTTTCCGGTCCGGCTTGTATGCAATGTAATTATAAATATAACAGCAGACTAATATTACAGGCACAATCATGTATATAATCAAACCAATAAAAAAGCCTTTATCTAATACCGTTTCATCAATATAATCTGAAATCAGTAAAATAATCCAGACTAATACACCAGCACATAAACCATTCACAATTGACAGCTTGTTTTTCGAATACATAACAATACCTCCGATTACCAGCATATTAAATGAGGCATCTGCCCACTGATGTGAACAAATGCCTCAACATAGAGCTTTTCACAGCCCTTATAATATCTTTATTACTCTTCTGTTGCTGGAGCTTCTTCCTGAGCTTCGTTGTCGTTAAGTAATGCCTTAATGCTTAAGCTGATCTTCTTATCAGCTTCGTTAAGGTCAACAACCTTAGCTTCGATTTCCTGACCGATTGAAAGTGCGTCAGATGGCTTTTCAATACGATCTCTTGAAATCTGTGAAACATGAAGTAATGCATCGATGCCATCTTCTAACTGGACGAATGCACCGAAATCTGTCATTCTTGCAACTGTTCCCTTAACAACATTGCCTACAGCATACTTCTCTGCTGCGTTGTTCCATGGATTAAGGTCTGGATACTTAACTGAAAGTGCAATCTTATCTCCGTTAATCTCTTTGATAAAGCACTTAACTGAATCACCAATCTTGTAAACCTTCTTAGGATTCTCTGTTCTTCCCCAAGACATCTCTGAGATGTGAAGAAGACCATCTACTCCGCCTAAGTCAATGAATGCACCGAAATCTGTAACATTCTTAACTGTTCCTTCGATTGTATCGCCTTCCTTAATCTTAGAAAGAACTGCCTCTGCTGCTGCCTTCTTAGCTGCAACAATAAGCTGCTTGCAATCACCGATAATCTTTCTGTTCTTAGGATCATATTCAGTGATGACAAATGTAACTTCCTTACCGTTATATACAGATAAATCCTTAACAAATGTATCTGAAATAAGGCTTGCAGGAATAAATACTCTTGCTTCATCAACGATAACCTCAAGACCACCCTTGATGTTCTTAGCTACACCTGTAATTGGCTCCTGATTATTAAATGCATCTTCAAGTTTCTTATTGCCATTATCTGCAACAAGCTTTCTATATGTAAGAGCAACCTGTCCCTCACCATCGTTTGATTTAAGAACCTTAGCCTTCATCTCATCTCCAACTGAGACTACAGTAGTAAGATCCACATCAGGAGCTGATGTATACTCTGAACGAGTAATGATTCCATCAGATTTGCCACCTATATTAAGTACAATTCTATCTGGCTTAACTGCAATAACTCTTCCGTCTACCACCTCTCCTGTACGGATTTCCTTCCATTCTTCGTTATCTAACATCTGTGCAAAGCTTTCTTCTGACATTAGTATAAACCTCCTCAATGATATTGTTTGGGGTTGATGCCCCGGCTGTAATACCTATGCAGTCTGATGATTCGAGCTTATCAAGCTCAAGGCCGCTAAGAGTCTGAATGTAAAAGGTTTCCTGACATTCCGTCTTGCAAATTTCATACAGTTTACGAGTGTTTGAACTACTGCTGTCCCCTATAACAATCATAGCATCAGCTCTTCGAGCAATCCGTCTTGCCTCATTCTGACGCTCCTCAGTTGCATTACATATCGTATTACTAATGCAAACATTGTACTCTTTTTTCTTTATAATTTCAACTAAATCTTGAAATTTCTTGTAATTAAATGTCGTTTGTGATACCACACGTACATTTTTACTCTTGTCAAGTTTCAATTCTTCAGCTTTTTCCACTGTATCGACAACATGTACAGGCGTTTCAGACCATCCCATAATACCCTCAACTTCCGGGTGCTTCTCATTGCCAATAATTACAATCTGGTCACCTTCAGCACTTGCATCCTTTACAATTTTGTGAATCTTTAATACAAATGGACATGTTGCATCCACAATCTTTGCCCCACTGTTCTTTATTGATTCATATACTGCCTTTGATACTCCATGAGATCTGATTATAACAGTCGACTTTTCAGGTTCTGGAATCTCAGATATATCATTAACAGCCTTCACGCCCTTGCTCTCAAGTTCATTGACAACCTCAGTATTATGAATTATCGGACCATATGTATATACATTTTCCTTATCCGACTCGGCATATACTGTATCCATTGCACGCTGTACGCCAAAGCAGAAGCCTGCTGACTTTGCAAGTATTACTTCTTTCAATTATCTGCCCGCCTTCTTATCATCTATTATCTTACTTAAAGCAGCTACAACCTGTTCTATATTCATATCTGATGTATCAACAAGCACAGCGTCATCTGCCTGCTTTAAAGGAGATATTGCTCTGTGCATATCTTCATAGTCTCTTTTTTCAATATCCTCTTTGATAGCATCAAAACTGCAGTCTTCGCCTTTTTCCTTAAGTTCATCATATCTTCTCTTAGCTCTCGCATCAGAACTTGCAGTAAGATATATCTTTGCAAATGCATCTGGGAGTACTGTTGTTCCTATATCTCTTCCATCCATGATAACATCTGTTTTCTTTGCAAGTCCTCTCTGAAGTGCAACCAGCTTAGTCCTTACTGCTGCATACTTAGATGTCTTTGATGCCATCTTTCCTGTTTCTTCTGTTCTTAAAAGTGATGTTACATTCTCACCATTAAGAATAACCTGCTGTACACCGTCTTTGTACTCAATACTAATATCAATATTATCTACAGCAGCATTAATTGCTTCCTCATCATCTGGATTAATGTCGTTCTGTGAAAAATATACAGCCATTGCCCTGTACATTGCACCTGTATCAACATACACATATCCTAACTGCTTTGCTAAAAGCTTTGCTATTGTACTTTTTCCTGCTCCTGCAGGTCCATCAATTGCTATTGCACTCATTTTCTCTGCTCCTTTAAATAAATTATTGTATATGGCTTGCTGCAGCGTATGCTGTTGACCATGCTACCTGTAAGTTAAATCCTCCGGTCACTGCATCAACATCTATAACCTCTCCTGCAAAATATATATTCTTAACAAGCTTTGATTCCATTGTCGAAGGATTAATCTCTTTAACATTAACCCCACCCTGTGTAATTATCGCTTCATTAAAGCCTCTCGTAGAAGTTACTGTCATGTCAAAATTCTTAAGAAGTTTCACTAAACGTTGTCTTTCTTCCCTTGTAACCTCATTAACCTTCTTTTCAGGCTTAATCCCCGACTGCATTACAATCACAGGAATAAGCTTCTTAGGAAGCAGCTCATCTAATGAATTCTTAAACGCCTTGTTCTGTTCCTTTGAGAAATCCCTTAATATTCTCTCATCAAGCTGTTCATCAGTAATTGCAGGCTTTAAGTCTATGCTTAATCTTACAGTTCTTTCCTTAACTATTCCCGTGATAACGCTGCTTGCGCTTAATATTACAGGACCACTCACACCAAAATGCGTAAAAAGCATTTCTCCAAAATCAGTAAATACTTTCTTATCTCTATCGTAAAATGTAACCTCTATATTCTTAAGGCTTAGTCCCATAAGAAGTTCTTCCCACTCTTCCCTTACATTAAGAGGCACAAGAGCCGGAAGTATTGGTGTAATGCTGTGTCCCAGACTTTTGGCAAATCTATAACCATCTCCTGTAGAGCCTGTGGATGAATATGAATTACCGCCTGTTGCAATGACACACGCATCACCTTTAATTATCTTCTCTCCGGCTGCATCTTTTATTGTCACTCCTGCAAATTCGCCATTCTCCTCATTCACAGCTACAACCTGTGTATTAAGAAGTACATTTACACCAATTTTTTTCATCTGCCTTGAAAGCGCACCTATAACATCAGACGAGTGGTCTGACTCTGGAAATACCCTGTTGCCTCTCTCAATCTTAAACTTAAGTCCCAGCTCATCAAAAAATCCCATACAGTCATAGTTAGAGAATCCTCTTAAGCTGCTGTACATGAACTTTTTATTGGTAACTATGCTGTTAAATATATCTTCTTCATCCCCGGCATTAGTAAAATTACATCTGCCTTTTCCTGTAATAAAAAGCTTCTTTCCAAGCTTTTCATTCTTTTCAATAAGTGTAACCTTATTATTGTTTCTGGCAGCAGTTATCGCAGCCATCATTCCTGCTGCTCCACCGCCAATTATTATAACATTGCTCATTATCGCTCTCTCTTACTTTTCTTCATCAATAGCTGCATTATCCATGCATTTTTTCAATTCATTAACAACATTCTCATCTAACATATTAATCTCATCATTGCCTGAATACTCAAAATTATCAACAAATGTGTTAATTTTCTCAATATTCTCTACTACCTGTTCACTATTCTTAAGGCATATTGATACTATTAAAGCATTAATAAGGCTCATAGGTGCAACAAGTGAATCAACTATTGACGCCATATCACTTCTCGCAAACAGGTTACATGATGAATACATATTCATTGGTGAGTGTACCGAATCTGTTATTGAAATAACTCTTGCCTGTCTGTTATTAGCAAATTCCATTGCTTTAAGCGTTCGCATTGAATATCTGGGAAAGCTGATACCTATTGCAACATCACCTTCACCTATGTACATCATCTGTTCAAATAATTCGTTAGTATTGCCAGTCTTTACCACCTGTACATTTTTCTTGACCAGCCTAAGATAATACCCAAAGAATTCTGCTAGTGGTTCGCACGACCTCGCTCCAATTATATACACGCTTTCTGCAGCCATTATATCCTCAACAGCCATATCAAAAGATGTTGTATCAAGTGATTTTAATGTATGCTCTATCTTTCTTGCATCCATTGACATAACATTATTCACGACCATATTGGTTGTCATATGTGAATTAAGCACATCAATTTTGTCGAATGAGTGAATTTTTTCTTGCAAAATGTCTTCTAACGCTTTCTGGAACTCCGGGTACCCGGAAAATCCCAATGCAGCTGGAAATCTCACTGCCGTAGACTCACTTACTCCAACAACTTCTCCTAGCTTTGCCGCAGTAAGGAATGCACATTTTTCATAATTAGCCAGAATATACTCTGCTATTCTTTTATGACCCTTGCTAAGTCCTGACATTCTCACTCTTATGAGACTTAATATATCAGTATGTTGCTCTAAATCATTCATTATCTATAAAAAGCTCTTCAAAATATGGCAGTTCTTTTACCCAGTCACAGAAGGTATGCCACTCTGCAAGCTTATGACCCTTTCTAGAATAATATATTCCAACAAGATTCTCATAATTGAGAGTACATGTTCTCATCTGGTTATAACTTTCAGGGAGAAGCTGTATCATACTGTACCATAATGCTTTGTCCTTAGTCTCTACAAACTGTGTTCTGATTTCTTCCAGAAAATCAATATTCTTCTGCATTATTTCAAGTGTGGCATCAGTCATATGGTCTGTACTGAAATCAGACATCTCAAAAGGCTTGCTGTGAATCTTGTGCATTGTACTTGTTGAATTGGCAACTGTTCCAACCTTATATGTATCGTATTCCTTCCACCAGTAAAGTGGTGCTGTTATATCGACTGTAACAAATATCTGTCTTATGAACTTTCTGTGGTCTGAGCCTGCCTTACATAATCTCTTGGCAAGGTCAAGATCATTAGGACCAAAAACAAATTTTCCTTCCTCATCAAAGTAACTGTCCATTCTTGCCCAGCTGTTCAATGGATTTCTTGCACCTCTGATAGCATTATTCATATTCATGACTTCAAATCGTTCTAACTTAATCACAATCGTGCTCCTTTTGCTTAATTATACTGTTTAATTTTACATGCAAAATGAATTTATATCAAGAGAAACATTCTGGATTGCAGGCTTGCTGCCTGCAAAAAAAGACCGCCACATACGCTTTTGCGCACATGACGGTCTGTTATTATTAATTATTAGACTGGATAAGCCTTATTAGCTGTATCTGCCTTTGCAGGATCAACCTTTGTCTGCTGAGCTTCTCTATACTTGAAGAACTCTGTCGCAACCTGTGGAAATAATGCATATGAAAGCACATCCTCATCCTGCTGCTTGTACTGCTGTACAATTGGATCATTCTTGAATTTCTCAAGCTGTGGTTCAATTAAGTCAGCTGGACGGCATGTGATAGGCTTTGTATCACCGATAGCCTTCTTCTGAACCTCTGGATTGAATGGCTTGATTGTCTGACCAAATTCACCAGCAAGAACCTTCTTAGATTCCTTAGTAATCATCTTGTATCTCTCACCCTGTAATACATTAAGAACAGCCTGAGTACCAACAATCTGTGATGAAGGAGTAACAAGAGGTGGTTCACCATAGTCTTTACGTACTCTTGGGATTTCCTCTAATACATCTCTGTACTTATCCTCTGCACCAGCTTCCTTAAGCTGTGATACAAGGTTAGAAAGCATACCACCTGGAACCTGATAAAGTAATGTCTTGATATTAACACCAAGAACCTTAGTATTCATAAGTCCGCTCTTTAATGCTTCCTCACGCATTGGCTGGAAGTAATCAGCTATCTCAGCAAGAAGATTCTGGTCAAGTCCTGTATCATACTGTGTACCCTTAAATGTCTCTACCATAACCTCTGTAGCTGGCTGTGATGTTCCCATTGAGAATGGTGACATAGCTGTATCAATAATATCAGCACCAGCTTCTACTGCCTTTAAGTATGTCATTGAAGCAACACCAGATGTGTAATGTGTATGCATCTGGATAGGAAGAGATGAACCATCCTTTAATGCCTGTACAAGTTCTGTAGCCTTGTATGGAAGTAAAAGTCCAGCCATATCCTTGATACAGATAGAATCTGCACCCATGTCTTCAATTCTCTTAGCTGTCTCTTTCCAGTAATCAAGTGTATAAGCATCACCTAATGTGTAAGAAAGAGCAATCTGAGCATGTCCTTTCTCCTTCTTGGCAGCCTTAACAGCTGTCTCTAAGTTTCTTAAATCATTAAAGCAGTCGAAAATACGGATAATATCAATACCGTTAGCAATTGACTTCTGAACAAAGTACTCAACTACATCATCTGCATAATGATTGTAACCTAATATATTCTGTCCTCTGAAAAGCATCTGAAGCTTAGTATTCTTGAATCCATCTCTAAGCTTACGAAGTCTTTCCCATGGATCTTCCTTAAGGAATCTGAGTGAAGCATCAAATGTAGCTCCTCCCCAGCACTCTACTGAATGATAACCAACCTTATCCATCTTATCTACGATAGGAAGCATCTGCTCTGTTGTCATTCTTGTAGCTATAAGAGACTGATGTGCATCACGCAATACTGTCTCTGTAATCTTTAAAGGTTTTTTAACCTGTTCTGCCATAATATCCTCCTTTTACATAACGCCAAACATGGCCATAAATGTACCGGCTGCAACCGCTGTACCAATAACACCGGCAACATTAGGTCCCATAGCATGCATCAGAAGGAAGTTAGAAGGATCTGCCTCAGAACCAACCTTCTGTGAAACTCTGGCTGCCATAGGAACCGCAGATACACCTGCTGAACCAATAAGCGGATTAACCTTACCATGTGTAACAAGACACATAACCTTACCAAATAACACACCTGCTGCAGTACCAAATGCAAATGCAATAAGTCCTAATGCAACAATCTTTAATGTATCAAAGTTAAGGAATGCTTCTGCACTTGTTGTAGCACCAACTGATGTTCCAAGGATAATAACAACTATGTACATAAGTGCATTAGAAGCTGTCTCTGCAAGCTGTTTAACAACTCCACTTTCCTTGAAAAGGTTACCTAACATAAGCATACCAACAAGTGGTGCTGTTGTAGGAAGAATAAGTACTACTACTACAGTAACTACTATAGGGAAGAGAATCTTCTCAAGCTTAGAAACAGGTCTTAACTGTTCCATCTTAACTTCTCTTTCCTTCTTAGTTGTTAAAAGCTTCATAATTGGTGGCTGGATAATAGGAACCAGTGACATATATGAATATGCTGCTACTGCAATAGGTCCCATATATTTAGTCTGACCAAGCTTACCTGCAAGGAATATTGAAGTAGGACCATCTGCACCACCAATAATTGATATAGCTGCTGCTGCCTTATCCGGGAATCCCATAAGGATAGCCATAAGATATGCTGCAAAGATACCAAACTGTGCTGCTGCACCAAGCAGGAAACTTGCCGGGTTAGCAATCAATGGACCAAAATCAGTCATGGCACCAACACCTAAGAAAATAAGTGATGGTAAAATACTCCATTCATCAAGTAAATAGAAATAATGTAATAAACCACCTACACCGTTGCTTGAATCCTCTATTGCTAACATAATGTCAGGATAAAGGTTTACAAGAAGCATACCAAAAGAAATAGGTACTAAGAGCAGAGGTTCATATCCTTTTTTAATTGCAAGATAAAGGAAAACAAACGCAACCAGAACCATAAGGTAATTACCCCATGTAAGTCCGAAGAATGCACTCTGGTGAACGAGGTTTCCTAAAGTTGTTATAATATAACTCATCTTATACCTCCGTAAGTCACTTTATATCAGTATCATAATTAATTTAATGAAACTAATACCTTACCTGACTCTACAGAATCACCAGCTGCACACTCAACAGTTGCAATTGTGCCATCCTGAGGAGCACAGATTTCATTCTCCATCTTCATAGCTTCAAGGACAACCAATACATCGCCCTTCTTTACAGCAGCACCTGCTGTTGCATTAACCTTAAGAATCTTTCCTGGCATTGGAGCATTAACTTTAACTGCTCCCTGAGCACCTGCTGGTGCTGCTGCCTTAGCTGCAGCCTTTGGAGCTGCTTTAGGAGCGGCTGCCTTAGCTGCTGGAGCTGCACTGCCTGTTCCTTCTTCTACAGTAACATCATATACGTTACCATTAACTGTAATTGTATAGTTCTTCATGATTATTTCCTCCTATTATTAACCTTTCTAATTGAGCGGACAACAAGACCATCCGTAGATGTTCCTTCTGATGCTGCAATTGCTGCAGTAATAACTGCAATAAGTTCAAGATCGTCCTCAACATTTTCTTCTTCATTAGAAACAATCTGTGCTATAGCATTATCAACACCAACAGAAGCTGTGTCTTCTTTCTGTTCTTTCTTTCTGTTCTCATATACGCTTATATACTTGAACAGAGAAATAATGAATGAAATGAATATAAGAACTACAAATACAGTTCCCATACCAATAAGTGTATTCATTCCGGCCTTACCCATCTTCTCACCTGTTGTGTATGATGGATTAATAGCTCCACTTTCAAGTGTGTAATCTGTATTGATTACGAATTCGAATGTACATACTCTCTTTTCGAATTTAAGTTTAACTGAAATAGTACATAATTCACTTGTTTCATCACTGACCTTTACATTAATGTTGTTGACATCAACAGCCTCTTTGAGTTCACCAAGTTCATCTTTAGTGCTGTTCCAGCTATTGTATAATCCTATTGTTTTAACATTCATTCCCTGCTGGTTAACAATATACATCTTACTGTTAACATCATTAAGGGTTCTTCCTGCTTCTGCATCTGCAATAAGAGCATCTGTTCCTGCTTCACCCTGATTGCTGTCAAGGTAAAGAATCATATCCTTTGCCCAGTCCTTGAGATAATTCTCAACATAAGCAACCTCGTTATCTTTAACGGATTCTTTAGCTGTATTATTATCAATCTGTGCATTACCACAAGCTGTCATACTAAATACGCAGGCTAACATGCAGAATAACAATAAGAATCTTTTCAAATTAGTCTTCTTCATATTGTCACCTCTTAATTAAACTGTTCCATGCTTCTTGTCAGGACGAACCTCTCTCTTTGAAAATAACATTTCAAATGCAGCGGCTACATACTGTCTTGTATTCTCAGGGTCAATAACAGCATCAACATATCCTCTTGCTGCTGCTGACTCAACACTTGACTGTAACTTAGCATATTCAGCTGCTTTCTCTGAAACAGTTGCTGCCACATCGGAAGCGGCTGCTATATCATCAGCATACATAATCTTTGCTGCAAGCTGTGAATCCATCATTCCGATAGAAGCTGTTGGCCATGCGTAGACAAGGTCAGCACCTAAAGACTTAGAGTTCATAGAAACATATGCGCTTCCATAAGCCTCACCTGTAATAACATTAACCTTAGGTACATCTGCGTTAGCAAATGCATATGTAAGCTTGGCACTTGCAATTGCAATTCCCTTCTCAGCTGCCACTGTAGCTTCGAATCCCTTAACATTAGTAAGTGTAAGTACAGGAATTTCAAATGCATTACAGAAATTAACAAAATTCTCTGCCTTATAAGCACCCTTAACTGTAAGAACAGGCTCAAACTTCTCAGCCACTTCGCCCTCTTCATCATAAAGAGCTGTTCTGTTAGCTACAGCACCAATAGTAATTCCATCTACCTGAATAAATCCTGTAACCATTTCTTTAGCATATGAAGCCTTAACTTCAACAAATACATTATCATCAGCAATATCTGAAAGAGCTAATGCAGGATCAGCAATCTCTGCTGCCACATCCGGGCATGCTCTGTTAAGATCATCTGTTGTTGCAGAAACTGCAGCATCCTCTTCGTTGTTAGCAGGAAGCATAGACACTAACTGTCTTACACCGTTAGCAATAGTCTCCTCATCTCCTGTAAAATCAACAACTCCTGCTTCTGCCTGGAACTTAGCTGACGCTGTGTCAAGCTTTGATTCATTATTGCCATCTAATGCATTAGGGCTGTTAACAAAAAGCTTTGCCTTGCTATCTTCCATAAATGTAAAATCAGATAATGAAGAAAGAATTGCAAGTCCTCCGCCACAGTTACCATAAACTGCTGTAATCTGTGGAATAACACCTGATGCAATAGACATCTTCTTATAAATTGTACCGAAACCTTCAAGAGCATCTGTTGCTTCCTGAAGTCTTAAACCTGCGCAGTCAATAAGACCTATCACAGGAGCTCCCATCTTCATAGCATAATCATAAAGTGCTGAAATCTTCTTAGCATGCATCTCACCGATAGAACCATTAAGAACAGTTGCATCCTGGCTGTATACATACACAAGATTACCATTAATAACTCCGTATCCTGTAATAACACCATCGGATGGAGCCTTCTTTTCCTGAATGTTAAAATCTGTAGATCTGGCAGTCACACCAGCGCCGATTTCAACAAAGCTGCTATCATCAAGTATTGCTTCAATCCTTGATAATGCCTGTGTTGTATTACTCATTACGAGACCTCCCTTGTTTTTTACGTTGCTAATGCGCAACTCTTTGTTAATTTTATTACAATCTGCCAATAATTACAAGCATTTTTAGTCCTTTGTTTCAAATACAATCACAAGTCCTTTTTTTATATTTATAACCGCCTCATTTTCTTTAATTTCATTACTCTGGCATATGCTTAAGCCCTGATGAAGTATATAATCATCAAGCACATATTTAAACCCTGCCAGACTTATAATTGTTTCTTCAGATAATGGGACAAATGATACATAATCACCATACTGTCCTGTTTTGGACACTTTCACCTCTCCCATCTTATCATTCACAAGATATATTTTATTGTAACTGTCACATATAAAACATGGTACATTACAATCAAGTGCAGCCTTCATATTGCATATATTGGTAAATGTGTGATCCATCCTTGTACCGGTTGCCCCAAGTATATATATAGATGAAGCTCCAGCTTTCAACGCATTTATAATAGCAATATGCGTATCTGTATAATCCTTTTCTTTAGGATAAGTCTTAATGTCTGTACTTTTATACTTGTCAAGTAGTCCATCTTCCACTGAATCATAATCGCCAAGAATCATATCCGGCACAAGCCCAAGCTCATCAATATACTTAAGACCGCTGTCTGCCGCAATTATATATGCTGCATTAATTGTCTTAATAAAACCCTTTGCCCAGTTGATATCAAGGCTTCCCCCTGTCACTATAAGTGTTTTCATATCATTCTCCTTGCTTTAATATACCACTACTGCCTGTTTATACTGTTCGACCCATCTCTGATAAAAAGTGTGCATATCATACTCCATTATCTTTCCGTAATATGGATCTGCAATATACACCTTTCTTTTATCTAAGTTCATCCCTGCAAGAACTATACAATGTTCCTGACCGTTATATTTCACCAGTACATTATCAGCATTGTACCATTTTACCGAACCGATTGTACTGGGCTTCATTGCCACGGTTGCCCATATTATGACAGGATTCCCATCATTAACATATTTCAGAATTTCAGAAAATTTACACTCTGAAATATTAACCGCCTGTGCACCTGCATTACGCGCGCACTCTGTTATTGCCTGTGCATAACACCCAAGTCCATTCTTACTTCTTGGATTACCTATAAACGATTTAAACGGATTTCCTGTACCTGTATCACTCTTATCCAGATATTCATCGCATAATTTAAACCTGTCGACATCATATCCTTCATATTTCAAAGCCATTTCCAAAGCCGTCACTTCGCATCCTGTCGGCAGATCCGGAAACTGGTCAACAAGTGTAATACCTTCTATATAACTGCTTTCAGCTTCTTGTAGTGCAAGAAGATACTCATTCTCATCATATTCAACATTTGTAGATGATGCTATCCAGTCCGTATCATCCGGTTTTCTGTCCGGAAAATAATAATCTATTCCTTTCTCCTCAACTCTTACCCTTCTGGCAACAGGTGCATCAATCTGTGCATCCTCAACAACCACCTGCACTTTACTTTCATTCTCACTGCTGTCCGCTCCCGGTATATAACATGCTGCAGCCATAAAAGCAATCAGTACTGCAAAAATAATCAAATGTATCTTACGCATAATATTTCTTCACCTAAATATAATATTATAAAATTATATATCATTATTGCATTTTTTTCCATATACTGTCCTGTTGTTCTTTCTTTTTTCACAATTATAACTTATAATACAGAAACTGATAATATATAACATAACAAGGAGGTATATCATGCCTGAGAACACAGACAATATTGTTGAGGAAACACCTGAAGATAATTCTCTTCTTACTGGTGGTAACCTGTATGAAAACAATACAGATAAGTATAAGGACAATCTTTCTTCTGCAATAACATTTTTTATATGTGGTGGAATTGGTATCATACTTATGATTTTAAATGATGTAGGAATAATAAAATTCATAACTAAAGATTCATCATCATTTATTTTCATAAATATTGTACTCGGAGTATTATTTATAGGATTTATCGCTATCGGCATATGGTCTTTAAAATATTCCAACAAAATCAAAGCCAAGGCTGAAAAAGAAGACCAGACAGCAAAAGATGTTTTTAGCTGGCTTGATGACAATGTAACAAAGGAAGATATAGAAGATTCATACTCAGAAAACATTCAGGAAGAAATGAAATATTTTAACCGAACAGCTTATGTTAAAGAACAGTTAACTGCACAGTTTGCAGAGCTTTCTGATGAAGAAGCTGAGAATTTTTCTGAACAGTTCGTTGAGAAAATGTTTAATTAATCCTTATAACAACAAAAACCCGCTGTGTGATTAACAGCGGGTTTTATTATACTCTGATTAGTTGTTAGAAAGGAATTCATCAATTCCCTTAGCTCCAGCCTTTCCTGCTCCCATGGCAAGAATAACTGTAGCTGCACCTGTAACAGCATCTCCTCCGGCATATACACCTTCCTTAGATGTCTTACCAGTTTCTTCCTCTGCTACGATACATTTTCTCTTGTTGATGTCAAGTCCCTTAGTTGTTGAAGAGATAAGTGGATTAGGTGAAGTACCAAGTGACATGATAACTGCATCTAATTCCATAACGAACTCTGAACCAGGAATCTCTACAGGCTTTCTTCTTCCTGAAGCATCAGGCTCACCAAGTTCCATCTTAATGCACTTCATTCCTGTAACATTACCCTTGTCATCTGTAAGAATCTCTGTTGGGTTAGTAAGAAGGTCAAATATAATTCCTTCTTCCTTAGCGTGATGTACTTCCTCAGCTCTTGCTGGAAGCTCTTCCTCACTTCTTCTATATACGATATGAGTCTCTGCTCCAAGTCTTAACGCTGTTCTTGCAGCATCCATAGCAACATTACCACCTCCAACGATAGCAACCTTCTTAAATCTTGCTATTGGAGTATCATACTCATCCTTGAAAGCTTTCATAAGATTGCTTCTTGTAAGGTACTCATTAGCTGAGAATACTTCGTTAGCGTTCTCACCTGGGATACCCATGAATCTTGGAAGACCTGCACCAGAACCGATAAATACTGCATCAAAGCCTTCTTCTTCAAGTAACTGGTCAATTGTCATTGACTTGCCAATAACAACATTAGTCTCAATCTTAACGCCTAACTTCTTAACATTCTCAACTTCATGTGCAACTACTGTTGACTTAGGGAGACGGAATTCAGGAATACCATATACTAATACACCACCGGCTTCATGTAAAGCCTCGAATATTGTTACTTCATATCCCATCTTTGCAAGGTCTCCGGCACATGTAAGTCCTGAAGGACCTGAACCGATAACAGCAACTTTCTTGCCTTTCTTCTCTGTTGGCTTTTCTGGCTCAACATTATTCTCTCTTGCCCAGTCAGCTACGAATCTTTCAAGCTTACCAATTGATACTGATTCACCCTTGATTCCTCTGATACACTGACCTTCACACTGTGTCTCCTGTGGACATACACGGCCACATACAGCAGGAAGCGCACTTGACTTACCAATAATCTTATATGCTTCCTCAATATTTCCTTCTTTTACCTGATGAACAAATGCTGGAATATCAATTGATACAGGACAACCCTGAACGCATCTTGCATTCTTACAGTTAAGGCATCTTGTTGCCTCTTCCATAGCTTCTTCCTTGTTATATCCAAGACATACTTCATCAAAATTCTTATTTCTTACGTCAGGAGCCTGCTCTCTGACTGGCACTTTCTTCATTACGTCCATTTTGAAATCCTTCCTTTCTAATTACACTGTCCACAACCGCCGTGATGTGTATCACCTTCCTGAAGCTTAAGCATTGCTCTTCCTTCTTCAGTTCTGTACATAGCACTTCTCTTCATAGCCTGGTCAAAGTCTACAAGATGACCATCAAACTCTGGTCCGTCAACACATGCAAACTTAATCTCATCGCCAACCTTAAGACGGCATGCACCACACATACCGGTTCCATCAACCATAATTGGGTTCATGCTGACAATTGTAGGAATTCCAAGTTCCTTAGTAAGAAGACAGACGAATTTCATCATAATCATAGGTCCGATTGCTACACATAAATCATAATGCTTTCCTTCTGCAACAAGGTCTTTAAGTACATCTGTACCCATACCCTTTCTTACATAGCTTCCATCATCTGTTGTTATGTAAAGATTACCAGCTACTGCCTTCATCTCTTCTTCTAAGATTATAAGTTCCTTATTCTTAGCACCAACGATAACATCAACATCTACACCATGCTCATGCATCCATTTAACCTGTGGATATACAGGTGCTGTTCCAAGACCTCCTGCGATAAATACAATATTCATCTTCTTGAGTTCTTCAATATCCTTGCTTATAAGTTCTGATGGACATCCAAGAGGTCCAACAAAATCTTCAAATGCATCTCCTGCCTTAAGATGTGACATCTTCTCAGTAGATGCTCCAACTATCTGAACAACTATTGTTATAGTTCCTGCTTCTCTGTCATAATCACAAATAGTAAGTGGAATTCTTTCGCCCAAATCATCCATCTTTACAATAACGAACTGGCCAGGTTCACAATGTTTAGCAACTCTAGGAGCTTCAACATCCATAAGGAAGATCTTCTCTGCTAACTTCTCAGCCTTAAGAATTTTATACATTACAATTCTCCTTTCAAAAAGTAATATTATGAAGTGCATTACGCACTATCAACCTTTAGTATTCCTTAGCAGAATAACTGCCTTCCGAACCAGTAACAGTATACACCTTACCGCTTGATGTATCAACGCCATATAAACCGGCAGTTGATGTGTTACCATTCTTTATTACATCATATCTTATAATATACATTTCAATGTCATTAACCTTAGTCTTTGAAATATATACAAAATTAACGCTTGAACCGTCTGCTGCCACAGTGTCTGACTTAAGCACCTTCTTTGATACAAGAACACTCTTAAGCTGGCTTTCAGCCTGATTATATGTGTATGTGCTCTTCGCTGTTACGTTATAATTTCTTTTGACAACTGTACTGCTCTGTCCGTGTTCATTAATTATAACAAATGAAACAACAGTATTTCCATCAGGCATATCAAATTCTCCTGTATATTCAGTAGACGATGATGTAGGAATTGTTCCATCAGTTGTATAATATGCCTTACATTTATCTGGTATATTGTTAATTGTAACTTTCTCTCCGCTTGAATATTTTCCTGACGCAGGACTTACATCAGGTGCAGATGGTACACCATACTCTATAACATATTCTAATTCTGTTATATCACTCGAAACACCTATTGAATCTATTGCCACTGCCTTAATCTTGGTAGTGCCATTTTGTATCTCTATGGCTGATCCGTCATACAAAGTACTCTTCTTGGTAGGCTCTGAACCATCCGTTGTATAATAAACAAACGCACCTGTATCAAATGTGAATTTAAGTTCTATATTATCATCATAAGATCCAGCTTCTTTAGATGGAACAGGCTTGTTGACAACATATGACTTTACAGCATCACTGCATTCACCATCTTCATATTTTCTGATAAGCTTAGTTAAATTCTCACCATCTTCTTTCTTATAGTAAATCTGTGCTAATGACTTTACCGCATCTTCATAATTTTCATCGTAAGAAAGAATATCTTTTAAAATACTTATTGCCTCATCTTCATTTCCTGAGTTCTCATAGCATTTGAAAAGAGTGTATTTAAGTTCAAGATTCTTTTTGCCTTTAGTATCTTTAGCAGCTTTATCCAGCATATCTGCCGCGTCTCCGTAATTTCCTTCTTCATAAAGCTTCATGCCCTGACTGTAATAATAATCATATGTCTGCTTTTTCTTTTTAGAAGACGAACTTACAACTATTGCTATAATTATAGCAATAATCACAACTGCTCCAATTGATGCGCCTATTATAATTTTTGTCTTCTTAGGCATTTTGTTCTTTGCCGGAGTACTATTATTTGTTTTATTTATCTTATTTCTTTCATTGTCTGAATCAGTTGTTTCCTCATCAGCTTCATCAAAATCGTCATCATCTATCAGATCATCATCTGTTAAATCATCTGCTTCCAGCTGATTTCTTAAAAGTTCCTTTGTAATTATCGGAACAACCTGTGTCTTTCCATATTCTATATCATTAACCTTCTGACTTGTATTAACGGAATTATTCTGACTACCTACAAGGGCTTTTGCCACTGTAGTCTCTTCTTCTACCATTTGCTGTAACGATTTAGCAATCTCATCTTCAATACTTGTGTCTTTATTAAAATCGTCTGACATGCATAAACCTCCATATAAGTAACTAACATTTTCATATTAGCATATTAAGACATTTTAATCAATAAAATAGATTTTTATGATTTTTATTTTCATTTAACTAAATGTACACATTTTGCTCACATTTAATGTGTATATTATATATCAGATAGCAAAGAGAATTCTTTCTATCTCCCCCTCATATTTTAAAAAGGAGATGTTTGACCGCATCTCCTTTTTTCATGTCTTTATTTAATTATCTGATGCTAGTTACTCTTACAACACAGCTAAGTGTTTTATCATTTACCACCGCTGTTATTGTTGCTGTTCCCGCTTTTCTTCCTATAACTTCTCCTGATGAAGAAACTGTACACACTCTAGGATTACTGCTTCTCCATGTTATTTTGCTTGTTGTTCCTATGACATCAAGTGTATATTTGTCATACTGCTCAAGAGTAATGCTAGATCTGCTTATAGCAAGCGAATGAACTGTACATGTTGATTCAACACCTGCACCATCACTTATAACATATACATCAGCTGTTCCCGGACCAACAGTTGTAATAACGCCGTTATCATCTACAGTAACTATACCTGTATCTGATGAATACCACTTATAAGAATCTGTATTAACAGCAGGTCTTACTATTACTGATAATTTTCTTGATCTGCCTGTAAGCATATATATATCCTTAGAATTAATTTTTAAAGAAGTTATATTAACTACAGGAGTAACATAAACCCAGCAGATTCCCTTTATATTATTACCATCCTGTGACGTTGCTGTTATCTTAACCTTTCCTGTACTTAATGCAAATATCTCGCCATCCTCATCAACTGTAGCAATTGATTCATTAGATGATGTCCATGTAACATCTTTTATTGTTGCATTTTCCGGATAAACATTTGCTGTAACCTTCTGTGAATCTCCAACAAGCAGTCTGACTGTACTTGGTACAATCTCAATTCTGGTTACAGGATTAACAACTCTGACAATACATGATGCTGTAACTCCGCTTCCATCTGCTGCAGTTGCTGTTATAACTGCGTTTCCGACAGATTCAGCGCTCAGATTACCGTTGGCATCAACATAACATATACTGTTATCAGAAGATGACCATATAACATTTCTATTAGTTGCTGTAGTGGTTCCAACTGTTGCAATAAGTCTTCCAGTTGCACCTACATTCATAAACTTGTCTGTTTCACTAAGTGTAATACTTGAAACATATTCTTTTACGACTATTGTACAAGCCGCTGTTAAGTGGCACTCTTCTGTGGTTACCTCAATTACACAGTTACCACCCTTCAATGCAGTTACAACACCATATTCATCTACTGTTGCAACTGATGTATCACTTGAAAAATATGTTACATTCTTATTCTCAGCATCTATAGGCTCTATAGATGGAATAATCGCATATTTGGCACCAACCCATAATTCCTGATAATCTGAATTAAGCTTGATACCCGTAACTGGCTGTGTAACAGTAACAACACAATATGCCGTAAGTCCCGTATCTACATTAGTACATATTATAGATGTTGTACCCGCTCCTGTAGCAGTTACCTTACCATCACTTTCTACTGTACACACATCTGTATCACGGCTTTCCCATGATACTATCTTATTATCAGCATTTTCCGGAAGGCATGTTGCGTTAAGCCAGAATACCTGTCCCTTTCTTACTGTAATATCAGTTGTATTAAGAACGATAGATGTAACAGGCTGCTTAACATATATATTACACATTGCAGTTACACCACCATCCAAGGACTTACAGAGAATTGTTGCACTACCTGTTCCTACTGCTTCTACAAGTCCATTAGAATCAACTATACAAACATTTGTATTAGATGATTCCCAGCTTACTGTTCTGTTAGTTGCTGTAAGAGGAAGTACCTCTGCTGTTATTCTTAATCTGTCACCCTTTGACATTATCTCATCTGTATAATCAAGCTTAATTGTCTCAACAGGAATACTTATAATAAAGTTACATGTTGCAAGAAAAGCTCCGTCCTCTGTTTTGCAGACAATTGTACAATATCCAGGTGCAACATATGTTACAAGTCCGTTTTCATCAACCTTGCAGACAGATTCATTAGATGATGACCATGTAACATTTCTGTTAACACCATTACCGGCAGGTAATACTGTAGCAACAAGCTGATACTGTCCGATTGCCATTGCTGATTCTACAGTTGTTGCATTAAGAACAATTCCTGTAACCGGCTCTCTTACATAAACATCACATGTAGCCACTTTAAGACCATCTTCTGTTATCACTGTGATTGTAGCATTACCACCAGAAACGCCCTTAATTGTTGCTGTAAAACTGTCTCCTTCTACTGTTGCAACACTTATATCTGAAGATGACCATAATACATTTGCATTAGTAGGTCCTGATGGATTAAACAATAACTGGACTGTTCCTGTACTTCCTCTGTCAATTGTAAGTGACGATGGATTAATAGTCACTTCTCCTACAGGAGTTGTTACATATATAACACATGTTTCCGATTTAATAACACCGTTAATATTCTGCGATACCTTAAGATGAACTATACCGGCAGCTACTCCTTTAACTGTAAATATTCTTCCATCATCAGACTGTGATACTTCAATTAAATCATATGTAGGAACAACTCCAGCTGCATCAGGCTGATTAGTAACTGTATATGTTATCTGTTCCTTTGTTGGATTATTAGTCACCAGTGCTGTTATATCAATAGTACTTCCTATATTAACAGATGTAGAAACTGTACTTAATCCAAATCCATCAATTACTGTTATTTTATAAACAAGCTGATAAGGAAGTCCATAAACTGTATATAATTCATCCTGCACTCTTGTTGCATATATAGTTGCTGTTCCTGCTCCAACAGCCTTAACAAGACCTGTTGATGAATCCACCTGAAGAACTGTATTATCAGATGTTGACCATGTAACTTCTGACGCAATGGCAGATGTTGATAACTGTAACTGGTCTCCAACATTCATGTTGCTTACTTCATTTCCCATTTTCTTAAATGGAACTACAATATTCACTGCATCTTTAGTGAACCATGACTCATTACCACCCACATCTAATGTTGTAAGTCCTGCACTTACAGTAGTCACCCCTGCATGAACACCACATACTGTACCAGCAGCTACTGTTGCAATATTGGTATCTGCTGTTCTGTATACAACATTTGATTTTTCAGGATATACAACATTTGATGGTAGTTCTTCATATGAAAATGTTTCATAATCTTTATCAGATAAAACCATGTATTTAGCTGAAGGATTACTCTGTAAATGTGTTATAAAATGTCCCTGTGCATTAGTAATATTTTCTTTAAACTTAACTTCAGATCTTACTGTAAATGTATATGTAAGTGCATTAATTCCACTTCCATCTGCTGTTCTTGCCGTAATAGTTGTTGAACCGCCTCCTATCACTTTAAGAACAACCTTTGATGAATCGCGGTAATACATTTCAACAACACCATCAGATTTAACCTCTCCACTTGAATCATTAGATGTTTCAATAAAAAGCTTATTACTCTCACATGTATTTGCTGTGATTGTAATAAGATCTCCCTCTTTCATCAAGTCAGCTTCCTGAAGTGTCTGGTTTTCTCTTTTCCTTTCAACATTAACATTAATAGGAACATACACTGCTGCTGTTGATGTTGCAAGAACATTATCATATACAACCGCACCTGTATCTGAGAACTTCTTGGAATGATATGCAGCCGTTATTGTAGCTGCACCAGCCCTGTTACCATATACTGTAGGATTAGTTGTACCAGATACACTCTGTAAATATGCATCTCCTCCTGAACTTGGATTTACAAACTTTACCACATCATAATCTTCATCAGATATTGACCACTCAAGTCGTACAGGACTTGCAATACCATTATTTGATGGATTACTGGCATCATAATACTCATCATCTGTACCAGAAAGATTAGCATGGATTACTGTTGATGTTGATCCCTGTGCAACACTTGACTGTGCCGGAGTAAGGCTCAGTGAAACACTCGAATCTGCATTAGCAAATATAAGTACACCTCCACATGCAACTCCTGCTATAAGTACCGCTATAGCAATCTTCCATTGTAATTTCAGACGCATTGTAATCCGCTTCATTTTCCTTATATTCTTCATATATATCCCTCACTTTTATTATTTCATCAAAATAAAATTATCTTTGTAAATGTACAAACTAATATCTATTATATTATATCGAAACATTCTTTATAAATTTTACAACCAGTAGTGGATTTTTTCAATACAATATACAATATTTTCTATTTATTTTTATGAAACATACAAATTGTACACCTGGGTTTTATCCTTATTCAATTAAATAATTTCTCAATTTCAGTTGCATTTTTAAATTTTTTGCTTGACAGATTTATTTTTTATGTGTATTATATCACTTGTGTTCGCGAGAAATTCCGTTCGATGAACATTATATATGCGCGAGTGGCTCAGTGGTGGAGCACCTCCTTGCCAAGGAGGGGGTCGCGGGTTCGATCCCCGTCTCGCGCTCTTTTATTTTGTAAGGAAGTCAGTATTTATCTGGCTTCCTTTTTGCTTGTCCTTAATTTTCTTTGAAGACAAACCTTTTTGTCTCCTCTTTCTGTGCCCTCACAGATTAGCTGTCCTTGCAGCAAATTGCCTTTAATCCACCTTCTTTAATCTTTAATTGCTCCTGACTCCTCATCAAACTGGAATCCGCTCTTCTTAAAGTTGGCAAATATCGCTTTATATACTTAGTTGCAATAGCAATATTCAATTCAATTATAAAAATTACCATATTCTTTTGTCAAATAAAGTTACAATTTATCATATTCCTTTCAAAACATATAAAAGTTTAGGCGAAAATGATGGAATTAATCGGATTATTATGGTAAACTATTGTAGCAATAAAATATTTTGGAGGTATCTAAAAAATGAAATTAAATTTAAGACCAGCTGAAGAGTGCACATTTGACGCTGTATCATTAGGTGAAGTTATGCTTCGTCTTGATCCAGGTGAAGGAAGAATCCGTACAGCAAGAAGCTTTAGAGCATGGGAAGGCGGCGGAGAATACAACGTTATCCGTGGACTTCACAAGTGTTTCGGTATGAACACTGCTGTTATCACAGCTTTTGCTGATAACGAAGTAGGTCTTCTTATGAAGGATTTCATCGAGCAGGGTGGTGTTTCAACTGACCTTATCTGCTGGAAGAAGACAGATGGTATCGGACGTCTTTGCAGAAACGGTCTCAACTTCACAGAAAGAGGATTTGGTATCCGTGGTGCTAAGGGTTGCTCTGATAGAGCTAACACAGCTATTTCACAGGCTACTCCAGAAGATTTCGATTTTGATTACATCTTCAAGAACAAGAGCGATGGTGGTTTAGGTGTTCGTTGGTTACATACAGGCGGTATCTACGCTGCTCTTTCTGAGCAGGCTTGCGAGACTGTTATTGCAGCTTGTAAGGCAGCTAAGAAGTACGGTACAATCGTATCTTACGATCTTAACTACAGACCATCTATGTGGGAAGCTATCGGCGGTTTAGCTAAGGCTCAGGAAGTTAATAAGGAAGTTGCTAAGTATGTTGACGTTATGATTGGTAACGAAGAAGACTTCACAGCTTGCCTTGGTTTCGAAATCGAAGGTAACGATGAGAACCTTAAGACTCTTAACCTTGATGGTTATAAGAAGATGATCAACGAAGCTGCTGCTACATACCCTAACTTCAAGGCTGTTGCTACAACACTTCGTCAGGTTAAGACAGCTACAGTTAATGACTGGTCAGCAATCTGCTGGGCTGATGGAGAAATCTACAAGGCTGCTCAGTATGATGGACTTGAGATTATGGATAGAGTTGGTGGCGGAGATTCATTCGCTTCAGGTCTTGTATATGGTCTTATGACATTCGAGGATGCTGAGAAGGCTGTTAACTACGGTGCAGCTCATGGTGCATTAGCTATGACAACTCCTGGTGATACAACAATGGCTTCTCTTAAGGAAGTTGAAGGTATCGTTGGTGGTGCTGGTGCCAGAGTTCAGAGATAATCTGATTCATTAATTTAAGATTCATCCAAGATGGGCGGTGCCATACAGCACCGCCCTTTTTCTTTTGTACATTTGCAATAAAAACAGACAGCATTGAAATTTCAATTTCAGAATTCCAATACTGCCTGTTTTTATTTAATTATTTTCATTTGCCACAGATATATCAGTCACTCCAAACAGGCATTCTGCAATATTTTGTTCCATCAAACAGAAAATTATATTCGCTTCCATCCGGATAACCTACTATCCACTGCTGCAGTTTTGCTGTAATCTTCCCATCAGTATTTGGATAGCGAATTGTAATACTTCTATATCCATTTATGGCCTGTTTAAACTCAGGTGTACTCGTTATGCTTCGGTATAAATCATCGCTATCTTCATAATGCCAGTAACTTTCCTGAAGATTTAATGTTCCATCTTCTCTGTATACAATATTATTTTCAAATTCTTCTGGAACATAACCGCCCACTCTGCCATGATTCATAAATCCCTGTTTAGTAAAGTAGAAATTATTTCCATCATATTCAAATCTATAGAAATAATCCATTTTCTCATAATAGATAAAGTACCATATATCTTTTGGATTGCCTGGGTAAACATCCCTGTAATTTGCAAAAGTTAATGACCACTTGCTGACAGGAATAGCTAATTGGGCTGCTTTATTTAACAATTGTGAAAACTCCGGACTTGTACTTATTGCATCACGAAACTCATGAAAGCCTTTATAATTTTCCCAATAACTTTCTCTTATGTTAAGCGAACCGTCATCATTATACACTATATGGTTCTGTGTTGTTTCCTTGTTGCTGGAATTATTGTTATTATAGTAATTATTATTTGCAGCTTCTGAAACATATGTATCATTATCATCATTGTTTACACTGTTACCGCCTGCATCTTCATTCTGATTATTATCAGTCTCCAATTCAGCGGTATCAGATTCATCCGACATTTCTGATGTTTCTGACATTTCTGTAAAATTCGTTTCTTCAGATGAAGCATTTTCATCCGGCAATGTTTCGGTAATTTTCTTATTATCAGATATTGCCGCAACGCTCTGGCTCGGGCTATTGCTCACCACATCTTTATCATTATGTCTATCCTTATTAATCAGGGTATTATTTACAACTATTGCTATAACAACTACTATAATAATTATAAATGCACTTATGACACTAACACAAACTTTTTTGTTCTTAAGCATTAGTTCTTTTTACCTCTCTGCATATAACAGCTCCAGCCAGTATCATTATAATACATGACGCATATACATATACTTTATATCCATCAGAAGTCTGAGGTGTTTCTACAGTCTCTGCTGAAGAAACCTCTGTATCTTCAACAGGTGATGTAACTTCTGTATCTTTGAGTGCAGGAGCTTCTTTAGTTATGACATACTCTGAGCAATGATCCTGCTTTACTGTCATATAACCTTCTTCATCTACCACAACTGCCTGTGTTCCTGCAAATGTACCATCATCATTCATAAGCGAGTAATAAAGTGTAGTTCCTGCATAATTTGTTCCAACTGGTATGCGGATACTTGCTGTTGCTGGCAGCTGTCCTGAATAATTAAACTTCACCTGTGCCACAAAATTATCTTTTGTTACATATGATGGCATTGTATCTGCATAAGTCTCATTAATTATTGTTGAGAAATCATACTCATTCTTTCCTTCAACACTCTTCATTGTTCCCTTTGCAAATGTAAATGTAACATTATTATTAGATTTAATTACAACATCCTTAGTCTCATTTTCCTTTAAGATGCTTGCAAACATTTCACTATCAACCACCTGTGTGTCCTTGTCTGCTGCATCAAATGTATATGTATTATCTGTCACATCATCAGACTTCTCATCTGAAGCTTTGGTTAAATGAAGAACTGTCTTGTCTGTCATATAGTCAGGCATCATAATTGCACCGACATAACATTCTTTATCCTCTGAATCCTTATATTTAATGGTTACTTTAAGAAAATCAATATCAACTGTCTCTTTTTCTGTATAACTCGACTCTTTTAAACTCTCAGTCTGAAATTTCCCATCTGGACTTTTACTATTATATGCACCAGAAAAAGTCATTTTATCAAATACATATATGCCTTTTTTATCCCCTGTTTTTTCCCATTTAATTAACATATTTTGTGGATCAAATCCCATTTTTGAAAGCATAAATACATTCCGTTCTCCGCGTGCACTTCTTCCCTTCATACTGAAAACAAGCTTACCAGACTCGTCTCTGCTTAATTGATAAGCATCAACATAAACATTAAGAATATCATCAATCGAATATGCCGACTTATCTGCATCAATCCTAACTGTGGTATCCTCATGAAAAATATTCATCTGTCGGCTGTCATCATCATCAAAATATCCAAAATACTCTTTAAACGCAGCCGAATCTTCCTTATCCATAACATATTTGACACCATTTTTATTCATGGTATCGTCATCTTCAAAATAATAAGCTGGCTTATCTGTCACCTCTGCTGCATTAACGCTTAATCCCCCAGTTACACCACTAAACAATGTTGTTGCAACTATTGCTGTCGCTGCAATTGCTTCTATGCAGCCCGTCAATTTCTTAATCAACCTCATATTTTTTCTCCTTTAAATGTAATTTAAGAATTTCATGTTTAATGAATTCCCTTTTTATTCTACCCCCCCCCCCGATATTTTTTTGTCAAGTGCCACATTGCAAAAAAGATTTGTAAAAAAGATTTACAAAAAAGCCTGCCAAAAGCATCTTTATGATACATTTGGCAGGCTTTTATAAACCTGAAATTATTAAAATTCTTCTATAAAACTATAACCGAAATCTTAGAAAAATATCATTATAGTGAGCAATTATAATGTTACACCCTGCTTAAAGATTGCAAGATCATGGAATCCTGCTATCTCAGCCTTAACCTTCTTGCCAGAAGCAACATCTAATACAAGCTGGAAAAGTTCCTTAGCTGCATCTTCAAGTGGAAGATCATCTGTAACAATTCTTCCTGCATTGAAGTCAATCCAGTTACCCTTATTTCCTGCAAGTCTTGAATTAGTTGCAATCTTAACTGTAGGAACCGGTGATGCAAATGGTGTTCCACGTCCAGTTGTGAAAAGAACCATCTGTGCGCCTGAAGCTGCACAAGCTGTTGCAGCAACAAGGTCATTACCAGGTGCGCTGAGAAGATTAAGTCCCTTAGTATTAACTGGCTCTGCATATGCAAGAACACCCTTTACTAATGAGCTTCCTGACTTCTGTGTACAACCTAAAGACTTATCCTCAAGAGTTGTGATACCGCCATCCTTGTTTCCTGGAGATGGATTCTCATAAATCTCCTGACCATTCTTAATGAAGTATTCCTTAAAGTCATTGATAAGATGAACTGTCTTCTCGAAGAGTTCCTTGTTAGCACATCTGTTCATAAGAATTGTCTCAGCACCGAACATCTCTGGAACTTCTGTAAGGATAGTTGTACCACCCTTAGATACAAGCATATCTGAGAAAAGACCAACTGTTGGGTTAGCTGTGATACCTGATAATCCATCAGAACCACCACACTTCATACCAATGATAAGTTCCTTGGCATTAACCTTTTCACGCTTAAATGTAGCAGCATAAGCCATAAGCTCATTCATAAGCTTCTCAGCTTCTTCCTGCTCATTCTCAACATCCTGAACCTGAAGGAACTTAACTCTGTCTGGATTAACCTCTCCGATATAATCCTTAAGAACTTCAATACGGCTGTTCTCACATCCAAGACCAAGTACAAGAACTGCACCTGCATTAGGATGATTAATTAAATCAGCAAGAATCTTTCTTGTATTCTCCTGATCTTCTGTTGTCTGTGAACATCCATATGGATGAGTAAATGCAACTACTTCATCTACTCCTTCTGGCTTGTTAGCTCTTGCTGTTGCTTCAATTGCTCTTGCAATTGAGTTAACGCATCCAACTGTAGGAACAATCCATACTTCGTTACGGACACCAACCTTGCCGTTCTCTCTCATATATCCATCGAAATAAGCTGGCTCAGTAGGCTCAACATCCTTATGTCCCTCTGGTTCATAAGTATATTCAAGTAATTCGCCAAGACCAGTCTTTAAGTTATGAGTATGAACCCATGCTCCAACCGGAATATCAGCCTGTGCAAATCCGATTCTGAAACCATATTTGATAACCGGATCACCATTCTTGATAGCCTTAATTACAAACTTGTGTCCCTGTGGAATATCTTCTACAGTTGTCACATCAATTCCTGCAACATTAAGAGTTGTGCCTTTAGCAATAGGCTTTAATGCTACAGCAACATTATCATCTTTATTAATCTTAATAAAATCCTGCATATATTCTCCTTGTAATTCTAATTATTATATTAAATAAGAGCGGATGAATATAAAAACATCCGCTCTGTAATCACTCAAAGGGCCTGTTAATTAGTCGTCAAGAGCTAAATCATTAACAACTGCTCTCATACCTCTTTCTCTGATATCTGTGATGTACTCAGTAATAACTTCTTCAAGGTTAAGAACCTTAGAAAGATCCTCGCCACCGAAGAACTTAGTATTGCTTAAGTAAGCATGTGTGAATTCCTTAGCAGACTTTCCTGAATTATCTCTGAAGAAATCAAGAACAGCCTTGTCATCTGTGATGTTGTACTCTTCACCGTTTCTGTTACCCTTTAATACAATACCGCCGTTGAACTCAGCTTCTGTCTGTGATGTATAGAAGCTCATAAGTGCTGCGATAGAGAATGTAAGGTACTTAGGAAGCTTGTTAAACTTCTTAACATATCCCAAGAATGAAGGTAAACATCTAGCTTCCCACTTAGATACTGAGTTAAGTGAAATGCTTAATAATCTATGATCTACGAATGGGTTAAGGAATCTGTCGATAACAGCCTTAGCGAACTCTTCGCAATCTTCCTTAGAAAGTGAAAGTGTAGGAATAACTTCGTTGTAAAGTGTCTCTTCCATGTACTTTCTGATTACAGGATCCTTCATAGAATTCTCTACATTATCGTTACCGGCAAGGAATGAAGCTAATACAAATGATGTATGAGATCCGTTAAGGATTCTAACCTTTCTTTCCTTGTATGGATGATGATCCTTAGTAAATACTACATTAAGTCCAGCTTCCTTGAATGGAAGTTCCTTCTCAAGCTGCTCAAGTGGAAGGTTAGAATCACTCTCTACAACCCAGAGACCGAATACTTCAGCTCTGTCGATAAGCTGATCCTCATATCCCCATTCCTCGCAAAGCTTAGCTGCGTCTTCTCTTGGATATCCTGGAACAATTCTATCTACGAGTGTTGGGCAGAATGAGCAGTAATTGTTAACCCAATCCTTGAATCCATCTTCAAGTCCCCAAAGCTCGATAAACTTCATGATGCACTTCTTTAATTCAATACCATTATCAGCGATAAGCTCACATGGAAGTAAGATAAGTCCCTTATCAGCTGCTCCGTTGAACTTCTGATATCTCTTGTAAAGGAGCTGTGTAAGCTTTCCTGGGTATGTCTTAGGAGGACGTGCATTAGGATCGTTATCTGTCTCGTCAAATACGATACCAGCCTCTGTTGTATTAGAAACGATGAATCTAAGAGTCTCACTTGTACCATACTCAATGTACTTGTCATAATCTTCGATAGCTGCAACTGCATCTACTACTGATGTAATCTGACGTGTGATCTCCTTAGGCTCTCCATCAACAAAACCTCTTAACTGAAGTGTGTACTGGCATTCCTGATCATGGAATCTCTCAAGTGTACCGAACTCGATAGGCTTAACGATAACAACACCACCGTTGAAATCTGTCTTCTCATTAGTTACATCGAAGATATAATCAACGAATGCTCTAAGGAAGTTACCCTCACCGAACTGCATAACCTTAACAGGTCTGTCAACTGCATGTGTAATACTCTTGTTTAATCTCTGCATCTTAAATCTCCTTTTTTCATTGGGAATAATCCGTTTTACGATAACGGTCCCTAATTATTAACCAGTAAATGGTATGTAAATAAGTGCATGTAAGCGCTTTCATAAATAAAATATACTTAAAAATGCTGTAAGTCAATACATTTTTCTGCTTTTTAAAAAATTCTTACATTACACTTGTTTTTATAATAATACCATTGTATAATTCATTTATCAATATGTAAGCGCTTACATTTATTCATTTTTTATCAATTTCTGATAGGCGCTGCATTTACATTCGTCAAGAGATGAGGTCGCACATGAATATTAATATATATGATGTTTCTAAAAAAGCTGGTGTGTCCATAGCAACTGTCTCAAGAGTCCTTAACGGCAACGCCAAAGTTTCCGAAAAGACAAGGGACAAGGTTATTAATGCAATGAAAGAATTAGACTACACTCCTAATGTATTTGCAAGAGGATTAGGTCTTAATACTATGAAGACAATTGGCATTATGTGCATAGATTCATCTGATATATACCTTGCCAATGCTGTTTATTACCTTGAACAGGAGCTTCGCAAATATAACTACGACTCTATTCTTTGCTGCACAGGTAAAGATTATAACAATAAGAAGAATTATCTTGAGCTTCTTTTGAGTAAAAGAGTTGACGGAATTATTCTTGCCGGTTCACAGTTTGTAGAAAATACCAACGAGCATAACAATGGCTACATTATTAATGCAGCTAAAGATGTTCCTATAGTGCTGGTCAACGGCTATCTGGATGCTGACAACATTTATTCTGTTATGTGCAATGATGAAGAAGCTGTATACAATGCGACAAAACTCTTGATAAATAATTCACATCGTAATATAGTTTACTTATATACAAGTACTTCATACAGTGGCATGAATAAGTACCGCGGCTATCTTAAAGCAATTAATGAAGCCGGTATTACTCTCCCGGATGAATTCCATCATCTGTGTGGCAAGAACATATCTCATGCCAGGGATTATCTTACATATCTGTATGATAAAGGAATGAAGTTTGATGCCGTTATGACATCTGATGACTCTATCGCTGCCGGTGCTGTCAAGTTTGCACATACCCACGGAATCAGAATTCCTGAGGATTTAGAGGTTATTGGATACAATAACTCTGTTCTTTCATTATGTACAGAACCTGAGCTTACCTCTGTTGACAGCAAGGTTGAGGAATTATCCTCATGCGCGGTAAGCGTGCTTATGAAGGTTTTATCCGGTGAAGATGCTGATAATCACAGTATCATCGCCGCTGATATAATAAAACGCAACACAACAATATTTTAATTCACAGGAGGATTATGAATCATGAAACAGTTCATGGACAAAGACTTTTTACTTTCAACTCCAACAGCTCAGCATTTATTCCACGATTATGCAGCTAAGATGCCAATTCTTGACTATCACTGCCATATCAACCCTAAGGAAATCGCTGAAGACAGAAAGTTCGAGAACATCACACAGGTATGGCTTGGTGGCGATCATTACAAGTGGCGTCAGATGAGAACTAACGGTGTTGATGAGAAGTACATCACAGGTGATGCTTCTGACCGCGAGAAGTTCCAGAAATGGGCTGAGACTCTTGAGATGGCTATCGGTAACCCACTTTATCACTGGAGCCACCTTGAACTTCAGAGATACTTCGGATACAACGGTATTCTCAACGGCGATACAGCTGAGGAAGTATGGAATCTCTGTAATGCAAAGCTTCAGGAAGATTCTATGTCAGTTCGTAACCTTATCAAGCAGTCAAATGTTACATTAGTTTGTACAACAGATGATCCTGTTGACTCACTTGAGTGGCATCAGGTTCTTAAGGATGATAAGACATTTGACGTACAGGTACTTCCTGCATGGAGACCTGACAAGGCTATGAACATCGAAAAGCCAGAATATCTTGATTACCTTGAGACATTATCTAATGTAAGCGGAATTAAAGTTAATTCATTCGCTTCATTAATAGATGCTCTTAGAAACCGTATGGATTTCTTTGCTTCTATGGGATGCTCAGTATCAGATCACGCTCTTGAGTATGTAATGTACAAGCCATATACAGAAGAAGAAATCGAAGCAATCTTCGCTAAGAGATTCTCTGGTTCTGCTATCACAACAGAAGAGATGAACAAGTTCAAGACAGCATTCATGGTATCTGTAGGTAAAGAATACAATAAGCGAAACTGGGTAATGCAGTTACACTATGGTACAATCCGTGATAACAACAGATTCCGTTATGACCAGTTAGGTCCAGATACTGGATTTGACTGCATCAACACATATGACTGCTCTGCTGAGATGGCTCAGTTCCTTAACGCACTTAATGCTACAGATGAGCTTCCTAAGACAATCATTTACTCACTTAACCCTTCAGTTAACGCTGCTATCGGAACAGTTATCGGATGCTTCCAGGATTCTAAGGCTGTTGGCAAGATTCAGCAGGGTTCAGCTTGGTGGTTCAACGATCATAAGGTTGGTATGACTAACCAGATGACAAGCCTTGCTAACTTAAGTCTTCTTGGTAACTTCATCGGAATGCTTACAGATTCAAGAAGCTTCCTCTCATACACAAGACATGAGTACTTCAGAAGAATCATGTGCGAGCTTATCGGTGGATGGGTAGAGAATGGTGAATATCCAGCAGATGAGAAGGCATTAAAGAAGATTGTTGAAGGTATCTCATACAACAACGCTGTAAGATACTTTGGATTTGATCTTTAATTAGTACCCGAAAAGATAAAAGCCGCTGCCACAATATTTGTGGTAACGGCTTTTTATTACATCTCTTATTACTTTTTATTCCTTGTCTTTTCCATCACATCCAGTGTATGCATTTTGCCTGATGCATCTCTCTTATGCTTTGGCACTTCTCCTGCCTCTGAATTAAATATACCAACATTCTGGTCTTTATTATGCTTTGCTGCACATGCCGGGCAATATCTTCCATATCTGATATCCGCACCACAGTCCTCACATTTTATATAACTGTCTGAGCCATCAGGAATCTCAATTCTTCCTTCTCTTAAATACTTATTAATAATTGATACAGGGACTCCGGTTCCTCGTGAAATATTAGATGCATTTGAAGGTCCATTTTCTTCAATGTATTTTCTTACCTTACCAAATGATGTAAGTTCTTCCTGGCCACAATGATCACACTTAAAAACCTCTCCAAATGCATATCTCATAAGTTCTCCGCATTTTGGACATATCTTTGCACGTTCATACTTAATCATTGTTTCTATATGCCTTTTTTCTTTTTTCATTTTTTCTCTTTGTTCTATTTCTCTTAATGATGATTCCATATTAAACCTTCTTTCCGCTCACTGCTTCTCTGAATATATCTCTTCTCTCCGTCTTTCCAACCCGATTAATTGCTCTGTCTTTATATGTTCCGTCATTCTTAATTGACTTGCTCTTATAATTTTTGTCATCCTCTTCGGGCTGCTCTTTGTTATCAGTTCTTTCAGGCTCTTTTAATGCTTTCTCAAGCATTTCTTTGTTTTTAAATGCTGAATTATCTCTGTTCATAGAAAGCATCTGACGCTGCTTCTGGTTTATATACTGTTCAAGTTGTGAATTATTAACACTGAGCTGACAGCCATAAAGAACCTTAGTTTCATTAATAATTACTTTCCTTACAATTATTCCCATAAGACTATAATTTTTATTAAAATCATTAAAAACCAGTCTTACCGGCATATTAATAACATTTTCCATATCTTCAGAACTGACAAAAGAAAAGCCATTCTCACTGACATCCTTAACTATAACATCAACTGCCTTTCTATTAATTCCAAGCTGGGCAACACCTGAAATCCCAACAAAAAGCCTGAACGCTCCTCTTCTGTTAATTTCAAAGCCTTCCCCACTTGCTGTTATTTTATAAAAGCTGCCAGTCTTTTCATGCACACATGCAACACCAACACCCTTCCACACCATTGGAGACTTATTTTCTCTTATCATTACTATATTAATAGCCACACTCTCTGATGAATTAAAAGTTAAAACTTTACCGTTGATTCTTATAGGTTCTATAAATATGCTGTTATTTCCCTGACTGACAACTTTAGAAGGAAATTCAAACTTCTGCCCTTTAATACTTAATTCTATAATTATTTTATTATCAGCTGGCATCTCCTGTAAAAGCATAGTTTTTCTCCATTACACGCAATTAATAAAATAATAATAGCACATTTACAGCAATAAAAAAAGACTCTCATGCTAAACTTGCATGAGAATCTTTTTTATGATTAATTATTCTTCATCTTCTTCTGGTTCATTCCAGTTATGATATACATTCTGAACATCATCATCTTCATCTAAGAGTCCTAAGATTCTGTTCATCTTCTTAATGTCATCCTCAGATGTAAGGTCTACTGTTGTCTGTGGAATCATAGTAACCTCTGCTGAAGCAAATGTTACTCCTGCATCAGCTAATGCCTGGTTAACAGCATCAAACTCCTCTGGTGAAGTAAGGATTTCATAACAATCCTCCTCTTCATTGAAGTCATCTGCACCAGCATCAAGAGCTAACATCATAAGCTCATCAGCATCTCCGGTATATTCTTCCTTGTCTACAATCATCTGTCCCTTGTTATCAAACATGAATGATACACAGCCTGGAGTACCAACATTACCGCCACCCTTAGTGAATGCACTACGGATATTAGAAGCTGCTCTGTTTCTGTTATCAGTAAGAGCCTCTACGATAATAGCTGTTCCGTTAGGACCATATCCTTCATATGTAACTGATTCGTAGTTAGACATATCATTACTTGCAGCCTTCTTAATAGCTCTGTCAATTGTATCATTAGGCATATTAGCTGCTTTACACTTAGCAACAACCTGTCTTAACTTACTGTTATTATTAACATCCGGACCGCCTTCTTTAACAGCTATCATAAGCTCCTTACCAAGTCTTGTAAAGATTTTACCCTTAGCTGCATCATTGGCTGCCTTCTTATGCGCGATATTCGCAAATTTTGAATGTCCTGACATAAAAATACCTCATTTCAAATTACTTAATGTTTGCTTTAATCTTCTCAATCATCTCTGCATATTCAGCATCTGTAAGATACTTCTTATCTGGGTTCATAAGGAATACGCCACCCCATTCGAACTCGTCCTTATACTTAGGGCAGAGATGGAAATGAAGATGATGGCCTGTATCACCATATGCACCATAGTTAACCTTATCTGGGTGGAAAGCAGCCATGATAGCTCTTGCTACTCTTGCAACATCCTCAAAGTAAGCAGCTCTCTCTTCTGCAGTTAACTCGTTCATATCACCAACATGCTTCTTATGTGCTACGATACATCTTCCCGGATGGCTCTGCTCCTTGAACAGATATACCTTAGATGTCTCAAGCTCACATATCTTAATACCAAACTTAGCTACGAGGTCACCCTCTACACAATATGCACAATTCTGATCTACCATAATCGTATCCTCTTTTCTATAACCAAATATAACTCATGCTTCTATATTGCCGGGTTTGAACAGATGCAATCTGTTCAAACCCGTATGTAATTGGCATGTTCTCATGCCAATTACATTATTACATTGCGTCCTTGATTGAGAAGCTGATTCTTCCCATCTTGTCCTTACCCATGCACTTGCACTTTACATGATCGCCAAGTGTAAGAACATCTTCAACATGGTTGATTCTCTCATTAGAAATCTTAGAAATGTGAACCATTCCTTCCTTACCAGGAGCAAACTCTACGAATGCACCGAATTCCTTAATGCTTACAACCTTACCTTCGTAAATCTTGCCTTCTTCGAAGTCTTCTACGATAGTCTTGATATACTTCATAGCCTTATCCATTCCAGCCTGCTCAACACCGCATACAGAAACGAATCCGTCATCAGTAATATCAATCTTAACACCGCACTCATCAATGATTGCGTTGATTGTCTTACCACGCTGTCCAACTACTTCACCAATCTTAGCTGGGTCAATAGATGTCTGGATAATCTTAGGTGCATACTCACCAACAGTCTTTCTAGGCTCAGCAATAGCAGGCTTCATACATGTATCCATAATGAAAAGTCTTGCTTCTCTTGTTCTTCTGATAGCCTCTTCAACTATTGGTCTTGTAAGACCATGAATCTTAATATCCATCTGGATAGCTGTGATACCTTCTGTTGTACCTGTTACCTTGAAATCCATATCTCCGAAGAAATCTTCAAGTCCCTGAATATCAGTAAGTACGATATAATCATCATCTGTCTCACCTGTAACAAGACCACATGAAATACCAGCTACCATTCTCTTAATAGGAACACCTGCTGCCATAAGTGACATACAAGATGCACATGTTGAAGCCATTGATGTAGAACCATTAGATTCAAATGTCTCAGAAACGGCACGGATTGCATATGGGAACTCTTCCTCTGATGGAAGTACAGGAACAAGTGCCTTCTCTGCTAATGCTCCATGTCCGATTTCACGACGTCCTGGTCCTCTTGATGGCTTAGTCTCACCTACAGAGTATGAAGGGAAATTATAGTGATGTATGTATCTCTTAGTAGTTACATTCTCATCAAGGCCATCAACCTTCTGTGCCTCTGATAAAGGTGCAAGAGTAACAACATCACAGATCTGTGTCTGTCCTCTTGTAAACATTGCAGAACCATGAACTCTAGGAATAATATCAACCTCAGCTGCAAGTGGTCTGATCTGGTTAATAGCTCTTCCGTCCGGTCTCTTGTGATCCTTTAAGATCATCTTACGAACAGTCTTCTTCTGGTACTGGTAAACAGCTTCACCAAGAACTGCAAGCCATTCCTCATTATCTGCAAATGCTTCCTTCATCTTCTCAGTTACAGCATCAATATTCTTCTCTCTTGTCTGCTTGTCATCTGTGAATACAGCAACCTCCATCTCTTCTGGAGATACAACCTGCTTCATAGCCTCAAACATCTCTGCAGGAACAGCACAGCTTACATAAGAATGCTTTTCCTTACCAACCTCAGCAACAATCTTGTCAATAAATGCAATGATTGTCTGGTTGATATCATGAGCCTTATATATAGCCTCAATCATCTTGTCTTCTGGAATCTCATTAGCTCCAGCTTCAATCATGATAACCTTCTGCTTAGTTGAAGCAACTGTAAGCTGAAGATCTCCATCCTGCCACTGTGCCTGAGATGGGTTAACGATGAATTCTCCATCAATCATACCAATCTGTGTTGTAGCACATGGACCGTCAAATGGGATATCTGAAATAGATGTAGCAATAGCAGAACCAATCATAGCAAGTAATTCTGGTCTGCAATTCTCATCAACTGACATAACCATGTTATTAAGAGTAACATCATTACGATAGTCCTTAGGGAATAATGGTCTCATAGGTCTGTCGATAACTCTTGATGTAAGGATAGCATTCTCAGATGCCTTACCCTCTCTCTTGTTAAATCCACCAGGAATCTTTCCTGCGGCATACATCTTCTCTTCATATTCAACACTTAATGGGAAGAAATCAATTCCTTCTCTTGGTTCTTTAGATGCTGTTGCTGTTGAAAGAACAACAGTATCACCATAATGCATTAATGCAGCACCGTTAGCCTGTGCACACACTCTGCCGATATCAACTCTTAAAGTTCTTCCGGCGAGTTCCATTTCATACTGTTTAAACATATGAACTCCTTCCATAAAAATATATATTTAACAGAAGGTCCGAAACAACTGAAAAACACACCATAAAGATTATTATGATATACATTTCAGTGGTCTCGGGGTATCCCTTCTGCCATTAACAACGCAATAGGGCGGAGTTATACACTCCGCCCTGATTAATTACTTTCTTAAGCCTAAACGCTCAATAAGATTTCTGTAAGATTCAATATCTGTATCCTTAAGATATGCAAGTAAAGCTCTTCTCTTACCAACCATCTTAAGAAGACCTCTTCTTGAGTGGTGATCCTTCTGGTTAACCTTAAGATGTTCTGTTAACTCAGCGATTCTTTCTGTTAAGATAGCTACCTGAACTTCTGGAGAACCTGTGTCTCCTGGCTTTCTTCCATAAGTAGCGATGATTTCTGCTTTCTTTTCCTTAGATATCATGTCTAAATCCTCCTAAATAATAATCTCCTGCCACTAAGCTTCAGGTCGGAGTGTCCTACAGCTGGGTGACGGCTCATACTTGGTTATTGTAACACAGTGGTTTGTCCTTTGCAAGTATTAATTATCCAATAAGGAACATATTTCTCGCAAAATCAGAATCCACTGCAATCTGCTTTTTCAATCCTTCAACATCTTCAAACTTCATCTCTGGTCTTATAAAATGCATAAATTCAACATCAACCTTCTTGCCATATACATCCCTGTCAAAATCAAAAAGAAATGTTTCAACACTTATTTCAGGTGCATCACTCACTGTAGGCTTAGTTCCTAAGTTAGTGACTCCATAGAATTTCTCTCCATCAATAGTCGTCTGCGTGGCATACACTCCGTTAGGAGGTAAAAGCTTGTACTCTGTCGGATATATATTAATAGTCGGGAAATCAAGCTTCCTTCCAAGCTGGTTTCCTATTGAAACCACACCTGTCACATTAAAAGGCCTGTTAAGAAGAACATTTACTGTCTCCATATGTCCAAGCTTCAGCTCTTCCCTTATGTATGTACTGCTGATTTCCTTGTCCTGATATTTTTCTTTCTCAACAATAATAGTTGTAAAACCAAGTTCCTCACCTGCTTCCACGAGCATCGCCGCATCTCCTGCCCTGTCCTTTCCAAAACGGTAATCAGTACCTACGACAACATATTTTGCGTGAAGCTTGTCTATAAGAATCCTGCAAATAAAGTCCTCAGGCTCCATATGCATGAATTCATCTGTAAATGGATATTCAATCTCAACATCTATGCCAAATTCTTCGCACAGTCTGCGTCTTTCATTACTTGTAGATATAAAATGCTGATACTTCTGCGGGCATATCGAAAGTGGCAGGCTGTCAAATGTAAATAAAACCGCAAGCAGATTCTCCTCATCTGCCTTCTGCCTTACAATCTCAATAAGCTTCTGATGTCCTGTATGAATTCCATCAAATTTGCCTAAAGTAACTGCACTCCCCTTATTTAATTGAAAATCATCTGTACCATGAATGTATTCCAAAGATGATCACGCCCCTTTACTTGTTGTCTTCGTAAAATATCTTAACCGGATAAAGTACCTCATCACGGAATTCATATACACCGATAAAACATTTGCCAGAATCGTACACTCTGTATCTTTCATCAGTAATCTCCATATCTTCAGGCATCTGTTCTTTTAATATCCTGTTGCCATTATGAAGATAGCGGTCATATTCTTCTGCAAATGTTATCTCCGGATAATCACTGAATATTTTATCTATCGCAACTACCCTGTCCTCAATTTCACCCTTTAATACAAGTGCTGATATCTGATTAAGAGTGAGAGTGTCGTCAAGCATGAATCTGCCTACACGTGTTCTTGTAAGCTTCATCATACATGCACCGCATCCAAGCTTCTTTCCGATATCATCGCATAAAGACCTGATATAAGTTCCCTTTGAGCAGTCAACTGTAATAGTAACCGTCTTCTGCTTGTCGGAAAGATTAATATCATTCACTCTTAATGAATTAATATGGACAGTTCTTGGCTTTCTCTCAATTTCAATACCTTTTCTTGCAAGCTCGTAAAGCTTCTGTCCATTATGCTTTAACGCAGAATACATTGGCGGAATCTGTTCATACTCACCAATAAATTCATTGCATGCCTTAAGGACATCAACTTCACTCACATTAACCTCTGACTGTGCAACAATCTTTCCCGATGTATCAAGGGTATCTGTTGTTGTACCAAGAAGCATTACTGCCTCATAAGTTTTCCCCCAGTCAGTTATAAGGTCACACAGCTTTGTAGCCTTTCCAATGCACACAGGAAGCACTCCCACCGCATCCGGATCAAGCGTGCCTGTGTGACCTATTTTTTTAGTTTTAAGTATTCCACGAAGCTTGGCAACTACATCATGTGATGTAAATCCCTGCTCCTTATAAACATTTAAAACGCCATTCATGCATTATCCTCATTATACTGCTGCTCAATCATTTCGCCAATCTTATTAACGATACTGTGGACATTGCCCTTAGCAGAGAATCCTGCTGCCCTCACATGTCCTCCACCGCCAAATGCTGTGGCGATTCTTGCAACATCAATCATTTTCTTTGAACGAAGACTTACTTTGTATTCGTTCTTATCAGTTTCATAAAGGAATATAGCCACTTCAACACCGTCTGTTAAGCGTAACTGCTCAATAATTCCACCAAGTTCTTTACCTGTGACACCATAGAAATTCATTTCTTCAATGGTTACGCTTGAGAATATACATCTGCCATCATAGAACAGCACGCTTTCAAGCAATGCCCTTCCAAGAATCTGGTTCTGTATATAACTCTTCTTGTAAAAGCTGTTATCAATAATATCAGAATAATCAATTCCCATCTCCATCATCTTACCGGCGATATCCATTGTTCTTCTTGATGTACAGCTGTACTTAAACACACCTGTATCGTGGATTATTCCTGTATATATGCACTCTGCAACATTCTTGTCAACCTTATCCTCGTCAAATGTTGTATAGAGAACCTCACATGCTGAACTTGACTGCGGCTCTACAAGATTCACATCAGCAAATGCATTATTGCTTATATGATGATCTATGCAGATAGTCTTATCAGCATTTTCAAAGCAGCTCTTAAATGGCTCAATTCTGTCCATTGAACTGCAGTCAAGTACTACGAATAAATCAAAATGCTTATCCTCAGCCTCATGCTTAATGTCATTAATACCAGATAAATAATTAAATTCATCTGACGGCTTCTCAAGATAAACAGTAACCTGACACTCAGGAAGATTCTTCCTGATATAATTATATAAACCTAATGTTGAACCAACACAGTCACCATCAGGACGGATATGTCCTGTGATACCTATAACTTTCGCATGTCCGATTTCTTCAATAATATTCATGACCAACCTCTTTATTCTGTCTCGTCTTCAACCTCAACGTGCATCTTACTATCATGTTCTGTAACTTCATCAATAAGCTTAGACATATTAATACCATACTCAATTGACTGATCAAGAATGAATCTTATTTCAGGAGTATTTCTTAAATTGACAGTTCTTGCAAGCTGTCTTCTTATATATCCTTCTGCACTCTTAAGACCTGTAATAGTGTCCTGCTGTGACTTTTCATCACCAAGAACACTTATATATGCCTTACATGTCTTAAGGTCAGGAGCGACCTCAACCGCTACAACCGAAGTCATAGGGTTGATTCTAGGGTCTTTAATCTCGCTTCTGATTATATTACTTAATTCTTTCAATACCTCGCCGTTAATACGGGTATTCTTTACACTATTTTTACGCATATATTCTCCAAATAAAAACTAAATCCTATCTTGGCACTTCAACCATGATATGTGCTTCAATCATATCCTCTGGCTGGATATCATTAAACTTTTCAAATACCATACCACACTCAGTACCTGCCTTGATTTCCTTAACCTCATCCTTGAAGTGCTTAAGAGATGCGATAGGTCCTTCATAAACCTTCTCACTTCCTCTTGTTATACGGACAACAGAATCTCTTGTAATTCTTCCCTCTTCAACGATACAGCCGGCAATATTACCAACTCCTGAAGCCTTGAATATCTGCATAATTCTTGCATGACCGATAATCTTCTCTTCATAGATAGGCTCAAGCATACCCTTAAGGGCTGCCTCAACATCTTCAATAGCATTGTAGATAACACTGTAAAGTCTTAAATCTACCTTTTCTCTCTCTGCTACTATTCTTGCCTGATTATCAGGCTTAACATTAAATGCAATGATGATAGCATTAGAAGCAGATGCAAGTACTACATCGGATTCATTAACATTACCAACACCACCATGAATTACCTTAACAACAACTTCTTCGTTAGAAAGTCTTACAAGACTTGACTTAACAGCCTCAACAGAACCCTGTACATCAGCCTTGATGATAATATTAAGCTCCTTCATATTACCAGCCTGAATCTGCTCAAAGAGTGCATCAAGAGATACCTTATGCTTAGTATCATCAAGAAGCTTCTTTCTTCCCTCGCTGATAAATGTCTCTGCTGTACTTCTCGCTTCCTTCTCAGAATCTGCAGCCATAATGATTTCACCTGCATTAGGAACATCATTAAGACCAAGAATCTCAACCGGAGTAGATGGTCCGGCTGTTTTTACTCTGTTACCCTTATCATCAATCATGGCTCTTATCTTACCATAGCAAGAACCTGCTGATACAGCATCTCCTACATGAAGTGTACCCTTCTGTACAAGGATAGATGCTACAGGACCTCGTCCCTTATCAAGCTCAGCCTCAATAACAATACCTCTTGCCTTTCTGTCAGGGTTAGCCTTAAGCTCATTAACCTCTGCTGTAAGAAGAATCATATCAAGAAGCTCATCAATACCCTGCTTAGTATGTGCTGATACTGGAACAAATGTAGTAGAACCACCCCAGTCTTCTGCAATAAGTCCATACTCAGTAAGTTCCTGCTTAACCTTCTCGATATTAGCATTAGGCTTATCAATCTTATTGACAGCAACAATAATCTCAACGCCTGCTGCCTTTGCATGGTTAATAGCCTCAATTGTCTGTGGCATTACACCATCATCCGCAGCTACAACAAGAATAGCAATATCTGTAGCCTGAGCACCACGCATTCTCATAGCTGTAAATGCTTCATGACCCGGAGTATCAAGGAATGTAATAAGATTACCATTTACATTTACCTGGTAAGCACCTATCTTCTGTGTGATTCCGCCTGACTCCTTAGCTGTCACATGAGTTTCTCTGATTGCATCAAGTAATGAAGTCTTACCATGATCAACGTGTCCCATAACGCAGACAACTGGTGGTCTTGGAACAAGCTTATCCTCTGGCTCTTCATCTTCCTTAAGAAGTTCTGCAATAACATCAACCTTCTCTTCATGCTCACAAATGCAGTTAAACTCAAGAGCAATCTCTTCTGCTGCATCATAATCGATTTCTTCATTGATAGTAACAACCTTGCCCTGTAAGAATAACTTCTTAACTAGTGCTGCAGGAGCTACCTTCATCTTGTCAGCAAGTTCCTTAATTGTAAGAGTATCTGGAAGAACAAGCTGCTTGATTGTCTCTTCTTCCTTCTCCTTCTTCTCCGGCTTAGGCATGGGTTTCTTGTCAAATCTGCTGTTTGCAAACTTAAGATTTTCCTTAGCCTCATTATCTCTTTTTCTGTCGTTTTTCTTGCTGTCTATTCTTGAATCATGTCTTCTTGAATCCGGCTTAGCTGAAAAATCGAATTCTTCCTTAGGTGCAGAATCTCTTCTGTCATTATTCCTTCTCTGACCGCCGTTAAATCCTCCACGGTTCTGGTCATTATCCTTTCTGAAGCCGCCATTTCCAGACTGTCCGTTTCTGTCATTTCTGAAACCACCGTTATTGTTACGGTCATTATTTCTATAACCGCCATTATTATCACGGTTGCCATAACCGCCATTGTTATTACGGTCGTTATTCCTGTAGCCGCCGTTGTTATCACGGTTGCCATAACCACCGTTATTATTACGGTCATTATTTCTATAACCGCCATTGTTATTACGGTCATTATTTCTGTAACCGCCGTTATTATCACGGTTGCCATAGCCGCCATTACCACGGTCATTATTTCTGTAACCACCGTTGTTATCGCGCTGTCCGTCTCTGTTATTATTGTTATCTCTTCTAGGATTCTTATCCCTTGAACTGTTCTGTGGGAAATATACCTGTGAGATATGCTTCTTGTCATCAGCATTGCCAGACTTATTCTGTGCTCCCTGCTGTGACTGCTTTGGTGCCTGATTCTGCTGCTTATTATCCTTAACCTCAGTCTTTACAGGCTGTGACTGCTTTGCTGGCTGTGCTGCCGGCTTATTCTCAACCTTAGGTGCAGGAGCAAACTTCTTTCTCACACTTGAAATTTCTGCATCTGTAAGTCCGCTTACAGACTTATAAGTCTTCTCGCTGTTGCTAAGCATATCAGTAATATCCTTAGATGTTATATTTAATTCTTTTGCCAATTCATGTACTCTCATATTTGCCATTTAACCTCTTTTCCAAATAACAGCCCTACTGTTATTCTAAACCCTGTTCAAAATATTTTTCTATGGTTTTTGCGAATCCTTCATCAAGAACTGCTAATGATGCGCGGAACTCTTTTCCTATCGCGTGGCCAATGCTTACCTTGTCACTGAAAAAATGTATTGGAACCTTGTAATAAGTACACATATTCGTAAACATTTTCTTAGTGTTATCTGAAGAATCATCTGCAACAATAACTGTGAATGCCTTTCCGGTCTTAACAGCTTTCTCTGTCGAAAACTCTCCGCTTGCAACCTTTCCGGCTTTCTGCGCCAGTCCAATCATATTAAGGATTTTCTGTTTATTTTCCAATATTATTCAGCTCCTTTGCTAACTCATCATAGATACCCGGATCTACTGCCATCTTAAACGACCTTTCAAGCCCCTTATTCTTAAAGGCTTTTGCAAGGCATTCCTCACTGGCGCATATATAAGCCCCTCTGCCATTCTTCCTGCCTGTAGTATCTATAACGATTGATTCGTCCTGTGTCTTCAGAATACGGATTAAATCTTTCTTATCCTTCATCTGACCGCAGCCAATACACTGTCTTTGTGGAATCTTCTTTACTGTAGCCACTATGCATCACTCCTAATAATTATTCTTCATCAAGGCTTATTTCAGATGGTTCAACATACTCTTCGTCTAAATTCTCTTCTTCTGTATGTTCTTCAGGTTCAGCCTCACTCTTAATATCAATTCCATATCCTGTAAGCTTTGCAGCAAGTCTTACATTCTGTCCCTGCTTACCGATTGCTAATGAAAGCTGCTGTTCAGAAACAACAATCTTAGCCTTCTTCTCTTCATCATCAGCTACTGCTGAAACAACCTTTGCAGGGCTTAATGCATTAACAATAAGCTGTGCTGAATTACTGTCCCACTCAATGATATCAATCTGCTCATTGCCAAGTTCATTAACAATAGCCTTAACTCTTGCGCCGTTAATACCAACACATGCACCTACTGGATCAACATTTGCAACATTGGTTCTAACTGCCATCTTTGTTCTTGATCCGGCTTCTCTTGCAATGCCCATGATTTCAACAACACCATCTTTAATCTCTGTAACTTCTTCTTCGAAAAGCTTCTTAACAAGCTCCTGTGACTTTCTTGAAACTCTTACAACAGGACCACCCTTTTCTCTGTTAATTACATCAACAACATATAACTTGATTCTGTCGCCCGGCTTGAACTCTCTGTCCTTAAACTTATCATCAGCCTTAAGTACTGTCTGGAGTCTTCCAAGATCGATTGTAAGGTCACCGTTATCAGCAACTCTCTGTACAATACCTGTAATAAGCTCCTTCTCCTTAGAGTGGTACTCATTGTAAAGTGCATTCTTTTCCTGCTCTCTTATAGTCTGTACAATAGTATTCTTTGCATTCTTGGCAGCCTTTCTTGAGAACTCCTCAGACTTAACTTCAACAGTGATAACATCACCAAGCTGGCAGTCAGGCTTAATCTTTCTGGCATCTTCTAATGCAATATCAGTACCTGATACATATTTTTCTTTCTTATTCTCTCTGTTCTCTGGAACAATAACTTCCTCAACAACAGTTCTATCAGAATAAATGTGGAAATCACCTGTTCTTCTGTCTAACTCAACGCGTCCGTTGTCAGCCTTATCAAATTCAGCCTTGTACTCATCCATAAGAGATTTCTCGATAGCTGCAAACATAATCTCTTTATCGATTCCGTTCTCCTTCTCAAGAGCATCAAGTGCCATAATTAATTCCTTATTCATTGCTTTTAATTTCCTCCAAAAATATATTTATACTTCATCCACAAATGCCCATCTGATCATAGCCAGATTGCTTCTGTCAAATGTTTTAGTTTCTTCGCCAACGCTGATTGTCACCGTATCTTTATCATATTCCTTAAGAACCCCGGAATATTCCTTAGATTTATCAACAGGACTGAATAATTTAATCTCAATCATTCTGCCGATACTCTTTTCATAATCCTTCTCTTTCTTAAGAGGTCTTGTAAGACCCGGAGAACTCACCTCAAATATATACTGGTCATCAATGTAATTCTCCCTGTCCAGTATCTCATTGAAAGCTCTGCTCACATTCTGGCAGTCATCAATAGTAACTCCACCTTCTTTGTCAATGTAGACACGCAGATACCAGTCACTGCCTTCTTTCACGTAGTCAACATCAAAAAGTTCCACGCCGTTAGCTTCAACAACCGGCTGTATAAGTTCTGTTGTCTTAGCTTCATAGCTTTCTCTTTTTCCCATGCAGTACTCACCCTTTCTAAAAATATTCAGTTTTCTTATATATGAACGAAAGAGTGGACATCTCTGCCCACTCTTTCCGTATCACATATAGTAGCTTGTAGGGGAATCGAACCCCTGATTCCGCCGTGAGAGGGCGGCGTCTTAGCCTCTTGACCAACAAGCCATAGCCTGTGTTGTCTTGCAGTTGTGTACCGCAGCAACAATGATATCTTAACTCAATTATTGGAATCCGTCAAGCACTTTTTTGAATTTTTTTAAAAAATTTCAAAAATTATTTCAAAGTCTTCAAAAAGCGCTTAAATACTGGATTCCAAGCCAATTAATAATCTTATGCAAAACTAAAAATTGCTGTAAATACTCCTGCACTTGCGATTCCCATAATCACTCCTGCAAGTAAAACTCCTAACAAAACTGCTATTACACTCTTCTTAAATCCCATATCAAGAAAACTTGCTGCAAGTGTTCCCGTCCATGCACCTGTTCCTGGAAGCGGAATTCCAACAAAAAGTAATAATGCCACAAAAAGACCTCTTCCAGCCTTCTCCTTAAGCTTCTCTCCACCCTTGTGTCCTTTTTCAATACAGAAGGTAAAGAACTTTCCAATATATTTCTTATCCTTTCCCCACTCAAGAACCTTTCTTGCAAAAAGGTAAATAACCGGTACAGGAAGCATATTACCTATCACACACACAATATATGACTGTAACAATGGTAACTGAAATCCTTGTGATACAGGAATTGCACCTCTAAGCTCAATAAGTGGAACCATAGAAATAAGAAAAATATACAAATACTTTTTTAACATACTATCTCCTATTTAATTTAATAATAAACAGAATTGATAATACATAATATTTGTTAAAAAATCAAGTATATTATATATTCTCAATCTGCCAGTCAATCGGTTCTACCCCATTAGCCTTCAGGAATTCATTGCACTGGCTGAAATGTTTACAGCCAAAAAAGCCTCTGTACGCAGACAACGGACTCGGATGCGGTGCTTTAAGAATAAGATGCTTTGGATTATTAAGCATTGATGCTTTTCTCTGTGCAGGCGAACCCCACAACATATATACAATAGGTCTGTCCTGCATATTTACGGCATTAATAACAGCGTCTGTAAACTGCTCCCAGCCGTGTCCCTGATGCGAATTAGCCTGATGTGCCCTTACAGTAAGCACTGTGTTAAGTAGAAGGACACCCTGGTCAGCCCATTTCTTAAGATATCCATTATTAGGAATGTAACAGCCACAGTCATCATGCAGTTCCTTATATATATTCTTAAGTGAAGGCGGTGCTTCCTCTCCCGGAAGTACCGAGAAAGACAGCCCGTGTGCCTGATGTACATTATGATAAGGATCCTGACCAAGTATTAGTACCTTAACCTTACTAAGCGGTGTAAAATGAAACGCATTGAATATATCATCTGCCGGTGGATATACAACATATTTGCTGTATTCGTCCTTAACAAATGTAAACAGTTCCCTGTAATAAGGCTTTGAATATTCACCTTTAATAGCAGGAAGCCAGTCATTATCTATCATTGACATAGTATTTATTGTCCTTTCCTGTATGAAAACTCAATCTTACATCAAACGCATAGGAATTCCCTTGTCAGCAAGGTATTTCTTAAGCTCCATAATATCAAGTTCTTTATAATGAAAAAGTGAAGCCGCAAGTGCCGCATCAGCTTTTCCCTTAGTAAATGCATCAAGAAAATGTTCTTTACTTCCCGCACCGCCTGAAGCAATAACAGGTATTGAAACATTTGACGCAATTGTATTAGTAAGTTCAATATCATATCCTGCCTTAGTTCCATCGCAGTCCATACTTGTAAGAAGAATCTCTCCTGCTCCAAGTTTCTCTGCCTTCATTGCCCATTCAACAGCATCCATGTGCATATCAACTCTTCCGCCATTCTTATATATGCTCCAATGACCGTCGCTATTCCTCTTGGCATCAATTGCAACAACAACGCACTGGCTTCCAAACTTGTCAGCCGCATCAGATATAAGCTGTGGATTCATAATAGCTGCCGAATTAATTGATATCTTGTCAGCGCCCTCTCTTAAAAGCACCTTGAAATCATCAACACTTCTTATTCCGCCGCCTACTGTAAACGGAATGAAAACTTTCTCAGCCACTCTTCTTACAAGGTCAACAGTTGTATTTCTTCCATCACTTGAAGCTGTAATATCAAGAAATACAAGCTCATCCGCACCTGATTTGTCATACATTGACGCAACCTCAACAGGATCTCCTGCATCTCTTAAATCAACAAAATTAGTTCCTTTGACAACTCTTCCATCCTTGCAGTCAAGGCATGGTATAATTCTTTTAGTAAACATCAGCAACTCCTTTTAGCAATTATAATGACGCAAAGTTCTTTAATATCTTAAGTCCTACTTCGCTGCTCTTTTCCGGATGAAACTGACACGCAAACACATTGCCGCTCTCAACCGAAGCATGAATATGTGTAGTATATTCTGTAGATGCAGCAACAATATTTTCATCTGCTGCCTTAAGATAATAAGAATGTACAAAATACACATAAGGATTACCTTCCAATCCTTTAAAAAGCTTTGCTCCCGGCTTTACATCAAGGGAATTCCATCCCATATGCGGAATCTTAAAGCCCTCCTTAGCAGGAATTTTCAATATCTTTCCCGGAAGAATATCAAGTCCTTCTGCTCCCGGAGTCTCATCGCTTTCTTTAAACAGAAGCTGTAATCCTAAACATATTCCAAGAAACGGAGTTCCATTGCCTGTCACCTGTTTAATAGTATCAACAAGTCCGAACTTATCAAGATTGTTCATTGCATCTCCAAATGAACCAACTCCCGGAAGAATAACCTTGTCAGCCTGTAAGATTTCACTTGAATCTCTTGATACTAAAACTTCCTCTCCTAATGATACCAGTGCCTTTTCCACACTCTTAAGATTGCCTGCATCATAATCGATAATTGCTATCATTGTACTGCCTTTCCATATTCCTTTATTTTTAAGTAATAATTCGTGAAATCACTGTTAGACATATCTGCCAGTGATATTCCCTGTGCTTCAGATATCTTAAATGTGTTCTGTAAAGCATCAATTATGTTCTGATACTCTGCTTTAAACTTATCATCAATTCCAAGTTCCTGTGCTGTAGAACGGAATGTATTATATCTGTCTATTCCCTTAATAAGTGCATCCAACGCCTCTGTTTTCATATTAAGACTCATATAATTCTCATAAGAATCATACTGTCTCTTGACATACATTATGGTAGATGCCTGTTCATACAGAGTCTTATCGTTGGAATTAAGCTTCATTCCATTAAGCTTGGAATATGCTTTATCATACTCACCATTATTATAGTATGTCTTTGCCTGTGAAGAATTAGTATTATAATATAATGCTGAATTCAAAACACTGATAAGTACTACAACTCCGGCAACAAAAAGAACAAGCATAACCAGTGAAAGCGGCTTGATTTTAAGAATATCTCCAGGTTTTGGAGGTTCTTTAGGTTTCTTCTCTTTCTTAGGCTTAGGCTGCTTTACTTTTTTAGGCTTTGCCGCCTTCTTCTGCTCTGCCGCCTGCTTTTTCTTTTCTTTCTTCTCTGTAGCGGCTGCCTTTTTTAACTCTTTATTCTTCTGTTTTTCTTCATTATCGAGTCTTTCAGCCTCTTCTTCAGCCTTTTCTTCTTCTATTCTTTTTGCCTTCATCTGGGCAAGTCTGTACTTAAATCTTGCAAAAAAGCCTTTCTTAGGTGCTTCTGAATCATCAAGAGTATCCTTATTACCGAATACATCTTCTATTATCTGTTCATTCTCATCCTTAGGTTCTCCTTTATCAGCTTCCGGCTTGTCTGCAGACTTATCCTCTGATGAAGTATTTTCGCCATTACCATTATCTGCAGCCTCTTCCTTAGGACTCTCATCTTCAAGACTGTCGAAAAATACTTTCTTTATCTTCTTAAAAAAGCTGTCCTTCTTCGGCTTTTCAGGTTTTATCTTGCTTTCATCTACCTGAACGCTTTCTTTCTTTTCAGGCTCTTTGTTATCTGCTTCTTTATTGTCTGCATCCTGTCTGTTTTCTATATCAGAAACTGCTCCTTCATTGCCGGCTTCTGTCTGTGCTGCATCTGGTTCAGTATTATTATCTGAATCTGCCTTGTTATCGTCAGGCTCTGTCTCATTTACCTGTGAATCATTTTTTTCTTTCTCAGCAAGTTCCTCTGCTAATGCCTGAGCCTGCGCCTGTGCTTCCGCACTCTTAAGCTCATCTCCCTGATTCAATAAATCATCTATTGAAATGCTGTCAGTATCAGCTTTGACATCATCTATCAAATCATCAAGATTCATATTCATAAGTCTTTCCATGTCATTATCAGACAGTTCCGAATCATCATCCGCAGGAGTTATTGTTGCGCCTGCTGCTTCCTCGACAGGTGTATCTTCAAGCATCTTATTAACCTCTTCTTCTGCTTTAGCATCTTTCTGTGCTTCCTGTTCCTCATTATCAGCATTCTCTGCTTCTATCTTTTCCCTTACTTCACGGGCTATCTCTTCTGGATCTTTGTCCTCAATCTCCTGCTGCCATTCACTTTTCGGTTCTTCCTGCTGAGAATCTGCCTGTTCCTTTTCATTAATTGAATCAAGCAATTTATCCAGATAATCTTCTTCCTTATCAGACAAAATTCTCACCTCCTGAAATCAAAATATACTGAAATATTAACATAAACATTCATTATTAACAATATTTTACAAGTTCTTTTATAAACTGCGCTCCATTCATCTCAAAAGCACACGCCCTGTCCCCGATTTCCTTTGGAATCTGGTAAAATGTGCTGTGTACCCTGTACAGCTTGGATTTCTGGTTAATCATGACAATTCTTTCAAACGGCCATCTTATAACATTAGGGTTGGAAAAATCCTCTCCAATTTCCACAATAACCAGCTTCTTTGCAAGAGAAGATGACAGCCATTTATTGTAGAAATCCCACTGCTTTTCCTCTTCCTCTGCATTGTTTTCATTGACCGGACAGACAATTCTTCTCTCATTAAAGCCTTCATTCCTGATTGCACCAGCCTTATCAGTAGACACAATAAAATAATTCACATGTTCCATTGATTCAAATATTTTCTTAAGATTATCATAAACTTCCTTATCTTCTGAAGCATATATTTCTTTTCCAAGTCCGAAAAGGACATAATCTGCACTCTTTATATCTTCCATTAAATCATTGTAAATCATAAGTACCTCCATTCAATAACTATGTGATTATAACATCTTTTTGGGGTGTTGTCATCGTTACCTGTTTTGCGCGAGCAGCCATATGCCAGAACTACGTTCTGGCATTGTCGCGGCGCTCCTCGAGAATCTATATAAAGTTCACAGTTTGTGCGAGCACAACTGTGAACTTTCCATATCTTCTCTCATCGCTGCTCGCGCAAAAAGGACGCCGCCCATGTCAGGCGGCGTCCCATAAGAGGAAGTGTAAAATGAAGAAAATTATCTGAGTAATTTATCGATTTCTGATACAAGCTGTCCAATTTCTGGCTTTGACAACTGGACATCTGCACCAAGTGATTCTCCCTTTGCTCTCATCTGTTCATTAATGAGTGATGAGAATATAACAACCGGAATATTCTTTAACTTATCATCAGACTTAATAAGCTTTGTAAGTCTGTGACCATCCATAAGCGGCATCTCCAAATCAGTGATAACACAGTCTATATCAAGCGGCACTTTTCCTGCCTTGGCATCTGATATAAAATCCCATGCTTCCTGACCATTATGACATAATGTAAGATTATCATAACCTGATTTAACAAGTGAATCAGATATCAGCTTAATAAGAAGAGGCGAATCCTCTGCTATGACAATATGTGCTTCACTTCTTGGTCTGCCTTCAAGCTTGAGAATATCAGAAGTCTTAAGACCTGTCTCCGGACTTATATCTGATACAATACGCTCAAAATCAAGAATAATAATAAGCTGACCGTTAATCTTAACAATTCCTGTGGCAATTCCGTTATCTGCAGTACTTATTGTTGTATCCGGAGTAATGATATCAGCCCATGATACTCTGTGAATTCCAACAACTGTATGTACATGAAAAGCGACATTCAATTTGTTGAAATTAGTTATAATAAACATATCCTTCGAAATATCTCCTGAAGGAGCACTTTTAATAACCTTTGCAAGGTCTACAACTGTTATCATTAAATCTCTTGGCATGAATATTCCTTCTACACAAGGATGTGCATTCGGCACCGGTGTAACCTGACTATATGGCACAATCTCTTTAATCTTAGCAACATTAATACCATAATGATTATTTCCTATTGTGAATTCAAGAACCTCTAACTCATTAGTTCCACTCTCTATCAAAATATTAGTTTCCATATTAAATTCCTCCATGTTGTTCACGAACAACTCTTATGTGAAGATTATAACAGAAACATATAAAAAAAACAACGAAATAATGAAAAACTTATCTTACCGGTCTTATAATGCTTCTGCTGCACAGATAAGTTATAAGGAAATATCCTCCATAAATAACAGCAACGAATGCGAGCGTAAGCCCAATAGATGCTGCCATTGAACTCATTCCCATAGTTGCAAGAATTATGTTAATAAACTTAATTCCAAACACAGAATGTATAAGTGCAAGAATCAGTGGAAATGCGAAGAATATTCCAATCTGCTTAAAAAGTGCCATATCAATCATTCTCTCATCAACTCCAAGCTTCCTTAACATTCCATATCGTTCCTTATTGTCTGCACTGTCTGACAATTCTCTCAAAGCAAGAATTGCCGCACTGCTTATAAGGAATATAATTCCTAAATATAAGGCAATAAATGTAACTAATGCTCCAAGCCCGACACTGCTTTCAGCCAGGTCTATTCTGGAAATCCAGTAAATGAAGCTCTTTTTATATGATATGTTTTTCATTAAATTGTCTAACTGTGTTTCAATAGAATATCTTTCTTCCTTAGTGTCTGCCCTATAGTCAGCACTAAGCCCCATACTGCGTACCTGCTGTGGTTTTACCGCATTATCAGGCACAACAAGAATCCCATCATTCATATTCTGAACACCAATCTGTACAAAACCATCCTTGCATTCATCATATCTAGGTTTATACTCTTTTCCATTGACAGATAATATAATTCCTTTCTTTAATGCCTGATTCCTAATCATAACCATGTTCTTATAATCTGCCACTATAATATATTCATCGTCATTAAGTTCATACGTACTATTACCATACAGCCTTGCAACAGAATTATAATCGCTAATAGTCATTACCGGCATAATAGCCTCTGCAATAAAGTGATAAATGTCATCTGTATAAATATCCCCTAATGTATCTTTAACTTTCAATCCGGTGTTGTATATATTATATTCTGTAACATTCTTAAAATACTTCTGCGCATCAAATCCACTGTTATTAAGCGTTTCTATTATACTTAATTTCGAATCTTCCAGCATTTCCCTGTCTTTTTCATTCATATCCTGTGCTGTCTCATATGCCTCACTCATCGCATCATATGAATATTTTGCAAGCTGTACATCAACAGGACACATACTGTCCAGATCCTTTGAAAGCGAATCCTTCATTGAAAGTGCTGCAGAAAGCACGCTTATTGTAATAAAAAGCATGATACATATAACAGTTGTCGAGAATACAGTAGTGTTAATCTTGCTGCAGAACTGCCTTAACACAAAGCTGTTCACACCTTTATAATACACACTCTTAATACTTGTGAATATTCTTATCATAAAACCTGAGACTGACCAGAATATTAAAAATGTAGCGACACAGCCAAGTGCAATAGGAATGCCGATTTTATCAACAATATTTATTGACTCAACACCCCTTGTAACCATCCAGTATGCATAAGAAAGAATGCCAACACCTATGACGAATACTATTGTACATATAACCGGGTTCTTCATAGTAACCTTCTCAGTTTTTTTGCCTGCGTTTAGAAGGTCAATAAGCTTACATCTGCTGATACTGAATGTGTTAAATATCATAACTAACACATACATAATTGCAAAATATATTAAAGTCTTGATGCATGCCTTCATTGAGAATATGAATTTAAACTTAGTCATATCAGCATCAAACATATTAGCAACAATCACGCTCATAAACTGTGAAAGGATTGTACCAATAACAAGTCCTGCCACAAGTGAAACAATGCCGATAAGCAGTGTCTCAAAGAAAAGAATCGCTGAAATCTTTCTCTTGCTCATTCCAAGTGTAAGATATATGCCAAACTCCTTATTACGTCTTTTAATAAGAAAACGGCTTGCATATATAATCAGAAATCCAAGTATGCACGATACGAATACGCTCACGCCTGAAAGCATGTCATTCATGAGCTTTATAATATCCATCATATTTTCTCTTACATCAAGCATAACGCTCTGACTGTCAATTGCATTAAACACATAAAATATTGCGACACCAAGAATAAGAGTGAAGAAATAGACGGTATAATCCTTTAAACTCTTCCTGATGTTCTTTAAAGATATCTTAAAGAGCATTATTAAGGTCGCCTCCTAACAATGTCACAACATCAATGATTTTATCAAAAAATTCTTTTCTTGTAGATTCACCTCTGCGTATCTCATTAAAGATTTTACCGTCCTTGATAAATATCACTCTGCCTGCGTAGCTTGCAGTAAATGCGTCATGTGTTACCATAAGAATTGTTGCCAAAAGCTCAGTATTAAGAAAATTAAAACTCTCAAGTAACATCCTTGATGACCTTGAGTCAAGCGCTCCCGTCGGCTCATCAGCAAGAATAAGCTTTGGATTCGTAATAATGGCTCTTGCACTTGCTACCCTCTGCTTCTGTCCGCCTGACATCTGATAAGGATATTTGTTTAATACATCTTCAATACCAAGCTCTCTTGCAGTCTGTCTTACTCTTAATTCAATCTCCCTTGCCGGAACATTCTGTATAGAAAGTGCCAGTGCAATATTTTCAAATGCTGTTAAAGTATCAAGAAGATTAAAGTCCTGAAAGATAAAGCCTAACTCCTCTCTTCTGAACTTGTTAAGCTTATTACCCTTTAACTGGGTAATTTCATTGTCTCCGACATATATCTTACCTGTAGTCACCTTATCAAGTGTTGATATACAGTTAAGAAGAGTCGTCTTTCCTGAACCGCTCGCTCCCATTATAGAAACGAATTCTCCCTTTCCAACCTCAAACGAAATATTGTCAATCGCTTTGGTAAGACTTGATTTGTTTCCATAATACTTTTCAATGTTATCAATCTTAAGTATTGTTTCCATAATAATTAATTCCTTTCATATAGATTAATTATGTTTTACCACTTAACTAATCCGGTGTCGTTTGTTCAATATTACGGAACATTACAATTTTGTAACATTACTCCGGTACTATGTAATGAAACTATTAACAGGTTTTATTAATAATTTTGCCATCTGATATCTCTATTATCTCATCAGATAACTGGTCAAGTTCTTCCTTGTCATGGCATGCAATAATTATAACCGCATCTCTTTTCTTCTGTTCATCTAATATATCATGAACCTTCTCAACACTTACCTCATCAAGTGCATTAATCGGTTCATCAAGAATGATTATATCAGGGTTTTCCATAACTGCTGCCGCAATTCCTAACTTCTGCTTCATTCCCAGAGAATACTTTCTGTAAGTCCTCTTGTCATCCGGATCAAGTCCGATATCTTCAAGTGCCTTTCTTATCTGTTCATCACCAATTCTGTTCTGAATAGATGCCAGCACCTTAAGATTCTTAAATCCTGTATAATTACCTATAAATGCAGGATTCTCAATTAACACGCCTATACTTTCTGGAAATGAGATATCTTTTCCAAGTATCTTTCCATTAATATCAATTATTCCCGAATCCGGAGTAATAAGCCCGCATATTGCACGCATAAGCATAGTCTTTCCCGAACCATTCTTTCCTCTTAATCCATATACTTTTCCACCTGTGAATTCCAGATTGATATCCCTTAATATTGGTGCTTTCTTTATTGTCTTATTAACATCTGTTATTTTAATATACATTTTTTAATCCTCCCTCACAAGAATATCTTTTTTATTAAACCCAATCATTCCGGCCACATACACAACAATATACACGACAATGCATACTGCGACTGACTGCCATACCTGTATTCTCTGTGCATTATACACACTGCTTCTTACCACCATAGAATTATTTCCTATCATCAGCGGATTGTTTATAAATACTGACATAACATTCCATGCCATAACTGCGAGCATGCCAATCATCGGATTCGTAAACATGGAGATTGTCATCTGAACCAGCGCTGTTACCAAAGAAACAACAACCGGCATTACAAGCATATACACTATAATCCACACATTTGCCGGATTATCCGGAACAGACTTATTACTAATCTTTTCAAAAAGCTCATAATTAACCTTCATGCTCAGATTTCCATTACATAATCCATATACAAATGCTGTTGCATACTGAACCACATATACAGAAAGTACAGTCAGGCAGTTCCACAGACATTTACTGTTCCACCACAACCTTCTGCTTCTGCATTTCATAAGAAAATCAATCCCTACGCCTTCACAATCATCATTGCAATAACTGTATATCATGAATGGCACAAGAAACTGAATCAGCATCCATACAAAAGGAAATACAATCTTTCCCTCCTTAATAATAAGAACAGGATCATAACCGCCCTGAATAAAGAATATCGTATCCATCATTCCGAATTCATGATTTCCTAATATTATCAGCACTCCGGCAAGCATAAGAACAGCGATTAAATATCTGAATCTGTCAGCATAGAAACCTCTTGCAATATCATGCCATATAACGCCTCTTATACTTTTGTTACTCATCTTCTTTTTTATATTCATAATACTCACGCTTTCTTTGAAGAATAAGACCTGCAATAATCAGAACAGCCATAATTAAAGCAGCTATGCCAAGCTTTCTGGCGCACTCTTTAGAACTATACCATGTAACCCCGAATATAATCAGCTTATGGTAGGTAAGCGGTATAAATATATCTACTCCTGCAAATATAATAACAGCCACACCTGATATAACATCTGACGAAAATATTATTTCAAATATAATTCCTATAAAACATGTTATCGCAATCATCAAAGCCATTAATATCCAGTAAACAAACATTACCTGTATGCTTGTTACCTCACCTGCCGGCAATACATCCAGATTCATTAATTTATAACTTGAATAACTGTTCCAGTTAAAAAACACATCAAACTTAGTTGATGCATATGCAATTGCAGCCAGTTCATATATTAATGACAACACTGCCGAATACACTATCGTACAGATACTCTGCCACAGATATATTCCTGCTCTCGAACTGTATTTCAGAATTATCATTGGATCTCTGTCGCATTTCATCATTCTCTGATTACAGACAGCTGCTATAATCATCATCAGCGGAAACACATAATTCTGTGACATACAGGTCAATACATCTAATACACACGGTGTTCCCGACACATTTCTCTGTAAAGTTCTTAAGAAAACCGTAAGCAGAACTTCCTGTGAAATAACTGCTCCCGCAAGCCAGAACAACATTTCCCTGTTAACATATCTTCTTCTCAATTCATTCCACATATTATTTACCCATTCTCACATACTTACCCGGAGTTACTGAGAAATACAACTGCCATTCTTCTTTGTTCAGCTTATCAGCATTTATGCTGTGAGGAAATGATATGCTGTGGATAAGGAAAGGTATATCTACAGTAATGCTCGTCCCCTGCTCAAACTTAGAAAAATTGACATCTTTGTTAATTTCTCTTATATAATCATTAGATACTCCCTGTGAAAAAGCTCCCGATGCAAGTCTGATATCTGCATAAGGAAATCCTTTCATCTCACCCGTTATATCTAACGTACATTCAGCAACCATCACATATAAATCATCCTGCTCATCACTTCTGTCTTTTCGTTTATCAATTCCATACTCATTCATAAAATCATCAATTGACATAACCTTATAGCTGTTAACACAAGCCGAATATCCGCTAAGTTCAATCTGTTCATTAATCTCATATTCAGTGACACTTCCCTGTGGATACATATTATTGACTTTAACTATATAGAACGCTGCCACTCCCGCCAATATACATACTAACGCTATTATTAATATTTTCTTCTTCATATCAGATTGCATCCTTTCTTCTGCTTCGTACAAAATACGATACTGTTATCAGCACTATTAACATCACCATATCAATTATCATAAATTTCAGTTCAGAATAACGAAGTTTTGATGCTGTCAGATATTCCATAGGACCGTCTCTTCCAATAGATGAACAAACAATATAATAAAAGAAATACATCATGAATGGTGTAAGTGCGACCATAAACCTGTTATTTACAAGGTCTGCAAATATGTATGCAATACAGTTAATAAGTCCAAATCCCACAAATGCAAATAAAAATACTATAACAGCCATTGCAAACGGTGCTTTAAAAAATAAATCTCCAAAAACTGACAGTTTTGAAAAATTAAACTGTGAACTAACCGATTCAGGCTTAAAAGCCGGCAAAATCATAGCTGTCACAACAAATGATATAACAAGCGGAAAGCTTGCCACAAAACCTCCTACTATAAACTGGGCAAAAAGCTTCGCTTTGTAATACTTCTTTTTATCAATTCTTGTAAATATATTATTAACATAATGCTTCTTCACATCCATCAATATGCTTATAGAATATGGCAATGCTGTCAACAGCGGCATAATAAAGTAATAAAGAAATACATAAGACCCCGGTCTTACTCCCATCCACTTCATATACAGTCCCGGAAGCTGTATACCGCTGTATTTCCCCATCTCAAGCAGTTTATCTAATGTTTTTCTTGCAGGAATAATCTCGTTCCATATATTAAATCCAACAATAACTAATCCTATTACTACAGATATTATAAGCATCTTATTCTTAAATGCTCTTTCCAATTCTATTTTAATTAATTTATTCATTTTCTCCTCCTGGTTCATGTATGATTGCTAACGGTCCTATAAATGGTGAATTTCTCAGATGAAAATTCAATGCAATTATGTCATTCTCGACTTCTTCATCTGTAAATATACAATATAATATTAAATTTTTTGTTTCTCCTTTTTCAAAGCTTAAATTCGTTTTTCCAATTTTATTGGCTTCTGCATCTGAACCAACCGTTTCAGAATTTTTAATAGGTTCAAATGTTCCATCGTCATTCAAACTATCTATAAACCATGAAGTCTGGAAAACATTATAATCATCATCCACATCATTATCATTAATATCTTTAGTTAATTCTAATTCGATAGCTGCATAGAAATAATCTGATATAAAATTATTATTATCATCCATGCTGTCTTTCTTATTTGTCAAACCATAATCAATCCTATTTATATCAAAATCACACTGTCTTGATATTCTGCAATCTTTGACTCTTACATGATATACATTATATGTAGTCCTATCGTTTTCATCATACTTACGATTTATGTCTATTTCTCTCCTTATTTCAAACTCTTCCCCATACCCAGCAACTTCTATTCCTTGATAAGGTTTACTTTCTGTAGAATCATTTTTTACATTTTCTGCTGACTTTTCAGTCTCTGCCTGATTTGTTGCAAGTGTCGGCATTTCTTTTTTCAGCTTATCTAATGCACCATTCTTAACCCCTATTAGAATTGACAATAATAATACTGCTATAACTGCTATACTTATTACTGCACTCTTTAATCTTTTTTTCATAATGTTTCCTTTTCAAATCAAGAGATTGTATATCCATTATCTGATATACAACCTCTTTTCTAATATACAATCTAATCAAGCACTATACACTGTCTGGGCTCCATAAAAAATCAACAGTATATTCTGCCCCTGTATTACTCTCACACTTCATTGCTGCCCCATCGTATCCATTTTCTTTAACATAATTGAACATCCATATCTCATCCCCCGGAAATACATCATAATCAATTAAATCAAAATCTTCATAATAATTATGAGAATAATTACCATCAGACCCCACAAGTGTTGCATTAAATGAATAGCCATTGGATGCACTTTTTCCTTTTATGTATCCACAAGATGTGTCTTCTTTATTTCTTCCTTCAGTATAATTCAAATATTCCCCTGCAGCTTCATCAAATGACATACGTGCATAATGATCTGTGCAATTATTAGCCCACACTACACCACCACCAATTGACATTACCATTGCTCCTGCTGCAACTATTGTTGTCAGCTTTCATGTTAGTTTCTTTAAATCCATAAAGAAATCCTCCTTTGATTTTAATCAGATACATAAGTACCTGTCTGCTTCAATGTATCTTTTATATTTATCAATTTCAATAGTCCATGCACAAGCGGTCGTTTTTTGACACAAGTGGTAAATATTTTATGAAAATGCCCTATCTAATTTGCCTCTGGTTCATGTACGATTGCTAATGTTCCTTTATCCGGTGACCCATAAATATGAAAATCTATTGCTAATGTTTCATTTTCAAATTCTTCGTCAGTTATTAGAAAATACAATGTTATTGTTTTAGTTTCTCCTTTTTCAAAATATACATTTCCATGCTTATCAAGTACATCTGAACCAACAGCTCCACTATTACTAATACGCTGTAATATTCCATCACTATCTATTTTCCCTATAAACCATACTGTCTTAAACGAACTAATTTCTCCATCTGGAGGTACATCATGATCATTAATATCTTTGTTAACATTTAATTTCACAGTTACATAATAATAGTCTGATATGAAATTATTATTATCATCCATGCTGTCTTTTTTATTTGTCAAACCATAATCAATCCTTTTTATATCAAAATCACATTCTCTTGATATATCTACTGACTTTACGGTTACATTGAAAACATTATATGTATCTCTATTATTTTCATCATATCCATATCTTATATCCCAATCTATTAATTCAAACTCCTGTCCTATATTTACTATATCTCTTTTTCTAGAATTTCTTACCCTAGAAGAGTTACTGCTTTCATTTTTTTCAGACTCATTTTCTGCTGACTTCTCTGTCTCTACATGACTTGTTGCAAGTGTCGGCATTTCTTTTGTTAACTTATCTATTGCTCCATTCTTAACCCCTATTAGAATTGACAACAACAATACTGCTATAATGCCTATACTAATTACTGCACTTTTTATTTTCTTCTTCATATCTGCTCCTTATACTAAAAAGACTGTACATTGAATTTCTTCAATGTACAGTCTTAATGTAATTCCCTATTCACTTCTTTTCAAGAGTATATGCACAAACGGTCGTTTTTTGACACAAGTGGTAATTATTTACTAAAAAGATTAGCTGATTTAATTTTCTTCTGGTTCATGTACGATTGCTAATGTTCCTTTGCATGGTGACCCATAATAATGAAAATCTATTGCTAATGTTTCATTCTCAAATTCTTCATCTGTTATAAGATAGTATAATGTTATTGTTTTAGTTTCACCCTTTTCAAAATGTACATTTCCATGAGTATTGTCTGAACTTGACCCTACATTTTCATAATCCTTAATTTTATTATATGTACCGTCCTTATTAACCTTAACACTAGTCCATAATGTTTGTAAATTATTATAATCATCTGCAAACATTTCATTGTCATTAATATCCTTGGTTACTTCCAATTCAACCGTCATATAATAGTAATCCGATATAAAATTATCATTATTATCCATACTATCTCTTTTTGTACTCAATCCGAAATCAATTCTATTAATATCAAAGTCGCATTGTCTAGAAATATTGACGCTCTTAACAGTTATATAAAATACATTATAAGTTTCTCGATTATTCTCATCATATGTATATTTTACGTCATTATTTCTTAATTCAAACTGCTGACCAACATTTGCTATATCTCTTCTGCTAGAATTTCTTATTCTCACAGAGTTACTGCTTTCATTTTTTTGAGACTCATTTTCTGCTGACTTCTTTGTCTCTTCCTGTTTTGTTGCAAGTGTCGGCATTTCTTTTGTCAGCTTATTTATTGCTCCATTTTTAACACCTATTAGAATTGCCAATAATAATACTGCTATAACTGCTATACTTATTACTGCACTCTTTATTTTCTTCTTCATATCTTCTCCCTTTTATAATGCTCTGTAGATTTTAATCAGATACATAAGTGCTTAACTTATTTAATTTGCTTCTGGTTCATGTACGATTGCTAATGGACCTATAAATGGTGAATTTTTAAGACTAAAACTTATAACAAGTTTATCATTTTCGACTTCTTCATCCGACAATATATAATATAATGTTAATGTTCTTGTTTCTCCTTTTTCAAAGCTAAAATTTGTTTTTCCAATTTGATTAGTTTCCGCATCAGAGCCAACACATGCACTAGTTTTAAATGACTGTGTTGTTCCATCGCTATTCAATTTTAATATAGACCAAGTCGTCTGAAAAACATTCATATAATCCATCACATCATTATCATCAATATCCTTTGTTATCTCCAATTCTACTGTTGCATAATAAAAATCTGATATAAAATTATTGTTTTCATCCAAACTTTTTTTCTTATTATCCAATCCAAAATCCAACCTGTTAATATCAAAATCACACTGTCTCGATATCTTGCAATCATTAACTTTTACATGATATATATTATATGTAGTTCTATCATTTTCGTCGTACTTACGGCCATCTATTTTTCTACGTATTACAAACTCTTCTCCATATTCAGCAACCTCGATTCCATCATAAGGTTTACTTTCTGTAGAATCATTTTTTACATTTACTGCTGACTTCTCTGTCTGACTTGTTTCAAGTGTCGGCATTTCTTTTGTCAGCTTATCTAACGTACCATTCTTAACCCCTATTAGAATTGCCAATAATAATACTGCTATAACAACTATACTTATTACTGCACTCTTTATTTTCTTCTTCATATCTGCTCCTTATACTAAAAAGACTGTACATTGAATTTCATCAACGTACAGTCTTAATGTAATTCCCTATTCACTTGTTTTCAATAGCATATGCACAAGCGGTCGTTTTTTGACACAAGTGGTAATTATTCTTTATCTTTCTTAACATATTTGGTTGAAAGGAATATATGACATGTTACTTTTCCATCCTTTTCCTCATACCTGATTTCCCCATTATATTTGGCAACAATATCCCTTATGCTCTTCGTACCAATTCCATGATTATTCTTATCAAGCTTAGTAGTCAGGAACGGATTCTTTCTGTTAAGAAATGTTTCTTTAACAGGATTTTCCACATCCATGAATATTCCACCTCTGCTTGTTATCTCAACATTGACATACGGATCACTGCATTTTGCTGCTGCCTCGATTGCATTATCAATTACATTTCCGGCAAGAATACACATATCTATATCGTCAATCAGTCCAACCTGACCAAGTACCATACATGTAAATGCTATATTCTGCTTTTCACATTTATCATTCTTATCATTGAGAATATAGTTGAGCGTTCTATTATCACAGTATTTTCTATAAGCATATGAATTAATTTTCTCACTCATTATATTCTTTAAGAAATCTTCTGCCTTATCATAATTGTTGTCATCCATATAACCAATTACAGAAGTCAGGCACTGCTTAAGGTCGTGTCTTAACTTTCTGCTCTCTTCATACATTTTTTGGACACGTTCAACCTCAAACTGTTCGTTAGCATATTCCGTTCTTTTATTAATCTCCTCAGTCCTATTAAAATAATCCTGCATCCAATGTCCGATTATTTCAAATGTTAAAACTGTCACAATTAATATTCCAGCGGTTTCTACACCATAGTTATATGTATCATATATACCTGTTCCAAAGAATAATCCTGCCAGCACTGAACTTACGCATATCTGTATGAACATCATTTCCAGATTATCCAATTCCCTGTATTTTATAATTACTGCAGACAGATAGACTACAAACATATATAATTCCACAACCAGATATACTATACATATTGCTATTATATCAGCCTGATTAGCAGATAATATGGCTATTCCGATACAATTTATCAGAGATATTTCCAGTATTACCTTAATTGTTATCTGTTCTATATACTGTACAATCAGAATCGCGATAATAATCATAAGTTCCATTATCACCCATGAGTTGATTCCATAATATGTCATTATATAGACTGCTGCCCCTGCACCCACTAACAGAACCATCTTAATCACATGTATTATATTATCTCCCATCAGCTTCCTTATCTTATCCATAATAAATATTACACCTGTATTCATTACACACAGGAATACACATGTAAGCACTATATTGATTATATCCATCATACCTGTTTCCTACCTGTTATTATCAAACATGAATTTTCTGTATTCTTCTATGACATCTTTCTTCCTGCGCCTGCTTATAGGAACACGCTCGTTATTATACATTACAAATACATCGTTATCTTCATCAATGCTCTTAATATATTTCATATTAATAAGCACCCCCTTGCTTGACTGCACAAATCCATATTTTTCAAGCTCTGCAACATGCTTACTGTATGAATCTGCCAATAATATTTCTCCTTTAAGACTTTTGACACATATCTTTCTTTTCTGCGTTGCAATTGAAACAACCCTGTCTACATAGAATTTCTCTCCACCCAGTTCTATTACCTGTCTCATCTTTATCAGTTTATCAACTATCTTTACCATCATTCTTGTAAATTCACGGTCAAATCTGTCTTTAACTATATATCCAAGCGGTCTGAACCTGAAAGCTTCGTAAACCAGATTCTCATGAGATGTAACAAATATTATAATTGCGTCATTATTCATTAAAACTATCTGTTCCGCAATATCAAATCCATTCTCATCACCCAGTTCAAGGTCAAGAAACACCATATCATAAGCATTGTCAGGATAATTATTAATAATTGTCTGACCGTCATTGTAGATATCTACCTGACAATCTTCTCCCTGAAAATACTGCTTAAATACATCTTTTATAGTCGTCCGTTCCTTCTCACAGAACTCTCTGTTGTCATCACATACTGCCACTTTCATTGCTGTCTGTTATCTCCTTATAGAAATCATTCTTGTAAAATGTAATCTTCACCCGTGTATACTCGCCCTTAACCGACTCAATGGTTATGGCATGTCCTAACTTGTCACAAAGCTTCTTTACAATATAAAGTCCCATTCCCGTTGCCTTGGAGAACTCTCTTCCGTTCTCCCCTGTAAATGATTTGTCAAATACTCTCGGTAAATCAGACGCATTTATACCAATTCCATTATCCAGTATTTCAAGAACAATACATTTCTTATCCTCTGCTGCCGAAATCTTAATATAAGACTCCGCCTTTGTCTTATCCTTGTACTTTATGCTGTTATTCACTATCTGGTTAAGCATGAATTCCATCCACTTTGCATCTGTAAGAACAATCTTGTCTGCATTGCTCACTTCAAATGTTATATTATTCTCTAACAAATCGTCCTTATTCTTTAATGCCACCGCACTTATTATCTTAGAAAGCTTCGACTCGTTGATTATATAATCTTTCTCTGCATTTTCACTTCTCACATAATAAAGAATCTGCTCAATATAGTTGTTAATTCTTCGAATCTGCGTATTCATTCTGTCTGCAAATTCTTTATCACATTTATCCATGTTATTATGAAGCATGAGTGTAAGTGAGGCTATCGGAAGCTTTATCTCATGAATCCACATTTCAACATACTCTTTGAACTGCTCCATTCCCAGCCTGTATCGTTTAACATTCTCCGTCATCGACCTGTCTATGTCACTCACAGAATCATAGAAAATCTGCCCTTCATAGAAAGCCGGTCTGATAAGTGTCTCTGTAATAAGATATTTTTCTTCAAGTGCAGCTATGTTAATCTCCAGTTCGTCATAGAACTTCTTTCTGTGGTAATAATCTGCCAGCACAACTGCAATATAGCATATTATCATTATACATATTTCTGCGATTATCAACTGGACAGACACCTTGAATGCCGCCATCATAAGTACGCTTATGATAAGCATTGCCACAAATATGCACATTGAATACAGTCTGTCTTTAATATATTTTCCTGACTTCATACGAGAATATATCCCTGTCCCTTTCTTGTCTCAATAACATCTTCCAGACCAATATCTTTAAATCTGCCTCTTAATCTGCTTATATTCACAGTCAGTGCATTGTCATTAAGATACTCCTCATTGTTCCACAGCTCAGTCATAAGCTCATCTCTTGAAACTATATGCTCCCTGTGTGATAACAGATACATGAATATTGTCATTTCATTTTTAGTAAGAGTTATCTCATCATCCTTATACTTAATAACACCCTTGTGCGGAAGTATTTCCATTCCACGGTAAGCTGTTGTATTATCTGACTTCGCGCCAATCCTCTTAAATACTGCATTAATTCTTAAGAGCAGTATTGTAGGATTATATGGCTTGGTTATATAATCGTCTGCCCCATAGCTCATGGAAAGCACCTCGTCAGCCTCGGAATCCCTGCTTGTAACCATAATTACCGGCACATCTGATTTACTCCTTAACTGCTGTAAAAGCATTTCCCCATTCATATACGGAATATTGATATCAAGCAGTACCAGGTCAGGCTCTGCAGCAATAATACTGTCACATGCATTTTTAAAATCAGTCAGTACAACCGCTTCATACCCTGAATTTTCCAGCAGTTCCTTAAGCTCCCTGCTTATATCTTTATCATCTTCAACAATCAGAATTCTGTTCATTATAAGTTCCTCACTGCATTTTGATATAAATGTATTGTAAACTGTTTCACTAAAAAAAGACAGAGAAAACTCAAAAAGGTTTCTCTGTCTTTTGATAAATATAAGCTGTTTTCAGGTCTGTAACTGATTCCACTTCCTGTTAGAAGCTGTGGCCACCGCCACTTCCTCCACCGCCGCCGGATGAGCCTCCTCCGCCACCTCCGCCTGACGAACCGCCAGAACTTGATTCTCGTGGAGAATATGTTTTTGTCTGATGTGTAAATACAACATTACAATTATTAAATGCCCTGTACTCAAACAATCCATTCATAAGGCTCTTTGTTGATGCCTTCCTCTTTGAGGAGTACACACGCACAATTATATAATTAATGACAACTGCAATAACAACCGCAAGCAATGCATTACTTATATATTTCATTGGCTGTGCAATCTTTCTTCCCTGAAGCAGCGTATATTCCTGTTCATATACCTTCATCGCACATATATAATAGTCTGCATCAGATGCATAAGTATACACATTGTCGGTAATTGTTTCTGCATATGCCTTATTAATTGTCCTGTTAATAGCACCATTACTATGTATCCATATATTTCTGTTATCCATATCAATAACGAATATCGTTCCGCTCTCAGAGCCATATTTTTCTCTGTACAGAGACTTAATATAACTCTCTGTCGAAGTGCTGTTATAGCTTATAGAGTTAAACATAACATTACCATAAGTGGTAATTAATTTCATCTTCTCAAGGAGCATGCTCTTCTCAGAAACTGATAAAAGAAATGCATCATCAACAATCACTGCTTCATAGCCTGTATCCTGATTAACATAACAGAAATCCTGATTAGCATAATCTTCAACCTCATAGCCTGTATCAGCGTATACTCTGCCTCCTGCCAATGCGATAATTAGAACTGCTACAAGAAAGGTCAGTAAAAATGTTATTTTCCTACGCATTATCATTACCTCCCTTATAATTATCAAACTGTGGCAGTCTTCTTGTTGCAAGCACATTGTAGTACTTAATAAGCTCAACAAGTGTAAACATCAACGAAGCAAGCACAAATATAACTGCACCATAATAAAAAAGGTCAGATACCGGATTAATAAGCAGAATCAGTGTTGAAACAGCCAATGCTACAAGTGCGCCTACACTTCCCGGCACATTTTTTCCTCCTGATACTTCTTTATATGTCTTGCAATTACCAAGCGTAATAATAACGCCTATAGCAAAGCATGCCGCACTGATAAAAAAAGAAGAACCCACTGAAAATACTGCACTAAATAAAGAAAAAGCAAACATAAAATTAGGAATTCCAACCATGCACATTGCAAATATAACAACAGCCTTCAGCAATGGTGCCATTTTATTTTTTTCTTTCTTACTTACTCTGTTAATCCTTGCATTATTTCTGCCATCAGCCATCTGTTTTGCCAGATTATCATTATCTGTTCCGGCTTTATATCTGCGGCTGGAAAGCTTTGATTCTTCCCATGAGCCTCTGTCATCAAGCTTCTGGTCCCGTCTCTTAATTTTCCCCAGTTCAAACACATACAATATAATTGTAATCAGTGCTATTACAGCTGCAACATTAAGTGTCACCTTCGGTCTTAATGTGAAGAACATATTAAGTAATATGAATATCGGAACAGCAAGAAGTGCTGACCCTGCAAAATATCTGCCAACTGATACCGGCAAATCTGCCGATACTTTTCCAGTCTGGCCATTGACCGTTGCATACGCAACTCTGTCCCTGTTCCTATACGACAGAAACCACACTGGATACAATGTCCTGTCAACAGACTCGATTACCGCATTACATTTTGATTTAATAGTACTTTCTGTTTCATGAAGTGATACCCCTCCGAGCGGGATATTATTGGATACATAATCATATGTCTCTTCACCAGCCATATCAATTGCATCATTCATATAAACATCACACCCTACATCTGCCGTATCAGCATAAAATCCGCTAAGAAATGCCGGCGTAAATCCCGCCATATTCTTAACATCATACGGTGCAATCGCCTCACTTATATTATCATCAAATGAAGATGACGCATCAAACGATATTCCCTTATACTGACAGTCCATATCACCGTTAATATTAAAGTGGTCCGTATAAATGTAATCTCCCCGTCTTTTGCTTTTCTCTCCTCTTAATACAACAGGACCTTTCTGTGATACATGATAAGCCCAGTATGGCATATAGATTCCCCTGAAACCATCAATATATTTTTCATCTTTTAATTCCTTAGGTGCAAACCATGCACGCTTCATCATCTTCTTATATTGATTCTTACAATCCTGCTTGGTTTTGCTGAACGGAATAATATATCCCGGACGGAGTTCTTTGGAAATTCTGCTTTCCAGAACTGTAGATGCTCCACAGAAGCTGCAGAAATCAGCAATCGTATTATCTGTACTCATAATTTCACCGCCACACTGCGGACACTTAAATACCGTAACATCATACTCCTTACTTTCTTCAGCCGAATTTCCTTCTCCAAGCTCATATGGATTATAATGTGTATTACAATGCTCACATAACATCGACTGTGACGATATATCGAAAATTAACCGTCCGCCACAATTAGGACACTGATACATACATTCTCTCCCCTCATATGTAATAACTTAATTCAAAGCTATGCTAATTGTAGCACCCATTATTACTCTTTTCAAACCCACATTTAGTATGAAAACGCACAAAAAAGCAGGTCATGCGACCTGCCTGAATACATTATATTTCATATTGCTCTTTCAAAACTGCACATTAAATATATCATACCATATCTGTCTTTGCAAATACTTTTTCATCCGATTACTCTTAAGAATAACTCTCTTTGTTCTATCCAAACCGTCTTAACCTTTCTCTTGGTTAAGCCCTCGACCTATTAGTACAGATCAGCTCCATATGTCACCACACTTCCACCTTCTGCCTATCTACCTCGTCGTCTTCAAGGGGTCTTACTAACTTATGTTATGGGATATCTCATCTTGAGGGGGGCTTCACGCTTAGATGCCTTCAGCGTTTATCCC
>OIZO01000007.1_pt1 | contig 195509 bp, 177 predicted proteins | sample 1588551 | NCBI WGS metagenome assembly OIZO01 (sample SAMN03283271) | human gut metagenome | biome: human-associated habitat; material: feces | host: Homo sapiens | place: Peru | collected 2012
TTAAACCACATGCTCCACCGCTTGTGCGGGCCCCCGTCAATTCCTTTGAGTTTCACCCTTGCGGGCATACTCCCCAGGCGGCACACTTATCGCGTTTGCTTCGGCACCCACCCTCATGGGCGGACACCCAGTGTGCATCGTTTACTGTGCGGACTACCAGGGTATCTAATCCTGTTCGCTCCCCGCACCTTCGCACCTCAGCGTCAGTAATCTGCTGGCAGCCTGCCTTCGCCATCGGTGTTCTTCCAGATATCTACAGATTTCACCCCTACACCTGGAATTCCGGCTGCCCCTCAGCTACTCTAGTTGCACAGTTCCCGGCGCATCCCGAGGTTGAGCCTCGGGCTTTCACACCAGGCTTGCGTAACCGCCTACATGCCCTTTACGCCCAATGATTCCGAACAACGCTCGCAACTTACGTGTTACCGCGGCTGCTGGCACGTAATTAGCCGTTGCTTATTCGCAGGTTACAGTCATCGTACCGGCATTCCCTCCGGTCCTTATTCCTCACCCGCAAAAGGACTTTACAACCTTCCGGCCTTCATCGTCCACGCGGCGTCGCTCCGTCAGGGTTTCCCCCATTGCGGAATATTCTTAGCTGCTGCCTCCCGTAGGAGTCTGGGCCGTATCTCAGTCCCAATGTGTCCGTCCACCCTCTGAGGCCGGATACCCGTCATTGCCTAGGTGGGCCTTTACCTCACCTACCAGCTGATGGGCCGCGGGCCGCTCCTCCGGCGCCCCCGTAGGGGCTTTCCATCCACATCTCCAACCTGTGGATTCGTATCCGGTATTATCCTGTATTTCTACAGGCTATCCCCGTCCGAAGGGTGCGTCACCCACGTGTTACTCACCAGTCCGCCGCTCTCGCAGATAGCAAGCTATCTGTTCCCGCTCGACTTGCATGCTTAAGACGCGCCGCCAGCGTTCGTTCTGAGCCAGGATCGAACTCTCCATGATTTATTCCTCGGCCCGAAGGCCTGGGATTTTTCATTTTGTTACGAACCGGCTCCATCTCATACTGACATGGAATTGGTTTTTCTTTTTCCTTGCGTCACCTTCCTGAACAGTTTTTCCTGCTCATTCTGTCTCTTCTTTCCTTCCCTTTTCTGTCAAATAACTTTTATTTACTACCACTGTTTAGTGGCGATGTATAAGACTATATCATATTCACTATTAGCACGTCAATAGCAAAAGACGAAAAAAGTGAAAAATTCTTTTATTTTTTCAAAAATTCTTCATGGCGTGCTATTTCTTTTGTTATATTCTGTGCTTCAGCCAAATTTGAAGCAAAGTCACTGTCAGAAAGAGAAATCTGTGCAGATTCGGGATCTGAAGTGTATTTTTCGAACACAAGTTTTCCAATAGAAGCATATGTTTTTTCGAGTTTGGAATTAAGACGGCTTATTTCAATACGATGCATTGACTTGTCGCCGAATTCACTGAGTCTGTTACCGGCAATTTTAAGCCCTTTTTTTGATGACTCCACACCTTTGTCGATATAGCCAAGAATTGTCTTTCCCAAATCTGATGACTTTTTGTCAGATAATTCTTCTTTCCCGGCAGAAACATTTTCTTCATTAACAGAAACCTTTTCTTCATTCAAAACATCATTTTCAGCCATAATTTCCTCCAATATGGAAGTTCGCATTGCAAACCAGTTAACTTCGCAAACTTCGGGTTAAAAATCCGATGCAAACCGGAAACCCCGGTACAAGGCATACTATATGCAAATTTAATTCAACAGAGAGCAGAATTCAAGTTTTATTTTATTTTCAGCCTTAAAATTTTATGGATTAAGCTTCCATTCGCCATATTCGTCAACAATCTGGGTTTTCATACTTGCCATCGGGCGCCATGTGACTCCGAAAGTAAAATACGGATGGTAGTCGTAGGATTTTTTATTGTCATCCCCTGTTACGGCTCTTGGTTTGAATGTAAGACTTGCAGACATATCCCAGTCACAGAGCTTATGTGTTATACTTATTTTAAGATTTTTAATTTTGAACCCCGAAGATTTTCTTACTGTCTGGTCGGGATCGAAAAATGCGTCATCACTCCAGAAAACAAATGAATTCCACAGGTCTACAAAAGGATTTTTTTCACCGCCGATTGTATCTTCATAACCGATATAATCCTGGAAATACCTGAAAATAACGCTGTTTCTTGATTCAGAAGTAAAGGAAAGTTCAAAAAACTCGTTGATCTTAAACGAAATTGACGGTGCAAACCTGAAATAACTGTTTGTTGGCCTGAGACAGTCGTAAACAATACTGGTGCTAAGGGACGGCGCCCATGTAATGCGGTTTTTCCAGTAGCGGTACGTTTTTGACTTTGTAGAATATGCAAGCGAGGCAGAATACGGAATAAATTCTTTGTCTGTTTTCATTTCCCAGTCAGTAAGTTTTCCCTGATCGTCTTTTTTGGGTTCGTAGCCGTTGGTATACTGCATTGTGTAGGCCAGCTGAAGATTGTTCCAGGAAAGGGCTATTTTAAGCGCATCGGCATAATCGTCTTCAAGTTCGTAGTTGAATGATTCGGTAAGAGAAAGCGTACTGTCAAAAAGTTTAAGTGATGCTGACTGTTTAAACGGTTTCAAAACAAAGGTTTCGTCATCTTTGGATTTCTGTTCAACTCCTGAAGAAAATGACAGCGACAGGAAAGGAAATGTAAGTTTTAATGAAGCATCGTATTCATCTACCTGAGGCGGAAGAGTCGTGGAAAGCGTCAGTACCTGCGAAAATTTGTCTTCAACTGCCGAAAGTGTTGCACTTAGTGTATGCGCGGTAACAGAGTCACTGTCGGTAAGGTCCGATGTGATGTAGTCCCATTCGGGATTGGTTTCATCGCCCAGAAATTCGGTGCGAAGAACTTTTACTGTTGTATTCCAGTTTAAACCGGTATTTTTGAATACTGTTGAATAGGCAAACGGATTGAATGAAACTGAATTTGTTCCGGTAAGATCCAGTTTTCTTGCATTGTAGTCTGTTTTTCTGACTGAAGAAGCTGAACTTTCTGTGTAGCCGTCAAGATTGGGGTGTTCCTGATAAACTGGGTTGAACGAAAGAGTATTTGTCATGGAAGCAAATGAGCCGCCGTAACTGAAGCTGCTTGTAAGCGTTGAAGGAACTTTTACCTGGTAGTATGAAGAATAAAGGTTGCTCCAGCTGAAGTCACCGGGCTTTTTCAAATCTGACGAATTGTATGAAAGCTGCGACGTATACTGCGGGTTTATACTGTAGCCGAGCGTATACTTAAGGCCACCGAGTGTAACAAGGGAATGTTTCTGCGATGGTTCAAGAAGCGGAAGATCCTTTTCTGAAAGGACTGTTTCTTCAGAAGCTTTTTCTTCTTTACCGTCGGCCTGTTCTGCCAGAGCTGCGGTTCTTTCTGTATTTTCTGCGGAACCACCTTCTGTAGAAGAAGCGTCAGATTCTTTTTTTGAAGACTTATTCTGCGGAACAGAAATAATTTCAGGAGCCACAAGCGGTATGTCGAATTTTATCTTTTCTGCAGACTTTGCTTTTTTTACAGACGGGGGATATTGTATAATTGTTCCTGATATTTTTGAACTTATTTTGAACGGAGTAACCTGTGACGGATAATAAAAACTTCTTTCGGGGGAATAATTTTTATTTTCGCGTGAATAGAATTCAGGATCGTCAGAAGAATTTCTTGTCTTTGAACTGAAGGCAACAGACGAATTTATTCCGGATAGAGAGAGGGAATTTATAAAAGGCTTTACTGCATCGGGCAGCGGCACTGTATAGGAACCTGTTGCATTCCATGTAAACGATGATGTCTGGCTTGACTTGTCATTTTCTTCCTTTGTCTGTCCGGCACCGCTCATCAAAAAGCCCAGCCAGTCAATGTATTCGGAACGTTCGTCAAAATCTTCGGTAAAATAAGGGTCACTGTAAACAGGAAGTGACAGTGTAAGTGAAAAAGGCTTTGACATAGAAAGTTTGAAACTGGCCCCGTAGCGGAACGGAAGTTCAAGTCCCATAAAATTTGACGAGTCGGAATAAGTTTTTCCTGATTCAAAATATGGAGTATAACCGCCGCTTGTGGAATTTATTGTATTTGTAAAACCAAGCTTGACAAATCCTTCTATACCGCTGATATATTTTTTTGGTTTGTATGCACCCTGAATTCCGGCCATTATTCCGAGGTTTGTATAATAGTCGCCCATTATTTTAAGATAATTGTCGGTATTACCTTTGTAATCTTCGTCAAGGTTATGCAGAACAAGCCCTTCCCTGACCTGTTTTTTAAGTGACGTGGACTTCATGAAGTTAAAGAGTCCTTTTGTTATGTCATCTTCCGCATCACTGTCCGAAGAAGTATCCAGAGGTTTTCTTCCCAGAATATATGTTGTTGTCTGAAAAAAATACCCCGTCCGCTCGTTGTAGCCGAAGGAAGGATTGAACACCAGTTCGTCTTTGGGATAATAGAATGCCGGAAGATAAAAAATAGGGATGTTTCCGACAGAGAGGACTGCGTTAAAGAAAGCAAATTCGCCGCCGGGTAAAAGCCAGATGTTTGATGCCCAGATTTTCCAGTGCGGTTTTTCATCATCGCAGAAGGTAAGTTCTGCATTTTTGAAGGCGATTGTTCCGGAAGTGTCACGGCCGAATATTTTTGAAGAAACTATAAGCGTAGAATCTGAAGGAAGGTTTATTGCGTCACTTTTTGTCTGGACAACCCTTCCACCGTCGAAAATTCCTTCCATGGTGCGTGCATTGAAAAGAAGCGTCTGTGCCGTAACGTCCTGGCCGCCTTCAGAACCGCCGGTCTGTCTTAACGTAACGTTTCCGCTGGCAAAAAGCATTTCTGTTACACGGTCGTATGTTACCCTCGAAGCAGAAATTGTGGTTTTGGATTTTCCGCTTGTGACAGAAAGAATTACTGAGCCTGAAAGGATTATTTCTTCGTTTCCAGAGTCGGGATTTTTTCTGTATTCGGTGGATTCGGCATTGTCTATGCTTATTACAGAAGAATTTTTCTGTGCCAAAAGACGATTCGGATTTACTGCGGCCGCAAGAAAGACACAAATAAATGAGAAAGCAAATCTGAATATTCTGAGCCGGTTTTTATTCAGCAATGTTCCTTTCCTTTTCGCGTTCAAGCATTTCTGCTATAAATTTTCCTGTATAGCTTTTTGAACAGAGTGCAACTTCTTCGGGAGTTCCTGTTGCGACAACTGTTCCGCCGCCGCAGCCTCCTTCGGGACCCAGATCTATGATGTAGTCGGCCTGGCATATTACGTCAAGGTTGTGTTCTATCATGACAACTGTGTTTCCTTTGTCCACAAGCTGTTGTATTACTTTCATAAGCTGCTTTATGTCTACAAAATGAAGTCCTGTTGTGGGTTCGTCAAGGATATAAAGCGTTTTTCCTGTAGAAGGACGGGCAAGTTCCGCGGCAAGTTTTACACGCTGTGCTTCACCGCCGCTGAGTGTAAGTGCATTCTGGCCGAGCGTAATGTAGCCGAGCCCCACGTTTTTGAGGGTTTCCAGTTTTCTTGCTATATGCGGAATTCCTGCAAAAAAGTCTGCGGCATCTTCTATTGTCATGTCAAGTACGTCACTTATGGTCTTGCCCTTGTACATGACGTCGAGCGTTTCCTGGTTGAATCTTTTTCCGTGGCAGACATCACACTGGATAAATACGTCGGGAAGAAAATTCATTTCTATTGTAATTGTTCCGGCACCCTGGCAGTTTTCGCAGCGACCGCCCTTTACGTTGAATGAAAAACGGCCTGACTTGTAGCCGCGCGCCTTTGATTCAGGCAGGGATGCAAACAGTTCGCGGATTTTGTCGAATACACCGATGTATGTTACAGGATTGCTTCTTGGCGTTCTTCCGATAGGGCTCTGGTCTATGTTTATTACTTTGTCTATTCCTTCGAGTCCCGAAATTGATTTGTAAGCGCCGACGGGATAATCAGTGCGCATTATTCTGTTGCTTACGGCCGGGTAAAGTACGTCGCTTAAAAAAGTTGATTTGCCACTTCCAGAAACTCCTGTTATGCATGTAAAAGCTCCGAGCGGAATGTCTGCATCAATTCCCTTAAGGTTGTGCTCCGTTACACCCCGGACGCTTATAAAACTGCCGTTGCCTTTTCTGCGCTCTGCGGGTAAGTGCATGCGGATTTTTCCTGCAAGATAGCGGCCTGTTACACTGTCTTCCACTAGACTTACCTGCTGCGGGGTTCCAGAAGCCATAACGCGCCCTCCGTGAACACCTGCACCGGGGCCTATGTCTACAAGCCAGTCAGCGGTGCGCAGTGTCTGTTCGTCATGTTCAACTACAATAACTGTGTTTCCAAGATCGCGCAGATATGTAAGCGACTTAATAAGGCGTTCATTGTCACGCTGGTGAAGACCTATTGACGGCTCGTCAAGAATATACATTACTCCGGTAAGACCGCTTCCAATCTGTGTAGAAAGGCGTATGCGCTGAGCTTCACCACCGCTGAGTGTTGCGGCCGAACGTTCAAGCGTAAGGTATTCAAGCCCTACATTCTTAAGGAACTGAAGGCGCGACTTTATTTCTTTGAGTACCTGTGCGCAGATTTTCTGTTCAGTAGAAGTAAGTTTGAGATTGTCAAAGAATTCAATTGTATCTGCAACGGAAAGTTCTGTAAGATCCCAGATATTTTTATTGCCGACTGTTACACTGAGTGCTTCGGGTCTGAGACGCTTTCCGCGGCAGCTTCTGCACTCACAGTGTGACATGTATTTTTCAAGCGATTCACGGGCATTGTCACCCCACGCTTCTGCATAACGGCGGCGCATGTCTGCAAGCACACCTATCCAGGGCCGGTTGTATGTACTCTGGCCTTCACCGCTTTGCTTTTTGTAAACCCACTTTATATTGAGTGCGGAATCGCCGTTCCACAAGAAGTCTGACTGTTTTTTTGTAAGCGTTTCCAAAGGTGCATCCAGTGAAAAACCTGCGGCTTTTGCAATTGCTTCAAACATGGAATGGTTCCAGGACGAGTCAGGATTATACGGCGCGATTCCGTGTTCATTGAACGAAAGTTTCGGGTCGGGAATAAGAAGAGCGCGGTCGTATTCCATCTTTTCGCCGAGGCCCGTGCAGTCTGGACAGGCTCCGAACGGATTGTTAAACGAAAAAAGGCGCGGCTGAAGTTCGGGAAGCGAGATTCCGCAGTCGGGACAGGCATTTTTCTGTGAAAAGAAAATTTCCTGTTCAATAAAGTCTGCATTGCGGTCGTAGGACGTTCCCTTTTCATCAAGAGCGGCAGCAACTGCCTTATAGGCTTCATCTGTTTTGTACACACGCCTTAAGACGATGATTATTCCGCCTGAATTTTCAAGGGCAGTCTCTACCGAACCTGCAAGACGTTTTCTTATGTCGCTTTTTAAGGATATTCTGTCTACTACAATTTCTATTGTATGCTTTTTCTGTTTGTCAAGCTTGATTGAATCTTCGAGTTCCACCATGAGGCCGTCTATTCTTGCGCGCCTAAAGCCTGACTTTCTTGCATCTTCTATTATTTTCTGGTGTTCGCCCTTTTTTCCGCGGATAACCGGTGCCAGAAGCGTGAGTTTTGTTCCGTCTTCCCATGAAAGAATTGAATCTATTATCTGGTCAACGGACTGTTCGTTTATTTCACGGCCACAGCGGGGACAATGAGGGCGTCCTATACGTGCAAAGAGCAGCCTGTAATAATCGTAAATTTCTGTAACCGTACCGACTGTTGAACGCGGATTTTTATGTGTAGTTTTCTGTTCTATTGAAATTGCAGGGGAAAGTCCAGTGATTAAATCTACATCGGGCTTGTCCATGCGTCCCAGAAACTGGCGTGCATAGGAAGACAGGCTTTCCATATAACGCCGCTGACCTTCTGCAAACAGAGTGTCAAAGGCAAGAGACGATTTTCCGCTTCCGCTGAGGCCGCTTATGACAACCAGCTTGTTGCGAGGAATTTCTACGCTTATATTTTTAAGATTGTGCTCTCTGGCACCCTGAATAACGATTTTGTCACCGTTTACAGCGTTTACGGCCTTAATTTCAGATGCTTTCACGATTTTTACATCATAATCAAAAACGCCGAATTAAACAACATGTTTTGTACCTTCTTGCCAGCCAGATTGAACTAACTGCAGACCAGATAGCGGTTGCCGTCAAGTCCCTGAACATAAACGCAGAGAAGGTTGTATTTGATAACGGCGAGACTTCGACATCGATAATTGAAGGCGGGAAAATCAAAACGAATTTAATAGATGTAGATAGCCTTTTCGCACAAAATATCGTTATTGGGTCACAAGAATCTGTAAAAAGTTTTAATTACAATGAATCTCTTGCAGGGTTCAAAATAGATGGAAATGGAAGTTCCGAATTCAATAATGTTAAAGCTGTGAATGGAATATTTACAAATATTGACATAGACGGCAACAGCACATTTAGGGGCAGTATTGTGTCTGAAACTATAATTGCTTCTAATGCAACCCCAGAAGGTGATACAAATATAAAAAACTATGTTTCAACTACTTATGTATGGGTAGACAGCGATGGTTTTTTAAGGTTGTCTTAATTTTTTGTAATAATTACAAATTTAGAAACATCCGTAGACGTGTCGTAAAGAAAGCACATGAACTTGGGATTGGGAGAATAAACATTTGCAGTCATCGATTGTTGATCATCCAAAGTTAATGTATAACCGTAAGTGTCACCCAAATAATTTCCTTCTTCACTGATAATTACTTTCTTGTTCAACAGATTTGTAAATGTGTAAGAGTATTTTATTGAATCATGAATAGTAACCAAAGAATCATCATATGAAACAGAAACCCGTGGATTATCAACAAAAATCAGACGCGGACCTGAATACAAATTTTCTGTTATACTTTCGCCTGGAGCTAACGTATAAGAATCAGCATTATAATTTTCTAACGTAAAAGTAACGGTATGGCTTGAAGAATTTAAGATTTTGGTATCTTTTTTTAATACAGAATCAAAAAGGGAATTACAGGAAACAAGAGAAAACAAAACAGAAATTAAAGATAAAATAAAATACTTTTTCATAAAAACCTCTTTGAAAATCAAAATCCATTAACTAATATATTATGGAAGTATATCATCAAAAATGAAGTTTGTCTTTATATGCACCGGATGCAGAAATAGAAAAATCTCTTACAATGGAAACGACAGATCTGATTCAGACAAAGAATTTCGAAAGCGGAGCGTCTTTCGGATTTATGCTGAACGGAAATACCGGGCAGATTGAATGCAATAATCTTGTTGCGAACAATGCAACTATCAATGGCTTTTTAACATCAAATAACACACCATTCCAACCTATAGCAATGATAAATATAGGATTTAACAATTCGGCAATTACGTTATATAATAATAAAAACGTAGCAAATATTACAAGGTTGATAAGGGTGCATATACAATCACGCTTTCCAATCCCGTGAAATTAAATACACATGAATGGGCAGGCAGTAATTACATTGATGTATTTGCTATTGGTAATGCACACGATACTTTTGATTCTGGATGGATGAATATGATTATTCCATCGATTAACTGGGTTAGAAATTATGTTGACGGCAGATTGACTATAACCAATGGCTATGCAAATGTAACATATTTTACGTTGTATTTTGCTGATAACAATTCAGACTCTATGCAAGACCCAAGGTCTGCACAGATATTTATTTTTGGAACGGAGACAAATTAATGAAAAAGTTTTTATGGATTTTATCCTGTTTTGTTTTTTTTGCTTGTAAAAATTCTACTGATTTTGAAAATAGTAATTACAAAATTATTGATTGCCCTCAAGATATTTCTGAAAGAGCTTTTGCTTTTGCTGAAATCTATAAAAATTCTGATACTGAATATGAACTCGGAGGACAAGATCCATGCAGAACTATAAAATTAGACTGTTCAGGGCTTGTCATAATGTGCTATAAATATGCCCTTGTAGACACTAACTATACCCTCTTGATGCCAGACATGACGGCTAATTATATGTATAAAAATGCTGCAACACTGACTGACAATCCGCAAAGGGGTAATTTGATTTTTATGATTAACGAAAAAAACGGAGATGTTGAACACATAGCAATTTTTGACCACAAAGATCCTGACGGAACAATTCATTTTATTGACAGTTCAACAAAAGGCGACGGAGTATCAAAACGGTCGTATTCCCCAGACGATACAGAAAACTACTGGAAGTTTAAGGCTTTCGGAATTATGAGGTTAAAAAAATGATAACTTATGTCTACTTAATACAAGGGGAAAAATTTTTTGGCACTTCTATCTCTTCTCCCGAATCTTTTATTCCTAGAGGTATAAAATATTATACATACACAGACGCCTCTGAAATTGATGAGAAAATCAGTAATGACAATTATACAGGAGTAAGCTCTGGCGAAAATTATCACGAAGATTAATTTGCCTTTATACACACACGCAGTTTGTATGCATGTCTGCTTCCAGTGTCTTTGCCAAAAGTTCGTATTCTGTGTTTGACATCTTGTTGCCGTATGCCCGCTGCATTCCGTCCAAAAGCCGCACGGCGTGCCAATGCAGAAGAAAACTGCGCAGGCTACTAAAGATATTTTTCAAGTTCCTTTAAGTTTGAACAAAGAATAAAGAGGCGTGCCTTTATTTCGTCATCGGGCTGAATCTGGTCGGGAATCATTACAGGCTTGAGTCCTGCTCCGTAAGCCGAAAGTATTCCGTTGGGACTGTCTTCTATTGCCAGGCATTTGAGCGGATCTACACCCAGACTGCGGCAGGCTTCCATGTAAATTTCGGGATCGGGCTTGGAATGGGTTACCATGTCACCGCATGTTACAGTTTCGAAATAACCGCGCAAACCGGCATCTGCAAGTTCCTTTTCTACTACTGACTTTCTTGTGGAAGAAGCCAGTGCAAGCCGGTAACCGTGCTGTTTAAGGTAATCGAGAATTTCGCGGGCATAATACATGAGCGGCAGTCCGTTTTTATCTACATAAGCGTGAAAAAGTTCGGAACATCTTTTGCGGAATTCCATTGCAGGAAAAGACCTTCCGTACTTTTTGACAAGGTAGGCGCAGGTGTCGGGTATGCTTCTTCCTGTACAGTCAGACACGGCTGTTTCTATGTCGCTTACGGAATATTCCTGGGCGGCCTGCTTCCACATTTTGCGTGTTATGCTTTCGCTGTCAAAGAGCACGCCGTCCATGTCAAAGATTATTGCATCTATGGCGCGCTGTGTTGAACTGTTCAGTTCCTGAAGCTGGGTTTCCTTTACCCTTTCTATTACTTCCTGAATTCCGTGAACAAGAGTGTCTATTTTGTCAAGGTTGTGTACAAGGTTGAGTCTGTAGAAAATCTGTGTTCCGCGCTTGAGGGTCGTTACAAAACCGCTGTCCCTGAGTACTTTCAGATGATGTGAGACGGCTGGTCTTGACAGATGCGATTTTGCGGCAAGAGTGCTTACGTTGGCTCCACCTTCGCCGGCGTCTGCTATGTCAAGGATGAGTTTGGGGCGGTTTGCGTCACCGAGTGCGGTGAATATGGGAGCGCAGGTTGTGAACATGTCATACAGTTTTCCAAGTTCGGTTTTGTCTATGTACATACGCAAATAGTAGTGATGAAAAGAAAATAAGTCAACAACAGCAGAATGCGGCATTTACGGAATGTCCGCGCGGGTGGACGCAGTTCGTCTAGATAAGTGCCGGCGCAGGTTAAAATGCTCCCAGTCAGCCGCTGAAATCGTAAAACGCGCAATAATGCGCTTGACGTGGTTTTTGCGAGGAAACTATCGTTTGTCGCTTCGCGACCTCAAAAACCAAATCATTTCCGGTTCCCCTGTCCTCCCGCGCGGACATCCTTTTACATACGCTTTTGTTAAAGAAATGTATTCTGTACATACGCATTTGTAAAAAATTAAAAAATTCTGAAAATTGTCTTGATTTTTTTTTCTGTCTTGTTTATATCTATGTTTGTACGTTTAAGTAGTTAAACGTTTAATTTATTATTCAAGAGGAATACGAACATGAAATTCCTGAAAAAATTCTTCAGACATCCAAAACTGATTGTTGCGGTATGTCTTCTGGTAACGGCAGGGTGTGGATTTTTCATAAAAAATCTTACGCTTGACAATTCTATCAGGCAGTTTTTTCCGCAGAAAGACGTGTCCTATACACGCATGACAGAAACCGAAGACCAGTTCGGAAGTATGCTTTCAATAGGACTTACGCTCGAAGCAAAGGACGGAACCATTCTTACCCCGGAATACATTGACGTTGTAAGAAAAATTACTGACCGAGCACTTTCAATAAAGGAAGTAGAAAACATTGACTCCCTTACACACATTGACTATGTATGCGAACAGGACGGTTCAATCTGCGCAACCCAGCTTATTCCGGATACGTACACGGGAACAGAAGAAGACATAAACCTTTTGCGCTCACGGCTTTCTGAATGGGACGATATGTACGGCCGTGTAATTATAAACGACGACGGTACGGCAACCCAGATGCAGATTACAATAAGCCCCAACAAAACTTCTGAATCTGACTCAACAAGGCAGCAGAGGGTTTTGGACGAAGTACGCAGTATTGCAAAAGAAGAAACAAAAGGTCACAGCCTTAAGTTCAAGTTAGCAGGTGAACCGGTACTTTCAGAAAACTCAAGGGCATTCATGATGTCTGACCTTATGCGGCTTATTCCGCTGGTAATCATTGTAGTTCTTCTTTCACTGTTTTTGAGTTTCAAGACTGTTGATGGAACAATTCTTCCGCTCATTACAGTTCTTATGTCTACGGTTATTTCATGCGGACTCATGGGCATGTTCGGCGTAACATTCACGCTGGTTTCAAGCGTAATTCCTGTTGCGCTTATTGCAGTGGGTTCAGCATACGGAATTCATGTTCTTACACATTACTACGTGGCACTTGACAGTATTGAAGGCGAACTCACGAAGGAAAAATATGAAGAATGCGTTTTCAGCGGACTTAAGGAAGTGTGGACGGCTGTTCTTCTTGCAGGACTTACGACAATCGTCGGTTTTATATCCCTAGTTTCAAGCCCGATCGGACCACTCCACAGTTTTTCTGTCTTTACTGCAATAGGCGTAGCCCTTTCACTGATTTTCTCGGTAACATTTATTCCGGCTGTGCTTCTGCTTAAAGATTTGAGTAAAGTAAGAACAAAGTCCAGAAGAATAGCAAAACTTACAGACAAAATGAAGTCACGCCTGGAAAAGGCAAAGAAACTCCGTGGCGGAAAGGAAGAAGATGAAGCAAGCGCAGACACTTTGTACAGCATATTCAAATTTTTCTGCGGTTCAAAGACAAGGCTTGTACTTACTTCACTTGCAATTGTTGCCCTTTCGCTCACGGGTCTGAGACTGCTCAAAATAGACACCGCGCTTATAAACTACTTCCCGAAGACTGCGCAGTTCAGGCAGGATCTTGATTATATAGACAAAGACTTTGCCGGAACAAACAGCGTATTCTTTACAATAACGGGCCCCGAAAAAGGCGACATTGCAAACCCTGAACTTCTCAAAGCCGTAGACGATATGCAGAACCAGCTTCAGGAAGATCACGAAAGCATTGGAAAAATTGTTTCGCTTACGACATTCATCAAGCGCATAAACCAGGTGTGGCATGTTCCGACTACGGAAACTGTACAGGAAACACAGACTGCAGCGGTTTCTGAAGAAGACAGCGCACAGACAGCAGACCTTTCATGGGGAGATGATTCAGACTGGGGAAGCAGTGATTCACTTTCTTGGGGAGACGATGAAACTTCTGAAGAAGAAACTGTTCCGCAAGTGCAGTTCAATGACCCCAACACTGAATATGCAAAGGTTCTTTCCGGAACAATGACAACAAAGGAAGTGCTGGATCTTCTTAATGAAGCATATACGGCAGCCGGCGGAAAAAATGCCACTACTGATGAAATAGTAGATGAGCTCATGAAAAAGACAAACTACAACGGGGCTGCATATTATGAAATTCCGTATGACACCGCAAAGTATCCTGTTGCATCCAGGGAAGAACTCAAGGGTGTTGTAAACGGATACCTTACCCTTCTGAGCGGTTCACTAGGAAGATTCATTGATGACGACATGAACCCTCAGACAATGCGCATCACCTGTCAGTTGAGAAGCCATTCAACTGATGAGACAGGTTCAATAATTGCCGATGCCAAAAAATTTGCCCAGGAAAGATTCCCCGAAGGATACACTCTTGAAGCAACAGGTTCAGGAGAAATGGAATACACAATGACAAAGATGATTGTTTCAAGCCAGTTCTCAAGTCTTGCAGTATCACTCATATCTGTATTTATAATCATTGCGGTTTCGTTCAAATCTGTCTGGGCAGGACTTCTTGGTGCTGTTCCGCTGGCTCTTGCAATTCTTCTGAACTACATGACCATGGGTTTTGCACACATAAACCTTGACCTTGTAACAAGCATCATTGCTTCTGTCGCTGTTGGTGTTGGAATAGACTACACAATTCACTTTCTTACGACTTACAGGGAAGAACGTGCAAAAAGCGATGATATTGTGCTTGTGACAAAAATGACGTTCAAAAAGAGCGGTCACGGAATAATGACAAACGCAGTTGCTGTAGGACTGGGATTTTTGGTTTTGTGTCTGTCAAAGTTTACGGTTCTGAAATACATAGGCGTACTTGTAGCAATTGTTATGTTTACGTCAAGTTTCCTGGCAATGACAATTATTCCGGGAATATTAAATCTTACCGACCCGAAATTCATCAGGCCGAAAGAAAAATAAGTTTACGAAGCCGACGGTTTCTTAAACTTTTGGAGGGAGTATAAAAATCCGCCGGTTGTCGTCGGTTTTTTAACTCGAAGTTCGCGTTGCGAACTTCCTTATTGGACTGCGTTTTTCACTTCGTTCCAAAACGCAATAAAAATCTTTTCGACTGTTGAAACAGTCTTCAAATATTTTTATACGAGGGAGTATAAAAATCCGCTACCTATGGAGGAAATTATGAAATTAAATTTGAAAAAAATCATGACACTTGGAACTGCACTTGTTGCAGCATCAGCACTTGCATTTGCCGACGAACAGGGCGACAAAATTATGGAACAGGTTCATGCTGTAGAAAAACCCGCTTACTCACATTCGCTTGTCGAAATGACACTCACCGACAAAAACGGAACAACAGAAGTCAGGCGCATGGAAGAATACGGAAGAAACAAAGACGGAACTACAAGTGCCGTAATGGTTTTCCTTTCCCCTGCTTCCATCAAAAACACACGCTTTCTTCAGTGCGAAAACAAAAATGCAGCCGATGACAAATGGATTTATCTTCCGGCCCTCAAAAGCACACGCCGCATAAATTCCAGCGAAGGTTCAAAATCATTTATGGGAACAGATGCCACATATGATGATCTTTCTACCCGCGAACTTTCAGAAGACACACACGAGTATATCAAGGAAGAACCAAAGCTTTCGTACCCGGACTGCTATGTTGTAAAAGAAGTTCCTGTAGACAAAAAGTCCAGCCAGTACAGCTACAGAATGGTCTGGGTAGACAAAAAAACAATGTACCCAGTCTACACCGAACTTTATGACAAAAACGGAAGCCTTGAAAAAGTACTTACCGTTGCAAAAATAGAAAACCACGACGGATACAACATTCCTATGGAAAACAAAATGGAAAACGTTCAGACAGGCCACACAACCCAGCTTAAAATTGTACGCGTCGACGTAACGACTGCAATTCCAGAAAGAGTATTTACACAGGCTTTCCTGAGCAACGGAAGATAAAAAACAGCAGGAATGTGTATAAAAAAAAGCCGCCGGTTTTTGAGTGTTTCCGCTGAGTTCCGCCGGCTTTTTAACTTGAAGTTTGCGAAGCAAACAAGTTTGCTTTGCAAACACGTTTGCTTTGCAAACACGCTTGCTTCGCAAACGTTCTAATAAAATTGTACATTCTCACTTTGTTGCGAATGTACTTAAAAAGTCATTCCTAAATCTGAAGATTTACTCATTGACTTTTTATGGGAGAAACAAAATGAATACAAAGAAATCAAAAACACTTGCACTTCTTTTGGCAGCATCTTCCCTTGTGTTCGCCCAGGAAGACGACTTTGCCGCGTGGGGTGACAGTACAGATTCACAGGAAGGACAGCAGTCAGTTACAGTTTCAGGAAGCACAAAATTCCAGGCAAGGGCATACCCCGAAGCATCAGAAACACCGTTGTCAGAAGCAGACTCAATTTACGACATGAATAAAATTCCTGTAACGGTAAAGGCTTCTGCACATGCAGGAATTGCATATACAGGAACTTCGTCAGATGCAGAAATAAAACTTGCCTTTGACAAAGATATTCTTGAAAACCATCCTGAATCAGTTCTGGACGAAATGAACGTGCGCGGCTATCTGGGAAACCTTACAGTCGAAGCCGGAAAAATGAAAATCGTATGGGGAAAAGGCGACAAGCTGCATGTAATAGACAACTTCAATGCCGATGACTACACGGACTTTATAATCCCTGACTACATTGACAGAAGACTTGCAGTGCCGATGATGAGAGCCGTTTACAATATTCCCGGAACAAATACGTCTGTAGAAGCAGTCTGGACACCGTGGACAGAACCTGACAGGTTTGCTTCAGACGGAATATGGACTCCTGCAGCGTACAAAAATCTGTACAACACGGTAAAATCTGTCCAGGAAAAAAAGGTTGCCGCTTCATTCAAAAAATACACCAAACTTACTTCGGGCGTAGGTGCACTTTCATCACTTGCAGCCCTTGCACAGGCAGAAGCCGCCGCAGGAACTCCAGGAAAAGCGACTGCAGCATATAACGCGGCCCTTGAAAATCTTGAATGCACAAGCATTGATGAAGCAAAGGCAAATCTTGAACAGGCCGGAACAGAATACACAAACACACTTCTTGCAGCTTCTACAGTCACTCAGGAATCTCTTCTTCCTGACACACATACCCTGCGCTACAGCCAGTTCGGAGCCCGCGTAACAGGAACAGTCGGAACAGTAGATCTTGGTGCAAGCTGGTACTACGGTCACTTCAAGCAGCCGTCGGCAAATCTGCAGAATACAATTCTCAATTCAGAAATGCCGGAACTTGCCTATGACCAGAAGCAGACATTCGGACTTGAAGCAGCAACTGTTCTCTGGAAACTTAATCTCAGGGGTGAAGCAGCATACACTCTTACCGAAGATACTGAAGGCGACGATCCGTGGGTTCACAACAACAGCGTGTCATGGCTTGCCGGATTTGACATGGACATCGGGCTCAACAACATAAACATCAACGTACAGGAAACAGGAACCCTTGTACTCAACGGAAGCAAAATTGACGGAAGCACTTTTGAAAAATATGACGTTGACTACAATCCCGCAGGACATACAAACAACAAACTTGTAGTGAACATAACCGACTCCTGGATGAACGAAAAAATATGCCCTGAAGTTACCGTAATGTGGGGAATTGAACGTGGGGATCTTGTAGTCCAGCCAAAACTGGCGTGGAAACCCGACCCCGCTCTTGCCCTTACGCTTTCAGGAATGTACATAAAATGCCGCGATGAAGACAGCGAATTTTATGAATGGAGAAACAACAGTTTTGTATGTCTCGGAGTATCTGCAATATTCTGAATTGAATATTTTTCTTTTTTAAGATATACTGAACAGGTAAAAAAAGCAGCGGCCGTTTTGACTGCTGCTTTTTTATATTCTACACATTAAGCAGGAAAAATTATGTTCAAAGAAGTTGATTTGAAAGATGCCTACAAAATGATAAGCGGAACAGCGGTAGTTGCGTCAAAGGGAAAATTCAGTTACGACATAACGCCGTACGGATGGATTATGCCAATGGATTACGAACCTGTTACAAAAGTAATATTCAGTTCTGACCCGGCCCACCAGTGCGCACACAACGTAAAGGAAACAAAAGAATTTGCAGTCTGTATTCCAAAGTCACAGGATGCACACTGGATAGAAAAAGCAGGTTCCGTTTCTGATGAACATGCAGATAAGTTCAAAATGTTCGGCATTGAAGGAACAAAAGCAAAGAAAACCGATTTAATGATTCCCGAAAATGAAATTCAGGGTTGGATTGAATGTCGCCTTATCCGCGTAATCAAAGAAGGCTCCGTTGAACTTTTCCTTGGGGAAGCGGTTGCTGCATACAGTCTGTAAAAAAAAGACCCTGAACAACTTCCGGTCCTGTGCCTGAGGCATAAAACCAAAACCTGTTCAGGGTAACAAATGCAGCTTTTATACTTGGCTGCACCTTATATCAAAACGCAAGTTTTATTACTTCGGACACATCAGATACGGGAATAAATTTAATTCCTTTTTTTACGTGTTCAGGAATATCTTCAAGGTCACGCTCATTGGCCTTTGGAATGATAATTGTCTTTATTTTATTACGCTTTGCTGCAACGGTTTTTTCCCTTAAGCCGCCAATCGGAAGCACCTGTCCTGTAAGACTCAGCTCACCGGTCATGGCAAGATGCGGCTTTATCTTTTTTCCCGTAAAAAGAGACATAAAGGTAGTCGCCATTGTTATTCCTGCAGAAGGACCGTCTTTGGGAGTAGCGCCTTCAGGAATATGAAGATGAACAGTATTTTCTTCAAACCACTTTCCGTCTTTTATTCCGTTCGAAATGGCGTATTTTTTTGACCAGTTCATGGCTATCTGGGCACTTTCTTTCATAACGTCGCCCATCTGTCCCGTAAGCTGCAGCCCGCCCTTTTCTGATTTGAACGAAATGGACTCAAGAAGAAGAGTGTCCCCTCCCATACTCGTCCACGCAAGACCAATGGCCGTTCCCGCAACACCTGCCGTTTTTATCTGGCTTTCGTCAAACACCGGCTTTCCAAGATATTTTCGCACTTCGGGAACATCAATATTGAAAACTTTCTTTGCTACAGACGATCCAAGTGCGTCAGCATTTTTTTCTGAACTTTCAAATTCCAATACCTGTTCAAAAATAAGTTTTCGCGTAATTTTATCGATGCACTTTTCAAAATTGCGCACACCGGCTTCACGCGCATATTCCGTTGCAATAAGGGAAAGTGCCGCGCGTGTAAATTTAACCTGAGACTTTTTGAGCCCGTTCTTTTCGAGATTTTTGGGAACCAGATACTTTTTTGCAATCTCCATTTTTTCCTGATCGATATAACCCGAAAGTTCAATAATTTCGGCACGGTCAAGAAGCGGCTGTTGGATTCCGTCCAGGGTATTTGCAGTAAGAATAAAAAATACATTGCTTACATCAAATGGAATATCAAGATAAGTGTCCCTGAAGTTAATGTTCTGCTCCGGGTCAAGCACTTCAAGAAGAGCCGCAGAAGGATCACCTTGGGCACTGGCATTCATCTTGTCTACTTCATCAATCATAAAGACAGGGGACTTTGACTTTGTAATCTTGAGCCCTTCTATAATCTGACCAGGCATTGCACCTATATACGTACGGCGGAATCCTTTGATTTTTGCTTCATCATGTTCACCGCCCACACTGAATCTGAAGAAAGGTTTGTTCATTGCCTTTGCTATGGAACGGCCTACGCTGGTCTTTCCTACTCCCGGCGGACCTACAAGAATGAGAACAGAACCTTTTCCGTCTTTCTTTAATTTTCTTACAGAAAGATATTCCAGTATGCGTTTCTTTACATCTTCAAGGCCGTAATGGTCGCCATCCAGAACCTTGCGCGCGTCGGTAAGTGAAAATTTCTCTGCAGGAGAATCATTCCACGGAAGGGCTGTAACAAGACCAAGATAAGCCCTTGAAGAATTGTATTCAGGATCATGCGGGTCCAGAAGCTGGAATTTTTCGAGTTCTGAATAAACTGTTTCTTTGGCTTCTCCTTCCAGATTGAATGAATCTATCTTTGCCTTGAACTTCTGATAATCGCTCGACTTTGAGTCACCGGCAATACCAAGTTCCTCCTGAATGCTCTTGAGCTCTTCGCGAAGAAAATATTCCCTCTGATTTTTTTCTACCTTGTCATTGAGTTCTGTCTGGATTTTTTTCTGTACACGCAAAATTTCCTGCTCTTTTTTTATAAAGACAAGAACCTGTTCCATTCTTTTGCGTACATTTACAAGCTCAAGTACCTTCTGCTGCTCGTCTTTGTCGATATTAAGAATTGACGCAATAAAGTCAGCGATTTTTCCAGGGTGATCAATATTCACCATGTTAAGACGCATTTCTTCGCTGAACATGGGATTATTTTCACTTATTTCCTTCATTTCGCTCATGAGTGCGCGGGTAAGTGCTTTTACTTCAAAGGTATTATCTTCTTCATCATCAAGATAATCAACGGCAGCAACCATTGGCGAAGAAGAACTCAGGATTTTCCTTATACGGAATCTTTTTATTGTAGAAACAAAAACATTTATTCCGCCGTCGGGAAGATTAATTCTCTTTATAATGCGGGCAACAGTTCCCACTGAATGAAGGTCAACAAGAGTAGGATTTTCCTTGTCGTTTTTAAGCATAACGATTCCGATATAACCGTCACCGTTCTGGGCATCTTCTATAACATTTGTGTCTTCCTCACTGTTTACCATGAGAGGAGTAAAAATTCCCGGGAAAATAGGCCTGCCGCCTATAGGAAGTATAGACAGTTTGTTAGGAAGCTGAGGTTCTGCAGGCAATCCTATGATATCATTATTATTTGATGATTTGTCTTTCATAACATCAAATATAAACCAAATACGCAAAAAAAACAAATTTAAAGCTTATGAATATGCATGTCATGCGCAACAGCATGCAGACTGTTTTACTGACTGCTCCCTATCTGTACCTTTGTCCCGCCGGAACAATTTTCATGATTTTAAGGTTTCCGCGCGCACAGAATTTTTCTGAAGGGGCAAATACAAGCGTGTCTTCGGCTTTTACTTCTGTTCCGTTTATTGTTCCCGTTCCGTCAATAATAAAGGCAAGAACAAAATCACACGGCATGGTATCGTGGGGAGCTGAATCTACCACAGAATCATATTCGTTTTCTACCGTAATTTCTTCGAGAGTAAAGTAAGGGCATGAAAACACGCCGGGAAAAGCAGACACATTTCTTTCTCCCTGGGTCTTTATGCATGAAATAGCGCGCTCTACATGACATTCCCTTCCCCGGCCCCAGTCATAAAGACGGTATGTTATGTCGCTTGACTGCTGTATTTCCAAAAGCCTGAGCCCACCGCCAATGGCATGGACAGTTCCTGCGGGAATATATACAAAGTCACCCTTCTTTACATTTACATAGCGCAGACAGTCCTGGATTGAATTGGCTTGTATTGCACCCCTGAGTTCACTCGGAGTATAAACACCGTTCAGGCCGTAAACAAGGCGTGCATTTTCGGCAGCATCAAGAACGTACCAGCATTCTGTTTTTCCGCGGCAATGCTCGTAAAGTTCGGCCTTTTCGTCATCGGGGTGAACCTGAACGCTCAGACGGTCATCTGCCTGAATAACCTTTACCAAAAGAGGATAGTCCCCGCCGGTAAATGTCTGCAATTCGTGCTGAAGACCATTCGGGTGGGTTGATGCTTCCCAAAGTTCATATCCCCAAACCTTGTCTGATTTTATTGCGTTCAGTTTTATCATTTTTTTTCTCCGTTATAAAGTCAATGTTTTCAGCAGTGTTCCCAAAGCGTTTCGGGATAGTAGCCGTCTGCAATTTTCTTTGCAATTTCCTGCTTTACAATTGCACGGTCTTCGGGATAAGTCATGCCGAACCATTTTTCTGTAGAAGTAAAGAATTTTATACTGCCCTCTTTTGCCTTTACAATGTCGCTTGCCGCAACGGGAAGAAGGGCTTCGGCCTTGGGCAGTTCAAGTGAAGTTTTCTTGAAGTTGTCCCAGTATTTGTGAAAACCGGTAAAGGCTTTAAGGCTGAATGCAAACAGGTTCATGCTTACCCATTCTTTTCCGGTAAGAGGAATTTCTTTTCCGTCGAGTTCGCTTACAATGCCATCGCCTTTATAGCTGATTTTGGTATTTTCTGTAATTGACTCAAGGTAACCGTCCTTTACGGTACAGACACCGCGGCTTACCGAACCGCTTTTGCTCATTGTGTTTCCGAGTACATAGCCGACCATGGCATGTTCAGGGGAATGGGGATCCATGTTTGAAAGATATTCACCCAGTGTTTTAAAGGCATCGCGTCCGTAATAGTCATCGCTGTTGATTACGGCAAAAGGTGAATTAATTGCCTTTTCTGCACAGAGAACGGCATGGATTGTACCCCAGGGCTTTGTTCTGTCTGCAGCGCGTGCAATTTCCTGTTCATCAAGAAGTGCGTCTTTTGTCTGGAAGACATATTCTGCATCGAAGTTTTTGGCTACACGATCAAAAAGGCGTTCACGGAAGTCTTTTTCTATATCTTTTCTGATAACAAAAACGACCTTTCCGAATCCGCATTTTTTTGCATCATAAGCGGCAAAGTCCAAAAGGCACTCGTTGTTAAGTCCTACTGCATCAATCTGTTTTACTCCGCCATAACGGCTTCCCATACCGGCCGCCAGCACAAGCAATGTTGGTTTCATAACTACTCCCATAATAAGTAAATCTTCAGTTTTAAGAACATATATTTAATTGTAGCATTTTTTTTACAAAAATACTATGATTTTCACTTTTTTAACAGTTTTTAAAAAATATCGGCAGCATCAGGCAGTCACGGCATCAAGACCTATTCTGACCATATTGGAAAAAGAAGTCTGTCTTTCTTCGGCTGTGGTTTTTGTACCCAAAAGAATGTGGTCGCTTGCAGTAAGAACGGCGAGCGCTTTTCTGCCGAATTTTGCCGCAAGTGTATAAAGTTCGGCGGCTTCCATTTCTACCCCAAGAACACCGTACTCTGCCCATGTTTGCCAGGTTGAACGGCTGTCATAAAACATGTCGCTCGAAGCACAGAGACCGACTTTTGCATTTATCCCCAGATTTTTGGCAGCAGAAACCGCAGCCGAAAGAAGAGAATAGTCGGCTACCGGGCAAAAATGCATTGAACCGAAGCGCATTGTATTCAACCCTGAATCAGAACAGGCGCCTGAAGCAATAATGACATCTCTGAGCTGAATATCATTTTGGATTGCACCGCAAGTTCCGACTCTGACAGCCTTCTGCACATTGTAGTCGTTAAAAAGTTCTGTTGCATAAATAGACAAAGACGGCTGCCCCATACCCGTTCCCTGTACAGAAACGCGACAACCCTTATAAATACCTGTAAATCCGTACATTCCGCGGACTTCATTATAACACTCAGAATCTTCAAGAAAGTTTTCGGCAATAAATCTGGCTCTGAGCGGGTCTCCGGGAAGAAGAACAGACTCGGCAACTGCACCTTCAGGCGCGTTAATATGTATACTCATTACTATATTTTAGCACACAAATTACAAAAACAACACCCCAAAAACAGCACCGACGACAACAATAAAAACCGGATGAAGCTTTGTCAAAAATAGAACAGCAAGACAAACAGCATAAAAGGCAAGAGACGGCCATTTTACGGCATTAAGGGGGGAAGTAATCGTATCAAGCGGATTCAGAATTGCTATAGAAAAAACCTGAATCAGCGCAATAAGAACCATGCCACTTGTTGCAGGACGCAGAGTGGCAAAAACAGACTTGACTGCAGGCTTGTCCTGAAAATGTGCAAAAAATCTGGCAATTGCAATTATTACAATAAAAGACGGAAGCACTTCACCCAAAGTAGTGACAATTCCGCCTATGGGACCGTAAAGTTCAGTTCCTATATAGGTGGCAAGATTGATTCCGATTGGCCCCGGAGTACTTTCGCTTATAGCAAGCATCGAATAGAATTTTTCTGCAGAAATAAGCGCATACTTTTCGACAAGAACCTGCTGCATGAATGTAGCTGCAACAAGGCCTCCCCCTATGGCAAAAAGCCCGATGTAGAAAAAAATCAGAAAAAGAAAGAAAAGATTCATGATTTCTTCCCCGTGCGCAAAAGATAAGAGACAATTCCGATAACAACGGAGGCCAGAACAATAAAAATTCCGCTCACCTTAAAGAAATAGACTGCACAGAACGAAAGTGCATAGAAAAGAACATCAATACGGCGTTTAAGCGTTTTTTTGCAGAGGGTAACCACAGAATAAGTAAGAAGTGCCGCCACAGCCACGTTTATTCCTGCAAGCGCCTTCTGAACCCACACTATTGCATCAAAATTCGAAATAAATTCTGCAATAAACGTAATTATAATTACAGAAGGAGTAACAACACCCAAAGTGGCTGCAACGGCCCCGGGAATTCCTGCACGGTTGTGGCCTACAAATGTAGAAACATTTACTGCAATAACGCCCGGTGTAGACTGGGAGATTGCGTAATAGTCAATAAGTTCTTCATTTGTAATCCATTTTTTCTTCTGGATAAGTTCCCTTTCTAGAATGGGAAGCATTGCAAGACCGCCGCCAAAAGTGACAGAACCAATCTTAAAGAAAACCACAAAAAGCGAAAGAATTTCCCGAAGCATAATCATCCTACAAATTTCTGGAGGTCTCTGCTGAAAGAGACTTGAGCATATTGGCTCCGGCAGAATCCAAAAGACTGCTGTCCATTCTCCATGACCAGTTTGCACCGGTTGTAGAAGGAGTATTCATTCTTGCTTCTGAACCAAGGCAATATACATCCTGCAGCGGAATAATACAGTATTCAGCCTTTGACTGGAAGGCAGCTTGTACCAGGCGCAGAGAAATGTCCTTTACAGAAGCGTTTTTATCCATTCCGAAGTAAGAGGCAATATTTATTCTGTACTGTTCAGCACTGGAAGAAAGTACTCCTACAGTAGTATCATTGTCATGTGTTCCTGTATAAACCACGCACTTTTCTGTCTTATAGTTATCCGGCAGATAATCGTTGCGGGCACTTTCATCTGACCACGGATTATCATTGAATGCAAACTGCAGAATCTTCATTCCGGGGAAGCCGCAGTCGTCGCGGAGCTTTTCTACATCAGGGGTAAGAGTTCCCAGATCTTCTGCAATAATCGGAAGTTTTCCAAGACGCTTTTCTATCTCGTTAAAAAGATCCAGTCCGGGGCCCTTTACCCACTTTCCGCCAATGGCATTGTCTGCACCGTACGGAATCTGCCAGTAAGTGTCAAAACCGCGGAAGTGGTCAATGCGCACTATATCTACCAGGTGGAGCATATTCTGAATGCGTGAAACCCACCAGGAATAGTTGTCTTTTTTCATTGCATCCCAGTCATAAAGAGGATTTCCCCAAAGCTGGCCTGTTGCAGAGAAATAGTCCGGCGGAACACCCGCGCATGAAGTCTGTAAAAGTGTATTAGAGTCAAACTGGAAGAACTTCTGGTTTGCCCAGACATCGGCAGAATCTCCTGCTACAAAGATAGGAATATCACCGATAATACTGATTCCAAGTTTGTTGGCATAAGACTTGAGTGAGTGCCACTGTTCCGAGAAGAAGAACTGGATTACTTTTATGCTTTCAACATCAGCAGAATGTTCTGCATCCCACTTTGAAACGGCAGCCGGGTCATGTGCAGCAAGGTCTTTCGGCCAGAAGCGGTTCCACATGCTGTCTATTCCGGTAACATTCTTTTTCTGGGCTTCTGCATCGTAGAATTTCTTGATGCTTGTATAATCTGCAAAATTATTGAGCCAGACCTGATTGTCGTTTTTAAAGGCTTCATACTTTGCGCGGTCAGCTTTTTTGCAGTTCTTTAGGAAATACTCTGCGCACTTGTAAAGAAGCGGAATCTTCCACCAGACGACAGATCCAAAGTCAACGTCACCGTCACATTTTATATATTCAGGCGGAACAATATCACCGGCCAAAGCCCAGCCGCGTTCCACAAGATTGTCAAGATCAATAAGAAGGGGATTTCCGGCAAAAGTCGAAAAACTTGCATAGGGACTATCCCCGTAGCCTGTAGGTCCAAGCGGAAGAATCTGCCACATTGTCTGGCCTGCTGAATGAAGCCAGTCTGCAAATTTATATGCCTGTTTTCCCATAGTTCCGATTCCGGGTGTTTCCGGAAGTGATGTAATGTGCAGAAGCACACCGCTTGCTCTCTTTTCCATTTTTCCTCCAGTTTTCAACGGCTCGCGGGCCGCAACAAAAATTTGCCCGGACAGGTACTGCCACATACCATGCCCGGGCATAAGAATTATATCAATCTATTGAATCACTCGGTCGGGCGCTTCTTAAGGCGCTTGCTTCCGGGAACAGCCTGGCCCTTTCCTGCCTTCTGTTCCATCATTGCGCGAACCTTGAGAGGAAGACCAAACAATGTAATAAAGCCGTCTGCATCCTTGTGGTCATAAAGATCACCTGTAGCAAAACTTGCAATGCTTTCGTTGTAAAGGCTGTACGGAGAATCACTTCCTGCACCGCGCATTGTTCCCTTGTAAAGGCGGAGTTTTACCCATCCGGTTACGTTCTCTTCAATCTTGTCCTGGAAAGCCATAATTCCTTCCATAAGCTGAGTGAACCATTTTCCGTCATAGATAAGTTCGCTTTCACGCAGGCTGATCATCTGCTTGAAGTGATATGTATCGCGGTCAAGACAAAGGTGGTCAAGCTGCTCGTGTGCGTACATAAGGATTGTTCCGCCCGGTGTCTCGTAAACTCCGCGGCTCTTCATTCCTACAACACGGTTTTCTACAAGATCAACGATTCCGATTCCGTTGCGGCCGGCAATCTTGTTGAGTTCCTGCATAATTTCGAGAGGAGACATTTTCTTTCCGTTAACAGAAACTGCTTCGCCTGAAACAAATTCTATTGTAACGTATTCGCCCTTTTCTGAAGCCTGCTCAGGAAGCTTTGTTTCCTTAAGCATATTCTCCCACTTTGGCTCGTTGGGTGTCTCTTCGAGTTCAAGTCCTTCGTGGCTTATGTGCCAGATGTTTTCGTCGCAGGAATAAGAATTCTCTTTCTTTACAGGAACCGGAATTTTGCGGTCTTCAAGATATTTTACTTCGTCTTCGCGGCTCTGGAGAGTCCACTTCGGGTCACGCCATGCTGCAATAACCTTAAGATCAGGGGCAAATGCCTTCATTGCAAGCTCAAAACGAACCTGGTCATTTCCCTTTCCTGTAGCACCGTGACAGATGGCAACGGCCTTTTCCTGGCGTGCATATTCAACAAGAATTTTACCAATAAGAGGACGGGCCGTGGATGTTCCAAGAAGATACTCATCCTCGTAAACACAGCCGCCCTTTACTGCCGGCCAAACATATTCCTTGCAGTACTCTTCGCGTGCATCTACAACATAACATGCAGCAGCACCGGTTTTGAGAGCACGTGCCTTGATAGACTTCCAGTCATCGCCCTGACCTACGTCAATACAAACTGCAATGACATCATAGTCATAATTTTCCTGAAGCCACGGAATAATTACCGTAGTATCAAGTCCGCCGGAATAAGCAAGAATAACCTTGTCTTTCTTTGATTTAGCAGCCCGAGCTGTTGTCTTTGTAGTCTTTGCATCCTTTGCAATTCTTACTGCCATAAAAGTCCTCTTAGTGAAATTTTATACAATCATTATACATATTCACTTATAAATATGCAAGTGAAAGAATTTTTGCGTTAATCAGTCAGACCACTTTGTCCACGCAGCCTGAACAGTAAAATAGTTTTTGCGTTCACAAAACGGCATGTCAGAAGGAAGTCCCGCCGTCTGTCTTCTGAATGAACCGAATCTTTTGTCGCAGCAGGTACATTCATTTCTTATGCATATATTTTCATCAGGAACACCAGCCTTACGCAAAAGAAAAAGATTGGCCGCGGCAAGGGAAAGCGATTTTGTTCCGTCAGAGAAAGTCGCCACGCTTTCAGAGCCGAATTCAGAAGAAAACAATGCTGCACGACTGTCATCCACTTTGTAGCAGCAGCTGTGAATATGGGGTCCCATAACAACGCAGATATCTTTTACAGAAGAACCGTATACGTTTACAGCAGTGTGTACCGCTTCAAGAACTATTCCGGTTCCTTTCCAGCCTGAATGAAGCGTGCCGAAAACACCGCGCACAGGATCGCACAAAAAAAGCGGCATACAGTCAGCAACAGTAACAACGGGAATGAGAGCTTTGTTTTGGGTAAGAATACCGTCTCCCTTAAGGCCGTTGAGTTCCTGTGCAGAATTTACAGAATATACAGTTTTTGAATGAATGAGTTCAACCGCAGCAATTTTATGCGAAGAGCCGGCATTTTCTGAAAGAAATTTTTCTCTTGCTGGATTGTGCATTCCCCACTCAAACCTCATGTTCCCGGCAGAAAGAAGACTCATTTCCCACTCAGGACCATTTTCCAGAACTTTTCCGTCAAAGAGGAATTTTCCGCATATACGGTCACTTAAAAAACGAACCGAAGTGTTTTCAGAACAAAGCAATTTTTACTCCGCGACAAATGATTTTTCTATAAGTTCCATATCCATTATGACATCAAGGGCATATCTTACGTCCCTAAGGTAAGCGGTTATTGAATCGCAGAATTCTGCATTGTCCTTGCCCATGATTTTTGAAAGGTTTACCAAAGGACCATAACAGGTACTGGTCTTTTCACCTGTTATTCCACCCAGAAGGCTTTCAAAACTGCGGCAGCACTTGCAGAAAGTCGCAATCAGATATTCCGCGGAATTTTCAATTTCTTCTATAACTGCATTCACTTTTTTTTCTGAAGAAGCCGTTTTTGTAGAAAGATCGGAATATCCCGAAAGAGACGAACCGTATTCCCCTCCAGAAGAAAGTTTATTAATGAGGGAGTCGGTGTCAAAATTTATTTTTTCCATGTCGGACATTGTGTCTGTAAATTCGAGGTTATTGTCCTTTACAGAAAAATCACCTTCAAGGGTAACGGCTCTCAGATAAGGCATAAACTTCTTGAAAATGCGTTTCATAAAGAAATAAAGGAAACCCAGAGTAAGTGGATGTGCAAAAACAACGCCATCCCAGACATTTTCCCAGGGTCGCACAGGAAAGAGAGGAAACTCGGGAAGCTCAAAATAAGCGGCAAGCTTTTTTCTGAGTGCATCCTTTTTTATGCATGAAGTCCACTGTTCCCATCTTGCATCAAACATAGCCTTCCATTTTTCACGGAATTTGACACTCCACGTTTCTCCACCGCCCAGGACAGGAGGTTCGTACATAAAGTTTTCAAATATTACTTTTGCAAGGGAAGCCATTGGAACTTCCTGTACAAAACACGTTACTGCCGAAAGAGATGCCGAAGCGCGGTCATAGAATTTGGCAAAACCGTTCTGTTCTTCGTCGGAAAGTTCAACTGAAGCCGTCGTAAAATCACAGGTACTTCTAACTGAAAAAAGGTAGAGAGCCTTAAGGAATTCCATTGAAATATCAGGAACAATATCCAGAACCTGAGCAAAAGACGAAAAATCTGAGCGGGCCTGTACAAAACCGCAGTGTTTTACACCGTCTTCTGTTACAAACTTATTTGAAAGGGAATCTGTCGGAAGAACAGTAAACGCACGCAACCACTGCGCTGCCCGTGCACACCCGTACATAAGTGATTTCTTTTCCGGCGGAATGGAATCCAGCGCCTTTGACAGACGCGAAAGAAGGGACGAACGCGTGTCCGGAGCCGGTTCCCTGTCTGCAGGATACTGAAACGGGTCACACGCTTTTTTTATTCCTTCTGTAAAATCACTCATAACAAGGGATGAAAGCAGAATATAAAAGTTACCTGCATTTTTTTTCAACGGAACAACATATTTTCTGAAGAAAACCTGGGCAGAACGAAGCTCCTGTATCTTGTCACAGAAAGACTCTGTCAGGATTTTTCTTTTATAGTCAATGAGTCCCGGGTGTTCCCTGCGGATTTCTGCTGCAGTACGGCGGATCATTGAACTGTTATATACATTTTCTATATCGGTGTCGAACAGAATTGATTTAATCCAAAGTAGAATTCTTACAAGCAGCGGTTCCTGCGAAAAACTGCTCATAAGTGTAAAACCGTCATTTTTGTATGCACGGTCGGCCGTACTTTTTTTTAATGTATTTTCTTCTTCCTTTGAAGTTGTTGCCCCTACCCTGTTCAAAAGGTCGCGGCGTTCCTCTCCGGAAAGTTTCGCAGACATGCTTTCAAAATTTGAATTGTCACTTTCTGATGTAAAACCCATATCCTAATTCTATGTTCAAGACAGATAATTGTAAAGCAGAATATTATGAATTGAATACGTTTTTATTAAAAAAAAATGCAAAAAACAGCAAAGGTATATTGACATTTTTTTCTTTAGATTATATATTCTTAATCACCTTACATTCCCCGATTGTGTAATGGTAGCACCTCAGATTCTGGTTCTGATTGTGGGGGTTCGAATCCTCCTTGGGGAAAGATTTAGGTCCCTTCGTCTATCGGCTAGGACGAAAGATTCTCAATCTTTAAAGATGGGTTCGACTCCCGTAGGGACCGCTTGTGACTTCCCTAATCGGGAGTTTTTTTTATTTTAAATCGGCTGTTCTTCAAAACTTCAGTTGTTGCGTTTGGCAAGCCCCCTATAAATTCCAGCATACCCCATTCCCATTGAAAAAAAGTTCTATATAAGACTATTTTCAAGATAGAATGAGGATCAGTATCGTTAATTATTGATTGCCAAACTTTGACACAAGACCTGCCATTTCAAGGGCACCCATTGCGCAGTCATAACCTTTGTTACCGGCTTTTGTTCCTGCACGTTCAACAGCCTGCTCTATTGTATCTGTAGTAAGAACGCCGAACATTACAGGAATTTCAGACGCAAGTTCAACCTGGGCAATTCCTTTTGAAACTTCGGCACAGACATAATCGTAATGACTGGTTGCCCCGCGGATTACAGCCCCCAGACAGATAAGCGCATCGTATTTTTTACTCTGTGCCATTTTTTTTGCAGCAAGCGGAATTTCAAATGCCCCAGGAACCCAGCACAGGTCTATGTTTTCATCATCTACATCATGACGCAAAAGACAGTCCCTTGCCCCTCCTACAAGCTTTGAAACTACGAATTCGTTGAACCTTGAGGCTACGATTCCCACACGGATTTTTTTTCCGTTTACAGATGAAAGAATTTTTCCTTCAATTATATTCATTTTTTTCCTCCTGGATTTTTTTACACGTTTGTAAGAAGATGTCCCATTCTTTTGTTTTTTGTCTGAAGATAGAAAATATTCTGCATACACGGCTTAACCTGAACAGGAACCCGTTCCGTAACAGTCACTGTTCCGTAAGATTCTATTCCGCTCACTTTAAGCGGATTGTTTGTCATAAGGCGGATTTTTTTTACACCGAGGTCTTTAAGAATATGGGCTGCGGCATAATATTCGCGTGAATCTTCGGGAAAACCAAGCTTTGTATTTGCATCCACCGTGTCAAAACCTTCATCCTGCAGGGCATAGGCACGTATTTTGTTCAAAAGGCCAATTCCCCTTCCTTCCTGCCTCAAATAAATCAAAACCCCGCAGCCTGAATCTGCAATTTCTTTCATTGCAAGTTCAAGCTGTTCCCCGCAGTCGCATTTTAACGAAGAAAAGCAGTCCCCTGTAAGACATTCGCTGTGTATGCGGCAAAGCACTGATTTTTCCGAAGACAAATCCCCGTAAACGAGAGCCGCGTGTTCGGCATTGGTAACTGTATCTTTGTAGCCTGTAATTCTGAATGTTCCAAACTTTGTGGGAAGAGACGCCTGCGCTACTTTTTGTACAAGCATTTCCCGCGCTTTTCTGTAAAGGGACAAATCTTCTATGGTAACAAGTGTCATGTTCCACTTTGAAGCAAGACTCTCCAGTTCCGGGCGGCGCGCCATGGTTCCGTCAGAGGACATTATTTCACAGCAAAGTCCCGCGCCCGAAAGTCCTGCAAGTGTACAGAAGTCAACCGTTGCTTCTGTATGGCCGCGGCGTTCGAGTACACCGTTTTTTCTTGCAGTAAGCGGAAACATATGACCCGGTCTTCTGAAATCAGCGGCGCGGGTATTTTTATCTGCCAGAGCCATTGCTGTAACCGACCTGTCAAAGGCGCTTATTCCTGTTCCTGTAGAAACATGGTCTATGGAAACCGTAAATGCTGTTTCGTGATTGTCTGTATTGTCTGCAACCATCGGTGAAAGGCCCAGTTCCTTTGCCCTTGAAAGCGGAAGAGGCATGCATATAAGCCCGCGTGCATTCACCGCCATAAAGTTAACGTTCTGCGCAGTGGCAAATTCGGCGGCAACAATAAGGTCCCCTTCATTTTCGCGGCTGTCATCGTCGGTTACCATAATAATTTTGCCCTGCTTCAGATCTTCAAGGGCCTGTTCAACACGGTGGAACGCTTTTTCATAAATGCTGTTCATTTTATTTTAACTCCTGTATTTTCAAAGTTTGCGGATATTCAGTGATACGAAACAAAACTGTCCCTGAGACTTTCCATGACAGAAGAATTCTGCCCCGGAGAGAGTGAAACAAGTTTTTCTACATATTTGCCTATAATGTCACATTCTATGTTCACTATAGAACCCGGTTTTCTTTCGCAAAGGACGGTATTTGCCCAGGTATGCGGAATTACGGACACGGTCACCACACACGGTCCGGAATGTTCACTTACAGATGCAACTGTAAGGCTTGTTCCATCAATGCAGAGTGAACCTTTGTTTACAATATAGCGCGAAAGCTTATCCGGAACACAAACGGCAAACAAAACAGAGTTTCCGTCATTTTTTACAGAAACGACGCGTGCAGTTCCGTCTATGTGGCCCGTAACAATGTGCCCGCCGAATCTTCCCGAAGCACTCATGGCCCGCTCCAGATTTACGCGGCTTGTGGCTGCAAGAATGGAAAATGATGTTTTGGAAAAAGTTTCCGGTGTTACGTCGGCAAAGAAAGTTCCGCCCGACAATTCTGAAACTGTAAGGCATACACCGTTTACGGCAACACTTTCGCCAAGTGACAGACTGTCAAAAAAGCTGCATTTTATTCCGAGTGTAAAAAACCCGCTTCTGCGCTTTACACACGCTATTGTTCCCGTCGATTCTACTATTCCTGTGAACACTGCTCCTCCCCGTTACCCGTTACGCTGTAACTTAAAAGAACATCGCTGCCGAACACACGGACAGACGGCTTTGACAAACTTATGCTTTCTGAAACTTTACTGCAGCCGTCCCCTCCTACAGGCCCGTGCGCAAGGTGCCCGCCAAGAATTTTTGAACCAATAAAGCAGCAGACTTCATTTACAAGGCATCCGCATGGTGAAAAAAACAGCGAACCGCTTAAAGTACCGCCAGACTCTACAAGAATGCTGTCTATACCTTCTTTGCCCAGTTCACAAAGCAGTGACGGCATTGAAAGGTGGCCGCCGTATTCTTGTACACAAAGTATTTTTGCGCCCAGATCTTTTAAAACGGCCGCTTTATCTTGATTTTTTGAAAAACTGTGTTTGGAACAGGCAATAATTACAGGAACTTCCCGCGCAGTTTTCATAAGTGCGCAGTCAGGAGAAACAGAAAGATTTGTGTCGCATACAATTCTTACGGGATTATGCGGAATGAATTTCTCTGACGGTTCAAGACGGCATGTAAGAAGCGGATTGTCGGCTGCAACCGTTGCACTGCCTGTCATAACTGCAGCAACACCGGAACGCATTCTGTGCACATATTCCCTGGCACAAGGACCTGTTATCCACTTGCTGTCACCCGAATCTGCGCAGGTACGGCCGTCGGCAGAAACTGCATATTTTACAATTACATAAGGTGTTTTTTTTGTAATATAATGGAAGAAAATTTTATTTATTGAATCGCACTCATCACGAAGAAAATCTCTTTCTACAATAATTCCAGCTTTTTGAAGTTCAAGAAAACCTTTGCCGCTTACAAGAGGATTGGGATCACGGCTTCCAACAATAACGCGCTTTATTCCGGAAGCAATTATCGCCTGCGTACAGGGAGGCTGCTTTCCTGTATGACAGCAGGGTTCAAGCGTAACATACATGTCTGCGCCTTTAACATCGGTATTGGAATCCGCGGCATTTTTCAAAGCGTCACGTTCGGCATGAAGACCGCCGTATTCGTGATGGTAACCTCCGGCCAGAAATTCCCCGTTACGTGCAATAACGGCCCCGACCAGAGGATTGGGATGAACATGTCCCCCTCCAAGAAGAGCCAGCTGAATGGCTTTTCTCATGAGGAGAACATCTTTATTGTTTGATATAAAACTATTTTTCACACTTTAGTTTTATATCAAACTAAAATTATTGTCAAGCACTTTTGAATTCCAGTCCTTCACCGGAAGAAGTCCTATACGCTGTAATATCAGAACCTTCAGGGAATTTTCCTTCAAGAAGTTCCCTGGCAAGAGAATTCTCTACATAATTCTGAATGGCTCGCTTTACAGGTCTTGCACCAAAGGCAGGATCGAAGCCCTTTTCGGCAATAAAATCAACGGCAGAATCATCGAATTTGAGTGTAATCCTGCGTTCCGAAAGCCTTGAAGCAACCCTTTCGAGCTGGATGCGTACAATTCCGCGTATATTGTCCTGGCCCAACGAATTGAACATAACGGTTTCATCAATCCTGTTAAGGAATTCAGGGCGGAATGTCTGCTTCAAGAGGGCATCAAGTTTTACACCAAGAGCTTTCTTTTCTTCAGGTGTTTTTGCCTCAAGAATAAGATCAGATCCAAGGTTGCTTGTCATAATGATTATCGTGTTCTTGAAGTCGACCACGCGCCCCTGTCCGTCAGTGAGCCTTCCGTCATCAAGAACCTGCAGAAGTACATTGAATACATCAGGATGGGCCTTTTCTACCTCGTCCAAAAGAACAACGCTGTAAGGGCGCCTTCTTACGGCTTCGGTAAGCTGTCCGCCTTCATCGTAACCAACGTATCCCGGCGGTGCACCGATAAGGCGGCTCACACTGAATTTTTCCATGTACTCGCTCATATCAATTCGGGTAAGGGACTTTTCGTCGTTAAAAAGAAAATCGGCGAGAGTCTTGGCAAGTTCTGTCTTACCTACACCGGTCGGTCCTATAAACAGGAAACTTCCGAGCGGTCTGTTGGGGTCGCTGAGTCCTGCGCGGTTTCTTCTTATTGCATCTGCAACAGCCTTAACTGCTTCTTCCTGTCCTATGACGCGCCTGTGCAGGACTTCTTCGAGTTGAAGATACTTCTGCTTTTCGCTGGTCATCATCTTTGCAACAGGAATACCCGTCCACGAACTTATTACGCGGGCAATATCCTCTTCGGTAACTTCCTTTCTGAGCAGGCTCTTTCTTTCATCACTGATTGAGTCCTTTGCAGAAGATTCTGTCATCTTCTGTTCTTCCTGAAGTTTTTTCTCCAGAGCCGGAATTATAGAATACTTGAGCTCGGCAGCTTTTTCGAGATTGCCTTCCCTAGTGCATTTTTCTTCATCAAAGCGGGCTTTTTCTAGATCCTCTTTTACCTTGCGGCTTCCTTCAATAACCTGCTTTTCGTTCTGCCACTGGAGTTTCATTGCGTCGCGGCGTGTTTTGCATTCGGCAAGTTCCTTTTCGAGTTTTTCAAGTCTTTCCTTGCTGGCCTGGTCATCTTCCTTTGAAAGAGACTGCTTTTCTATGGCAAGCTGAAGAATTTTGCGCTCAATCTGGTCAAGTTCAACCGGCTGGCTTTCGATTTCCATCTTAAGGCGGCTGGCGGCTTCATCAACAAGGTCTATTGCCTTGTCTGGAAGGAACCTGTTTGTAATATACCTGTTGCTGAGCGTTGCTGCGGCTACAAGGGCTTCATCGTTTATCTTTACACCGTGATGAATCTCATACTTGTCACGCAAACCACGCAGAATGGCGATTGTATCTTCTACAGTCGGTTCCGAACAGTAAACCTGCTGAAATCTGCGTTCAAGAGCGGCGTCTTTTTCGATGTATTTGCGGTATTCGTTAAGGGTTGTTGCACCTATTACATGCAGTTCACCCCTTGCCAGAGCCGGCTTCAAAAGGTTTCCGGCATCCATGCTTCCTTCAGAGGCACCTGCACCAACAATAGTATGAAGCTCATCTATAAACAGAATAATCTGTCCTTCTGACTTTGCAACTTCATTTATAACGCCCTTGAGTCTTTCCTCAAATTCTCCGCGGAACTTGGCACCTGCAACAAGCTGTCCCAAATCAAGCGAAAGAAGGCGTTTGTTTTTTAGACTTTCAGGCACATCACCCGAAGCGATTCTTCTGGCAAGACCTTCTACAATGGCTGTTTTACCGACACCTGGCTCACCTATAAGAACAGGATTGTTTTTTGTGCGGCGGCTTATAACCTGCATAACACGTCTTATTTCTTCATCGCGTCCGATAACAGGATCTATTTTGTCCTGTCTTGCACGTGCAGTCAGATCAATACAGTATTTTTCAAGGGAGCGCATTTTGCTTTCGGGGTCCTGCGAGTCAATGGACTGGTTTCCCCTTACAGCTTTCAGTGACTCAAGAGCAGCCTGCCTTGTACAGCCAAGACGGCGCAAAAGATCACCCGTTTTGTCATCAAAAGCGGTCATTGCAAGGAAAATATGTTCTGTAGAAAGATACTGGTCCTTAAGGGCAGACATTTCGCCTTCTGCCTTTGCAAGAACTTTCTGTGCACCCGAAGAAAGGCTTACCTGTGTCTGTCCTGTAACGACAGGATAAGAATCCAAAAGTTTTTCAAGCGGTTCAAGTATAGCAGATACTTTTACACCAATCCGTTCCACAAGCGGAGGAATAATTCCGTCTTTCTGTGTAAGAAGAGCATAAAGAAGATGCTCTGTTCCTATTTCACCGTGGTCTTTTCTTGCGGCGATGGAACTTGCTTCCTGAATCGCGTCCTGGGTTTTTAGCGTCATTTGATCGTAATTCATTTTTCACCTCGTATTTTTAATTAAGGCCGTTTCCCAAAATCCATCCCAGGGGAACTTTATGCCTTCAATTTGAAAATACAAAACTAAATGAAAAAAATCAAATTTATTTAGGAAAACTCTGTAAACTTCGATTTAAGGAGGTTGTGTCTATGAAATAAAATCAATCAGAGCGGATATTCTTTGTTTCCGAATTCACACAGGCAGTCAAAAATTTCGGCATGTTCAAGAAGTTCAAGATTCTTTTTAACATACTTGTAAATGCGTATTTCACCGGTTCCCTTACCACCGCTCAAAATCTTCATTAAGGAACGGCCGCCTTCAGGACATTCAAAATCCCTTACCAGAAGCGAAGAAGAAAAACAGAATATATCTATATCCACAACATATTTTGTATTGTGGACACTCACGCTCCAGTGGAGTTTTCTGTCGGCAGAATCAGACGGAAGCTCTGTAAAGTCATACTCGACAGAATATTTTTTTCCCGAAGCAGCCCTGAATTCATAGTTGTGGTCTTCAATGGAAATGAGAGCATCTATTTTGCTACCAAAAATTCCCTGGAGTGCAAAGCATGAAGACAAAAGATTTTTACCGCTTATTCTGCTCAAAAGGTTTGAAGAACTCAAATGAAAATAAGGAACAGCAAAATCGCGTCCCCAGTTTTTGTCGCAAAAGCCGAACGATTTTCTTGGATTAACAATAAATTCTTCTTCATTCAGAACAATCGTGCCCGAAAAGTCTGTACGGCCTCCGTTAACAGACCAGCAGATATCTGAAGTTCTGTAGTCGGGGCGGAATGAAATAACCTTGTTGAATTTAAGATTCCACGACATGGAACCTGCGTTTCCCAGAAGTTCCGGTTTTCTGACAAGTTCCTGTTCTGTTACAGAAACTTCTCCGCAAGAGCAGTCATCAGAAAGCATACAGACACGCTCAGACAAATCTTTTACAGAAAGAATATATTCTCCGGAACCAAAGTCTATTGAAGAAAAGGGAAAATAAGAGTTGATCTGGACACATCTTCCCGAAAGACAGCCTGCCTTTATCATAAGAAAAGACGGGGAAACATATTTTTCCTGGGCAATATTTTTTGCAGATTCTGTTCCGGCAAGAGCATACTGAAGTTCCTCGGGCGAAGGTTCGCAACGGTTTTTAAATCCCATTACACATTCGTCCGGGGACAACAGCGGATTAACAATATAAAATTCAATAAAGAAAGTTTTTTCTTCACCTGTAACACAGCTTATTGCATTTGTTACAAGTCTCCAACGATCAAACCCGTTTTTTCTAAGAGAGCCTCTTAGCATAAAGCGTTCGTTGCGGTTGATTTTCTTCATTACCATATGGTCCACCAAAAAAAGTTACTGCTTTCTACAGTCTATTTTCGGCAACGTATGGTTCCTATTTGAACATTTTTTTCAGAGTTTCGTTAAATTCCTTTTTGTCTGCAGGGAAATTGGCATCCAGAAATTCAAAGCAATTCTGGGCATTTTTCTGAACATGTTCATACCAAATTGTATATAATTCCGGCTCAAAATTATTTCCGGGATACGGGGCACCCTGTACGTCCGAAACCAGCTGCCGCATAAGTTCTGCCAATTGCAATGTAGTTTTTTTATCCATGGAATCTTCCTTTCTTTGTATTCATATCAATTATAACGGTAATTTGATAATTTTACCACATTTTTTTAAAATTTTATCAGAAATCATCTCTTTTGCGCAAAAAACAACTCTTTTTCCTGCCTTAGGAGCCTGAGAATAACGTTTTGCCGCAGAACGCAGATCTTTGACAGTAGTAGACAGCAGCCTTGAAAGCCTTCTTTTGCGCTGGGCATTGGTAAGCCCGTAAAGTTCCCACATAAATGCCGTCTGTCCCCTTGAGGCCGGTGTGCGCGGTTCAATCTCGCCGGAATAAACACCGGTTACGGCCTTTTCAACTTCGTCTTCTGTAAAAGTTCTGTCAGAAAGTTTTTCAAGACAGGAATCCAGCACCTTGAGCGAGTCAAACGGGGACGGGTCTCTGTAAGTGGTAAATCTTGTCATGGAACAGTCGCTGTTTGGGGAAAAATACACACCGTAAGCGCCGCCTGCAGTACGTATAGAATTCCAGAGTTCCGAAGTTTCAAGAAGATGCGAAAGTACTTCGTCTGACATGCAGTTTTTTGTGTCAAAGCTGGAACTTCTTACGGCACAGGACGCAAACCCTACCGTACCGGGAATGAGAATAACTTCGTCTGCTTCTTTTTTTTCTGAAGAAATGACGGTCTTTCCAGGAAGTTCTGTAAGTTCAAAGAATTCTTTTTCAGAAGATATTCGTTTTTCTACGGGAGCATGAAGGGACATTTTCTGAATAAAATCAAGTGAATACTTTTTTGCATTTTTCATTGACTTTGAATCAGCCGTAATGTGAAGGACTGCCCCTGCTTTTTTTATTTTGCTGAATGTGCTTTTCAAAAGAGAAGAAAGTTTTTCAAGCGGCATTGACTTGTATTCGGCAAGGGAAAATACAGATGAAACACCTTCCCAAATTTCGTGGACTGCGCAGCTTCTGTTTACGGTACAGATTGAACGCATTGAAGAAAAATAATGCGCCCCCGGAACAAGCGAAGAACAGGCATTATTGAAGTCGGCACGAAGAATATCAGAGAGACGGTCAAGATCAGAAAAGTCTGTATTCAAAAGACAATCAGAAAGCAGCGAAAAAGCTTCACCAGTATATTCCTGAAGGACCTTAAAATGGAATATAAGCCAGTCTCTTCCTACAACCAGCGGATTTTTTTGTACAGCGGCGGCGGAACAGGCAGAAACATTTGAAGTTCTCGGATAACAGCCGAATCCGCCGGTAATTCTTTGGATAAGTGACTGTGCAGCATCCCACTTCATGTTTTTCCAGCCCATTTCTGTAACGCAGGAGGCCAGAAGCGGAATAAGGGTGTATTCCTGTGGGGTAAGAACATCTGCAGGAAAAGCAACATCTGCATAGACAATTCCGTTTGTTGCTTCTGTACTTTCATAAAAAGGAATTGTACCTGCCGTTTTTTTTGCAATTTTTATTGTATCGTTGAATTCGCAGAGGTCAGAAACAGAAACCCTCGGAACTATATTTTCGTCTTCTGCCAGCGACTGGAACCTTTTCATTTTTGAAAGAGACTGTTCAACTTTTTTTCTTCCAAGCGCGGCAAACATTTTTTTGGAAAGTTTTTTTTCTTCACGCAAACGGCGGTTTGACCAGGAAGAAGACGGCTCTACGGTTACAAGAGAGCGGCGGGTGTTGTCCAAAAGATATTTTTTTACAAGCTGAGGAATATATTGCGGGTTGGAAATGATTTTTGAACGAAGTTTTTCGAACTGGCTTCTGAACAAAAGAGTTTCCCATGGTGTCTTTCCGTAACACCAACCCCTCAGACAGCGCCGCAGGATAACAAGTGAATAAGGTCCGTGGAATCTTCTGATTTCCCTGTTTGAAAAATCAAAGCCCATGCATGTTCTTTCAAGATCTTCCTTTTTTATTCCGTTGGAACATATTTCTGAAAGCGCTTTGTCTATTACGCTGTCCATTTTTTTTGCATCAGAAGTTTTTATTCCGCGCAGCCCTACACACATTGTAAAATAGCGTGTGTTTATTCCTTCACCGGACTGAGGCGCAATGTCTTCACCAAGGTTGCTGTCAAGAAGCGCTTTTGCCACAGGAGCACAGTCGTCACCCCACAAAAGTTCTCCCAAAAACATCAGCTCCATGGAAAGTTCCGAAACACATTCCTTTTGGGCACACTCTCCTATTCTCCAGACGGCAGAAGCAATGTTTTTTGAAGAATCGCCTTTTTCAGAAGAACCGTCATCTGCAGGACCAAAGTCGCGCACACGTCTTTTTATTCTGGCATCGAAATTTTCTTTTGGAAAACGAGCTGTGCGGCCTGCGTCTTTTATACGCGACAGGAAATTCTTTTCTACAAAATCCAGCTGATCTTCTGTAGGAATGTTTCCGTAAAGGAAAAGCAGGCAGTTTGCAGGACAATAATATTTCTTGTGAAATGCGCGCAATTTTGAAAGAGTAAGCGACGGAATCACAAGAGGGTCCCCGCCTGAATCAAAAGCATACTCTGTTCCGGCAAGGGCAGCCCTGTCTACGGCATCTCCGGCCACACTGTCAAAAGAAGAATAATTTCCCTTCATTTCGTTAAAAACTACACCCTGGATTTTGGGCGTGTTTCCTTCAAGTTCAAGCCGGTGACATTCCTGCATAAAAATTTCAGGCCGCAGAAGAGGAAAGAAAACCGCATCTCCGTAAACTGACATGAGATTAAAATAATCAGATCTGATAAGTGAACTTGCCGGAAAAACAGTTCTGTCTTGGGCGGTATATGCATTAAGATAAGTTGTAACGCTTTGGTTGGAAAGTCTTAAAAAAGGGTCTCGTACAGGATATCGCTCGGAACCGCACAAAACACAGTGTTCAAGAACATGGGCAATTCCCGTACTGTCAGAAACCGGTGTTCTGAAAGCAAAGGCAAATGTATTTTCTTCATCTGAATTGAGAAGATGAAAAACTTCGAGTCCTGTTCTTTCATGCTTAAGCCAAATTCCGGTAGAATCACAGTCTTCTACAGGAATAATCTCAAGTACTTTGAATCCTTTGTATATCTGATTTTTTTTCATACATAAACCTCATCTTCATCGCGGCCCGAAACCCTCAGGTCTCCGTTTTCCCATGCACGCCTGAGATAAGAAAAGAAAGCAGAAGTTATTGCTTCACTGTCACGGCGCAAAATTGTTCCGGCAAGCCTTTCTTCATCAAGAATAATTTCACCGCGAGTTTTGGAAACATTTTTAAGAATTTTGTTTCTGAAGTCATCACTTTTTGCGTGTATAAGAATTGCAATATCCTTGTCTTCCATTGAATGAAGCTTATTCTGAATAAACCTGTCGTCGCTTCCGATAACATCTTCTTCTGTAAAAAGCCGACGCCTCAAGTCAGCACCAAGTTCGGGATCCTGCTCGCTAAGTGTATTTATAATTCCCGACTCTGCAGAAGGACTCATTCTCTTTAAAATCTGGGCCAGAACTCCGCGTCCGTCAAGGTTGCGTGAATTTTCTGTATTCTGGGTAAGCATTTTTTCGTGAAGACTTTTGTTTATTTCTTCCAGAACTTCAGGAGCAACAGGCTTCATTTTTGCAAGACGCAGAATAATATCTTTCTTTTTCTGAACATCAAATGAATTTATTACAGCCGCAGCTTTCTTCGGTTCAATCTGTGAAAGAACAAGAGCCTGAACACCGACCGACTCGCCCGAAATCAAAAGCGCAATACGTTCAGGGTCTGCGTCTTCAAGATAGTCAAAGGGTTTTCCTTCGGGGAATTTTACGGAACGGCTCAGAAGATCTTCGGCTTTTTTTGTACCGTACGCTTTTGTAAGAATATTGCGGGCAGTTTCGATTCCACCTTCTTCGCGGGCTTTTTTTACAAGAGAATCAAATTCTTCCAAAATCTGAGTTGCTTCTTCGGGCTCTATTGAACGGATTGTAGCAATTTCAGGAATAATTTTTTCTGTCTGCTCTTCGGTAAGATGCGGAATAATTTTTGCAGCTTCATCTACACCAATTATTACAAGAAATTTTGCAACGCGTCGGTATATTCCGTCTTCTTCGCCGGCTGCACCGGGAACTTTTAAAAGCCCGCCTGATGTAAGTGCACTTGCAGCTTCACGTACATCATCGTCGGTGGCATTTTTTTTCTGGAACCACGCGCCTGTTTTTGCGGCAAGTTCAGCCTGCTTTATATTGTCTTTTTCAAGCTGGTCCTGTTTTGCCTGCTGCGAAATTTCTGAAAGTCGGCTGTTAACACGGTCAAAAATGGGTTTATGTACAAGAGGCTCCCTTCCCTTTGGTGAAGAATGCCTTATTTCCCTTGAAACACTTTTCGGGTGGTCTGATTTTTTTTCATCTTTATCATCTGAAATTTTTGAAGCGTGAGCATACGCATTCAGCCGATAGTCGTTTAAATCCATGAGGCTCAGTTTAATTTATATAGAAGAGAATTACAAGTGCGAATAATTGTGTGCATGGGTTATGGCACCGGCAAGAGCATCGGCAGCGTGGTCGGGATGCGGCACTTCATTCAGATTAAGCAGTATCTGAACATAGCGGCCCACAACATCTTTATCTGACGAGGCAGATCCTGTAACTGTATTCTTGATTTGATTGGGAGTATACATAAAAACAGGAATTCCAAGTTTGGCAAGACACAGAGTTGCAACACCTTTTGCTTCGGCTACGGCAAGCGCACTGGAAGAATTCCGCGAAAAATACAAAGTTTCAAGTTCGGCTTCATCAGGGGCAAATTCTTTTACAACCGCTTCAAGCCTGTTGTAAATGGAAAGAAGTCTTATCTCATGGGAATCCTGCGCAGAAGTTTCAATCACCCCGTAACTCACAAGCTTTATTTTACCTGCACAGAAGTCAATTACGCCAAACCCCGTGTGGGCAAGACCAGGATCTATTCCCATTATCCGCTTAACTGTTCCCATATTCCACCAAATAAAAAAGGCGCCTTCGGTTAGGAAAGCGCCGTAAAATTCAACTTAAAAAACTCAGGCTACGCTGTCCGGGTCAAAGTCTTCAGGATATTCTACTGTAGTGTAAACATTCTGAACGTCTTCATCTTCTTCGAGCTTGTTGATAAGTTTCTGAATCTTTTTTGCTGTATCTGCATCAACTGCAGTATAAACCTGCGGAACCATGGAAACTTCTGCAGAAAGAGACTCGAATCCCTTTCCCTGAAGAACTTCAAGAACAGAATCAAAAGAAGCAGGGTCTGTAGTTACTGTTACAACTCCGTCTTCTGTTACGATGTCATCTGCACCGGCTTCAAGAGCAACTTCCATAATCTCGTCTTCGCTTACTTTTTCTGCATCGTACTCAATTACACCCTTGCGGTCAAACATGCGGCTTACAGAACCTGAAGTTCCGAGGTTTCCGCCGTTCTTTGTAAAGTAGTTGCGAACGTTGGCAGCTGCACGGTTCTTGTTGTCTGTAAGAACATCTACAAGAACGGCTATTCCGCCAGGAGCATATCCTTCGTATACAAGTTCTTCATAAGATGTAGCACCAAGCTCACCTGTTCCCTTCTTGATTGCGCGCTCAATATTGTCCTTTGGCATTGAAGCTGCACGTGCCTTGAGAACGGCTGTGCGGAGACGCGGGTTGGAGTTAGGATCACCGCCTCCCATCTTTGCGGCAATAGAAATCTCCTTGATAAATTTCGTAAACAACTGTCCGCGCTTGGCATCTGCGATACCCTTTGCATGTTTGATGGTAGACCATTTACTATGTCCTGACATTGGAAACTCCTCTAATAAATACAGATTGTGACTAATACTATACCATATTATGGAAGATTAGGTCAATATGTAAACCCCGGAGTCTGTACACTGAGGAACAGGCAACGGAGTTTTTCTGACGTCACTATTGTTTGAGAGTACCGAACAGATTTTTTACAGAACCTGATGTTGCGCCCTTCAAAGCATCCCCGACTGCACTTTTGGCACTGTCCTGGATTCTTTTTTCGATTTCGGCACGTTTGGCATCGAGTTTTTTCTGAATATCTGACAGATTTGTATTCTGCAAGTCAATATCGCCCTTAATGCCCATAAATTCATTTGCCTTTGCAAGCGCTCCGCCAGAAGATTCTTTTATGGAAGCGTTTATCTTTGCAAGAGCCGCATTCTTTGCATCTGAACCAATTGAGCGGGCGGCAGTTTCAAGAGCCTTTGCAAACTGATCTGCAAAGTTTCCGGTAAGGGCTAGATTTACGCCCGCGGCTTCTGTGAAAGCGGCTGTATATCCTAAATCAAGGCGGCTTACAGAAGAAAGTGCCTGGTTATAATACTTTGTAACCGTTTCGCTGCTGAATCCGTCTGAAGTAAGTTTTACAGGGTTAACACCAACACGTCCCGAAGCCGCAAACGTGTCTTTTCCTGCCGAACCTTTAAGAGACACAGAAGCTGTTCCGCTTACAGAAGGAATTCCGCTTGAGACAGCAATTTTTGTTCCGTCTACTTCAAGAGGGAAACCTTTTCCGCTATATTCTACGGCAATCAAAGGCTCTTTGGAATATGAGCGTGCATCTACAACAAGATCTGCAGAATGTGTCACGCCTGAATAAACGAATTTTCCGTTGGCAGACGATGGTTTTCCCAAAAGGTCCTGGTCACTTGTAATGAAATTTGCTTCGGCAGAAAATCCTTCGCCTGAAACATAAGCGCGTTCAATAAGAAAAGCAGGACTCTGTGAACCGAACCAGAAAGTTGTTCCAGGAAGCCGGCGGTTGGACTCTTTTCTTTTTGCTTCCTTCTTTTTGTCAGAAGTTCCGGCTCTTCTTGCGGAATCGGACTTCATCTGCGAAACCATATCCACACCTTTTTTAAGATAAGGGTAGTATTTGCCCAAAACGCCGTATCCGATTGAATTCAGCGCTGAATTAAAGATGTTGCCTGCGTTTTTGAAGGCATCGGCAGCAGAAGAAAGTTTTTGTGCGGCAAAATCAGTATCGTGCTTTACTGCTTCCTGAACAGAGGCTGCCAGTGACTGAACTGTCTGCGAATCTGTTTTTATCTCTCCCGAAACCGATGTCATTGTTTTCTGAAGATTCCTGCCCTGGTTAATTGCAGAGTCAATCTTTGCAAGTGCATTTTTCAATGACTGAACATCTTTAATATTGGATACATTCAGGGACTGGAGTTCGCTTACACTTGAAGAAAATGAGTCAACCTGTGTTTTTATTTCTGCAGGTTTAGACTGCCACTTTGCAATCATTTCCTTACTTTGTGCAACAGCCTGTTCCGAAGCGGCCTGTGTTTTTAGCTGGGACTGAACGTTTGCAACAATGCTTTCAACATCTGTTCCGCCAAGCATGGAAGCCGTTTCTGACTTAAGGTTTTCTATTGCAGAATCTGACTTTGCTTTAAGGGATGTCATAAAGGCGCTGTCTTTTTGTTCTGCCTTCTGCTTCTTTTCTTTTTTTGCCTTTGCCGGAAGTTCGCAGCTTGATTTTCTTTCTGTACCGAACGCAATACCTGAAACTTCAAGATTCTGTGCATCGAATTTTCCGCGAAGAGCTCGGGTAAGACTAAAGGCAACCTCGATTTTCTGTGCTTCGAAAAGATTTTTCATCACATCGTCTTTGTTTCCTACGGCAAGATTTTCTACCGTAAGTGACGTGCCAAAAATTTCAAGATTAACTTTTCCTACATCTGTTTTTGCACCGAATGCACTTTCACATCCTGAACGGATTATTTTTGCCGCAATCGGATTTTTGAATGTTGTAACCACTATTCCGACTACTGCACAAAAAGCCACGACTGCAACCAGCGGAAGAAGCTTAAAGCGTCCTTTCTGGCCTTTGATTTCTTTTGCAAGGGTTTTGTACTTTAAAATCTCTTTTTTTGTAAAAGTTTTGTCGCGCGGAACGGCAAGAAGTTCAACTTTTTTTGGATTTGCTCCCTTAACAAAAAGTGAACTGACGTTTTCGCGGTCGGACTGGATATAGATTTTTTTAAGGATTTTTGAGTCAAACTTTTTCTGCGTAAATGACTTTTTAAAAAGCGAAGGCAGTTTTGAAAAAGGGAGTTTTTTTTCTGCCTTTTCTTTCTTCTGCTTTTTTTCTTTGGGTGCAGTTTTTTTTGCAACCGTCTTTTTTTCTGTTTTTTTGTCTGTCTTTTTTTCCATAAATTACTTCCCTGCCATTTCTGTAATTTTTGTAATGAGAGGAATCTGCTTGAGCATTTTGACAAGCTTGAGTTTTCTTACAGATTCAGCAAGATATTTACGCCACAGGTATATGAAAACGCGCGCCACTATATAGAAGGGAATGTAAGAAGCAAGTCCCACAACCAAAGCGCCCATAACAACTGTATTGTTGAATTTTGTAAACGCAACAAACGGAATTTCCAAAAGCGCAGCATAAAAGTTCTGGGCTCCTCCAAGTGTCAGTATCCAGTATCCGACAGAATCAAACACGGGATCCAAAAGAGCCGCCAGAAGTGACGCGGCAACTGTAACAAGTGAAAAAACCGAGCGTTGGATTCGCATGAAAAAAATGAAGATGAAAAGTACATACCAGAGCATGTTATCCTTCGGAAGAAATCCAAGCAGGATTCCGCAAGAAAACGCATGGGCCAAAGCACCGGGATCAGTGTTTGAGCTAAGCGCCTTGATTAATTTCATTAAAGGTTTCAGCATAATGGCAAAATTATAGCACCGCAAAATATAAAATTCTATACCCTGACTGCCAGAAACGCCTTTTGGTAAGTGCAGAATGTTCCTGAAAAAAAATTCCCTTAACGCAAAAAAAAATGCACAAACCGCACAAGCATTTTTAAGATTGAAAAAACGCTCTATTTGGAATATTATCTGCTCATGACAATAATTGCAGAAATAGGAACAGCCCACACAGGCTCAATTTCAAAGGCAAAAGAACTCATTAATGCTGCAAAGGAAGCAGGAGCCGACTGCGTAAAATTCCAGTGGGTGTACGCAGACGAAATTCTTCACCCGAAGACAGGATTTGTAAATCTCCCGGGCGGAAAAATCCCTCTTTTTGACAGATTCAGGGAACTTGAAGTAAACAAAGACTTTTTTGTCGAATGCCTGGAATATACACACGGAAAGGGACTTTTGTTTGCATGTTCCCCGTTCGGAATAAAATCTCTTCACGAGCTGGCGGAAATAAATCCTGACGCAATAAAAATAGCAAGCCCCGAAGTAAACCATATTCCGCTGCTTAAAGAGTGTGCGCAATATTATGGAAAAATTCCGATTATTCTTTCAAGCGGGGTTTCTTCACTTGGCGACATCGAACGCGCTGTTTCTATTCTTAAATCAAATTCTTCAGATTCAGATGGAGACTCATTCAAAAAAAACAAAAACGGCCTTGCACCGCTGACACTTCTTCACTGCGAAACGTGCTATCCTGCCCCGGAAAGTGAATACAACGTAAAATGCGTTAAAACACTGGCAGAAATTTTCGGACTTCCAACCGGAATAAGCGACCACAGCATGGATCCTGTTTTGGTTCCGTCACTGGCAGCTGTTTTTGGGGCCACTGTTATAGAAAAACACATTACTTTAAGTAGAAATACAAGCGGGCTTGACGACCCTGTAGCCCTTGAACCAGAACAGTTTGCGCTTATGGCACACTGCGCAAGACAGGCAGAGGCAGTTCTTGAAAGATTCAGAAAAGAACGCAGTGCACAGCTTAACTGCATTTACAGAGGAATCCCTGAAGAAGCGGTTATGCAGGCGGTTTCACAACTTTCACAGCAGTTTGACAAAGACCTCGTTATAAAATGCATCGGAAGCGGAATAAAAAAACTTGCCTTAAGTGAAAAACAGAATTACGGCAGAACAAACCGTTCCCTTCATTACATGCACTCAATGAAAAAAGGCCAGAAAATTCTGGAAGGCGATATTGCAGTTCTAAGAACAGAAAAAATTCTTTCTCCCGGAATTCCGCCAGAATTTCTTTCTGTACTGGAAGGCGCTGTTCTTTCAAAAGATACAGAAGGCGGTGCCGGTGTTCAGTTTGAAGATTTCCTTTTAAAATAAAGAAGGCATTATGAAAGTCAACGCTGACTTTCATAATGCCTGTTTTGCTCTTATATTAACTATTTCTAGTCAAGATCGCGGTACATGATTCCACGTCCGTTTGTTCCGAGATATACGCGGCCGTAAATTCTCGGGTCTCCAGTTATTGTAGAGTTGGCGGCACCAAACTGATGTTTATCATCGTTTATGCGGATCCATGTTGCGCCCTTATCGTCAGAGCGGTAGATTCCGTATTTGCCGTTAATCTTTGAGTTGGTGTAAAGAGACTGGTAGGAATCCTTATCCTTTGCTTTTCCAAGACCGATAATCATTGCATTATCGAATCCCTTTATTGAAGTCCAGTTTTTTCCGCCGTCTTCACTGTGATAAAGTCCTGCTTCACCTGCTGCAAACCAAAGGTGTCCTTCACATCCGATTACTGCAGTCAAATCCCATGAAGTACGGTTCCTTGAACTTGTATTCCATGTTGTATTTACGGCAGTAAATGTCTTTCCTGCATCTTCACTTGCATAGAAAGTGTCTGTCTTTCCGTCGTTTCCGAATGCATAGAATTTTTTGCTGTTTACACGGTCTGAAACAACCTTTGCTCCAGCAGGAAGCCCTTTGCATTCTGTCCATGTGCGTCCAAGGTCATCTGACCAGTTGGCAACAAGATTTCCCGGTGCCCATACTATTACAGAAGTATCAGGAGAAACTGCTGTTACACCGCTCCAGCCTTTGTCTGCACCTTCAAGGAATTTGCCTACAGGAGACCAGTTGTCGCCGCCATCTTCTGTGTACATAAGTTTTCCGTCACCCATTCTTACGATGAAGTATGGATCTTCCTGCGCATAGTCAAGGCTGTTTACGCCTGCAATATTCGGGTTAACAATCATTGTAGATGCTTTGTTAAGATCATAGTGAACGAAACCGCCTATGTCTCCCATTCCGGAAATGAGGTTTGCACCTTCAGGTGGGCTTATAAGGTCAAGAATTGCACATTCTTCGATTCCGTCGGCCATTACAGTAAAGTTAACTCTCTTGCCCTTGTCCCAGTCAGTAAGATTGTGTGTTCCGTAAATTGTGGCACCTGTTCCGTACATAAGTACATTGCTGTCAAAAGGATCTATTTCGATGTCGGCAATACACCAGCCAAGCTTGGGGTTCTGCTCAGGAAGTGCCTTCTGTTCGCCCCAGTCAAGCCACGGTGAATCCTTAATGTCAAGAGTGTACTTGTTTACGCGGTTGGGGTATCCGTCCATGTACCAGATGGGGTCCCAGGTTTTTCCGCCGTCAGTTGAACGGTATATGTATTCGTCAGGCCACCATTCGTTAAGGGTAACGGCAACAAGTGTGTCGGGATTCTGGCGGTCAACGGCAACAGAACCTACACCTCTGTCAAGTGTAACGCGGCTCGGGTCAGGATCATGCTTTGGAAGTGAAATATCTGTCCATTCCTTTGTAGTAAAGTTGTACTTCCAGATAGCTCCACCCCAGTAAGCAGAACTGTACGGACCGAATCCGTGGTTGTATGTTACAAGAAGTTCTCCCTTGGGTGAATAAACGCCCTTAATTGGATAATACTTTTTGCAGGAACAGCTTTCACCTGTCATGTGCGCATGTTTCTTTTCTTTCGAGGCGGAACCAGGTTCGTATGCAGGAAGAGTAAGATCCTGTCCAATGTCGGGCTGGCCGGCAAGAGGATGCCAGGTTGCACCAGCGTCGTTTGACTCGTAAATTGTTGTTCCGGTATCTGCTACGGCAACATAAATGTTTTTAGAACCGCTACCTGCTGTTCCCGATGCAGGGTCAAAAAGAACCCACATAATTCCGAAGTAGTGCTCAAAGTGTGACCATGTGGAAAATCCTTCGTCATAGACATTTCCCTTTTTTGGGAAAGATTTTACTTCTTCCCATGTATGTCCGTAGTCACGGCTGCGGTAAAGTCCGTCACCGAAACTTCCGAAGTAAACTGTCTTGTTGTCGTTGGGGTCTATTGCAAGGCGTTCACCGACTCCGCGTCCAGGCATGTTGCCGCCCATCTTGAGCGGAGTTCCGTCGCTCTTGTACATGTCGATTCTTGTAAATGTATCGCCGTAATCTTCAGAAACGAGCATCTGCGACGGTCCCTGTTCCCATTCGTTCGTGTATGTACCGGAAGCAATGACAACGCGGTTGGGCTCTACAGGATCAGTTGCGATACTTGCAATTCCAAGTCGTCCGTAATCTTCTACGCCTGCAAAGTCTGTAAGAGGAATCCAACTTTCACTCTGCGGATGCCAGCGGTAGGCTCCTCCCATATCGGTTCTGACGTAAGCAACACCGGGCTGTGTAGTATTGAAAATAATACCCGGAATCATTCCTCCGCCAACAATCTTTGCACTCTTCCATCCTTTCTGGGTGTACTGCGGGTTTACGGCACCAGGCAAAGATGAACCGGAACTTTCACATCCTGTAAACAAAATGGCAGCTGCAGCCGTCAATGCTGCAACCGACAAAAATAACTTTTTCTTCATGACCGCTCCTTTAAAATAAAGTCATAAAATTAATTTTAAAAGCTGGGCAATAAACATTTCCTTCAGCTTATGTCCTATGCACTTTATAGGATACGGCCACCTTTCAGGTATTAAAACCTTAAGTTTTACATAAAAAACCTTTATTTATTTTGAATTTCTGAATTCCGCAGTTTCCTTCCAAAACAAGGCAAAGATTTTTTACACCGGCAAAATTCCCTGTCTTAAAGCTCATCCGTGTCCAGGCCGCACGCTCCGGTGTTCCCGGAACAGAACAGATATTGCCGGTTACAGGAAGCAGAGCGCGCATAATAAGAGTGCCGTTTTCACAACCGTCACGAAGTTCGGCATAACACTCACCTTCGGCACAGAATTCTGCAGTAAAGGTGTCAGAACAGTCTTCAAAGATACAGTCCATGTACGTTACACAGGCGCGTTCTTTTTCAGATTTCGCAAACACAGCCGGAACAGGGCTTCCTCTTCTTTCATGAAGTCTTGTGCCATAACAGCTGTCATAGTTCCATGCATACACCCAACTGTCTGTTCTGCGCGGGGGTATTGTTCCGCCGCAAAGTTCAAGGGATGTTGTGCATTTCAAATTGTCACTCGAAGAACCTGCCCGAAGAGTACACGTTCCGCTCTGTGTGAAAAAACAATCCCTTGTAACGTCCCAGACCGCAAAGTCAGCCGAAGATATTCTGAACGTAACCGTGCGCGATTCACCTTTTTTGAGAAACACGCGTTCAAATCCTGCAAGGAACAGTTTTGGTACTTTGATCCACTCATGGCCGCCCTTTGAAGATGCATAAAGCTGGACGACTTCTGCAGCATCTGCACTTCCTGTATTTTTTACAGTTACACTCACTTCTGCACCCTGCTCTGTAATTCTGTCAGAAGAAACTTTAAAGCCTGAATATTCAAATTCAGAATAAGAAAGTCCGTGTCCGAATGCAAACCAAGGCTTTCCTTCAAAATATCTGTATGTCATTCCTGATACAATTACATCGTAGTCCATCATGTCATGCAGTTCACTTTCACTGTTGTACCAGGTTAAAGGCAGCCTTCCCGACGGTGACTCTTTTCCAAGCAGAATGTCTGCAAGGGCATTTCCTTCTTCCTGCATTCCGTGGCCGCACCACAAAAGTGACGGAACCTCTTCAAGAACAGAATCTTTTGCATAGGGATACCCCGAAACAAGAATTACAGCCGCACGCGGGTTTACAGAAACTATTCTCTTTATAAGTTCAAGCTGCCTGGGCGGTAAATTAAGCGAGGGTCTGTCCACTTCTTCCTTTCCGTTTATCATGGGATTGCTTCCACAGAAAACAAGAACTGTGTCTGCCTTTGACGCTGCATTTTCTGCTGCCTTAAGTCCGTCCTTTACAACATGCATTTTAAAGTTTTGAGGACTGTCATTCTGAACGGATTCAAGCGAAGTTCCGTTTACACCAAGAGATTTTCCGTTCCAGCTTCTGATCATTACGCATTTACTACCGTCGTCTGCCTCATTGTCAATTATGTTGAACAGCGGTGAAACAAACCAGCTTACAGTATTTTTTGCTGAACAGACAATTTTTCCGGGGCTTCCGTTTTTTTTGAACTGTTCAATTTCTTCAGATGACGGCTGGTGGTCAAAAGGAAGATCATCAACTGTCTGAAGATACATTTTGCGTTCTGCGGAATAAAGGGTATTTGCACCCCACCCCCAGTCGTCCCGTACAAATACAGACGCTTCTCTTTTTTCTGAAGGCTCAAGGATTCCGGCTGCAGAAAGAGAAAGCGGAACACCATTGTCTGTAGAAAAAGAAATCTCATCGTTTCCGGACTCGAATATAACTTTGTCCCCAAGTTCACGCTCAAGGGCTTCAAGCGGCGAAACTGTATAGGAAGGGTTTCCGCTGTACCAGTCGGTATAGACTTTGTCAGAAAGCGGTCCTATTACAGCCACATGCCCGCAGTTTTTTGCATCAAGCGGAAGAAGGGGCTTTTTTTCTTTTAGGCTGCACTTATTTTTCAAAAGGACAACTGACTGGACTGCAGCCTGTCTTGCAAGCTGCTTTGATTCCTGTGTCATCATGCTGCTTTCATCAATTGAATTGTAAGGACAGTCTGAATCAAAATGTCCCAGTCTGAATCTTACGCGCATGATATTTGCAAGATGAAGGTCGAGTTCTTCTTCAGAAATGAGTCCCTGTTCCAGAGCAGATTTTACCGCAGGAATAACCATTGACGGCTGGTCTGTCATACTGTCTGAACCTGCCCTGAATGAAGCAGCAATTGTCTGCGCGTGGTCGGCAAAATAATGGTGTGCAGTAACAGTCATGCTTACATCGCCCCCGTCAGAAACAACGTGTCCTCTGTTTTCAAGGCCCCATTCTTTTTTTACAATATCACCCACTGCAGGATGCTGTATCATCGGTATTCCGTTTACTTCATTGTATGCCGTCATGATAGAAAAAGGCCTTCCCTTTTCAAACACGCGGCGGAACGGTTCAAGAAAGTATTCGCGCATATTACGCGCACTTACTGAACAGCTACATGACACTCTGTCCTTTTCGTTGTTGTTTGCAAAGAAATGCTTGGGTGCACACGTGGCTCTTACATAAAAAGGATCGTCTCCCTGAGTACCGCGCACAATTTCAGAAGCAAGTTCGCCGGCAAGGAAAGGATCTTCGCCGTAACCTTCTTCTGTACGGCCCCAGCGCGGATCTTTTTCCATATCGACTGTAGGAAACCAGAGTGAAGTTCCGCCGTGTTTGTTTTTGTTGTAGTAAGCGCGGGCTTCAGTTCCGATAACCTGCCCTATTTTGAACAAAAGTTCCCTGTTCCACGTAGACGCGAGGGCAATTGTCTGCGGAAAAACAGTGGAAAGTCCGCTTCTGTCTACAAAACCGTGTGCACCTTCTGCACCTATATCATAGGCTTCAATTCCAAGACGGGGAACGGCCGCCTGCTGTGTGGGAATAAGCGATATTTTTTCTTCAAGTGTAAGGTTACCTATAAGATTTTTAACTCTGCTTTCAAGATCAAGGGATGTGTCGTTAAAGGGAAAATTATTTTTCATTGGCATTATCTCCATAAGTGTGGTATTATTATAGACGCATTCAAAATTTGTCAAGGGAAAAAATGCAACTTATTTCAAAATTACTTGGTAATCTCAAGATAAAAAACAAACTTCTCATTCTGTACGTCATCAGTTTTCTTGCTCCAATTCTGATAATGGCTTTTTTTACAACTTCATGGCTTTACAAAACGCTTGCCTTCTGGGAAATGCAGCAGGCAGAATCTTCTTTTGAAAAGACAGAAACTTTTTTTAACAATATAATGCGCGAAGTCTCGGATCTTTCGGACAGAATATACGTAAACAGGACTGTAAAATCCATAATCCAAACTGAATTCCACGGAACGAAAGAAGTTTACAATGCTTACACAAACCTGGCCTTTATAGATGAATTTATGACGGTATACAATTCGGTTTCAAGCATAAGACTTTATACAAACAACGAAACGCTTCTTGACAATTCGTTTATCATGCGCAGTACCCCAAAAACAGAAAACACACCATGGTTCCAGAAAGCAAAGAAAAACAGAGGTCAGCCGTTCTGGACATACAAGCGCGACTCGGTAACAGGAAAATACACGCTCTCTAATGTACGCTCTGTCTGGGAAGAAACCGAAAAAAAATTCATAGGCGTTCTGACGGTAAACTTAAACCATTCCTACATAGACAAAAACCTTGACAACATAACGTACCACACTTTTATTGCGCAAAACGGAATTGTGCTGTTTTCTTCGGCTGCAGATAATTCAGGATTAAAAAAATCTGCCGTCAGAAAAATGTATATAGACAACAACAAACCTGACGACGGCATTTCAGAAACAGAAATAGACGGAAAAAAAACAGGGCTTATGAAAAAAACATTTTACCCTTCACACGGAATCTCGGATCCGCTTGAAATATTCTATATAATTCCGCTTGACAGGCTGAATGATGCAACGACAAGAATCGTAAAGACTGTAATTTTTGTTCTTCTTACATGCATGGCTTTTTCACTTATGGCCATTTTTATTTTTTCTTTCTACATACAAAAGCGCGTAGACAAAGTACGCTACGGAATAAAAGATGTTGTTGCAAAAAAATTTGAAATTCCCGAAACAATCGGCGGACATGATGAATTTTCAGAAATTTATGATGCAGTCTGTGATATGTCGCACAATATCAAAAACCTCATTGACGAAGTTTACATACGCAATCTAGAAAAAGAACAGCTGCTTGCAAGACAGAATGACATAAGATTCAAAATGCTTTCGGCGCAGATTAATCCGCATTTCATATTCAACACTCTTGAACATATAAGAATGAAGGCGCTTGAATCCAGCGACAAAGACGTTCCACATATGCTCAGGCTTCTGGCAAAAATACTGCGCTACAATCTTTCTGTAAGCGGAACAAGCGTGCCTCTTTTTCAGGAAATAGAAATTGTAAACAACTATCTTGAAATTCAGCACAAGCGCTTTGAAAACAGGATTTCCTACGACATAATGCTTTTGTGCGATGCAAGGAAAATAAACATACTTCCTCTTTTAATCCAGCCTATTGTAGAAAATTCTTTTTCACACGGACTTGAATCAAAAATTTCAGGAGGCTTTATTTACATTATTATACGCACAGAAACAGCTGTTCCAGGCAAAAACGAATTGATTATTACCATTCAGGACAACGGCTGCGGAATAGAAAAAGACAAACTGGAAGCCCTTAACAACAAACTCAGGACAACACCTGTTGAAGAAATTTCAACATCAATCGGTCTTGTAAACGTAAACCAGAGAATCAAACTCTATTACGGAAGCGAGTACGGACTGACAATAACAAGTACAGCTGGAGAAGGAACATCAATAACGATACGCCTTCCTGTTACAGAATAAGATTACGAAACAAAACTGGGGTAATATGCTAAAAGTATTTATTGCGGACGACGAAGAAAGTATCAGAAACGGACTAAAAAAAATCATTGACTGGAAAGACTGCGGCTATTCAATCTGCGGTGAAGCAGGAAACGGGCAGGAAGCTTTTGAAAAGATTTCAGAACTCAACCCCGATCTTGTTCTTCTGGATATAAAAATGCCGGGGCTTACAGGAGTTGAAGTTCTTAAAAAAATTGCAGAACAAAACGCAGCTGAAGGACTAAAGTCAAAAACAAACTTTCTTATCCTGTCGGGATTTTCGGACTTTGAATTTGCAAAAGAGGCAATGAATTACGGTGCGCAGGGATACTTTGTAAAACCGATTGACGAAGATCTTCTGGAAGAAAAAGTACGCTCAATTGCAGAACATTTTTCACAGGTAAAGGAAATTCCAAAATCAGAAGATATAAAACGGCGCTTTGAGCAGATGTTCCTTTTTGGTGTTGCAGAAGACGCCTTTGAAGATGACTACGAAGATGAAAACGACTACCAGGTAGCACTTTTTTCTTCAAAACGAAGCGGCTATGAAGGAAGAATTTCTGACTTTGAAAAAAGAATCGCCGACACTTTTTCAAACATGGATATGTTTACCGTAGCTTACGAAGAAGACGTAGCGGCGGTTTTCAAAAACTGCAAGGAAGACGCAGTATACAGAATGCTTGAAAGGTTTGCACAACGTCTTTCCAAAAATCCTTTTGCAGTTCTTGGTTCAAAGAAAAGAGGCGTCAACGGAGCTCTTGCTTCTTTTATGGAATGCCGAAGGGAAGTTCCTGCACTCTTTTTTGCAGATGACGGAAAATTTGCAGACGCATCAGTCCGGAACACACAGGGAAGACCCGAGCCCTTTGAGTTTGAAAAACAGATTCCCAACATTGTATTCTGCATAGAAACTTACGACAAAGAACGGCTTGCACAGATTCTTGAAGACAGCAGGAAACACCTCTCCAAAAGTGATGGGGGGGGGTATAAACCTGATGCAGTAAAAACACAATGCATTGCTTACATCATAGAACTTCAGTCGCATATTCTCAAAAAATATCCAGAGCGCGAGTTCCCGCCGGCTTCGGCCTTTGATCTTGTTCCGCAGATTCTGTCACGAACCCGTTTCTGCGAGGTTTTTGAACTGGTAGAAAACTTTACGACAGGTTTTCTGGAAGCGTTCCATACAAACACCGCAAATTCAACTATAATCAAGGTAATCCAGTATATAAAGACAAATTACGCCAATGAACTCAAGCTTGAAACTCTGGGAGACCTCTTTTACTGCAACAGCGCATATCTTGGAAAAAAATTCAAGGAGTACACCGGCGTTCAGTTCAACGTTTACCTTGACAAAATCCGCATAGAAGAAGCAAAGAAAAAACTTACCGAAACTGATCTGAAAGTTTATCAGATTTCAAAACTTGTAGGCTATTCAAATACTGACTATTTCTTTATGAAATTCAGAAAATACACCGGAATGACGCCAAAGGAATTCAAACAGGAGCACGGTTCAGCAAAAGATTATGATATTTCAGTGGAATAAAAGCATGCAGTTTTCAGTGTAAAAATTGCATGGAACAGTAAAAAATATTAAGGTTTTTTTTGGGTTTTTGCGGTGCTAGAATTAAACTCATGAAAGAGCATGAAACTAAATTGGCAAATTCACATTCCATATGGAAAAAAATCATCGAGCAGCGGTATCTGTTCCTGCTATCAGTTCCGTTTGTAATATGGCTTATTATTTTTGCATATATTCCGCTTGCCGGATGGCTTATGGCATTCCAGGACTACAAGCCCAACCTGGGATTTCTAGGTTCAAAATGGGTCGGTCTCAAGCATTTTATAAGAATGTTCACAGATCCGATTCTTGCACCCAAATTCAGGCAGGTTCTTCTGAATACTGTCGGAATGAGTCTTATGGGGCTTATATTCGGATTCTCATTCCCGATTATGTTTGCAATATTCCTTAACGAAATACAGGGAATAAAATTCAAGAAATTCGTGCAGACAGTATCTTATCTTCCGCACTTTGTTTCGTGGGTAATCGTTGCAAACATCATTTCTTCTGCACTTTCACCTACCGGAATGGTAAACGAGCTGCTTCTTAATCTGGGTATTTTCAAGGAGCCGTACAATTTTATGGCTCAGCCCAAGCTTTTCTGGTGGATCGTAACATTTGCAGATGTCTGGAAGGAAACAGGATGGAACGCAATCATCTACATTGCAGCCATTGCAGGAATTGACCAGCAGCTTTATGAAGCAGCAGTTGTAGACGGATGCAACAGATGGCAGAAAATCTGGCACGTAACTCTTCCGGGAATCCGCAACACAATCATCACGCTTCTTATCATAAACATAGGAAACATCATAAACATCGGTTTTGAAAAGCAGTGGCTTTTGAGTAACCCGGTTGTAGCTCCTGTCGCTTCTGTTCTTGACAAGTACATAATTGACTTTGGTATCAGCAACTACAACTTCTCCTACGGAACCGCACTCGGTATCTTCAAGTCGTTTGTAAGTATTCTGCTTCTTATCATTGCAAATAAAATTGCAAAACGCTTTGACAGCAACATAATGTAAGGCAGACGGAGGAATAAAATGGTCAACTTAAAGAAAAGACACTATATAAGCACTTTCATAATGATTCTCATAGTCATTGTAACCCTCTATCCGTTCCTTAACGTTCTTGCCAAATCACTTAACGACCCGATAGATACAGTCCGCGGTGGAATTACGATTTTTCCACGCAAGCCTACGCTCAACAATTACAAGGACTTGTTTGCAACAGGAAGCAACCTTGTAATTGCATTCAGGAATTCAGTTTTAAGAACAGTTATCGGTGCCCTTTTGGGAACAATATGTTGCGCTATGTTTGCATACCCGCTCAGCCGCCACGACTTTATATGCAGAAAACCGTTTCTTAAAATGACAGTCGTAACAATGTATGTTTCTGGCGGAATCATTCCGTCGTACCTTCTCATAAGAAACCTTCATCTTATGAACACATTCTGGGTATATATTATTCCGACACTCATAAGCGCATACAACATTATTCTTATCCGTTCATTTATGATAAATATTCCTGCTGCCCTTTCTGAAGCGGCAAGAATTGACGGTGCAAACGACATTACAATCTTCTTCAGAATTATTCTGCCTATGTGTAAGCCGGTTCTTGCAACAGTAATGCTTTTCGTCGCGGTTTCACAGTGGAATGACTGGTTCTCTACATACATTTACATGACCGGCCAGAACAAAACGATTCTTTCTACACTTCAGTTTGAGCTCATGAAAGTTCTTGACAGTGTAAACACCGGAGGACAGATAGACATTCACTCTGAAGGACTCAAGATGGCAAAAAGAAATCCTGAAGCAATAAAGATGGCAATTACCGTTATCTGTACAGTTCCGATTCTTATTGTGTATCCGTTTGTACAGAAATATTTCGTAAGCGGAATCACACTCGGCGCCGTAAAAGAATAAGTTCAAGAAATAAATCGCAGCAAAGCATGGAGGAAATTAAAATGAAACTACTAAAAAAAGGAAATGCGGTTAAGTCAGTAATTGCTGCTGCTGCCGTATGCGCCGTTCTTACCGGATGTGCAAAGAAAAATACAGAGCAGACTTCTGACGGAAACATAACACTCTCTTTCTTTACTTCGGATGCAAATGAGGACATGCCTTTTACAGACCCGGTTGCACTTGAAATACAGAAACAAACCGGAGTATCCCTCGAAGTACAGCATCCTGTTGCCGGAGATGCACAGGCAATTCCGCTTATGATGGCCAGCGGTGACTTCCCTGACCTTATTTACGCAAAGGGTGAACTTACAAAACTCATCGATGCAGGAGCCGTTATTCCGCTTGACGACCTTATAGAAAAATACGGAACAAACATGAAAAAGCTTTACGGAGACCAGATTGTAAAGCTCAGAAATTCACTTGAAGACCCTCACATTTATAGCGTAGGAACTTACGGCGTAAACGAAACAGTTTTTGAAACAAGCGGAACAATGCAGATTCAGCATGCTGTTCTCAAGGAACTCGGATATCCGCGCATTCAGACACTGGATGACTATTCAAATGTCCTGCGCGAATACATGAAACGTTACCCCACAATCAACGGCCAGAAAACAATCGGCCTTTCACTTCTTATAGACACTTGGCAATGGTACATTGACCTTTCAAACCCCGGAAACTACACAATCGGTTATCCAGACGACGGACAGTGGATTGTAGACCAGAATACACTCAAGGCCCAGTACAAATTCCTGCACCCCGAAATCTACAAGTTCTACAAATGGCTTAACCAGATGAACGCAGAAGGAATTCTTGACCCTGAATCATTTACACAGAAAGAAGATATCTGGCGCGCAAAAATTGCTTCAGGTCGTGTACTCGGTATCTCCTACCCTAACTGGGGTTACGGTGAAGCACGTTCAGCCCTTATCCAGAACGGAATGAGTGACAGAACATACGCATATCTTCCTGTTACAGCAGGCAAAGAATACAAAGACCAGTCACGCAAAAACTACGGTTATTCAGGCGGATGGGGAATCGCAATTTCTTCTTCATGCAAAGATCCTGTAAGGGCATTCAAATTCCTTGACTGGATGTGTTCAGAAGAAGCACAGATTCTTGTAAACTGGGGAATCAAAGGCGTAAACTACTTTATCGACGACAACGGAAAACGCTACAGAACACCGGAAGAGATAAAGCGTGCAGACACAGACCCTGACTACGCCAAAAAAACAGGTGTCGGCCGCTGGAGATATCCGTTCCCCCAGATGGGAAATGCCGCTCTTGATTCAAACGGAGACTACATCAACGTTGTTTCAAAAGACATAATCATTTCAAAATACCTTGATGCAGAAAAAGAAACACTTGCAGCTTACGGCGCCGAAATGTGGATTGATCTCTTTCCCAAACCCGAAGAACTCGGAATGTCAAAACACGGACAGGTCTGGCAGTATGCACTTCCTACAGATGTGAACGAAAGAATTACTGCTGCCGACGAATATGTCAAGACAGCACTTGCGCAGATTGTTCTTGGAAAACCCGAAGACTTCGATACAAAGTGGAGCGAAATGCAGACAACCCTCAAAAAGATGGGGCTTGATAAAGCAGGAGACACGCTTTCTGAACTTATCGCAATGAAAATGAAACTCTGGAGCAAATAGCTCTGATATAATCTGTAAGACGGGGCTGCTCTTTGCGGGGTAGCCCTTTTTATTTTTGGAGAACTTATGATAAACGCAAAAACAGTAAAAAAAATTCCGTTCGGCGGTGACTACAATCCGGAACAGTGGGATGAAGAAACAAGAAAAAATGACATGAAAATGCTCCCGCAGGCAGATATAGACATACTTACGCTCAATGTATTCAGCTGGGCAAAACTTCAGCCTTCAGAAGAAGAGTATGACTTTTCTGATTTGGACAGAATAATGGACATGGCAGAAGATGCCGGAATGAACGTCTGTCTGGCAACAGCAACCGCAACACACCCTGCATGGATGGCAAGAAAATATCCCGATGTTTTAAGGGTAGATCTGGACGGTCGCAAGCGCAAATTCGGTGCAAGGCAGAATTCTTGTCCCAACAGTCCCACATACAGAAAATATTCCGTACTGCTTGCAAAAAAAATCGCAGAACGCTATGGCAAAAGAAAAAGTGTTCTGGCGTTCCACATTTCCAACGAATACGGAGGCCTGTGTTACTGCGAAAACTGCGAAAAGGCATTCCGTCTATGGCTCAAAAATAAATACAAAACAATACAAAAACTCAACGAAGCATGGAATTCATCCTTCTGGGGACACACCTACTACGACTGGGAAGACATACAGGTTCCCATGAACACAAGCGAACGCTGGCCCGTCAACAGAACATCCTGTCAGATTCAGACTATAGATTACTACAGATTCCAGTCAGACAGCCTGCTTGAATGTTACAGACTCGAAGCAGACGTACTAAAATCTGTTTCGCCGCAAATTCCTGTTACAACAAACCTTATGGGAACCTACCCAGAACTCGACTACCACAAATGGGCTCCCTACATGGACTTTATTTCCTGGGACAACTACCCTTCACCCGACGATCCCTACACAAGAGTAGCACTGAACCATGAAGTAATGCGCGGCTGCAAAAGAGAAATTCCTTTCGCTCTTATGGAACAGACCCCGAGCGTAACAAACTGGCAGCCCTACAACTCATTGAAGCGTCCGGGCGTTATGAGACTTCAGAGTTACCAGGCCATAGCACACGGAGCAGATACTGTTATGTTCTTTCAGATGCACAGGTCCCGCGGCTGCTGTGAAAAATTCCATGGAGCCGTAATAGACCATTACGCAAGAACAGACACACGCGTATTCAGGGAAACTGCACAGCTTGGAAGTGAATTAAAAAAACTGGGCGCAAAATTTCTGGGTTCAGTCCAAAAACCGCAGGTTGCAGTATTGTTCGACTGGAACTGCATGTGGGGAATAACATTTTCTGCAGGACCGTCAGTAGACTTTGACTACACTTCCGAAGTATTCAAATACTACGATGCCTTTGCAAAACAGAATATTCCGGTAGACGTAATTTCTCCAGAACAGAGTCTTGATTCATACAGTATAGTTGCAGCCCCCGCGCTTTACATGCTCAGCGAAAAAACCGCAGTTTTAATAGAAGAATTTGTACGCAAAGGCGGTACATTCATTACAACATGCATGAGCGGAATGGCAGATGAAAACGACCTTGTCACGACAGAAGGTTACCCTGGAAGACTCAGAAAAGTATGCGGACTTTGGGTAGAAGAAACAGATGCACTTCTTCCAGGTCACACAAACACCTTAAAAACAGTGTCAAATTCCGGTATAGACGGGGAATACCCGGCAGCCATTCTCTGTGACATAATCCATCCAGAAACAGCACAGACAGTTGCCGTTTACGCAAGCGACTTCTATGCACAGACACCGGCAGTCTGCAAAAATAAATTCGGCGAAGGTGAAGCCTGGTACATAGGAGCGGCCGTTCCAAAAGACAACACAAAATTTCTTCAAAAGCTCGCCTCCTTTACAGTAGCAAAACACGGAATAAAAAGCATCGTTGAGCCGCAGGAAGGAATCGAAGCAACAAAAAGAATTGCCAAAGACGGAACAGCGTTTGTTTTCATCCTGAACCATTCTGACAACAAAAAAACTGTTGAATTTGACTTTTCAGGAACAGAACTTCTGGGCGGATTAAACGTCTCAAAAAAAATGGAACTCAATGCAAAAGACGTTGCCATAATTGAACTAAAGGAATAAATTCAAAAACAAAAAAAGGCAGGGCGGAACTAAAAATTGCACCACCCTGCCCGTTATTCAGACAGCAGAAATTATTTGTTTACGCGGTCCTTAAGTGCCTTTCCGGCCTTGAACTTTGGAGTATTTGCAGCTGCAATCTTAATTTCCTCTCCTGTCTTGGGATTGCGGCCTGTACGTTCAGCACGCTTTCCTACAGAGAAAGTTCCGAATCCAATAAGCTGAACATCATTACCCTTTGAAAGTTCGTTTGAAACATTTTCGATGAATGATTTGAGTGAAGACTCCGCATCCTTTTTTGTAAGTCCGGTGTCGTTTGCAATAGCATCAATCAATTCTGTCTTGTTCATTATATATCTCCAATTTAAAATTCTGTGCGCAATACCTGATTAAAGCGCAACATTACAATTATACCTTAATTTTGCTGGAATTTCCAGTAAAAAGCCTGAATAATACAAAAAAAACACAAAAATAATTTTGCGGTAATAAAAAAAATAATATAAATAACACAGAATAGCATATTTACTATTGACACATACAAATAAAAAATGCTAGAATATGAACACTTATGGAGGATTAGCTCAGCTGGGAGAGCACCTGGTTTACACCCAGGTTGTCGGCGGTTCGATCCCGTCATCCTCCATAACTTCGGGACGTAGCGCAGCTGGTAGCGCATCTGGTTTGGGACCAGAGGGTCGCAGGTTCAAATCCTGTCATCCCGACTCAAGGATTCTCGTTAAGGGAATCCTTTTTTTTATTTATACAGAGTACTTACCAGAAAAACTTTTCGGACAAAAAATGAATATACGCATTCCCCCTTTTCTTAAAAAACACTCAACTATCGGAATTCCGGCTCCTTCCTTTGGGTGCATGACAGAACCTTATATAACAAGACTTGGTGAAGCACAGAAACAATTCGCCGCCGCCGGATACACTTTAAAAACCGGCAACTGCGTTTACAAAAGCGACGGCAAAGGTATAAGTACAAACCCAGAGGATGCCGCAAAAGAACTTACAGACTTCTACTGCAGCCCTGAAACTTCGGCACTTATTTCTGCCGGCGGCGGCGAACTAATGTGTGAAACAGCGGGCTTTATTGATTTTGACAAAATAGCAAAAGCTCCTCCAAAATGGTTCATGGGCTATTCTGACAACACGAATTTTATTTTTCCGCTTGTAACAAAGTGCAGAACGGCAGCCATTTACGGCCAGAATATAACAGGTTTTGGAAAACCGTGGGAACAAAGTGAAAATGACGCACTCGCACTTCTGGAAGGAACAAAAATGTATGTAGAAGGCTATGATATGTTCCAGCTGCCCGAAAAAGGAACAGAGGCAAAAAATGAAAATCCCCTTTCCAAATATGTTCTTACAGAAAAAAAGGTTCTGAAAACATTTACTCCCCAATCCGGTACACTTAAAGAAACAAAGGACAGCGCAGAAATACAAGGCATTCTTCTCGGAGGCTGCCTGGACGTTCTGGCAAATCTTACAGGAACAAAATTTGACTGCATGAAAGAATTCAACCGTGATGCAGACAAAATAATATGGATTCTGGAAGCCTGCGATTTAAATCCCATGGATATAAGAAGAAGCGTCTGGCATCTTGCACAGTGCGGGTGGTTTGAAAAAGCTTCGGGCTTTATTATAGGAAGGCCGCTTGCCGCTTTAGGACAGACAATAATGGGTGTAGACCAGTACAACGCCGTTACAGATATTCTTTCGGAATTCGGTGTTCCTGTTATTGCAGATGCAGATATAGGCCACGTAAGCCCGTCCATGCCCGTTATAATGGGAAGTGCCGCCCATGTAACTGTATGCGGCAACAAAATCCGCATAGACATGAACGGCGCATTCTGAGTTTTACACAAAGGGCAGACTTCGGTACAGAGCCTGCCCTTTTTCAATAAATTAGAATCTTATCTTTTTGTCGGTTCCGGCGTAATATTCCTTACGCAAAGCCTTAACCTGTTCATCCTTAAGGTAATCATCAAAGTTCATCATGCGATCAATAATTCCCTTGGGTGTAATTTCGACAATACGGTTTGCAATAGTAGAAATAAACTCATGGTCGTGGCTCGAGAAAATCACAACTCCTGAAAACTTTACAAGACCTTCGTTAAGACTTTCAATTGATTCAAGATCAAGATGGTTTGTAGGATCATCAAGTACAAGAACATTCGCACCGCTGAGCATCATTTTTGAAAGCATACAGCGGACTTTTTCACCTCCGCTCAAAACCTTTACTTTCTTAAGGCTTTCATCACCGGTAAAAAGCATTCTACCCAAAAAACCGCGTACATAGGCATCATCCTGGTCAGGGGAATACTGCTTGAGCCAGTCGGTTATATTCAGCTCGTTATTGAAATAGGCACTGTTATCACGTCCCATATACGTATGCTTTGTAGTCTGTCCCCAGGTAACTGTTCCCGAGTCGGCTTTTTTCTGCTCTGAAATTATGTCAAAGAAGGAAGTTATTGAATTGTGCTCCATTCCGACAAATGCAACCTTTTCACCCGGATGAACCGTAATGGAAAAGTTGTCAAGAAGAACTGTTCCGTCATCATCCTTTGAATTGATTTTTTCTGCAGTAAGAACAAAGTTTCCGATGGAACGTTCGCTCTGGAAATGCACATACGGGAATTTACGGCTTGTAACAGGAAGTTCTTCGAGCTGAAGCTTTTCAAGAACCTTTTTGCGGCTGGAAGCCTGTTTAGACTTTGAGGCATTGCTGGCAAAACGCTGAATAAATTCCTTGAGGTCTGCCATCTTGTCTTCACGCTTTTTCTGCTGATCCTTTGCCTGACGCTGCATAATCTGGCTCATCTGATACCAGAAGTCATAGTTACCGGTAAACTGGGTAATCTTTCCGTAATCTATGTCACAGACATAAGTACAGACAGCATTAAGGAAGTGACGGTCATGGCTTACAACAATTACGCAGTTTTCAAATTCCATAAGGAAGTCTTCAAGCCAGCTTATGCTTTCAAGATCAAGACCGTTCGTAGGCTCATCAAGAAGAAGAATGTCGGGGTTTCCGAACAGAGCCTGTGCCAAAAGAACGCGCACTTTCTGACTTTCATCCAGTTCTGACATCATTTTGTCATGAAACTCTTCTTCAAGTCCCAGTCCCGAAAGCATCTGTTCAATCTGGTTTTCGGACTCATATCCGCCAAGTTCACCGAATTCAGCTTCGAGTTCACTTGCTTTTATTCCGTCTTCTTCAGAAAAATCAGGCTTTTCGTAAATTGCGTCCTTTTCTTTTCCTATTTCGTAAAGCTTCGGGTACCCCATCATTACGGTTTCCTTAACGGAATAAGAATCGTACTTAAAGTGGTCCTGGCTCAAAACGGCCATGCGTTCACCCGGAGTAATGCTTATTTCACCTGTATCGTGTTCGAGTTCACCAGAAAGAACCTTTAGGAAAGTAGACTTACCCGCACCGTTGGCACCGATAATACCGTAACAATTGCCTTTTATAAACTTTAAGTTTACATCCTTGAACAATGGTTTTTCACTGAATTTCAAACTTAAGTCAGAAACTGTAATCAATTTATACTCCTATAAATGTTCATGAGTAAATATGTTAAAAAAGCCGACTCCATTCCGGCGGATTTTTTATACTCACTCCTATAAATGTTCACTATTTATTCTTGCCACCAAACAGGGACTTTATCTTTGAGAAAAGACCCGCTTTTTTGACCGACGCTGCAGTTTTTCCTGAAACAGGTGAGTGTTTTGGTGCTGCACGTTTTGCAGGTGCAGAATTACTGCGCTTTTTGTAAGAAGATGCATTTTTCTTTGCACTGCCGCCTGTCTTTTTCTGGACATCAGACTTTGCACCGCCGAATTTTTCTTTGTAAAGCTTCATGCGCTCATCGGTAGACATTGAAGCAAGCATTGCCTCTTCTTCGTTGCTGAATACCCTTCTGTCGCGCTTGTATTCATTTCTGGAAGCTTCATTTCTTGAAGAATAGCGGCCTTTTCCCCTTCCGCGTTCTGAATTTCTGCGTCCGTTGCGTCCCCGTCCCGATCTTTCATATTCAGAGCGACGACGGCGGCCGAATTCACTCTTGTCGTTGTATTCTTCCCTGTAAGAGTCGGTTTTTATATAGACGCCCGCACTCTTGTCTTCACAGAACATACTTTCATCGGCAACACGTGACGGAATCTGTTTTTCTATATAACGCTCAATTGCCGGCAGTGAATAAACATCCTGTTCCGAACAGAAAGTATATGCTTTTCCGGACTTTCCTGCGCGGGCTGTGCGTCCAATTCTGTGAACATAATTTTCGGCTTCATTGGGAAGATCATAGTTTATTACCATGGCCAAATCGTTTACATCAATTCCGCGTGCCGCAACATCGGTGGCAACAAGGCACTTTACCTTTCCTGCCTTAAAAGATTCCATGATGGCAAGACGCTTTGACTGCGGAAGATCACCAATAATAAACTCACTTTCATATCCGTTTCTGCGCAGTCTTTTTGCCACAACTTCACAGGTACGCTTTGTATTGCAGAAAATAATCAAACTTTCCGGTTTTTCTGCAGAAATTATTCCAAGCAAAAGCTTCATTTTGTCATCACTGGAAACATGAAGAAGTTCCTGGTCAATTTCATCAACAGTAATATTCTGTGCTTCAATCGTAATTTCTGCAGGATCACGTGTATATTCCCAGGCAAGATTCTTTACGTAAGAATTGAGTGTGGCACTGAACAGCATTGTCTGTCTTTTTTCTGCAGCCGGAATAACTTTTATAAGAGTTCTCAAATCAGGATAAAAGCCCATGTCAAACATGCGGTCGGCTTCGTCTATTACAAGAAACGCAACGCTACTCAAATCCATCTGGCCGCCTTCGTTAAGGTCAATTACACGGCCCGGGGTTCCTATCATAATGTCAACGCCTTTTTTAAGAGCCGCCACCTGCCTGTCATATCCTACTCCGCCGTAGAAACTGCCGCAAACAAGACCGCTTGCAGAACAGAGCTTTTCAGCTTCATCCTGAACCTGTACCGCAAGTTCACGCGTAGGAACCATAATAAGGGCTTTTCTTCCCGAAACATCGGGTCTGGACAAAAGTTCCTGAATAACCGAAACAAGATAAGCCGCTGTCTTTCCAGTACCCGTCTGTGACTGAACATACAAATCACGACCCTCAAGGGAAGACTTCAGGACCTGTTCCTGAACCGGCGTGCACTCAACATAGCCCGCATTCTCAATTCCCTTTTGCAAATTCTCATTCAAGGAAAATTCTGTAAATTTCATTTTATTCCTGCATTATATGATTTTCCCGCCAAAACCGGGATCAAACGACAATTTTTTATGTAAAAGTATTCTTTTCATTGTACTATTTTTCGCAAATAATGTATAGTATTAACAAATGATTGAACAAAACGCAAATACAGAAGAAAAAAACAGATACCAGTCAGAACTTTTCGCAAACAGACTGGCCAAAAACCTCAAGCAGTTAAGAAAATGGGCACGCAGGTCAAGAGTAACATGCTACAGGCTTTACGACCGTGACATACCAGAAATTCCACTTGCATGCGACATATACACTTTTCTTCCGGCAGAAATTACAGACAAAATGGAAGCCGCGCGTTTTTTAATGGAACAGAATACGGCAATAAGCGCAAACGGACCTGAAGCAAGACAGATTATCTTTGAAGAAACACAGCGCACTTACGCCCACATTTATCTTTACGAACGCCCGTACGAAAAAGACGATGCAGAAGAAGACGAATGGCTCAAAACAATGGCAGCAGCAGCAGCAAAAACGCTGGGACTGGAACACGGTCATGTCATTACAAAAACACGCAGGCACCAGAGCGACAACGGCAAAAGAGACCAGTACGACAAAATTGACTCGCAGATTCACATAAGCGGAACAATACAGGAACAGGGGCAGCTCTTTAAGGTAAACCTCACCGACTACATAGATACGGGAATTTTCTTTGACCACAGGCCGCTCAGAGACACAGTAAGGTCAGAATGTGCCGGCAAAACAGTACTCAATCTTTTCTGCTACACAGGCAGTTTTTCTGTATATGCCGCAGAAGGAAGGGCAAAACGTGTCGAAAGCGTAGACATGAGCAAAACCTACACTGAATGGGCAAAATCAAATCTTAAACTGAACGGATTCACTGACGAAGAAAAATACCCTGTATGCAGACAGGATGCAGTCGGATTTTTGAACCAGAAAAATGCAGAAGTTCCCAACAAAGAAGGAACAAACCGCTACGACATAATAATCCTTGATCCGCCTACATTCAGCAATTCCAAAAGAACAGACACAACCCTTGACATAAACAGGGACTGGATCTCGCTTGTAGCAAAATGTCTTGGAATACTCAATCCCGGCGGAACCCTGTACTTTTCGACAAACAGCCGGCGCCTTAAATTCGACAGCACACTTCTTCCCTCACAGGACGGAACAGAACTGTACGAAGCAACAGACATAACTTCAAAAACTGTTCCCGAAGACTACAGAAACAGCCGCATTCACCGCGCCTGGAAAATCAAGGCAAAAGTTACACATGAATAACTGAAACACAGCCATTAAATAAAGCGGATTCTTGTATATACGCTTCCGGAATAAAGAGCATACGAAGCATTGGGCATTTCGTCAAAAAAGCATGTCTTTGCAAAAATAGTGTTGGAAATTCCCATGGAAATTGTGTCAGATACGGCATATTCCACACAAAGATCAGCCAGTGCAAAAAGTTCTATGCCTGTATCATCACACCACTGCTTCTGGAAAGGATACTTATACATTCCGTAAGCACGCAGATCAAGGCTGGCAGAAAGGCCTCCAGGAGTTGCGAATGAAAGTGCAGCAGCAGCTTCGGCACCACATGTATAGCCGTAATCACGCACAGTTCCGCGGCTTGTGTCAGTCGGAATTTTTTCGCGGCGCAGATAATAATAGTCGCTTGTGCCAAGAAGAACAGCACCAAGATGTGTCTGCCACCCAAAGTCGGCACCTTCAAGGTAAACTTTCTGCTTTATTGCAAAAGCCGGAGCCAGAGACGAAAATTCCATAAAAGAATGCAGCATAAAATCATAAAGCATTGACATTCCTATGGTAGTATCAGTATTTTCTCCCCAGTCAGGAGCAAAAGAAAAAAACATTCCGTCACTAAAGATGTGAATATCATACATCAAAAGCTTATCAAGCTTTTCTACACCGACTCCCGAACCGCGGCCGACAGCAAAACCTGCCTTAAGATCAAACTGGCTGTAAGGAACAGAAGACTCAAGAGCGAACGGATTACCGTAAACTACATTTGCCTCTGCCCTTCCAAAAGCAGGAAAAACTTCAACACTGTCGTCAAAGTCCCCGCCCGAAAAACCGCCACCCGCAGCACACCCCATTCCCGCAAGAAGTGACAGCGACCGCAGATTCCCCCGTAGTTCCGAAGGTTTTTCACCTGTAAGCGGAACAGTATAAAGGCGCATAGGGTTAATAACAACACTCCAGAAACCGCTTTTTGCAGCAGCTTCAACAGAAAGTCTCGAAAGCATTTCACCGACGGCAAAAGCACCGACTGTTGTGTAAACCAGATCATTTATAGAAGGGGCATTCAGTTCGCATCCCCATTCCCATATTGCAGAACCGGCGCAGGTAACAAGAAAAGACTCCAGCATATTCATGTTTGAATTTCTAGCACCCATATAATACAGGGCCCCCTGGTAAGGATGAAGCACAAAATTTGTCCAGTACCAGTCAGTGTCAAACGATACGGTACGGTTTGGGAAGTTTAGAATATCGTCCAAAGTAACCTGTGCCCAACTTGAACGCGTAACAAATCTGTTCCAGCCGGAAATAACACCGTTAGCCACAAGCATTCCCGAAATTCCCACCAGCGGATGTTTTTTTAAAACAGGCGTTTCACTTTCACCAACGGCATCTTCAGTAAGAATTTCTGAATCAAAAGCCACCTCCTGTGAAAAGACGGGAATTCCTGAAAAAAGAAGAAAAAAACAGCAAAGAAAGACCGGATTTTTTTTAACAGCCACAACTTCCTCCTGAAAATAAACATTTTAAGATAAGGGAATCTCTAAAAATCCAGTAAACCGATTTTTTGTAGCTTTCCATAACAAAATAGTAATATAAATTTAAAATAATTTAAAGAAAAGTCAATAAAAGGCAAACAAAAAACCCGGCGCAATGAAGATGCCTTCAAAACACCGGGTTGCTTCCAAATAAAATGGAACTACTCAGCAGATTTCATGCCGTAGCGCTTGTTAAAGCGGTCAATACGTCCTGCTGTGTCAACAAGCTTCTGCTTTCCTGTATAGAAAGGATGGCATGCAGAACAAATTTCAACGTGAATGTCTTCTACTGTTGAACGTGTCTCGATAACATTACCGCAAACGCAAGTAATCTTTGTCAGTTTGTAGTCTGGGTGGATTCCCTTTTTCATTATATGCTCCTGTTTCTTGCCCGATATTGAAGAAAACCCGGTCAGCCCTATTCTTTCCAAAAGGAAATCCTATCATTCCCTTACCGTTAGCAATCAAATCAATACCACAAGATAAAAATTATTGCCTATTATATAATCTGCACTCAATCTAGTCAATATCATTGACCCATAAAGAGCCGTACACTACATTATTCAGCAGCGGAACCGGGGTTCATCGAGGCTAGAAATGCTTCATTATCCTTTGTCTTACGCATCTTGTCCATAATAAGTTCAAGAATATCGGCATCTTCCATAGGATTGAGTACCTTGCGCAGAATCCACATCTTCTGGAGTTCATTTTCAGTAAGAAGCAGTTCCTCTTTGCGTGTTCCCGACTTTTTGATATTTATCGCAGGGAACAGACGGCGCTCGGCAAGCTTTCTGTCAAGATCAATTTCACTGTTTCCCGTACCCTTGAATTCTTCAAAAATAACCTCGTCCATGCGGCTTCCGGTTTCGATAAGGGATGTGGAAATAATGGTAAGTGAACCGCCCTCTTCTACATTTCTTGCGGCACCAAAGAATCTTTTTGGTTTATGAAGGGCATTTGCATCAACACCGCCGCTCAAAACCTTTCCTGAAGTAGGAACAGTCTGGTTATAGGCACGTGCAAGCCTTGTAATTGAATCAAGGAAAATCACAACATCACGCTTGTGTTCAACAAGACGCTTTGCCTTTTCAAGAACCATTTCTGCAACCTGAACATGTCTTGTAGCCTGCTCGTCAAAAGTAGAAGAAATAACTTCTGCCTTGATTGAACGTTCCATTTCTGTAACTTCTTCAGGGCGCTCATCAATCAAAAGAACAATCAGGTAAACATTCGGATTGTTTTTTGTAATGGCGTTGGCAATTTTCTGCATAAGAATCGTCTTACCGGCCTTTGGTGGAGCAACAATCAGAAGACGCTGGCCTTTTCCAATCGGAACAAAAAGATCAACTATTCTGGTACTGAGTTCCGTTGAAACCGTTTCTAGACGAAGTTTTTCATTCGGATAAAGCGGTGTAAGGTTTTCAAACGGAATTCGCGTCTGGGCAACACACGGATCATCAAAATTGACTGTCTCTATTCTTAAAAGTGCAAAAAAGCGCTCGCCTTCCTTGGGACTTCTTGTCTGACCATAGATTGTATCACCTGTCTTGAGGTTGAACAGTCTGATCTGGCTTGGTGAAATATAAATATCATCAGGGCCGGGAAGATATGAATTCTGCGGACTTCTGAGGAATCCGTATCCATCGGGCAGAATTTCAAGAGCACCGCTTGCAAAAATAATACCGCCGTGTTCTGTATGTGCGCGCAGAATAGAAAAAATAAGATCCTGTTTTTTCATAGGAGCCATGTCATCTGCACTGATTCCCTGCTGTACACCAAGATTTCTGAGTTCCGGCATACTCATTTTTGTCAGATCATTTATAAGAAGACGGGGCTTTGACTCATATTCTTCAGGATTTTCTATGCGTTGTGCAGCCTGAACAGCTTCAAGCCTTGACTGAAGGTTTCTTTCGTAATTGCCGCCACGATTATTGTAACGGCGGTTGCTTACATAGCGGTTGTTGTTCCAGCGGCGGCTCTGACTGCCGTCATAGCGAGGTCTGCTCTGGTACTGCGTGCCGAACTCTGTCTGTTCCGAAGCAGTATTTGTTTCTGAAGAAGAAGTTTCTGCAGAGGTTTCTGTTTCTGCTGCTGCAGGTTCTGAAGATGCAGCCTGTACACTTTCGTCAGAACCGGTCTCTGAAACAGCCTTTGCCTTAACGACTCTTTTTCTTCTTGGCTTCGGCGTAGCTTTTTCTTCACTTTCTTCTGCTGTCAAAGTTTTTTCGTTTTCAGAAGCAGATTGAACAGACTGCTCCTCTTCTGAATGAACATCGGACTCTTCAAAAAAATCCTGCTGACCGTCATCCGACGAATCTGTTCCCCGGCGTTTGATAAATGCCATTAAAATACTCCATGTGATTTATTTATGTTAAAAGAATTATTTATTGCATAAAACCGCGTATGAAAAGCGGTAAAAAGAAATGATTATCTTAAGTTTAGACATAAAATCAAGTTATGTCAATAAAGGCAATCCTAAACCTTTCACAAGGTTCCGTGCAGGTTCAAGTACACCAAAACAGTGCGACTAAAACCCCGTATTTTCAATATTCCCTCTAAAAAGAATAAAATTCAACTAGCGGGCCTCGTCTGTTTTTTTGATAAGTGCATCTTTGTATTCTGCCGACGCAACTGAAAAAATATCTATATCAGGAACTTCAGAAAGCATAGAAACCTGGCCTTCAAATTCCACATTGTCAGATATTCTGATTCTTGCAGTTTTTATATCGCCTTTAACTCGGCTTCCGGAACACAGTTCAACACGTTCAGAAGCTTCAATGCGTCCTGTTACTTTGCCTGAAACAACAATGGATTCCGCATTCATTACGTCAACGTCGCAAACTGCCGAACGGTCTATCTCCAAATCCCCGGTAGCTTTTATTGTACCGTGGAACTTGCCGGTAATTACAAGACTGTCAGTGAATTCCAAAACGCCGTCAAATTCGGTTTCCTGTCCGAAGACAGTTAAATTTCCATTTTCTTTAGACATAAACTTTCTGCTTTCTATTTAAATTGAATTTTTATGCGGATTAAAAAATTAAAAATCTTCTTCTACACCAAACCCGTCACGAACAGGAAGAGACCACAAAGATTTTTTTAGTTCCTGTCCGGCACGAAAGGCAGCTACATAATGAGGTGCTACCGAAAGCTGCTCGCCGGTCTTTGGATTTCTGGCTTTTGCCCTGCCCCTTCTGAGTCTTGGCTCAAAAGTTCCGAATCCCCGAAGTTCTATTGTATTTCCGCCTTTAAGGGAATCCTTAAGCTGAACAAGAAGATTTTCAATAACATCCTGAACAACACGCTTTTCACATTTTGTATTCTGGTACACTGCTTCTACCAAATCATATTTTGTAACTTTCCTGGAAGACATAAATACACCTCTACAAAATAGAAAAGTAAAGGAACCAACAGGATGCTGCAACAGCAACACCCTATCAGTTCTTAATTAGTTTGCTGCAGCGGCAGGAGCTGTAAATGTTACGTTATAAAGTCTGCTCATGCGGCTCTTTTTGCGAGAAACTGCATTTGCTTTCATAACACCCTTGCGTCCAGCATTATCAAGCTCGGAATGAAGTGCCTTGAGTGTCTCAAGAGCAAGATCCTTGTCTTTCTTCTGAACCGCATCCAAATACTTTCTAGCACTTGTATGTACCTGTGACTTTACAGCCTTATTGCGCAGACGGCGAACTTCGCTCTGTGCATGCTTCTTTTCTGCAGAAGTTTTTTTTACTGCCAAAGGAATACCCCCAAACAAAAACTATTGGTTAGTTTATAATATCCAAAAATAATAGTCAAGTATATAAATGCTTGTATTCTATTTATTTAGAGACTCTAATAAAAAAGACTTCCAAGCCCGGCAAAGGGGGAAGCCTTTCTAGTATAACACCGATACAGACGGTATTTATTACCTTTTATTTGAAATCCTTAGGTCTGCGTTCGGTGCGCTTGCACTTCTGGCATTCTGCAAGGTTCTTAAGCTTTCCGTTTTCAAACAAGGTTTTCATAACAATCTCACCGCCGCAATCCGGGCATATAAATTTCTGAGTTGCAACTGCAGTACGAGAGTTCTTACTGGCTCCGGCCATGACTTTCCTCCATAACTAATATCGATATTTGCAAATAATACACAATTTCATTCTTGTCTGTCAAGTAACAAAGACCTTACACAGCAAACATTGTGCAACCGGCATCAATTTAATTCAAACTTCAAGAGATCCGTCAGGAAGAGCACGCCACTTATCAAGCTGAGCCTGAATAAGATGCGGTGCTTCTTCAAGAATCTGCTTTTCTTCTGCCTTGGACTGAGGAGCCGGGTAAACTTTGAGAATCTTTACACGGTATGCACCCTTATAAAGATTGCGCAGAATACTGTCCAGTTTTGAAATCTTCCATCCGCCGTCAAGAGCACAGACTGCAACGGGAAGTTTTACTGTTTCTTCAAGGCGCCTGAATCCGGCTGAATAAAACTGTCCCAGGTTTCCGTCACGGCTTCTTGTTCCTTCTGGAAAAATTACCGGAATCTGACCGCGCTCAAGAACACGTTCCCCAAGTCGCTCGATTGACTTCATTGCAAGTGCCGCCCCTCCCTTTCTTGGAATCATACAGTGTTCCTGGGAACGGAGCATTTTACCCACCATAGGGACTTTTCCGAGGGTATCCTTTGCAACAAACCTTACGACGTGGTCTGAAAAAAACTTAAAGTACACTACTATATCAAGAAGACTCTGGTGGTTTGAAACAACAACAAACTGTTCGGGAAGCCCGTCACGTTCATTTTTCGAACCAAGGAATTCAAAGTGCCTGTAATACTTGAGAATGGCAAAAACCAGACGGGCCGTACGTGAAGTAATGTAATCAGACCAGAACAAGGCCCATTTGTGACTAAGCGGGTACGTAATGCACAGCATAAACGTAGGAAAAAGCAATGCCCCGCTCAAACATAATACAGTAAGAAAACTTAACATAAGTCCATTATATGAATTTGCATACAAAAGTCTACACAAGGATACATTCAGCTTTCCAGCATTTTCTTTACGGCAAGTGCAATTTCCTGAGAATCTGCGTACATTCTTTTTGTAAGCGGAACTCCTGACGTAAACATTCTGCCGTAGGATTTTTCTACAATGCGGCGATCCAAAACGACAACAGCACCGCGGTCATCACCCCTTCGCACAAGCCGGCCGAATCCCTGCCTGAATTTTATTACCGCCTGCGGAACACTCAGTTCCATAAAAGAAGAGCCACCCCTGTTTTCTATACTTTCACTTCTTGCCGCAAAAACGGGGTCATTCGGAACAGAAAAAGGCAGTTTTACAATAACAACCTGGCTCAGACTGTCACCCGGAACATCAACCCCTTCCCAAAAACTGTCAGTTGCAAACAGAACACTTTCCCTGTCAGCCTTAAATCTTTCCAAAAGCCTGAATCTGTCGTCATCACCCTGTTTAAACACTGTTATTCCGGCACGTGAAAGTTCCCTGCACGAAGACTGGTATGCATAACGCAGACTGTCATAAGATGTAAACAGAACAAGTGTGCGTCCTCCGGCAGCCTGAATCAGAAGCGGCAGTGTCCGTTCCACATAGTTCTGGAATCCGCTTTCATAAACAAAGGGCGCATCCTTTGTAACAGCAAAAAGTACATTGTCAGCGTACGGAAAAGGAGATTCAAAGTTTTTCTTCACGACACGTTCCGGTGCCGAAAGGGAAATTCCTGTTCTTGAAAGCCAGTATGAAAAATTCCCGCCCGTACGCAAAGTTGCGCTCGTGCACACAACCGTAGAAAGCGGCTCAAAGACGCCACTGTTCATAAGGGGCGCAATATCAAGCGGCGTTTGTACAAACTGGACGTATTCGATAAAATCTTCACCGGGAATTCTTGGCGGAATTTTCATTTTCTGCATCCAGAATACCTGTCCGGGATGTTCCTGCCATGAACAGAAATCTGCGCACAGTCCCGAAAGAAGATCCAGTCTTCTAAGAACGGTTTTTGCTTCCCAGACACAGGGCACATCCTTGTCATCATCATCTATTCCGTCTTCTATTTCGCGCGCAAGTGACACCAGTGTTACAAGAGATTGCCGCAGGTCTTCCATACACCGCATAACCCCGTCAAGACTGCGTACTGTTGCGGAACAGACCCTTTCAGAAGTTTCTGTTTCCATAGCCGCAAGAGCCGCCTGATCCAAAAGAAGAACGGCATTTTTTACAGATTCTGCAGCAGACCCCACATCTTCGGCATGAATTTCTGACATAGAAAGCGCAGAAAGCTGAACAAGAAGCCCCGTCAGTGAACCCCTTCTGGTTCTGTAAAGAAGGCCCACCTGTTTCATAAGCTTAAACCGCGTAACCGTCTCACTCAAAAAACTTGTGGCGCTGTCTTCTATTCCGTGCGCTTCATCAAAAACAATGCGTTTGTACGGAGGAAGAACTGCTGCATCTTCATATCCTGCACCGTTCATGCGGCTTTCTATGTCTGCAAAAAGAAGATGATGGTTTACGACAAGGATTCCTGCATCAGAAGCTTCCTTGCGAACTTTCATCACAAAACATTCCTCATGATACTGGCAGCGCATTCCCATACAGCCGTCGCTTTCACTGTTAACCCTTGTCCATACAGAATCCGGTGGTACAAAAAGCATTTCACTGCGACTTCCAGAAGGACTTGTCTGCGCCCAGGAATTTATCTTTTCAAGAATTTCATTGTCTTCGCTGAACAAATCCCTGTCCGCAAGATATTCAGCAAGTCGTCTTTTGCATATATAATTCTGTCTTCCCTTTACAAGCACAGACTTTATGTTTTTGCCCGTAATCGAAAGCGCTGCGGGAATATCCTTTTCAAAAAGCTGCTGCTGAAGGTTTATCGTACCGGTAGAAATTACAACGCGTTCTTTGTTTGCATCTGACCAAAGTATAGCTGGAATAAGATAGGCATAACTTTTTCCGACTCCTGTTCCCGCTTCAAACACGCCTATTTTAGAACCGTTAAAGGCCTGTACCACATTGCGCAGAAGCTCAATCTGGGAAGGACGTTCCTCATAGTTTTTAAAACGTTTTGCAAGGGGACCGTCCGACGAAAGAAAAGCTGCGGCAGAATCAGCGTCAATATTTTTTATTTCTCGGGCCTTTACCGGTTCAACAACGGCATAAACCCGGCTTACATCATTGTCTACTATATAAAAACCCATTGAATTTTCAGCAGCAGAAGCCGCAATTCCCTGGTCGGCAGCACTCGGGTAAAGAATTCCGTTCGGATGATTGTGAATCAGAACCTGTCCCTGCTGTGCAACACCGCGGTTTACAACGACAGAATCAGAGTTTCCGCGCGAACCTACCTTTACAGAGCAGATGCGTCCGTCGGGGCCTGCTGTTCCGGACCAGAACACTTCGTTTCCTCCGGAGCGTTCTATATCCATTCTCATTGATTCTATAATTCCGGGTAAAAATCTTTCCAAACTGTCCATTAAAGCCGATTTTACCCGTGACAGGCTTTTTGTTCAACATATACACCTGCGAATATTAAACAGGACAAAATACCGGAACTTTAATAAAAATATTCCGTATTTTTAAATTACCCTTAAATTTTGGTCATATTATTCAAATTATTTCTATTTCATGTTATTTTTTTCACAGTACATATATTCTCCTGTTATTAAATTCACAAAACAAAAATTTATCGGTCTTTATTGATATAAAATAACATTTTTAGGTTTGAAACCTACTTAACAATAAAACACTTTTATTCTATACTATGTAGAAAATGCCGTCGGCATTCACTTGGGTTACGCCCATTGTTAAATTCAAACTTTGTGGCTGTTTTATACAGGAGATATTTATGGCAAACAAAATTACCATCATCGGAGCGGGACAGGTAGGATCTTCTATTGCCTACGCTCTCTGCCTTAAGAGCATAGCGACAGAAATCGTAATGATCGACATTGACAAGGACAGGGCTATGGGCGAAGCTCTTGACATTCGTCAGGGAACACCCTATATGAGTCCGGTAAACATTCATGACGGAGACTATGAAGATGCAAAGGATTCTGACATTGTTATCCTTACTTCAGGAGTAGCCCGCAAACCGGGTCAGTCACGCCTTGAACTTGCACAGACAAACGTCAACATTACAAAATCAATTATTCCGCAGATTACAAAAGTCGCACCCAATGCCATCTACGTAATCGTTGCAAATCCTGTAGACATTCTTACATACCAGTTCGTAAAAACATCAGGAATTCCTGCAGACCACATTATCGGAACAGGAACCCTTCTTGATACAGCACGCCTTCGCACAAAGATTGCCGATGTATACAGAATCGGACAGCCCAACCTCCATGCATACGTATTCGGAGAGCACGGAGATTCTTCTTTCGTACCGTGGTCACTGGTAAACGTAGCTTCTGTTCCTGTAGACGCATACTATGACAGCCTTAACGGAAAGGGAATTGCAAAGCCTGACCATGCAGAAATCGAAGACTTCGTACGCAAGTCCGGCGGAATCATCATTTCTGCAAAAAAATGCACAAACTACGGAATTGGTGCCACAACAACACGTCTCTGCGAGATAATCAAAAACTCAACAGATTCTGTAACAATTGCATCTTCAATGCTTACAGGCGAATACGGAATCAGCGATGTATGTCTAAGCATTCTGACTGTTGTAGGAGGAAACGGAATAACAGGAAGACTTGTTGCCCCTCTTACAGACAGCGAAATTGCACAGCTCAAGCACTCTGCTGACTGCCTCAAAGACGTAATCAAACACATCGAATTCTAATCTAACAAAACATAAAGCGGTGCCCCCAAAAGAGCGCCGCGACTTTTTTACCGGAGTATTTTTTCTTATGGAATACAGAATTGAACACGACAGCATGGGCGAAGTAAAGGTTCCCGCAGACAAACTCTGGGGAGCACAGACTGAACGCAGCCATGAGAACTTTCTTATCGGTGTCGGAATCGAAACTATGCCGCGCGAAATTACAAAGGCTTTCGGTTACCTTAAAAAGGCTGCTGCGATTGCAAACAACGCACTCAAGCCCGAAAAGATGACAGATGCAAAAGTAAAAGCAATAAGCCAGGCCTGCGATGAAGTTATTTCGGGCGCTCTCAACGAGAATTTTCCTCTTGTAGTATGGCAGACAGGAAGCGGCACACAGAGCAACATGAACACAAACGAGGTTATTGCAAACCGCGCCAATCAGATTGCAGGAACAAAACTGTGCCACCCGAACGATGACATCAACATGAGCCAGTCCTCAAATGACACCTTCCCTACAGCAATGCACATTGCAGCCGTTGTTGAACTTGAAGACAAACTTTTCCCTGCGATTGACCTTCTTACAGATACATTCAAAAAGCTTGAAAAAGCAAACGAAGGCATCGTAAAGTCAGGAAGAACACATCTTCAGGATGCTGTACCGATTCAGTTCAGCCAGGAAATTTCGGGCTGGAGAACTTCACTTGAACGCGACAAAGAAATGCTTTCTTCTTCCCTTCCCTACCTCAAGCAGCTTGCACTGGGAGGAACTGCTGTAGGAACAGGACTCAACGCTCCAAAGGGATTTGATTCTCTCGTAGCACAGAAAGTCAGTGAACTTACCGGAAAGGATTTTATTACAGCCCCCAACAAATATCATGCCCTTACATCAAAAGACGAGATCGTTTTTGCACACGGAGCCCTCAAGGCACTTGCTGCAGACCTCATGAAGATTGCAAATGATGTACGCTGGCTGGCTTCAGGTCCAAGATGTGGTCTTGGTGAGATTCACATTCCTGAAAATGAACCGGGTTCTTCCATTATGCCGGGAAAGGTTAACCCCACACAGTGCGAGGCAATGACAATGGTTGCCGTTCAGGTTATAGGAAATGACACTGCCGTCGGAATGGCTGCAAGTCAGGGTAACTTTGAACTCAACGTTTTTATGCCGGTAATTGCATACAACTTCCTTCAGTCAGTACGTCTTCTTGCAGAAGTTATGGTAAGCTTTAACAAGAACTGTGCTGTAGGAATTACGGCCAACAAAGAGAAGATGCACTTTAATCTGTACAATTCCCTTATGCTCGTTACGGCACTCAATCCGTACATCGGTTACGAAAATGCCGCAAAGACAAGCCATAAAGCCTATGAAGAAAACATATCCCTTAAGGATGCCTGTGTTCAACTTGGTTTCCTTACGGCAGAAAAATTTGACGAAGTGTTCCATCCCGAAGAGATGGCTCAGAGCAAATAGTTTAATAGAAATATATTGGAGAAACAAGAATGGGTGACAACAAGACAAACGAAGGTTCAGCGAACCTTACTTATTCTTATTTTCCCGGATGCACGCTCAAGAACAAGGCAAAGGACTTGGACATGTACGGTCGTCTGAGCGCACAGGCTCTCGGTTTCAATCTTGAAGAAATCGAAGACTGGCAGTGCTGTGGCGGTGTGTACCCAACAGGCAAAAACGAAATTGCCTCCAAGCTTCCTTCTGTCCGTGCCCTTGCGGCTTCCAGAGATAAGAACCAGACTCTCGTAACACTCTGTTCTGCATGCTACAACGTGCTCAAACAGGTGAATGATGACATGAAGAATGATGAAAATACTGTTCTTCACGTTAACAATTATCTCAAGCAGGACGGAATCGAATACAACGGAGAAACAAAAGTTCTGCACTTCCTTGAAGTTCTCCGCGATGTTATCGGCTGGGACAATGTAAAAAAAGCCGTAAAGAATCCGTTCAAAGGAAAGAAAATCGGTGCCTATTACGGATGCCTTCTTCTTCGCCCCGGAAAAGTAATGGAATTTGATGATCCGGAAAACCCCCAGATAATAGAAGATTTTATCAAGGCAATCGGTGGAACTCCTGTAATTTACTCACAGCGCAATGAATGTTGCGGTGCATATGCAGGTTTTGAAGATCCGTCAATTCCGCAGAAAAGAGCCAGGGCAATTCTTGACAACGCACAGGACATGGGAGCAGACTTCCTTGTAACAAGTTGCCCTCTTTGCCGCTACAATCTTATAAAGAACAAGGGTGAAAGCAACCTCGATGTAATTTATTTTACAGAACTTCTTGCCGAAGCTCTTGGAATTAAGGAGAACGCTGATGCTTGACTCTGAAATTCAGAAATACAAGGATCTTATCCTTGAAACAAGCGGTGTGAACACAAAAAAATGCATGGTATGCGGAAAATGCTCAGGCACATGCCCGAACTACGATTCCATGGAATATCACCCGCATCAGTTTGTGCAGATGGTCGAAAACGGCGAAATAGAAAGCCTTCTTAAAAGCAAGTCCATTTACACCTGTCTTACATGCTTTGCGTGTCTTGAAAGATGTCCGCGCCAGGTTGAACCTGCAAAGCTTATCGATGCAGTTCGTACTGTTGTAGAACGCGAAAGAGGTCCGCTTCATCTTGATCCTGTTCAGGTTCCTGAAAAGCTTGATGATGACACACCCCAGCAGCTTCTTATGAGCGCATTCAGAAAATACAGAAAATAGGAGTGACAGATGGAAAGAATTGGTGTTTTCGTATGTCACTGCGGCACTAACATTGCCGGTACGGTTGACGTAGCAAAAGTCGCTGAAGAACTTGGAAAAGTAAACGGTGTTGTTTATTCAACACATTACACATACATGTGTTCTTCTGCCGGACAGAAAATGATTGAAGACCACATAAAGGACGACAAGCTTACAGGCGTTGTTCTTTGTTCCTGCTCACCGCGTATGCACGAAAAGACATTCCGCGCATGTGCAGAAAGAGCCGGTCTTAACCCATACAAAGTAGAAGTAGCAAACATCCGCGAACAGACATCATGGGTTCTCAAGGATGTAGAAAAGGCAACAGAAAAAGCCATTGCACTAGGAAAGGCTGCCGTAGCAAAGTCTATTCTTGACACTCCCCTTACAGCAGGAGAAACACCTGTTACAAAGAGGGCACTTGTTATTGGTGGTGGAATTGCAGGAATTACAGCCGCTTTGGACATTGCAGATGCAGGATTCCCCGTTGACATTGTAGAAAAGAAACCTACAGTCGGTGGAAAAATGGCTATGCTCGACAAGACATTCCCGACCCTTGACTGCGCATCATGTATTGTTACACCAAAGATGACAGAAGTAAGCCAGAACCCCAACATCCGCATTCTTTCTTATTCAGAAGTTGTAGGCGTAAAGGGATATATCGGAAACTTCAGCATAGACATCAAACGCCACGCACGTTATGTTGACGAAACAAAATGTACAGGCTGCGGTGAATGTATCGAAAAGTGTCCTATGAAAAAGGTTCCGAATGACTTTAACCTTAATCTGAACAACAAAAAGGCCATTTACATTCCGTTTGCACAGGCTGTTCCAAAGGTAGCCACAATCGATGCAAACTACTGTCTTCACATGCAGGCTCTTGCAAAAGGTAAGGACAATGTATGCGGATTCTGTGAAAAAGCCTGCGGTGCTGGAGCAATCAACTACAAGGCACAGGATGAAGTTATCACAGAAAAGTACGGAGCTATCATAGTTGCTACAGGATACAACCCGATTGAACTTACAAAGTTTGATGAGTATGCGTATTCACAGAGCCCCGATGTTGTTTCATCTCTTGAATTCGAGCGTCTCTGCAATGCTTCTGGTCCTACAAACGGTCACCTTCTTCGCCCTTCAGACGGAAAAGAACCAAAGAACATTGTTTTTGTACAGTGCGTAGGAAGCCGCTGTTCCGCAGATGCAACAAAGGGTCATGAGTACTGCTCAAAAGTATGCTGTATGTATACTGCAAAGCACGCTATTCTTACACGCGACCACTACCCTGACACAAACTGCTATGTCTTCTATATAGACGTTCGTACTCCGGGAAAGAACTTTGATGAATTCTACCGCCGTGCAGTTGAACAGTACGGTGTTCACTACATCAAAGGTCAGGTAGGAAAAGTTACACCAATGAGCGACGGAACACTTGACGTTCAGGGAAGCGACCTTATCCTTAACAGACAGATTCATATCAAGGCAGACATGGTTGTTCTTGCGGCATCAATCGAAGCAGACAAGAGCGCAAGACCTCTTGCCACAATGCTTACAACTTCAATGGACAACAATGACTTCTTCCTTGAAGCACATGCAAAACTGCGCCCTGTAGAAAGCCCTACTGCCGGAATTTTCCTTGCAGGCTGCTGCCAGGGACCAAAAGATATTCCTGAAACCGTAGCACAGTCATCTGGTGCTGCTGCAAAGGCAATCTGTCTTCTCGTAAAGGACAAGCTCAAGAACAACCCGTGCACAGCCCATCCTGATGAAAATGCATGTAACGGCTGCGGACAGTGTGCAAATGTTTGTCCGTACGGAGCTATCTCTTACATAGACAAGGACTTCCGCGGACCAAACCGCACGACAATCACACGCCACGTTTCCCAGGTAAACACTGCAATGTGTCAGGGATGCGGTGCATGTACTGTAGCATGTCCTTCAGGAGCAATGGATCTTAACGGATTCAGCAACAAACAGATTCTTGCGGAGGTGGATTCAGTACTTTAACCTACTGGAGAATTGCTTATGGAAACCAAAACAAATAATCCAAACTGGACACCAAAAATCGTAGCATTCTGCTGCAACTGGTGTTCATACGCAGGAGCAGACCTTGCCGGAAACAACCGCCTTGAGTACCCTGCAAACGTAAAAATAATCCGCATTCCGTGTTCATGCAGACTGAACCCGCTGTTTATTCTGCGTGCATTCCAGCGTGGTGCTGACGGAGTTATTCTCTGCGGATGCCACCCCGGAGACTGCCACTACTCTACCGGAAACTATTTTGCAAGAAGAAGAATGACTCTTCTGTTCAGCATGCTGGACTATCTTGGAATAGAAAAAGGCCGCACAAGAGTTGAATGGTGTTCAGCTGCGGAAGGTGTTCGCTTTGCTGGAATCATGAACGATTTCGTATCTAAGATTACAGAGCTTGGCGAAAACAAAAAGCTGGAGGACGTAAGATGCAAGACAGCAAACTGACATCAACTCTCATAGAAAAAGCCTCAAAGATGCTTTCTGACGGAAGTGTACAGAAAGTTGTCGGCTGGAGAAAAGGTCTCTTCGACTATGACATTACTCCGAGTGTTTTCACTTCTGCAGATGATCTTCAGAAGAACTTTGTCTATGATGAAAACTGCGGTGCAAACCTTTCAAAGTATCTGGTAAAAATTACAAGAGAAATCGAAACAAAGAAAAGCACTGCCAGAATGAACAACAAGATGGCAAAGCAGCGTGACCCGAATGCACAGGACCAGCCCATACCAAGCGAAAAGGTTCTTGTTTTCCTTAAGCCCTGTGACACATACAGTTTTACAGAACTTTTGAAGGAAAACCGCATTGCACGTAACGATGTCTATGCAGTGGGAATTCCCTGTGACGGAATGAAAGATCCGGAAACAAACGGAATTTCTGAAAGATGTTCAGTCTGCAAGAGCAAAAAGCATATCACTTATGACGAACTCATCGGTGAAGAAGGCGATGTTCTGGAATCAAAGAGATTTGATGAAGTAGAAAAGCTTGAAGCAATGACTGCTGCAGAACGCTATAACTTCTGGCAGAACGAATTCAGCCGCTGTATACGCTGTAATGCATGCCGCGATGTTTGCCCTGCCTGTACCTGCGAAAAGTGCGTATTCGACAACAACAAGCTTTATACATCACAGAAAGTGGCTCAGACTTCCTTCGAAGAAAGCCTTTACCACATTATACGCGCATGGCATGTTGCGGGACGCTGTACTGACTGCGGTGAATGTTCACGCGTTTGTCCGGAACATATTCCGCTTCATCTGCTTAACCGCAAGTTTGCAAAGGACATTAACGAAATTTACGGACCTTATATTGCAGGAAGCGACATGGAGACCAAGCCTCCGATGCTTACTTTCACAGAAGGAGATGCGGAACCTACAATCGTATACGACCGCTCTTCAGACAAAGAAGGAGGTGAAGAATAATGCTTTCTCTTTCAGCAGAAAAAATCGACGGATTCTTCAAGGCTGTTGCCGCTTCAAAGAATCTTTACATACCTGTTGACAATACTTCAGGAAAGGCCAACTTCCAGAAATGGAGTGAAGGAACAAAACTTTCTTCACAGCTCAAAACTGTACGCTCTGCCAAAGACTTTTTCTTTCCAAAGACAGAGAACCTTGTAAACTACAAGATTGACGGAAAGTCAGTTACAGTTGAAGATCCGCGCAAAGATGTGGAAGACTTCGTTGTATTCGGAGTAAGAGCCTGTGACGCAAAGAGTTTTGAGATAATCGACAATGTTTATCTTAAAATGACTCCGGTTGACTCATACTACAAGAACAGACGCGATCATGGAACTGTAGTTACACTCGCCTGCTCTGAACCTGCACAGACCTGCTTCTGCCCCACATACAAAATTGATGCGGCAAATCCTGCAGGTGATGTTTCTGCCTGGCTTGCTGACGGAACATATTACTTCCTTGCAAACACAGACAAGGGTAAATCACTTCTTGAAAGTGTAAAATCTGTTCTTTCAGAAGCAGATGAAAAGGCAGTTGACGCAGAAAAGAAGGCTATCTCTGAAAAACTCGAAAAGCTTCCGTTTGCACACCTTGATCTTTCCAAATTCGACGGAAAGAACATGATGAAAGTCTTTAACTCAAAGGTTTGGGACCGTGTAAGCGAGGCTTGTCTTGGTTGCGGTACATGTACCTATGTTTGTCCTACCTGTATGTGCTTTGACGTACGCGACTTTGACACAGGAAACGGAATCAAACAGGTGCGCTGCTGGGACTCATGCATGTACAACGACTTTACACAGATGGCTGCAGAAAACCCACGCCATACCCAAAAAGAAAGAAGCCGCCAGAGATTCATGCACAAGCTCGTATACTATCCGATGGCACACGATGGACTGTGTTCCTGCGTAGGCTGCGGAAGATGTCTTGAGAGCTGCCCTGTCAACATGAACATTGTCAAGGTAATCAAGGCGTTCAACGAAGAAGCCGCGGAGGAAAAATAATGGAACAGAACGAATCATTCATTCCTTATGTCGGAAAAATAATCGACATCCGTCAGGAAACACCGGACGTAAAAACATTCAGTGTTGTAGGCAAAGACGGAAAAAAGCTTTTTGAGCACATTCCCGGACAGTGCGCCATGCTTATAGTTCCGGGAGTCGGAGAGTCAATGATTTCTATCACTTCCTCACCGACACTTGAAACACACATGGAATTCAGCATCAAAAAGTGCGGATGCGTTACCGAATGGCTTCACAATGCTGAAGTCGGTCAGGAAATCTGCGTAAGAGGACCTATCGGAAACGGATTCCCTGTAGAAGGTGCCCTTAAAGGAAAAGATATTCTGGTAATTGCCGGCGGTATCGGAATTGCCCCTGTTCACTCTGTAGTAAACTACATGATGGACAAGCGCGAAAACTACGGCCGCATTCAGGTTATTTACGGCGGACGCTCAAAGGCAGATCTTGTTCGCCTGGAAGAAATGCAGAATGTCTGGATGAAACAGCCAAACTGTTCGATTGACCTTACAATAGACCGTGCAGAAGAAGGCTGGGACGGCCACGTTGGTTTTGTTCCCCCGTTTGTTACGGAATGCAATCCCAACCCTGACATGACCGTAATCATGTGCGGACCTCCAATCCTCATCCACCTGTCACTCGATGCTCTCAAGAAACTGGGCTTCAAGGATACTCAGATTTTCACAACAATGGAAATGAGAATGAAGTGCGGAATCGGCAAGTGCGGCAGATGCAATATTGGAAACAAATTTGTCTGCAAAGACGGACCTGTTTTCAGTTTTGACCAGCTTGGAGAGCTTCCTCCGGAATATTAATATTGCCGGGCAGATAAAGTTATAAAAGCTACAATAAGGAGTAAATATGTCAGAAAAACAGATGGCAACAATATACCTGTTCGGAAAGAAATATGAAGTTCCGGCAGAACTTACAATTATGAACGCAATGGAATACGCCGGCTACCAGCTCAAAAGAGGCTGCGGCTGCCGTAACGGATTCTGCGGTGCATGTGCAACAATTTACCGCATTAAGGGCGAGAACCAGCTTCAGACATGTCTGGCATGTTCCAAGAAAGTCGAAGACAACATGTACATTGCAACTCTTCCGTTCTTCCCTCTCGTAAAACAGGTTTATAACCTTAATACAATGAAACCGGAACAGGCTGTAATGATGCAGCTCTACCCTGAAATTTATTCATGCGTAGGATGCAATGCCTGTACAAGAGCATGTCCGCAGAGTCTTAACACAATGCAGTACATCGCATATGCCCAGCGCGGAGACTTTGCAAAGTGTGCAGACCTTTCCTTTGACTGCGTAATGTGCGGATGCTGTTCAAGCCGCTGTCCTGCAGGAATAAGCCACCCGCAGGTTGCAGAACTTGCACGCCGCCTGAACGGAAAATACATTCAGCCACAGAGCCAGCATCTTCTTGACCGTGTAGCAGAAATTGAATCAGGAAAGCTTGAAGCAATGATCCAGAACATCATGAACAAGCCTCTTGACGAGATAAAGGAACTCTACAACACAAGAGACATAGAAAAATAACAGCAGCCGGCCTGTACGGCTGTTCTGCACAAAAGTTGTTTTAGCGCAGGCACACGTTGTCTGCACAAACCTTAATTTACAGAGGTAATATACATGTACGGAAATTATCTTGACGAAGCAGCCAAAATTGTTGCTGCAAAACGCGAAGAAAACCTTAAATTCGAGCACGCTCGTCTTACTGCAGATGAAAAGGACGCGCTCCTTAAAGAATATCACCCGGACCGCATTGCAAGCCAGTTCGAAGAGCTCAAAATCGGACCGAACAAAGGACAGAAGGCTCCTATTGAACTTGCAGCAATGCTTCAGGCAAAACCAAGATTCGAGCCAGAACACATTGATCTTGCACACGTTGACTACGAAACAGACGTTCTTGTAATCGGTGGTGGCGGAGCCGGTACATCTGCTGCAATCATGGCAAGCGAAGCCGGAGCAAAAGTTCTTCTTGCAACAAAACTCCGCATCGGTGATGCAAACACAATGATGGCAGAAGGCGGAATTCAGGCTGCAGACAAACCGAATGACAGCCCTGCACAGCACTATCTTGACGCTTTCGGAGGCGGACACTTTGACGGAAAGCCGGAACTCGTTTACACTCTTGTAAATAAGGCTCCTTCTGTTATCAAGTGGCTCAATGACCTTGGAGTTGAATTCGACAAGGAAGCAGACGGAACAATGGTAACAACACACGGTGGCGGAACAAGCCGCAAGAGAATGCATGCCTGCAAGGACTATTCAGGTGCCGAAATCATGCGTACTCTCCGTGATGAAGTTCTTAACCGCCCTGACCAGATTACTGTTGTAGACTTTACTGCAGCTGTAGAAATCATCAAGGACGAAAAGGGAAATGCCTGCGGTGCTGTTCTCATGAATATAGAAACAAATGAAGTCCGCATTGCAAAAGCAAAAGTTGTAATTATTGCAACAGGTGGAGCAGGACGCATGCACTACCAGGGATTCCCGACATCTAACCACTACGGTGCAACAGCAGACGGTCTTGTACTTGCTTACAGAGCCGGAGCAAAGCTTCTTTACCAGGATTCACTTCAGTACCATCCTACAGGAGCTGCATACCCGACACAGATTCTCGGAAAACTTGTTACAGAAAAGGTACGCTCACTCGGAGCAAAACTTATCAATAAAGACGGTGAAGTATATATCCATCCTCTTGAAACACGCGACGTTAACGCTTCTGGAATCATCAAAGAAGTACGCAACGGACGCGGTGTAAAGAACGATGTTCAGGATGCAGTATGGCTTGACACTCCGATGATTGATATGATCCACGGTGAAGGAACAATTCTTAAGTCAATTCCTGCAATGTACAATATGTTCATTAAATACGGCATTGACATCAGAAAGGAACCGATTCTTGTTTACCCGACCCTTCACTACCAGAACGGCGGTGTAGAAATTGACAAGACATGCCATACAAACGTATCAAATCTTCTCGTAGCAGGAGAGGCTTCAGGCGGAGTTCACGGAACAAACCGTCTTATGGGAAACAGCCTTCTTGACGTTGTAGTATTTGGACGTGAAGCCGGAATCGAAGCAGGAAAGATGATTAAGAACATTGCACTTGCAGATACATCAAAAATGAATCTTGATCATGTAAAAGCTTTCGAAAAAGAGCGCGATGCAGCCGGAATCAAGGGTGACGCAGTTTCGCCAAAGATTCTTCCTTCATACACTCACGGAAACAAGGAATTCGAGAAATCACCGTTCCCAGGAGCTTCAAAATAATTCAGGACATCTCTAAAAATGGCAATTTTTAGGGACTCCCTTTAGTCTCCAAAAACCCTGTTTTTTTGGAAGCCGAATTATTAACAGACCAAAAGTCAGAAAACGTACGTTTTCTGACTTTTGGTAAACTATTCTGCGCAGTTTATGATCCCTCAAAAAATACTGCGCACTAAAAATCAAAATCCTTAAGGAGGCATGGCGGAATTGCCTACGCGTTCTGCCGTCATTATGCGTACTTTAAAAAAAATACTCTCGGATTCAGCGAGAGACTACAAATATCTTCTTAGAAATATTCCTTCAGTAACAATTGCTGTTTTTGTTCTTTCTGTTGTCTGTGCAAATCTTATGGCAAACAAGGAACTGGTAAGTTTCAAATATGTTGCCCTTGACTGCGGATTCGTATTCAGCTGGATTATGTTTTTGTGCATGGACACTATCTGCAAGCGGTGGGGAGCAAAAGCTTCCATAAAAGTTTCTGTTCTGGCACTTGCAATGAACCTTTTTGTATGTGCAGCATTTGCCCTTCTCTCCCTGGCTCCCGGAAAATGGGGAGAATTCTATTCAACAGAGAGCCAGCAGGTAAACGATTCCCTGAACGCAACATTCGGCGGCTCATGGTACGTGGTACTAGGTTCAGCCCTGGCCTTTATAATTTCTTCAATAATAAACGCATTTCTTAACGAAGCTGTTGGAAAGCATTTCAAAAAAGACGGTTTCTTTTCTTTTGCCGTACGCTCCTATATTTCTACTGCAATTGCCCAGTTTGCAGACAATCTTGTATTTGCAACTGTTGTGTCAAAAATATTCTTCGGCTGGACGTGGACGCAGGTTTTGGTATGTTCGGCGATTGGTGCTGTCTGTGAACTTTTGTGCGAAGTTCTTTTTTCAGGAATAGGATACAAAATTGTCGTCGGCTGGGAAAAAGACAACGTCGGTAAAGAATATTTTGACTTTCTGCAAAAAAAACAGATAAATGCTGAACAAATTGAGGCAAAATGAAAGTTTTAATAACAGGCACGGCTTCGGGAATAGGATATGAAACTGCCCTTCTGTTTCTGAAAAACGGACATGACGTCTTTGGAATTGACATAAATCCTACTGCAATAAATCCTGCAGGATTCAGCGGAAAATACACGCATTTCAAAGCAGACATTTCTGTTCCTGAAAGTCTTCCCGAAATTGACGGAATACAGATTCTCATAAACAACGCAGGAATTCAGTCAGGAACAGACAGCGACATTAAGGTAAATCTTCTGGGAACAATGGCCGTAACCAAAAAATATGCGTTCCAGAAAGAAATAAAGTCGGTGCTTTTCATAAGTTCGGTTTCGGCAATGTCAGGCAATGAGTTTCCGGAATACGTTGTTTCCAAAGCCGGAATAAACGGGTACATGAAAAACTGCGCAATTCTTCTTGCAAACAAATACAGGGCAACATGCAATGCACTTTGTTTCGGAGGAGTTCTTACAGAGCTGAACAATCCCGTTACCAAAGACGAAAAACTCTGGCAGAAAATAATGGACGTTACTCCTTTAAAAAAATGGGCAACAGCAGAAGAAGCCGCAAAATGGTGCCACTTTATGACAGCCGAAAACACGTTCTGTACGGGACAGGCCATTGATATTTCCGGCGGTGAAAGAAACTGCATGGATTTATTCGTGTGGCCAGAAGAGGAAAAAACTCTTGAAAATTAGTCCTACAGAATGTAATCTAGTGGAATGAAAATCATATCGTGGAACGTAAACGGAATCCGCGCCGTAGAAAAAAAAGGTTTTACAGACTGGCTTCTTTCTTGCGGCGCTGATGTTGTATGCATTCAGGAAACAAAGGCTTCTCCTGACAAACTTTCAAGAGAACTTATTGCTCCGGGACTTTCTTCTGCGGAAGAGGAAAATGATGCCCCGCTTTTTGCAGCTGCACTGGAGAGTGAACAGAAAGGTGCAGTTTACAAGTCATACTTTAACTCTGCAAAAAAACCCGGCTACTCGGGAACGGCAATTTATTCACTCAAAGAGCCAGACTCTGTTACAGCCCTTGGGGAAAGCGAATTTGACGATGAAGGCCGCACAACAATTGCTTTTTTCGGAAAGACGGCTGTAATTTCTGCATATTTCCCGAACAGCCAGGCAGAAGCGGCAAGACTTGACTACAAGCTCCGTTACTGCGCCTGCATTTATGAAAAGTGCAATGAGCTTGTTTCCAAAGGATACGACGTTGTACTTTGCGGCGACTACAACATTGCACACACGCCGGCAGACATTGCAAACCCAAAGGCAAATGAAAAAAATGCAGGATATCTTCCCGAAGAGCGTGCCTGGATGGATTTTTTTACAACACACGGATACAAAGATTCATTCAGATTATTCTGCAGCGAACCGGGACATTATACCTGGTGGAGTTACAGATTCAATGCAAGGGCAAAGGACATAGGCTGGCGGCTGGACTACCTGTGCGTAAACGAGTCAATGGCAAAGAAAGTAAAATCCAGCATAATTCTGAAGGACGTTACGGGAAGCGACCACTGCCCTGTTGCAATCGAAATTGAATAAATTCGGCATGAATAAAGAGCAATTGATTTTTTGCAGGATTTATGCTAGATTTTATTAATCATACTATCAAAGAGGTTATTTATGGCATACAAAATTTCCGATGAATGTATCAACTGTGGTGCCTGCGAAAGCGAGTGTCCTTCAGAAGCTATTTCCGAAGCAGACGGAAAGCGCACAATCGATGCAGAAAAATGCGTAAGCTGCGGCTCATGCGCTTCTGCTTGTCCGGTTGGAGCAATCTCCGAAGAATAATCTGAGGAATATGCACAAACAGGTTCCGGAAGGGGCCTGTTTTTTTTTGCAGTTTTTTTTCCAACAGTAATACATTTCATGCGGTTTTCCAGTTTACTTTCCACCTTTTATCAGTTTTTTTCTTCAAAACAAAAAGCTTCGGCCTGTAAACTCTTTATCCTGTTTTTACTTTCAGTCCTGCCCGCCACTGCTGAACCGATTGTAAACATTTCAGACTTAAGTTCCAGAAATTTCGTTTTTTCACAATATCAGGATGAAGTTCAGCTTTCAAACAAAGCGTGGGCACTCGGTAAAAAAAATCCGCTTCTTCTGTTCGGCTACAAGGCAAAAAAAACAGACAGCATTATTTCAGTTGCGGCAAGATGCAGTATAAGGCAGGAAACGCTTGCGACCGTTAACGCAATAGACAGTGCAGACCAGGATATAACCGGAAAGCAGCTTTATCTTCCTTCGGCTGACGGAATTTTTATTTCACAGCCGCCTCAGGGACGTCTTCAGGTTCTTCTTGCAGGAAAATACGGAACAGAACGCATTTCGAGTGCAGAAAAAATCACTCTCGGGACAAAAAAAATTTCTTTTCTGAGAGGAGAAAAACTGAGTCCTTCAGAACGGGCTTTTTTTCTTTCGGAAGAAATCGTTTTCCCGCTTGAAAAATATACGGTTTCTTCGGAATACGGAATAAGGAACAGCCCCATAAGCGGCCGCAAAATGATGCACGGGGGAATTGACCTTGCCGCAAAAAAAGGTTCTGTCATCAAAAGCTGCAAGTCGGGAACAATAGTATCTGCAAAAACCGGTGATCCTGTCTTCGGAAACTGTGTCGAAATAGAACATTCCGGCGGAATACGCACTTTTTATGCCCACATGGAAAAAATATCTGTTGAAGAAGGACAGAATGTTTCTGCAGGAACACCAATAGGCACTGTCGGAACAACAGGCCTTTCTACCGGACCGCACCTGCATTTTGAAGTAAAAGTTTCGGGCAGAAACACGGATCCTTTGACAATTCTGAAAAAATAAGCCCAAAATTACATAAAAACTGCTGCAAAAGCCCGGGTAACCGCCAAGTCAAACGCCTAAACCACTAGAAAACACGCCGTATTAGAGTTATAATATAAAAATGAAACTAAAAGGAAAGATGGTTTTTGCATTTCTGCTTCTCACCGCCTGTACATTTGCCGAAGATTTCCGCGTACACAAAACCAATCTTCTGGGTGCAGAAACAGAAGATAAAAACCAGTCTGTCTCTGTCGGAATAAACGATTCAGTAATTCTTGCGCTTCCGCAGGACATGACTTTTGTACAGGGACTGGAAATAACAATAAAAGTTCCCAAAATAGTTACGGAATGGCGTGACAGCGTGGCATGGTCCCTTTACGAAGATATTTCACCTGTTCCTTCAGAAAAGCGCATTGACTATTCAGGAAAAAGGGTTTTCGTCGGAACTTTCGCAAACAGACTCAGCCAGATTATAAAAATTCCGCTGTCTGAAGATTCAGATATAAAAGAAGATGCATATTCGCAGTTTATAAAAATAAGTGATGCACAAAAACAGGGTTTTATTTTTCTAAGATTCCAGCTTGCAATGAAAGGTGCCGGCGACGAACTTACAAACGCAAAGATTTCTGTTTCTGCAAAGCCCATACTCAAAAACAAAGGACGTCTTGTCATTCAGACAGAACCTCCCGAAGGAACAGAACTCAAGCCGTTTACAACCTTTGTGGACGGAACAAACGTTAATCCTGAAGGCGGAATTCTTTTGGATACAGGCTCCCACGACGTAAGCATAGTGAGCGACTTTTACAGAAACGAACTGCGCACCGTAACAATTGAAAAGGCAAAAACAGAAAACCTTCATATTCTCTTCAGGGATATTACGCCCATGATAAGACTCTTTGTACCGCAGGGAAGCCTTGTTTTTATAGACGAAACTCCTGTAGAAAACTATGAAATGCTTATTCCGACTGTTCCGGGTGACCACACCATAAAAATAGTCGTCGGAAACTACGAAATAGTAAAAACACTAAAAGCCGCAAACGGAATAAATTACAATGTTTCTGTAAGTATGGACGCTGTTGTTTCTGAAGAAGAATAACAGGATATACCAACAGCATGTTTCCTCCCGAATTAATTCAAGATTCAGCCTTAACTGCCGATAATTAAAATGGTTGCTTTGGTAAGACCATTGACAGCACCGGACGCCCAATTTTATCCCCTCCCACCCATTGGCGTCCGGAAAAGCCCAGAGAGGGCAGGACCGGCTTAAAAACCGGTCTTTTTTTATTGAACAAATCAAGATTACATATAAATTCTGCACTTCACAAACTGTACACAAAACCCTGCAACGTTGACAACAGGGCTTTTTTCTTCTATTATAAAGGAATGAAAAAAGGAAAAACTTGGCCTTTGGTTCTTGTTGGCCTGCTGTTTTTTAATGCCCTTTTGATCGGCTCTCTTTTGGGCGGGGCACTTGCAGCCACTTTAAATACAATTAATACAGAAAATTTCACCAGTTTTGAAACAGCTCTTCCGACCCGCATTCTTGATGTAAACGGAGAACTTATAACAGAATTTGCCAGTGACGAAAAGAGAGAAATCATTGCCCTGAACAAACTTCCGCAGCACATGATAGACGCTCTTCTTACCCGCGAAGACAGAATCTTCTACAGTCACCACGGATTCAGCGCAAAAGCACTTACCAGAGCCGTTCTTGGTGTTCTTACAGGAAATTCACTTGGAGGAGGTTCCACGCTTTCACAGCAGATTGCAGGTACACTTTACTGCGACAGAAGCGAATACTCCATCAAAAGAAAACTCAAGGAACTTTGGTGGGCAATCCAGATGGAACGCCATTATTCAAAGAACGAAATTCTTGAACTGTATCTGAACAAAATTTACTTTGGTGGCGGAACCTACGGTGTCAATGCAGCAAGCAAGTATTATTTTGGTCACAGTGCAACCGCAATTACACCCGCAGAAGCAGCAATTCTTGTAATTCAGCTTTCAAACCCTGCTTTTTACAACCCGTTTGAATATCCAAACAGAGCCATGGCAAGACAAAAAGATGTTCTTGATGCAATGGTACAGTCAAATTACATAACAAGAGAAGAAGCAGACAAAAGTTTTGACAACTACTGGGCAGAATTTGACTATACAAGAACAAATTCTTCTGCCTATGCAATGCGCAATGATGAAGCACCCTGGTTCAGCGAATACGTGCGCCGCGAACTGAGCGACATGCTTTACGGAAAAGAAGACATTTACACTGGAGGATTCACCGTAAACACTTCACTCAACCTTTCGCACCAGAAGGCCGCGCAGGAAACTATGGACAACTACATACGCACGGCAAACAGACTTTACCAGAGAACAATGAATGCACATGAAAAAGATGCATTCAAAAACTACATTCCGCTTTCAGAACTTGTAAGCCTTGTATTCAACCTGCCGAGCATGAAAGTAAGCGAACAGCGTGCACAGTCTTCGGCCCTGAGCCAGTACAGAAACGAAATTAACCCTGTTGTAGACGTAATGTCGCTTATGTTCGGAATTGAACCGCTCAAAACAGGCATAGTCAACAAGGGAAATGCTTTAATAAAACAGAATGCAGAACGCACTACCATCGAAGGAACAATGATTGCACTTGAAAACTCAACAGGCTACATTGATGCGATGGTCGGAGGTTCAAAATACAACCAGGAAAACCAGTTTATACGTGCAGTTCAGGCAAAACTCCAGCCTGGTTCAACGTTCAAACCGCTTTACTACTCTGCGGCCATTGATACCCACGAGTACACCATGACTACAATCATCAGTGACACACCGCAGGTTTTCTACAAGGAAGACAATACGCCGTATATTCCGCAGGACTTCAAGGGACAGTGGGAAGGCGATGTTGAACTCTGGTATGCGCTTGCACATTCAATGAACGTTCCTTCAATAAAAGTTCTGGACGGAATCGGATTCGACGCTGCAATTAACAGAACGTCAGCACTGCTTGGAATAAAACCTTCTGAATTTGACGAACGCAACTTCCTGCCGGTATATCCGTTTGGACTGGGAGTATGTTCTGTAAGACCTGTTGAAATGGCAAAGGCATTCGCAACGATTGCAAACAACGGTAAAGAAGTAACACCGATTGCAATTCTTAACGTTGCTGACAAAAACGGAAACATTGTCATTAATCCTGAACGTGAATTAAGGGCTGCTCAGGTTTCCAAAGGAAAGAACATTCAGATTTTAAGTCCGCAGACAGCATTTATTATGCAGGAACTTCTTAAAAAAACCGTTGAGTCAGGAACACTGCGCTACGGTGCTGACTGGAATTCAACTTACTGGACGCTCGGAACACGCAAAGGTCGCAATACAAAATTTGACTTTACCGACAAAGACGGCAATAAATTCAGAATGCCGGCAGCAGGTAAAACAGGAACAACACAGAACTGGGCTGATGCATGGACGCTGGGATTTACCCCCTATTACACCGCTGCATTCTGGTTTGGTTTTGACAGACCGGGACAGTCTCTTGGACTTTCCATTACAGGTTCAACTCTTGCGGGTGTTGCCTGGGGAGACTACATGTATGAAGTCAACAAGGACAAGCCTTTCAAAAACTTTGCAGAAAGTGTTCCGGAAGGACTTATCCAGCTGGACGTCTGTTCACAAAGCGGAGGTCTTCTTACCCCGGAATGCGGTGAAAACAAAATTACTGCATATTACTACCCCGGAACAGAGCCGCAGGAACCGTGCACAAAGCATGCAAACAATACAAGCGCAAATCTTGGAATTTACAGGCTTCAGCGTGAAAAAATTCAGGCAGGCTACAGGTTTGACATTCAGAAAGAAGATGACAGTCTGAGTGTGAACCTTGACTTCCTTAAAAGCAATGTACCTTCATCTGAGTTAAAGAACGAAAGCAGCAGCGATTTTGATGATACACAGATTATTCAGGACAGGGAGCCGGATGACTTCAGCAACTGGCTTTTGCAATAGTATGCCTTTTTATGGATCAGATAGAATATGCTTATTAAAATTGAAGATGTTGTTGTAAAAAAAAGGATAAGAAAAAATCTTGGCGACCTTGAACCGCTTAAGGACAGTCTCAGAACATACGGGCTTCTTAACCCGATTACAATAAATTCCAAGTATGAACTGGTTGCAGGCGAAAGAAGGCTTGAAGCAGCAAAGGCTCTGGGCTGGGAAAAAATCAATGCCATCGTGCTTGACTCAAGCGTAGACAATGTAAAGCAGATGGAAATTGAAATAGAAGAAAACAACCAGAGAAAAGAATTTACCGACGAAGAACTTCTTGAAGGCTACAAACGGCTCGAAAAACTCAGAAACCCGCCGTGGTATATAAAATTTCTTAAAGCCCTGGCCGGAATATTCATTGCAATAGGAAAGTTCTTCAAAAATCTGTTTACAAAAAAGAAGTAAATAAAAAATGGCTGTCCAATTAGTTTTGGACAGCCATTTTTTATTCAACTACCACGCGGCAGATTTTTTTCTTACCGGCCTTGACTACAAATTCACCGTCTGAATCTGCGTCGGCAAGTGAAATTACAGCCTTGACGTCAGAAATGTTCTTTGAATTTATGCTTGCACCCCCCTGCTGAATAAGTCGTCTTGCATCAGACTTTGTGGCACAGAGTTTTGTTTCAAAATACAAATCACAGACATTCATTCCGGCTTCAAAAAGAGATTTTGAAAGTTCAACCGTAGGCATGGAAGATTTGTCCCCTGCCCCGCTGAATGCAGCATGCGCACCACTCAAAGCTTTGTCGGCATCTTCTGTGCCGTGAATCTCTTTTGTAACTTCGTAAGCAAGACGTTCCTTGGCTGCATTGATGTCCCCCTTCACTATTGAATCAATTTCTGCAACAGGAAGGAAAGTAAACAGAAGGAAGAATTTTCTTACATCTGCATCGGCAACATTGCGCCAGTACTGGAAGAATTCGAAAACACTTGTAAGTGACGGATCCAAAAAGATTGCGCCTTTTTCTGTCTTGCCCATTTTCTTACCGTCAGAACGTGTAATAAGCGGGAATGTAAGGCCAAAGACTTCATGTTCCTTGTTAAGTTCGGTAGTTCCGCCGAGCTTTCTGCGTATAAGATCTACACCGGCAGTAATATTTCCCCACTGGTCATCACCGCCAATCTGAAGGCAGCAACCGTGTCTCTGGTGGAGCATGTAAAAGTCATAGGCCTGAAGAAGCTGGTAGTTAAACTCTATGAAAGAAAGCCCGCGTTCCAGACGCTGTTTGTATGCTTCAAAAGTAAGCATTCTGTTTACAGAAAAACATGAACCTATATCGCGCAAAAAATCAATATAGTTCAAATCTGCAAGCCAGTTTTTATTGTTGTCGCTTAATGCTGTTGTTCCGTCAAAACCAATAAACCTGTCGAGCTGTGCCTTGATTTTTTCTACATTGGAATCAATCTGCTCATAGGTAATCATTTTGCGCATTTCAGTTTTGCCGCTGGGGTCTCCTATACGGGCTGTTCCGCCGCCAATAAGTGCAATACCATGATGACCGGCGTTACGCAGATGCCTCAAAGCAAAAAAAGGAACCATGTGTCCGATATGGAGACTTGGACCTGTAGGATCGCAGCCAACATAAAATGTAACCGGTCCTTTATCCATTTTTGCGGAAAGACCTTCAAGATCTGTACACTGTGCAAAAAAACCGCGCTCTTTAAGCGTTTCTATAGCCGCGTTCATTTTTACCTCTAAAAATTATATATTCTGGGTAACCCAGTTCCGCCTATTATAACAGATTGTCTTGCAAAAACCAATATCCATGATATAATTTATGTATGTCCAACATTAAAATTCTCATAGTAGATGATTCTGACATTGACAGAATGATTCTTAAAAATATACTTTCACAGTCATATGATGTAATAGAAGCAAACAGCGGTTTTTCTGCAATAGAAATTCTGAATAACTTTTCGATTCAGATAGATGCGCTCATGCTTGATATTTCAATGCCCGGAATGGACGGTTTTGCTACCCTTGACCTTACGAACAGAACAAGACTCATGTCCATGCCTGTTTATCTTATTTCTGCAGAAACCCAGACAGAAAACATAAAAAAAGCCGTTAACTACGGAGTAACCGGTTTTATAAAAAAGCCATACGACAGCACGCTGATACTTTCAAAACTCAAAACATTTTTTGACAGAAAAAAAATTGCATCGGCAGTTACTGTTCCGGCCAACAATATTACAGATGCCGAACTTAAAAACACCCTTATTTACGAAGAAAAACTCAAACGCGTCTACAGAACATTTCTTGCAAACCAAAAGAAAACCGACGAACTCTACACCCATGTAAGCGAAGTTGTACATATTCTGCTTGAAGAATACTTTGCAACAAAGGCTCCGCGCAGTCTGTGCCCTGAAGCAATAGAAATAATTAGCAGGGCAGCATACTTTTATGACATAGGAAGAATGGCTGTTCCTTCAGAAAACAAACAGAAAAAGTACCCGATTGCCGACACAGAAAGTATTCCTACAACACACACGCTGGCGGGCGCAGAAATTGTTTCTGTAAACCAAAGCCCTGCAGTCAGTCTGTTTGTAAAGACAGCTGCAGACATGTGTGCACATCACCATGAAAGATACGACGGACAGGGAATGCCGCACGGACTCAAAGACACAATCAACAATATTTACACGCAGATGTGTTCACTCGCAATTGATTTCTGCACCCACTTTTTTGCAGAAGAAAGTCCTACTGCCTCAAACTTTTCTGTTGCATACAATTCAATAATGGACGACAGGGGTGCATTCAGACCCGACGTTATTGAAATAATGAAAAATGCAAAAGAAGAACTTATGGTATTCTACGGAAAAACATATAAATTCTAGCGTAGAATACCATACCAAAACACATCAGGCACTCACGTGAATGCGGCTTCCGCAGTTGGTTTTTTCTACATCAATATGGCACGGAACAGACTGTGCAAGAGAATCTACATGGGAAATTATTCCTACCATGCGCTCTTCCCTTACTTCATCCAGAATTGAAATGGCGTTGTCCAGAGTTTCGCCGTCCAAAGAACCAAAGCCTTCATCTATAAAAAGTGAATCCAGCCTTATTCCGCCGGTTCTGGACTGTACAATATCTGTAAGTGCAAGAGCCAGACTTAACGAAGCCATAAAAGTTTCACCGCCGCTTAACGATGCAGTAGAACGTTCGTGTCCTGTATAACTGTCTCCTACAGCAAGGTCAAGTCCCTTCGCTCCCCTTCCGCCTGAAGAATCTTCCCTTAAAATGAATTCAAAACGGCCTGAAGAAATTTTTCTGAATCTTAGATTTGCAGCGCTTACCACATCTTCAAAAAATGTTCCCAAAACCCAGGAGTCAAACGGAATCTTTTTTGGATTTTTTATTCCCAAATCTAAAGAAAGTTTCAAAAGGGAACTGTTTTTTTCTGAAAGCTCCTGAATTTGCGCTTCAAGATTTTCTATGCGCCGCAACTTGTCATCTACAAGGGACTTTCTTGAAGTAAGGGATGTAATTGAATCTGAATTCTTATTGTTCTTTTCAGTAAGTCCGTTAAGTTTATTCTCTGATTCGCTGTACTTCCGTGACAGTTCTGAGGCACTCAGTCCCGAGCATTTGATTGATTCAAGTTTTGCCTTTGTTAAATCATATTCTTTTTCAAAGGAGTCGCAGTTTTTTTTCAAAAGATTGTAATCATCATCAGAAAGAACAGCGGCGAGTGCACTTTGCTCGTCAGTAAAATTGGTTTTTGAAAGTTCTGTCCTGACATTCTGAACAGCCTCATTATGTTCAGACAAGAAATCTTTTTCTGTTTCACCAAGTGTATCAATTCTGCTTTTAACAGAGTCGAGTTTGGAGCGGGTGTCATTACAGGAATTTTCATAATCAGAAAGTCTGTCTTTAAGTTGCTCTTTTTCTTCATTAAGTGCATTGATTTTTGAAACAATATCCTGCGCGCTTGTAAATGATGCAACATCAACAGTATTTGCGGTTGCAAAATTGCACGAAAGATTGTTTACAGCAGAATTTATTTTGTCCTGCATTGATGGAATAAAAGTTCCGTTGGGAAGAGGATCTGTGCGTTCAGGTAGCGAATCTTCTGCAGGAAGACAAACCCCGTAACTTTGTGCAGCACTCTGAATCTGCGATTTAAAGCTTTCAAAGAGTGTCTTTTTTGAAAGAATATCGCGCGCATCTTTTTCGAGTTTTTCAAGCTTTGCCCTGTACATTGCTACAGCATCTTCCTGGACTTTTAGAAGAGAAGCAAAATCTTTTCCAGACTCAACAAGAACTGCAGGAGCCGGATGATGTGTAGAGCCGCAGACAGGACAGGGATTTCCTTCCTTTAATTCTTTGGCAAGAGCCGAAGCCGAATGGTTTATACGCTCGTCATTCTGTGCGGCTTCAAGAGCTTTTTTTGCATTCTCTGCAGTTTCAAGACTATCAGAAATTCCTGTTACAGTCAGTTTGTTTTCACCAAGCTGTTTTTCGCATAAAGACAAAGCCGGAACAATTTTTGAAAAATATTCACACAGTTTGCTTTTTGCTTCTGTTAATTTCTTTTTTGCCTGCTCAATTTTCTCGGACTGTTCAAGTTTTTTTATCTCATCATTTTCCAAAAGTGACAGTTTTTCTATTTTCAGAGATACGTCGGAAAATTCCTTTTTTTGACCGTCAAGTTCGTCATACTTTTTCTGCAAATCAGAAAGTACTTTTTTAGAAGAAGCAATATTGTTTTGGGTATCCAAAAGTTTTACTTCTGCGCGGTCTCTTTGCAAAACAGCGTTTTTGACTGCAGCGGCAGTTTCACTCAAATAAATTTTATTTCTATCACTTTTGATTTTTTCTTTCTGTAATTCAAGATTTTTAATCTGATCCGTAAGTTTTTCTGCTTCAAGTGCAGAATTTAATTCCAGGTTAAGTTTTTCTTTTTCTGCAGAAACCATTTGTATGGAAAGTGCGAGTTCGTCATTTGCGGTTTTCAAAGAATCAATTTCATTTTTTATCGAAAGCGATTCACTTACGGCTCTTTCCCTGTCAAAATTTTCTGTTTCGGACTCGAGAGATGCAGACAGCGCAGACATCTGCTGTTCGGCAACAGACGCTTTCTGTTTTACAAAATCGCAAAGTGACGAATAAAATTCAACAGGAAAAAGTTTTGAAAGAGTCTGCTTGCGTTCTGACGGATCCTGTCTTAAAAAGGCTGCAAATTCACCCTGCGGAAGAAGAACAATCTGCGAAAATTCTTCGCGGCTCAGGCCAATCAAATCACGCACCTTTTGGGTAAGTTCAGTGGGAGTTCCGTCAAAAACAGTCCAATCGTCATCATCTTTTTTTTCAAGCGTCATCTGGTTTACAGCCCGGCGCAGTTTACCTGTTTTTGAAAGTGTATCGGCTTTTGCGGTTCTGGAAATTCTGTATACCTGGTGGTTAAGCAGAAATTCAAAAACAACAAGCCCGCTTTCTTCTGCCGGAACATAATCACTGTGAAGCTTAACAGATTTTGTCTGTCTTATTCCAGTTACTTCGCCGTACAGAGCATATGTCATTGCGTCAAAGATGGTCGTCTTTCCACTGCCTGTTTTTCCGCGTACAAGGAACATATCTGACAACTGCGAAAAATCAACAGTTTCATCCAAAAAAGGACCAATATTTTTTAACTTAAGTTTTAAAGGTTTCAATTCCACTCCTATAAAAAAGTTTGCAATGCAAACTTTAAGGTAAAAAAGCCGACGCCATTCCGGCGGATTTTTTACCTTATTCTCCTGATTTATTCAGTTCATCACACGCTTTTTTGAATTCTTCAACTTCTTTTGAAAAACTGCTGTCACTGCAAATGCAACCCGGTCCGTATAAATCATCAAGAAATGCTTCAAACACTTTTGAATAGGATTCTACAGAAGAAGATGCGTCAAGAAGTTCCCTGCGCTTTTGAATAGAGTCAGACCTTGTATTATTTGAATTTTTTCTTTCATATCCAAAAGACAGAATATTTTCGTAACGTTTTCTTAATACTGCCATCGGATTTGCAACGACACTCAAATCGGTACATACAGCCTGAACATAATCATCTTCGTATTCAGAAAAAGATGAGGCGTTTTTAAGTTCAGCAAAAGTTCCTTTTATTACGGAACATCGGTGAAGAGGCTTAACAGGAATTTTATTGATGGACGCGCAATGGTTTTCAAGCTTAACATCAAGCAAAAATTTTGCTGAACCTGCTTCATCAAAAGAATACGAAAGCGGAGAGCCGGAATACCAGGCAGATTTTCCTGCTTTTTGAAAACTGTGCAGGTGACCAAGCGCCGTATAGTCAAAAAAGTCCAAAAGAGCCGCGTCTACCTGATCTGCTGTTCCGACAGGAATGCGTTCGCTGTCACTTCTTAAACCGCCGGCTGCAAACAGATGTGCACTCAGTACAGAGTTCAGGGAAGGATATTTCTTTTTATGAAAAGATTCTATTTCTGTTACAGCTGCAGAAAGAAGATCCTGCTGGCTGCGTAAAATTTCGTCGGAATTTGTTTTACAGATACAGCCTGCCGTAAGAAACGGAAGCTGGTAAACGGCCGTATCACCGATTACTACAGGTTCTGTAAACGCGCGGCAGTCGGTGCAAAGATGAATGTTGCTTTCACCAAGAATTTCCTTTGCAAAAGAAAGCCGCTCTGCACTGTCATGATTTCCTGCAAGAAGAAAAATGTGAAGTTCCGGAAAACTGCCGTGAATTTGTGACAAAAAACTTCCCAAAAGGGTAACTGCGTCAGAAGGCGGAACTGACCGGTCGTAAATGTCGCCGCTTACAATAAGCGCATCATAATTGTTTTTAAGTTCAGTCTTGAGCTGTTCCAGGAAAAAAGCCTGGTCTTCAACAAGGGATTTTTCAAAAAAAGATTTTCCCAAATGCCAGTCAGCCGTGTGCAGAAAACGCATTAATTCACTCCAAAAAAAAACATCTCCGAAAATCCAGATGAATTCCCGGAGATGCATATTAAAAACGATGAATACGTTTAGGCTCCGTATGTTGCAATAAATACACCTGCAGCAATAGCAGTTCCAATAACGCCAGAAACATTCGGTCCCATAGCGTTCATCAGAAGGAAGTTGGACGGGTCATACTCCAGACCTACCTTGTTGCTTACGCGGGCAGCCATAGGAACGGCAGAAACACCTGCAGAACCGATAAGCGGATTGATTTTCTTTCCCTTTGGAAGGAAAAGATTCATCAGTTTTGCCATCATTATTCCACCGGCTGTTGCAACGGCAAATGCCACAAGTCCAAGAATGATAATTCCAATAGAATTCGGGTTTATGATTTTTTCAGGTGTCATCTGGCTTCCTACACCAAGAGAAAGAAGAATAGAGACAATATTCATAAGCTCGTTTTCCATTGTTTTTGAAAGGCGATCAACCACGCCGCACTGTTTTACAAAGTTTCCGAACGCAAGCATTCCTATAAGAGGAGCTGCCGGAGGAAGAAGAAGAATTGTAAGAACAAGAAGCAACATCGGGAACAGAGTGCGTTCTGCCTTGCTTACAGGACGAAGCTGGTCCATGCGGATTGTGCGCTCGTGCTTTGTGGTAAGAAGCTTCATAATCGGCGGCTGAATCATCGGAACAAGAGCCATGTAGGAATATGCAGCAACCGCAATTACAGCCATCATTTCAGGAGCAAGTTTTCCTGAAACGTAAATTGATGTAGGACCGTCTGCACCACCGATAATTGAAATAGCAGAAGCCTGGAGCATATTGTAGTCAATTCCCGGAATAATGTTCATGACTGCAACACCAAACAAGGTAAAGAAAACGCCAAGCTGTGCCGCTCCTCCAAGAAGAGCCATCTTGGGGTTTGCAATAAGAGGTCCAAAGTCAGTCATAGCCCCGATTCCCATGAAAATAAGCATCGGGAAGAATTCGTTTCCTACACCTGCGCTGTAAATTATATTCAGCATACCGTCGGGAGGGTTACCCATTCCTGCACCCGGAATATTTACAAGAATTGTTCCGAATCCGATTGGAATAAGGAGAAGAGGTTCAAATCCCTTTGCTGCTCCCAGATAAACGATAAGGAAACCGATTGCAATCATGATAACATACTGCCAGCCCGGAACCTTTTTTCCTGCAAACGGATCTTTTTTGAGCCCGGCCTGTTTTGCTTCTTCGGCTTCACGCTCTTCTGCAATCTCGGCGGCTGTCTGCTGATGAATCATCTTGTAGATGCCGGTTGACTTTCCTATGTTTCTGATAAACTTTGAAACAGAAATATCATACTTTCCGTTCCAGTCCTCTGTTCCTTTAATGACCTTGTCAAGGCCTGAAGCTTCCTGCACGACAGGAGTTGCATCCTGGGCAAAAACTTTCGTGCCAAAAGACAAAACCGAAGCGGCTGCCATAATGGCAAGCATCACAAAGGCTATCTTTTTATTTTTTTCTGTCTTTGTACTGGGCATATTAAAATCCTTATTACTGAATCTCGGCAACAGTCTGACCGTTTGTAATCTGGCTGCCTGCAGAAGCAAGGAAGTGAACCTTTCCTGCAGTACCAGCCTTAATTTCAAGTTCCATCTTCATTGACTCAATGATAATGATGTTGTCAGAAGCGTTTACAGAAGCTCCCTCGGGAACACATGTTCTGAGAAAAACTCCAGCTACAGGTGCATTTACAGGCTTTCCTGTTCCTGAAGCGGCTGCAGGGGCAGAAGGTGCCGGGGCTGCAGGAGCAGCTACGGGTGCTGCGGCAACAGTACCGCCGATAGAAGCAAGTACCTGTCCGTTTGTTATCTGGCTTCCTGCTGCAACAGAATAGTTGATTGTTCCGTCTGCAGTTGCCTTTACTTCGAGTTCCATCTTCATTGATTCAATGAGAATAACAGTCTGTCCCTTTGAAACCTTTGAACCGTTTGCAAAACACTGCTTGAGCAATGTTCCTGCAACAGGAGCCTTTATTTCTACACCGCCGACGGCAACCGGAGCTGCGGCAACAGGAGCGGCAGGAGCTGTTCCGGCTGCACCAAAGGCAACATTGTAAGCTGTTCCGTTAACATTTACGCTCATATTGTCACCGGCAGGGCCTGTAGTAACATTGTATGCGGCACCGTTTACGGTAATTGTATAGCTTGAACCATTTGCTGAAGCGGCTGCAGGCTTTGGAGTTTCCTTAAGGCCGAATGCAGTCTGTGCATCAACAGGTCCGTTCTTTCTTTCCTTGAAGAATTTTGGAGCTACCTTCGGGAACATGGCATAAGTAAGAGTATCTTCTACAGAACCGTCACCGCCGTTTTCTGCAGCTTCTTTTTCCATCTTGTCCCATTCAGGAGCAATAAGGTCTGCCGGGCGGCATGTAATAGCAGCTTCCATTGAGTTCTGAACAAGAGCCTTCTTTACAAGGTCAGCATTCGGTTCAGCAGGAAGTTTTCCGTATTTTCCGACAAGAAGATCGCGGAATTCACCGGTCATTCTTTCATAGCGGCCGAACAAAACATTGAATACAGCCTGTGTTCCGACAATCTGTGATGTAGGAGTTACAAGCGGAACATAACCGACGTCTTTCTGGACAAGCGGGAGTTCCTTGAGAACTTCATCCATCTTGTCACTGGCACCCTGTTGCTTAAGCTGGCTCTCAAGGTTTGAAAGCATTCCGCCCGGAACCTGTGAAAGAAGAATACGTGTATCTGCACCAAGGAATTTTGACTCAAGTGAAGCATAATGCTTGCGTACTTCGCGGAAATATGCAGCAATCTCAAGAAGTGCCTTGATATCGAGTTCAGTGTCGTATTTTGTTCCCTTAAGCATTTCTACGATAGTTTCTGTAGGGCTGTGTGAAGTTCCCATAGACATAGAAGAAATTGCGGTATCAAGAACATCTGCACCGGCTTCTGTTGCCTTAAGTTCAGTTGCAACAGAAAGACCTGTAGTAGAATGTGAATGAATCTCAACCGGAAGATCGCAGGCCTTTTTTACTGCTGTAACAAGATCGTAAGCATCATAAGGCTTGAGAAGACCGGACATATCTTTTATACAGATTGAATCCGCGCCAAATTCTGCATATGTTTTGGCAAGTTCTGCATACTTTTCTACTGTATGATAAGGAGTAACGGCATAGGAAATTGCCATCTGAACATGCTTGCCGGTCTTCTTTGCTGCCTTTGCAGCTCTTTCAAGGTTGCGCGGATCGTTGCATGCATCAAAAATTCTGAATACGTCGATTCCGTTCTTTGCAGCGGTTTCCACAAACTTGTCTACAACATCATCTGCATAGTGGCGATATCCGAGAAGATTCTGGCCACGCAGAAGCATCATTATTTTGTTGTTCGGAAGGGCTGCATGAAGTTTGCGCAGGCGCTCCCACGGATCTTCATTCAAAAAGCGTATACAGCTGTCGTATGTAGCTCCACCCCAACCTTCAACGGCCCAGTAGCCTATTTTATCAATCATTGAACATGCAGGAAGCATATCTGCGGTTGTCATGCGTGTTGCATGAAGCGACTGATGTGCGTCGCGCAATACAAGTTCGGAAATACCAACTTTTGACATAAATCTAACCTCTTAGTATGAAATTCGCATCAGCGTAGAAATTATAAAGACTCTCTTTCTTTTATGGCGGCCGCAATTGCAGCAACGACAGCTCCGTTATCAGCAGCTACCGGTGAAGAAGGTACTGAAGGAGCAGTTCCTGCAGAAGCAGGCCTGGAAGAAGCGGATGTGTCGTTCTTTTCCAAATCCTTGTCAAGATGGAACGCGCGTACAAAAATACGCAGTAATCCCATAGAAAGAATAAGTACAATCAGAAAAGAAAAAACGACACCCATTCCCAGCAAAGTTAGAATACCACTTTGGCTAAGCATCTCTGAAATCGTCATAAATCCTCCATAAGTTCTTACATTCAATTCGTTATTATACAAAGAATTAAATCATAAAACTCAAGTTTTTCCCTACGATAAAAACGGGTCCAAATCATTATAAATTAATTCAGTGAATATTACAATAATGAAGAATATTTTGCTTTTTATAATTTTTTTTTATATTGAAGTACAGATCTGGTCAGATTTCAGAAAAAAGCTTTCCGGCATCTATTCCGTTTACAAAAAGCCCGGGGGCATGGGACGAAACAAGATTGTTCCTTCCATCCCTTAGCTGCGAACTGGTAATTCCATGCTTTATTGAAAGATCGGCTTCAAGCAGGGCTGAATAATGGTCGGCAAGCCTGACGGTTTTTCCGTCTACGGGATGATATTCGTCTTTGTTGTAAAGGGTATTGAGTTCTTCAAATGACACAACTTTTGTCCTGCCGTTTTCCAGAATTCTGTTGCTGAACTCATCGCTGGTAAAATAAAGGATTTCATCCTTGTAAAAGTCTTCCATTAAAGGAACAAGTTCTTTTGAAACAATTTGGTCTTCTATGTTTTTTACTATAGCCGGAAGTCCGTTTGTCGCCTGCTTTACAGGAGAAATAATGTCTCTTGTGACGCTTTCGGGAAGGTCATGAAAAAGTGCCGAAAAGAAATTGTCATAAAGTCTTGCTGCACACATTTTTGAACCAGACTCAAGGCTGAGCAAAAGGGTTATTACGGCAACAAAAAAACAGTGTCCCAGAACCGATGTCCCAGGAACACGCGGAGTCTGGTTCCATCTTGTCTGAAATCGCAGCTGCTCTATGCGGATAAGAAAATCAAAGGGCTTCTGTCTTGTAAACAAAAGCTGCAGTCCCCTCAAATCAAGAAAGGACTGTATGTCTGCATTAAGTTCACGACGTATGGGCTCAATTCTGCACGGCTCGTTGACCATGCATATCATATCGAGTTCCCGAAGTGAAGAATACTTGTGTGCCGCGCGGAATATTCTTATTGTGGCTTCCTGTGACTTTTCATTCGGAACAAGACCTCCAAGCCTGTCAAGATAAAGTGAAAACCTGTCAAAAAGATTTTTATCTTCAATAAGCCCACGGTATTTTTCAAGAACCCATCTGTTAAGACGCCTGAATTCTTCGGGATACTCACTGCGGATAAGACTCTGAACGGGACTTTTTATGTCACAGAGCTGGATTTTTCTCAAAAGATCAAACAGAGAGGCATAAATCATCCATTCCCAGTCAACCTTTACGCCTCTGTTTTCTTCGTATTTTCCGATGATATAGGCAACAAACATTTTTTCGGCATGTTTATCCATTTCTACAATATCGAACGGACGCACAAGGTCATTCCAGCGCGTTATGGAAAATCCTTCAAATATTTTGAGTGCAAAATCCCTGTTCATAACTCTCCTGTAAAAAGGCTATTTGCTCTGACCAGAACGAGTGTCTGCTTCCATCTTGGTTTTCCAGACAAGAGCCTTCTTTCTTATTTCTTCTGCAAGTACCTTGTCATTTATAGCCATTGCAATCCGCCTGAGTGCTATAAGAAGATTTATTGCTATGCGCATGTCATCAATTCTTCTTGAAGCAAGTTCATAGCGGTCCCTGTACTCCATGGCGCTTTTGTCCAGCATTTTCTTGAGGAAATTAATGTAAATTACAGTATTGTCATAGTCGGGCGAGCGCGGATCAAAATAATCCTTTGAAGCCTGCTTCATGTCAAGAAAGTTTTTTGCAACTACTACAAAACGGCCGCGAAGTTCAACAAAAGACTGCTTCCACTTTGAGTTGTCACCGAAGGCATCTATAAGCATCTGTATGGCAACCCCCAGTTTTTTCATAAGATCAAGTCTTTTTTCAAGAGGAGTATTGGCAATCTTTTCGAGATAGGACTCAAGTTCAGAATAAGGGCAGTCAACTTTGTTCGAAACGACATTTTCCATGTAGATAACGGCCTTGTAAAGCATTTTGCGCGCATCGTTAAGGGCATCATTGTTTTTTGTGCCAAGAAGTTCCACCGAAACCGAATTGATTGACATGTAAAGGGTAGATGCATAAATCATTTCTTCGCAGAGAAAAAGCTTCTTGTACTCTATCCCGGCGGAATCTTGTCTCATGAGAACTTCCATATCCTTTTCTTTTTTGAGGGAAGCCTCAATCATACCCTTTACAGGCTTTATCTTTTCAAAAAACTCCGCACGTGCTGAATCTGATATGACAGCCATCATTCACCTCCGAATTTCTGCAGCATGGAAGCGGCATGTTCCAGCGACTGGGCCGAAACACTGTCGCCCGAAAGCATTCTTGCGATTTCCCTTACGCGGTCCTGCCCTGTAACGGGGAAAACATTTGTTGCAGTGGTATTTCCTTCCACTCCTTTCTGTATCTTCATCTGATTATGGGCGTAAACTGCAATACTTGCAAGATGTGTTATGCACAGCACCTGTTTTTTTGCTGCAAGCATCTTCATATGGCTTCCTACAGCAACGGCAACTTCCCCGCCTATACCGGTGTCAATTTCATCAAAGACTAGGGTTCCGGCAGTATCAGCAGCAGAAAGAATCGTCTTAAGGGCAAGCATAACGCGGCTCAGTTCTCCTCCTGAAGCAATTCTTGCCAGAGGAAGCAGAGGGGAACCGGGGTTGGCGCTTATAAGAAATTCAACATTGTCCATTCCGTAAGGACCGCATTTCTGTTCCACATCGTCGCCGTCCTTGACAGAAAGCCCTACTCTAAAGCGCGTGTCCTTCATTCCGAGTCTTGCAAGAATAGATTCCACTTCTTTGGACATTCTGTCAGAAGCAGCCCTGCGTTTTTCGCTTATTGCTTTTGCTGCTGTATAAACGGTCCGTTCAAGACCTGCAATTTCGTTTTCAAGCGCAGTTCTGTCTGTTGCCGCACCCGAAAGTCCTTCGAGTTCGTGCCTGCATTTTTCACCATATGCAATTACATCTGCAACAGTTGCCCCGGAAGAAGGAGCATATTTTTTCTTGAGTTTGTAAATAAGATCAAGCCGCTCCTGAACTTCGGCCAGGCGGTCAGGATCAAATACAAGTTCCGATGAATAACGCCTCAGTTCTCCGGCAATATCGTCTATCTCGTAAAATGCAGACTGAATTCTTGAGTCCAGACTGTCAAGGGAAGAGTCCATGTCCTTTGCCCTTGCAAGGGATGACTTGAGTCTTTTCAAAAGGGAAAGAACTCCCCCGCTTTCGTCAGTTCCTTCAAGAACTCCGTTTGCCTCTTCTATTTCTTCAAAAAGTTTTTCATAGGAAGAAAGCCTTGATTCTTCGGCTTCAAGATCAGAGTCTTCCCCGGCTTTTAAGGAAGCTGCTTCTATTTCACCAGCCGCAAAATTCAGCATATCAATACGGGCAAGCCTGTCTGACTCGCCTTCGTTAAGGGAAGCCAGAAGATTGCGTTTTTCTACAAGTTTTGTATAAAGCGACTTAAAATTGTCAACTTCGTCAACAATATTGGCATAAATATCAAGATAACGCCGGTGGTCGGCAACTTTCATAAGGGACTGCTGTTCGTGCTGGCCGTGAATGTCTACCAGAAAAGCCGAAAAAGCAAGAAGATCGGCCCTTGTAACAGGAGTTCCGCAAATCCAGGCAGAAGACTTTCCTGTATCGCGCATGACACGGCGTATGATAACATTACCGTCGTCACTTTCTATGCAGCGCTCCTCAAGCCAGACAAAGGCTTCTTTTCCTTCAGGAAGAAAAGTCCCACAAACTTCGGCTTCATGGCAACCAGTACGTATCTGTTCCACACCGGCTTTTCCGCCCAAAAGAAACGCAAGGCTTCCTATAAGAATTGACTTACCGGCACCTGTTTCTCCGCTAAGAACCGTAAAACCTTTGGAAAATTCAATATGAGCGCTGTCTATCAATGCAAAATTTTTTATATCAAGTTCTTCAAGCACGTGGGCCTCCCGACCAGTTCAGCTTGCTTCTGAGAGCCGAATAAAAACGCTCCTGCGATGCACCCAGCAGACGGGCCTTATATTCAGAAATAGAAAGAATCAAAACGTCACCTTCGCACAAGTCAAAGCCGACCTGACCGTCACAGGAGAGAACCACATCTGATCTTCCAGGAAGAACTGTTATTGTTATCTCGCCACGGGGACCAAACACAAGAGGTCTTGCAGAAAGGCTGAACGAACTTATGGGCGTAAGAACCATGGCATCTATTGCAGGGTCAATAATGGGACCTCCGGCTGCGGCAGAATATGCTGTTGAACCTGTAGGAGTAGCAACAATAATACCGTTTGCCTTGAACGGACCAAGAAGCGACCTGTTGTAGGCAACACTCAGATTGATGAGCCTTGATGTAGCCGCACTTGAAATAACGCAGTCATTCATGCTCAGATTTGAAAAAACAGAGCGACCGTCTCTAAGCACTTCACACTCTACAAGTCCCCTTTCGCTGGTTGAAGATTTGCCGCCTAAATAATCAGACAGCTCCTTTTTCCAGCATTCTTTCTGAATTCCCGCAAGAAAGCCGAATTCTCCGAGATTAACGGGAAACACAGGTATCTTAAGCGGAGCACAGCCACGGCATGCAAAAAGCACTGTTCCGTCGCCACCGAGTGTAATTACAAAGTCATATCCTTTGAAATCTACGGCAATACTTTCTGAAACTGCATTGTTTCCGTCATAAATAAAAGATTCTGCGCAGACACCCCTTTCCTTAAGAAATGCCATCACTTCATGTGACAGGGAAACAGAGGCTGTTTTGAAGGAATTTACGACTACAAGACATTTTTTCATAGGCTTAAGGAAGAGACGAAAGAACCTTTACAATGCGGGCTACATCTTTTTGCCCAAGTCTGGGATAAAGCGGAAAAAGTGCACATCTGAGCAAAAGGGAATTTGCGCATATACATGACGGTGCAATTTCTTCCTGTCTGAGCGCGATGACAGAATTTTCATAAGCCTGTCTCACTTCAATACCTTTTTTCTGGGCATAGGACTTTACATCCTTAAAACCGCTGTTAAGCACAAGCGGGAACGAATATATTGTCGAACCGCCGTCATTCTGTCTTACATATGTCTTGTGTTTTACAGACATTATTGCCCTGGCATAAAGAGCGTATATTTCTTTTCTTGTTTTTTCGTTGCGTGCAAATTCCTTGAGTTCAACAACTGCAAGGGCTGCATTCATGTCAGGAATAAAGTCTGTGGAAGGCGCTTCTTCTGCAAGTTTTTTAAGGACAATCCATTCGCGTCTTCCAGGTGCCATAAGAACGGCCCCGCCGCCTGCAGTAACAATGTCACGGTCTTCCATGCCGAATATTGTATACACACCGTACATTCCAGCGCATTTACCCAACGGCTCTTCTGTCTTTGCTTCTTCTGTGCCCGACTGTTCCTGAACAGCAGATTTTGCACCTTCGCTTTCAGAAGGTTCTGCAGGATAGCGCGCAAAAGCTGACTGCGAAATATCTTCTATAACAGGTACACCCAGAGAAAGAAATGCCCCAATGTCAGGAAGCACTCCCATAGACTCTGCCAGAACAAGAACACGTCCGCCGTCTTTTATTCCGTTTTCTGCTGCGGCACATGTAACAAGTCCTGATTCTTCACATACATCAAGAACGATGGGCTTGTATCCGAGGCGTTCAAGTGTAAGAATCTGCCAGGAAGGAGCAAGGGCACTGATCATTACCCCGCTTTGTGCAGGAAGGTCTATGGCCTTGAGCGCATATTCGAGTGCAAGGGACGGACTTCTTAAAGCAACGGCTCCGTCACATCCGGTTAGTTCCCTGACAGTCTGAACAAGACGAATACCCATTTCTCCGGGTCCGATTTTTTCGTCAACCATGCAGGTAAGCACGGCTTCCATTTCCTTTCGTCTTATTGTCGGGCTGTAAGTCTGTATCATTTTTTATATTTTCCTTTATTTAATTTATTCAAGAGAATCAGCTTTCGGGCTCAATGATTTTCTGAAGTTCCTTCGGATTGAACAGTCTGCGCGTATCAAGGATAATCAGGTAAGACGAATCCTGGCGGACTACACCATGAATGTATTCAGTTCCGATTCCGCAGAGCATCTGTGGCGGCGGTTTTATGTCATCGCCTTCTACAGGAACAACGCGAGCTATTCTGTCTATAATTATGCCGATTTTGTTTCCTTCAATGTCCAGAATAATGAATCCACCGTCATTTTCGTCGGCAAGGGAATCTTCTGAAACGTCCATTTTCTTTATATGAAAGCGCTTGTGAAGATTGATAATAGGAATAATTTCACCGCGAAGGTTAATGATTCCCTCTACATAATAAGGAGCGTTAGGGATCGGACGAACAGACTGTATCTTAACGATTTCCTTAACATCCATGATATTCACGCCGTACAGCTCTTCCCCGAGCTGAAACGTAACAAGCTGAAACGAATTGTTTTCTTCCGCCATAGAATCCCCCTATATATTGTTGTATTGGCTGTAAACCGCATTAAAACACTATTGGGCATCTAAAAAAATTGCAATTTTCAGAGCCTCCCTATTTTACTACACTAAGCAATTCTAGTCCACTATAAAAAGGGACAGAAAACAAACTTTCAAAACACCCGCTTCCTTAAGCACAGAACAGCAGTTTTCGGCCGTTGCGCCTGTTGTAAGCACATCATCTATAACAATAACCTTCGCCGGCATTCTTTTTTTATCACAAAAGGCACGTCCTTTAGAAGACAGTGTATAGGCTTTGCCTATTCCGCTAAGCCGGTGGCTACGGTCAAGTTTCTTCTGCTGCACTGTACTGAGCCGGCGCAGAAGATAAAGAACTTTGTACCCGTAAAAAAACCGCAGATAACGGCACAGTTCGTCTATCTGGTCCCATCCCCGGCGCCTTATCTTGCCTGCACGCGGAGGAACAGGAACCAATACACAGCCTTCACCAAAGCCGGTTTTCAGGACACCGTCACAAACGGCTGCAAACAAAGGTGACAGAGATCTTCTGTCTGACATTTTCCATGAAAACAAAAGATTTTTTTTCCAGAGTCTGTATGCAAATACTGGAAAAACAGAATCGGCATGGAAAACAGTCCTTGAACGCCGGCAGTCCATGCAAAGCCCTCTTTCACTTACTAAAGGTCTTCCGCAGACGGGACATCTTGAACAGACAGAAACACTTGGCTCAAGAAGGCGTTTGTTTGCACAGCGGGAACACAGCGGCGCCCCGAACGAAAGTTTTCCGCAACAAAGACACTCTTCACCGCCAAAAGCCATGCATAACAGTTTGCGAAGATAATATGAAAAGTAATAAAACAGCCTGAACCAAAAGCAGCGCATTTTTTCTACAAAGTCCATATACCTTATATATAGACTCCGTTTTTTCAAAATGACAAAATTTTAAAAAAATCAGCGCCCGGACAGGGATTTTTTCCAGCGCGAGACGGCACTCAAAGCCGCAAGAGGAGTCATGTTGTCTACATCTGCAGAAAGTATTTCATCAAGCACCATTTCTTCGTCAGAAAAAAGTGAAAGAGTGGCTGCTTCAGTAGACCTGCCACTTTCACTTTCTACTTCATTCCCGCTGCCCGATATCTGCGGAAGAACTGGCTTACCGTCAGCGTCGGACTGTATTTTATTCAGAATAACTTCGGCACGTTTTATAACAGTTTCTGGAAGTCCTGCCAATTTTGCAACATGGATTCCATAACTGTTTTCACTGGAACCGTCTGCAACTTTTCTTAAAAAAACAATGTCACTGCCGTTTTCGCTTACAGACATGCACAGATTCTTCAGGGATGGATGTGACATACGCGTAAGTTCATGATAATGGGTTGCAAAAAGAGTCTTGCACTTTATTCTGTCAAGAAGATATTCACTTACGGCCCATGCAATGGAAAGACCGTCTTCTGTACTTGTACCGCGGCCCACTTCATCCATTATTACAAGGGATTTTTCAGTGGCAGAATTAAGAATTCGTGCAGTTTCGGTCATTTCTACAAGAAAAGTAGACTCACCCTTGGCAAGATTGTCACTGGCACCTACCCTGCAGAAAATTCTGTCTACAATTCCCAGTCTGGCAGAAGATGCCGGAACACAGCTGCCGGTCTGGGCAAGAAGGGAAATAAGCGCATTCTGTCTTAAAAAAGTGCTTTTTCCGGCCATATTGGGTCCGGTAATAAGGGCAAATGTCCTGCTGTCATCTTCCGTAGAAAGTGTAAGATCATTCGGAACAAATTCACCTCCGGGAAGATGCCGTTCCACGACAGGATGCCGCCCGGCCTTTACATCAAAACAGCCGTTTTCTTCCAGCGAAGGCCTTACCCAGTTGTACATAACGGCGGCCTCTGCAAAAGAAGATGCAACATCAGCGTATGCAATTTCACCCGAAGTGCACTGCAGATAGGGAACATATTTTTTAAGTCCGTTGCGTACTTCAAGAAAAAGCTGTTTTTCAAGTTCAATTATCTTTGTTCCGGACTCATTGAGGCTTTCTTCAAGTTCCTGAAGTTTTTGTGTCGTATAGCGCGCGCCGTTTACAAGATTTCTGCGCAGAATAAAATGTTCCGGAACCTTGTCGAGTTTTCCGCTGGAAACTTCTATATAATAGCCCAGGTTTGAATTCGAGCGGATTTTAAGCCCTTGGATTCCGGTAGCAGTTTTTTCTTCGTCAAGGTATCCAGACAGAATGCGGTTGAAATTGTCGCGCACGTCACGCCAGTGGTCAAGTTCTTCCGACCAGCCGGCACGTATTATTCCGCCTTCGTTAAGAAGAGTACACGGGTCATCAAGAATTGAATTTGCTATAAGATCAATAATGCTTTTGGCGCTGTCTGTATCAGTCATAGAAAAATTGCGACCGTCAAGTTCTTTTCTTGCCTCAAGCCACAGTTCAAGACTTTTTCTCAAAGCCTGAAGATCCTTTGCGTGAGCCTTGTCCATGGCAATTCTGGCGGCAAGTCGCTCAACATCAAGAATTCCGTCCAGCTTTTCGCGTATTTTTCTTAAAAACTGATTGTCCTTTACAAAAGATTCAACATGATTCTGTCTGGATTCAATGGAGGCAATGTCTTTAAGCGGAAAAACCAGCCATTCCCTGAGCATACGACTTCCCATAGCAGTACGGCAGTTGTCAAGGCATTCCAGAAGCGTAAATTTGGAAGAACCGTCACGCAGATTGTTGGTTATTTCAAGATTTCTGCGCGAAGAATCGTCAATTATAACGTACTGGCAGTCTGAATATACAGAAATTGATTTAATATGAGGGGAAAGCGTATTTGTAGTTTTTTCTACATAATCCAGAAGGAATCCCGCAGGCGGAATCTCAGGGGCTGCGTCACCAAGTGAAAAAGAGCGCAGACTTGCCGTACAAAACTGTTTCAAAAGACGGCGGCGGCAGTTTTCAAGATTAAAATTCCAGTCCGGATACCATGAAACAGAAACGTTTGTCAAAAGAGAAAGACACTGTGAAACAGACTGATTGTCACGGAGCGAATCGGGAAGAATAAGCTCCCTTGGGGAACAGCGGCCAAGTTCCTTTGAAAGATTTTCTGCCATAGACGAAACAGGAAAACTTGTTGCACGGAATTCACCGGTTGTAACATCAATGTACGAAAACCCAGCTTTATTTCCTGTAATAAAGGCCGAAGCCAGAAAATTATTTACGCCACCGTCAAGATATTCGCTTTCTACGGCAGTTCCGGGAGTAATAATTTCTATAACCTTGCGCTCGGTAAGCCCCTTTCCCTTTGCAATCTCACCAATCTGTTCTGCAATGGCAACTTTTCTTCCCAGCCGCAAAAGTCTTGCAATATAAATCTTTGCTGCATGAAAAGGAACCCCGCACATGGGATTAACGGAACGGTGCGTAAGTGTAAGGTTAAGAAGTTTTGATACTTCTACAGCATCGTCATTGAACATTTCATAAAAATCACCGACACGAAAGAACAACACTTCACCGGGATGCTCGTTCTTAAGGCGCTGGTATTGAGCAAGAAGAGGAGTTTCTTCGTTCATGGCAGTATCAGAACTTAACGACCCAACTGGGATATAACTTCGTCAGTTATATCAACAGAGCGGCTGTACCAGAGGATTGCGTTTGACTGCTGAAGGCTCAGAATCATACTGTAACCGCCTTTTTCGGCAATGCGTGAAAGAGTATTGTAAAGCTGCTTGTAAAAGGCGTCGTTATCCTGAAGAGATTTCTTGAGCGATTCAAGTTCTACATTCTTTGCGTTTGTATATTCATTGATAAAATCAGTCTTTTTTGTAATCTGCGCTTCGATATTCATTGCCGCAGACTCGTCTCCGTTCTTTTCGTACTCAAGTTTTCTGTCATGAAGATTCTGAAGGTCCGAAACCATTTTGTCTATCTCTGACTGAAACTCCTGTTTTTTGCTTTCGTAGTTGCGAACAGGTGTAGAATCTCTGAAATAAGCCTGGTAAACACGTGCTGTATCAACTACACCGAACTTAGTAATCTGCTGGGCAAAAATTCCGCAGAAAGAAGAAGCAAACGCTACAACAGACAATACAATAATTTTCTTTAAGTTAACAGTTTTCATTATTCCACCAAATTTAATATATTGATTAACGGTTCACAAGGTTGAATGAAAGTACAAAGTTCCAGTTCTTGTACCAGGCATTATCTCCTGTTCCATCACGGTTTTCAAACACAACTTCCCCGTCTTTGATCTGGAAAGTATTTGTAAAGAGAAGACGCAACGGGAACTGCTGAATTGTAAAACGTACACTCGGGCCAAAACTAAAGTACCAGTCTTCGGACGTAAGTTCCGTAAAGAAATTCTGTGCACTGTCCTTGATTGCAACAGCATCAAACCATGCGTCAAAAGAAATTGCACCGGGAACAACCGGCATTCTAAGCTCAATTATGTTACTCCACAGAGCCTGTCCCCTTCCGCCGTCATTGTTGTAAACTGACCATCCGCGTCCGTTGAACATACCATCAATATAAAGCTGGTTTGACTGCTTGATTGCAGAGTCAAAGAACGGGAACTGGAACGAAAGTCCCGAATATCCCATAAGTACAAGCTTAAAGCTCCAGTTTTCTGAAACAGGCTTGTCTACAAGAGTAAAATATTTTTCGACTTTACTGTCTGTACGAAGATAGAATTCACGTTCTCCCCAGCGCGGTGCAAAAGCAATTGCACCTTCAGGAAGAAGACCGTACCAGGCAAGACGCTGGCTAAAGAACCATCCGCTTGAAGGATCATAGTTTATGTTGCGGCCGTCCATAGAGAAAGAAGACCACAGAGAATTCTTTGGCTCCCAGTTGTTGTTGTACTGGCTTACAGAAGAATCATACGGAATATAAATGCTTGAGTCATAAATATTGTTGATGATACTTCCGCTCAAACCGCCGGAAAGGGTAAGAATTGCAAAGTCAGGTGTCCAACGGTGTCCAAGCGAAGCACTCAGGTTAAATTCGTGCTGTTCGTATTCCATGTAATAATAATCATCATCAATGGAACCGTCAGGAAGAAATTTGTCCCTTAAAGTATAGTTGTTTGAATGTGAATATCCCAAAGAAAAGTTTGTACTTATAGGTTTTCCGAACAGCCAGTTCTGTCCGTAACCGATGTTAACTGACTGCTCATCTGTAGAAAGCGTTGTACCTGCAGAAAGGGAACGTCCCTCACCGAACAGGTTGGAATCCTGGATTTTTGCATAAAGCGCAATCGGGAAATCATCAGGATTCGAAACTCCGCTGAACGTAAATCCAAAGTCAAGCGAAGTTGTACTCTGCTCTTCTACACTGAATACAAGGTCCACAAGATTTTCCTCTGAACCCGGGGAAACTTCAGGCGCAACGGCAGAAAAATACTGAAGATTGTACAGGTTTCTGAGTCCGTTTGTAATTTTTGTATTTGAGAAAATATCACCCGGTTCGATGGGGATTTCTCTTCTTATAACATATTCCTTTGTTTTTGTATTTCCCTTGATAAGAATGTCTTCTATGTGGCTTCTGGAATTTTCAGTTATATGAAGAACGTATGAAATTACGCGGGAGTCAGCAGACTTTTTCATTTCTGTATCAAAACGGTTTGAAGTATATCCGTTTTCGTAATAAAGATTCTGAATTGCCATCTTGCTTTCCTGAAACTTTGTCTCGTTATAAACTGCATCTACAGGAAGTCTTACAAGAGTCTGGAGTCTTTCAGAAGAAAATACCTTGTTTCCCTGAAAGGTCATTCCTCCGAACTTATATTTTTCGCCTTCATTTATATCAAAGGTAATTGTAAGTTCGTTCAGATTTTTTTCACTGTTGAAGGAAGAATCTTTTTTTACATTAAGAACCCTTGCATCTGCATAGCCGTGGTTCTGATAATAAGTCGTAATAATTCTTGCATCATTTGAAAGAGACGCTTCCTGGAAAGAACCTTTGTTAAAAAGTCCGGCTTCCTTGAGTGTAATCTTGCTTTTAAGTGTTTTTTCAGAGAAATTTACAATTCCGTTGAACTTAATGCTTCTTACAACCGTGCGCTGCCCTTCATTAATGTTGAATGTAACAACAATTCCCGAAGGCTGTGTTTCGAACGAAGATGAAACTGTCGCCGCAGTATAACCCTTTTCTATATAGTGGTTGCGAAGTGCACGCTCGTCGGCCAGAAGCTTGGACTGAACAAAAATATCCTTTTCTTTTATAAGAATGGTTTCCTGAAGTTCAGATTTTCTGAGCTGGCTGTTTCCCTTAAAAATAATGGCAGAAACAACGGGTCGCTCGGTAACCGCAAGAATGATTTTTACAGAACTTGCAGCCTCATCCGCCTTTGCAACTTTTGCTTCGACATTTTCAAAATAGTCAAGCGCAAACATTCTGTCATAAAGGGAACTGATGACTTCATCAGTAAACTTTTGTCCCACAAAACTGCTTGTAATTCCTTCAAGATCATTTTGCTTTACATTTTTAAGATTTTCAAAAGTGATGGTTTTTATGGGTTTGTCATAATACCAGCCGGAATCCTGTGAAAATGCAGGAAGAACACTGGCAGCCGCAAGAACAGCCGCAGCAACAAAAACCATAAAAGAATGCTTAGTTCGCATAAATTCCTCTTTTTTAAAACGAAATTCTCCATGACAGAGTAATGGAAGTAGCCGGAACCCAGGATTTCTGCAACTGACCTATATCAGGGGCAAAATTCCAACGTATGTTTGCAAACGGGGCATCCAGCTCAAGTCCGATTTCGGGCTGGAATACAAGACCACCGCCAGCATCTGCACCCGAAGCATCGGCTCTGCTCTTATCGTAAGTCCAGTGCATAAGTGCATCGGCATAGATAGTGCTTCCAAAGTATTTTCCTATATAAACAGTCGAATTATCAAATAAGTTACTTATAATTGAACCTTTCTCGGATTCGGTGTTCATATTGAATCCCTGTCTGATTGTATTCTGCAGAAGGGTTGTACGTATTGAAAATATATCAAAATTACATAAATCACGCAATGCATTTTCGAGTTTTCGCAAAACCGTAACCTGAACGCCGTAATCTACTCCCGCAACAAGGAAATTTCCTACGGAATCGCTGTCTCCTGTAGCAATCTGTCCCAGAAGGGAAAGAATTTCACTTTCTGACTTGGCGGGGCTTGAAGAAAGTGTTGCGCTGAAGCTAGAAAGCTCCTGGCTTATTGCAGAAAGAGAGATTGTAACCGGCTCACCGTTGTCATCATGTTCCCTGGTTTCTGCACGTACTGTTATGTTTGGGTCAAAACCGTTCTGTGTTTCATCCATTATAAGGCGGCCTTCCTTCAGATAGAAGTTGCGGCTCAAATAAGATATTTCACCGCCCCGGAGTACAATGTCGCCTTTTACCGACCAGAGCCCGGACGCCGTGTCAAGGAATACTTGTATCGGTGTGGCAGGGGCAACAAGACCGCGCAGAAGCGGATTCAGTATAATCTGAACTTTCTGTCCTACAAGAAGATCAAGGTTTAGGCTCAAATCCAGCGGCGACGAAGGTGCATCTGACCTTACTTCTTCTGACAGGGGCGCCTGGTTTGTTCCAAAGTTTGTGATAAATGAAATTTCTGCATTTCTCAAGGCAATGGAACCGTTTATTCCCACAACGTTGTCTTCTATTCCAAGAGTAGCCTTAACCGAAGTCCGTCCCGTTACGCGTACAAGAGGTGTTTTTACATCAACAGGAATATCGCGGTTGCGTTCAGTTTCTACATTCAACTCAAGAGAAGTAACAGAAAGTCTGTCCAAGCTCACGTATGCATCGGCCGCAACCCTTCCGTCTTTTACCGAAAATATTGTCTCGGGAATAACAATTTCATCCTGCGTAAATTCGACAGAAACCTCATGTGCCTTGAAATGTTCCGGAATATAAACCGGAATGTTGAAGTCAAAGTCTGTAACAACTGCAGAACCGTCAATATCGGGATCTGACGCAAGCCCAGACAGTGTAAGGTTTGCATTTACAAAACCGCTGTACACGCTGAAAAACTGCGAATTGAACAGGAACGAAAAGCGACCTGTATCGCAGTAAAGGTTACGGACAGAAAGATTCATAAGCCCGTTGACCAGAGTTCCGTCAAGATTAAAATTAAGCGGCCTGTCTTCCCTTACCATAAGACTCAGCGAACCGTCATCAAGGAATTCCCCGTATGCACCAAGGTTTTCGTCGGTCATGATATCCCAGCGCCCGGGGGAACGGATAAGCGAAATATGGACAGGGGGAAGTTTGTCTTTCATTGCACCCGAAATTCCGGCACAGTCAAATTCCACCGAAAAAGCTTCGGGAACAGCAAATGTGTTCCGGGTAAAGGGCGAAAGGTTTGTCAGAGTAAACTGCATCGGCGCCGTAAACGAATTCTGCCCGCCTGTCATTGACAAAGAAAGGGATGCAGAACCTTCAAAAGCCATTAAATCTACTTTTGACCCGGAACTTTCAAGCGTAAAGTTTTTCCAGCTGCCGTTAAGTTGCGGAACAGTAAGAATTCCTTCCATAATAGAGGCATTTCCGCTGGCTTTAAGAGTTGAACCGCCTGCGTTAAGCGAAAGTTCTTTTACCTGGGCAGAAATATACGGGTTTTCAAAAGTACCGCTGGCCGTAATCGTTGCAGTAACCGTATCAGAGCCGTCCTGTTCCGAAAGAAAGCGCGCGCACGGGAAAGATTTTACATCTGCCTGTGCAGAAAAGTAGCAGTCCTTTGTGAGCGTGTCAAAATCAAGTTTTTGCCGCATGGGGTTTGACAGATCGCCTGCAAGAGTCACACTTTCTTTGGTTACATCATTTGCAGCCGTAAGATTGAAATTCATGCTGTCAAAGATTCCGTCGTTTATATTCCACAGAAAATATCCCCAACCCTGAAGATAGGAAATTGTGTCGTTGTAAGAAAGTGAAGAAAGTACAATTCCGCTCTGGTCTGCAGTGGCTGCAAGTGAAAATTTAGGCTTACCCGGAACAAGTCCCGTAATTTCATCCACGGTAAGATTTGAAAGCGTTACGTTAAAGTCTTCTGCCGATGTAAAGCTGAACTCGGCAATGGCAGAAAGGGACAGCATGTATTTTCCCAGAGACAGCGGCAGGGAAGAAAAATCAAGTGTTCCGCCGCAAGACTTTCCTAAATTTACAGAAGCGTTGAATCCGTAGTCACCTATTACGCTTATCCATTCCCCGAGAGCATAAGTTCCCGAAAGCGAATACGGTATGGAATTAAGGTTAAAGTTCGTGCGAAATGCGGCCTGTTTGTCTACAGGTGAAAAATCAGCTTCAAGAGTTGCGTTTAGCGAGTTGCCGCCGTAAAGAAGTTCCAGCTGGCTTACCTGAAGGGCAGTTTCTGTTCCGTCGAATGAAAGAAAGAGCATTTCCCTATCCTTCTCTGTATTTGCAAAAACGGCATAGGGCGCGTTAAAGGTAATTCCGCTGAAATTCGTGGAAATATAAAATTCCGTACTTGTAATATAGGGCGCAAGGGATGCCGCCACCGAAGAAATGCCGCCAGGAGAATTCCCTTCAGCAAAAAAGGCCGCAGCATAAACCGCAGAATCAACAAAAAAACTGTCTACGCTTACCGAAGCCTGCAGATAAGGATTGTTTTTGTATGAAAAAGAGCCGTCGGCAATAATTTTTCCAGGATTGTCATATTCTGAATGTGAATAGTCAAAAACTTCGGCAGAAAACCCTAGAGAGCCGTTGTCTTCATTCTGAACAGAAATGTCTATATGCGAAAATTTTCTTGTACCAAGCGAAAGTTCGGGAACAAAGAGCGAAAATCCGTTTTTGTCAGGGCTGCACAAAAGGCTTCCCGAAATTATTCCGCCGTTTGGAAGAACAAAATGTTCAAGTTCAAGGCTTCCCGACGGACTTTTGTCCTTAAGATCCAGGCTTCCTTCAAAAGACAGCGCTGCAATCTGTCCCTTTGCCGAAAGATTTTTCACCGTAACAGAAGAATCGTCGCCAAAAGCCCGGACAGAAACCTGCTGACCGCCTGAAGCAATTGACTTTGAAAGTGAAGCGCTCAGGTCCGCATTCCATTTGTAGCGAAAAGTTTCAAGATTTATTCCGAAACCGGCACTTCCCGAAAGCGTACTTCCCCGGAACTTTGAAAATTGTTTGAACGAATAGGAATTTCCGAGAAGTGCAAAGGGATCAAGATTCTGAGCAGTAAGTTCCGCGCTTAAATCAAGGCTATCCCTGTCAAGCACAATCTGGACTGCATACGGCAGAATACGCTGCGTTGACCTTAAAACAAATTCCGGGCTGGAATAATGAAGAAGATATTCCATTCTGCGCGGTGTGTAGTCTGCACGGGAATAGCTGTCCAAAAGGATTCTGCACGAACTTCCCGAAAAAACGCTCAATAAATTTCCTTCTGCCCTGAACCTGAACCCGGCTGTTTTTGAGCCAAGTGCAGAAAGTTTTGCAAAGGCATAGCCTGAAACACGGGAATAGAGTGAAGAATTGAGCCCGTCCTTCCTTACAAAAAGGTCGTTGAGTACGGCATGAAAACTGTCGTTCCCAACTTCATAACCAAGATTCATGTTTCTTATCTGAACATCAAACGGCAGTGAAAAAAGTGCATCCTTAATGAAATCCAGAACAGAAGCAAAACCTTCTCCTGTTGCGTCGGAAGAATCTGATGAATGTGGTGCTTTTTTTTCGGAAACCGCAGCCCCGTCTGCCCCGTTGTTCGCACCGGATGAACCCAGCCGGTCAAGAATTGCCTTATAGCGGCTGTCGCTAAAGTCAAGTGAAACGTCAGTCAGAACAAGGCGAGTAAATGCACGCGAAAAGTCACCTTTTATGATTTTGGGCAGACTGTAACCTAGAACCGCATTGCTTACCGAAAGAATTGGTGCGTCATTTTCGGTTTCATAAAGGACTATTCCCTTGATGCGTATTCCGGTAAGAAGGGACGGCGAAAGAGACTTATAGGAAAGCCCCAGCCCTGTTTCTTTTGAAAGACGCGTTTTAAAAACAGATTCGCAGGTTTTGAGGGCAGAATCAACGGCATGATAAACCGGCTGAAGAGCGGCAGCGACGACCGCAATTATGAGTAAAAAAATAAAACTTCCGGTTATTGTCCTAAACGCTCTTGATTTCATAGGGCCGCAAATTGTATTCTATCAGAAAACAAAAAAAAGATATACAATAATTCATAATGTCTTTTCTTATTTAAAATAGGAGCATAAAAAATGATTCTTGAAAATTTCATAGTTTTTGAAGGAATAGACGGTGCCGGAACAACTACGCAACTTAATATTTTAAAGAAAAAATGCGGCAGCAACTTTCTTTTTACTGCGGAACCCAGCCGCTCTCCCGTAGGAAAATTTCTTCGTTCCATGCTTGGCGGAAACGTTCCCGTTACAAATGAAACGGCAGCATATCTTTTTGCGGCAGACAGAAACGAACACCTTAACGCAGACATAAGTTTTTCAGAAGACGGCATTCTTTGCGGCGGAATAAAAAAAGCGTGCGGTCAGGGAAAATGCGTTGTCTGCGACAGATATATTTTTTCAAGCCTTGCATACCAGAGCATCGACTGCAGCCCCAGTGTTCCGCGCATGCTCAATTCACTTTTCCCGCTGCCTGAACTTCTGTTCTATTTTGACATAGACGCAAAAACTGCCCTTTCCAGAGTAGATTCACGCGGTTCCAGAGAAATTTACGAAAAGCTTGACTTTCTTGAAAAAACCGTAATTGAGTACAGAAAAGCTATAGACGAATACCGCGGCGAAAAAGGAAGCGGAATGAAAATTGTAGACATAGATGCAACCCTTCCGGTAGAAAAAATCTCTGAAATAATATGGACTAACATCGCCGACCTTCCGATAATGAAAGCGTGAAATTCCCTGCAAAACTTAACAGATTAAAATTTATTCTCGCCCTCATTCTGGCTGCCATTCTGGTTCCGCAGAAAGCCCAGTCATACATGGTCAAGTACAAGGAAGACTACCTTAAGTTGTACCACGTTCACTACAGCCAGCTGCCCGACGACTGTATAGAAAACATTTATTGGCTGGAACAGGCTGCCAAGGCCGACTTTGCAAACCCGCTTTATGCATATACAAAGATAGAAAACGAGTTGCAGTGGGAAAAATACCGCTATCTTTTTCAGATGCACATAAACCTTAAGCTCATTGAACAGCACCTGAGGCTCGGCCGCATTTATGACAAAAAAGCCGCTGTTTTTTACGACGCCCCGTGGAAAGACGAATACCTTCGGAATCTTGAAAAAGCAAAATCCTGCTACACAGCGGGCTACACTTACTGGAAGGAAGCAGAACTCTGGGCAGAAAAAGCAGGTTCAAAAAAGTTTGGTTTTATGTATATTACCGGCCTTCAGAACTGGGAAGACGAAAGGGAACGGATAAATACGGGAAAGCTTTCCTACAAAAATATTCTGAACCGTGAACTTTCAAGACTGGACAAAGTAATTTCTGACCTCGTTGCAATGAATTCAAAAAGCTATTAAAATAGCCGCATGACTCAGAATGCACAGAATGTTTACACACTCAGATATCCCGAAAATTCAGGATTTGACGAAACAAAGATATTTTTTTACAAAGACAGTCCTGACCTTAACAGATTCTTTTTTGAAGAAAATAAAACAGATGCACGCAGACTGTTTGTTACCGACACAACAATAGCATCCCTTCCCTGCATGAGAACGTTCACATCTTCCTTTAAGGCTGACGCAGAATCCCATGCAGGAAAAACCGCCGAAACCTTTACACGCGGCAAAGATGCACTCATAATCCTTGGTGCAGGCGAAAAATTCAAAACAATAGAAAGCGTACTTTCAATAGTAAGAACCGCGCTTGAAGGCAACTTCAACAGAAACTGCATTTTTACGGGCATAGGCGGCGGTGTTGTATGCGACATGACGGGGTTTGCCGCTTCAATGTTCAAAAGAGGCGTCCTTGCAGAATTTGTTCCCACAACACTTCTTGCCGATGTAGATGCGTCTGTAGGCGGAAAAACCGGCTGTGACTTTGAAAGCTACAAGAATATGATAGGTGCATTCTACCCTGCAAAAAACATCCACATCTGGAGCAGTTTTATACAGACCCTTCCGCAGAATGAATTCATTTCAGGACTGGCAGAAGCAATTAAAACAGCATTTCTTTTTTCTGCTGAACTTACAGAACTTTTTCTTTCACAAAAAGATTCTGTTATGAAACGGGAACAGGATGTTCTTGATGGAATAGTGGAACAGTGTGCGCGTGCCAAGGCAAAGATTGTTTCAGAAGACTTCAGAGAACACGGAGACAGAGCCTTTCTTAACTACGGCCACACTTTCGGACATGCGCTTGAGTCTGTTGCCGGACTTGGAAAAGTAACACACGGTGAAGCTGTTGCCTGGGGAATGTCAAGGGCAGTTTGTGTATCGCTTGCCCGCGGTGTATGTTCAAAAGAATTTGCAGATAAGACATTAAAAACGCTTGCCCTTTACGGATACGAAACAGGGGCCGTGCACAGTGCGCTTAAAAACATTCCTTCAGAAAAAACAGCCACTCTGATTCTTAATGCAATGAAAAAGGACAAAAAGAACAATTCGGCAAAAATAAGACTTACGCTTCAGTCGGGCCCGCAGCAGACTTTTGTAAGTGAAGCAGACGACGAAGAAATTCTTTCAGTACTTGCAGAACAGGAATAAAATATGATCAGCGCTGAACATTATTTTGACTGGGCAGCAACATCCCCGGCAGACAAAAACATTATTCAGAAAGCACTTGAGTGTTCCACAGAGCACTGGGCAAATCCTTCTAGCATACATGCAGCCGGAACCGACGCAAAAAAAGCTCTTGAAAACGCAAGAAAACGCGCAGCCCTTGCACTGGGAATTTCTGAACAGACGGTAACATTTACTTCGGGCGGTACAGAAAGCGACCACATTGCACTTTTATCTGTTCTGACGCGCCCGCAAAAAGGAAGTGTTCTTGTAAGCGCCATCGAGCACCCTGCAATAAGGGAAATGGCAAAAATGATAGAAAACTGCGGCTGGAAAACAATAACAGTCAATCCCGACAAAAACGGTTTTGTAAGTGCAGACGCGGTAATTGCGGCCCTTCGCGATGATACGGCTTTTGTTACCGTTATGGCCGTAAACAACGAGACAGGTGCGGTTCAGCCTGTATATGAAATAGCAGACGCACTTACCGAACACTGCCGCGGAAAAAGAAAACCAATGTTCCATGTAGACTGCGTACAGGCAGCAGGAAAAATTCCGCTTGATCTGACCCACAGCGGAATAGACAGCGCGGCTTTCAGTGCACATAAAATCTGTGGTCCAAGGGGAATAGGCATTCTTTACACGGCAAAAGAATTTGTTCCGTTTCTAAGGGGCGGCGGACAGGAAAAAAACATCAGAAGCGGAACAGAAAATCTTTTTGGCGCAGAAGCAATGTCCCTTTGTCTTGAAAAATATGCTATCTCTGAACGCAACAGAGCTGCAATGGAAAGATATGAACTTCAGAAAAAATATGCCGCGGCTTTTATAGAAAAACTTGCTTCAATTCCTTCATGCACAATGATTCCGCACTGCAGGACAGCAGACAATACTGAACACGAATTTTCGCCGTGGGTTATTCAGGCTTCATTCAAAGGAATTCCGGGTCAGGTAATGGAACGCGCACTCAGTTCTGAAGGATTTTATATTTCTACAGGAAGCGCATGTTCTGCAGGAAGACACGCAAGACCTATTCTTGACACAATGCAGCTTCCGGCAGAAGAAAAAGAGTCCGCAGTAAGATTCAGTTTTGGCCCGCTTACAACACCCCAAGCCATGGACGAACTTTTTGAAGCCGTAAAAAAAACTGCCGCCCTGTTTGCAAAATAAGATGAGGCATAACAAAATAATATTGCTGACATGAGTTACCGAAAGTTCATGCAGTCACGGATTGATTCCGTTTTTTACCTGCGGGAAGACAGCTGGCTGTTCCGTTCCCAAAAGATGCCGTCGCGGTAACCCTGTATTTCTTTATTATCGCCGGCCATAAGAAGGCGTTTTGCTGCGAACATGCAGTATTCGTAATTCAGTTCGATTCCGCAGTAATTTCTGCCGAGTTTTTTTGCAACAACACTTGCTGTTCCGGAACCCAGAAACGGGTCAAAAACAATGTCACCTGGTCTGGAAGAAGCAAGGATTAATTTTGCATAAAGTTTTTCGCTCTTTTGCGTCGGGTGATCGGTATTCTCACTCATGGACCAGAACGGAATTGAAATGTCGTCCCAGAAATTTGACGGGTATGTTAAACGGAAGTTTCCGTCTTCACCTTCATCCCAGTCTTTTGGCTTTCCGTCTATTTTATACGGTGCAATTACTTTTCTTTTTATTTTGACTGCATCTACGTTAAAATAATAGTCCGCAGGATTTTTGACGGCAAACCAGATGTCTTCCATTCCGTTTTTCCAGTTTTGTCTGGCACCGCGGCCTTTTTCACGCTGCCAGGTAATACGGTTGATTACAGTAAGATTTTTTTCAAGTGCACGCTGAAGAGACGAAGTGCATTTCCAGTCACCGCAAAGATACAGGCTTCCAACCGGACTTAATTTTTTGCAGACCAAAGGAAGCCATGAGTCAAGATAAGCTTCGTAATTTTTATCTTTCATTGCGTTGAATTTCATTCCGTTAAAGTCTTTTGTAAGATTGTACGGCGGGTCAATGATAATAAGATTTGCAAATCCGTCGGGAATGAGCGGAAGTACGTCCATTAAATTCGCATTGACAGTTTTGTTTATAAAATCTTTGCTCCGGCTTACAGTTTCCAAAGTTTCAATATTCTTTTTTAATACTTCTTCTTCCTGCGGCAAAATTGTCAGCGTCCTGTTACGTTCCGCGCGTTTCTTCTGTTCCATGGGGAATGATTATATCATATTATTCTGTTTTTGTATCAGTACGCCCCCTCACTTGAAAATAATTTCAACTTATGCTAATATAAGTAGGTCTGAAAAATAAAAATCCACTACATTTTTAAGGAAGGAAATCATGGGAATACGAGGCGAGCTTTACACAAACCAGGTGAATCTTGACAACAGGTCATATTTTTTTAACGTAAAGGAAAACCGCAACGGCGATGTATTTCTGCAGATTGTTGAAAGCAAAATCAAAGAAGGAGCAGACGACAGAAGATCCATTGTTGTCTTTGCCGATGACATGCAGAAATTTCTTTCAGGAATGGACAGTTCTTTAAGTTTCATAGACAAAGACCGCAAGGAAAAGGCAAAGTTGCGTGCAGAAAAGAAAGCTGCAAAAGAAGCAAAATATGCAGCCGGAGCCCAAAAAGATGATGATTCGTTTGCAAAAAAAGTTTACAGAAGAAAGGGAGAAAGCCGTCTTGTTGCAGAAAAACGTGCAGAGCGCAAGGATGACGGAATAAAAAGAACAGGCCGTGTAATTCACGTTACATCAAAGCGTTCTTCAACACCGACAGTAACAGAAGAATATTAAAGCAATCTCTAAAAATCACGTTTACTGGATTTTTAGAGATACCACATATTCAATATTTGAACGACAGCCGCTGAATGGGTGAAGGTCCCAGACGGCGGCATGCTTCTTTATGGGCAGGTGTCGGGTAACCTTTATGTGACGCATAACCGTAACCGGGGTACATTTTGTCATATTCACACATAATTCTGTCACGCCCGACTTTTGCAATTATACTTGCAGCCATTACGCATGGAAACTTTGCGTCTGCCTTTACTTCACTTCTTGCAAGGCAGTTTATTTCAGGAACAAAAATACCGTCAACAACAGCATTCATCTGTGAAACATCCGGCAGCACAAGTGAATTCTTTTTGCACCAGTCAGGCAGTTTCATGACAGCCATGTCAAAGGCAACTTTCATTGCTTTAAGTGTAGCCTGAAGAATATTTATTTCATCAATTATGGTATGGTCAATTACACCTATTCCCCAGCAGGCATATTTTTTTATCTGTTCTTCGGCGGCAATCCGTTTTTTTTCAGAAAGTTTTTTACTGTCATTCAACATTTCTACAGGAAAGTCCGGCGGCAGAATAACACAACCAGCAGTAACAGGACCGGCCAGAGGTCCCCTACCTGCTTCATCAATTCCGGCTACAAGAGACTGCATTCAAAAACCCTCCGACTTGTTCTGCAAATTCTGCAGGATAACAGTGTCGGCATCTTTCCAGACAGCGCTTGCCCCCGAAGGCCCGTTTCTTAACACGGCAGAAAAATTATTGTTTTCAAGACCTGCATCTGCTGCATAAAATTCCAGTGCTCGCCCCATAGAAGCAATTACAAAAAATTCATTGCCATAAAAAAGACACTTTCCGCCCGAACAGCTGGCGCCGACGCCGGTTTCAGAAACAGCAGTAATTCTTGAAGAAGAAACGCTTACATCAGATTTTTGCGAAGAAATAACACAGCCGTAAGTGCGCGACTGCACAGAAAGACCGCTGTCAACGACATTAAGAGATGATTCCGCGCAGTCAAACAGAACAGCATCAGAATCAAACAGTCCGATAATTTCACAGTTATTTACACTAAGTGAAGCACCGTTTTTTAGGGAAACAAGCGGTTTTTGCAAAGACAAAGAAGATGAATCGCACTCAATAAGACAGTCTTTTAACAAAACCTTTGCACCCGAAACTTCAAGTGACGCAGAAGGAGCAAATTCAATCCGCGAACTGCCGCCTATGATGTCACAATCGGACTCTATTTTTGCATTTGTCTCAATCTTTATGTCAGACACAACAAAAAGACGCATGTATTCCTGCGAATTAATTACTTCAAGAGCCTGGTCAAAAGTAGAAAACGGGTTCCCGTAAGTTCCGTCGGGTTTCTCAGAAGTGCTGCTTCCTGAAATATAGTAATTGAATTTGTCTACAACGACTGTATATTCAGAAACCGGGCTTCTGTTACCGAACGCATCAGAAGCAAACGCAGACACTTTGTAAAGGGCAGCTTTTTCTGAAGGAGAGCGCAGCCTTATTTCCTGTCCAGAATAGAATTCAAAACTTTCGGGAGAAGGCTTTGGAAGATCTGTCTGTGTTCCCGGAAGAAATGCCGTTTCTGATTCGACCGGACCGCTTATGCTGTAAAAGATAAACGAGTCGGTTTCAGAAGACATGGTAACAACAACTTCATCGCGTGCAAGACCTGCATCTGATGACGAACTGAATACAGGCTTTGCAGGCGGAATTTTATCGAGCAAATAATCACAGGAAAGTGTTCCCTGTCTTACTCCGTTCTGGTACACGTCAAAAACTGCAGTTCCTGAAAGTTCACCGCAGTCAAAGATATCTGCCTTCATTGAAGAATAAAGCCCAGCCGCCATTTTTTCTGCAGACAGTGACTGGGAGACAGGAGAAAGCTGCGATCGTCCTTCGTCAGAAAGTAAAAATTCAAGCATTCCGTCTGCATTTCTGTAGCACAAAAGAGTAGGAACAACAGGAAGCACGCACTCGCCTACAGGATTTCCTTCCATATACTCCATGCTCTGCCAGCGGATTGTATGCGGAACAGTTCTGTCTATTGTGCGTTCAGATTTGTCTGCGCTCCAGTACTCATCGTCTATCTGGTACAAAAGTTTGTCGCCTGTAAACTGAATGTTATTCCAGTCGCGTACAGTAAACGGCACGGAAGTTTCTGCGGTTTCGGCAACAGAAGCAGAAGAAACAGCAGCCGCATCCGGAATAACGTGTATTACAAAGTGAAAGAAATTTTTTCCGTCAGATATTGTACACGGAACATAAAATTCCATCTGGTTTTGTGCAGAAAGAGAAATTGTTCCCGAAGCATATGAAGGTGGAACAGAATTTGAAAGTGAATACAAAAAGCCTTTGGGAATGGAAAATTCTGTTCCCGAAATATATTTTCTTATTGGATTTTTTGAAACTGAATGAATAAAGACAGACGAGTTTTCGGGAATTTCTTCGCTTTCCTTAACTGAATACGAAACCGAAAAGTCCGAGCGCATTCCGTCTTTTGCAACAGCAGTAATATTTACGCTTACATCACCGGTTCCGTCTATAACAACAGGACCGTCGTAGGCAAAGCCCGAAACAAGCGGGTCGCTTCCCGTAAGTGAATAATAGAGATCGCTGCCGTCGCTTGCATCAAGAACGAGAGCCTGCACATTTCCCCATACTCCGGCAGAGGGGCTTATAATGTCCCTGTCCGAAAATGCAAATGCAGTTCCGCAAAGAAGAAAAAATGCAAAAACAATCGTCCTTAATTTGAATTTCACGGCTATCTGGCGTCCTTGAATATCGGTTCCAGAACTTCACGCAGCTCAGGATAAGGTGCGTAAAAATTCTGTTCAAGTTCAGTCTGCGTAAGTCCTACAAGTTCATGGCTGTTGTAGTTGATCCACGGGTTGTCGCCGGGAGATTCAATCTCAAACTTGCGGCACCAGTAGTCAGGCTGAATTGGAAGCTGTTCCTTGTACTTGTAAATTTTGTAGTCATGCACAACAACTTTTATATTTTCGCGCGGAACACCTTTTTCGAGAAGAATTCCGACCAGATAATTGAGCGTTCTTCCTGAATCGAAAATGTCGTCAACAAGCATAACCTTGTCGCCCATGCGCAGGTAGTCCGGGGAATAAGTCCAGCCGTCAATTCTTACTGACTCGTGCTTGTGAACATCGCTGTAACTTCTTGCAACAACTGCGGCATAAAGAACGGGCTTGTGGTTTTTGAGCGCAACCTTGTAATATTCGCTTATGACGTTTGCCATGTAAGCGCCGCCCCGAAGTGAAGTGTAAATTATATCGGGAACAAATCCGTCTTTCTGGTAAATCTTATGGGCCAGAAGAAGTGCATCGTTTCTGACATTATCATACTGAAGAAATTCTTTCATAAAAACCTCAAAGAATATTATACAGTCATTCCGTGTTTTTTACAACGGACGGCGGTATTTTCTGTATACCTCTGAAATAATTCTGATTCCGTTTTCCACTTCATCGTCGGGACGGGCATAATTGAGTCTTATGCACTTTGAATAGTGCGGATGGTTCTGTACCGGGGGAAGATCAGAGGATGAATCGGATCCGAAGAAGAAGTATTCACCCGGAACGACAATCACTCCCCTTTCCTTGAGTTTTGCATAGAATTCCATTGTTGTAATGCTTAAATCGCGCATAAGAATCCACAGAAAAATTGAACCTTCACCTTTGTGTACAGCGTAGTCGCCTCCTGCAAAATATTTGTGAATCCATTTTTGTGCAAGAAGATTTTTTCTTTCATAGAAGGGACGCACGCAACTGTCTGCATTTTTTACAAGTTCACCTGATCTTATGAGATTTGCTGCAATTGACTGACCCAGACTTCCAGAAGCAAGTGCAATAATTGAATTAAGATTTGAAAGTGCGGTAACAATTTCTTTTTTTGCAATAATTATTCCCGTGCGCAGACTTGGAAGGCCTATTTTTGAAAGGCTCATGCTCAGAATTATATTTTCGTTCCAGACAGGGGTTGCATCTTTGCTAAAGATAATATGCGGCCAGGGAAGTCCGTATGCGTTGTCTATTATAAGCGGAATTGAATACTTTTTGGCAAGGGCCGACAGCTTTTCGATTTCGGCATCTGTAAGTACGTTTCCCGTAGGATTTGTAGGACGGCTTACACACATTGCGGCAACTTCTTCATGGTGGGAAAGATAGTTTTCTACTTTTTCGAGATCAGCAAAATACTTGAATGTATGGTCATCATATTCTTCGAATTTTGACGGAATGCTTACAAACGTGTCATTTTCTATTCCCTGGTCGGCGTATCCTACATATTCTGGAACAAGGGGAAAAAGTATTTTCTTTTTTTGCTGAACACCGTTCTGCGTAAATGTTCCCGAAAGAAGATTGAACAGATAAAAACATGCACTCTGGCTTCCGTTGCAAACAGCAACATTTTCGCTTTTTACGTTCCAGCCGTATGTTTTTGACAGATATGAAGCAACAGCCTCTATAAAATCTATCTGTCCCTGAGGGCCGTCATAGCGTCCGATAAGATCTTCAAACCTGCGGCCGTCAGACATAATCCGTTCCATTTCGCGGCGGTACATTGCCTCAATTTCGGGAATCTGTGCAGGATTTCCCCCGCCTAAAGAATAGGACGGCATTCCCGGAGGAAGCGGACTGCCCAAATCTTCCATGAGCCTTAATATTCCGGAATCACCTGTCATCTTTTTTCCAAAATCTGAAAACATTTTATATTTACCTCTTTACCTGGCTCTTCAAACATATTTGTGCGAAGGCTTCATTATTTTTTTGCAGTTTCTGTAATGTTTTTTTTTGTATTTTTTCTGGGACGCCTGTATTTTACCGAAAGGACTTCTTCTGAGGAATCGAAATCAACGGTTACCGTACCGCCGTCGGGATCTGTTCCGGCAAGAAGAATGTCTGCTACAGGATCTTCTATTTCACGCTGGATAAGCCTTCTCATAGGACGTGCACCCATTGAAGGATCATAGCCTTTTTTAGAAAGATAATCCCTTGCTTCGTCTTTTATACAAAGGCTTATGTTCTTTTCAGAAAGACGGCTGCAAAGTTCGGCAAGTTCAAGATCGAGTATTTTTGAAACCTGCTCTTTTCCCAAAGGATTGAATACAAGAATGTCATCCACGCGGTTAAGAATTTCGGGTGACATTATGCGCTTTAATTCTGAAACAGCCCCGGATTTTATGTCTTCGTAAGGAAGCACACCTTCTTCCATTGAAGTAAAGCCTACGCGTCCTTCAGATGTTATCTGCCTTGCGCCGGCGTTGCTTGTCATTATGACGACTGTGTTTCTGAAATTTACAACGTGACCAAGATTGTCCTTAAGTTCGCCTTCCTCCAGCATCTGTAGAAGAAGATTGAATATATCGCTGTGGGCCTTTTCTATTTCATCAAGAAGAACTACTGAATAAGGACGGCGCCTTACACTTTCTGTCAAGGTTCCTCCTTCTTCGTAGCCCACGTATCCCGGCGGTGCACCTACAAGTCTTGATGCGTTCTGTTTTTCCATAAAGTCACTCATGTCTACCCTTATGAGTGCGTCTTCACTTCCGAACAGAAATTTTGCAAGGGATTTTGCAAGTTTTGTTTTACCCACGCCTGTTGGCCCAAGAAAAATGAATGAACCTACAGGACGCTTTGGAGACGAAACACCGGCCCGGCTGCGTCTTATGGCACTGCTTACGGCCTTTACAGCATCTTCCTGGCCTATAACTTCAGAACCAATGATTTTTTCCATATCAAGAAGATGCCTTCCTTCCCCGTCATCAAGCCTGTCTGTCGCTATTCCCGTAGTTGAACTTACTATTCTGCATATATCATCAACGGTTACATGTTTTCTTGAAGAGCGTACAGATTCCTTCCACTCGCTGTTAAGGAGATCTATTTTTCTTCTTACGTCAGATATTTTATCTCTTACAAGGGCAGCGCTTTCGTAGTCCTGTGAGGCAACAAGTTTTGACTTGCGTTCAGAAAGTTCTGAAAGCTGTTTTTCAAGACGATCAATTTCGGCAGGACGCACATCGCCCAGAATCTTTTTTGAGGCACCGGCTTCATCCATTACATCGATGGCTTTGTCGGGAAGAAAACGTTCAGAGATATAACGGCTGCTGTACTTTACGATTGCAGGAATTACCCCGTCGTCATAAATTACGCGGTGAAAGTCTTCATAGCGAGATTTTATTCCTTCAAGAATTTTTTCTGTATCGTGTTGTGAAGGCTCTTCTACCCTTACAACCTGGAAGCGTCTTGCAAGCGCGCTGTCTTTTTCAATATACTTGCGGTATTCTTTTGTCGTAGTTGCACCAAGAAGCTGCATTTCACCGCGGCTTAGTGCAGGCTTAATCATGTTGCTGGCATCCATTGAACCTTCAGGACCGCCGGCACCGATTATTGTATGAAGCTCGTCTATAAAAAGAATTATGTTTTTGTTTTCCTTTATCTCTTTCATCACGCGCTTGAGTCTTTCTTCGAATTCACCGCGGTATTTTGTTCCTGCAATTAGGGCTGCAAGATCCAGCGCAAGAACTTTTTTTCCAAGAAGATCGCGCGGCACGTTTCCCATTGCAATGCGCTGTGCAAGACCTTCTGCAACCGCAGTTTTTCCGACACCCGGCTCTCCTACAAGAACGGGATTGTTTTTTGTTCTCCTGCACAAAATCTGAACAACGCGACCTACTTCTGCATCGCGTCCTATTACAGGGTCTGTGTCGCCCTTTGCTGCTTCTGCCGTAAGATCGCGGCTGTACTGTTCAAGAAAAGAAGAGCGTGACTGTTTTTTTTCAGAAGAATAACTTCCGTCTGACATTGCATTCATTCTTGGCGGAATAAAGTTGCGTTCAATTCCCTGCTCTTCCAGGTTTTTTTGTGCAGAAGTCGGAACTTTTTTCTGAACATCACGCACTGTCTGTCTTACAGAAGAAAATTCAATTCCGGCTTTGGCAAAATATGCAGACGTAATGGACTTGGGTTCGTTTACCAGCGCCAGAAGAATATGTTCTGTTCCGGTATAGCCGTCACCCATTGTATGCGACTGGAATTCTGCATTTTTCAAAAGACCTTCTGTTCTTTCGGAAGGCGGAATATCATCAAGGCTTTTATCTGGAAAACGCGATGGCATACTCTGTTCCACAGCCAGCTGCATTGTAAGAACATTTATTCTCAGCTGCCTGAGTGTAATATAACCGAGACCGTCCGCCGACTTTAGCAGAGCCAGAAGCATATGTTCGGGCTCGAGCTGCATGGAACCAAGCTTACGTGCTTCATCAGGTGCCAGTGCAAGCATGAGACGCTGTGCCCTTGGGGAAAGTTTTTCTATCATCATAAAATTACCGTACCTCTGATCATTTTGATTTCAGCGGGCGCTGTCGTGCTGAATCTGCAGATTTTCAAACGCCTCTTGAAGTATAAGAGCGCGAAGCCTTTCTATTTTTTTATCTTCAGAACCACTGACATCATCTTCAAATTTAAATTTTCCGTTGTCCAGAACATATCTTAAATGACCTTCCTGAATTCTGTACAAAAGTGAATGCAAATCAGTTTCATTTATTCCGGAAAGAAAGCCCATATCAAGTGCCCACTTTACGCCGCCAGTTATTTCTATTGCTTCACGCAAAGTCACAAATACACTGGAACGCGCAATGGATGCGGCTCTGTACATATAATTCTGCACCGAACTCGGAACAGTTCTGCGGCATTCTTCACGGGCTGCCCGTTCAGCATCTATTACTTTTTTACAGAGCGCAATTATAGAAGCAACCTGATCAAATTCTGTTCCTGAAATGCAGTTTGTACTTGAAATTCTGTAGTATCCGCCAAGTGCTGCACCGTCAAAATTCCTTCCCGAAAGAATTCCCGCCCCGCCGCTTGCATATTCTGCAGACATAGAAAAACCTGCAGCCGCAACTTCTTCTGAAAGTGAACGTATACGTCCCAACATGCACAAAGAAGGAAGGTGTGCAGAAAAAGAAAGTCTCATTCCGCTTCCGCAGTCAGCTATTGAAGATGTAAGATAACCAAAATCATAACTGGCGGCAAACTGAACAAAATGCTGAATATCAGAGTCCAGTTTGCCTGTAATTACAAGAGGTCTGTCAAAATCCATTCCTGAAAAAAAAGAAGCAATTCTTACGTGATCGCCGCAGTTTACTGTACAGGAAACTTTTCCGTCCGAGCGAAGAATTATACCCGCATTCCTGTATTCGTCAGAAGGCAGAATATTTCTTTCGCGCATAATCCTGAACGCATTGGAATCAAGAAGATTTGCAGCAACTGTCTGGTACCGCTCTGAATCTTCAAGTCTGTTGAAGGCATCAAATACGATTGACATTACACGCGCGCCGTCTGAATCATCCAGACGTTCGGGAAACGGGAAATTGGCAAGATTTCTGTGAAGTTCCACGGCCGTAGAAACAACGACATCCTGTTCGCTTCCGGGACGTGCATACCAGGTGTCGGTTATTTCAGGAGAGCTGCCCATTGTCTTCCCCCGTAAAGCTTCCGTCCCCTGACACGGCTGTCTTTTCAAGTGCCTTAAGATAATCGCGGTAAAGTGCGGCCTTTTCATAGTTTTCAGCAGCAACCGCATCATCAAGTTTGTTTCTTAAAATAATCCTGTCGTTAAGAACAGAATGTACCGTAGAAAGACGCGCAGGCATTGTTCCCTTGTACGGTTCTACCGGTCCCTTTTGTGAAAGAAGTGCGGTTACATCATCCCTGAATATGGCATAACATTCCGGGCATCCGACATTGAGTGTCTTTTTTATTTTTCCAAGACTTGTTCCACATACAGGACAGAGTTTTTTGTCGGCTTCTTCCATTCTTCTTTTTGTATCAGCAAGTTCCTTGAACAAAACTCCAAGCGATGCCTGTATGCTTTTTGGGTCAGGATTAATTCCCCTTTCAACGGCACATTCCACGCAGATATTGATTCTGCGCTTCTGGCTGCCGCCGGTTATCTGTTCCATATAGATGACAGCTTCTCTCTCATGGCAAAAATCGCAAAGCATAAAATTCCTCTAAAAATAAGCCTGAAAATTCTTATTTAAACACCTTATTCTAGCATAAATCAGACTTTACGCAAAGTATCCAGCGGTTTTTCACGGCCTGCCCATATTGCAGGGACAGCAGAAACAGCAAAAACAAGAACCAGAGTTCCCAAAATAATGGCCAGAATACCTTCAGCCGGAACTTCAACAGGAATTTCCTGAAGATAAAAAGCCGGATCAAGTATATGAACATTTACAGTGGCACCTGCATTTTCAGGAGAAAAAAGTGCAAGCTTAAGTCGAAGGAAAAAATTTGCAACAGATTCGGCAGCGTGAATTATTGAATTGACATTTACGCCCACAAGAAGTCCTGCCGGAATACCAAGCACAAGCCCTGCAGTACCTGAAAACATTCCCGCCGCAAGAAATGAAAGCGTAATTCCGCCTGAAGAAGCACCTACACTCTTTAAGATTGCAATTTCTTTTCTGCGTTCCATCTGCACCATCACCAGGGCCGAACTTATATTTATACTTGCCACAAGAACAATCAGAAGCATTATAAGAAGAACAAGAGACTTGGTTGAAGAAAAGTTTTCATACTGTGCGGCATTTTCTTCGTCCCAGCGGCTTACATAAGCACCCTCGATTCCGTCTTCCCCAAAAAGAAATTTCTGAACATCGCGAGCAATAAAAACAAAATCTTTTGAAAAAGGATTCTGCGTGGTAAGACCAATTACAAAACTTACAGAATTTCTTGCCAGTGAAGTAAAGCCTGCCTCAAGCGGAATAAAAACCCACAGCGCATCAAGTTCCTGGTAACCGCATGAAACAATTCCTGTTACGGTAAACTGCGCTACTTTCGGAACAGGACGCGCACTTCCTCCTGCGGTGATAAGAGAAATTCTGTCTCCTGGATGCACCCCAAGAAGTTCTGCAATTTTTTGTCCTATAACTGCGTTTCTGGGACTGTCAAGATCTGCCTTTCCTTCTACAACTTTCAGAAGCGAAGAAAAGCTTTCGTTTTTAACAAAGATATCAGGCTCCACTGCCCTTACCGACGCACCCGTTCTGTAACCGCCCGCCGCAGCAAGTGAACTTCCCCTTACTTCGGGAAAAGCGCCTGTTATGGTTTCAAGTTTTAGAATTTTGTCGGCGGCTTCCTGCATTGCAGAGGCACTTTGGGCAGATGCAGATGATGAGTCAAGGTGAACGCTTATGTCGTGGGATGAAAGATGTATAAGACGTCCTGTCATTCCCTGAATCATTCCTTCACTAATTATAAGAATTGCAACAAGCGGAACAAGGCTTATTCCAATGCAGAGTGTTGCCCCCAGCAAACTGCGTCTTCCGTTCGAGGATGTACGGCGGGTGCTGTGTCCGGGGAACAGCAGTCTTTTTGCATACATCAGTGATGAACGCACTGTCATCAGAAAGCCTCCGAGAGCCTGCCCGACTCTATTCTGTATTTTATGTCACCGCGTGACGCAAGTGTCATATCGTGTGTTACAAGCAGAAGCGTTTTGTTGTATTTTTCTGCCATGGTAAAAAGCAGGTTTCCTATAAGGGCTGCATTTGCCGGATCAAGGTTTCCTGTAGGTTCATCTGCAAGAATAAGTTCTGGGTCATTTACAAGACTTCTTGCAACGGCGACACGCTGTCTTTCCCCTCCAGAAAGCTGAGACGGAAGATGTTCTGCACGTGAAGAAAGACCTACATCATTCAAAAGCGATTTTGCTTTTTCCATAGCCGCGCGTTTTGGAACACCAGCCATATAGGCCGGAAGAAAAACATTTTCCAAAGCGGTAAAATCTTTCAAAAGATAATGGAACTGGAATATAAGACCAAGAACCGAGCGCCTGAATTCGGGAAGAGAGCGTTCATTCATTTTTGCCACATCTTTTCCGTTAACGCAGACACTTCCGCCTGTTACAGAATCAAGGCCGGCAATTATATTGAGCAGAGTTGATTTTCCGCTTCCGCTTTCACCGACAATAACACATTTTGTTCCTCGAGAAACCGACATATCCAGATCTTTCAGTATTGTAAGATTTTCACTTCCGGTAACATATGTTTTTTCAAGAGCGCTGATTTTTAAAATAATATTATCTGCATCATTCATCTCTGAGCACCTCTGCTACTTTCATTTTCAATATATTTCTTCCGGCAAGGGCTGCTGCCAGAACTGACGAAAAAATTCCGAATAAAAAAACAAACGCAACTTCCTGTGGGAACATTCTTGCAGGAATATTGGCATACACTGCAAACATCGGGTTTTCGGAAAGATAAGGAAGCGACTGCGGTGAAATTATCGAATAAATTATGTACATAAAAAAATACTGCGCCTTTGACAAAAAGGTAAAAACGCCTTCTATGTTAAGACACAAAAAAATCCCAAGAAGAAGTCCCGGAACACAGCCCCCGATTCCTACAGAAGCGCCCTGCATTACAAACACGTTTTGAACGTCACGCGGATGTGCGCCAAGGGCTGAAAGAACCGCAATATCATCTTTACGCTCATACACAAGTCTCCGCATTCCGTTGTAAATGTTTACAGCAACGACAACAAAAATCAGCAGAATAAGAAGGAACATCATTGTCTTTTCCATTCTTAGTGCACCAAAAAAACTTCTGTTGTAATCGCGCCAGACCGAAACCTGTGCATCAGGAAATTTATTCTTAACGGCTCCAAGAAAAGCCATTTCCCCAGAAGAACCGGCTGTTTTTATTCCGAAAGTTTTTTTTGCCCCGGCACCGAAATTCGTTTTTCCGGCATCAAGGTTTATAAAAGAATATGCGGCGTTTATGTCAGAATATCCGCAGAAAAAAATTCCCTTTACGACAAACTGCCTGTTTGCAGAAAGAAGGCTTACGTCAGAAGAACCGCTGAGCGCAAGTATGTTAACGCGACTTCCTACATAAAGTCCCAGATTGTGTGCCAGAGTATTTCCTACAATTATTCCATCACCACCCGAAAGATCAAATTTTCCTGCAACCATGCGCAGCTGTTTCTTAAAACCAGCATCTTCCTGCATTGTATTCTGCGGAACAGCACGTACAAGAGCTGCACTCTGACGACCGCCGGTTCCTGCCATAAGCCCCTGGGCTTCATAAAACGGAACAACACATTCAACGTCACTACGACCCGAACACCACGACAAAAATTCTTCTTCCTGCTGCTCCGTAATATTTGAAACGCGCGCATCATACGAACTTATTTCCATAATGGCATCCTTAAAACTCATCTGAAAACCGTTCATAACGCTCAATACAACAATAAGGGATGCAACACCAAAACAAAGTCCCAACGAAGCAAGTGCCGAAGTTACCGAAGTACGCCCCTTTCTGTTTATTCTGCTGATTCTTCTGGACACAAAATAAATCCACTTAAAGCCGCTCAAAACTACCTTCCTTCTTCAAAGCCCGGTGACGAAATCTTTTCATCAGTCCTGATTCCATTTTCATAGCGAGCAATAACAGTAAAGCCGCCGTCAAAGTACATTGTTTCAATACAGGTTTTGTCATCAAGATATCTGCTTACAAGCCTGAGTTTTCCGTTTTCATAAAAACGCATATCCGGTGTCTGAGAAATTCCTGTATAAGAAAAAACTTTTTTTCGTACAAAGCCGCTGTCATTTTTATTTTCTTCTTCCGCGGAATACAAAATTTCTTCTTCAGAAAGAATTCTTTTTTCACTGTCCCATGTCATGCTCACAGAAGATTCAAGAATCTTAATATCAGGAAGCGGATTATTTTCTGTCGAAAGTGGATCTTTTTTTACCGAATAAAAACTGCGCTTTGTAACAAGACCCGCAGCATTTTTTTCAGAAACAACAACCGTCCCTGCAGCAAAATTTTCTTCTGTCACAACAGACTCTCCCAGTGCCGAATAAGTCCAGGAAGTCTTTGAAAGCAGAACAGAGTCTTTTTCTGTTGAAGCATTTTCCCAGACAAGTTTTTCTTTCGGAAGATAATCACTGTCAAATTCAACGCGGGTAACACAATCACTGTTAACAGACACAAGCGACTGCCCAAGAGAAGAATCAACTTCTTTTGTATATGAAGCAAGCGGAACAAATTTTTCTTCGCCGTATTCAAACAGTCTCATTTTATTTTCTGAATCCAGATACAAACGTTCCGATACAGGTTTTTCTTCTTCGGAAACATTTGCGACATTTTCTTCTGAAAAAAAATCCTGCGGAATTGCGTCATCGGTTGCAAAGAGAAAATTCTGCACTGATTTTATTTTTTCTTCAACGGACTCTTCTCTTCTTTGTTCCGAAACAAAAAGCTGCGGCACAGGAAGAACGGCCTTAAACCATTTCTGAGAGGCATAAAGATTCGGAAAGAGAAGATAAAATGAGAGAACAGCAGTGGCAAAATCCATTGTTAAAGTCCCAGAAATTCCTTTATATACCCCTGCGGATTGAATTGTGCAATATCTGCATATTTTTCACCGTTGCATACAAATGCTGCAGGAATTCCCAATTCCTTTCCTATAGAAATAAGAACGCCACCGCGTGCAGTAGAGTCATATTTTGTAAGAACAAGAGCGTCTACACCGACTGCCTCATTAAACACTTCTGCCTGCCTGAGTGCATTCTGTCCTGTTGTCGCGTCAATCACAAGAATTTTTTTATAACAGCCTTCATCAGCTTTTGATGCTGCAATTCTGTCTATCTTCTTGAGCTCGTTAACAAGATTTTCTTTATTGTGAAGACGGCCCGCAGTATCGGCAAGAACGAGTCCCCCTCCACCGGCACGGCAGGCTTCGGCAGCGTCAAAAACAACGGCCGAAGGATCACTTCCCATCTGGTGCTTTACAACGCGTATTCCGAGTTTTTCGCCGTGCATTGCAATCTGGTCAACAGCAGCGGCCCTGAACGTATCGGAGGCAGCCATAATCACACCGGTTCCGGCAGAAGAAAAAAGTTTTGCCATTTTTGCAACGCTCGTAGTTTTGCCGACCCCGTTAACACCAAGAACCATATAAACATTTACTTTTCCTTCGACGGGAGAAAGTTTTTGTGCATGTACAAATTCCAAAAGTATTTTTTCAAGTTCAGAAGTAATTGTGTTTTCGCCTGAAACTTTTCCTTCGCGGCATTTTTTTTCAAGACTGTCTACAATTTCTACAGCAGTGCGGGCACCAACGTCCCCTTCAATAAGAGCATCAGTGAGTTCTTCAAAAAAATCAGAATCGCTGTTTTTATGTATTCCGAACAATGCCTTGAGTTTCTGTCCAAAAGAAGTTTTTGCCATAATTACCTCTAAAAAAATATTTAAAATTATTTATCTGCATTTTCAGCGGACGTTTCTTCAGAAACATCAGAAGCCTCTTCCAAAACTTCAGAAGAAACTTTTTCATCCACAATCAAAAGAGACTTTTCCCTTGCCGCTTCAATAGTATCATCATCAGCATAAACTGCATTCTGCGGAAGAACAGAACTGGCAGCCCTGAGATAACGCACCAGTTCAAACACAAAGAAAGAAGCACACGCAATTGTTATACCGCCAGAAACAAGACGAACTGTATTCCATTTTTCAACTTCAGAAATATCACCCAGATATCCTGAATTATATGCGTTCACAGAAGAATTATATTTTCCTGTTCCAAACAAAGTTACGGGAAGTGAAAGAACCAGTGCAGTATATCCCCTGTATGTCCAGATTCGTCTTTTGTCAATAACCGCAGCATTGTCAACGCTCTTTCCCTTTACCACAAGCTGCGCCCCGTCTTTCTGAAGATTTTCAGGAATGTAATAAAAAAATCCAAGTTTGTCTCCAGGTTTCTCTACAATTCTTGTTTTTTTCTTACCGGAACTATCAGTATACTCTTCTTCTACTTTTTCAATTCCTCTTTCTTCAGAAACAAACCGTCCCATAACAGGACTTCCGTTTACAGTAGCCGAAGCAGACGGAATTCCATGTGAAATTCTTCCCGAAAAAATTCCGTCGGCATAAAGACTTCCCGGAACAGGATCAAAAAGAGTCAGGCTTACTACAGCAGGATTTGTTTTTTCCATGGGAATAAAAACCCTGTGCTGAATTCCGCCGGAAAAATTATATGCCAAAGATTTTGAAACAAAACCGTCACATTCAACTTCAAGCGAATGAATTCCGGGACGCGCAATTATTTTAGGCGGAACTTTATTGTATACAACTCCGTCAAAAATAATTTTTACAGAAGAACGGCATTCCTCAGGCTGAATATCAAAAAAAATTTCTGCCGGAAGACTGTTCGTCACAACAGGAACAATATAGCGCGCAATGTTTCCAGCAATGCTTATTACATCAGAAAGCGGCCCGACTTCTGTAACCGTTCCCAAAACCTTTGCGCCCGGAAAAACCCTAAGAGTGCATGTTACAGAAGCGTAGTCCCCGTAAACGTTTATCACTCCGTCAATCAGTCCGTTTATTTTGGCATCAATCACGGCTTTTTCAAACCGTCTTTCACCGACAGAACCTTCAGCTTCAAAAAGAGAATCAGGACTGTTTTTGTAAAGCACAACATGTTCTTCCCGAGCCGGAATATCAGAAGCATGATTTTTTCTTAAAAAGGGAGGCGCCTGAAAAAAAGACGGCGCCTTTTTTTCAGGATCATTTTCAGAAGAATAATCGGGCGATGATTTTTTTACATTCTCATCAATATCCTTTTTTATTCTGTCAATTTTTTTTTCAATTTCTGCAATTTTCTTTTGTGCACGGTCTGCATTCCGCTCAGAAACGACAACAGAATCCCTTTCCTTCACTTCCTTCGAAAGCTGAAGAAAAAGAGACTGCCGTTCAGTGCGGAATTTTTCATACTCACGGTCCTTGAGTTCTTCTGCCGAAGTTTCTCTGTCAAGCCCGACCGAAATTCTTTCAAGAACAAGAGTGGGAATAAGGGATGCCGCGCCTTCCGCAACAGAAGAGCGTGTCCCTTTTTGGGCAAAAGAGAATTTTCTTGCCGCTATTACCCAATCATCCGCATGCAAACAGGAAAGAGCAGCTGTCATCAAAAACAATGCAACTGTTTTCCTGAGCGCAGACGGTCTCAAAAAGAACATCTTTATGCGTCGTCCCCGATATCGTCATCATCGTCAGAAGAAGATGCCGGCAGTCCCTTCCATTTTGCAGAAAGGTATTCGTCCAAAAAGCCGTCAATATCCCCGTCCATAACACCCTGAATGTTTCCGACAGAATATTTTGTACGGTGATCCTTAACCATGGTATAAGGCTGGAAAACGTAAGAGCGGATCTGGCTTCCGAAAGAAATATCTTTTTTCTCGCCGGCAAATTTCATATTGTCCTTCTCGCGCTGTTCCTTGTAATATTCATAAAGTCTTGAACGCAGAATACTCATTGCCGTAGCTCTGTTCATAAGCTGCGAACGTTCACTTTCACACTGAACAACGATTCCTGTCGGAAGATGCGTAAAGCGTACGGCAGACTCTGTTTTGTTGACATGCTGTCCGCCTTTTCCTCCGGCCCTGAAAGTATCTATTCTCAAATCCTTCGGATCAATTTTGACTTCAATACTGTCATCAAGAACAGGAAAAACGTAAACCGATGCAAACGAAGTATGTCTTCTGGCATTTGCGTCAAAAGGACTTATTCTGACAAGTCTGTGAACACCTGCCTCACCTTTTGTATAACCGTAAACATAGGGACCCGAAATCTTCATATTGATTGACTTGAGTCCGCCTTCTGCTTCTTCTTCAGAAAGAACTTCTGTTTTGTAACCGTGGCGTTCTGCCCAGCGCTGGTACATGCGGCTGAGCATAAATGTCCAGTCACAGGCTTCGGTTCCGCCGGCTCCTGCATGAACAGAAAGGAAGCAGTCGTTTTTGTCAACTTCATCACTAAGAAGATTCAATATACTTTCGTGGTCGTATTTTGCCTTTGCCTTTTCATAAAGTTCTTTAAGCTCTTTTTCAACACTCTGGTCATTTTCTTCTACACCAAGGTCATACAGGGTTTCCATATCAGAAACTTCCTGAATAAGTTCGCGCCAGGGTTCAATTCTTCCCTTAAGCATTTTTATGTCATTCATAACCCTGGTAGCTTTGTCATTGTCGTCCCAAAAACCGGGTGCCGTAGTAAGAGCTTCTTTTTCTGCTATTTTTTTGTCAATCTCATCCGGGTCAAAGACGCCCCCAGACATCCATGATATTTTCCTTCAACTCCGAAATAGGAACTCTTAAATCCTCAAGCATAATTTATCCTCAAAAAATATTCTCCGCAAAATACATGCGGGCAAAAAACAATTTAGGTTATCTCCAAAAATTGCAATTTTTAGAGATTCCATTTATTTTGCACAGGGAGCAAAGGCACACCGTCTCCATTTTTTCTGCCGCAGTTCTGTAATTACAAACTGGCCTTCAACAGGAAACTGATAGAACCTTACTTTGTCATAATAATCTGTCACGCGGTCAATGTCTTTTTTCAATGCAACAATATCACTTTCACTAAAGCGCATATTTTCCCAGCAGAAACGCTGAATCTTCGAGAATGCAAATTTTGTCAGAATATCAGTCAAATCCTTTCCGCTTTCAATGCTACCGGGTTCGACAATTACCGAAACAAACATACAATATAGAATAAATGAAAGTGCAATTATTGTCAAACACAGGCACAGGTTTTCCAGCCGCACAAATCCTTTCCGCCAGCAAAAAACAGTTCAAAAATCTACGGGTTGAAAAATCCCTCAATTTGTTACATTATATATGTATGAAACCAACCGGAATTTTTCACTTCCTTACAATAGTCGCAGTCTGCTCAATATTCAGAGTACCTGTTTTTTCACAAAGTGCAAGGCCTGTAGTGACAGGAATAAATGCAGAAGGAACTGCAGACAATTTAATAACAGTATCATGGATTCTTCCAAAAGAGCGGCCGGGAATATATGTAAGCGGCTTTAAAATTTACAGAAATACAAGGCCAATAAAAGACTTCCACAGCCTTACAGAACTAAAGCCACTTGCAATACTTCCAGCCGGAACAATCTCCTACACAGACACCGTAAATCCTTCGGTTGAATATTACTATGCAGTTCTTTCACTCACAAAAAGCGGTACAAAAGAAACAGAGCCGCTTTTTTATGACGAAGAGCTTGACAGCGGAACAGAACAAAATGCGGGAACCCTTCTCGAAGTGTTGATTCCGGGAGTAAATTCCACGGTAATAGGAGCAAGGTCCGTTTATTACGAAAAAAAACAATTGTCTTCAGAAAAAACAGCAGTAAAACAGCCCACTATTGAACCAAAAACATACGAAAACGGTGAAATAAGGGAGCTTCCACTTCCCTATGTAGACATTCTTGGAGACGGAACAAAACACGAAAAAACAATAAGCAAAAAAACACAAGAAACAGCGTCTTCTTTTATCAGGCAGAAAAAAGAAAGCGTACGAACAAAAAAACTCAGTCCGTATATTTTTGACGAAGATTTGATAAGTCCTCCTGGCGGTGACGACTACCTTCTGTTCGACATACTGAAGACAACGTTTATAAAGAAAAAATATTCAGACGCCGCAGTTTCTCTCCAAAAATTTCTTGCCCAGAACAGAACAAAAGAAACTTCAGCGCGGGCAGCTTTTTATCTTGGAGAATCCCATTACTTTATGGAAACTTACGACACAGCTGTCAGTGTATTTCTAGGTCTCGCAGAAATCTATCCCCAACTTACAAACCGCTGGATAGAAAGTTCCCTAGATTTGTACCGGGCACCAATAGAACAGTAAATGTATAAATGTATGTCCAAGCAGCCTGCACAAAAAAGCGGGCTGTTTTTTTTTATCAAATTATATTTCTGATAAGACCAACCAGTTCTGATTCTCTTGGCTGAATTTTAAGCGCCTCTTTAACAGAAGAAGCATCTTCATTACTTTCTGAATTCTGAACCACAGGCTCTCCAGAAGAATCAGCGGCAGGTCTTGCAGAAGAAGCAACACTTTCACTGCTGCCGGAATTTTCAGAAAGTTCCACAAGAACAACTTCATCCCCTGCATTCATCACATCATAAAAACCGCGTTTTTTGTATTCACCGGAACACAGTTCTTCATTGACAGTGACGGCCGTAAATGTACCAAGAATATTTTTTTCATCATAAGTAATTCCCGGTCCCCTGTCTTTTGTGCGTATACTGCCCCTGCGTACAACATCAAATTTTGAACCTGCCGTTATTCCGTCACTGCGCCCCAAATCTACCAGAAGTGTTCCGTTTGTTGCCGAAACAATCTTTCCGCGAATAGGAAGAATGTCCAGAACAGACCGTCTGAATCTTCGCAGAGTGCGCGCCATACAGTCATTGCCTGTCCTGTATATGTCAATTTCAGTAGTTTTTGTTCCCGTCCTTGCAGAATATATATAAGCCTTGAGTCCAAAGGAACGTTCGCTTTCTTCGGGGGAAATAATAATAAAATAATCCCTTCCCGAAGAGCGCGCGTGACGGAATGCATCAGAATAACCGCCGATCGGTTCCGTAAGAACATCTACAGAAGTGGATGGAACTGCAGAAAAAATATCACCGGCCGCACGAACAGCAATCTCTTCCAAGTCGGCGTGAATAAGCCTTACATTTTTTTTCTGAAAGTAAAGACCAATGTTCCACCGCGTTTTGTCCAGATAAAACGGATCCACATTCCATCGTTCTGAAAGATTTCCGGCCATTAAATTCCTCAAGGCTTCAGCGGAATCTTCATTACGAATTTGAACAGCGGTCTTTTTGACTTCCGGCGAATTTTCATTTCTGCGTACATTATCTTCCTGCGTCACAACCGGAACAGAATTTGCACTTATAAAATCAAGCTGTTTCAGGTAAAGTTCGTAAAGCCCTTCCCTGCTGAGCAAATCTGCAAAGTTCTGTCTTACTGACAAATCAAGCGGTGCTACAGAAAGTGCTTTCTGATATTCAAAGCGTTCCCCCGGTCCGTCAAATTTTGCGGCATATTCACGGGCTTTTGAAATATGAAAAGAAGCCCAGCCCTGCCGTCTGCTGTCTTCTATGGGAATATTGTCGGCAACAGTCTGTTCAAAACAGGCACGCATCACTTCATCCTGTGGGTTCAGCGAAAGACCTGTTTCAAAACTTTTAAGAGCGCCTTCAACATCACCCTTCTTTTTCTGCGAAAGCCCCATAAGATACCACGCGTCAGAAAGATTTCTGTTTCTTCCTATCCTGAACAAACATATATCCAAAACTTCATCATACCGGCCTTGAGTATAAAGTATAGACGAAAGAAGAGCATAGGCATCATCAAAATCCGTCTGAATCTGAATTGCACTTCTCGCACGGAGTTCTGCTTCACGAAGATTTCCGCTTTTTGCAGCAAGATAGGCAGCCAGGTAATGAACTTCCGAAGATCCGCTGTGTGACTCCAGTGCCTGCGATATATAATTTGCAGCCGCCTCTGTTTTTCCCATTTCTGCGCTGACCAGGGCAAGACTCAAAAGAGCCTTGCGGTTGGTTCCATCACGTTTAAGCGCTTCGGAATACAAAAATTCGGCAGAAGAAATTTTTCCGTCAAGAAGATCCAGTTCTGCGAGTCCAAAACGGGCATCAATATTATTGGGACTTGTTTCAAGTATGGAAGAAAAAATCTTTTCTGCTTCATCAAGACGTCCAAGACAAACAAGAGACATTCCCTGAAGATTTCGCACAGAATCCATGTTTTTTGAATATTTCTCTGCATTACCGGCATATTCCAAAGCCAGATCATAATTCTTTAGATTGTAACAGCACAGTGCAAGACTATACCAGGCATCACCGTACTTTGGGTTCAATTCCAGTGCCTCACGGTAAAGTTCTGTAGCCCCCAAAAAATCATTACGGTTTCTAAGTTGTTCAGCTTCAGAAAAATAATCCAGCGCAGAATAAGTTCCTGAAGGAACAGCAAAAGCATAAACAGCTGCAAACAAAGAGAGAAATACAAATAAAATGAATTTACATGCAGATTTTTTCAAGTATCACTCCGTAAAAGGCAAATTAATTTCTGTCATCTTCCGATCCGTGATAAACGACTTTAATTGTATTGACTTTATGACCTTCCATTTCCTGAACTATAAAATCATACTGATTCCACGAAACTTTTTCAAATTTAACAGGAATTTTCCCGAACAAATCAAAAACAAATCCGCCCAGAGTATCAAAATCTTCAGCCGGGAAAGATGCCCCTATTGTTTCATTAAGATTATCCAGATCCACACGGGCATCACAAATCCACACATTGTTTCCCAGAGAAATTATATCTTCCCTTTCGTTGTCAAACTCATCCTGAATATCACCGACAATTTCTTCTATAATATCTTCCATGCAGACAATGCCACTTATTCCGCCGTATTCATCAATTGCGATGGCAATATGAAGATGCTTTCTTTTGAATTCGCGCAGCAGTCCGTCAATACGTTTGCTTTCCGGAACAAAATATGCCTTGCGTATAATGCGCTCCAAATCAACGCTCTGCCTGTTTGCAAAAGCCTTAATCAAATCCTTTACATACAGAACGCCAACAACATTATCTATCGAACCTGAATAAACAGGAAACCTCGAGTGTCCGCTTTCGGTAACACGCTTAAGAAGTTCTTCTTCAGGAGTTTCTATCGAAATAAAATCCACATCAATTCTGGGAACCATAACTTCTTTTACCGTAGTAACAGAAAGATCTTCAACTCCCTGAATCATGTCATTTTTTTCTTCGGCAAGTAAATCCTGCTGTTTTTCATCCACTGCAAGTGAAGAATTGTCTTCTTTTTTTGACTTTTTTTTACCAAACATAAATAAACCCATATAAAAGTATTATCCTATTATTTTTTCCGACTCAAGAGAGTCTAATATTTCTTTTTGAATTCTGAGCATTTCGCAGACAGGTTCAACACCTTTCTCTACATGCTCTTCACCATGGTCAAATCCGTTAAGATGAAGCATTCCGTGAACAAGCAGCCGTTTAAGTTCGTCATTGCAGTCAACATCAAAATATTCTGCATTCTTCGGAAGAGTCTCAAGGCTTACTGCAATGTCACCAGCTTCAAGCCATTCTGTACCGTCATCATCACAATAAGTTCCGCCGTTTTCAAAACTCAAAACATCGGTGGGGCTGTCAATATTTCTGTAATCAGAATTCAATTTGCGGATAAACTCATCTGAGCAGAATAAAATTGAAACTTCCTGACCGTCATAACCGGCCCTGTCCATTGCCTTCAAAAAAAACGGCTCTACTTTTGAAATCCATTCAGGAACAGGAATTCCCTCTTCTGTATCAACAAGAATTCTATTTGGCATTATTCTTTCCCCTTGTCTTCTTTGGCTCATCAGATTTTGACGCAGTTTTTTCTCTGGTTTTACTTTCCTGAACTGAAGTTTTTTCTGCGCTCTTATCAAGAGTTCTGTCTTTTTCTGCAGAAACACTTCCTGAATCAGGATCTTTCTGGTCAGGATATTCAATACGGCTGTGATAATACCCCGCCAGAATCTGAACAAACGAATCGTGGATTTTTGTCAAATCATTGAAAGTAAGATCGCAGTTATCCAGCTGGTGAAGTTCAATTTTTCCGTTAATCAGTGTCGAAATAAATTTATCCAGACGCGGAACAGACGGCTTTTCAAGTGTACGGCATGCAGCTTCTACTGTATCTGCGAGCATAACAACAGCGCTTTCCTTTGTCGAAGGGGGATTTCCTGTATATGCATAATCATCAGAACTGGCATTCGGGTCGGACTGCTTTGCCTCATTATAAAAATAAGCAATAACCTGGTTACCGTGATGTTCGCCGATAATATCAACAATCTGCTGTGGCAAACGCATTGCATGGGCCTTTTCCATTCCCCTCTTTACATGACTGCGGATTATGCTTACAGAAAGTGAAGGATTTATTGCCTTATGAATATTTTCACCGCCATTCTGGTTTTCAACAAAATACTCGGGATTATCCATTTTACCGATGTCGTGGTAATAAGCGCCCACTCTTGCCAAAAGAGAATTTGCCCCGATTTCGCGGCAGGCAGCTTCGGCAAGAGAAGCAACCATCATTGAATGATTGTAAGTACCGCTGCAGGTAACAAGCATTTTTTTCATTACAGGATTATTCAAATCACTAAGTTCCATCAGGCGGAACGGCGATGCCGTATTCAGAATCATTTCCAAAGGCGTCAGAAGTCCAAGACAGAGAATTCCCGAAATAAACCCGTTAAACGCAACACCGGTAAGTGAAAGAACAGCTTCGTTCATGGAATCATTGAAAATAACCTTGAACACAAGAAGAAAAACTACATTAAGAAGAGCCTGCAAAAGAGATGCAAAAATCATATCAATGCGGCGTTCAATTTTATTTACAATCCTTGAAGTAGCAAGCGAAATTGTAAGCGTAAAAAGAAACGGCACAAGCTGGTAAGAAGCCGCGTTAAGAACCCCGAGGGAAACAACTATAGAAAAAAAGACCGCATTAAGCTGGCCAAAAAGAATTGCCACAAGAACCACACACAATGTAGAAGGAATAATTACAGGCATAGCAAATGCAGAAGAAAACAAAACTGTCTTGCTTGCAAAAATAGCCATGGCATAAATTACAAGATAGAACAGACATTCCGTAACAATTTCTTTAAATTCAATTTTTCTCTTAAAATACAGACGGCTTCTGAAAAAGAAAAACAGAATACAGTTCAAAAGGTGAAAGATAACAGAATTGGCAAATGCCCTGTAGTCAATATAAGCCGGAGCCTCTGCCATTTTCTTGAGTTTAGCATACCCCTCTTCCGTAATTGGAAAACCTTTTCTGATTACCTTTTCATCTTTTTCAACAGAAACAGGATTATAAGCATCAGGTGCAAGACTTTTTGTAGCCTTGATTGTTATATCAGAAATCTGACCAATCTCATAATCCTCAAGATTATAGGAAGAAATTGTACTTGTTGTTGCAATCTTCACAAACGAAAGTCCGGAACAGACGACAAAAGTCACAAAAATCATTATTAAAACCGAATAATTGGATTTAATATACCGTCCAACCGATCCCATAATATAAGAAAAAGTTCCTTTTTTATTAGAATTCCTGTCTTTCTTCATTTTCATAAGCCTGAATAATTTGTTTAACCAACGGATTTCTTACCACGTCTGTCGAGGTAAGCTCAACTATAGAAATACCTTTTATATTGTTCAGAATTTTTGTAGAATGCACAAGTCCCGACTGAATTCTTGGCGGAAGATCAACCTGTGTCGGATCGCCTGTAATAAAGACCTTTGAATTTTCACCCATCCTTGTAAGAAACATTTTCATCTGTTCAGGAGTTGTATTCTGCGCCTCGTCAAGAATAACAGCACAATTTTTAAGGGTTCGTCCGCGCATATACGCAAGAGGTGCTGTTTCAATCAGATTATTGTCGTTAAGTTTTTTAATAGTTTCGCGGGGAAGAATAGAATTCATTGCATCATAAAGCGGTTTAATATAAGGATTTATTTTTTCCTGAAGATCACCGGGCAGGTACCCCAGGCTTTCACCGGCTTCAACAACAGGCCGCGTAATAACAATAGAAGAAACTTTATGACAAAGAAGCAGCCTTAAAGCTTCTGCGGCCGCAAGATAAGTCTTTCCGCTTCCTGCAGGTCCCAGAGCAAAAACAAGATCAGAAGAGCGCATCGCCAAAATCAAATCAGCCTGTCCTTTGGTTTCAGGATAAATTCTTTTGAATGCTCCGGGAATACTTACCGAAACATCAGATATTTTCCCCGAAACTTCAGTATTAAGCACAGACTGAATTATTTCTCTGTCGGTACCTGTTGACTCATTTACAGAAAACTCATCGCTGATTCTGTCAATAATAAATCTAAAATTCTCTGTTGTCTCTTTATCTTCGGAATTAACACTCAACTCGTTTCCTCTTGCAAAAACAGAAACACCAAGAAAGTTTTCAATCAGAGAAAGATTAGAATCGTTGGTTCCGCAGATTCTGTGTAATACTTCACTCTGCGGAATAATAATCGTATACAAAGACACTATTTGGCAGCGTCAGTAACAACGGCATCAGAAGACTCTGTTACAATATCTTCAGACTCTGAATCCAAGTAATCTTCAGTAACATCAGCTGCAGATTTAACGACACGGAATCCCAAATCTACACCGCGCAATGAAGGCTCGCTGCTTGCCCTGTTTTCAGCACGGCAGAAAGAAGCATCACTTAAATAAGAACCGCCCCTGCGTATTCTGCGTCCAGAAGAATCCTTATCATTTTCATTACATAATACAGAAGAGTCATACCAGCCGTACCAGTCCTGACACCATTCCCATACATTTCCGGCCAAATCGTAAAATCCCTTTGAATCAGAAGAACCAGACCTAACTGTCCTTGTTGAACCATCAGAGCTGCTTAAATTCCAGGAATCTTTTTCTTCTCCTGAAGCTGACTTTGCAGCATATTCCCATTCGGCCTCAGTCGGAAGTCTGAATCCACCGGCAGAAAAATTGCATTCAATTGAATTCCATACTGCTTTCATTTCTTCACTGTCATTTACTCTGGGAACAACGCCCCATTCCAAAACATCAGTTTTTCCCATTAAAGAATAGCAGGGTTCATATCCATATGCAGCGCTCAATAAATTGCAGAAAACAACAGCATCATACCAGCTTACTTCTTCAACAGGCTTAAGCGGATTTTTATTATGGGAATAGTTTAAACCGACAATACTTTCATAATCATTCTGCGTAACTTCAGTTGAAAGCATGTAAAAAGAATTAACTGCAACATCGTGAACCGGTGCTTCATTTTTCTCAAAAGAATCAGAACCCATTGAAAAAACTGCACCGTCCAATTTGATTAATCTTGAAGAAAACCCGTTCAAAAACACTTCATCTATAGCAAATGCAAATGCAGTATACATCAAAATGATGGAACTCAAAATAATTTTTCTAACAGACACAATAGCCTCCAAATAAACTGCGTTAAACAATTAATTATAGCATTAGACAAATCATAATGCAATCAGTTGGACTTTGAAACATAAAAAAAGGCAGCCTGTAAATTACAGACTGCCTTACTGAGCTATTGCAGATTCGAACTGCAGACCCACGCCTTAAAAGGGCGTTGCTCTACCTACTGAGCTAATAGCCCATCCATTCGTTTCGAATGTGTTACTACTATATACAATAGAAGATTTTTAGTCAATAGCAATTTAAGTTTTTTCTTAATTTTTTAGCGTAATGTTAATTTAACATCACAAGCATAAATTTTAATGCTTCGACGGTTGAATTAAAGATCGCATAATTGAACCGTTGAGAAATTGACGGGGCAAGAAAAGCCGCTACCTTTAAGCGATCACGAGGTGGCGGTTTTTTTTTGCCATGAGGAGACTAAAAAATGGCAAAAAGGAACACCAGCAACAACCCGCTATTTAGGGAAATCCGCGAACTGGAAGAAAAGGCACTGAAAGCGGGAATCATCGAAAAAGGCGACATCAAGACATCGGAAGCCATGCGAGAAGAAGCGTGGGAATGTTATCTAATCGGTCGCTTAGAATGGCTTAAAAAATCAATCAGAGAACACGAACTAGACACGGGGGCTGAATCATGAGCGGCTACCCTATCGAACTAATCACCAACTACAGGGCGGGAAAAATCAGCCGCCAGCAATTCACAAAACAATTCAGCGACTGGCAGAAATCGCGCGGCATTAACTACGACTGCAAGGGAACGGCGGACAGGTGGGGCGTTCATGTTGAGTACAGGGGGACAACGGCAACAATTCGCGACGGAAAATTAAGTTTTGTCGCGGGCGACAATTGTGAGCCGAACAGCCCAACACATTTTTTATGGCATGAAGCAAATTCTGTTTTTGAATTCCGCCGCAAGGTTGATTTTTCCCTCAATGCGATAAACGGCGGGGGCGCAAAATGGAATTAAAAGACATTCCCGAAAGCGCGGTAATTCAGCAAGTGAAACAGGTAATCAAAGTAACGAGCTTGAAAATCCAGCGCATAAACACGGGCTGTTTCACAATCGGCGAGGGACGAAACCGCCGCTACATCAAGACGGCGGACGCGGGGACTTGCGATTTTGAGGGCTACGACAATATCGGGCGATTTGTAGCGATTGAGTGCAAGCGACCGAGCGGCGGGCGATTATCGCCAGCGCAAAAAGAGCGAATCGCCGACATAAACCGCAAAGGCGGCGTGGCTTTCGTAGCACACAGCGGCGAAGAAGCCCTGCAAAAGCTAAAAGAAAATCATTGCATTTAAGGGGGTGCAAAATGCAGGAACAGGAAGAAGAGAAAAAGAAAATCCCGATACCGCAAATCATGCTGATTTTACTCCAGCAGTTGAACTACACGGCACACGAGAAAGAAGCGGTTTTGCAGTGCGAGGAAAGCGGAAGCAAGGTCGCAAACTTGCAGGGATTTTTAGCGGGCGTTCGCTCGTACAAGAAAGCCCTGCGCGATAACGGCTACACATTCGACATCAAGTTTGACAGCACGGAAGAGCGCAAACTGCCGTATTTCAGCGACGACGGGTGCGAAATTGGGCTTGCAGAATTGCGCGAGGTATGCTCGGACATCGACGAAATGACCGACAGCGCGGACTATAAGAACTTCCAAGAATTGTTACAGAAAGCCGTGGACATTCAAAAAGACTGGCTTTTTTACACCAGCGAAAAGGGGCGTGATTTGCATTTTGCAAAAGGCTGGTATGAAGCCATGAGCGCAACAGGCGCAACCATGCTCCGACTGCACACAGCATTAGACGCGGCAGAAAAGGAAGCCGCCGAAAGTCTGCCGTTTGACGACGACAGCGAATAAGGGAGCGGGCGCAGAGGGCGCAAGCGGAAACGCTCGGCGGGTTCAAATCCCGCCCGTTCCAAAAGGCGGAAGCGGTGCGCAACGCGGAAGCCTAAAAAATTGATTTACGAGGTGCGAAAAAATGAAAAATGCAATTTATGAAATCTGCCAAAAATTGCGCGGATATGTAGCCGACGCAGAATACTTTGAAGTGCTCAAAGCGAACAGGGACGAAAACGGCGACATTGTTGTAGTTTGCCGCGAGGTAGATCCGGGAGCCGAAACAAAGACAGAATCACAGGGGGCACAGAATGAAAGTAACTAACAGGCTACACTTGCCCGAAGCGTTCGTCAAAGCCGTAAGCGTAGAACGCCACAACAAAGCGGGCTGCTATTCAGCAACAACCCTTAACAAGGGCACAAAAGAAATAATTTTGCAGGAGCGACACTGGGACGAGTTCACCGTTGACGCAGCCGACAGTGTGTGGGCGACATTCGGAACGGCCGTTCATGCAATCATGGAGAAATACGAGGACGGCAACTTCCACGAAGAGAAGTTCGACATTGCCGTTTCAAAATCCCGCGTAACAGGCATTGTAGACAGCTACGACATGGATCGCGGAATTATTAACGACTGGAAAACGGCCAGCGTGTACAAGATTATGAAAGGTGATTTTTCAGATTGGTACAAGCAGGGTATGACCTACGCGTGGCTTTTGAAACAGAACGGCCTAGATGTTCGCCGCTGCCGTTTTATCGCGCTTTTGAAAGACCACAGCATGACAAAAGCAAAAACAGACCACACCTATCCACAATCGCCTGTATTTGTCTATGAGTTCGAGGTTACACCCGAAGAGCTGGAACAGACAGGAGAAAGAATCGCCGCAAAAGTAAAGGCTATCGAAGCGGCAGAAAAACAGGCAGACGACGACATAGAGCCATGCACCGCAGAAGAGCGCTGGGCAGACGGCGAAAAATGGGCGGTAATGAAAAACGGCCGCAAGACAGCCGTTCGTGTATTCGATACAGAAATCGACGCGGAAAACTGCGCGGGCGAGCTTGGCAATTCGCACTACATAGAACACCGCCCCGCAATCAGCAGGAAGTGCGGCGACTATTGCCTTTGCAAGAACTTCTGCAATTTTTATAAATCAATGCACAAGGGAGAATAAAAACTATGAGCGAATTAAACGAGTTTGAACGTGAAATCGAAATTGACGGCGTAAAGGTTGCCGTTGATATGCGGACAGTAAAAAAAATTGACGTTTACAGAGTTGGCGATAATGTCAAAGTATTAAAAAAATCTTACGACACATATCACACATATAGCGGCGTAATTGTGGACTTTGTGAACTTCAAAGAATTACCGGCTATCGTTGTAGCTTATTTTAATCAAGACTATTCCGGCACAAGCATAGAGTTTGAAACAATCACAAAAGACACAAAAAACATAGAAATCGCGCCATGTTTACCGCACGAATTGAGCATTAACAAAAATCGAGTAATTGACAAGTTTAATTATGAGATTGAGCAGCAGCAGCACAAAGTAGATGAGTTGAAAGCAAAGCGCGACTACTTCCTCGAGAACTTCGGGAAATTTTTTGAAGAGGAGAAAACTAAATGACAGACTTAAACCATGTTATCGAAATCGGACGGCTTACACGCGACATTAGCGAGCGCGATTTTGGCTACACAACAGGCGGCACAGCTCGCCTTAATTTGAGCATTGCAGTAAACCGCAGCGAAAAACGCAACGGCGAGTGGACTGACAAGGTCAGCTATTTTGATGTGACCGTATGGGGCAAGACAGCCGAGAACATCAAGCCATATTTGCACAAGGGCAAGCAGATTGCAGTAGACGGCTACCTTGACCAGCAGAGGTGGGAAAAGGACGGCGTAAAATACAGCAAGGTTGTAATTATCGCCGACAGCGTCCAGCTTTTAGGCGGCAACGAAAACGGACAGCAGAGCGCACCACAGACACAGCAGCCAGCGGGCGACTATCAGCCAGCGGGAAGCGGCGACGACTTCTCCGAAGATATACCGTTTTAATTGGAGGCCGGAGCATGGAAAACACAACACCACTTATTTATAAAAAAATTATTGAAGTAATGGCAGATATAAACGCAATTGGAAAAGACCGCCGCAACCAGCAGCAGGGGTTCCAATTTAGAGGCATTGACGACGTAATGAATGAATTACACAGCAGCCTTGCAAAATGCGGCGTTTTCGTATTGCCTAACGTTTTGGAAGAAACACGCACAACCGGCAAAACAGCACGTGGTGGCGATATGTTCTATACACGCCTTAAAATCAACTTTGGATTTTATGCGGAGGACGGCAGCCACGTTGACGCCGTAGTAATTGGCGAGGCAATGGACACCGCAGACAAAGCCAGTAATAAGGCTTTAAGCATTGGTCTTAAATATGCCATGCTGCAGGTTTTCTGCATACCAACCGAGGACGAAAAAGACCCTGACGCAGTAAGCCCACAGCCAGCAGCCGGAACAATGCAGCATCAGCCACAGCAGAAAAAACCGGCCGCAAAGTTTGACTTTGAGCCAAAAGGCGGCGAAACAACACCGGCGGAAAAAAAGGAAATCGGCGGTTTATTGGCTAGTAAGTACGCAAACGGTGCGCCGGTATTCAGTAAAGACGAGGCAAAAAAATATAGCAAAATGCGTAAAGACTACACAGCGCGCGAAGTAATCGACGCAATAAAAAAGGAATTGCAGGCACGCCTCAACCCTACCCAAACAATGCAGACAGCCGGCGACATGATGAGAGCGCAGCAGAAACAGCAGACACCACAGCAGCAGCTGCCGCCAGCAGTAGAAGCTGTAAAAAATGTAATGGGCGGCGAAATTGTTCAGCCAACAGCACAGCCAACCTTTGACAAAATGCAGACAGTAAATGAGCCGGTCGGCGACATTTTCTAAACGGAGTGGCGCGGCATGGTGCAATACGTATTAAAGCGGACATTTTACGCCGGACATATAGCGTTTGACCTGCCGCAAGACGCAGGCGCACGCGAGGCAATCCGGCGGGAATTGGAGCGCTGCAGGGACAAAAACAACGATTATGTTTTATTAACCATTCAGCCGCCGAAGAAGCCGCGCACGACTGGGGAACATTCGCAGAACCACCACCTTAACGGGCATATCATGCAGATATGCAACGAAACGGGGAACAGCTACGACGCAATTAAATATTGCGTCAAAATGCTGGCGGTTGAGGAAATGGGCTACCCCTACGAATTAGTAGACGGCCACATCTGCCCGCAAAGCGAAGCAGACTGTAGCACGGAAGAGTGCGCAAAACTGATAGAAGCCGCGCACGTTTGGGCGGCACATCACGGAATAATTTTACAGGAGTAAAACACTATGAATATCAACATCAAAAATTGCGATGTAAACATCATCACGGGCACAGATACGCTCGAAATAAGCGGAAACGCACAGCCCACAGCAGCCGAAGCCCCAGCAGAGAGCACACGGCCAGCAGAAAGCAAAGAAAGCGGATTTATTAGCGAAATGACCTACAGCGTGTCCGCTTTTATGGCAAACCGCGACAAGGTAAAAATAGGCGACCGCGTAAAGCTCCCGTCATTCACCGTTCCCGCCGTAAAAATGGACGGTGACGAAGTAATGAAATTCGACGAAAAGAACATCAGAGCCGACGACGCTATCGTAATAGACAAGGACGAAAACGGCAATTTTATTTTAGTTTTTGACCATTGCCTTTTTGAAAGCGCAATAGATCTGAACCACGAAAAACACTTTGAAATGACACAGCTCGGGCAGTATTTGAAAAGCGAGTTTTTGCGCGCAATGAATGGTGCAGGAATCCCCGCCGAAAGCTGCGGGCTTATCAGTAGAAACGAAATGTTCGGCAACAATGCGCTTGAGTATTTCAAGACAGGCCGCAACCGCATAGCCTTTGATTTTGATGAAGATTATAGCCACTACTATTGGCTTTCGACATTGCACGACGAAGAAGCGAGTGCGGCTGATTTCTGCGATGCCAACAGCGATGGCTATGACAGCTACTACAACGCGAGCTATGCGGGCTTTTACGTTCGCCCCCGCTTCGTAATCTCCGCAATCTAACAATCTGCGGGGCGAAATGCCCCGCGATAGCATGAGGGCAGAAATTGACAGAAACGGAAAAAGAGCAGCGACGCTACGCGCTGGCAATCAGCGGCGGCGTTTGTGAGGTTTGCGGGCGGCCATTACGCGACGGACAGCCACAAGGCGCGCACCGCATAGGGAACACGAAAGCGAACCGCGAGAAATACGGCGCGTTTGTAATCGACCACCGTTTTAATATCGGCATGACTTGCAGTTTGAAATGTAACGGCGAGCTAGACATTAGCGGCGACAATGGCGCAGTAATTAGGCTTTGCGCGCGGATATATGCAGCCGAATCGCAAAAATACGAGTGGACAAAATGAAAAAAGCATATTTTCAATATTACGAAACATTCGAGAACATTCTCGAAAAAATAAAAGATATTGAAGAGCGCGAACACATGCGCAAAACAATAATAAATTACGGGCTACACGGAACACTACCCGCCGTCCTTTCAGAATTGGAAGAAATGGCGTGGACAATCTGCAAAGACTTAATCGACCAGCAGCAGCACCGCCGCGAAGTAAACGCAGCGAACCGCACCGGCAAAAAATCCGCACCGGCAACAACCGAGGAAAACACGGCAGTTGTACCAATGCAGAAACTGCAGCCGGAGGAAAAACCAGCGCAGGAAATCCAGCAGGAAAAGCCAAAGCGAAAAAACTTTGTAAAGCCGACGGTTGAAGAAATCGCGGCATATTGCAAAGAGAAAAACTACAACGTAAACGCGCAGCAGTTCTTTAATTATTACGAAAGCAACGGCTGGAAAATTGGGCGTAATGTTATGAAATCATGGCAGGCCGCGGTTCAGAATTGGAACACACGCGACAAAGCAAACAATAAGGCAGCCGGCACAATGTGGGCGAACAATTCCACAGACGCCGACACCGCAGGTTATGAGGATTTATTTTAATTTTTGCAGGAGGGGCAAAAATGGAGGAAATGAACGTTTTTATTAAACAATTCTGCGTTAACGAAATGACGCCGGAGGAAATAAAAGCCCGCGACGAAGAAATAGCAAAGCTGGAAGAAAAACAAGCCCAGCGCGATAAATTGGAACGCTACCAAAAAAGCGGAGTTCCGGAGCGCTATTTTAATGAATCATTGGACACATACAAAATAACTAACGACATGCAGGCCACAGCAGCCAAAGCAGCTACAAATTTTTTACACGCGGCAAAATGCGGCGAGTTCAAAAGTTTGGTAATGATTGGCAACGCCGGAACCGGTAAAACACATCTAGCCTGCGCGATCATACGCGAGGCCGGCGGCAAATACCGCACAGCGCCGGACATTGTAGAGGAAATGCGCCGCGCAAAATCATTTACGGCGAACGATACCGAGACGGATATTATCAAATATTACGGCCATGTTCCTTTATTGGTAATTGACGAAATCGGGCGCGGCATTGCAGCAACCGACGAAAAATACATGTTGTATCAAATCCTTAACGCGAGATATAACACGCGCAAGCCTACGGTTTTAATAAGCAACCATAAAAAGGCGGATTTTTTACAGTATATCGGCGTAGCAGCGGCCGACAGATTAGTCGAAAGCGCCGAGGTTTGGGAATTGAACGGCGAAAGCTACCGCCGCGAATTGAGGGCGCAAAATGGCTAAACCGCAGAACCGCACGGTTTCTGTAATGCCATATTTTGAACGCCCCGAAAGCGACGCCCAGCAGCTTTTTAATTTTCAATTTGAATTTAAAAAAGGAAACGCGCAGGCTTTGGCGGGAATGTATAAAAAATTATACGAGGTGGCTTACAAAACCATAAACAACCGGAGCCGAACAAATGAACGCATAGCAGCATTGAGCGCCACAGAGCGACAGAAAAAAGCGCACGACGCCGCAACGTACATTATAGAGCAATACCTTATACGGCCGGCCTTTGTAATTACGGACAGTATAACGGGGTATTTGTATACGCGCATAAATTGGGAATTGTACGGAAAAGACCACCAATACAAACGCGATCAAATGGTGATATATACGGACAAATTGCCGGAACGTAACGGCGCGCGTATCAAATATAAATACCTAGTAAAAGACGTAATCACGGGAATAGATACAACCTACGAAAGCGTAGCGGAATTGTATTTAAACCCAGCATTTAAGGGATTGAGGAAAAAACGGCTTGTTGAATCCATAAGAACCGGCCGCAAATGGAAAAACTATATTTTTGATCTATTGGAGGTCATAGAATGATTAACTTAAACGAACACGCCAAAAAGGCGCAGGAAATAGCATTTAATCGCTGGTATAAAAAGGACGTAGAATACAACACGCCCGCAATTTTGAAACATTGCGCCGGCGAAGTATGCGAGGCCGTAGAGGCATACAATAAATATTTATACGAGAACAGCAAAAGCCACCGCAACGAATTAGCCGCAGAATTGGCGGACATAATCACCTGCGCGCTTATTGCAGCAGCTAACGAGGACATAGACATAGAAAAGGCTTTGCAGGATTGCCAGCAGAAAAACGAGGCGCGAGCAATGGAGGGGTCAAAATGATTAAATGCACAATTTGCGAGCACCACCAGCGCGACGGCGCGAAACATACCTGCAGCAAATGCGAAACAAAAATTATTTACGGCGTAATGCAAGAGCCATTTATAGAGTGCTGCCAATATTTCACTATGACAGAATCAGAAAAACAGCGACGGGCATATTTTAAGAAAATAAACAGCCTGCCAATAGACGACAGCGGCCGCGGAGGTAAAAAGAAATGAAAAAAATATACATCAGCGGGAAAATAACAAACAATGCAAATTATAAAGCCGACTTTGAGGCGGCAGAATTGGCGCTTAAAATTGCAGGCTTTCAGCCGGTAAACCCAGCGGAGGAACACCTGCCGGACGGCGCCACATGGGCGGACTACATGCGCCACGACATAAAATTATTATGCGACTGCGACGCTATATACATGCTAAAAGGCTGGCGAGAATCAGCAGGCGCAAAAATTGAGCATAAGCTGGCGCGGGATCTAGGAATAGAAATTATTTACGAGATTAAAAAGCCGGCATATAACGCAGAATACAGACGCGCGCAATATATGAAGAAACGCGAGGAAACGCTTAAAAAGCAAAAGGAATACGACGACCAGCACCGCGAGGAAATAAACAGAAAAGCCCGCGCACGTTATCGGGCAAAATGCGGGGTAAAAGCAATTAAGGAGGCGGAATAAATGCAGGATTGGAGCGGAAATAAAAAAACTGTATTCGTAACAAATGGCGATAGTAGCCACAGCCAGCAAGCCCGCGCTGATTGGGATTATTACGCAACCGACCCGCGAGCTGTAACGGAATTATTAAAACGGGAAACATTCAGCGAAGTTATATTAGAACCAGCCTGCGGGGGTGGGCATATTTCTGAAACATTAAAAGAACATGGCTACTATGTAAAAAGCGTAGACATAGTAAAGCGTGATTATAACGGACAATCAGAAACCTCAGACTTTCTGCAGAGGCGCGAAACATGGTGCGGCGATATTATAACAAATCCGCCGTATAAATACGCGGCCGAATTTGTACAGCACGCGCTGGAAATAATCGACAACGGGCAAAAAGTAGCCATGTTCTTAAAACTAACATTTTTAGAGGGCGAAAAACGGCGTGCATTATTCCAGCAATACCCACCACGTAAAATATATGTTTTTACGAATCGCATAAATTGCGCATTAAATGGCAACGCCGCATATTTTAAAAAAAGTAGCGCGGTATGCTATGCGTGGTTCGTATGGGAAAAAGGCAGCCAACAAATGCCCGTAATAGATTGGATTTAATGGAGGTGTAAAAATGCCGGTACCCGATATTTTTAGAATAGCGCCCGACTTTACTATATGCGAGTATTGCGGGAAATCATACGCGGACACAGCCGAAAATCTGCACCGCGTACTAATAGAAAAAGACGGCGAGCGCCGCATATTTGAGGCATGCGTCCATTGCATAGCGAAAGCAAAAAAGGACGCGGCTTATGACGAATATATGACAAATAAAACATTTAATGAAAAATTAGGCAGGAGGCTTAAAAATGTTGATATTTCCACTTAAAAAACAATGGTATGAAAAAATTAAGTCTGGTGAAAAAACAATAGAATATAGAGAAGTAAAAAAATATTGGGAAACAAGGCTGTGGCACGAGGGCTGTTTACCGATTGGAAAAGAAATACCCTTTATTTATGTAAATGTAAAAGATTATAAGTGGCCGATATTATGTTATTTTCAATTAGGATATAAACCGGAAACACGTATAGAGGCTTTTATAACAAAAGTTGAAATAATCGACGGACAAAACACAGATTTAAAAACAAGCTGCGACGTTTACGCAATACACTTTAAATTAAGTGAGCTGGAAAAAACGAAAAAAAATAAATCAATTATAATTTAATTAAATGAAATAATCGGGCGCAATTTTGCAAATAAAACGCAGAAAAGCGCCTTTTTTTATTAAAAAAATGACTATAAAGACATGAATATAGAAATAAATTGCACCGGATCTGACACAATCCAGCTAAACGAATTAATAGAATTTCAAGGCGAATTGAAAGAACGCAGCGCCGGTGACGTTGAAAAAATTATAAAAAGCATTAAAAAGCACGGCTTTAGTTTTCCATTTTTTGTGTGGGCGCATGCAGGCAAAAACGGAAACTATATAAACCATGTACTCGACGGACACGGCCGCCTCATGGCATTAAAACAAATGGCAGCAGCAGGCGAAGAAATACCCGCCCTGCCATGCGTATACATCAGCGCCAAAAACGAGGCGGAGGCAAAAGAAAAGCTGCTTAAACTAAACAGCCAATACGGCCACATGACAGCCGACAGCGTAGCCGCATTTTTGGGCGACATTAAAATAGACTTTGACGAACTAGCCCTGCCCGACGGAGTATTAGACCTCGGCAAATTGGAGCCGGAGGAAACAAAAGACGACGACGAGGCGCCAGCATTAAAGCCGGACGAAGTAGCAGACAGCCAGCGCGGGCAGCTTTACCGATTGGGGCGACATTTTCTTTATTGCGGCGACAGCACCAGCGCGGAGGACATGGCCGCCTTAGTGCAGGGAACGCGCGCCGATTTAATCGTGACAGATCCGCCTTACAACGTAGCATACACCGGCAAAACAGCGGACGCGTTAAAAATTGATAATGACGCAATGGACGACGCAGGCTTTAAAGATTTTTTAATTAAAGCATTTAAGACAATGCTGGAACCATTGAAAGCCGGAGGCGCGTTTTATATATGGCATGCAGACCTTAAAGGCGCAATTTTCAGAGAGGCGCTGCAGGAATCCGGCGGACAATTACGGCAATGTTTAATATGGGTAAAAAACGTAATGACATTAGGCCGGCAGGATTGGCAGTGGCGGCATGAGCCTTGTTTATACGGCTGGAAAAATGGCGCTAATCACTATTGGGACGGCCGCAGAGATTTAACCACAGTATACGACGAAAAACCCGACTATAAAAAAATGAATAAGGAACAGCTGCTGCAGGAAATCACAAAACTGCGGGGCGACAACGTACCAAACACAATTATTTACGAGGACAAGCCGGCGCGGAATGAGGAACATCCGACAATGAAACCGGTTAAATTATTCCAGCGGCTTATTAAAAACAGCAGCAAAGAGGACGACGCAATATTAGACCCGTTCGGCGGCAGCGGTACGTCAATAATAGCATGCGAGAAATTAAACCGCACGGCTTACGTAATGGAATTAGATCCGCACTATTGCGACGTAATCAGAAAACGCTGGACGAAATGGGCGGAGGAAAACGGCGTAAATGCAGGATCGGGGGCGCTTAAATGAAAAATATTAAATTACTAATAATTCTTACAATTATTTTTTTTATTCCTTTTTGTTTAATATCCGGTATAAAAGGTTTTATATGCGGAATTATAGGACAGGCAGAAGAAAGCCTGCAAGACATAAAACATGCGATAAACCAAAAAAAACGAAATAAAACGAAAACAACGAACGCGAACGAAATAAAACGAAAATAACGAAAGTAGCAAGTAAGAACACGAAAACGCGAAGCATTAAGAGGGGGCGAAAATGGGACGCCATAGAAACTTTAAGAAAAAAGACGTATTAGACGCAATCGACGGCAGCTACGGCATAGTTTCCACAGTAGCCGCAAAACTACATTGTAATTGGCACACGGCCGACGAATATATAAAGAAATGGCCGGAAACATTGCAGGCGCTAAGCGACGAAGAAGAAAGCAAGCTGGACTTCGTAGAGGGAAAAGCCATAAAAAAAATAAATGAGGGCGACGGCGCAATGATACGCTTTTATTTAGCGACAAAAGGCAAAAAGCGCGGCTTTACATACGACGAGAAATTAGACGGCGACGGCGACACAGAGGACAAAGAATTAAATATTTATACGGACGACACAGCAACCGGAGGCGGCGAAATTACAGAGGCGGACGAATGAACATAAAAACCAGCGAACTGTTCGCGGCAGTATATAACGACGTATACAACGATATTTTACAGCACAAACACGAGCGCTACACATTCAACGGCGGCCGCGCTAGCTGTAAATCTTCGTTTATATCGCTAATGATTGTAATTTTAATCGTACTACACCCGAACTACAACGCCGTAATTGTACGCAGGTATTCAAAGAGCCTGCGCCGTTCCGTATTTAATCAAATTGTATGGGCAATCAATAAGTTAGGATTGAGGCAGAAAAAAGGACAGAAAACGGGCTTTAAAATCCCGAAATCAAAAACAATTGCGCTGCCTATTACATACGTACGCAAAGACGGCACCGAGCAAATAATAGACTTTGTAGGCCTAGACGACCCCGAAAAATTGAAATCAATTAAAACGGAATACGGCTACACCGCTATTTTATGGGTAGAAGAAAAGACAGAGGTCGACCCGACAAACCTGCATAATTTAATTATTTCAGCATTGCGCGGCGGCGACACGTTCTACACATTCGAGAGTTTCAACCCGCCAAGCGCTAAACGCCATTGGTGCAATACGGAATTAAAAGCGGAGGACAAACACCGACGAATAGTATTTACAACGTATAAAGACATACCGCGGGCGTGGTTGGGCGTAAATATCATACATGACATTATAACGACCAAAAAAAACAATATGCGCGCGTATGAAAATATATACGAGGGCAAAGCAACCGGAACCGGCCTTAATATTTTTGAAAATATCATACTACGGCCAATTACCGACGAGGAAATAGCAAGCTGGGACAGCACTCTGCAGGGCATAGATTGGGGCTACTATCCCGACCCATACGCTTACGGATCCATGCACTACGACCCAAAAGAGGCAACGCTTTATATATGGGACGAGCTTTATTTATATAAACATGGCAATTATGAGGCGTTCCAAAAGACAGCCGAACACATGGAGGCGCACGGCATGAGCATTTACGAGGACAGACAGACGGCCGACTGGGAACCAAAAAGCGTGGCAGACTTTCACAAATGGGGCGGCAATACACGCGGAGCCATAAAAGGACGAGGCAGCCGCGACGCTGGCTTTAAATGGCTGCAGGGCTTAAAGGCCATTATTATAGACCCGATACGCGCACCGCATGCAGCCGACGAGTTCACATTATACGAGTATGAAATAGACAAACGCACCGGCGAAATTATGGAGGGTTACCCAGAGGGACAGCCCGACCACTTCTTAGCATTAACACGCTACGCAACCGAACGCACGTGGCGACATGCAGGAGCATAGAAAAATGTATTATTTATTTATAACGAAAGAAAACGAATTACAGCAATATAAAACGAAACTTAACAAAGTAAAAGAAAATATCGAAAAAGGGAAAACACCCGTGTTCAATGAATTGCGCAGCGCGAAAACATGCTTCTTTGAAAGTTTTCCATTTAATTTAATAAGCGGTTTATTTATGATTGCTGGAAGTTTTTTAATTTCAAAAATTGAATGTAATGAAATTATCAAGATTGCAATAGTAATGATTATCAATAGTTTTTGTTATCAAATTGCAAATTATATTTTTACAGTAATAAAACATAAATTAAGAATAGCTTTATGTAATCGACTAAACATAATACCCGATGAGCAAACAATAGCAGCTATGGAGTCGCTAGAATACCAAACGGTCTAAAAAAAATGACTATAAACACAGAGGAATAAATATACATGTTTGAGAAAATAAGGGGCTTTTTTATGAATATTCTTAATTATTTCCACACATATAAGATTGAGGAATTGACCGGCGTTGAAACAAACATAACGTCCGAAATGTACAAAAAAATTATGCTATGGGCGGACATGATGAACGACCACGCACCGTGGCACACAGAGGCGAAACCATGCGGAATATTGCCACAGATTGCGGGGCGATTAAATTATTTTGTAACGCGCGAAATAGGCCTCGACGTAGAAAACGAGGCAATAAAAAAGCCATTAAAACACCTTAACGCAAACATAGGCAAGGTCGTAGAATATATCACATTTACGGGCGCAGGATTGCTCCGCCCTATTTATGCGGCCAATAAATTGCAGTACGAAATTATACCGCTGGGAAACTATCTGCCGACAAAATACGACTTTGACGGAACACTAACCGGCGCAATTATTCTTAAACAGATTATTACAACCAAAAAGGCTTTTATTTTATGCGAGATACACGACTTTGACGGAATCAGCCATAAAGTAACAAATAAGCTATACGAAAACACAGACGGCAACCTGCGGCAGGTACCGCTCACAGCATGCGAACAGACGGCGGAAATTACGCCGGAATATACGTGGAATAATTGCGGCCGCCCTATGATTATTGAATACCGCAGCAGCGTAACAAACAAAATTGACGGTTCAAACGTTCCGGTTGCGCTAATCAACGACGCCGTAGACTTAATCGAAAAAGCAGACCGACAGTTTGCGCGCATGGATTGGGAACAGGAGGCCGGCGAAAAGCGCATTTTTGCAGATCGCGACATGTTCACAAAACGCACCAGCAGGAACGGCGAAACCGACTCCGTAGTATTGAGTAAATCGCTGAATAAACTTATTCAGAAAATAGACGGCGACGGCAGCGGCAACGGCGAAAAAATCCACGAATACAGTCCTGAACTTCGCACCACAGCGCAAAATGAATATTTACAGCAGGTTTTCCGACGCATTGAATTAACATTGAACGTCGGAAAAGGTACCGTAAGCGACGCCGAAAGCGTACAGCAGACCGCCACACAGTACAGCGGAGGCAGACAAGAACTGTTCGCAATCGTAGACAAAATAGAGGACGAAATAGCCGAAAAATATGAGGCTACCGCGCTTGTATTTGCTTACATGGCCGCGGCGTATGGCTTGCCGGACGCACCAGCAGGAACGGCGAAACCGGAGGAATTATACACAATAAAGTGGAACGACGACCAAACACGAAAAGACATACAGCAGGCAAAACAGACCGCCTTGCAGGAAATCAGCGCCGGTGTTTTGAATAAATGGGAATACAGGCGCGACTTCTACGGCGAGGACGAGGCAGCAGCAAAAGCCAACGTGCCACCGGAGCCAGCAGCAGCCAGCCCGTTTGATTTAATGTAATAGGAATGTTTTTGAAAACATAAAATAAAGAGGTGTAAACATGAGCAGCAGAAACAAAAACAAACGAGTAGCCCGCCACATGACAGCGGAAGAAAAAAAAGCAGTAATCGCCGTAAAGCAGGCGGTCAACAATCAGCCATTACGCAAGCGCATTATTTACGCATTGCGCATTATTGGCGGCAGGTGGTAGTCTATGCTTTCGCCGCGCTATTTAGAGGGCTTAAGCGACGAAATAGTAGAAATCTACGCACAGCTTGAGGCCGATGTATTGCAGGATATGGCGCGCCGTATTGCACGATTGGGAAAAGTAACCGAGGCGACAAAATGGCAGGCGCAGCTTTTAGCAGAAACCGGAGCCTTAAAAAAGGACGTATCAAAGCTATTAAAAAAATATGATCCTGCAATACAAAAAGAAATAACCGCAATTTATAACGACGCATTAATTAAAAACGCCCGCGCGGATAATCGCATATTTACGGAGGCATTAGGTCACGGCGTAAGCGATATAAACGCGCAGGTTATGCTCGCAAGTATAAAAAAAACACATAGCGACTTATCACGCCTAACAATTACAACCGCATACACAACCGAGCAGCAGTTCGTGCAGCAGGCAAACGCGGCATATATGCAGGTAGTAACCGGCGCCTTTGATTATGACGCAGCAATGAAACAAGCCTGCAACAATTTAGCGCGCGACGGTATAACCGGCGTACAGTATCGCAACGGTCAGCCGGTACGTTTGAGCATTGAAAACGCCGTCCGTATGAATATTATTACCGGCGTAAATCAGACGGCCTCCGCTATGACTATGAGTAATTGCGAGGAATTGGGCTGCGACCTCGTAGAAACAACGGCACACATAGGCGCCCGCCCTAGCCATGAGGAGTGGCAGGGTCAAATATTTAGCATTAGCGGCAGCAATAAAAAATATAGGCCGTTCAGCGTTTGCGGATTGGGCGAAATAGACGGAATCTGCGGCATAAATTGCCGACATTCATACTACCCATATTTTGAGGGACTAGAAAAACACTACACGCAGTCAGACCTCGACGACATGGAAAACGTAACTGTTCAGTATAACGGCAAAACATACAGCCGATATGACGCGGAGGAAAAACTGCGCTATATGGAGCGCAACGTCCGCAAGTACAAGCGGCAGGCATTAACGCAGGAGGCGGCAGGCGTAGACAATACAGCCGCGCGCGTAAAAATCGGCGAATGGCAGGCAGCGGCGCGAGAGTTCACAAAGCAAACGGGAATAGAGCGCGACCACGTGCGCGAGTTTATTGGCACAAAGGACGGAAAACAGCCGCGCGCATTAAACCCAGCAATACAAGGCTTTAACGATAATCTGAAAAAAGCGCAGGAAATAAAGCGGTTTGACAATGCGCGCAATAAAGTAATTGCAAATGTAAAACAAGGTGCACCAATGAACTTTAGACAAGCGGACGGAGGCGCACCAAATCCGAATTATATTAAGGGCGGAACATATCGCACAAATTGCCAAACATGCGTCGTGGCCTATGAATTGAGACGCCGCGGCTTTGGCGTAGAAGCACTAAACAATTTTAAAGGCTCCATGAGTGAGGTATTATCATACCATACTAATTTAGCATGGGTAGACCGTACAACGGGAAAAGCACCGGACTATATTTTACCAAATCAGTATTACAGAAAAGATTTATATACATGGCTAAAAAGCAACGCGCTAAAAAACGAAAACCGCTACACTATCGAGTTTATGTGGAGGGACGAACAATACGGACATATAATACATTTTTGGAAAAACAGAGCCGGCGACATATCTTTTTATGATCCGCAAAACGGTATAAACACACGCGGCGAAAGTATGATATTAAAATATATTGAGGATATAAAGCCGACGTCGGTCAAGTTGCTGGACGTACAAAATTGTGATATAAATATGAATGTAGTAAATAAAATATTAACGGAGGCGAACAAATGACAATAGACGATTTTATAAAAGCAAAAAGCGCCGACTTTGATATGTATAAATACCGCATGGAATGGGACGGCTACAAAGTATATTCAGTATGGCTAAAGGCCAATGAGGGCGCCTGCGTAGGCTATCCTCAATACGCACTAGAAAAAGACGGCAAAATAAGAGTATCAACCTTAACCGAAACATTAGAAATTATGGCCGAAATCAAAAACGCCCGAAACAAATAAAACAGCAGCCCCGCAGCAATGCAGGGCTTTTTTATTGCCCGAAATTGCTAAAAAAAATGACTATAAGGACATGAGAATAATAGACGACGAAACATACGCGCAAATCGTAGCATTATTGGCGCAGGATCCAAAAGTGGCATTATTTCAAAAATTGCTACTATCACAAAAAGCGGAGCCGGCAGAAAATCAGCCGGACGAAATCACAGTAAAAAGCGAGGTTGAAAAATGAGTTATGAACGAGTAACGCCAAGAGCGCGACAGGGGACTACGGGAATTTGCGAGGAAATGGACGTAACGGCAGGCAACGGCGTGTGGATTGCACCGCCCGACCGAGTAGCAGCCGTAACAATCGCGGTTCACATTCCAGCAGGCAAAACAGCACAATTTACAATTGAAACAAGCTGCAACCGCCCCGAAACAATCGGCGACAATGGAGCCGGCGGTTTTTGGGACAACGTATACGGCGATAATGTAATTTTGACAGAAAATACAACGGTAATGCTGGCGAACGCGGTAACCGGCATACGCGTAAATTGTATCGCGACAAACGACCATATTAACGTTTGTTTTGTAGGATAACGGAGGCGCAGACATGAGCAGATACGACGGGCTTATTATACCACGCAGCTATAGCGAATATATAAACAAAACAGACGCGGCCACATTACAGCAGGCGCTGCAATTATCCGGCGTATTATCCGGAGCCGTAGCCGCCGGCGATAATAAGGCGGTAAAAAGCAGCGCGGTAAATAATGCTTTATCGAATTATGTAAGTAAAAGTTTCTGCAATTGTATTGTATTCAATTCAAGTTATACACAAAGACAAGTATTCTATGAATTAAAGGATTATGGTGTATTAATAACAGACGACAACGAAGCTCTTGCTTATGTAATAGGTAATTTAAATGGAACTCCATTTAATAATATTTATCAAGAAAATGGGACAAGGTACTTTAGACAAGATAATACTATTATTGGTGGTGTTACTTGGAATAGTGACGATGTTATTAATAGCGAAATAAGAATTCTATATGTCAAAGATATTGTATAAATACAAAATCTACTAATTCGCTAAAGACCACAGATAGAAAACGGAATTTCTTGATAACGAACAAATACACAAAAGAAACATTTAACGGAGTATGAGCCCTGCAGAAATTGCGGGGCTTTTTCATTTTCACCACCCCGCAATCAGCTAAAAAAATGACTATAACAGCAGGAGCATAAAACACCATGACAAGCGAAAATAAAACAAATTACGCACTAATATTTACTATCCTCGTAACATTGGCCGGCTGGGGCGTAACGTTCGGCGTATGCCAGCAGAAAATAGAAACCAACAGCCGCGACATTCAGCACATAGAAAAACAGCACGAAACCGACGTCGGAAAATTAAGCACACGGCAGGACAGCACAGACAGACTGCTGCAATCCATAGATACACAGCTAGTAGAATTAAATACCAAAATGAGCCTCTTGTTAAACGGTAAATTAAATGGGACAAAATAATAAATGCAGATTATACACGATTTTTTAACAATCAACGAATACAGCCGCCCAGCGCGCAAAATCCGCGAATTATTGGGAATTGTAATACATTGGACAGCCAACCCCGCAGCGAACGCAAAGCAAAACCGCGACTTTTTCGAGAATAAAAAAGCAGGCGCCGGCGGTTACGGTTCAGCGCATTACATCATAGACCAAAACGGCATTATTATAGCAGCCGTTCCGGAGGACGAGGTCGCCTACCATTGCGGCAGCAGCGACAAAGACCCAGCAAGCGGCAAAGTTTACACCGACGAGGCGCGCCGGAGGTTTGGCAGATATGCCAGCGAAAGCAGCAGCCCGAACCTTTGCACAATCGGCGTTGAATTATGCCCGAAAGACGCGGCCGGCAATTTTACAAACGCGACTATAAACGCAGCCGTTGAACTATGCGCCGATATATGCAGGCGCTACGAATTACCAGCGCAGGCAATTACAACACATCACGACGTCGTAGGCTGGAAAGATTGCCCGAAACTATGGACAGAAAAACCGCAGCTATTAACAGCGTTTCAATTTACAGTAGACGACAAAATACAGAGAGGTTGACGACATGGAAGAAAACACAACAAACGAAAACGAAAAAAAAGGAATTAAAGCAAAAGGCGCGAGCCTTTGGGGACAGATTGCGGCCGCCGTATGGATTGGAGGCTGGAGTGCCGCACAGTTTGCGCGCGACATTTTCAAAGACCAGCACGTAAGCGCGACCGAAATTATTTTAAGTGGCCTAGCAATCGCGGCATGTTTTACGCCTGTATATTTTAACTTGGTTATGGACAAAATAAAGGAAATAAAGCTGGGGGCTTAAATGCTAAAGACTATTATTTTAATTTTCGCATGCGTTTTAATGGGATTTTTTGCAGTATGCGCCTTTATCATGGCGCAGGCAGAAAAAAAAGAACGCTATAAAATCAAAAAACAATTAGACGAGGTTTACGAACATGAGAAAGACGCGGCCGAAATTATCAGCAATGCAAACAAAACGAAAGCAGACGCACGCACGGGCAAGCATAGCACTGATATTAAGTTTATGGCTGACAAGTTGCACGACTACGCCAAAAAATAACCCAGCGCCACGAATCCTGCCGCCGGATCCGTATAACGCCGCGGGCGAATCAGTGATTAAATATGTTTCAACTGGTGAAACGGTAACAGCGCAGGAGGACGGCGTTTTATTGCCGTATTGGTATTTCGAGAAAATCTTCGACTATATCGTAGATACGCAGGCAGCGCAGGAAATCGCAGCAGGTAACAAAACAACGCCGGAAAAATGACTATAAGGACAGAAACAAATTAAACGGAGGTTTCAAAAATGAAAAAATGGGGAATTATTGGCGCATTGGCATTTTTTGCAGCCGTAGCCGTAGGCTTTTTCTGTAAGTTCGACGCGGCCGTAATTATCGAAATCGGCGTAGCAGCGTTCGGGTTTACCGCTATTGTAACTAGCGCCGTAAGCTATGCAAAGAAAAACAATATTAAAACATGGTCGACCGTTTTAATTATTGTATTTGCAGCTATTGGCGGCGTACTATGCTGTATTGGCGGATTGAATCAAAATATTTTTGCAGAAATCAGCGGCGCAGCCTTGGCACTATTGGCCGTTATTTTTGGCACGATTTACGCACATAAAGCCAAATAAAAACACAATTAAAAACATTATGCGGCGGGTTTCCATACGCACCTCGGAGGCCTGCCGCTTTTTTATTTAACACGCAAAAACCTAGTAAAAAAATGACTATAAAGACGAACCACCCTACACGGGCGGTGGCGCGGCGCAGCGCGTAAAACATAGCGCGATTTTATTTTTAACCATTGCCGCGGCGGCGGCGTAAAACTAACGCGTAGAGGGGACAAAATGAAAAGAGAAGAACTCACAGCAGCAGGCTTGACCGACGAACAAATCGACAAGGTCATGAAATTGAACGGCGACGACATCAACCGCGAAAAAGCAAAATATAGCGATTATGACGACGTAAAAAAGCAGCTTGAAAAAGCCAACGCCACTATTGAGGGCTGGAAAGACTACGACGCAATCAAAGCCGACGTGGCCAAATACCAGCAGGAGGCAGAAAACGCCAAAAAAGAGGCAGCCGCAAAAGTACAGCAGCTGGAGGACAGAGCAAAAGTTAAAGATTTTACAAGCGGTAAAAAGTTTGTAAATGAACTAACACGCGACGCAATCAACGCGCAGCTTTACGACGCAATGAACGACGCCGCAAACAAGGGCAAATCATTAGACGATTTACTCAAGGCACTGACCGACGGAAAAACGGACATTTTCAAAAACGACAATGCACCAACACCGCCGACAGTTACACAAATGGCAGCAGCCGGAGCGCAGCCAGCAGCACCCGCAGCAGCAGGAGCCGCAGCAGCACCAAAGGCAAGCTGGAACAGATTTAAAGGCTAATAAAAGGAGATTTTAAAATTATGCCAAATGTAATTAACTATGCAGAACAGTGGTCTGACGAACTTTTACAGATCATTGACGACGGGGCTTATTCTAGCCCATTCTTGACACCTAACGACCGCGTAAAATGGCTCGGCGCTAAAACATTCCATTTTACAAAAATGGACGTATCGGGCTTTAAACCACATTCACGCGACGGCGGATACAACCGCGGTTCTATCGTGCAGGAAGATAAAGAATTTACACTTGAACACGATCGCGATGTTGAATTCTTTGTCGATGTAGCAGACGTAGACGAATCGAAGCAGACAGCGAACCTGCAGAACGTGTCCCGCGTATTTACACAGAAACATTCTGCACCGGAAACAGACGCCCGCTTTTTTGAGCGCGTAGCAAAAGCAGCAATTGCTGACGGCTATTACGAAACTATGACCGGATTTACAAAAGACAATACATACAGCCGCCTTGTGAAAATGTTCCAGCGTAAAGAATTGAAGAAATACCGTGCCATGGGCGGATTGATTGCTTATGTATCGGGCGAAATTATGGATAACCTCGAAAGCAGCACAGAGGTTCAGAAAACGCTTGATATTAAAACTATGTCAATCAACGAAAAGCAGGGAATTGAAACACGTATCGCATTTATTAACGGCGTAACAATTATTGAGGTCGTAGACGATACACGTTTCTATACATCATTCGACTACGCCGACGGTTTCGTAGGTAACGGTGCAAAAATCAATGTATGTATTGCTCATCCTAGCATGGTAAAAACCGTAGTTAAATTCAATAACATTAAACTCTTTGCCAACGGAACACATACAGAGGGTGACGGAGACCTTTACCAGCGCCGCGACCTTTGGGACACATTCGTTTTCCCTAACGGTCTTGACGGCAAGTGCGACGCCGTATACGTAAACATTGAATCAAACGACCCAAGCATACGAAACTACACTACAAAGACTTACAATGTCAACGGACAGAAACTCGACGCAAGCGGAACAAAAGCTGAAATTGTAGCCGGTTCTGATACTGACTATGTAATTAAAGGAACCGGAGCAGCCGGAGCCGTAGCACCAGCAGCAGCTACAGCCGTTTACGGATCAGATACAGTTAAAAATAACTTTATCTTCATGTTGGAAATTGCTGACGACGTAACACACTATGGCCGCGGAGAATCAAAGGTTGAAAGCGGAATGACAGCAATTCCAGCCGGCGACATTAAGGTTGTAGACGGCACACGCTACCTTGTCGTGGCAAAAGGCCTTACAGCCGATAAGGCAGTTTACGGCGGCGCATATATGAGCGTAGGAACCGGAGCAGCCGCAGTTTCTAAGTCATTTAAAATTGACGCCAGCGCTTTAGTATTGGCATAAATAAGGACGGCGGAACATGGCACAATTTGACAATGTAACATACGAACATTACAGCGGAGCTTTAGGCCGCGCAATCGTACCGGACGCCGCCACATTTAACCAATACAAGCTGGAAAACGTTCTTTACATTGAATCGCTGTTAAACGACGGTTTAATTAAAGAACGTAAAGCCGGAGGAATAGACGACGCCTGCTGTATGATGATTGAGGAATCATACAACGCCGCACAGATTGAAAGCGGCAGCGCAGGCGGAGCCATTACGTCGGAATCTATCGGCGGTTACAGCTATTCAAAAAGCAGCAAGGCCGCCGACATTCAGACCGAGAAAAACGCAAAAAGCACAGCCGAAAAAAAATATAAATGGCTTTCGCTATATTGCGACATTCTAAACGGGGTGCGCTAATGAATAATTTAATGATACATTCCTGCACCTACGAGGCACCGGCAACCAGCGACCGCGACGGCAACAAGACTTACGGGGCGCCGGTAGAATTGCAGCGCGTACGCGTAGTTATGGAACTAGCAACCGTACGCAACAACGAGGGCGAGGCAAAAAACGACGTCGGCACATTGTACTACACGCCGTTTGTTTCCAGCCCGCAAATTATACCGGAGGAATTGGCGCGCGTAACATGGCAGGACAAAACGTACACAATACGCAAGGTTTACCCATGCTACACGCAGGGCGGCGAAGTGGTCCACCACTACGAGGCGGCTTTAGTATGAGCGGTTTATCTTTTAACGTAAAAACTACATTAAAAGAAAACAGCATTAAAACGGATTTAAGCGGAAAAATCAAGCAGGTGCAGGCGCCGCTTGATAGCCTAATTTTACAGGATAGTAATTATTTCTGCCCGATTAAAACCGGCACGCTGCAAAAATCCGCAATCATCAATAGCCACATAGGTTCAGGCGAATTGGTGTGGCGTACACCATACGCCCGCCGGTTATATTACGAATACGAGCGGCCAACGCACCAAGCGAACCCGAACGCATGCGCAAAATGGTTCGAGGCAGCAAAAGCGCGGTGGCTTGAAAAATGGGTAAGGTTTGTAAATGAACGTATTAAACGTAGCTAACATCGTAAATGATTGGATTGAAAAAAAATTAAATCTGCCGTTTACGATTTACAACGACGTAATACCAGACACCAGCGACAACGCAGCCTGCCTGCGATATGATCCGGCACCGGCAGCCGAACGGCGCTACACCGACGGCACGCGTTTATTGAAATGGAATCTTACGTATTACGTACGAAACAAGAACCGGACAAAAGCCCGCGACTATGCGGACGAAATTACGGCAAAGCTGGACGGCGTAGAAATTACGGACGAAACCAGCGGCGTCTGTATTCAGATTGAGGCGGCAACACTGCCCCAATTTATTAGTATGGACGAAAAAAACAACACTATTTACAGCGCGGCGATAGTATGTACTTATCTTGAACCGCGCGAAAGTATGGAGGCTTAAAACATGGGACTTATTCACAAGACAAAATTTGTACCATTTATTGACGTAGCAGCCAGCGGCACACCAAGCTGGAAACAGATTAAAAAGTCTACTACATTTTCGCTGGCATTTAACCCACAGACTAAAACCTTTGATTTTATATCTAGCGAAAATCCGGAAGAAGAAGTAGACAGCTACCAGCCGGCGCTTTCTCAATCATTAACTATGTTTGATGATGAGGAAGATTTTAAAACAATTTTTGATATGTGTTTTAATTTGCCAACCGGAGGCGACGCACATAAAAATGTATTGTTGGTATTCTATGCTAGTAAATACACAACAAGCGTCGAAACACCAGTAACATATTATAAAGCGTGGCTGGTTGACAGCGTAGTAAAACTGGGAACATTGGACAGCGTAAACCAAAGCATTGACTTTGACCTTGCGCTTAACAATCACGACACCGGCGCCGTAACAGTAGCCGAGGGTGTACCAACATGGGTAGCCGGAACATGGGACGGCGACACATTCACACCAGCAGCGTAAAAAAATGATTGACCTTAAAAAGGCAAAACTCCCGCAGGCAGTAAAGGTCGGCGGGAGTTTTTTTGCTATTCATACAGATTTTAAATATCTCCTCCGCTTCCGAGAATTACTAAGCGATAAAAACGCGCCATTAACGGCGTTTGATTTTATGTATAAGAATGAAATACCGGCCGGACGCTTGGAGGGAAAAACCGCAATATATAACTTTATGAACCCGCCGCGAGAATTACCACGCAGCACGGGCGAGGAATCCGGCGACATTGTATTAGACTATGACACAGACGCGCCATACATTTACGCCGCATTTCTGGAACAATACGGCATAGACTTAATAGACACGCGCCTGCATTGGTACAAGTTTTTAGCGCTATTGTACGCACTACACGACACGGAATTAAACCGTATTATAGCGGCGCGACTATGGAAATCGAACGGGAAAAACAGCGAATACGAGAAACACCAGCAAAAACAATATGAGGCTTGGCGACTGCCGCAACCGGAGGACGACGAACCGGACGAGGCTTTAGACGATTTTTTAGCACAATTAAACAATTAAAGGGGTAAACAATGGCAGACGGCGAAGTAAAAATAGACACCAAATTAGACAACAGCGGGCTAGATAAAGGCCTCAAGGACATGAAAAACAAGCTGGACGGAGCCGGCAAGACAATAGACGCAGGAGCAAAAAAAGGAAAAGGCTTTGCGGATAACCTTAAAGCAATAAGCACCGGAGCCGTAGCAGCAGCCGGAACCGTAGCAGGCGTAGCCGTAGCAGTAAAAAAAACGGTTGACGCTCTAAACGATTGCGCCGCAGCGTATCGCGTACAGCAAAACGCCGAGGAGGCGCTGCAGGTCGCCGCCAAAAACAACCCATATTTAGACGACGAAAGCGTTTATAACTTGCGCAATTTTGCCAGCGAATTACAAAGCCTTTCAGAAATCGGCGACGAAGTAAGCCTGCAAGTAATGAGCCAGCTGGCAGCAACCGGCCGCAACGAAGAGCAAATAATGTCAATTATGAGCGCCGCCGCCGACATGGCAGCGGTTACAGGTAACAGTATACAAAATGTTGCTTTGCAACTAAATAAAACATATAGTGGGCTTGCCGGAGAGTTAGGAGAAGCCAACGGGGCTATAAGAGCGCTTACCAAAGAAGAACTCGAAAACGGCCGCGCTATAGAATTAGTAGCCAAACAATACAAAGGCGTCGCAGCCGCAACCGCAGACGTAGAGGTGCAGCTTTCTAATGCTTGGGGCGACTTTAAAGAAAATATCGGCCGAGGTTGGCAGAATGTAACCCAGCCCGTAAAGCAGTTTTTTCTTGACGTATTAAACAATATAAACGAGGCGACGGCCAAAACCAACGAAATAAAGGACGCGAGCGGAAAACGCAACGACGGAACCGCGACAGCGGCAGACACAAAAATATTACTAACCGACGCGCAAAAGCAAGTTGAAAATACACAAAAAGAAATTAACAGCACAATTGAACTATTAAACGACGAAGAAAAACTCGCTGAAAAAATCAGAGAGGCACGCGGTTATCTTTCTAAAGCAACATTTCAAAAAGCATTGACAGATTTACAAAAAAGATATGAGAAAGAAATACAGACAGTAAACCAGCTTACCGATGAATACAATGCGTTAAGCGAATCAGAAAAAAAAGCCGCAGACGCAGCAGCAGCACAAGCAACAGCAGAGGAACGCGCGGCAGCAGCACGCAAAAGGGACGAAGCCGCAACAGAATGGATTAACGCCAATACTAAAGCATTGCAGGAACAAATAAAGGTCATGCAATTAAAGGCGTCGGTTGAGGGCGAAAACGTAAACGCCGGCGAAATGTACAACGCCTACATGCAAAGTTATATTGATTTAATCACAAAATCAAACGGGCTTGTATCAGAAAACAACAGCGCCGCAAAAGAACGCCTCGCGCAGTTACAGGAGTGGGCGAAAAAAACCGCAGACGCAGCAACCGAAGAAGAACGGCTGGCAGCAGCGCAAAAAGCGCAGACAGAGGCAGAAAAGCTGCTGGAAGAAATCAAAGGAACTACGGGCAATACATACATTGACGAATACAAAAAGCGTAATGACGAATTGACAAAGCTGTCCGAGGATCTAAAAAATAACGAAGTATTAGACGAACAGCAGAAAACCGACGCCATGCTGGCAATAGATGAGGCTTACGCGCAGAATAAAAAAAATCTATGGGCGAACATTGCCGCAGATATAAACGGCTACACCGAACAAACCGCCGACATAGCGCAAAAGTTCGGCGATTTAATGCTTAAAAACGTACAGACAGAAACCGACCTCGAATTAGCAAAGCTGGACGAAAAATACGAAAAAGGCGAAATGAGCGAGGAACAATACTATGAAAAGCAAAAAGCCATTAAACGCAAAGCAGCGCAGGAAGAATACAAAATTCAAATGTTCCAATGGACGGCCTCAATATTAGCCGCTACCGCAAATATAGCAGAGGGCGTCAGCAAAGCTATAGCGCAAGGCGGAACAGCCGGCCTTATTACGGGCGCATTAGTAGGAGCCGCCGGAGCCGTACAGATTGCGTCTATTATTGCTAGTAAACCGGTACCGCCGCAATTTTACGCCGGCGGTATTATCGGAGGCGCAAACGGCGCAACCTATGGCAGCGACAATACATACATACACGCCCGCACCGGCGAAATGGTATTAAATGCACACCAGCAGCGCAGCCTTTGGGACATGATAAACGGACAAGACAGCAGACAGCAGGCCGGCCTTAATTTGACCGTAAACAATACGCAGGCCAACCGCGTAGACGCAGACGTCCGCGAACAAGACGGCGAAGTATTTATAGACATATTGGACAAGCATATAAATAAAGGCTTTAACGACGGAACATACGACGCAGGTTTAGCCGCAATGAACACACGACAAAAGGGGGTTAGAATATTATGAGCGTAGCGTGGGACACAACAAACCTGCCATTAAATAAATTATATGGCGCACAATTAGGCTATGAGGATAACGCAATTAAAACACAATTTGACAGCGGCCGAGTTATTGCCATGCAGAAAAACAGCAAAAACAAAAGAAAATACGCCGTTTCGTATGCAGCTACGAAAGCGCAGAAAAGTATATTTTTTAATTGGTATGAAAATACCCTCGGAGGCAATGCCGGAACATTTACGGCGCCCAGCCTACGCGGCGACGGCAGCACGCAAGAATATATGCTGGTAGGAACACCGACCGCGCCGGAGCATGGCGGCGCAATCGTGGAAATAAACATGCAGTGGGTGGAGGTTTAGAACATGACACAAAACGAAGTATTTAACGCGCTGCACCGCGGCGGCGCTTTTTCATTGCCATATTTAATTAAAATGTATCACCCTACTTACGGGGCGCTTTATTTTGTAAATAATAACGAGGACGTAATATACAACGGGAATACATACCACGCCAGCAATTTTAAATACACACGCCCGCAGACAATCGGCGGAGTATTAAAAAACGGCGTTCTTGAAATTACGGCAATACAAAACGAAGTAATAGATATTATCGAGAAATCAGACGAACTGTTCGAAGTAACGGCGGTCGGAGTATTGGACAAAGCCGGCAGCATTACGGCGATTAAAACATTTAAACATCAATACGGCACAGCGGTCACCGACGAACAAATGAAAGTAATTATTTCATTTACGAATGACGACCGTTTAGAAATGACATTCCCGCCGTATGTTTTCGACGCAGACAACAACCGCGGCAACGCCTAAAAAATGACTATAAGAGCATGAGTATAGAATTAAATGATTTAATCGGGACACCATACAAAGACCACGGCCGCGACGCCAGCGGCTACGACTGCTACGGTTTAGCTATTGAGGTTTCGCGGCGCTATGGCTACAAACTAAACGACGTAATATACGAAGATCATAGTTTAGCATTGAGCGCCGAAAACGTACCGACATTAAACGTTACGCCCATAGACGCACCACGCGAGGGCGCAATTATAGAAATGGAATACGGCGAAGAGATACACGTGGGCGTCTGTATTAACGACCGCGAGTTCATCCACATGACACGGCTGGGCTGCCGTATAAACCAAATCGGGATTTATAAAATAAGGGGCATATATGGCATTAATACACGTATTTGACGGAATCAATAAACATACTTCTTACACATTCAACGGGAAATTAAAAGATCATATAAAAAATGTAGATTGGGAAAACAGCGTAATATTAAAAGGCGGCTACCGCATAGACGAAAACTACGAGGTTCAGCCGGACGACGTAATATTTATACGTAAAACACCGACCTCAGACCCAGTTTCTTGGGCAATAGGCTTGGGCGCGCTTGCTATTATTGGTGCAGGCATATCTGTTGGCATAAGTATATATAATGCAAATGTTGCCGACGAAAAAATGAAAGAGGCTCAAAAAAAGAATAAAGCACTTTCTGAAAATGTGGACAAATTGCCGTTTGTAAAAGGCGCACGAAACCAAGCCGCAACCGGCCGCTCATTCCCGTACGCTATCGGCGAATCACTAATGACACCGTACAGACTTTGTCCGCCACATTATACCATTGCAGGCGAAAGCGGTGACGAACAATACTACAATGTAGTTTTAGAAGTAGCCTATAATAATATTTTGATTAAAAAAATCAAAATGGGCGAAACAATTATAAAAGACTTCTCCGGAGTATCAGAGCCACAAAACGGACAATATGCCTTTGACGAGGGCGTATATTATGACGCACGCAATTTAATAGAAATCAGACAGACCGGCGCGTTTACGGATCCGGAGTTCAACAAAAAAGTAGTATTAACAGAATTAAGCGAAGAAATACCACACGACCACCTGCCAACAGACGCGAGCGCAGAGGAAATAGAACGGATAGAAAAAGAGTGGAAAGCAGGCGTCGTGCAGGAATTGGCAAGCCATGCGCAGGCCGTAGAATTGATAGCATTATTTGACGGCTTGCGGAAGTACGACAAGGACTGGAAAGAGCAAACTATAACTTTAAAGCCACAATGGACAAACGCCGCAAATCCTAGTGAATCAGACTGGAAAGACTTTACAAACGGATTTAAACAAAACGGCACATATAACAATACATTTACATATAATACAAAATCACAAATGCGCTATGTAGCACGCCAAGAGTTTACGGCAGAGCAGGCTTACAATAAAAATATAAAAGTACGCGTTATTAGAACAACGCCAAAAGCCGAAAGCAGCGCAAAAGATAGCGTTTATTTATTGGCAGTACAAACTTATTGTTATGACGCAAAAAAAAGCAGCAGCAGCAAGCTTGTAGCGGCAGACGTATTGGAGCCAAACGAGCGCGACAAATGCTGCCGTATTGGCGTACGTATTGCCGCAAATGTAAATACTACGGGGCTATTAGACGCTATCAGCGTTATAGAATCCGGCTGCGCCCGAACATGGAACGGCACAGCATGGAGCAGCGCAAAAACACCAACGCGCAACCTTGCCGCTTGGGTATTGGAGTTAATGACAAGCCCGCACCATAGACCAAGTAAATACGACGACGCAGAATTAGACCTCGCAAGTTTTGGCGCATGGTTCACATATTGCCAGCAGCAGGGATTTAATGCCGACGGCGTAATAACAAAAAATGCAAAGAAAAAGCAGACAATAGAAACGCTATGCAAAAACGGAAACGCAGCGTTAGTTTATAACAGCATGACCGGAAAAATTGAGGTCGCAATAGACAACGGCCGCGACTATTCAATAGCATTATTAAATAGCGAAAATATTATAAGTATTTCAACAACAAAGGAATTTAAAAGAAAAATAACCGGCAAAAAAGTAACATACATAAACGCGGCCGCAGATTATGACGCCGACAGCGTTATTTTTATGCGCAACGGCGAGGCATACGACCCAGCAACCGACACTTTGACAGAAACGGCGCTGGAGTATGTAACAGACTACGCACACGCGTTTAAATATGTATGGCGACAAATGGCGGAAGAAATCGCACAGCCAAAAATATACATGGTAAAAGCCGGCTTAGAATCTGCATATTATCCGATTTTCAGCCGCGTAGAATTGCAGCATAAAAGCCTTAAAATTGGTATTGCGCACGGCGTTATCAAAGCGTGTATATGGTACGGCGGACTATTGCGAGAAATCCACCTAGATGGCGCTGTAACATTCCCAGCAACCGGAGCCTGCGGCGTAATTATAAATTGCGTAAGCGACAACGGCCGCGGCATATTGGCATTAAAAGTTAGCGGATCCGGAAAAACAAATATTTTACATGTAGAAACAAACCTGCGAAATAGTGCGGCATTGATACCAACCGCCGGCAACGCTTTAAGTTTTGGGAAATTGGACATTAACGGCGAGTTTACAACCGTAACGTCTAGCTGCAAAATCACAAACGCAGAGGAAAGCGACAACGGCTACACATTGACCTTAGTCGACTACAACCCCGCATTATATCAGTATGGAGCATTGCCGGAGTATCGCAGTAATTTAACCAGCGTCCCAAACAGCAACGCGCAGACCGTAGAGAGCCAACGCGAATACGTAACTGCGGGCGAATCGCAGGCAGACGCAGCAGGCGCAGCGCAGGCCGCAGTTGATACCGTAGTAAAAGGGACACGGTTTACAAATATTTACAAAATTAGACCGGTAGAAAATAATATTGAGGATATTATAGCCCGCATGGACGAGGACGCACGCAACGCGTCCGCTAGTATGAGTATTTTAGACGACGAAATAGTATTAAAAGTAGAAAATACAGAAAAGAACCTGCGCGCAATTATCGACATTACAGCCGGCGAAATCTACCAAGCCGTTGAGGACGGCGACAACGAAACACGCGGTTATATTGATACAAAAGCTGACGAAATATTAGCGCAGGTTGACGACATGGCGCAGGAATTAACCGGTTTAATTGATATACAAGCCGGAGCCGTAACCGCATTAGTAGAGGGCGGCGGCGCAGCGGGACAAATGAGTTTAAGCCTAAACCTGCCTATTATGATAACAGCCGCAACCCGCGCGCAATTTGTAGCAGCCAGCACCGAGGCAAAAGTGGCCGCAGTATACGCGCTTATTGAAAATACGACATATTACGGCATAAAAGGAAACGCCAGCAATAATGACGTAAAAACATTATGGGACGACGCCGTGGCGGCCAAACTATTGGCAAGCCAAATTGTACTAAGCGCCGACCAAATACAATTAGCTGGTAAAACTATTTATACGTCAAATAAAACGGAATCTATAGCGAGTGAGGCTCAAGCCGCAGCGGAAACCACAGCGGAAACAAACCGCCAAGACTTAATAAATAAATTGAGTCAAGACGCAACTGCAGGTCAAACAGTAATAGACGGCGGATATTTAAAAACCGCTTTAATTGACGTTGAAAATATACTAGTAAAAAATATAGCGGTAAAAGATAAGGGCGTAATTCGTAGTAATAACTATAATGGCGTAATTGATGAAAACGGCGTAATAAATACATACGGAACACAAGGCTGGGCAGTAGATAACGCAGGTAATAGCGACTTTGTTAATATTAACGCTACCGGTGGCAATTTTACAAATGTAAATGTAAGCGGGAAAATAGAGGCTACGGACTCTTCTTTTAATGGTACATTAAATTGCGGATCATTAAAGGTATTAAAGGCGACTACATATACGAACCTTAAACAATTTACTACATCAGATAAAGTCTATGAATTATATATTTATTTGCAAGATAGAGGCGCAGGAACAACAACAAAAACCGTGGCCGCATTATTTAGCAGCTATACAAATCCGGTAATGCTATACGGTAATACTCTAGTGAACAATGTAAGATTATATACAACAAGCCAAACAATACCGTTTGTTGCTATATTTTATCATATAGTATTTAATGGGACTATTGATATATTTGACGCAATAGGTCAAGACGTAAGGCAAATAATGCTGCCGCAAAATTGGGTTGTTAAATATTCTATTGGCGAAAAATTAACATTTATGTTGGAAGATCTACCGACATCACAGCCGGTTGACGCCGGCATAGTATGGAGGGACGGGAACACGTTAAAAATAAGCTAATTATAATTTTTTTTCAGCCGCGGCCGCCCATGCTGCGTATTTTCCCGACCACCCCTGCGACATTGCAAGGCTGGATAATTCCAGCACGCGCGGCCAATTTTTAGCTTTTTTTTCGCATTAAGCTGGTGACTGGATTTTCGGTTATTTCAAAAATCCTTTAAAAGTCTAGCGATAAACAGCCCCATTGTTTCAACATCGGAACATTTGAAAAATGGCTTTTTCCCCGTATCTTTTCCAATTTCCACGCCGTCCGCGTAAGGCGTAAAATCAAGGATTTTTGACCACGGAATAGTTTTATTCCCATGCGTCCCTGTAAAAACAATGCGCTTATTCGTAAAATACACATCGCCTGAATCAATCAGTTTCATGTATTCCTCGCTATGACGGGCAGGGGCGATGTTTCCAGCCCGTAAAGAAACGCCCTTACAGATACGGAAATTAGTAGTTAATCCGCCGTAAGAAACATAGGTAGTGCGCGAGCGTTCCTCATACCATTCAATTTTAGAAGCATAATACAGACATTCGTTTTTTTGCAGATTTACGGGCGTATCAATCGGCACAAGTTTCCCGCTTTCAATTTCCCAAAAATGCCGTAATTTTGATAACCCAGCGTCCGTAAAATGCGTGTCAATTCCAAGCCCCGAAATCATATCATTAAGCGTTTTTTCCTCATCGGGCGACATTCGGCGTTTTTCTACAAGTTTATCGACATACGCCTGTATCTTTTTTTTACATTCCTCGCTATAAATATCTTTTCCGTTTTCGTCCGTAAGATTGAATTCAGCGCGGAGCGTTTTTAATTCCTCGCGTTCGGAATCAGCAAAAACATCATCAGAAATCACGCCCTGCACCCTATCACGGTAAATGGACGCGCCGAAGTCAGAAATACGGCTAGATAAATAATCATCGTCCAAGCCCAACAAACGACACAGGAAAGACAGCCGTTTTTTCTCATCATCAGAAAGCCGATTATCAGACACGCAAAAGACAAGGTATTTTTCAAGCAGAGTTTGACGCTCCGCCTTAAAATTCCCGTCCTTAATCTTGTATTTTATTTTCAAATTTTCGACATCAGCAGGATTTACGGAAAAGATATTATTCTCATTTTCAGCAAGCAGATTTTCAAGTTCAATCAAAAAATTGATTTTCGGAACGATTTTAAAGATTTTTTGGAAGAATGACGGCGAAATTACAGACCGTTTTTCATATATTGACACTTCTACCCCCCCCCTCGTTTGTATAGCAGTTTTTACGAGGGTTGATATAATTTTAGATAATATTCCGCATAAAATATAACTCCAATTATAAAAAAATGCAAATTGCCCGATAAAAAAACTATGAGAGAAAAACTTATAAATCTATCGTTTATTGTCGCGGCGATTTTAATAATTTGCCATGTAGCGCAATTTATAGACAGCGGGGTTAAAATTGAGACATTACTACGTATAGCACTATGCGCGACGTATATTCCAGCCGGTTTGATATGGAGGGAAAAAAGCCTGCCGGTAATATTCCCGATTTTTGCGTATGCTATTTTAATTTTTAATGGCTACAATAATTACACTTCATTTTTTATTATTATATTTTCAATTCAATTAAATAAAAAATGGGAATATCAATATTTAATATTTTATTTAATCGACGTAACAATAGCGCTAGTATTACATCATTTAGGCGCAACGCATGCAATAATACATATATTAAATTGCGTATTTATTTACGCATGCTATAAAATACTTTTTTCATTAAAACCAAAAACAAAATTAAACCTAGAACCGGACGAGGCGCAAATATTGGCCGAGTGGGCGCAGGTAAAAGAATTAAAAGCCGTTCGCAGCTTTTCACATAATACCGTATACGACAAATTACGCGCCGCCCGATTGCGTAACGATTGCACCAGCAACGACGAATTATTAAAAAAATATATTGAGGAATACGCCAACCAATACGCCGCTGGTAGTAAATAGTATTACATTGGGAGGCATAGCCGGAGGCAGCAGGCCGTTCTTTAAAGTATGAACGGAAGAAAAACGCCGGCCGTGGCATACATTACGCGGCTAATCAAGACAACCGGCAAGCCGGATTTATTGCGGATCCTGCAGGAATCACCACTAAAAACGCAGGATATAAACCTTATATTAGACTATGCGGACGGCAGCAGCTACAAAGAATTAGCGGCAAAATACAACAAAAGCCCGCAAAGAATCAACCAATGGAAAAGGAACGCTTACGAACAATTACACTTTTATTTAGTTAAAAAATTGTAATCCGCAAAAAACGAACCATAACGACCAAAAACGAAAATAACGAAATTGACACTATTGCAATATTAAGATGTATAAAAAAGTATACACCAAAGCAAGAAAACCTCACGTTTTCGTGAGGTTTTACGCCCATTTTTCTAATTTTCGTAATATTTCGTTTTTTTTCGTTTCATTTCCTTTTCTTTCGTAATTTTCGTCATGCTGAATAGAATAGAAATGAAATGAATAGAAATGAATTGAAAAGAATATATAGCGCATAAAATGCGCACGCGCCCCAGCTACGCGGATATTTCTTTAGCGTATGCGTACATATAGCGATAGACTATATCCTGCACAACCTGCGGCATAGTTTCGCCCAATCCGGAGCCGACAAAATCGTCCAGCAGCCGCACGGGATAAAAATTAGGGTCATTCTCAAACCGCGCAAAAAGCCCATTTTCTGAAACATGCAAAATCAATCTACGGCAGCGGACGCGCGGAGCCTCAACGGCGAACTTGTACGAATGAAAACTAATGCAGCCGTGCGAATCAGTAAGGCGCGGAAATTGCGCAGACAGCACCACGTCAAGGTTTGAGGAGCATGGCAAAAAGAACGAATCATCGCGCGCAGGATTTACGCCAAATTGAGCATTAAACGCATTTACATATTTTTGTAAAAATATATTTGCCTTTTCGACAGTATCAGCGCCGGCGCGGTATAATTCAGTAGGCAATCTTTTTTGTAATGTAAGCCACATTCGTTCAACGCGACCTTTAGCCTCCGGCGACCATGCCAATATTTGCCGGATATTAAGTTCTTCAAGTATGCGCTGCCATTGCGTTTTTTTATCATGGAGGCCGGCCAGCTGTTCCCATTGAGTAAGATTTTTTTTATTTTTTTGGCGTACAACAGAAAATAGCGGCGCGGTCCGAATAAATCTCACGCGGGCAACCATAATTATTTATTGTTTGGCGCAAAATCTCCATGTAGCCGTATAAACATTCGTATTCAGTAATGTACAGCGCGGTAATTTTCGACGTGGCGTCATCAATAGCGCCGACCATACAATATTTTTTATTATTGCCGAATCTTTGGAACCATTCAAACGGCGTACCGTCTATTTGCAGCATATCGCCGAAATTGGCACGGCGGACGCGAGGACGGTGGGCAGGTTTTGCCTTTTTGATTTTATGCGCCTCCGGCGATTTAATGCCGTATTCGCGCATTATATTTAATAAATTGGAATAGCTTATTTTTATATTTTCGTAATTATTCAGACATTCACAAAAATATTTAAAATTAAGTCCGCTATAAGGCTGCGAGGCATAAAGCGCCATAATTTTATTTTTCAACGAATCCGGCGTTTTATTTGCAGGAATACGGCCGCGGTTTTTATTATCCAGCACCGAAAGCCCGTATAATTCGTATTGCTTTTTTAATTGGCACATTCTAACGACAGTATAGCCGCAAGCAACCGCAGCCTGCGAAAGCGTATATTTTCCAGCAGTAAGGCCTTTAAGATAGGCCGGTAAAAGATTTTTGTATTTATTCATATTTGCACCTCGTGTGTGTTATCGGGTATGAGGTACAAAAAACTTGAGTCAAAAAAAACTACAAAAAAACCACAAAAAAATAATTAAAATTTTATATTATGCTTGACATAGCAATTTAAGTTTTTTTGTAAAATTTCTGAAAAAAAATTATAAAAGAAATGATTTAAACAAAAAAAAGCCGGCGGCCACCTACTTTCCCGCTCTCGCAGTATCATCGGCGCAGGGGAGCTTGACTTCCGTGTTCGGAATGGGAACGGGTATTTCCTCCCCGCCATGGCCACCGGCATCATAAGAGCCGCATCAGAGGCTGAAAACTTTGTCTCAAGGAAGTACCCTTCCAGGCTGCAAAGTCTTGGCGGAACACTGTCCGCAGAAAGAAACAAAATGATTTTTGAAGGAACAATATGGCCAAGCCTCACGACCTATTAGTACCGCTCGGCTGTGCACGTCGCCGTACCTGCACCTGCGGCCTATCAACCGGGTGGTCTGCCCGGGGTCTACAGGGGAGTCATGCTCCCAGGGATGTCTAATCTTGAGGCGGGCTTCCCGCTTAGATGCTTTCAGCGGTTATCCCTTCCGAACTTAGATACCCGGCACTTGCTCCTGGCGGAACAACCGGTACACCAGAGGTTCGTCCACCTCGGTCCTCTCGTACTAAAGGCAGCTCCTCTCAAACATCCAACGCCCGCAACAGATAGGGACCGAACTGTCTCGCGACGTTCTGAACCCAGC